>JAABUN010000076.1_pt1 | contig 216704 bp, 191 predicted proteins | sample 5559311 | NCBI WGS metagenome assembly JAABUN01 (sample SAMN10711877, study PRJNA513370) | rock metagenome | isolation source: Antarctica rocks | place: Antarctica: Victoria Land, Siegfried Peak sud | reverse complement strand
GGCACATCGCCCAGAGGCGTGCCGTAGCCGAAGTTGCCGCCGCGCCGCTTGACCTGCATCACGATGTCGGCTTCGTGTTCGTGTTCTGCGGTGACAAAGCCACCGGCGGCGATGTTGGCGCTCGACGAGGGATAGTAACCCGTTCCTTCCAAATCGGTATTGAGGTCGGTCGGGTCGTGATCGCCTTTGAGACGGCTCATCAAATCGAACGTGACGATGTCGACGGCATAGATAGCTCTGCATCGCGCCCCCCAACTTTCGCCGCGCTCAGTTGAAGTCAGGGCGGCTGAAGTTGTGGCAACTGTAGCGACCAGCCGCCGTGTTTCCCCACGAACGGTATAGCCATCCACATCTTTAATCACGACATGAGAGCCAGATGCTTTATCAATAGTGCCATTGTATCCGGTTTGAGAAGACACGGCTTCATTACCCAAACCATTGCTGACTTCTTCTACGGAGAAATGGTGGTCTTGATAGGGATTTTCATAAGTGTGAGCACCATATCCGTTGTCGAAGAATCGAGCTACGCTAACATTACTCTCTTCGTAATACCAGAGTTTTTTGGGCGGAGTGTCGTCGGCATCGGGCACTCCCTCTTCATTCTCTTGGCTATAGATGCGGTTTGGCTCCCAACGAAACACAGGAGTAATCGTCAACTTGGCGTAAGCTGTCCCCGCAAAGTATCGAAAAGGCCCCCAGCCCAGACCGCCATACTCTTGATCTTTGCCCATCTCCATTTCAGAAGCAGCGCCAAATGCTTCTCCATCGCCTGAGGTTCGGTGAAATCCAGAGCGAGTTTTGGGTGTCGCGTAACGCTCGAAGCTATCGATGCCGTAAGTGGGGCCATAATGAGAGTTGCCATAGACCTGAATATCATTCAGTTCGCTTGCCTCGTATTCATAGCCCGTAAGCTGCCAGTCGCCCGCCAGTGCGGGAGCCACGCTTGCCATCGCGCAAAGCGCGCTCGTGATTAACGTCAGAAAAATCTTCATCAGTTGGTAACCTCCATGTTCCAGGTATCGCCTTCGCCAAAGGTCGCGTTGGCGCCGTCAACGGCTTCGACGCTGATTTGCGTGCGTCCGACGGTCTCCGTCGTCCAGGTCGTATTGATGTTGCCCTGCGCATCGGTCAGCAAAAAGATTTCGCCGCTTGCAGCATCGCCAAAGTGCCCATTGTCGGCGCCATCTTTGGTCGAGCGCAATCGAACTCGCAGATGGGGCAACGGCGCTTTGTTCTCGTCGCGCGCCTCCATCGAGAGCGCGACGGTCGCGCCCGCCGTCATCGTGCCGCGCGCGGCTCGCAAGTAGAGATCGACATCGGGCAGCACGAAAATTTTGGCGCTGAAGCTATTTTGGTTCAGCGTCGCCGTCACATTTTCGCCCGCCGCGCCGGTGACGTGATGCGGCGAAAGCCAGACGGTTTCGCCTTCGAGCACCACGCCCTGCCACTGCCAGGTCGGGCCGAACCTCTCGTTTGGCCAGCCGACATCGGGTAACGCTTTCACACCGCGAAAGCCGATGGTGCCATAACGCTGCGATTGCAATAGCGTCTCGGCGGTCGCATCCGTCCAGTTCTCACCGTCGCGGCTCCACCGAATGCCCACCAGACGCTGCATCGCCGCGCCAACTTCGACTTCATCGAACAGGTCGCCAGCGCTCACTCGAATCGGCAAATTCACCTGTTGTGCCGGAACATTAGCTGTTACCTCGGCGCGCCAGGTGAGGCTCTGGTTTGGCCCAATCGTCGGCGTTATCGGGCCAGCTTCGCCGCTCGCCATCGGGGTGCCGCCTTCGAGCGCATTGGTCAACGTCAACTCCCAGCCGTCTGGCAAGTCGGGCCAACTCAGTTGATAGGATGTCGCCTGAGTGCCGGTGTTCTTGATTCGCACCGCGAAACCATAGGTTTCGCTCGCGCCCCACACCTTCGCGACGCGCTGCTCGGTTGGACTGAGTTGACCTTCGCCCACCCAATCGCCGGGTAAGCCATGTTCATCCAACGCGCTAATCGAAACATCGGGCTGCACGTTGGGCAACACCTTTACGCTCGCCTTTACCACGTCCGCCGTGCCCTCGCCGATCTGCGCGCGCACGGCCAGAACACGCGTCACGTCTGAGGCATCTGCGGGCGCCGTCAACTCGAAACGAATGATCGGCTGCTGCCCGTCTCTATAGTGCGTCGTCCAACCGGCGCCGCTCAGGGGAACCGTGATGTCGTTGCCGCCCTGCGGCTCATCATAGAAATGCACCTGCCAACCGCCTGCGCCAAACGCCTGCGCGTTCGGCACGCTCCACTTCACGGCTTGCCCGTCGGCGGCATCGCTCACCCCCAACTTGATTTGCCCGCTCACGGTTTGGCCTGCTTTGGTCACGCGCTCCAACGTCTGCCCGGCGCCATCTTCGTTGACGACGCTTTCGCCCAGCCAACTGCCGACGCTGCCCGCGCGAATCGCCAGGTCGGGCGTGGGCGCCGTCACGTTCCAGGTCGTTTTCACCACATCGAGGGCGTTCGTCTCACTGGTCGGATCGGCTTCGACGCGCAACGTCAACGCACTCGTCAGGCCCGCCGCTGCGCTCACGGGCGCGCGCGCCTCGACGCGGATCGTCACCTCGCCGCCATCGGTCAGCACCGTGTTCCAACCGTTCGCGCTCGTGATTTGGCCGGTGATGTCGGCGCCCTGGGGCGCATCGGTGAAGCGCGCCGTCCAACCGGACTGGGCGAACGCGGCCCAATCGGGCACGGTCACGCGCACGGTCATGCTCTGGCCGCTGCCGCCATTGCGCACGATGCGGATTTGCCGCGTCTGGGTTGCGCCGCTCTCGATGGTGCCCGTCAGCGTTTGACCCGTCGCGTCGGCGTTGGCAAAACCCTGGCCGAGCCAGGCGCCCGATTCATCAGCACGGATGTGGGCGTCAATCGAGAGCGGCGGGGTCGCGACGATGCGGAAAATGCGATAGCTCAGTGGGGTGACGTTGTCGTAGCGGTCGAGCGCGTGAACCATGACGATATATTCGCCCGGCGGCAGTGCGGCGCCCGAGGGCAAACTCTGGTCGCGCGTCCAACCGGTCTCGCGCGACGATGGCAGCACGCCGTTTTGATTGAGCGCCGCGCCCCACTGATCGCCGTTCCAATACTCGTAGCGCAGGCTGCCATCGCTTTGCGGTGTGCGGCGCATCAGCGTCACGTTCACCTGCGAGACGCCGCTGCCATCGTCGCGCGCGGTGCCGCGAATCGCGGGCAAATTGTAAAGTTGCTGGCCTTCAGCGGGAAACGTCACCGCGACTTCGGGCGCCACGCCGTCAAAAGGCGTCACGTTGAACACATGGCGATCATGCGACCAGTTGCTCCAACGGTCGGTCGTGATGGCGTCGAGATAGTAAACCCCCGTCGCCAACTGTTCCGCCGGAGGCAGCGCCGCCAGGGGAACGCTCCAGTTTTGAACGCCTCCCGCATCGGGCGCGCTCACCGCCGCGCCCAGTTTGCTCCAGCTCTCGCTCCAGTCCGTGCCGTTCCACCAGCGATAGCGCTGACCCCAGTGATGAACCAGATAAACCTCGACATAGCCCACGCCCGAACCGCCGCCATCATCTATGGTGCCGTTAATCGCTTGCAAACGGTGAGTTACGTTGTCGAACAGTTCGCCGTAAGCGGGCGTCGCGATGGTCACGACCGGAGCCGTCGCATCGGGCGCACCAATAGCGACGGTGCGATGAATCGTCGGGCGGTTGCCCGCGTTGTCAACGGCGGTCACGCCCAGGGTATAAAGACCGTCGGGCAAATTGTCGCCAATGGGCCACGGAACGTTGGCGTTCCAGTTGTAAGTCCCCGCCTCACCGCTCGGCTCGAGGGAAGTCGTCCAGTGCGAATCCCACGCGGCGATGTCCACCCAGCTCGCGCCCGCCCAACGCTCCCAATACCCTTTATGACTGCGGTAAAGCCGAATCTGCAAAGGCGCGCTCAGCCCGCCAGCATCATAAACGGTGCCTGCCAGAGGCGTGGGAAAGCTGGAGAAAGTCGTGCCGCCCTCGGCGTTGTAAAGCGAGATCGCCGGAGGTGTGGTGTCCGATTGCGCTTGAGCACGAGTCCAGCCCAGTAAAACTAAAGCGCAGAGAACCCACATCGCGCCTTGTCTGACAAGGCGCGAGAAGAGCGCGCGCAGAGAAATTGCCGAAGGAGAGAACATAAGATGAAGTGACAAAACTGAGGAAAAGAGTCGGCTCCCACAATCGGGAAAGCTCGCCTCGAAACAGAACCATCAAAGCCTCACGCCCGCTCAATAGGCGCGCTAATCAGAGCGTTAGACAAGAACAGTTGGGCAGTGTAATATCGTGGATAGAATCCGTCAAGTATCGTGTGTAAAATAAAATTATCGAAAAGCAGTTATCTCGAGTCGGCGAACATCTGCCGTTTTCACGTTTTTACACCTTATGCGGTTGGGATGCAGTAATGCTCTGTCAATCCACCCTTGAAGAAGCAGTAGATCTTTATACTGCGCAAATTCCGTCATTCGGAGGACAATGCTCCGGTAAGAGTTTTGGCGCAGTTTTGCCGCTTTTTGAGCGTGGAATGCGCCCGCTTGGAAATAAATTCAACTCGGCGCTTGGCCTGAGTTGAATTTAATTACCCTCTCGATTTGACCGTTTGGCAAATCGGGCGGTTGGCTGCGATTTTATAGCACGCCGAACTACTCTTCGTCGCCTTCGCCCGTCGAGTCCATCGAGCCGACGAAGAACTTGGCATCCTTGCGCTGCGCCGCCGGATAACGCTCGTAGACGTTACGCATCAACGGCAAATCCAAGACATCCGAGGCTTTTTGACCCTGATCTAAACTGGCGTTCACCATCACCATCAGGTTGCGCGGGTCGCAGGCGCGGAACACGCGGTCGTCGGCCTTATACCAATCCACGACGGCATCGCCCAACTCGGCGCCAGCGTGCGGGTCAATGCCGACTTTGCCCGATTCGTTCATGAAAATACTCTTCCATAACTTGGTCGTCGGGCGGTCAACTAACACCTGATACAACAGACGGCGTTTAAACGCGTCGTCCAAAATATCTTCGTGGTTGAGGTTGGTCGAAAGGAACAGGCGCTGCAAAAACGGCGCGCGCAGGCTGCTGCCACCCGCGAAACGGATGATGCTGGCGCGATGTTCGAGCGGATAGATGAACTGGTTGAGAATCATGTTATGATCCTCGGCCTGACGGCCCAGATCGTCGAAGATGAAAATGCCGTTGTTGGCCTTCATGTGCGGCGGCGCGAAGTATTGGCCGTCGAAGGTGATGTCGAACTGCGAGACCTTAAACTCGGTTCCGACGACAACGAGGGGCGGATCGGAAATCAGCCAGCGCCGGTCGGGTTTGCCCGCCGTCGAGACGCTACCGGCGGTTTCGTTTTCCTCCTGCTTCATCAAATCTTCCTTGAGATTGTGAAACGCGGCATCGTAAAGTTTGACGACTTTAGAGTTGAACTCGAACGCGTAAGGCAGCAAAACCGGTTCGCGCAACAGGCGGTGCAGATTATCGGTAATCAGCGATTTGCCGTTGCCAGGCGGTCCGTAGAAGATCATTACTCGTTGCGAGTTGAAGCCTTCTTTGAGCATCAGTTTCAGTTCGGGCCGCATCGGATAGGAGGCGAACACTTCGTCCATCTCACCCATAGTGACGCGGCGCTCGCGCTTGGCCTGCTGCTCGACCATCGCCACATATTGCGAGTAGGGCACGGGTGCTGGCCCGATGTAGCCGTCCTCTTTCTCGACCATCGCGACCAACTCGCGGCCTTTGCCAGTCAAGTCGTAGTGCAACGGCATCGGCGTGTCCAAAAGTTCGCGTTTGTTGAGCGAGACCAGAATATCGCGAAACACGTTGGCCGAAACCTTCATCACGTCGGCGAGTTGTCCCTCGTTTTGTGGGCCTTCCTGCTTGATGATTTTTAGCACCAGACCTTCCAGAACTCGGTAAGAGATACCGCTTTCCCTGAAAGTCTTGGGCTGTTCGGGCCGAAACAAGCCGCCCATTTTGATGGCGGTTGACGGATCGTTGATGCGGTTCCAGTGCGCGACTTCCGAGGGCGCGGCGCCATTGGGTTTGGCATCGTGCGCGGGCGCGACGGTGATGTTGGGTTTGTCGGTTTGCGGCGCGGAAGCGACGGGAGCGGGCGGTTCTTCGTCGGTAGTTGGCGAGGAGCCTTGTTGCGATTTGAATTGATCGAGCGCGGCGCGCGCGGCGGCAGAAAGGGCCATAAAGTGTTAGTTCTCCACTGAACTTGAAGGTCGAAATCGGGAGTTGGGTGGGCGAAAAGGTTTAGACTGGTGGCGAAGTTAGTCAAATTTTTGCGGCGGGACTGATGCTGCGTTATGCGAACGTTTTCCAGCGGCCTGTTCTTCGCCGACTTTCGCCGATGCCGCACTGATGCTGCGTTATGCGAACGTTTTCCCTCACCCGCCTTCGTTCCTCAGGCACCCTCTCCCGAAGGGAGAAGGAAGTTCGTGAGCCGATTGTAAAAAGCTATCCTTAGACCTTAGCTTGCCAAACTCCTTCTCCCTTCGGGAGAGGGTGCCTGAGGAACGAAGGCGGGTGAGGGAAAACGTTCGCATAACGCAGCATCAGTCCCATTCCCCAAATTTCCCATCATGAGAAAACTCTCACTCATTCTATTGGCCTTTTGCGCTCTTATTAACCTCAATGCGCCGGTTCACGCCACAACGGCGGGCAACGGCCCGTCGCCCGAAATCGTTGAAGAAAGCGAAGCCGCGACCATCGAAATCGCCCGTTTACGCTTGCAAAATATCAAAGGCGGCGTCATCGAAGGTTCGCGCGACCAGGGCCAGACCTGGGAAACCGTCGGCCATATCGCGGTTCCCGTCATCAAGACCAACCCCAAAGGCTACACCGCCGCGCGCTACGGCCCGCCCGGCACCGTCGTCGCCACGGCGGTCAACGCGATTCACCTGAAAGCCGGCCAAAACACCAAAGAAAATCGCGGCATCATCTGGAGTCTGGCGCCGACATCGAACACCGACGCGGGCAAGAATTCGCTGCAATCCGAAGTCTCGCCGCAAAGCGCCGCTTTCACCGATATGCCCGGCGGATCGGGCATCTTCGGCGGCGTTTACACGCCGTTCGTCGGCAACCCGCTGTTTTTGGACAATGACCGCGATAACTCGCTCAAGCCTTTGCCCGATAATTACACGCCTAAATTGGGCGATAGTTGGGTGATTCAGATTCGGCGTCCGGCCAAGTATCCTCGCGAGATCATCTTCGAGAACCGCTTTGGCGGCCTGATTACGATTCGTTATCCCAACGAAGAGCCGAAAGTTATCGGCACGGTTTTGCGACCGGTGCTGGGCGTCGGTCGTTTCGTCGGTTCCTATTTTTCGGGCGTCGGACGTCTGCGCGCCAATCACAACGGCGTGATTGATATTTCGACTTCGCCGGTTGGCGTGGTGGGCAGCTTTCAGATCGTGCCCGCCAATCACGCGATGAGTCCCGAAACCAACTACATTCGCGAACTGACGCAATGGATGGTCATCGGCCCAGTCAGCGCGCTCGACCGTTCGTGGGAAGGCACGGCGCCGCTCTTCAGTCAGTTTCTGCGCCCGCGCTACGACGAAAACGACATCAACGAGCCCGTCTTTACCGATAGTTTGATTTCGCGCTTCGCTTTTGAAGTGCAGAAGAAGGGCAAAACCAACTGGGAACGGATGCCGACGTTTTGGATGCTGGCGGGCAAGCCTCTGCCCAATTGGGCGGGCACGGCGCTGGCCAACGTCGAGCGCATTCGCATTGATTTTCCCTACGTCGTGGACAACGCGGCCAACGGGCCGGTTGAGGTGCCCGCCGGTGCGCCAACGGTCGCGCAGGAGAGCGGCGTGACGTTGGACAAAGGCAATTTGGTGACGCAGGCCGCTCCGCCCCTACTGAAAGCCGCGCCCGTATCGCCAGCGATGACGGCACCCGTCGCGCCGGTGGACGCGCGAGTTGAGTAAATTTTGAGTTTAGGCGAATGAATTCGCAGCCAGCATACCAGCATAGATGTCGGCCTACGCCGACTCGAAGCAACCGTTACTTCGTAGAACGGTTCTTCGTTGTTGAAATTTCTTCGAGTCGGCGTAGGCCGACATCTGTGCTGGCTGCGAATTCATTCGCTTAAACAGCCAAAAACAAATTATGAATCAACTTCACACTCAACTGACCCAGAACGATTGGACGCTACTGGTTTCGTTGCCGCGCAACGATGTCGAACTCGCGCGCGCGGCGTTGCGCGGTGGCGCGCAGGGTCTGAAAGTCCACCTCAACGTCGAACATTTCGCTTCGGGCACGCGCTTTGGCTCGTGGGACGAAGAACGCGAAACGATGGCGCAGATCGTGGCCATCGCGCACGAAGAGGGCGCATCGGTCGGCGTGGTGCCGGGCGCCAACGGCGCCTTTGCTTCGCCCGACGATTTTCGCGGATTAGCGCAAATCGGCATCGATTATTTCGATGCCTATCCGTTCGATTGTCCGGCGTGGGCGTTAGGGCAAACCGATTTAGATGTGATGATGGCGGCGTTTCACGGCACTAATTTGGCCGAGTTCGCTGGCATGGAAGCGCTTGGTATGACGCTGTGTGAAGCGAGCATTCTGGGGCACGAGGATTATGGCAAAGCGCTGACGGCGGGCGACCTGGCGAAATATGCGGCGCTCGTTAAGGCGTTAAAGGTGCCGGTGATCGTGCCATCGCAGAAGAAAATCGAGCCACAGGACGTGACGGCATTGCGCCAATGCGGCGCGCGCGGCTTGCTGATTGGCGCGATTGTGACGGGCAGGGAAGCGGATACGATTGAGGCGGCGACGCGGGCGTTTAGTTTGGGAAGTAAGGTTTGATATAGTTCATCCTAATTGGGGTGCTGCACGAACGTATGGGGCGCTGCTTGCGGCGCCCATAGGCACTGAGCTGGACTTTGTCCATTGTGACAATTTTACGCTCACGTCGGGCCAAGCGTGTGACAATTTCGGCGTTTCGAGTTTTTCGATGTCGGAATAAAATCCAACATTGAAAAAAGAATTGAGCGTAAAAATCGCCCCACATGGGCAAGCCTGACGACTTTCGCGGCCCCATGAATAAAGTCCAGCGTAGTCATGCCTGTAAAGAATTATGACTGAGCCGCGTCGCTTCCACTCCGGGTTCTATTTTACGCGTGAATCGTGGCGCCTTTGCACGAGATACAGCTTCACAGAACAGACAAGTGTTCCCGCAGATTATCGCAAACCAAACGAGAAAGCCGCGCCCAAACGGACGCGGCTTTCCCTTTTCCACTCACCGAACCTTAATAACGGTAAGCCTCAGTTTTATACGGCCCTTCGACCGGAACGTCGATGTAGTCGGCCTGCTCTTTCGACAGCACAGTTAATTTCGCGCCGATTTTCTCCAAATGCAAGCGCGCGACTTCCTCGTCCAATTTCTTGGGCAGGACGTAAACGCCGACTTCGTATTCGTCTTTCTTGGCCCACAAGTCCAACTGCGCGAGGGTCTGATTGGCGAAGCTCGCCGACATCACGAACGAAGGATGACCAGTCGCGCAACCCAGGTTGACCAAGCGGCCCTCGGCCAGCATGAAAATCTGGTGGCCATCGGGGAAGGTGTATTGGTCAACCTGCGGCTTGATCTCCAGACGCTCGACGCCCTCAGCGTTGTTGAGCTTGTCCACCTGAATCTCGTTGTCGAAGTGGCCGATGTTACAGACAATCGCCTGATCCTTCATCTTCTCCATGTGCTCAAGGCGAATGATGTCCACGTTGCCGGTCGTGGTGACGTAAATATCGGCCCAGCCCAGCGTGTCTTCGAGCGTGGTGACCTGATAGCCTTCCATCGCCGCTTGCAGCGCGTTAATCGGGTCAATCTCGGTGACCACAACGCGCGCGCCCAGACCGCGAAGCGACTGCGCCGAACCTTTGCCGACATCGCCATAACCGCAGATGACCGCGACTTTGCCCGACAACATCACGTCGGTCGCGCGCTTGATGCCATCGGCCAAACTCTCGCGGCAACCGTAAAGGTTGTCGAACTTCGACTTGGTCACGCTGTCGTTGACGTTGATGGCGGGCACCAACAATTTGCCCTCCTGCTGCATCTTATACAGGCGATGAACGCCGGTCGTCGTCTCTTCCGAAACGCCCTTCCACTCTTTGACGACGCCTTTCCAGCGACTGGGTGTTTCGGCGTTGATGCTCTTCAACAGGTTCTTGATAACCTTCTCTTCCAGGCTGCCCGACGGCGAATTGACCCATTTGTCGTCGCCATTTTCCAGCTCGAAGCCCTTGTGAATTAGCAGCGTCACGTCGCCGCCATCGTCCACGACCATCTGCGGGCCGAGGTCGCCGGGGAACGATAACGCCTGATTGGTGCACCACCAATACTCTTCGAGCGATTCGCCCTTCCAGGCGAAGACCGGCACACCGATGGCGGCGATGGCGGCGGCGGCGTGATCCTGCGTCGAGAAGATGTTACAGCTCGCCCAACGCACGTCGGCGCCCAGTTCGACCAGAGTCTCGATGAGGACGGCGGTCTGAATCGTCATGTGCAACGAGCCGGTGATGCGGACATCCTGCAACGGCTTGTCGGCGGCATATTTCTGGCGAATCGCCATCAAGCCGGGCATTTCGTGTTCGGCGACGCTGATTTCCTTGCGGCCCCAGTCGGCCAACGAAAGGTCGGCGACCTTGTAATCGGTGAAGTTGACGTCAATGTCAGCGACCATCGAATCGAGTTTCTCGTTTTGCGCGCCCTTGGTTTTACCGTTGGAGGCGACTTTGTCTTCGGCTAAAAGTGTGGACATAATTTGTGGTTTCTCTCCCGTTCAGACAGGCATTATACCACAAAGCATCAAGCAATACGGATTGATTGATGATTGAAGCAATAGGAGGAGGCAATCTCTCTGGTGGCGGGACTGCACAACTTCAAAATACTGGGAGGGCTGAACTGGTAAACACCAACCGCTTCTGAATCGCCTGCGCTTGTGCAACACCTCATCCTCACACCAAGACCCACACTCATCCAATCCGCTATTACGCAACACCTTCTATGGGATGAGGAAACAGAAACTTCTGTGAAGATGCACTAACGCGGGCAACGGCGCCGTGAGCGCGTGCGACCGGCTTGGCCCGCAACCGCGCGTTTTTTGGCATATAAATGGCATTAAAACTAAAACTGTCATTACATTTCGTCCACTTCAGATTATAATGCGCGAGTCTCCAGCTTTGCCGTTGTTAGATAGATGGCGCGTTAGCCAGCAACAACAGAGTCTACGGGTTCACACGCATCACGAAAGTCGCCGTTGCGGGCTACGCCGCTTCAGGGCTTTCCATTTGAATGAGGAGCAGAACGAGATTTGACGCGAACCAATCGCAAGCGAGAATTCCTAATGCACAAAACACCACTTCGCGCCTCTTTACTGAGGCTGTCCCTGGCCGCTTCTGCGGGGCTACTGGCCCTGGGCGCCTTCACTTCTTCTGCCGTTGCTGGCCCGGAAGAAAGCAACCAACACGCCAGCCGCACGACCAACATTTCGACCGACAACGTCAACCGGCTCAAACTCTCCTGGTTCGTCAAAACCAACGATCCCTGTTCGCATATGCCTTTGGTGCAGAACGGTCGCGTTTACTTCGCCGACTGGGGCGGCGACGTGTATTGCGTCAACGCGGGCACCGGAAGCCAGGTGTGGAAGAAGACCGGGCTGGAAAAGCCGAAGAAAATGTGGCCCTGGCACGGCTTTGCCGGAACCGGCGCGCTGGGCGGCGGGATGTTGTTCGAGGCCAGCGCCGAAGGCAACGCGTTCGCCCTTGATGCCGATACCGGGCGCGTGATGTGGAAAAAACGCATCACCACCCATCCCACCGCAGGCAGCCTGGCGCGCATACTTTACCATGACGGCATGATTTTCGTGGGACTGCAATCGGTGGAAGAGGCGCTCGATAAAAAGAAGCCCAACTTCAAGCCGAGCTTTCGCGGCGAGGTGCTGGCCCTGGACGCCAAAACCGGCGCGACGATGTGGCGGCGTTCTCTGGTCTCGGCACCGGGCAACGGCGTGGCGGTGTGGAGTTCTTTCGCCCTCGATGCTGCGGCCAACCGGCTCTACTTCACTACGGGCAACAACTATACCGGACAGGCGACCGACCTGTCGGATTCGATGGTGGCGGTTGATTCCCGCACCGGCGAGATCGTGTGGCACAAGCAGACGCTGGAACGCGATGTCTGGACTCTAGCCCAGCCCAAAGGCCCGGACTACGATTTCGCGGGCGGCGCGCAAATTTTTGACGCCATGATCAACGGCCAAACGCGCAAGCTGGTGGGCGCCGCGCAGAAAAGCGGCATCTACTGGGTCTGGGATCGAGAGAGTGGCGAACCGGTGTGGCACACCACAGTGGGTTACGGCGGCGTTGACGGCGGCCCTCACGGCGAGGCTTCCATCGGCAATGGCCGCGTTTACGTGTGGAGCAACAACGCCTATCTGCACACGATGCCGCCGCAGAAGCATCCGCTCAACATCATGGCCTTAGACGCCGCGACCGGCAAGCGCATCTGGGCGATGGGCAAAATGCAACCGGCCTGGCTCAACTCCGCCGGGTTTCTGTCCAACGACGTTTACCTGATGGGATCACTGGATGGCCATCTGCGCGCCTACCGCGCGTGGGACGGCAAAAAATTGTGGGTGAGCGACACCGCCCAAGGCCCCATCGTGGCTTCCCTGGCGGTCGCGGGCAGCTCGGTGTTCTTCCCGACCGCCACGCCCAAAATTTTAGGCAAGTGGGCCAAAGGCAAACAGGGCGTCGCCGCCTACACCCTGCGGTAATAACGGGCGTAACGCGTGCATTAGACAATCCGCGAAATTGGCCGCGCGCAACGGCCTGACGCCGATTTGGAAAGCCAATCAGAAAACCGGCATGGTGCTGCTGGTGGATGCCAAAACCCGCAAAGTCATGGGGACAATTGTTTCCACTGACTCGCAAAGCGAGATGAAGCGTAAAATCGAAGCCGCCAAAGGCTGAGTGCTTCCGTAAAGCCGATGTAAAATCGCTTCAAAAAAGCGCCCTTCATTCTGAAACCGAAGGGCGCTTTTTGAAGCGGTCGGTTAATTTTACAAGGTTTACAGCCGAACGACCCAGACTTCAAGGAGATCATCATGGATGCGGTCAATGCCGGGATTGAACCCGTAACACCCACTACTCTCGCAACCAAAGAGTGATGCTTCCGTGATAACTGCGTGACGTTCACCTATATATAATAGAGGTCGTGGAGTTTCCTCTGTGCAAATCAGGCTCATGGTATGGAGGTAAGCAGCGACGCCGTTCCAGATCGGCTTGGAACTCTCGAAATTGGGACGGCTTTACAGATCAGACAGCACTGCAAATGCCGTTGACATGGCGAGGCAGGCGGTAGAGGAGGTGAAAGAGATCAATGAATAGATGAATAGCTGAGGCACTGACCTCGCCGCGATGGTTGCGGCAACAGAGAACCGGAGATGCTCTGTCCGCCGCCGTCCGAGTGGAGGACTGGAGTATGTTTCCAACAAATGACACGAAGGAGTGTAGACCGTGATGAATCGCACAATGAACCAAATGGCGGCAATTGTCGCTCTGCTGGTAATGGCTTTGATAATGTCCGGCGGATCAGCTTCCGCCCAGAGCCGGGGCCAGATGTCTCTCATGGATAGGCATTTCGTCCTGGAGACGGCTGCCGTGAACATGATGGAGGTCGATCTTGGCCGCTTGGCCGCACAACGGGCCGCCACGCCTGGAGTGCGGCAGTTCGGAGAGATGATGGTGATGGACCACACCAAAGCACAACAGGAATTGATGAGCATCGCCGCCGCCCAGGGAATGCCCTTTCCCAAAGATATGGGCACGATGAAGAAGATGCTGAAGGCCATGAACATGAGCTACCTGCTCGTGCAGCACATGGAAACCAGGGATACGCTTGCGAAGCTGCCCGCGCCAATGTTCGACATGGCTTACATCGGTGACATGGTCAAGGGCCACGCCAAAACAGTGGCGTCCTTCGAGCTGGAGTATGAAGGCTCCAAGGTTCCCGACCTGCGTGTTTGGACCAACAAAACGCTGCCGATCCTGAAGCAGCATATGCTGCGTGCTCGGAGCCTTGCCGAGATGTTGGCCGACCCCGTTCCCGTTCAATGAGCTCTCCAAGAGAGCAGACCCCAGATAGAGGATTCAAAATGATAAATTCAGTTCGACTTGCCAAGACGGCTATAGGCGTTGCCGCTTCTCTCACGCTCCTGGCCTCAGGCCCGGCGTTACAGGCCCAGCAACAAACCATCGTGCAGCTTCCTGCGGGATTCAAGATCGAGAAGGTGGTCGGGGGACTGACGTATCCCACCTCGATCACCTGGGATGACCAGGGGCGTATGTATGTCGCGGAGGCGGGAGGAGCGTTCCTGGAGGAAGCCGCACCGGCCCGCATCCTTCGCATCGAGAATGGTCGAGCCATCGAGGCGGCCAACTTGAGCCAGAAGGGGATCATGGCCGCTGTGACGGGCCTGATCTGGTATCGGGGCGCGTTCTACTTCACGCACCGCGATTCCAGAGACCGCAGCGGAGCCGTCTCGCGTATGACGCCCGATGGCAAGGTGACGATGCTGTTTTCGGGCATTATCGACAGCCAGACCGACCACCAGACCAACGACATCCGGGTCGGCCCCGATGGACGGATGTATGTCACCTCGGGTGCCGGAGGAAATTCCGCCGTGATGGGCGAGGACATGATCCCCTTCGTCACCAGGAATCCCGAAACGCACACCACCTCGGCCAGGGACATCGTCTTGACGGGCCAGAACTTCCAGACCCCCGACTTCCGCACGCCCAAGCAGGGCGACACCGCCCTGACCGGCGCGTTCGTTCCCTTCGGCACCGCGACCAAGCCGGGGCAGGTAATCAAGGGCCGCACCAAATCCGGCGGCACGATCTTGGTCTTCGATCCCAACAACGCCGAAGCGACCCTGCGCCCCTACGCCTGGGGCTTCCGCAACGTGATTGGGCTGGCCTGGAACAGGCAGGGCGAGATGTTCGCCACGCAGAACGGCTATGACGTGTTCGGCTCTCGCCCCGTCAAAGACGAGTATGATCCCACCTACCGGGTGCGCGAGGGCGCCTGGTATGGCTGGCCGGACTATTCCGCCGCTCTGGAGCCGCTCACGGATCCGAAGTTCACTCCTCCGGGCCAACTGATGGTGCCGATATTTGTGAATGGCGTCATGCAGGAAAAGAAGCTCGGTTTTCTGATCGACCACGCGGCGAGCGGGCTGACGGCGCCGAACAAGTCCTTGATCGCTGGTCTGCACCCGGTCAACTCATCGCCCTCCAAGCCGGACATCGCTCCCGCTTCGTGGGGCGACATGGCGGGGCAGCTTTTCGTGCCGGAGTGGGGCGACATGGCGTGGGTCACCAACGCGCTGCGCGACCAGCCCGCCGGCAACCGCATCGTGCGGATCGACACCGCGACGGGACGGCTTGAGCCGTTCGCTACCAATCCCAAGCCGGGGCCAGCTTCCGGGCAAGGCGCGCCCGGCAGGGGAATCGAGCGGCCCTTCGACGTGAAGTTCGGGCCTGACGGAGCAATGTATATCGTTGACTTCGGGCAGCACAAGATCAACCTGGCCCGCATCGCCGATGGGAAACTGCCGTTCGAGTGGCCACCCTATACGGGAGGGGTCTGGAAGGTCTCGCGCCGTTGACAGAAAATGAAGCCCCTTCAACCGTGAAAAACACCCGTCTTTAGCAAATCCAGTTGGAGTTGTTCCGTAGGGACACGGCATGCCGTCTCCCTACGCAGCAGCGCATAATGAAGAGGAACACACCAACCGGCATCGCTATTGCCGCCGACACCCGCCTCGCCAATTCAACTCTGGCGAGGCGGATATCGACGGCAAGGCTTCTCGCAAGGAAGCCTAACGCTTCTGGTAATCTCTACGGGTCGAATTCTCCGCAGCTTGCTGCGTCCCGTGAGCGCAACGCGCTCATTCCCTTCCGGAAATGGGTTAGCCTAACTCTATCTGGCTACTTCGCGCCGGTAAATCCGCGTGCTGCCCGGATTCCCCATGATTTCTTCCGACCAAGTCGTGCCGCAACGCGTCAACGGGCGTGTCCACAGGCGCGGCGCGTTGTGGGCGACTTTGCAGTTGATGCGCCCGGCCAACGTAGTCACGGCCCTCGCCGATGTGCTGGCCGGTTTCGCCGCCGCCGCCGCGTCCAACTGGTCGGCACTGGCATGGTTGCTGCTGGCCACAGCGGGACTTTACGCGGGCGGCGTGGTGCTGAACGACGTTTTCGATGCCCGACTCGATGCCGTCGAACGCCCGGAACGCCCGCTTCCGCGCGGAGACCTCAGCGTGGCGAAGGCCGCGGGGCTGGGCGTTGTTTTGTTAATGATGGGCATCGGCGCGGCGTTCGCGGTGGCTCCGGTGAGCGGACTGGTGGCGCTGGCGGCGGCGGGTTGTGCCGTGCTTTACGACGCCTGGGGCAAGCACCGGCCCTTTCTGGGGCCGCTCAACATGGGATTGTGTCGCGGCCTCAACCTGATGCTGGGAGTGAGCGCGGCTCCGGCTCTGCTGGGGCAACGGTGGTATCTGGCGCTGTTTCCCCTGGTTTACATCGCCGCGATTACCGCCGTCAGTCGGGGCGAGGTGGCGGGCGGACGCCGCGAGACTGGGTTAGGAGCGTTGGCTTTGATCGGCGCTGTGTTGGGCGGCGTTTTGGCGTTGGGCGCGGCGCCGGGATTCGGCGTCGTGGCGGCGCTCCCGTTTCTTGCGCTGCTGGCCTGGCGCGTGTTGCCCCCATTCTGGCGCGCCTGGCGCGCACCGCAACCCGCGACAATTGGGCGCGCGGTGAGCGCGGGCGTGCTTTCACTCATCGTTCTCGACGCGACGTTCGCTGCTGGCTATGCCGGAGTGGTTTACGGTGCGCTGGTGCTGAGTTTGCTGCCGGTTTCCCTGCGCCTGGCGCGCGCCTTTGCCGTGACTTGATGGGAAAGATGCGGCAGAGCGTCAGGTAAGTTGGGTTGCATTTTGACACCGGGACTTACGTCCTCTTCCGTTCTTTGGTTTGTATATCCTAAAAATTGGAAGCCCCCATGTTTCGGCGCCATGAATCTCGAACCGTGAACCTGTGCGGAACGCGGGGCTACCGCCTCCTTCCAATCCCGCGGGAATGTTGGCGATTGGAAGGAGGCGGTAGCCCCGCGTTCCGCACAGGTTTATGGATAGAGGAAGTCCGCTGTCATGCACGCCGCCCGCCGCGCAACGGCATTTTTGAACTCACATGAAACAACAGACCGGCACTTGCCCGCTGACGCGCGGCCAAATCGCGGACGAATACTTCACCGAAAGCCGCAATCGTCTGCTGGAACTCGCGGCCTTTCTGGATCGCCTGGAGCGTGCCGCGCCCGGCGGCGCCGAACACGATTTTCGGGTGCAGTCATTGCGCGACTGCTTGCCCTTGCTGGACGACGGTGAACCGGCGCGCGTGCGGCGAATCCAGATGCGGCTCAGCGACACCGATCTCGAACTCAGGCCGACGCTGGATCGCAAAAGCGCGACCGGCGCGCCCAACCCCGAACTGGGAGAGAACGGCTGATGCGTTACATCGATCATCACGCGCACATGGTTTCGCGCACCACCGACGATTATCGCCAGATGGCGCTGACCGGCTGCGTCGCCGTCACCGAACCGGCGTTCTGGGCCGGTTGGGATCGCCTGTCGGCGGACGGATTCGAGGACTATTTTCGCCACATCACCGAGTTCGAGCCGAAGCGCGCGGCCTCGTTCGGCATCCAACACTACGCCTGGCTGTGCCTCAACCCCAAGGAAGGCGAAGACCGCGCTCTGGCGCGCGAGGTGCTGGCGCGCATTCCCAAATATCTGGAGTGCGCGACCGTGCTGGGCATCGGCGAAATCGGCCTTAATCGCGTGACGCGCAACGAAGTGGCGACTTTTCAGGATCACGTCGCCCTGGCGCTGGAACTCGAACAACTCATCTTGATCCACACGCCGCACCTCGAAGACAAATGGAAGGGCACGAGCGTTATCGTCGAGTCGCTGTTGCAGAGGCCGGAACTCAAACCGGAGCGCGTGCTGATTGATCACGCCGAGGAACACACCATCGAGATGATTTTGGACGCCGGTTTTTGGACGGGGCTGACGCTTTATCCGCAGACCAAAGTTTCGCTGGCGCGCGCCGCCGATCTGATCGAGGTTTATGGCTCAGAGCGCATCTGCGTGGCCTCGGCCTGCGATTGGGGGGCGAGTCTGCCGCTGGCGGTGCCAGAGTTCGCTTTAGAAATGCGGCGGCGTGGCCACAGCGCCGATTTTATAGACCAGATCATCTACCGTAATCCGCTCCAATTCCTCGGCCAGTCGCCCAAATTCCGGCTCCCCTCGTGAAGCTCCCATGCAACTCCCCGACCACGATCTCCACCTGACCTACTGCACCAACATCCATCCCGCCCAGGGCTGGGAAGCCGTGTTCGCCAATTTGCAACGCTTCGCTCCGGCCCTCAAAGCGCGTCTGGCGCCCGACGCGCCTTTTGGCATTGGGCTGCGTCTGTCGGCGAGCGAAAGCGAGGAGTTGTTGCAGGGCGACCGCTTGCACGAGTTCGGCGTTTGGCTGCGCGATAACGGCCTTTACGTCGCGCTCATCAACGGCTTTCCTTTTGGCTCGTTTCACCGGCGCGTGATCAAGGAAGACGTGTTCGCCCCCGACTGGCGCGACGAAGAGCGCGTCCAATACACGCTGCGTCTGCTCCGCATTTTGGACGCGCTTTTGCCCGCGCATCTGGACGGCGGCATTTCGACTTCGCCGCTTTCCTACAAGCGATGGATTGCAGATGGAGACGACGCCGCGTGGGAAACCATGACGCGCAACATCGCGCGCGTCGCGGCGGCTCTGGTGCAGGTGCGACGCGAAAGCGGCAAATTCATCCATCTCGACATCGAGCCGGAGCCGGATGGTCTGATCGAAAACACCGAGGAAACCATCGCGTTTTTCGAGCGGCGATTGCTGCCCCAGGGCGCGCCTTTGCTGGCCAGCGCGTTGGGAATCTCGCTGGCCGAAGCGCGCCGTCATCTGCTGGAACACGTTCAAGTTTGCTTTGACACCTGCCATTTCGCCGTCGAATACGAGGACGCGGCGACGGCCTTAGAGCGGTTAGCAGCGCACGGCATCGGAATCGGGCGGGTGCAGGTCAGCGCGGCTTTGAAGATTCCTCTGCCCGCCGCCCCGCACCGCGCCGAGTTGGCGCGGCAACTCGCGCCTTTTGCCGAATCCACCTATTTGCATCAAGTCATCGAGCGGCACGACGACGGCTCGCTGCACCACTATGGCGATTTGGAGGCGGCGCTACCGCACCTCCAGAACACGGCGGCCAACCAGTGGCGCGTGCATTTTCACGTCCCGCTTTTTGTCGCCGATTACGGCGCCTTCGCCTCGACGGGCGACGATTTGGGCGCCACTTTGCACAAAGTGCGCGCGGGCGCGCTCACGCGCCATCTCGAAATCGAGACCTACACCTGGGACGTGCTGCCGCCCGCGCTCAAAGAGGATTTGCTGGCGTCCATTGACCGCGAATATCGCTGGGTGCTGGAGGCGCTGGACGACGCGGCATCGGCGCAAAACACCCCAACTCCCCCTCAAAATCGCGCCGGCTTCGCGCCTTCGGCGTCCGACGCATCGGCGCAAAATACTATGACTTCACCTTCCTCTCAACCTCTGCTCGAAGAACTGCGGCACCGTCTGCAAAGCGACGGCGACAACGCCGATTTCACCGCGTTGCTGGAGCGCATTTTGACGCGCTTCGATTGCGTCGTGGGCACCATTCACGCCTTCGATTTCCCCTCGCAACGGCTGATTTTGCGGGCGCAACGCGGCATTCCGGCCTCGATCCAAAGCCAGGTGCAATCCATTCCTCTGGGCAAGGGCATGGCGGGACTGGCGGCGCAACGGCGCGAACCGGTTCAGGTTTGCAATCTGCAAAGCGACGATTCGGGCGTAGCCAAACCCGCCGCCAGAGACACGCGCATGGAAGGCGCGATTTCACTGCCGATGCTGGTGAACGGCGCCCTGCGCGGCACGTTGGGCGTTTCCAAGCCGCAGGCCCACGAGTTCAGCGCTTCCGAAGTCGAAGAGCTGATGCAAATCGGCGCGTTGCTGGGCGCGCATCTGCAACTCTGATGGCGCTGCAAAGAACCGTCGTGCTCAACGTCGTGGGCCTGACGCCCCACCTGCTGGGGCCGTCCACGCCGCGCCTGTGCGCGTGGGCCAAAACCGGCGCGACGGCCACGATTGAGGCGGTCACGCCCGCCGTGACTTGCAGCGCGCAGGCGACCTATCTCACCGGCGTTTTTCCCGACCGGCACGGCATCGTGGGCAACGGCTGGTATTTTCGCGACGAGTGCGAAATCAAGTTCTGGCGGCAGTCGAACCATTTGGTGCAGGCGCCCCAGTTGTGGGAAAAGGCGCGCGCCCTCGATCCGACTTTTACCGGCGCCAACCTGTTTTGGTGGTTCAATATGTATTCGGCGGCGGACTACGCGATCACGCCGCGCCCGATGTATCCCGCCGATGGCCGAAAATTGCCCGACATCTACACCCGTCCCGCCGCGCTGCGCGACGAGCTTCAGGGCGAACTGGGCGGGTTTCCGCTTTTCGATTTTTGGGGGCCAAAGACTTCGATCCGCTCCAGCCGCTGGATCGCCGAGGCCGCGATGCGGATCCAAGAAAAGCATCAGCCGACGCTTTCGCTGGTCTATCTGCCGCACCTCGACTACAACTTGCAGCGTTTGGGGCCGCACCATCCGGCCATCGCCGACGACTTGCGCGCCATTGACGCCGTGTGCGGCGATCTGCTCGACTTCTACTCGGCGCGCGGCGTGCAGGTCATCGTGCTTTCGGAATATGGCATCACCGAGGTGTCGAAGCCGATTCACATCAACCGTCTGCTGCGCGAACAGGGGTTGATCGCGGTGCGCGAGGAGTTGGGTTTGGAACTGCTGGACGCCGGAGCCAGCGCCGCTTTTGCCATCGCCGATCATCAGGTCGCGCACGTCTATCTCAACGACAAGAGCAAGACGCATCAGGTGCGAGAACTGCTCGAAGCCACGCCTGGCATCGAAGCGGTGTGGGATCAGGCGGATAAAGCCGCGCATCATTTGGATCACCCGCGCGCCGGAGATTTGGTGGCGCTGGCGCGGGCCGACGCCTGGTTCACCTATTATTATTGGCTCGATTCGGCGCGGGCGCCGGACTTCGCGCGCACGGTTGATATTCATCGCAAGCCTGGCTACGATCCGGTCGAACTGTTTCTCGATCCGGCGCTCAAGTTTCCGCCGCTTAAAGTCGGCGCGACGCTGCTTAAAAAGCAGATGGGTTTCCGTTATCTGATGAACGTGATCCCGCTCGACGCGATGCTGGTCAAAGGTTCGCACGGACGCCTGACCGACGCGCCCGACGCCGGGCCGCTCTTCATCACACCGCGCGCGGAGTTGCTGCCCGCCGCGACACTGGGCGCCGCGCAGGTATGCGACTGCATTCTGGAGCATTTGCGCGACGGTCGCGGGCGCGAGAGCGAAAAGGCGGCAAAATAAATCGCCTTGCGTGCCTTGTCGCGTTGCGTTATGATTAAACCCTATGCCAACTAAACCACGTCCGCAAACCGGACAATTCGACCCTCAAAACACTGCCGGAAGCGGCGTTGTTTTCGATATTCGCGCCGCGTTTGGTATCTCTCGCGCTGCGATGAGCTACCGAACCGGAATCTCGCCGCGCACAATCACAGCTGCCGAAACGCGCGGAAGTGCCATGCGTGGCGAAAACGCCGCCCAACTGGCCGCATTCGCCCTACAACTGCCCGTCGACAAACGCACGCCCGCAATTAGCGATTTTATCGAATCGCAACGCGAGCATTACCAACAACTACGCGCCATTTTCAGCGCGTCTGACGAATAGAGAAGCGGGAACGGCTACAACCGAACCCGCGAATCCAACTCTTCCATTATCACAGGAAACCGACACCATGTTAAACAAACCCGCAACAGAACAGTTGCGATAAACCTTTGGGGTAAGTGCCTCTGCGAATCGGGCGGCAGCGAACCCGTTTGGGGACACCTCAATTCAAAAGGTTATAATTTCCCCAGATGGAATTTTTCAAGGCGCTCCGAATTTTGGGCGATGCCAATCGCGTGCGGGTGTTGCGCCTGCTCGACCGCGAAGAGTTAAGCGTGGCCGAGTTGCAGGAGATTCTGGGCATGGGCCAGAGCCGCATTTCGATGCAATTGGCGCAGCTCAAGGGCGGCGGGTTCGCGCAGTTGCGGCGCGTCGGCCAGAAAAATCTGTATAAAGCCGCGATTCCCGCTGGCATGAGCGCTTTGGTCGCCGACGTGTTGGAGCGCAGCGCCGCCGAGATTCCTCAGTCCGCGCACGATGACGAGGCGTTGCGACTATTATTAGAAAAGCGCAGCGACGAATTGAAAACGCACTTCGATGAATTGGCGGGCCGCTTCGGGCGCGATTATGTGCCGGGCCGTTCGTGGAAAGCGTTGTCGGAAATGTTTTTGCGTTTGTTGCCTCCGCTCGAAATCGCCGATTTGGGCGCGGGCGAGGCGACGCTTTCGCTCTTGTTGGCGCAACGCGCCAAGCGCGTGATTGCCGTTGATAACTCGCCCAAAATGCGCGAATACGGCGCCGATTTAGCGGCGCGCAACGGCTTATCGAATCTGGATTACCGGTTGGGCGACATGGAGAAGTTGCCCTTGCAAGATGGCGAAGTGGATTTGGTGTTGATGCACCAGACGTTGCATCACGCGCTGCATCCCAACCGCGCCATTGCCGAGGCATTTCGGGTTTTGCGAAGCGGCGGGCAGATCGTGATTTTCGATTTGAACAAGCACGAATTCGAGGCCGCGCGCGAGCTTTATGCCGATGTGTGGCTGGGCTTTTCGTCGGTCGAACTGCTGCAAATGCTGGGCGACGCCAGATTTATCGAGGCCGATGTTTCGCGCGTTGACCGCGAAAGCGCGCCGCCGCACTTCGAGACGATTATGGCTTTGGCCCGCAAGCCGAGCGAGGGTTGATCTAACAGTTATTCAGTTTTGAAAAATGGCACGCAGAGACGCGGAAACGCAGAGAGAACGAAGCGACTAAAAATCAGTCGCCCGTGCGTTTAGGTTTTAATCTCTTTTTTCTCTCTGCGTTTCCGCGTCTCTGCGTGCCATTTTTTAAAACTGAGTGCTGCCCTCTGCCAACTGCTCCCTGAAAAAGGATGGCAAGACCGCGCGTTTGAAGTAAAATGGGGGGGACTATGTTCAATTCCTCTTTTCGCGGTGCCTCGTTGCCGCTGGCTCTGGTGGGCGCGAGCCTCGGTTTAGCGCTCGCTGGTTGTGGCGGCGGCGGCACCAACCTGCCCACGCCCGGTTCGGGCCAAGGCACGTTGGGCGGCGGCAATGGCAATGGTGGCCCACGCGTTGACAACAACACCATCGTTTTCGTTTCGACGCGCGACGGCAACCCCGAAATCTATTCGATCAACGCCAACGGCACCAACCCCAAACGGTTGACCACCAACTCCGTCACCGATGAACAGCCTTCGCGTTCGACTGATGGGAGCAACATCGTGTTTTCGTCACAGCGCGACGGCAACCCCGAAATTTACAAGATGAACTCCGACGGTTCGAGCGTGGTGCGCCTGACCAACGATGTGTCCGTCGCCGATGCGCCACGCGATACCAATCCGGTGTTTTCGCCCGACGGCAGCAAAATCGTGTGGCAATCCACGCGCGCCGCCAGTCCGGGCGGCACGCCCGTGCGTCGCCTCTACATCATGGACGCGACCGGCGCCAACCAACGTCCCGTCAGCTTCGCCGATGAGAACCAGGCTTCGTTCGACGGCTCGTGGAGTCCCGATAATGTGCGGTTGCTGGGCTTTCTGGTCAACCCCAACGACACCAACACCAACGATTTGGCGGTCATCACACCCGGCGATGCCACGACGGGAGCGGGCGCAACGGCCAACATCATCCGCGCGGGCACGCGCGCGGCTCACGCGCGCTACTCGCCCGCCGGAGCGCGCATCGTGCTGTCCGATGCGACCGCGACCGGCCAGGGCCAGTTGCAGTTGCTGAATTCGGACGGCACCTTAATCGGCGCGGGCCCCAGCGGTGGCGTTGACCAGTCCAACCCCAGCTTCAACCCGCAGGGCACCCGCATCGTGTGGGACGCCCGCACCGCGACGGGCCAGAACCGCCAGCTTTACGTCAGCGATACGGTCACTGGCAGCACACAACCGGCGGGCGTGGCGATTACGTCCGAGGGCGAAAATTATCAGGCTTCGTGGACGCAGTAGAATTGGCCGAGGGAAGAAGGCCGCGAAACTTTGGGTTTCGCGGCCTTTTTTGTTCGTGAAGGGAGCGGGGCTGACGCACCCTCCCAATCCTCGGACTTTTCTCAAGTTCATGCCGGATTGGAAGGGTGCGTCAGCCCCGCTCCCCTCACCCAACCGCATTTTGATTTTCCCTGTTTGGATAGGCTTTTATTCTTCGCATAGTTGGCGACAGAAAAAGATTTGCGTAATGGCTTGACGAGTGTTGCGAGTCGCGGTATAATTTCTTCTTGCGCCGCACGGAGCGGAGCGAAAAAAAGTGCCCGTAGCTCAGCTGGATAGAGCATCTGATTACGGATCAGAAGGTCGCAGGTTCGAATCCTGCCGGGCACATCAATCAAACGCGCGGGCATCCCAGATGCTCGCGCGTTTTTGGCATTAGCAAGCCTTTGGCGCGCACACGCATGAAACTCAGACACCCTTCTCCCCAAATTCTCGTTGGTTCGTTGCTGATACTTGGATTGAGCGCGCCGCAGATGAGAGGTCTGGCCGATGAGCCGATAACCGCCACAGCGCCCATTGTCGTCACGCCCACGCCGACCGCGACGCCACCGGCGAAAAGCGAGAGCGACATCCCAGCGCTGGAGCCGGTCGAAGCCGTGAACCTGCTGGAAATTTTTCCGGTTCAGGAACCCCGGAGAAAATCCGACGAAAACACTAACGCGCCCGATGAAGCGACCATCGCTGCCAAAGCCCAAGCGGGCGAAGTCTGGGTGAACTCGAAAAGCGGCGTCTTTCACCAAGCGGGCACGACTCATTACGGCAAGACCAACGCGGGATTTTTCCTGTCCGAAGCCGACGCTCTCGCCCAAGGCTATCGCGGCGTGAAAGGGTAATTTTAGACAGGATGGAGTTGAGGAGAGTTAAAGTTTCGATGAAAAGACATAAAATTTAATTCTTTGGTTTGTTCCTCGAAGCCTTAAGCCGCCGCAATCTATCCTGTCCCATCCTGCAAATCTTGTCCATCCTGTCTAAAAAAGAAAGGAAAATTATGATCGAGAAACCGTTTTTCATCACCACTCCGATTTACTATATCAACTCGACGCCGCACGTTGGCCACGCCTATACGCAGATCGCCGCCGACGCGCGCGCGCGCTACGAACGGTTGCGCGGGCGCGAAGTTTATTTCCTGACCGGGACGGACGAAAACGCGCTCAAAGTCGCGCGCGTCGCCGTAGAACAGGGTCAAGACCCCATCGCGTTTTGCGACGATTTGGCGGCGCAGTTCATCGAAGTCTGGGAGAAGCTCAACATCTCTTACGACGATTTTATTCGCACGACCGAGCCGCGCCATCGCGACCGCGTGCAGGAAGTCGTGCAGCAACTGTGGGACGGCGGCACCTTAAAATTGGCGCCTTATTCGGGTTGGTATTCGGTGCCCGACGAGACCTTTTTTCGCGACGAAGATGTCGAAGAACGCGACGGCGCGCGCTATATCAAAGACCCGTCGCAAGACCAATCTAAGGCGCCATTGGAATGGGTCGAAGAGACCGGACACTTTTTCGAGCTGTCGCGTTTTGGCGCGCCTTTGTTGGACTATTACAACGCGCATCCGGCGATGTTGCGGCCCGAAGCACGGCGCAACGAAGTCTTTAAGTTCATCGAAGGCGGTTTGCGCGATACTTCGATTTCGCGCGTGCAAGACTGGGGCATTCCGATTCCTACGGGCGTGCCCGAACATGAAGGCCACGTCGTTTATGTGTGGTTTCCCGACGCGCTGCTCAATTACGCAACGGCGCCCGGTTACGCCAGCCGCGACGCGGCAACCGCCGCGCGATTCGAGAAGTTGTGGCCTCCCGATTTGCAGTTGATGAGCAAAGACATCTTCACGCGTTTTCACGCGACGCTGTGGCCCGCGCTGCTGATGGCGCTGAATCTGGAACTGCCCCATGAACTGTTCTCGCACGGTTTCTGGACGGTGGACGGCAAGAAGATTTCCAAGCGCGACCCCGAAACCATCGTCGAGCCGATTGCCTTTAGTCAGAGCATCGCGAAGTCCGCCAACGCCGATTTCGAGATTGGCGTGGACGCCCTGCGCTACTATTGCCTGAGCGAAGTGACCTTTGGCAACGACGGCGATTTTTCCAAAATGGGCTGTATCAGTCGGTATAATTCCGATTTGGCCAACGGTCTGGGCAACACTTTGCAACGCGCGCTGGTGATGCTGCACAAGTATTTCGAGGGCGCCGTGCCCGCAAGTTCGGGTCGCGAGTTTGGCATCAAATCCGAGTTGCCCGCTTTAACTGAGCAAGTCGCGGCGGCTTACGGTTCGCTCGATTTTAGCGGCGCTTTGGCGACAATCGCCGAGGTGATTGGGCGCGCCAATCGCTTGATCGAAGAAGAAAAGCCCTGGGCCAAAGTCAAGTCGGGCGACTTAAACGATGTCGCCGATTTGCTGGCCGAACTGCTGACCATCGTGCAATGGGCGGCAGTCGTCATCGCGCCGGTTGTGCCGCACAGCGCCGAGAAAATCTGGGCCGCGCTGGGCCGAAGCGAACCGATGAAGTGGAGCGACGCCACCGAGTTAGCGTTTGAAGTCGGCCATTCGTTTGCTCCGGCAGTTGGCGTTTTTCCGCGCGCCGACCTGAAGAAATTTCAAGAACTCGAAGGCTTGACCGATTCAACAAACAAGAAAACTAAAACCAAAAAAATGAACACTCCCGAAATCGAAAACACACCCGCGACGGCTTCCGCCGAAATTCCCACTCCCGCCCCCGCCGAGGCCGAAAACGTCGAAGCGACGAATCTCATCAGCTTCGATGATTTCGTCAAAGTCGAATTGAAAGTCGGCAAAATTGTCGAGGCCGAGCGCGTGCCCAAAGCCGACAAATTGTTGCGTTTGCAGGTGGATTTGGGAACCGAAACGCGTCAGATTTTGGCGGGCATCGCGCAGCATTACGCGCCCGACGAAATCGTCGGCCAAACTGTCGTGGCGGTCGTCAATCTGGCGCCGCGCACGCTGCGCGGTTACGAATCCAATGGAATGTTGTTGGCGGCGTCCAACGACGAAGGTTTGTCGCTGGTCACGTTGGCGGCGCCTTTGGCGCCCGGCAGTCGGGTGAGTTAAAGTGAGTTGAATTGTTGGACAAATATCGCTCGTCCGGAAGCTAAAGCGTCCACTGCCGGATGCTTTAGCTTCCGGAAAGAGGCGATCCAAAAATTACCCCAACAATTCCTCAATCGCGCGCGCCGCGTCGCCGCTTTTCATCAGGCTCTCGCCAACCAACAGCGCGTCAGCGCCCGCCTCGCGCAGACGGCGCGCGTCGGCGCGCGTGAAGACGCCGCTTTCGCCCACGACAGTCGCGTCGTCGGGCAACAGTTTCCGCAGACGCTCGGTCGTGCCCAAATCCATCTCAAACGTCTTCAAGTCGCGATTATTAATTCCAATGAAATCGCAACCGTTGAACACGGCGCGCCGCGCCTCCTCTTCGTCGTGAATCTCGACTAAGGCGTCCATGCCGTAGCGGTGTGCGGCGGTCTTGAGCTGGCGAATTTCCCAATCCTTGAGAATCGAGACGATGAGCAAAACGCAGTCGGCGCCCGCTAACCTGGCCTCGGCGATTTGGATGTGATCGAGAATAAACTCTTTGCGAATGATCGGTTTGTCCGTCGCCTGACGCGCCTTCATTAAGTCGTCCAGAGAACCCTGGAAAAAATCGGGTTCGGTCAACACTGACAGACAATCGGCGCCCGAATTCTGGTAAATTCCGGCCTGTCGTGCGGCGTCAAAATCGGGCGCGATTAAGCCGCGCGAGGGCGAGGCTTTCTTAATTTCGGCGATTAAGCCTAAACGGTCGGGATGCCGCAGCGAGGCCGCGAACGGACGCGGCGGCAATGCTTCGGCCAGCTGCTTTTCCAGCGTTTGAATATCGGTTTGCGCCTTAAGCGCGTCCAAACGCACGCGCGTGGCGGCGACAATTTTATCGAGAATCATTTTTAAGGTGGTAAGCCACAGAGTTCACAAAGGGGCACAGAGAGGCACGAAGAAATTAAAACAGATGTGTTCTTTGTGAACTCTGTGGCTTATCTAATCGTTGGCCCACAGTGTCGTAAATTCGCGCAGTCGCTGGAGTTTTTCGCGTGCCGCACCCGCGCGAATCGTGGCGCGAGCGAGCCGAATGCCTTCGGCGAAATCGGGCACGATGTCAGCGACAATCAGAATCGCGGCGGCGTTCAGACAGGTGATATCGGCGCTTGGGCCTTCGCCATCGTGCAGAACTTGCTGGATAATCACGGCATTTTCCTGTGCGTCGCCGCCTTGCAGCAACTTTGTGTTGATGCACGAAACGCCGCCCGCGTCGGGATCGAAGGTTCCTTCGTGGAGGGCGCCGTCGCGCACTTCGATGTAATGCGTGGGCGCGCAGGTCGAAAATTCGTCCAAACCGTCTTCCGAGTGCGCGACGAACGCGCGCGTGCAACCCAGTTCTAACAACGTTTGCGCGACCGGCTGCAACCATTTGGCGGCGGGCACGCCCATGACCTGACGTTTGGTCGAAGCCGGATTCGCCAGGGGCGCGGCCAGATTAAAAATCGTGCGGATACCCAATTCGCGGCGCAAAGGCCCAATAGTTTTGAGCGCCGGATGATGATTGGGCGCGAACATGAAACCGATGCCGATTTCGTCAATGCAGCGACCAATAGCTTCGGGCGTGAGGTTGAGATGGACGCCGAGCGCTTCCAGAACGTCCGCCGAGCCGCACTTGGACGAGACCGCGCGATTGCCGTGTTTGGCAATGCGCGCGCCCGCCGCCGCCGCCACCAGCGAAGCCGCCGTCGAGATATTGAAAGTGCCGAGCAGTCGTTTGGGCGAATCGCCGCCGGTTCCGCAGGTATCAATTAAATCGCCCGATTGCGCCGTCACCGGCACCACGCGCGCGTGCAGAGCGCGCACGAATCCGGTGATTTCGTCCGCCGTTTCGCCGCGCGCGCGCAGGGCGCCCAATAGCGCCGCCACCTGCAACGAAGACGGATCGCCCTCGACGATGTCGCCTAATGTGGCTTCGGCTTGCGCTTGCGATAAATAATCGCCGTGCGAGACGGCTTTGAGTGCTTGAGAGACGGTCATGATTTCAGAAGTCAGTTGTTAATTGTCAGGGGGCGGATGAAATTACTGAGCCATACCCTTCGCGTGTTCGCTTCCTGAACCCTGCCACCTGACAACTGCTCTCTAACTCAGAATTTCTCGACGAAATTACGCAACAATTCGCGTCCGTTCTCGCCAGTCAAAATGCTTTCGGGATGGAACTGCACGCCTTCCAACTTCCAGGTTTTGTGGCGCACGCCCATGATTTCGCCGTCTGCGGTTTGCGCGGTAATTTCCAATTCATCGGGCAAACTCTCGCGCTCGATGACGAGGGAATGATAACGCGTGCCATCGAAGGGCGAAGGCAAACCCTCGAAGACGCCTTTGCCATCGTGGGTGACCGGCGAAGTTTTGCCGTGCATCAAACTTTTGGCGCGGATAATCTTGCCGCCCAATGCCGCGCCAATCGCCTGGTGGCCCAGACAAACACCCAGAATCGGAATTACGCCGCCGAACTCGCGGATGGTTTCGACCGAAACTCCGGCCTCGGCGGGCGAGCAGGGGCCCGGCGAGATAATTATTTTTTCGGGGTTGAGCTGGCGAATTTCGTCGGTGGTAATTTCGTCGTTGCGGCGCACTTGCAGATCGCAACCCATTTCGCCCAGATATTGCACCAGATTGTAGGTGAACGAGTCGAAATTGTCGATCATCAAAATCATGTTGGATAAAGTGTAGCGACAAGCGCCGCTACGCCGCACGATCAAACCAATCGCTTCTTTATATGAGCCAAAAACTCAGACCCGCACGCGCGGATCAATCACCCGATAGGCCACATCCACCAACAGGTTCGCCACCACGACCATCAGCGCCGAAAACAAAACGGTGCCCATAATCATCGGCACATCCTGATTCTGCACCGAGTCAATCGCCAGGCTGCCGATGCCGGGCCAGCCGAAGATTTTCTCGGTGAATATCAGGCCGCTCAGCAGCGACGCGAACTCAGCGCCCAACACCGCGACGGCGGGAATCAACGCGTTTTTGAGCGCGTGTTTGCCCGTCACCTGCGCTTCGCTCAGGCCGCGCGCGCGGGCGCTGCGGATGAAATCTTGCTTCATTACGCCGCGCAAATTGGCGTGGAGCAACCGCGAATAATACGCCGCGCCGCCCAAGCCCAGCGTGATGGCGGGCAGGGGCAAATTCCACAAATTGGCGCTACCGCCGACGCTGAATAAACCCAACTGATAGCCGAGATACTGCTGCAAAAGCCGCCCCAGCCAAAACGTCGGAATCGAGACCGCGACGAGGGCCAGAATCAGGGCAATGCGGTCGAGCCATTTGCCATCGTTGCGCGCGGTAATTAAAGCAATCGGAATAGCGGCGCCCAGATAGATAATCAGCGCCGTGACCGCCAACAGCAGCGTCGCCGGAAAGCGGCGCGCGATGGCCGAAAACACGACATCGCCGTTGCGATAGGATTTTAGATTGTTGGTGAGAATATTCTTGACGAAGATCACATATTGCTGCGCCAACGGTTTATCCAAACCCAAATCTTTCTTGATGTTGGCGATATTTTCGGGCGTCGCGTGCGCGCCCGCGACGGTCTGAGCCATCGCGTCGGTCGGCGAGGCGTTGCCGGTCGCGCCAAAGCGCGGCACCCAGAACAGCAGCAAAAACACCACGAGCGAAGCGCCCCATAATGTGATGAGGCCCAGGCCAAATTTGCGGAAAAGAGAAAGCATGGAAATTAGTGCGCCGCGACGCTCACGAATTCGTAGGCCGAACTCCACTGCGGATGCAGCCGAAAACCTTCGACCCAAGGTTGGCGCATCCAGTAGCGCTGCGAATGATGTAGAAAAACTACCGGCGCCTGGGACACAACAATGCGTTCGGCCTCTTGGTAGGCCGCCAGACGGCGCGCCGGATCTTGGTCAATTAGCGCGGCGTCGAGCAGTTTGTTGACGCGCGGATTAGAATAAAACGAACGGTTCAAACTCGACTGCGCGGTAATCGAGCGCCCGTTGGAAAGCGGATCCAAAAAGTTGGCGGCGTCGGGATAATCGGCGCTCCAACCCTGCATCGCCAGACGCGCGCCGTTTTTGCCACGCCGCCCAGCGATGGCTTTGAGTTCGCCGTAAGGCATCTTCTTGAGCGAAATCGTCATGCCGACCGCGCGCAAATCCGACTGAATCGATTGCGCGGCTTTGTCGCCCCAAGGATAGGTCGTCGGGTAAATAAAGGGAATCGGCGCGGTAGGATTGTCCTTATAGTTGGCGGCTTTGAGTAAGGCGCGCGCCTTGTCCGGATCGTAGTTGTAGCCCTTCAAATCGGGATTGTAAGCTGGCATACCGGGCGGTAAAAAGCCGTGCGCGACCTGAACGCGACCGGTTAAGTAAGACGCGATGCGCTCGCGATTGATGGCGTAGTTGAGCGCGCGGCGCACCCGAACGTCGTTAAAAGGCGCGATTTCGTTGTTCATCGCCACATAATAAACGTCGAAGTTGGGGCCGTTCAATACCTGATTCTTCCAGGGCAAAGTCTGCGTCATGCGCAAAAAGTCGGGCGGCGGCGCCGAAGAAATCTGCTGAATATCGAGCGCTCCCTGCTCATAAAGCATGCTTTGCAAAGTCGGGCTGATACCAAATCGCACCTCGATGCGATTGGATTTGGGCAAGTTCTGGTCGTAATAGTTCGGATTCTTCTCCAGAGTGAGCCAGCCATCGTGAACCCATTCGACAAATTTAAACGGCCCGCAACCGTTGGGATGTTCGCTGAGGTCGAGATGCTGCGCGTCCAGTTTCGCCACGTATTCGCGCTGCACCGCGTAGGCAAACGGGAGCGCCAGATTGCTCAAAAAGGTGTTGTCGGCCTGCAACAAGTGGAAGATAATCTGGTCGTCGCCGCGCACTTCGATGCCGCGCAGGTGCTTTAACTTGCGCGGCCCTTCACGGTCGGCGATCCACTCTTTGGCGCCGTCAATGATGGTGAAAAATGAAGTCCCATCGGACGCCGTTTTGGGGTCTAAAACGCGCTCGATGGCGAAGCGAAAATCGTCGGGGCGCACGCGCTCGCCCGAAGCAAATCGCGCGTCGGGCCGCAGCCAGAACGTATAAGTTTTGCCGTCGGGCGAAACCTCTCGGCGGGCGGCAACCGCGTTGACGACGTTTGAATTAAAGTCGAAATCCACCAGACCGCGATAAATCAGGCGCACATAGGGAATCGAAGTCGTATCGTAAGCGCGCGCCGGATCGAGCACCGACGGATCGCCTTCCTGCGCCAGATGCAGCACGCCCGCCGGTTGAGGCGCGCGCGCGCACCCGCCGATCATGCCGGTGAAAATTAGAATTGCGAGAAGGAAATGAAGATGTCGTCGCATGAAAAATTGTTCTGAAACCCCGTAGAGACGCCATTTTAGACAGGATGGACAGGATTCTCAAGATGGAACAGGATAGATTGTTGGTTGAGTATTTGACAGATGGGAATTGATAATTTTTTGATCTTTTGGTTTGGCTTCAAGAGAAATCTACCCTCGAACTCAACCTAAAAAAGCAGCCTATCAGTTCCCTCAACCAAAACACTCACCCCACCAACCATCCTGTTCCATCCCGAAAATCCTGTCCATCCTGTCTAAAAAAGATGGTCACCGTCGCGTTTCCCACACTTCGCCCAACGCGTTGCCGATCAGATTGAACGCCACCACCGCCAAAACAATCGCCACGCCAGGCGCGACCGCGATCCACGGCGCCACCAACAAATACGATTGCCCGTCAGCGATCAGTCCGCCCCACGACGCCTGTTCCGCCCGGCCCAATCCCAGATACGACAAACCGGCTTCGAGCAGAATGTTCTGCGCCGTCGCCAAAGTCGCCAGTGTCACGACGGTTGGCACCACGTTGGGCAACAAATGGCACCGCAGAATCGCGAAGTTCGATAAGCCCAACGCGCGCGCCGCTTCGATGAACTCGCGCTCGCGCAGTGCCAGCGTTTGCCCGCGCACCGCGCGCGCGATGCCAACCCAGGTGACCAGGCCAATCGCCACCAATAATTTGATGTTGCTCAAATCGGGATTGACGTCCAGCAGACGGAACGGCAGAAAATCGGGCAAGCGTTCGGGCAACACGACGGCGAGCGTAATCGCCAGCAGAATCGTCGGCAGAGCCGCCACGATTTCGGTAAAGCGCGTCAACGCCGCATCCACCCAGCCGCCGAAAAATCCGCCCAACAAACCAACGGTCGTGCCGATAACCGTCGAAGTGATCATCGCACAAAACGCGACCAACAGCGACAAACGCGCGCCGTAAACCACGCGCGTCCAGACATCGCGGCCCAGCGTGTCGGCGCCCAGGGCAAAGCCGCCGCCGGGCGCGTGCGGCACGCCCAATTCGTTGATGCCAGCAGGATAAATCTTTTGCGGATCGCCACGACTGATGACGGGCGCAAACAGCGCCATAAAAAGCAGCGTCAACAAAAGCGCCATGCCGATGAGAAACAAAGGATGACGAATCAAACGCGCCCACGTCGAATCTGAGCGGCGCGGCGGCGCAACGATTTGCGGCGCAGGGAGAGGTGAAATCAGAGGAGCGGCGGCCATAAGGGAAAGGCGGAAGAATAAAGGATAAAGGATGAAAGAGATTGCGGTTGGCGGGCTTCAACGCGAGTGCCTACTTTCAGCCTTTATCCCCCAGCCTTCATCCTTTCTTACGCTGGCATTTTATCCAAATCGCCGACCCATTGCTCGTCATCGGGCAGTTCGATTTTATCGTAAATCGCTTTGTCGGCTCCAACGCGCAACGCCCAGCCGTTATCGCCATAGCTCCAGTGCCACCATTCGTCGGCGTAATTGGTCAGGCCCGTCGGCTCCAAAACCGACTTCAACAAATCGCGATTGTGGCGCGCTTCGTCGCTGATGCCCTCGGCATCGAAGACCGAATGGTTCATATCGTTGAGGTCGAAGGGCGAAGTGAAATCGAGCCGAACGCCTGCTTCGCCGATAATTTCGAGGTCAACCGCGCCGCCGGTCAAATGCGGCGGCGGCGTGATGGCATCGGGCGGCGCGCTGTAACGACCGGCTTCGATTTGGATGGCTTTGTCGTCGGCCTCGGGCAAACGTTTGCGCGCCTCTTGCAACGCATGACGATACATCGCGCGCTGCACTTTGATGGGCCAGTAGCCTTCAACGATTTGCAAACGCAAACCGTCGGGCAGATTTTGGGCGGCCTGACAGAGCATTTCGGCGACGCTTTTTCGCAGCAGATGAACGCGGGGAAACTCGAACACCGGATGCGTTGGCGAGAGCACGAGTTTGTCGCAATCGCAGAGAGCGAGAAAATTAACGAGCGGTTCGCCGTTGTCTTCGATGGGAACGGCATCGAGTTCGTCCTGATCTTCGGCGAGCTGGGAAGCCTGAGACATCGCAGGGCAGTTTAAAGTGTTTGGCGCGTTGGGCGCGCCGAATGACTAAACTGGGGATTACAAATGAAACGGCAAATTTTCGAGGATCTGGTCAACTTCATCGTCGAGAAAACGCCGCCCGCCGAGGTCATCGCGTTTCGGCCTTCGCCGCGCGCACAGCAGCGATTTGACGAGCTATCCGCGCGCGTCAAATCGGGTCAGGCTACGCCCGAAGAGCGCCTCGAGATGGAGCATAATCTGGAGTTAGAACACATGATGCAGCTCGCCAAAGCGCGCGCCAGAGTCGCTTTGCAACGCGAGGAAACGCCCGTCGCGCGATGAGCACGACTTACATTCCGCTCGCGTTGCCGCAGTTGCTCGTTTTCAACCAGGAAGCCCGCGTCGAGATCAGGCGGACTCTGGCCGAACTGGAACTTTGGCCGCGCTCCTGACGCGATACAACCGCGCCAATTCATCTGGTGCCTGTCCCAACCGAAAGCGAATTTGCAATTCGAGCCACAGCCACAAAACGCGCCACGGCTGATGCGCAAATCGTCGCGCCGAAACCTGCAATCGTCCGGCACAACACGCGGTTTTTCCGCGCGCTTCGAGCTGCCTGACGAAGGCGTAATCCTCGAACAAAAGCCAGTCGGGAAAACCGCCGATGGCGTCCCAACTGTCGCGCTTTAGCCAAATGCCCGAATCGCCATAGTATATGCCGTGTGTCCGTTGCACGCGCGCGATGAACTCGAATAATCGCGGCGCCAACCCATGCGCCGCGAAGTGGATGCGGAAGTTGCCGCCAATCGCGCCCGCTTTGGCCGCGCGCGTAATCTGCGCTGATGCTGTGCGCGACGGCAGACAATCGGCGTGCAGAAACCACAAGATTTCGCCGCTTGCATCTTGCGCCGCCAAATTCTGCTGCGGCCCGCGCCCGCGCGCGCCCTCGATAACTTGGGCGCCCGCCGCGCGCGCGATGGCAACGGTTGCGTCGTGGGAGCCGCCATCGGCAACGATAATTTGCGCGATGTCGGGCATGGCGCGCAGTCGCGACAAAAGTCGCGGCAAATGCGCGGCTTCGTTGTGGGTTGGGATGACGACGGAAATGGACATTAGAATTTGACGCTCGAATCGGTGAGTTTTAGCGACGAGAACGGTTTAGTTTTTACCGAAACTTACGCGCAAACCTATTTCAATCCGACCTTCGATGAGGATTTATTTCGCGCCGCCGCGCCCCTCGGTTACAAGCTCGTCCCTTACTTTTCCGAGGAAGCCACGACCGTTCTGACGCCTCCCGACATTGCCGCACGATGAATTGCAACTTGCGCCGCCCCAATCGCTTCTAACTTTCTCGTGCGCCTCGCTCTTCTCGCCGCTTTATTCGCCGTCCCCGCTTTTGCCCAAACCTCGACGCCACCGCGCGTCGTGGACTTTTCCAAGCCCGACGATGCCAAAACCGCCCAACCCTACGCCGCGCCCGGCGGCGTGACTTCGGGCGCCGTCGTCAGCTTGCAAAATGGCGCTTTGAATATCGCCAATCGCGCGCCCGGTTCGTTTGGCGTGCAACTCAATATCACGCCGCTCGATGTTGACGCGATTACCGATTTAACCTTCGACTTCAAGGCCTCGGCAGATGCGCGCGTCAACTGGTTTTTTCGCGCCAACGGCAATTATTACGGCGTGCATTTCACCGGCCCGACGGGAGTGCGACCGGGCGCGGTTTCTCTGGGCGACGCCGAGATTAGCGCGGGCAAAGACGGCTGGAAACGCGCGCATATTCCTTTGCGCGGATGGCTGCGCGCCGTTTTGCCCGACGCCAAAAGCGTGGTCGTGGACGAGATTCTGATCGGCAACTGGGATAACGAAGGCTATCTGATGGCGGGCATCGGCGGCAACGGGCCGGGCGCCCATTGGCAGATGGACGATCTGAAATTGGAGAAACGGGCAGAAACCCCGATGTTCGGCCCGGCGCGCTTCGACGGTCAACGGTTCGTTTTGCCCGCGCGCGATTTGTCGAGTTTCGATTTCTCCGGCTTGAAACTGCAAATCGAAGGCACGAGCGAAATCAAAAACGCTCAGAATTTTCTGGTGCCCGCCGTCGGTTTCGTCGTTGATGTCGGCGCGAATAATCCGTTGGCTTTGAAAGATGGACAAAGCACCACTTGGAAACTGACGCGCGCGGATAAAGCCGTCGCGAATGGCGAAGTGACGCTCAATACTGCCGACATAAAAACGCCGCCTTTGCCGACGATACTGCTCGACGGAAAGCCGGTTGCGGCGTGGGACGATATGGAGTTTGGCGCGCTTAAATCGTGGCAATCGAACGCGCAAAGCGCCTACATCGAGCCGGACATTTCGACCGCCGCGACCGGCGCGCGCAGTTTGCGCTTGACCAATAAAGTGACAGCTTCAACTTTTTCGCTTTATCCGCCTTCTCCGCTCGATGCGGCCAATTTTCCAGTTTTGACTTTCGCCTATCGCGCCGACGACCGCGTGCGGGTGGATTTGCATTTCATCTGGGAGAAAAAGCGATATTCAGTGCGTTTTCTGGATCGCGACAATCCCGACACGCGCGTGGCGACATTGGCGGATGTTAAGGCCGACAATCAGTGGCACATCGCGACGTTGAATTTGCTGGAATCGTTGCAAAAGGCGCGACCCGATGCGACCGATTTCAACTTGACGCAACTGCAAATTTCTGACGCCGGTTGGACGGGTAACGCGCGCGGTGTGCAATGGTGGCTCGATGATTGGCGCCCGACGCCGCGTGTGGAAGAGACGATTAACGCGACGGTTATCAACCGCGACTTGAGCGGATTAAATGGCGTTTCGTATATCTTGGATCGCAAGGCCGAGACGATACCGGACGAAACGACCCGTAGTGGTGCCGACTTGCAGATTCCGCTTGCGGGCAAAAGCGGATTGTGGTGGCTTCATGTGCGCGCGCGCGACGGCGCCGAAAAGTGGAGCGAAACCGCGCATTTTCCGTTGTGGTGTGGCGCCCTGCCGGTCGCGCCGGTTGCCAAACCGGTCGAGGCGAAGCAGACGGACGCGAAGTGAAGCGTCACTCTTTCGCGGCGTCTGCGTCTGCTTTGGCCTCGAACGAACGCGGTGCCGAGGCGACTTCGATATCCACCGGCACGCCCCACAGCACTGGTCGCTCTTGAATTGACGGATCGGCGTTGGGCGCGACAGTTACAAACATTTTGCTCCACGAAAGCGAACACTGCAAACGGCGCTGTGACTTCGAGTCTATTTTCGGATTGAGCGTGATAATGGCCGATTTAAACTTCGGCTCACGCTTAATCTGCTGCGCCAATCGGCGCGCCTCCTGGTAATCGGGCGTTTGCTTGATAACTTTGTCCAATCGTTCGAGGTCGGCGCGTTCCAAATCGCCCCACAGTTTGCGCCAATCTTCGGGTTCGATTCGCTGCGCCACGACGTTGACGAAGCGTTTATTGTCGCCTTCCTGTTGCCAGTAACCGACGATCAGCCAGAACGGTTCGGCAATATCGAACTGCCGCAAAGCGTCGCCCATGTCAACGGCGCTTTTGTATTTGATCGCCTTGGGATTGACCGCAATGCCGCCAAATTTTTTGTTGGCGCTGGCGGGAATGTCCCATTTTTGCGTGTAGGAAGCGGGCGCGTAGCCGTCGAAAAAGGTGTCGCGAATCCACTGCTCGAAAACGACGCCATGATTCTGCACCTCTCTGGCGGGAGCGACGCGCCAGACGCCGAAGAGTAGAATCAGTGAGAGCAGGAAAAGCGGAATTCGTTTCATTGGCGGCGCAGTTATCGAAATAAAGGATAGCAGATATTAAAAATTTATGGATTGTGGGTTGTCAGAGACGCCACCTGCCACTCATCCCTCAAAACCTATCCTCCGAGCAGTTAGTAAACTTGGGGGTTCATGCTAACTCCCCAACAATTAGCCCGGTTCGAGCGCGATGGTTTCGTCAAAGGCTCGAAGGTTCTGGGCGACGATGATGTCGAGGTTCTGCGCGCCGAAACTCTGCGCGTGATAGACGATTATCAACATCAAATCGCGCGCGAACGCGTGCCCGTTCAGGTCTCCAATCTGACGGGCGACAGCGAGCATCCGGTCTGGCAGATCGTCAATATCTGGGAAGGTTCGGAGGCGTTCGAGCGCCTGGCGGTGAATAATGCGGCCCTCGTCGAAGAGGTCGCGCAGATTATGGTGGAGCAGATGGAGGCGCGCGAAATTCGTCTGTTTCACGATCAGATACAATTCAAGCCCGCGCAAAAGGGCGGCGTGAATATGTGGCATCAAGACTCACCTCTGTGGCCGATTCTGGAGCCAAAAACCGTGCAACTGACCGCATGGATCGCGCTCGATGATGTTGACCTGGAAAACGGCTGCATGAGTATGGTGCCCGGCAGCGCGCGGTTCGGCGACCAAATCGAAATGTTGAACGGATTGGACGATTTCGAGGCCATTCCGCATATTTTCGAGGGGCAAGAATTGGATGTCGTGCCTTGTCCGGTCGAGAAGGGCGCGGTGCATTATCATCATCCGCTGTGCTGGCACGGTTCGTCGGCCAACCGTTCCAGTCGCCCGCGCCGCGCAGTCGCGCTGCATTTTATGACGCAGGACGCCAAATTTCACGAAGAAGGCGGGCATCCGATGAAACCGTTCGTCGAAGCGCAAGAAGGCGAAACCGTGCGCGGCCAACATTTCCCTCTCGTGTGGAGCGGGTGACGGATGCGCCACCTTGAACCGCGCGCGTAAGCAAGTCGGGCCGCCTTACAATGACGCGATCGCTATGACTTTTTTCCTTCGTGTGAGACGGCCCGACTTGCTTACGCGCGCGGTTCATGATGGCACTTCTCTCAATTGATATCCGAAACCGAGTCCTGCGGTTCCCAATTCAGCAAATCGCGCGCGGGTTGCAGCGCCATGCGTTCGATAGTAGTATGCGAAGTCGCGTTGGCGATGCCATAGCTGATGCCCCCGGTTTCGATGGCGGCGTAGAAGATGCCGACGGCATCGCGCGGCGACAGCCAGAGTTCGCGGATGCCCTGATGCTTCAGAAGGGGCGAATCATACGGCTGGAAGGCGCCGATGCGCAGTGAAATAAATTCCAGTCCGTGCTTGTCGTGATAATAGCGGCCCATCGTTTCGCCCATGATTTTGGTGGCGCCGTAAAGCGTCGAAGGACGCGGTGGCGAAACCACGTCAAGCGGTCGGGCATTCTCACGCCAACCGAATCCGACCGCCTGAATGGACGACGCGAAAATCACGCGCCGCACCTTTTCCAGATACGCCGCTTCCAAAACGTTGTAAACGCCGATGACGTTGGGGCCAACCAGCTTCTCGACGAACGGCGCTTCGTCACTCGTCGCCGCCAGATGCACCACGACATCAACGCCGCGCATCGCCGCGCGGAGCGGCTCGATTTCGCTCAGGTCGCCAACGAAACTATTCGCTTCGTCCGACGGCTGCAAATCGAACGTAGACAACTCGTAACGCTCGCGGAATGGGCCAAGCAGATGCGGCCCCAGTCGGCCCGAAGGGCCAGTCAACAACACTTTCAGCATCGCTCAATTTTCTCCCATTTTCGCCTGAATCACGCGCTCCAATTTCGCGCTCTTCCACAACTGTTGATCGTTATCGTAAAACTCGCCGTTGATGAACACCGTCGGCGTGCCATGCGCGCCGCTATCGTGCCCGCTTTCCATAGCCTGCTTGACCGCCGCGCGCGTTTCGCTGGCGTTAATCGCCTCAATGAATGCATCGCGCTCCAGACCGATTTGCGTGGCGTAACCAACCAAATCTGCGTCTCTCAAATCGCGTTGGTTCTGAAAAAGTAGATCGTGCATTTCCCAGAACTTATCGCCCGTTGCTTCGGCGGCGAGGGCGACTTTCATGGCGTGCGGATGCAAATCGGGCAGAGGGAAAACGCGGAAAATCAGGCACATTTCGTCGCCGCGTTCACGTTTCATTTGTAACAAAACCGGCGTCAAGGCGCCCGAATAAGGGCACTCGAAATCGCCGTAATGCACGATGACGAGCGGCGCATCCAATGGGCCGCGATGATGATCGCGGGCGGAAATATCGGGAGTGAGGGACATGGGGAAAGAATGAAGGCTAAAGGCTGAAGGATGAAAGTAGGGGCGATTCTGTCGAACTCAGCTGTTTACAAGTGAAGCAACTGTTTCACAAATTGGGCGCCGCTCGCATCGGGATTGTTGGAGAGCCAATCGCGTAACAGTTTCGCCGATTCGTCTTGTAAGACGCCGCCCAAAAAGCGCGGCATGCGCGCGTCGGGCGTGCGGATACCCGAAACGCGCGACACTCCGCCGTTAAACGGCGCGTCCAAAGCGTAAATCACGCTTTCGATGTTCGCCTCCATCGCCGCGCCCGCGCACATCACGCACGGTTCGAGCGTTGTCACCAAAACCGCGTCTTTGTCGTCTGGCGATAGTTTACCCGCCGCGTTACCAAATGCGACCATCTCGGCGTGCGCCACGCTCGAACTCGTCGCGTGCGCGCAGTTCCAACCGCGCGCCACAATCGTGCCGTTGCCGTCGGCGATGATCGCGCCAATCGGCAGTTCGCCCTGACTTTGGCCTTCGCGCGCGGCCTCTAAAGCGGCGCGCATCAGCTCCTCGATTTTCGCGTCGCTCCACCCAATTGCGCCCGGCGAGGCGAGCTGTATCGCGTCGTCGAAATCATCGTTCATCGCGGCCAGAGTCTGGTAAACCGCGCGCGCACCGGCTTCGCGCAGGTCGGCGGCGTCGTGTTGGCCGTCGCCCACGCAAAAGCAGGCGACGCCCGCCTCGCGACAGGCGCGCGCATCGTAAATCGTATCGCCCACGAACGCGCACGCCAAAGGCGGCACGCCCAATTTTTGCGTCGCCGCGCTGATGATGTCGGGCGCCGGTTTGGATGTTTCGGCGTCGTCGCTGGTCACGACGGTGGGGAACAGTTCGCGCCACGCGACGCCGCACGATTCCTCGACGGCGTCCATCACGCTGCTTTCGCCCGATGTGGCCAGAGCGATTTGCAAACCGCGCTCTTTCGCTTTTTCGATGATTTCAAGGGCGCCGTCAAAGACTTTGACTGGTTGTGACTTGACGGCTGCGAGATAATTTTCTTCCCAACTCTCGCGAATTTTGTCGCCGTCTTTTTCGTTGGCCTCGGCGCCCAGAATCGCGCCGACGAGCAGGTCGCCGCCCTTGCCGATTTCGATGGCGATGCGGTCAACGGCGACTCTGTAGCCGTGCTGCTCGAACGCCTTTGCAAAGGCGCGCGCGTGAATAAGATTGGTGTCGATGAGCGTGCCATCGAGGTCGAAGAGAAGGGCTTGGAGAGACATGGGAAAAGGATGAAGGCTAAAGGATGAAAATTTTGCGAACCGCGAGCGTCAGCGATCGGCTAAAGTTTGAGTGCGAGGCATGCTTGACTTTGGCCGGTCGCTGACGCTCGCGGTTCGCCACGGCTTATTCACGCTTACAATTTCTGCCGGCGCCGCGAACCGTTTGCGCAGCCCGCGCGTCCAAATTAGCCAATGCAAAACCGAAACCGTCTTCGTCCGCTTCTCTTCGCTCTGGGCACCGCCGCCGCCCTTTTGACCGGCGCGGGCGCGCTGCATTATGGAATCGCCCAACCCGAAATGCGTGCCGTCGCGCAGGTGCGCGCGCCGCAACAGTTGACGCGACCGCTCTACGATTTGCGCGCTGATTTGGATGCCGAACTGCTGACCTTTTCGGCCAACGCCGAGGTAACGGTGCCCGCGACGGGCGCCGATCCGTTGAAGGATGTCGTCTTCTTTCTTTACGCCAACGCCGATGGCGTCGGCGGCGCGGGCGAAAAGCGCAAGAACCTCAAAGTCGAGAGCGTGAGTATTGACGGCGTGCCGGTCAAATGGAATTTAAACGGCGCCGTTTTGCGGGTGAATCTGCCGACGCCCAAAACGTCGAACTTTGTCGTAGTGATCAATTACAAAGGCGTGGTGCCGCGCTCCGATGGCAAGGACGACGACATAATGGGCGGTTTGATGGGCGCCGATATTTCGGGCATGCTGGGCTTGCCGAGCGCCGAAAAGACGGCGCCCAAAGCCGATAACACTGACTACGGTTTGTATACCGCGAGCAAAGGAATCGTCAGTCTGGGCTCGTTCTGGTATCCCCAATTGGCGGTGCGGCAAAACGGAAAGTGGGCCGACGACGCGCCCGCCGGATTGGGCGATGTCGCGTTTTCAGAGAAAAGCGATTACCGGGTGAGTCTGGGCGTGCCGAAAAATATGACGGTCGCCGCGCCCGGTCTGGTTACGCGTGGCGCCGATGGGCGCGCTCTGATTCGAGCCGATAACGTGCGCGAGTGCGCGGTCTTGATGAGCGACGATTACCTGACTAAAAGCAAAGTCTTCGATGTCGCGGGCAAGCCGGTGAAAGTCGAGGGCTTCGCGCGCAAAGAAAGCGCGGCGAAGTTGGATGAGACCATCGAAATCGCCGGGCGCGCTTTGCAGATTTACGCCAAACGGTTTGGGCCGTATCGGTTCGACAGTTTTAAAGTCGTCGAGGCGCCGATGAAGAGCGGCGCGGGCGGCATGGAGTATTCGGCGATGACCGGCATCGCGTCGGGACTTTATGGCGACATGGGCGCGCAGTTGGGCGGCCTGATGAGTTCGCTGAGCTTGCCGGGCGCCGACAAGTTATTGGAAAGCCTGGGCGACGACACCTTAAACGGCGGCGCGGCGCCCGATGATGGCGGCGCGGGCGCGATGACCGGAATGATTGGCGGGGTGTTGGGGCAGCAGAAAGAGATGTTCGATTCGCTGCTGGAGACGACGGTGGCGCACGAAGTCGCGCATCAGTGGTGGGCGATTGGCGTGGGTAGCGATTCGCAGAAGCACCCGTTCGTGGACGAGAGCCTGACCAACTGGAGCGCGATGCTTTATTACGAAGACCGCTATGGCAAGGCCAAGGCTAAGCAGATGAGCGAGTTGAATTTGAACACCTCATTTTCGATGGGCGCGATGCTGGGCGGCGGCGACAAACCGGCCAACCTGCCGACGGCGGCTTACACCAATAATCTGCAATACGGCGCGGTGATTTACGGCAAAGGCGCGCTTTACTACGAGAAGTTGCGCGAGTTAGTCGGCGACGAAGCGTTCTTCGGCGCCTTGCGCGATTACACCGCGCAATACGGCGACAAGTTGGCAGGGCCGCAGGATTTGAAAGCGATTGTTATCGCGAAAGCGCCCGCCAAACGTTCGCAGATTAGCGCGCTTTACACGCGCTGGATTGACGAGGCGCACGGCCAGGAAGACATTCAGGGCGGAATGCTGGGCGGCATGGATTTGGGCGGATTGCTCAATGGCGCGTTGGGCGGATTGATGGGTGGCGAATGAAACGCAAAAATCCCTGGACGCTCGACGAGAAATTAATGGTTTTCGGGCCGACGTTGTTCATCGCGGGTTTCGGCGCGTTTTCCTGGCAGGAGAGCCGCACCAAAGTTATTAAATTGCCGGTTATGCACAGTTACAGCGAGCCCAGCGATGGTATTCACGACATCAACAAGATTGAGTTTTCGCCTGACAGCCAGCGTTTTGTCGCGGTCTATCAAGCAGAAAGCGGCGGCGTGGCTGCTGTCTTCGATGCCCGGACGCTCACGCGTTTGACCGATTTACAGATTCCGCCTGTGCCCGCAGGTTCGCCCGCCATTTCGCCGGTGATTCAAGACGCGTGCTGGGCGCTCGATGGCCAGACTATCGCCGGAATTTATGACGATGGCGTCGGCGGCACAACCAAAATCAAAACCGATTACAAACCGTTTTTTCGTTTCAACAATCAGGTCAAAATCGCGTCGTGGAATTCGCAAAGTGGCGACTTGATCTGGAAGCGCCTTTACGCAAAAACACGCCTGGATAGTGGCGCTACATTGCGCATTTCGAGCGATGGTAAAAAGCTGCTTGGTCAAGGCACGCCCTCCGTGCTGTTCGATGCAGTCACGGGCGCGCCGCTCACGGCGAATAACGATGGCGCGCCGATAGGGAAGTTCAATTTCGATGGAAGTTTAATTGCCGTTACTCACCAGAATAAAAAACTGCTGGAAGTGCGCGATGTGAAAATTAACCACGCGTTGTGGCGTCCCCATCTCAAACCATTCTACCCGCAATGGTCGAAAAACAACGTTTTTGGCGTTGGAGATTACCGCGCGAAAAACGATCAACGGTTACTATTGTGGGATGGCACGGCACGCCGCGTTTTGCCCGCGCCGCCATTTCATAACGTGGACGAATTTGCCCTGCATCCGCGCCGAACCTGGGTGGCGTTTGCCGAGGTTAAGTTCCAAAAGTTGCCCACGAATAAGGGGGCGAATCCTACTTTCAAAGTCGAAAGTTCGACGTTACGCGTGTGGGATTATGCGACGCAACAGGATGTTTGGCAACGCCCGATGTCGGGCCCGATGGCCCTGAGTTGGTCGCCCGATGGTCGTTGGCTTTGCGCTGTCGAAAGAGCGAGCGGTTTTCCGCAAGCCACGCTATGGATTTTCGATGCGCAGGGCAAAATCCAATCGCGGTTTAATCGCGGCGCGGTCAACTTTGTCGAATGGTCGCCCGATTCCAAAACGTTGGCGATTGCCGAGCTAAATCAAATCGAGATTATAGCGGTGGACAGGGATTTGTAGAGACGACGATTTATCGCCTCTAAAACGTCGGGGCTGCTTCAACGAAGCGGCAACTCCGACGTTTTAGGCGCGGTAAATTGTCGCCTCTACAAACGAGTATCACTAAATCTGCCCCGGCAAATACCCGCCCGATGGCGGACTTGGCGGCGTCGGTGGAACCGGTGGCGGCGGCGCTTGTGGCGCTTGCGTCGGCGTTTTCGGATCGATCTGCAATTGGTTCTGCAACGCCGCCATGTTAATCGCGCCCAGATTCATCGTCTCTAAGGCCGACGAGGGCACGATGATGGTCGTGGCTTTATCTTTCATGCCCTCGTAAAGCATATTCATCGCGCGCAGATGCAAAGCCGTCGGCGATTGTTCGTAGAGCTTGGCGGCCTCCATAAACTTGGCGGCGACCTGCGTTTCAGATTCGCCCAGAATAATGCGCGCCTGACGTTCGCGTTCGGCCTGCGCCTGACGAGACATCGCGTCTTGCAGCGCATCGGGAATCGTTACGTCGCGGATTTGCACGCTTTCGACGCGCACGCCCCAAGGCTCGGTTTGACGATCAATTATCGTGCGCAGGGCGCTGTCAATTTTATCGCGGCCCGACAGAATATCGGCCAAAGTCGAACGGCCAATCACGTCACGCAAAGCCGTCTGCGAGGCCCAGCCGACCGATTGCGCGTAATCCTGCACTTCCAAGACGGCGCGCTCGGCATCGAAAACGCGCCAGAACAAAACGGCGTCCACGTCAACCGGAACGGTATCGGCGGTGATGGTGCCTTCGGCGTTAAACGTCGAGGAGATCACGCGGGTGTCAATCACGCGCGAGACGTTTTGCACGAGCGGCACGATGAAGAACAAACCTGGCCCTTTGAGGCCCTGAAATTTGCCCAATTGCAGCACGATGGCTTTTTCCCATTGCGCGATCATGCGCACCGCCGAGGCGATGAGCCAGGCGCCGAAAAACGCGACGATGCCCATCAAAACGCCCAGGGCGGGCGAGACTGAGTAGAGCACCGAAGCAACGACGCCTCCGATGATGAGCACGAGAAAGAAGACGAAAGTTTTGAGTCCGGTATCGACGGGCATGAGAAATCCTCCTGTGGATTAGGGGAAATTTTACTCGAATGCGGCTTTGTGGGTGAGGGAAAAGCATAACGCTCACCTTCAACCTACCGCACGACCAACGCCACAATCAACCCGCCGAAGCCCGCGACTAACCCCAAAATTCCGACGGTTATCGCGATTTTGATTTGGCCCGCCGCCGACAATCCGCGTTCGTCGCCGCGCGCGAGTTCGGCTTTGATATCGGCGAATTTCTCGTTCACATCGGCGCCGACTTTATCCACGCGCGCGCCCAACTCGTCTTTCATCGCCACGCGCGCGGCGGTGTTGGCTTCCTCAAAACGATTCAAAATTTCGGGCACACTCGCCAACTGCTGCTCCATGATCTCCGCGCGCTCGATGGTCGCGCGCAAATCGGTGCCCATATTTTGATCGTTTTGCGCCAACTGCTCGAACGCCGCCGAAATGCCCGCCATCACATTTGGATCCATGTTCGGACGCCCACTGCCATCGCCTTCGATAATGCTCTGTTCCATCACGCGCTTCGCGGCCTGCACATCTTCGATGCCCGCGATGAAATGGCGTTGATGAATCTTCTTTTCGGCGTCGGGGCCAGGCTCGGCACTGGCCATTTGCGCGGCTTTGAGAACCGCGTTTTTAATGTCGCCGCCCGCCACCGCATATTTTTCGCCCAGTGCGGCGAAGTCCACATCGTCGGTCAAAGGCGTTTTTCCGGCGTGCAACTGCACTTTCCAGATTTTCTCGCGCGCCGGAGCATCGGGCATATCGAACAAAATATGCGTGCGGATGCGCCGCTCGAACGCCGGATCGAAGTTGCTGGCGATGTTGGTCGCGAAAATCACCACACCGGCGAAATCTTCCAGCTCTTTGAGCAGCACATTGACGACCGCGTTCGACTCGCGCTGATAGCCCTGCGTCACGCTGCCAAAGCGCCGCGAGGCGATGGCGTCGGCTTCGTCGAAGAACAAAACCGCGTCCGATTCGGTCGCGGCCCGGAAAACCGTCGCGACGTTCTTGCCGGTTTCGCCCGCCCACAGGCTTTCCATCTCAGCATAGCGCACGATGAACAGACCTTTGCCCAACTCGTGCGCGATGGCTTCGGCGCAAATCGTTTTGCCGGTGCCCGGCGGCCCGGCGAAATTGAACGCCAAACCTTTGCCGCTCGAATGGCGCTCGCCCAATCCCCACTGCTCGAAAATTAGGTCGGCTTTCTTAATTTGGATCAAAGCCCATTCCAGTTGCTGATGCGTTGAGGCGGGCAGGATAACGTCGGCGAACGAACGCCGGGGCACGATGGAATCGGCCAGAGGTTTTTTGGGCGCGGCAACGGAGCCGAAGAGTAAATCGCGAAGCGGATTAGCCATAGGTTTTAAGGTGTCAGTTATCAGGGGCAGGTGTCAGGGAGTAATGCCAGCGAGGTGAGAGTATGCGTTTCTGGTGTGAGCCTTCCAACTCCTGATACCTGAAAACTGCCACCTGCCACCTGAGTTAAAAATACTCGCTTTCCACAAACGCCCGGCGCAAACGCGCTTTCCAGCCGCGCGCGGGTGGAGCCTGCGGTTTGGGCGCGGGCAGACGCGCGCGCCAATCGGCGTAGGGCAGGGCGTTAGAGTCGCGGCTCTGATGGCGTCGCAGTTGGTCGTCGTAGCGGCGGCGATTGTCGGCATCAAGCAGAACCGGGCGGAAATCGTTGAGATGACGCTCGATGAGCCGAATCAATTCGCTGCCGCCGCGTCGCGAGAAGTTGGCGGCCAACAAGTCGGCGCCTCTGTCCACGATGGCAGCTTCCAATTCGTCGGGCGCGGCGTCGCGTTCGGCGCCCAGCAGAGCATAAAAATCGGGAAAGCCATTGTAGGCGAGTTGAACGATGTCTGAGCGCGTAAAGATGGCAGCACGGTCGTGCGAAAACGCGGGCATTGGTGGATGACAGACGCTCAAGACGCGAGAAATCTCCCGCTTTTAATCTGTTCTGTGGCACCCCGCAGAGACGACGATTTCTCGCGTCTAAAACGTTGGGCTTACTTCAATCTGACGTCAGTCCTTGCGTTTTAGACGCGATGAATCGTCGTCTCTACGAGGCAACGGCGAAAGCTACAAAAAGCGCGAAATGCCACTGGCACTTCGCGCTTTTGGAAAAGCGGGATGTAGGAATTGCACCGACATCTTCTCTCTGGAAGAGAGACGTTCTACTATTGAACCAGTCCCGCAGGGAAATTTTCCTGCAAAGGAAAGAGCGGAAGACGGGGATCGAACCCGCGACCCTCAGCTTGGGAAGCTGATGCTCTACCAACTGAGCTACTTCCGCATTTAACAAGGCTTCAGTTTATCAGGAGTCAGTTCGCAGGAGTTTTCTCTCCTGACACCTGATCCCTGATAACTGAAACCTTAAAAAATCAGTTCGCCTTCATCAAGCGCCGCGCACCGGCGTATTTGGCGACCCACTTTGACTCGTTGAGGTTCGACACAACCGTGCCGACCTGCGAGTTGGCCGCGTGAATGAAGCGTCCGCCGCCCAGATAAATCCCGACGTGCGAGATGCCCGGCTTGTAAGTATTGGCGAAAAACACGATGTCGCCCGGCTGAAGCAAGCCCTTGGAAATCGGCTTTCCATAGTTGAACTGTTCGGCGGCGGAGTGCGGCAGAGCCTTATAGCCCAGATCGCGCATCACGCGCATAATGAAGCCCGAACAATCGAAGCCGCGCGCCGACTCGCCGCCCCAAACGTAGGGCGTGCCCAGATAGCGTTGCGCCACGCGCACGAACGGATGCAAACCGCTACCGCCCGATGTCAGCATCGCGTTTTGCAACAGGTTGTTGACGCTTCCCAGCTGGCGCTGCCCTTCGGTCAAGGTGTCCTGCGCGCGGTCGAGGCGCGCTTCGGCTCCGGCGAGTTGGGCGTCGAGACGCGCCAGCATCACTTCGCGCGCCTTCGCCTCGCGCGAGGCCAGAGCCGACGGACGCGCGACGGGCGCTTTGACGATTGGCAACGGTGCGACGGCGTTGACCGGCGCCAAAGTCGTGGCGGGCGCGACGTTGGGCGTCAACGGTTCGGGCTTGTCGAGTGGCGAAGTCGCGAGCGAGACTTCGGCGGCGAAGGCGCGACGCCGACTGCTGATGCGCGGCATCGGCGTCAGCGCCGAAGGCGTGACCAGCGCCGAACGTTCGCGAACGCTCAGAGCGCCGACGAGGGGTTTGATTGGCGGCGTCGTTAAAGCGGCCTCTTTGACCGGCGTCTTTGCCACCGCAACGGGCACCGGCGGCGTTATCGGTTGGCCGTTGGCGGGCAGAGCCAACATCGGTGAAACCGTCGCTTTGACCGAGGTGAACGTGGGCAAACTCTGGCGCGGCGCGATGGTTGTTGCTGGTTTCGCGGGCGCGGTCAACGCGGCGGGCGGCGTCTTTTGCGCCTGAGCGTTGGCCGCCGTTTTCTCCTGCGCGTGAGCCAAAGTGGGCAGGACGCAGGGCATGGCGAAAACGGCGGGGAACAGCAAGACGAGCAGAGGTTTGGGAGCGGACATAACGGAAAACTGGGGGCGAGGCTTTCAACGAACGGAGCAGGGCGAGGTTGCCTGCGTCGTTTGGAACGGGAGGATGGCTCCAAGTTTCGCCGAGAAGGGCGCGCACGACAAGCGCGCGTTGTCGAATCTTTGGACTTCGGGCGCTTCCTGATGCTGTCTTCCGGGAGATATTGTTGGATGCGGTTACGGTTACGGCGGCCTCCGTGCCGCCGAACGTGGGCGAACGCTCATACCAAGTCCAGCTTGTGAGTTCATGAACCGCGCGCGTAAGCAAGCGGGCCATAACGCTCAGGGCAACGTTGAACTGTTCTCGCAATTACAACGGCCCGCTTGCTTACGCGCGCGGTTCATGAACTCACAAGCCGGACTTGGTATCACGCGTTGGCGAGTGAACGTAACGTGAAAGAACAGGCGGAGGCTTGAGCGTTCATGCGCGTTCGGCGGCCCAAAAGAAAGCGCCACTTATGCAAGAGGTCTAATAAATAGGGCGCAGAGACGCGGAGAGAAAACAAAAACTTAAAACATTGCGACTCGCGCAGTCATGTTGCTGTGCTTCATTTTCTCTGCGTCTCCACGTCTCATCTATTGGAAAACTGAATCCCCCGTTATTATTTGGCTCTTGTGCTTTCGCCCGGCCACTCCGCCGCTTTGCCGCGCCGCGAGATGCTCTTCGAGCTCGCCAGAATCCAGCGGAGGGGCCAGTCGACGCCTTTGCTTAATCCGATGCGCGTCGTCTGAATCATCGGCGCGCGCGTTTGCAAAAAGGCGTCGCGGTCGGGGTTATCGGCCAGAATCAAATCGCTGTCGGGCGACGAGAGCGGCATTCCGTTGTCATCGGAATCGATGCCCAGTGCGATACACAATTTCGAGGGGCCGTTAGTCAGTTCGCGGTCGGATTTGTCGGGGCGCAGTTCGCGCATTTTTTCGATGCCAAAGGTTGGCTCGATGGCACGAATTAACACGGCTTCGGCGCGTCCCTGCGGTCGGCAAACCACATTGAAACAGTGGTAGCCACCATAAATCTTGAAGACGTAGGCGAACCCGTAATCGCCCCACATCACGCGGTTGCGGGGCGTCTCGCGCACATAGGCGTGACAGGCCGGATCGTCCACCAGATAAGCCTCGGTTTCGACGATTTCGCCGCCCATCCAAACATTGTCAACGCGCCGCATCAGCAGATGGCCGAGCAGGGCGGGTGCGACTTCGTCGGCGGTCGGACGGGTGAAATCGAGCGGAAGAGGAATGGGATTCATGGATGGAAAATGAGGTTTATATAACTTGCGAACCGCGAGCGTAAGCGACCGGCTAAAGTTTGAACACAAGGTAAGTCAGAATTTAGCCGGTCGCTTACGCTCGCGGTTCGCAACGAATTCGCGGCATTTAACGTAAAATTCTAAATTAATGTCCCGCGCCGCCAATCGCTGCGGAGGCGTCGTGCGCGACTTCGGGCAGGAAGAAGAACAAGATTCCCAGCACCGCGTAAACCGCCAGCAACTGCGCGCCTTCGAGCCAGTTGCTTTCGCCGTCGCCCGCGATTTGGCTGACGATGCCGACCGAAACCAACACCGCCGCGACTTCGGGAATGGTGAACTCCAAATCGAGCGGTTTGCCAAACGCGTAAGACGCGAACACCAATACCGGCGCCACGAACAGGGCGATTTGCATGCTCGAACCTAAGGCAATCGAGAGGCTTAAATCGGGTTTGTTGCGCAGCGCCATCAACACCGCCGTCGAATGTTCGGCGGCGTTGCCGATAATCGCGACGACGATCACGCCGACGAACACTTCGGTCAGGCCGAGCGACGCGCGCGCGGCCTCGACTGAGCCGACTAAAAATTCGCTCATCAGCGCGACGAAAATCGTCGCGACGACCAAAACGCCGATTGATTTGCCTTTGCTCCAACCTTCGCCGTGACCCTCGGATTCGCTCAGTTCATGCGCCGTTGAAGTGTGCGCAGTTGGCGTTTCGATTTCCAGTTCATCGTCGGGCGAACGTTCGGGTTGGGCGCCTCCGGTGAAGAGCTTCTTGTGCGTGACGAGCGAAAACGCCAGCGTCGCGCCATAGGTCAGGAACAGCACGATGGCGATGCCCAGCGAGAGATTCTGTTCGAGTTGCGGCGTCCAACTTGCGCCCGCCGTGCGATGAAAAAGCGTCGGCAACAGCAGGGCGATGGCCGCCAGAATCAGCGTGGTCGCCGCCGAGCGCGCGGCGGTGCGATTGAAGCGCTGCTGAGGATATTTGGCGCCGCCCATCACGAACGATAGGCCCAGCACCAGCAGGATGTTGCCGATAATCGAGCCGGTAATCGAGGCTTTGACGACGCCGAACAAACCTTTTTGCAGGGCTATCAAAGCGATGATGAGTTCGGCGGCGTTGCCAAAGGTCGCGTTGAGCAGACCGCCGATGCCTTCGCCGACTTTCTCGGCCAGATGTTCGGTGGCGCGGCCCATCCAACCGGCGAGCGGGATAACGGCGAGGCAGGCGACGATAAACAACCACGTTGGCGAGGCGCCCAGCAGTCGCATCGCAATGGCGATGGGCACGCACACGAGCAGCCAGTCGAGCGAAGGTTTAAGCAGAGATTTCATAATTGTCGGATATCGAACGTTTTTCCCTCACCCCGCCTTCGCAAAACTCAGGCACCCCTCTCCCGGAGGGAAACGGGAAATGGGGATAGTTACGGCTTGCAACTGATTTTTAACGTGAAAGCAAGTTCGATAGCGAAACTGCACCCGCTTCCCTTCTCCCGCCGGGAGAGGGGTGCCTGAGTTTTGCGAAGGCGGGGTGAGGGAAAAACGTTCGCTATCCGCAAACCTATCCGACTATCCGTTATCCGAAACATATTTCGCCGTAATCACAAAATCAATGCCGCCACGCGCGTTGAAGTGGCCGGTGACCGTCATCCACTTCGGCTCGCACGCCGCGACCATCGCGTTAAGCATGATGTTGGTCACGTCCTCGTGGAAGTTGCCTTCGTCGCGGAAGCTCCACAGATATTGCTTGAGACTCTTCGATTCGAGACAACGCGGCCCAGGACTGTATTCGACTGAAATCGTGGCGAAATCGGGTTGGCTCGTCAAAGGACAGAGCGTGGTAAATTCTTGCGTGGAAAATTGAATGGTGTAATCGTTGTCGGGATGCGGATTGGCAAACGATTCGATAGTTTTAGAGGGGAGTAACGCCATAGCGGGAACTTCCAACGCAAAACGGCGGGGTTTGGTTGCGCTTTAAAAATGGCACGCAGAGACGCCCCGCGCAGAGAGAACAAAGAAATTAAAACTTTGAAGAACGGTCGAGCGATAATTTTGTAAATTTCTTCATTCTCTCTGCGCGGGGCGTCTCTGCGTGCCATTTTTAAAGTTCTAATCCCGCCAACGCTTCGGCGATTGCCGTTTCATTGGTCGGGTTAAAGCGCGGCACGCCCGCGAACAGTTCCCATTCCTCGACCCATTCCAAGGTGCCGCCCGGCTTCAGTTTGGTGAGCGGCCCCAGCGTTTCCAGTTCGAGAATTTCTTCATTGGCGAAAATCTCGATATTGCTGTTGCGGTCGGGATAAGTCGCGTTTTTGTCGTGTTCAAAGCGCTTGACGAACAGCGTATCGCCGTTGTGATAACCGGCCCAATCGGTCGGATAATTGAGGCCGATTTTGGTGGCGCCGCGTTTGGCGTCGTGGGCGACCGTCCAGTATTTTTTGCCCAAATGAAAGCGCGAGTCGGACAAATCGGTAAACGGCCAGACAATCAGCGAACGGTTGGGGGCGAAATCGCCCGGCCCGGTGCCCGGATGCGCGTGCGGGCGCGGTTGCGGGATAATCGCCGTTCCGCCCGGCGCCATCACCGATAGAGCCCAGGCGGCGACTTCCTGCTCTTCGTCCACCACGTTGACGATGCGATGCACCACGCGCACGCGCGCGGCGTCGGGCGCCAGGTTGATGTCCAACTGTTTGCTAAAACCCTGCGGCATTTCGTCGGTCGAAATTAAGGTCACGCCGCCGTTGGGATGCAGGGTGTAATCCACCGATTCGTTATCGGGGAAGTAGGAATGCGGATATGATTCGGGCGCCAGCCACAGGCGATGACCGCCTCGGCTCATCCACAAATCTTCACCGGTGCCGCCGGTTTGGTCTTTGAAAACCTTAAAGACGTTGGGTTTGCCGTTGATGGCAAATGACAAAATGCGCGGTCCGACATCGAGCGTAATCAGCAGTTCGCAATGGTCGTTGGAGAGGGCGAGATTATTTTCCCATCCGCCAAACGACACGATTTCGGAAGAAATGGCCATAGGCCGCACAGTGTAAGATGTAGTGCTCGTCCGTAGGCTAAAACTTACGGACGAGCAAGGCTGTTCATCACAGCCAGCCCTCGCGCTCCAACTTCGCCAAGCGCCGCCGCACCGCGCGCGCCGTCGCCGAAAGCTCGCGTTCGTCCGCCCAATCGAGCAGAATTCGCAACGGTGCCTCGACGCCGCCACGCGCGCCGCTCAAACGTGGGACGATTTTGGCTGTGACGGCGGCATCAAACGCCGCCTCGACCGACGCGAACGCGTCGCTTTGCCGCGATAACGCGCAGAACGCGACGATTTCATCAAAGACGCGATAGCCAAATCCGGCGTCGTGGATTTGCAACTGCGCGTTGAGCGTTTGCAAATCGTCGCGCCATTGTGGGCGCGCTTCCAATTCGCGCGCGACCAACGCTTTCGCTTCGCGCGCGAAGTCGCCCTCGCGCGTGAAGACGCGGTTCAACTCGGCGCGCGCGGCGGGCGTCGTTTGCGTTGCTTCGGCGTTGGGCGGATAATCGCAAAAGTCCACGACAGGCGCTTCGAGCATCCACGCTCTGTCCAGAACTTTGGGCGAGAGCGCGAACGTGGTTTCGTCGGCGTTGAGCGTGCCGACGAAATATAAATTGGGCGGTAAATAAAGCTCGCGCGGCGGCAAATCGCCCCCAGCGCGGGCCTCGAAATCAAACCGCAACGGCTCGCGCGTGCGACCGGTGGCGTCGCGTCCGCTTTCCAATATCGAGAGCAAATCGGCGAAGTAATGTTCGGCGCGCGCCAGATTCATCTCGTCCAAAATCACGAAATAAGCGACGCCATCATTGGCCCGAAAACCCGCGTCGGCGCGCAAGATAAAGCGCAGGAACGGCGTCCATTCGTAGCGCGACAAGAGCGGATTGAAGTAGCCCAACAACGGTTTGCCGTCGCTCCAATCGGGGCGCACCGGCACGAACAGATGATTGCTCGGCGCCTCGGACGGCGAAAGCGGCAGTAAACGAAAATTGGCGCGACCGGCGTCGTCAATTTCGCTTTCGACGCCAATTGGCGCGCCTTCGCCAAACAGTTTCAGGACGCATTTGCGCGCGGCGCCGCGCAAGACCAACGCGCCATCGCTCGCTTTGGCGGGATGGGCGGCGCCGTCGCAGGTCACGCTGGCGCGCGGGCCACTGAGCAAACGCGCGGCGTGCGGCGGCAAGTGCAAACGCCCGTTGACGGCGAATTTTTCGTCCAACATCGCCTGACCTTCGGCGGCGCCCGGTTGCGGCAAAAGCGCGGCGAAAGTCGTGGCCAATCGGGTTTTGCCAGTTCCGCTCAGGCCGCTCAAAACCGCGAAACCTTTGAGTTGCAGCGCCGTAAAAAACGTGGCGAGATAAGCGTCATCGAGCCGCAAACCCGCGCCCGCGACGGCATTTTGCAAACTCGCGCGCCAGTCCGAATTTTCGGCGGGCGCCGCACTTTCCGGCGCGTAATCGGGCGTGGGCATCGGCCCGCCGAACTCTTCTTCCAACAAAAGCAGCACGCCCGACGAATGCGCTTGCCGCCACGCCGGATTGGAAAACCAGGCTCCGTCGAATTCGCTGGCCTCGATTTCGAGAGCGTTAAACCAATCGTCGGGCGCTTTTACGTCGGATTCGCTCTCGATTTTCACCGGTTCGCTGCCTTTCCATTCGAGCGCGCCCGGCGCAATCGTCAGCCGCGCGCCGCGCCCGACGTTGAAGCGAATGCGATTGGCGGCGAGCGTGACGCCCCAACAGGCGGCGTCAATTTGATGCGCGCGAAGGATGCCGTCGCGCAGCAGTTCGAGCGCGCGGCGACGGGCGCGCGGATCGGGTATTAATTTGCGCGCGACAGCGCGCGCGCTATCGGCATCGGTTCGGTTGAACGGAATTTTAGGAGAAGGCAATGGAAAATCGGGCGCGATAAAAACGCGGGCTTGAGTTTATTTTGAATGGAAACTACTCGCGCAGAAAGTAGGACGCTAACCTTCGATTCTCTAACCGTTTCGCGGTCTTCTGCCCTGACCCGTCGGGCGCCCAGCTTCGCGCAACTCTACAGATTCGATGATGGTTTTCGGTGAGCGCAACTAAAATAAAAATCGAGTTGCGCGAAGCTGGGCGCCCGACGAGTCAGGGCAGAAGACCGCGAAACGGTCAGAGAACCGAAGGTTAGCGTCCTATTTCTGCGCCAACTCCCCACAATCCCACGCCCGCCGCTTCGCCCTGCAAAATCGCTTGCAACGGCACGCGGCCCAATGGCCCACGCTCGCGGTCGAAGAACGTCGTTTGCGTGCCCGGATGCAAAGCGATGGCCGCGCTCACGTTTAAGGCGTCGCGATAAGCGTGCATTTTGTGGAGGTCGGCGCCGCGTCCCGTTCCCATTGCGGCTTCAAAGCGAAACTTGGCGTCGAAGGCCGCGACCGCCGTTTGTCCGCGCGCCCACAAATAATCGGGGCGAAGCGGCGTCGAATACGAAGGCGCCGGGCCGTTGAAGGTCAACGTGGTGCTGTCCCAAATCGCGTGCGACGGCGCCAGTAATCCGCGCTGCTCGTCCCAGTTCATTTCCAGTTGCGCAGGTTGTCCGCGCACGCGCTCAATGCGCTCGATTAAATCGAAAAAGACGTGCAATTCCCATAGCGTCGCGATGTCACGGACGCGCGCCAACCGTTCGGCGCCCGCCCATAAAGGCGCGCCCGCACTACGCCAGCTTTGCTCCAATTGCCATAGCGCCCGATACGGGGCCGCGCGCGGACGCCACACGCAACGCGGCGCGCCAATCGGTTCGGGCCACTGCGCGTGCCAGCCGCCCAGCGCACATTGCAAACTCTCGATTTGCGCGCGTTGATTTTCGCCTAACGCGCGCCACCATTGGCTTACTTTTGCCGAATCTAATGCGCCTTCGAGCGCATTAACGAACGCGAGGGCACATTGATTATCGGCGACATCGAAGCTCTGATGCCGCCGCGTTTGCGGCACGCGCGTCGGCGCCCAATTGCCAACGACGCTCCCGCGTTCCCAGCGCGCGCCATCGCTGGCCAAAGTTGCCAGTTGCGCCGCGCCCAATTCGCTGACGAACGCGGGCGCGACCTCCACACTTTGCGATACCCAATCGCGCGCGGGCCCGCGCATAATCACCGCCAAGGTTTGTTGCAGTTCGGCGCCGTAGCGTAGCGCCCACAGCAAGGTTTCGGGCGCCGCCATTTTGCGCGCCGATGCGTCCGCGCCGCGCGCCGTCGCACCCGCACTGTGCCACACCAAATGCGGCGATAGCGCGAACAATCGTTCCAATAAGCCGCGCAAAAACGCGACGTGAAGCGCGGGCGTCGGGAACTTGGGCGATAACACCTCGACCCACAGGGGCGCTTCGAGCGGCTCGCCCCTTGACAATGGCGTCAGGCTCGCCAATCCCAGCGCGTTTTCCCATCGGACGCGAAACACGCCCGGAGCAATCGGTTCAATCTGGCGTCCGTCCACATCGAGCGCGTCGGCATGGGGCCAGTGAAAGAAATAATCCGTCCACTCGAACAGCGCGAGTTGGGCTGGAGCTAACGTCGCGCGCAACTCGTCGGGAATCGGCAGGAAGCGCGCGTTGGCGGGCAGGGCAGAAGTTATCACCGAGGGTTAGTTTAAAACGTTATGTCATTCTACGATTACGCCCGCGATTGGTTTATCGAACATCTCGAACGCGACATCGCAGCGCATGAAACCGGACGTTATGACGAAATCGGCGTGTCGGAGGAAGGTTCACCAGAATGGAATTTGATCGAGGACGAAACGCAGTCTCACCGGCTGGGGTTGGCCGCCAATTTTTGGAATATGTGGATGGACTCGCGCAATCATGGGTGGTGGCATTACCCCGGTATGAACGAAGGCGACTGGCCGGTCGTGGCGCGCCAAATCGTTTGTGGTTTGCGCGAGAATTGGGAGCCGGAACGTATGAGGGAAAATGCGGTTTTCGATCCGCCACTTTTGCCGCCGCGAGCTTCGCTATGGCGGCGTTGGCGGCGTGCGTTGGGCGAACCGTAAATTGTTATCGCCGTTTGGCCCGCGAAACGCACGTTGTTTCGGCAAATGAAACATCTCTCCCGAATTCTAATTTTGGCGGGCGCGCTCAGCATTCCAATGTTGGCGCACGCGCAACCGTATAACACGGCGCATCAAATTAAGGCGTCGCAGGTCAAAGGTTTCACTTGGCCGACTTTCCAGAAATCCGATAATCGGCGTCCTACGGCAACCAACATCATGGCTTTGCAATATCTGTTGCGCAATCGCGGATTCTACAAAGCGAAAGTTGACGGCAAATTCGGCGATGTGACCGAAAAAGCGGTGAAGAATTTTCAGCGCGCCAAAGGTTTGAAAGTGGACGGCATCGTCGGGCCGCAAACCTGGACGCCGCTTGTGTTGCGCCTCAAAAAGGGTGACCGAGGCGATGCGGTGCGCGCCTTTCAAATCGCCCTGCGCGGATTTTACGGGCATAGCGCTCAGCAGCCGTTCATCGGGCAAGAGGCCGACGGCATTTTTGGTTCGTCCACGCGCGGCAACGTGATCAAGTATCAAAAGTTCTGGGCGGGTAACGCTAATCTCAGCATGAAAGACGCTCTCAAAGCCGATGGCATCGTCGGGCCGAGCACCTGGGCGGCACTGTTGGGCGCCGAGTTCGACGGATAAGGCAAACTGTGTCCCTTAATTTGATGAAGAACTTTCTTTCTATCAACGATCTCTCGCGCGACGAAGCTCTGGCGCTTTTGGCCGATGCCGAGCGGCTCAAAATCCAATATCGCACCAACCCCGAATTGCAGCTCAAATATCTGGCGGGCCAAACGCTCGCCATGATTTTCGAGAAGCCGTCGCTACGCACCCGCGTTTCGTTCGATGCCGCGATGCGGCAGTGCGGCGGCGGCGCGATTTATCTGTCGCCCAATGATATTGGTTTGGGCACGCGCGAAACCGTCGCCGACATCGCGCGCGTTTTGAGCGGCATGACCGAGTGCATTATGGCGCGCGTGTTCGAGCACAAAACTTTGGAAGAACTCGCGCAGTGGAGTAAGGTGCCGGTCATCAACGCCTTGTGCGACATCGAGCATCCGTGTCAGGCGCTCGCCGATTTGCAGACGTTGATGGAAGAAAACAAAGGTCTCGAAGGCCGCAAAATCGCCTATGTTGGCGACGGCAATAATGTCTGCCACAGTCTAATGTTGCTGTGCGCGCGCGTCGGCGTTGACTTCGCCGTCGCCGCGCCCGAAGATTATCAACCCGACCAACGCATCGTCGAAATGGCGCAGGCCGAAGGCAACGTCGTCGTTACCGATGACCCGCGCGCCGCCGTGCAGGGCGCCGACGCCGTTTATACCGATGTATGGACTTCGATGGGGCAGGAAGAGGAAAGCGCCAAACGCTTGAAGGTGTTTCCGCCTTACCAAATCAACGCCGATCTGATGAGCGCGGCCAACGACGACGCGATTCTGCTTCACTGTTTGCCCGCGCACCGAGGCGAAGAAGTGACCGCCGAAGTGTTTGAGTCGAGCCAATCGCGTGTGTTCGCGCAGGCCGAAAACCGTCTGCACGCGCAGAAAGCGGTGCTGTTGAGCTTGATGGTGCCTTGAGTAAATGAACCGCAGAGAACGCTTTAGGTTCTTTTGGAGCATTCTCTGCGTTTCATCAAATCGGTTTAACTGTTCCCCATGAAAATCATTCTGCTGGTTGTCATCCTGTTTTTCGCCGTCGGCGTGATGATGGCTTTAGTCGCGCGCCTCTCGCAAACGCGGCAACAGTTGGCCGATCTTTACAAACAACTCAACCGCAACGAGAGCGAAATGCATCGTCATCGCTTGCGCCTGGAAGAAATCGCCGCCAAACAGGAAGTCGAAAAGCAGAATGATGTGAAAATGTAGGGACATGGCGTGCCATGTCCAAAGATAAATAGGACACGGCACGCCATGTCCCTACTAATTATTATGTCCGCAAAAGAAAAAGTTGTCCTCGCCTATTCCGGCGGCCTCGATACCTCGGTCGCCATCAAGTGGATTCAGGAAAATTACGACTACGATGTCGTCGCCCTGACCATTGACCTCGGCTCCGAACCCGACCTGCCCGCCATTCGCCAACGCGCTCTCGACGTGGGCGCCATTGACGCCAAAGTCGTGGACGCCCGCGATTTGTTCCTGCAATACTTCGCCTTTCCCGCGCTTCAGGCGGGCGCGATGTATGAGAAGGTTTACCCCTTGGCGACCGCCATCGGGCGCCCGCTCATCGCCAAACTTTTGGTGGACGTGGCGCATGAAGTCGGCGCTAAAGCCGTCGCGCACGGTTGCACCGGCAAAGGCAACGATCAAGTTCGTCTCGATGTTTCGGTGACGGCGCTCGACCCCGATTTGCAGATCATCGCGCCGGTGCGCGAATGGAAACTGTCGCGCCCCGCTGAAATCGAATACGCTCGCAAAAATAACATCCCGATTCCCGCGACTGTTGACAGTCCCTATTCGACCGACGTAAATATGTGGGGCCGCTCCATCGAAGCGGGCGTTTTGGAAGACCCTTATCGCGAGCCGCCCGCCGACGTTTGGCTGTGGACGAAGAATCCCGAAGACGCGCCCGACAAAGCCGAAGTCGTCGAAATCGGTTTCGAGAAGGGCATTCCGATTTCGCTCAACGGCGAAGCGATGGACAGTGTTCAACTCGTCAATCAGCTCAACCAAATCGGCGGCGAGCATGGCGTTGGCCGGATAGATCACGTCGAGAACCGTTTGGTCGGCATCAAGTCGCGCGAGATTTACGAGGCGCCCGCGTCGGTGTTGCTGTTGCAGGCGCATCAGGAGCTCGAAGATATGTGTCTGTCGCGCGATCAGGCGCGCTTCAAAGCGACGATTTCGGCGCAAATCTCGGAGATGATTTACAATGGCCTGTGGTTCTCGGCGCTGCATCAGGATTTGCGCGCGTTCGTCGAATCGTCGCAGCGTCACGTCGTCGGAAGCGTGCGTTTGAAGCTGTATAAAGGCAGCTCGATGGTGATTGGCCGTCAGTCGCCGAAGAGTTTATATCGCCACGATTTGGCGACTTACGACGAAGGCGACAACTTCGATCAGGCGGCGGCGCAGGGCTTCATCAAGTTGTGGGGATTGCCGTTACAGACGCAGACCAGGTATCAACTTTCGGGCGGCGCGACTGATTTGCCGAAGTTGACCGAAGCCGTCGAGTAATAAAAATGCGGCCCGTTCCCGATGGGAGCGGGCCGCTTCTTTGTTGCGAAGGAGCTGTAGGGACATGGCGTGCCATCTCCAAAACGTCGCAATTGCGAACTCGGCTAACCCAACGCTTCGGAAATGGCACGCCATGTCCCTACATCTCCCTGTTCGGATGGACTCGATAAATCGTCGTCTCTGTGGGGCACGCCCGCACGCCCGTATGACACAACGCGTCCTAACGTCGGTCAGACTGGGCACCCGAAATTATGCAATACGCGATTAAACAAGCGATGTTGGCCGTCAACCATATGGTGGCCGGTCTGCTCGACCGTTTGCCCGCCATTATTCTGGGCCTGTTCGTCTTCTTCCTCTTTTACGTCGCCGGAAGATTAACGCGGCGCCTGGCCTACAAAGTTTCCAAACGCGCGGATCGCCACCATAATGTTGGTCTCGTCATCGGGCGCGTCGGGCAGGGCGTCTCGGTTTTTACCGGTTTGTTGGTGGCGATGGTGATCGCCATTCCTGGCTTCACCGTTGGGCAACTGTTCTCGATTCTGGGCGTCGGCTCGGTCGCCATTGGCTTCGCCTTTCGCGATATTCTGCAAAACTTTCTGGCCGGAATTCTGCTTTTGCTCAATCAGCCGTTTCGCCTCGGCGACCAGATTATCATGAAAGATTTGGAGGGCACCGTCGAAGATATTCAGACGCGCGCGACCTTCGTGCGCACCTACGACGGGCGCCGCATCGTGGTGCCCAACTCCGATTTGTTCACCAATACCGTCACGGTGAATACGGCCTTCAATACGCGCAGATTGGAGCACGTCATCGGTATTTCGTATGACGACGACATCGAGACGGCCATCGCGGTTTTAGAAGAAGTCATGTGCCACGCGCCCAGCGCGTTGGATTCGCCCGAACCCGACGCGTTCGTGATCGATTTCAACGACAGCTCGATAGATATTCAGATGTTCTGGTGGATCAGTTCGCCGTTTCAGAAGGACGTCATTTACAGTCGCGGCGAAGTGTTGCGCACCGCCAAACGCGCTCTCGACGAGGCGGGCATCACGATTCCGTTTCCGATTCGCACGCTCGACTTTGGCCTGGCGCGCCGCAATCCCAGCAACGATGGCAACAAATTATTGGCCGATTGGCTGCGCGGCCCGCGCGTCGAAGATGGTAGCGCGCCGCGCGAAAACGATGACGCGCCCCGCGAATCGGGCGAGCGCGTTGACATGAAAAAGCACGAGTCCGCCTGAACGTTCGTTGGGCAGGCGCTCGCAAGGAGAAGGTGGCGCATTCCCATCAAACGCCCGAACTTGAACCCATGAACGATTTCCATCACGTTTACCAAAAAGGCAACGGACGCCAAACCATCGTCGCGTTGCACGGCACCGGCGGGGGCGAGCGCGATTTGCTCGACCTGGCGCGCGGCCTGTGGCCCGACGCCAACTTGCTCGGCGTGCGCGGGCGCATCAGCGAACGCGGCGCGGCGCGCTTTTTTCGGCGTCACGCCGAGGGCGTGTTCGACGAAGAGAACCTGCGCGCCGAAGCCAATGCTCTCGCCGATTTCATCGCCTGGGCGAGCGACGAATACGAGTTCGAGTCGCATCACGTCTGGGCGTTGGGCTACTCCAATGGCGCCAATATCGCGGCGAGCCTGTTCTTTTTGCGGCCCCAAACTCTGGCAGGCGCGGTTTTGCTGCGCGCCATGACGCCGCTTCAAGACGACTTGCCCGACCTGAGCGGTAAACAGATATTGTTGCTGGCGGGCGGGCAGGATACTCTGGTGCCCACGCAGGAAATCCAGGATTTGCAGCATCGCTTCCGCGCGGCGGGCGCCGAAGTCGCGTTGAACATGGCCGACGCCGATCATGCCTTGACCGCAGGCGACATCGAAGCGGCCAGGGATTGGCTAAACGCGCATAGAAAACGCATCGAAGGCTAAACTTTGCTCGTGCTGTCGTTTCGCTCTCTGCTCGAATCGCGTCCCATGTTGTGGGCGTTGGCTTCGATGTCGTTCGCCTGTCTGCTCGGCCACTTCTACGGATTCTGGTCGATGCGCGTTTTCGCCGGTTGCGTCTTATTTCCGGCGACTCTGGTGCTAATTGCGCTGGCCTCAAGGGGCAACGCGCAAACGCGCTTCATCATTGTTCAGGGCGCTCTGGCCGGACTGTTGGCCGCCGTCGTCTACGATTTGTTCCGCGTGCCATTCGTGCTGGCGGGCAAACCGTTGTTCGGCGTGTTCCCACAATTCGGGCAACTTTTGCTTTACGGGCATCTGGTCAAGGGCGACGAATCGTTGCCCGTGCAACTGGCGGGCTGGGCCTACCATTTCCAGAACGGCATGGCGTTGGGCATCATGGGCGCGGCGATGATTCCGCTTTCGGCCAAGCCGATGACGCGTTTCTGGGCGTGCGTGGCGTGGGCGATGGGCGTCGAAATATTGCTGTTGATTTCGCCGTATTACGCGTATCTCGGATTGCACATGCCGATGAACTTATTCATCCCGATCACGCTGGCGGCGCATCTGGTGTTCGGCGCGATTCTGGGATTATATTTCGCGCGCAAATGGTTTGATGGCGTGCCCATGCGCGCGGTCTGAACGAGATTTGGCGGCTGGTTTTAGAATTCTGAACAAAGCCGCGACTTCCCTGTGGGCATCGCGGCTTTGTTGCGATTGGGCTTACTTCTTGAGCTTCAACTGCGTCGAAGGCGGCAGCTTCCCGATATTGGAAACTTCGATATTATTGCCATTCACATCGAAGGCGATTTTATCGCCCGCCACGACCTTTTCGGCATCGGCGTTGACGGCGAAGGGAAAACGCATTTCCATGGCGGGCATGAAGTCAGGGATGTTTTCGTGTTTGACGATCAGCGTCATGCGCCCATCGGCGACGGATTTCTCGACGCCAGTGACCTGACCGCGCACGCGATATTGTTTGGCCTTAGTTTGCACGCCCGGCGCGTTGAGCGGCGTCATGTTGGGCGTCGGCTTCGGGGCGACCATCGTTTTATCGGCGGGCGTCGTGGTCTCGACGGGTTGGGGCGCTGTCGCGACGGGCGTCGCGGTTTTGGAGCCGCAACCGGCCAGAATCAAGAGCGTCAGGGGCGCGAGAGCGAGTTTGGAAATGTTCATAGGGTCACGGCTTTTTTAGGGGACAAGTGGCAGGGAATAAGAGGCAGGATTGAGCGGCTGGATAAGAGCGGCGATTCGCCGCGCTTTTGGTCAGCCGACCTTGTTCCCTCCATTCCCTGCCACTTGTCCCCGAAATTTAAATGCGCGGAATGGCGCAACCCATCGCGGGCACTTCGGGTTGGGTGACGGTCTGGTTGCGCGCGATTTGCACGATGGCGCGTTCGAGGTCGCGCGACTGGACGGCTTTGGGATTAAAAGTCGAATCGTCCACGCGACCGTGATAGCGCAACATGCCTTTTTTGTCGGTGACGTAGACCTCGCTCGAACATTTGCCGTTGACCATCTTCAAGAATTGCTGATCTTTATCCATCACGGCGGGAAACGGGATCTGGTGATTCTGCATAAAACGCGCGACATCGAGGGCGCGCTCGCCGGGCTTGGAGAAGACGTAAACGATTCTAACGCCGTTTTTGCCGTAGCGTTTGCCGAGTTTGTTAATGCGTTCGTCCACGGCCTGCACGCAGGGACACTGCGTATCGGCCAAAACGAACACGGCGATTTTTCCCATGAACGAGGCGTTGGTAAAGCCCTTATTGTAGATCGTCTTGACCGCGAAGTAGGGCAACTTCTGGTTGATTTTGGCGCTTTGGGCGCTCGTGGCGCGGGCGAAGTTGGCGGTCTCTTTCTTGAGTTGGTCGTAACCTTTTTTGGTTTCGTTGTGCGCAAATGCGGGCACACTGATGGCGACGGAGAGTGCCATCGCAAGCGCCGTCGTGGGGCGCGAAATGAGGGGATTCATAGAGGATTGTCGAATGGTTCGGGCCAGTTTTAACAAGTGGCGCAGTGCGGGAAATTCAACAATCGAGCGGCGGCGCGCGCCCGCGCAACGCGAGGGGCGACGCGAAAGCGGGCGTGATTCGCGCGCGCGTCGCGTAAAGCGGGCGCGTCGTTTCGATGATGGCGAGGCTAAACGGAACGCTCGCCTGAAGCGGCATCGTCTGAAGCAAGAGGGCCAGACAGGTGAGGTGACTATGCGCGTCCGGCAGGGCGGCGAAAGCGTTGCCCAGCGGCTCGTCGTCGTGCGCGCACTGGCAGATGACCGGGCCAGGCGTGCCGTTGGCGTTAGTGATGACCTTGAACTGTTTGGCGCCGTGCGCGCCGTGACTTTCGCCATGCTCGGTGGCCATAACGTGGCCGCCCATGGCGCAGACGTGCCAACTCTGGGCGACGCTGCCGAGCAACAGCAACGCGACAACAAACAATTGCAGTCGGCGAGGCCATTGTGCGAGCCAGGCGCGCGGCGAGAGAAAAATCACGGTTCGGGACAAGTGTCGGAGTTCCAGACGACGCGGGCAAGACGCGGGCGCGCGCGGATTGGTTATGGCAGGGAATACCACGGGCGGGGTGAGGGAAAAACCTTCGCAAGTTCCGCAATCCCATCCGAAACCCGATTAAACTCAACTTACGCAAGGTGATATGACCACAACCAAAATTCATCGTTTATCCAATGGCCTGACTATCGTCGGCGAGCCGATGCCGTCCAAACAGGCGGCGGCGTTCAACTTTCTTATTCCCGCCGGTAGCGCGACTGAGCCCCAGGGCAAAGACGGTTTGACAGGCGTTTTAGAAAGCGTCAGTTATCGCGGCGCCGGAGATTACAATGCGCGTGAGCTCAGCGATGCGCTCGATAGTCTGGGCCTCAGCAGGGGCGGCAGCGCGGGCACGGAGTTCACCACCTTTGGCGGCGCGACTCTGGGCCTGTATCTGCCCGAAGCTCTCCAACTTTACGCCGACATCATTCTGCGCCCGCGCTTGCCCGAAGACGAATGGGAGGCCGAACGCGCCCTCGCGATTCAGGCGTTGCAGGGCCTGGACGATTCGCCATCGAGTCGCACCTTTTACGAATTGCGAAGGCGTTATTTCACGACCGGCCATTCGCGCTCGCCGATGGGAACCATCGAAGGCTTGCAGAGCCTGACGCTCGATGATTTGCGCGCCGACCATGCCGCACGCTTCAAGCCCGAAGGCGCCATCGTCGCGCTCGCCGGAAGTTTCGATTGGGAGCAGACCGTCGCCCAAATCGAAAAACTGTTCGGCGACTGGCACGGCAGCGCGCCCATTCTGGAAGACGCGCAAACCGTCAGCGAACCGTTGTGGGCGCACATTCCCGCCGATAAAGCGCAACAGCAAATCGCCATCGCCTATCGCACCATCGCGCCCGACGACGCGCGCAACTACGATTACCGTCTGGCGATGGCGATTCTGAGCGGCGGCATGGGCGCCCGATTGTTCACCGAAGTCCGCGAAAAGCGCGGTCTGGTTTACTCGGTTTCGGCTTCGGCGAGCGGGCATCGCGGCTTCGGTTATACCCTCGCCTACGCCGGAACCACGCCCGAACGCGCCGACGAAACTCTGGAAGTTACGCTGGGCGAACTGCGCCGCATGAGCGAAGGCGTCGCGCAGGACGAGTTGGACAGGGCGCGCATCAAAACGCTGACGAGTTTGATTATGCAAGAAGAAAGTTCCCGCGCGCGCGCCGGAGCCCTGGCGCGCGACCTGTGGATTTTGGGCCGCGTGCGCACGCTCGACGAAATCACCGACGCCATCAACGCCGTTACGCCCGCATCAATCGCGGCGTTCTACGAAAGCTGTCCGGTCGGCGAACCGTCGGTCGTGACGCTGGGCGCGCGGGAGCTTTTCAAAGATGGCAGGAGACAGGTGGCAGATGGCAGGGAGGAAACCAAAAGGTAGCAGTCTTTGGATGGTAGGAAGCAGGAAACTCCGCTCGCGACAAAACCAACTCCTGCCACCTGACCCCTGCCACTTTTTGAATTATGCGCACCTTTAAATATCTCTCGCCTTCGCCCAAAGAAATCCGCGCGTTTTATGTGTTGGCTGTCGGCTCGTTCATCGGGCAATTTCTGGCGTTTGGCCTGGCGCTGATGCCCGACGCGCCCTTGCCCGCGCGCGCTGTCGCCATCGGCGGCGCTCTGGCGATTCTGGCGCGCTTTTTCGTGGCGCAAATACAGCTCGACAAGCGTCGCCGCCGCGCCAAAAACGGACGCATCGAACTGCAAAGCGGCGGCTTGCGCTTCACCGACGATAAGGGCGTCGCGACCTTCGTCAAGTGGGCCGAAATTGACAAAGCGACCTCGAAAAATGGTCAACTCGAACTCCAATTCGGCGGGCGCAAGTGGAGCTTCGGCGCCCGCGAAGTCGAAAATGGCATGGCGCTCACGCAAGAGATTCTGCGTCGCGTCGCCAAACCGAACAGCAAATCAACCTTCATTCCGCTCGACCCAATGTGAATTAAAATTGCACGCAGAGACGCGGAGGCGCAGAGAGAACAAAGAAATTAAAACTCAAAAGCACGAGCGATACACTCTTAATTTCTTCGTTCTCTCGGCGGCTCTGCGTGCAATAAAAAAATATGCAAATTCAACCGATAAAAACTGGCAAAGTCCGCGAAATTTACGATGCCGACGACAATATTATTCTCGTCGCGACCGACCGCATCTCGGCGTTCGACGTGATTTTGCCGACGCCGATTCCCGACAAAGGCCGCATTCTTTCGACGCTTTCGGTTTTTTGGTTCGCGCGCACTTCGCACATCATTGATAATCATCTGTTGCTGCATCGCGTCGCCGATTTTCCCGCGCCCTGGGCGCAGTTCGGCGCCGATAACGATTGGCATAATCGCGCGATGCTGTGCCGCCGCGCCGAAGTTTTGCCGGTCGAATGCGTGGTGCGCGGTTACTTAAGCGGTAGCGGCTGGAAGCAGTATCAGCAAACCGGCGAAGTCTGCGGCGTCAAGTTGCCCCCTCGTTTACACGAATCGGACAAGTTGCCTTCGCCGATATTTACGCCGACGACCAAGGCCGATTTGGGCGATCACGATGCGCCGATTTCGTGGGAGCAAACCGTTGAAATTCTGGGCGAAGCCCGCGCCAGACAAGTGCGCGAGGCATCGCTGGAACTGTATGACTGGATCAATAATTTCGCGGAAAGCAAAGGTTTGATTTTGGCCGACACCAAATTCGAGATGGGTTTGGCCGACGGCGATTTGATCGTGGTTGACGAAATGGCGACGCCCGATTCGTCGCGTTACTGGGAAGCCGCCAACTACGAAGCGGGCAGGGCGCAGCAATCGTTGGATAAACAGTTTGTGCGCGATTATCTGGAAACTTTGGAGTGGAATAAAACGGCACCTGGGCCGGAATTACCGGATAGTGTCGTCGCGGGCACACGCGCGAAATACGTCGAGGCTTATGAACGGTTGACGGGACTACGTTGGCCGGAAAACGATGTGCGGGCGCGGTGAAATTTGTGCGTAAAGTTGTTGGAGAGCCTTAACCCAAGAAATCCCCATACCATCGCGCCGTTTCGCGCAATCCATCCGACAAACTAATGCGCGGCTGCCAACCCAACACGTTACGCGCTTTCGATATATCCAAATACTTCACCGAATCCACTTTCGCGCCGGTAATTTCCGGCGCGATGGGAATAGTGGTTCCGTTCACTTCGTTCCACGCGCGCGCCGCTTCGCGCACGATATGGCGCAACTCCAACGGCGCGCCGCCGCCGAAGTTGAACGCCTGGCCGCGCACTTCGGCGCGATGCAAGTTTTCGGCGACTGCTAAATACGCCTCGATCATATCGCGAACGTGCAGCATCTCCAAAACGTTGGTGCCGTCGGTGCCATCAATTAGCCCTGATTTGCCCGCGTTCAAACGTTTCATCGTCGCCGGAATGATGCGCGAAAAGTTTGTATCGCCCGGCCCATAAGTGTTCATCCAACGGCAGCTTGCGGCGGGCAAATCGTAAATGCGGGCGTAACAGCGCACCGCCAAATCCGCCGCCGCTTTAGTTGGCGCGTAAATGTTGCTCGCGACGAGCGCCGCCTCGTCTTCGGTGATGGCGCTTTTGGTATCGGTCGCGCCATAATAAGCGCCCGACGAAGCAAAGACTAAATTGGGCGGCTTGGATAATGTTCGGATGGCCTCCAAAACATTATAAGTTCCGATAATGTTGGTATGCGCGGTTTCGAGCGGTAACTGATTGGAAATCGAGACAATCGGTTGAGCCGCCAGCAGAAAAACTGTATCAACGGGAGTGCGCGCCAACAACAGTTTTAAATTGGCGAAATCGAGAATGTCGCCGTCCTCCCAATGTATCTGAAAAATTGTGCCCGAACTATGCAGCCACGAATCGGGTGACAATGATTTATCGAAGCCGATAACCTTCGCGCCGCGTTGCACCAATTGGTCGCACAAATGGGCGCCACAGAATCCTGCGGCGCCCAAAACTAAAGCGCTTTGTGTTTGCCAAGTCATAGGGAAGAATATAGGCTGAAAGATAAAGGATAAAAGGGACTGAAGAAATTTTATCCTTTATCCTTCAGCCTATATTCTTTCCCCTATCTTACCATCGAGAAGATGGAAGGACGCGGTTCGCTTTCGCTTTTCTCGTGCGCCGCCTGGTCGCGGACCATCGGATTTAAGACGCTGATTGGCAAGCCGTCTTCGGTGAAGACCGTATGAAAACCGCCATCGAACGCCGGTTCTTCTGCGGGCGATTGCACCTCTTCGATGGCCGAGGGCTGACGCTGCGATGGCGCGATATTCTCGAAATACCACTGGTAAAACGGCGCCGTCATCGCCAAACCCTGATGAAAACTGGTCTTCGGCTCGAAGCCGGTTTCGGCTTTGATGCGCGTGCCGTCCAAGTGCTGCTTGGAAATCGTGATCAAGTTCGGGTCGGACGGCACGATTTTGATCGAGTGATCCCAACGGTGACTGGCGAAATGCGAATCGGGGTCTTTCTCGGCGGCGCGCTTTTGCAGCGTGCCGATGTGACTGACGATTTCGCGCAGAACATCGGGCGTCGAAGCATAAAGCGCGCCCGGCAAATTGTAGACGCGGCCATGACAAGTGTGGCAACGCGCGATATGAAAATAAGCCCGCACCGCGTCCTCGACGAATAGGTAGTCGCGAAAGTGTTCGACCGAGTTCATATACAATTCGGGCGCCTCGCCATCGCGGAAGATATTGCGCATCGCTTTGGGAATTAAACGATAGTCGAAATTAAAGTCATACGGCCCATAGATATTGCACATCCGCAATACAATCGTCGGCACTCCCAAAGCCTTATGGTAAGTCGCCGCCAATATATCCGCGCACAGTTTTGCGGCATCATAAACGCCAACTCCACCCAATTCATGATCTTCGGTATAAGGCAATACTTCGTGCTCGCCATAAACTTTGTCGGTCGAAGAGTAAATTACTACGGGACGACGATCTTCGGGCACCAATCGCGCGCCCTCGGCCAGGTTGACGAAACCCATCGTATTCGCCATGATGGTGCCGACCGGATCGGTCATCGCTTTCTCGACCGTCGTCGCGCCCGCCGCCAGATGGAAGATGTGCGAAAAGTTGCCCCCAACCACCAACTCTTCCATCGCGCGGCGGTCGGTGATGTCGGCGCGCACCATCTCGATCTCTTCGGTCATGCCGATGAGGTCGAGGTGCGAACCGCGAGCATCCCGAATATCGAGCGCCACGACTTCGGCGCCTGCCATGTGCAGCGCGCGCGCCAGATGCCCACCGACAAAGCCACAGGCGCCCGTCACCAAAACGCGCTTGTCCTGGAAAAATGCGCTGTTCTCCGCGATAGTCTCCTGGAGTGCCGAGCCAGGCCAGTTATCGGGAATCGTGCGGGGAATAAGTGAATGCATTTGCGTCATAGGGAACCTGTTTGAGTGATCGAGATAATCGAAAATTTGATTACCTAAATCTGCATAGAAACAAGGAAGTTGCCATCGTGCTAAGGCGCTCCAAAAAAAGGGTGGATTCCTTTTGATTATAGCGCAGTTTTGGTGAGTTAGAATTTATGCAACAACAGGCAATCCGATTTCTACAGTCGCTGACGCGCTGTATTCCTCATTGTTTGCCGAGTTCACCATCTTTTCGCGAATTGTTTTCGGCGGCGCCAACGCGCTCTTGACGCGAGACGCGTTTGAGCGGGAGCAGAGCATAAAACAGAAAGCCCAGTAAGAAGCGAACGCGGCCCAGTTGCAGGTGCCAGCCAATCGTGCGCCCAAATGCGCGCCAGGCGCGGCGGCGATAACCGCGCGCAATGAACTCCAGCAACGCCGGACGCACATGGCGCCCCAGCACGCGCAGGCGTTGGCGGCGTCGCGCGGCTCCGCCCGGATAGCGGCCCGACCGTTCGCTTTCGATGAGAAATTCGATGCCGCGCACCATGCGAATATAGCAGCCGGTGATGCCGCCCGCGTGTTGCCGATAAGCGAAAGTCGGCGGATGATGCACTTTGACGAAGCCGGGTTCCGCCCCGATTTGCAGCGTAAAGTCAATATCCTCGCAGTTGATGGCGTGCGAGCAAAACTCTTTGTCGGCGAGGGCATCGCGCCGCACCACGAACGACGAAGCGCTGAGCCAATCGGTGGAGAGTTCGGCTTGCAGATAATCGGCAAAAACGCCGACCTTTTTGCTTGTGTTCGGTCGGGTTTGCGAGGCGTTTTGCCACTGAAAATCGTGCTGAAAAACCAGCGGTTCGCCCACCAGAAACGTCGGGTAATTGTGTTGCTCCAATTGTTCCCGATAAAACGCCAGCGTCCACGAGAACCATAAATCGTCGCTGTCGAGAAAGGCAATGTAACGCCCGGTCGCGGCGGCAATTCCGTGATTGCGCGCCGCGCCCGGCCCGTCGTGAGACCCTTCGATAATCCGCATTCGCGCGCCCAACTGAGCGCCATAGGTTTGCAGAACCGCCAGTGTATCGTCGGTCGAGCCGTCGTCAACAGCGATGATTTCCCAATCGCTGTCGCTTTGCGCGACGATGCTATCGAGGGTCGCGCTCACCAGATGGGCCCGGTTAAATACCGGCATGACAATAGAATAAAAAGGCATAAACGCAAGCGCCTCGAAAACCGCGCGTTGTCGTTGGTTGCGCAAGATGGCAACCAGTGTATGTTGACTCTTTTCCGGAGGTTTTAACCTCCGGAAAAGAAACACGAAAATCTGCTAAACTTGAACGCGACTTTTCGCGGATTTTCGCCGCAGCAATCGTCTCAAAAGGAACTCAATCCGTGTTTACGCTTGGAACTCAATCTCTCAACTCTTGCAATCATCTTTCCATTGGCGGCTGTGACGCCGTGGATTTGGCCGATCAGTTTGGCACACCGCTCATCGTGATGGACGAAGCGCACATCCGCGCCCAAATGCGCGCTCTGCGCGCCGCCTTCGATGCGCAAGACGTGCAGACTCATATTACCTACGCCTCCAAAGCGTTCCCGTGTTTGGCCATCGCCAAAATCGCCGCGCAGGAAGGTTTGTGGATCGACGTCGCCTCGGCGGGCGAACTGCTGACGGCTCTGCGCGCCGACTTTCCGGTCGAACGCATCATCTTTCACGGCAACAACAAATCGCAGGAAGAACTCGAAATGGCGCTCGATAATCGCATCGGTCGCGTCATCGTGGACAACTTCGACGAGTTAAATCGTTTGGACGAAATGGCCGGGGAGAAAGGCGTCAGACAGCAAATTATGCTGCGCCTGACGCCCGCCGTTGATGCACACACGCACCGGCTGATTCAGACCGGGCGCATCGACACCAAGTTCGGCTTCAACATTGACGGCGGCATGGCGCGGCGCGGCGTCGAGGCGGCCCTTGACAAAGAAAATCTGGAACTGATCGGCGTCGGTTGTCACATCGGCTCACAGATTTTGGACGCGCCATTTTTCACGCTCGCCGCGCGCTTGATGTGCGAGTTTCTGGGCGAAATCCGCGACGATTTGGGCGTGACCTTCGAGCAGCTCGACTTGGGCGGCGGTTTGGGTATTCGTTATTTGCCGGAACACGAGCCGCCTTCGATGGACGAATACGTCGCGACTCTCGTGGGCACGGTGCGGCAGGAGTGCCAGAAGTTGAAGCTGGATATGCCGCAGTTGGCGGTCGAGCCTGGCCGCAGCATGGTCGGCGAGGCGGGCACGACGTTGTATCGCGCGGGCACCATCAAGGAGATTCCCAACGTGCGCACCTACGTTTCGGTGGACGGCGGCATGAGCGATAATCCGCGTCCGGCCTTGTATGAAGCGAAGTATTTCGCGCTCAACGCCAGCCGCGCCGACGAGACCGATCTGGTGCAGGTCGCCATCGCCGGAAAGCACTGCGAAACCGACGTTTTAATCGAAGAAGCGCACATCGCCCCGCCGCAACGCGGCGACGTCATCGCGGTTTACTCGACCGGCGCTTATGCCTATGCGATGGCGAGCAATTACAATCGCTTTCGCCGTCCCGCCGTCGTGTTGGTCAACGAGGGCGAGGCCGATTTAATCATCGAGCGCGAGACTTTGGAGGACGTGTTGAGCCACGATTTAATTCCCGAACGGTTGCGGTTGGAAGCGGCGGTGGGAGTGTAGTTTGAGATTGTCGGATAGTCAGATGGGTTTGTCGGAAAGCGCTGAGGTTCTTCCCTCACCCACCTTCGCAGAGCTCAGAACTGCCTTGGCTCCGCCAGGCGACCACTCCCGTAGGGAGAAGGGTATTTGGCGTTCGTAATTTGGAAGAGAGCTCTTGACGACAACGCTTGCGAACTTCCTTCTCCCTACGGGAGTGGTCGCCTGGCGGAGCCAAGGCAGTTCTGAGCTCTGCGAAGGTGGGTGAGGGAAGAACCTCAGCGCTTTCCGACAAACCCCATCCGCAATCCGCAATCCCTTATCCGAAATTATGTTCACTCCCGACTTTAGCATCGAGAATATCCTCAATCTGCTGTGCGCGATTCCGGCGCTGGTGCTGGGTCTGACGATTCACGAGTTCGCGCACGCGTGGACGGCGCATAAGTTGGGCGATGACACCGCCAAGAATCAGGGCCGCGTGACGCTCGATCCGCTCGCGCATCTCGATCCCATCGGCTCGCTTTTCATACTGTTGGCGGCGTTCGTCGGGTTCTTTATCGGCTGGGCCAAACCGGTGCCGACGAACCCGCGCAACTTTGCGCATCCGCGCCGCGACGGCGCTCTGGTCGCCATCGCCGGGCCGGTGTCCAACTTGTTGCAGGTTCCGTTCTGGCTGCTGGGCGTGGCGATTTGCTACTACATCGGCGCGCGCTTCGATCTGGTCGAAGGGCAGGGCGCCGCGACCTTCGAGTTGCTGGCGCGCGCCTTGAGTTTCGGCGTGATCGTCAATATCTCGTTGGCGGCGTTCAATATGGTTCCGATTCCTCCGCTCGATGGACACTGGATTCTGGGCGCCATCGCCGGGCCGCCGGTCGAAGAGTTTTTCGATTCGATTCGGCCTTACTCGTTCTTTATTTTGATCGTGCTCATCAACATCCCCGGCGTCGCGCAGGCCGTCATTGGCCCGGCTTATGCGGGCGCCTCAACGCTCATCGGTTGGGCGCAATTTCTGGGAGTGCGCTGGGCGTTATGAACGAGAACGCAGCGCACAACGGCGCGCCCGCACCCGCGCCGAATCAACCGCAGGTCAAAGACCCCGACCGCTTTACCGGACATAAAATCGCCCTCCCGATTTTCGAGGGGCCGCTCGATCTGTTGCTTTATCTGATTCGCGCGCACCGCTACGACATTTTCGATATTCCGATTAGCCGCATCACCGGCGAGTTCGTGGAATACCTGAGCCTGATGGAAGAGGTCGCCGCCGATGTCGCCGGAGATTTTCTGGTGACGGCGGCGACGCTGATGCAGATCAAGGCGCGGATGCTTTTGCCCAAAGCCGAATCGGAAAACGAGGATTCGATGGACGAAGAGAACGCCGATCCGCGCGCCGAACTGGTCGAGCGGTTGCTGGAATATCAGCGCATTCAGGAGGCCGCCGAGGAACTACGCGACAAACGCGAGGCGCGCGCCGATTTGTTCGCCCGTTCGCCCGATGCTTTGAAGGGTAGTTGGAACGCCTACGACGCCGAACTCTCGCAGTCGCTGTTGCTGTCGGATGTGTCGAGCTTCGATTTGCTGTCGGCGCTCAAGCGCGTGTTGAAACGGCTGGAAGAAGCGCCGGTCGGCCTGATAAAACGCGAAGCGTTCTCGCTCGCCGAGCGCTTGAAAGATGTCGAATGGCGCATCATCGGCGCGGGGCAATTGAGCTTTGACGCCTTATGCGAAGATTGCCAGAACCGCCTCGAAGTCGTGGTGACGTTTCTGGCGGTCTTGGAGCTCATCCGGCGCGGACGCGCGCGCGTGAGTCAGAGCGCGCTATTCGAGGAAATTGTGATCGAGAAAGCGGACGTCGGGAATTGAGACGGTAAGATTTAGGCGAACGTTTTCCCTCACCCGCCTTCGCGGAGCTCAGAACTGCCTTGGCTTCGCCAGGCGACCACTCCCGAAGGGAGAAGGAAGTTCGCAGCCATCATCGAATCGAGAAGAGCTTTCTTGGAAGTTTCGCCTGAGTCACCTTCTCCCTCCGGGAGTGGTCGCCTGGCGAAGCCAAGGCAGTTCCGAGTCCCGCGAGGGCGGGTGAGGGAAAACCTACGCACTTTCTACGAACGTCCAAATTTTATCCTTTCCCCCATGCCCCAATCCACCGACATAATCGAAGCCCTGCTTTTCGCCGCCGACCGGCCCGTTGCGCCCGAACGATTGGCCGACGCCGCCGAAATCTCGCTCGACGAAGTGCGCGCGGCGCTCGACGATTTGGCCCGCGAGAAGTCGAGCGTGGGCGCGTTGCAACTCGTCGAAGTCGCGGGCGGTTGGCAGTTCGTGACCAAGGCGCCGTTCGCGCCCTTCATCCGGCGTTTGCGCGACGAGAAGAAAAGCCGACTTTCGCGCGCCGCCTTTGAGGTTTTGGCGATTGTCGCCTACCGTCAACCGGTTACTCGCGGCGATATTGATACGCTGCGCGGCGTGGATTCGGGCGGGCCGCTCAACTTTCTGCTGGAGCGCAAGTTAGTCGCGCCCAATGGCCGCAAAGATGCGCCGGGGCGTCCGTGGCTGTTCGAGACCGGGCCGCATTTTCTGGAACAGTTCGGCTTGAAGTCGCTGGACGATTTGCCCGATTTGGCCGAGTTCGCCGCGCTGGAAGAAGGCGCGGGCGCGCAGACGGTCAATCTGTTCGAGCGCGGCAGTTTGAAGGCGCGCGATGCCGAAGCGAACGGCGCGGGATCGGACGACTAAAAGCTGGCTGCCCACTTGCGAACCGCGAGCGTAAGCGACCGGCTAAAGTGTTAGAGCCAGGAGAACCGAATTTTAGCCGGTCGCTTATGCTCGCGGTTCGCAAAAATTTCTCGCCCTTACTTCCCAATTAAATCTTCCGCCGCCAGCAGCTTTTCCAGCTCGTCCGACGGCAACGGTTTCGCGTAGAAATAACCCTGCGCCTGGTCGCAACCGAACTCCTGCAAGCACTCGATTTCACCGATAGATTCAGTGCCCTCGGCGATGACCTTCAATCCCAGCGTGTGCGCCAACTGAATGATGGCCCGCACGATGACGCTGTGGCCCTCGGTCTGGTCGAGTTTAGTGACGAACTCGCGATCAATTTTCAGAAAGTCGAAGGGGAAAGTCCGCAGGTAAGCCAGGCTGGAGTAGCCCGTCCCGAAGTCGTCAATCGCCAGTTGAACGCCCAGCTTCGATAAGGCGTTCAACACTTCGAGCGATTCCGAGGTGCGCTCCATCAGCACGGTTTCGGTGATTTCAAGCGTCAGCAGATGAGGCGGCAAACCGGTTTCTTCAAGCGCCGCCGCGACGTCGCGCACCAGTTCGAGCTGAACGCCCGCCACCTCGCCCGGCCCGTGAGGCGTGCCCGCCGCGACGCCGCTATGAAACTGGCGCGGCGAAACGTTGACCGCAACCGCCAGAGGAATCTCGCGTTTGCTGTTCCACTGCTGAGTCTGGCGGCACGCCTCGCGCAAAACCCAGCGACCGAGGGGCACCACCAAACCGGTGGCTTCGGCGATGGGAATGAACTCGGTCGGCGAAACCGCGCCGCGTTGCGGATGATCCCAGCGCACCAGAGCCTCGACGCCGCAAATCGTGCCGTTTTCCAGTTCGACTTTGGGCTGATAGGCCAGACTCATCTCGTTGGCGCCCAGAGCGCGACGCAGTTCGCCCTCGATTTCCAGACGCGCCAGCGCCGCCGCGCTCAGGTTATCGCGGAACACTTCGTAGCGACCTTTGCCGCGCCGCTTGGCCTCATACATCGCGGCGTCGGCGTTGCTGAGCAGGGTATCGGCGTCGCTGCCCGCCTCGGAAAACGCCATGCCAATCGAAGGCGAAGTGTAAACCTCGCGCCCGCTCAAAACGTAGGCTTCCGATAGCAAAGTCACGATGCGCTCGGCGATGCCGAAGGCGTAATTGGGATCGTTGATGCCAGCCAGCAGAACCACGAACTCGTCGCCGCCAAAGCGCGCCGGAGTGTCCTCGGCGCGCAGCGTTTTCTGCAAGCGCGCCGCGACTTCGCACAGCAAAACGTCGCCTTTGTCGTGGCCCAGCGAATCGTTGACCCACTTGAAGTTGTCCAGGTCAATGAACAAAATCGCGACCTGCTCGCCCTCGATTTGCTGGCTCAATGCCGCTTTTAAACGGCTGTTGATCAGCGTGCGATTGGCCAGGCCGGTCAGGGGATCGTGGAATGCCTGATGGTTGAGGCGCTCCTCCATGGCGCGGCGCTGCGTGATGTCGGAAAACGAAGCGACGACGCCGCCGAAGTTGCCCCGGTCTTCGGGCAGGGGCGTGGCGTTGACCGAAACGGCGACGACTTCGCCGTTGGGCCGCCCGACCAGATATTGCACGTCGTAAACCGGTTGGCGCTCGCGTTCGACGCGGCGAAACACGGTTTCGCTCAGCTCCATCGGCTCGCCGTCGAGCGTGCAATCGCCCCACTGCGGGTCGTCGTAGGTCAGGCTCCACAGCTCTTCGATGGGCCGCCCGAACACGCGCGCGGCGGCGGCGTTGGCGAAAATAACGTTGCCGTTGGCATCGTAAAGCATGATGGCATCGGCGGCGGTTTCGGCGATGCGCGTCAGCCGCGTCTCGGTGCGGCGCCGCGCCCGCTCGGCGACCTTGCGCGCCGTGATGTCCAGGCACATCCCCAGCAATTTGACGGGCGCGTTGTGTTCCTCGTCGGCCTCATCACGCTGTGCGTCGCCATCGGGCTTTGTGCCCAGAATTTTGCCGCGATGTTGCCAGAACAGTTCGCAACCGTCGGTGCGGCGCACCCGAATTTCCAGCGAAAACGGCAGGGCATGAAGCCACGCCAATTCATAGGAATGGCGCAGCAAATCCCAGTCTTCGGGGTGAACATACTGTTTCCACTCGACCAAAGTGCGCGGAAATTCGCTCTCATCAAGGCCCAGCAAACGCGCGATGTTGCCCTGCCATTCCAGCGTGATATTGGCGCCAAACTCCGCTTTGGCGCCGGTCTCGTGCGGCGATTGGTGAGCAGTCGCCACGAAGAAGCAGTCGCCCGCCGCCAGCGCCGCCTGCGCCATTTCCTGATGCAACTCCTGCGAGCGCGCGCGCTGTTGGTCGGCGACTTCTAAGGCTCGCAACGTCGCGTTGATGTCTTCGGCTAAATGTCCCAGTTCGTCGTGGCCCTGCCGACGCACGCGTTGGCCGCGCCCATCGGCGAGCCGCAGTTTTTGCACGTCGCTCGACAGTTGCGAGACGCGACGCAACACCAGGCTCTCGACCGGCAGCAGCGCCAGCGCGCAGGCGATGACGCCCATCGTCAACAGCACATAGCCAAACGCCTCGACAGTGGCCTGCCCCTGTTGCATGGTGTCGCGCGGCATGACGACTCGAATCGCCCAGCTCGGCATGCCGTAGAAACCGCGCAAAACCTGAAAGCCCGCGACTTCGTCGGCGCTCAGAGGCACGATAACCGTCGAATTGCGCGTCGAATCGGGCGTGGTCTGGTGCGCTTGGGGCTCGATGCGCTTCAACTCTGCGCGTAACCTGGAGTTGAGTTGCTCCATCGGCACCACCGAAATGCGATTGCGCGAGTTGCCGCTATAACGCGCCAGATGCGCTTTGTCGAGAAAGCTGCCGACGACGAGGGTGCCATGACGCGCGCCACGCTTGTTGGAGTTATGAATCGGCAAGGCCACCACCTGAAGCGGGCCTTTGGAGACGTCCATAATACCGACGTTGACACTGCCCGGTTTGGGCAACCGAAACAGCGGGTCGTCCGCCGCGAAGTGCTGCCGAAGTTCGGGCCAGACCGCCGCGCGCCGGTGGGTTTCCTGATTCCAGGCCGTCGAGAATACCGGGCGCGCCTCCATATCGAAAATGCCGATATAGTCAACGTCGAGTTGATCAATCGAGACATCGGTCAGGTTGGAACGTTCAAAGCGCGGGTCGCGCGAAATCACATAATCATAGGTATCGTCCCACACCGACCAATCGAGAAAGGAGCGTTCCAACTCATCGCGGCGCAACTGCAACGCGGCGCGCGCATCCACCGCGACCGAACGCATCTGTCGCTCTTCGGTGCGCTCAAAACTACTCAGCAAAACGCCGCGCATGACGAACCACATCAGCAGCATCGCTACCGAAAGCATGGCGCCCATCAAGAGCAGTGTTTTCCAGCGTAACGTCATGAGAAGAAAAAGTTAGCTTTTCCTCTCCATCAAAATGCACGAGAATGGCCGTTGCGAGGCTTGCTGTCATTATGGCGCTTTCTGCGGCGCTTTCTGCATACAATCCCAAAATTATAACGTTACTCGAAATCTTTCAGCGCGTCTTCGCCGACTTCGTCCGTCCACACTTTGAAGCCGGTGAGCGGCGCGCTGCCATAACTCGTGGTTAGCGCGCAATCGGTGGCGTCGCGGCCATAAGCCATCACGATGCGCCCAATGCGACGTTTGTTGTGGCGCGCGTCCATCGTCCACCAACGGTCGCCCAGATAAACCTGAAACCAGCCGCTAAAATCCATTGGCGCCACACTTTTGGGCACGCCGATGTCGCCCAGGTAACCGGTCGTGTAACGCGCCGGAATGTTCATGCAACGGCACAGCGTCAGCGCGGTGTGGGCGAAATCGCGGCACACGCCGACGCGTTCGGCGGTCACGTCGAAGGCCGACTTGGTCGGGCGCGCGAAAGCGTAGCCGAAGGTGACTTTGTTATGCACCCAGCTGCAAATGGCCTTAACGCGGCTCCAGCCAGGCTCGGTATCGCCGAATAAGTCCCAGGCGAGCGGCACCATCTTATCCACTTCGCAGTAGCGCGAGTTGAGCAGAAATTGGACGCACTCGTCGGGCAAATCTTCGACGGGATGTTGAATCGCGTTTTCGTCAACGGCGTCCAATTCGCCCGAATCTTCGACGATGCCGTCGGCCCACAGGCGCAGTTTGCCGGCGGGCGCTTTGATGCGGGTGCAGATATTACCGAATGAATCGGTGAAGGTATGAAGCGGAATTTCCGGTTCGATAAGCGAACGGTAAGCCTTGACGTCGTGCTGACGGTCGGGATGAATGTCGAGCATCAGGGTCATGGCGACCGGCTCTGTGAGGTCGAAGGTGAGATCGTAACCAACGCGAATAAGCATGAATTTTTCCAGTGTGAGAGATACCAACGCACGCGGCAATATCCGTTCGCTGTCAAGTCGCCGCAAGCCCAGTGCCAGAGCCAAATCAGGCGAAGTCTATTACGTCGTTACGACGGGATAAAGCCGCGATTTGTGTGGCGCGCCGAGTATACTTGGCGCTTGTTAAATCGGTGTTTCGGAGAACGACAGAAGTCGGAAGTTGGAAGTCAGAAGTTAGAATCCAGGCAGTAGTAACGGGTTTGACGAAAATTTCGCTGGCTCAAATTCTGACTTCTGACTTCCAACTCCCAACTTCTCCCCCATGTCATATTGTTTAGGAATTAAAACTCACGAGGGCATCGTGATGGCCTCCGACTCGCGCACCAGCGCGGGCGATCAGGTCTCGGTCTGCCAGAAGATGTATGTTTTCGAGAAGCCCGGCGAACGCGTTTTTACGCTCGTTACTTCGGGTTCGCTTTCGCTTTCGCAATCGGTAATTACCCTCCTGCGGCGCGACTTCGAGGAAGGCAAAGGTCTGGCGGTCTGCGCAGAGATGTATGACGCCGCGCGCGTCGTCGGCGACGTCATCCGGCAGGTGGATGAAATTGATCGCGTCAATCTGGAGCGCGATAAATTGCGCTTCAACGTCCATTTTATTCTGGGCGGCCAAATTCAGGGCGACGACCACGAGTTATATCTGATTTACCCGCAGGGCAACCCGTTGTGCAGCTCGACCGACGCGCCATTTTTGCAGATCGGCGAAACCAAATACGGGCGCCCGATTCTGGATCGCGGCATCAAATACGAATCAACCACGCTGGAATCAGCCACCAAATACGCCCTGATTTCGATTGACTCGACGATGCGCAGTAATATGACCGTCGGCCCGCCGGTGGACTTACTGATTTACCGCAAAGACTCGTTCAAGGTCAGCGCGCAACGCCGCTTTTCGGCTTCGGATCCCGAACTCAAAGAGATTCATCTGAAATGGGAACAGTCGCTGCGCAAAGCGATTATCGAACTGCCGCCGATTCACTTCGACGGTCTGGAAAGCGTGAACGAAAATACGTTTTAGGAAAGGACGTCAGATATCGGATAGTCGGTTGCGAACCGCGAGCGTAAGCGACCGGCCAAAAGTTACATCTGCCATAGCGTTAAGGTTTGGCCGCTAACACTTGGCCGGTCGCTTACGCTCGCGGTTCGCAACCGACTATCCGACATCCGAAATCTGACATCTGATATCCGAAAACTCCCGCCACGCGTTAAATCCCGAAAGCGCGCACGCGACCGTGCCTTGGCCGGGGAACGTGCTATCGCCGACCAACCGAAAATCGGGCAACCCGATGCGCGATGGCAACGCGCGCAAATTGGCGTTGCGCCGCGACAAAGGCGCGCCGCCGACGTTGCCGCCCGCGCGCAGGGTGTAATCTTCCCACGACGATGGCGTGCCGGTGATGACGAAACCTTTGCCCGCGTCAAAATCGGGCAGCGCCACGCGCACGCCGTCGAGCAAGCGGTCGCGCCACATCTTTTTCTGCGCTCGATATTCGTTTTGGGTCAAACCTTGCCAATCTTTCAAATGAACGTGCGTCGAAACGTTGAGCGTGCGCCAACCGCGCGGCGCGCTCGCCTCGTCATCGCGTGGCGAAAGCGACAGGAAGGCATCGTCGCCCGCGCCCGCCTTTATATAAGGCGGCGTTGCGGCATAACGCGTCAAAATCTGCGAATGTAAAGGCAAATCGGCGGGCACGAATTCGTCGCGCAACGCGATGTAAAGCGTAACGGCGCCCCAACCTTCGCCTGCGCGTTCGATTAACGATTTAACGCGCGCGGCGGGCACGAGCGCCGGTAGATTGGCGAGCGGCACATTGGCGAACACTTTGCGCGCGCGAATCGGGCCGCTCTGAGTTTCGATGTGCCATAAACCATCTTCGCGATGGACGTTTAGCGCGCGCGTTTCAAAGCGGGATTGTCCGCCGTGTTTGCCCAACGCATCGAGCAAAGTCCGGGCGATGGCGCCGACGCCGCCGCGCGGGTGAAAGCCGCCGTGACGCCACAAGTCCAAACCGGCCATGCCGTTGGAAAGCGGCGCCTGATGCGACAGCGATTGCGTGGTAATCAGCAATTGCAAGTTGACGAGGGCGCTAAAGGCGCGGTCGCGATCCACGCGCAGATGTTTCATCCATTCGCCGACCGAAAACGGCAGCGCCCCTAACATCGGCAGCAGGCGTGGATCGGCGAGCGACATATTGCGCGCCACGTCAATCGGCCTTTGCAACGGCAACGCCGGTTTGCGCCCCAACGCGAACCAACCCGCATCGGCGACGAGCTCTTGCAAGCGCCAGAACAGTTCCTGCCCGCGACTGTAACCCGGCAAACGCGCGCGTTCGCGTTTCCATTTTGCGGCCTCGTGCCACAGCTCGATGCGGATGTCAGGCAGGAAAACGCTCAGGCGGTCAATCGGCTTGGCGGGGCAGTGAACGCCCAAATTGTCGAATACCTCGCGATGCAAACCGCCCTCTTCCAAACCAAGGGCGACCGTGGCGCCGACGGGAAACTGGAAATCGCCCCACCTGGAGGGCACGACAAAGTAACCGGCGCAACCGCCGGGTTTATCGTGCTGTTCGAGCAGAACGACGTCAGCGCCATCGCGGGCGAGCAGGGCGGCGGCGGTCAATCCGGCGATGCCCGCGCCGATGACGGCGACATCGTGAGTTTTGGTTTCCACAATCGGTAAACGACGAGTGGAGGGCCAATTCCGTTCGTGATTCTCGCGGCACTCTGTCATCCGTCATCCGGCATCTGCTATCCGACATTCGCCATCCGTTCTATACTTCGGCGCGCGATGAAAACCGCGATTTACCCTGGCACCTTCGACCCGATAACGCGCGGGCACATGGATGTTTTGAGCGAAGCCTCGCGTTTGTTCGACCGCGTTGTCGTCGGCGTCGGCATTAACCCACGCAAAGTCGCGCTGTTCTCGCCCGATGAACGCGTCGAGATGTTGCGCGGCGCCATCGAAGAGGGCGGCTGGGATAACGTCGAAGCCGCCTCATTTATGGGCCTGACGGTGGACTTCGCGCGCTCGATGAACGCGACTTTCATCGCGCGCGGTTTGCGCGCCGTAACCGATTTCGAGCACGAAATGGCCCTCGTTTTGGCCAACGAACAATTGGACGAGGGCATCAAAACCGTCTTTCTGATGCCTTCGCATCGCCATTTGTATCTCAGCAGTTCCATCGTGCGTCAGGCCGCCGAGTTGGGCCGGCAAGTCATCCCTGGCTCGGTGCCCGCTTGCGTCGAGGCGCAGTTGAAAGAGAAATTCGGATTCTGAACGACAGGTGGCAGTTCTCAGGTGGCTGGGAGACGGGCAAAATAGTTAGCGCTTACTTTAGCTTTATATCTTCCACCCTGCCACCTGAGAACTGCCACCTGCCACCTGTCCCCCCCCATGCTTACCGTCCAAAATTTAAGCGTCAAATACGGCGTCATTCAGGCGCTCCACGAAATCTCGATTCACGTCGAAGAGGGCGAAATCGTCACGCTCATCGGCTCCAATGGCGCTGGTAAAACCACGACGCTGGGCGCCCTGTCCGGCTTGCTGCCAGCTTCGGGCGGCCAAGTCACCTTTCGCGAGCGCGATTTGTTCTCGATTCCGCCGCACGAGCGCGTGCCGTTTGGTCTGGTGCAGGTGCCCGAAGGCCGCCGCATTTTCGGGACGATGACCGTCGCCGAAAACCTCGATCTGGGCGCCTATGCGCGCAAAGATCGCAGCGAGATGCCCAAAGACTTGGACGAGATTTATCAACTCTTCCCGCGTTTGGCCGAGCGGCGCAAACAAGTCGCCGGAACGATGTCGGGCGGCGAACAACAAATGCTCGCCGTCGGGCGCGCGCTGATGAGTCGGCCCAAACTGTTGCTGCTCGACGAGCCGAGTCTGGGGTTGGCGCCGCTTCTGGTGAAGGAAATCTTCAACGTCGTCGCGCGCATCCGCGAGCAGGGCGTGACGGTTTTGCTGGTCGAGCAAAACGCGCATCTGGCTCTTGAAATCGCCGACCGCGCTTACGTTTTGGAAACCGGACACATTACGCTCGAAGGTGACGCCAAGACGTTGGCGAAAGACCCGCGTATTAAGGAAGCGTATCTGGGCGCGTAAAACTTATAAGAAGTTATAGCAACTCAGACTTAGGAGTTACGCAGTTGAGTTTGCGCCCGTGAACCGCGCGCGTAAGCAAGCGGGCCGTAACCCTTCAAACGAATTCAAAGTTCTCTCGCAACCCTAACGGCCCGCTTGCTTACGCGCGCGGTTCACGGGCGCAAACTCAACTGCGTAACTCCTAAGTCTAAAATCGGTTTAACTTAATTTCCCATGAACACCGCCAATCTCATCGTGAAGGACAAAGAGCCGACTTACCGCGTCGCTCCGCCGGGCTTCACGCCCGACCAGCGCGAGGAGTTCGACCGCACCGGCGTCGTCAACGTCGAAGGCGCCATCTCGCAGCATGACATCGAAATGTATCTCGATGCCATTGATCGTTGCATCGCGCGCGACCCCAAAGCCGACACGACCAAGTTCTATTCCAGGGAAAATATCGTCGAGCGCGATCCGGTCTTTACCGATTTAATTGATCATCCGCGACATGTGGGCATCGCTTACGATTTTTATGGCGAGCTGCTCAAACTGCACATTTCGCAGTTTTTCATGCGGCCCCAAGGCGGCAACCATAACCTGTGGCATCCCGATGGCGCGCGCGCTTTGCCTTACGGCGTCTTCGCGCCCGAACTGCCGTTGCAGATTAAGTTCGGTTACTGGCTCACCGATTTGCCCCGCGCGGGCATGGGCAACATGGTTCTGCGGCCCGGTTCGCAACACGAGCAATACTTCGACCGCTACGATACGCACGACAGCGTGCCCGACGAGCTGATTTTGAGGGTTCCGCGCGGCACCATGACGATCATGAATTGCAACGTGTGGCATCGCGTCGAACCCAACGAAACTGACAGTGTGCGTAAAAACATTTTTCTGGCGTATTGTCCGAGTTGGGTCGTGGCCGCCGACCATCTGCGCAGCGATCCCGATTGGCTGCAAACGCTCAATCGCGAGCAGCGCATTATCATGCGCGACTACAACTACGGCTACGATCACACCAAGCCCAAACCGAGCGAATTCCCCTTGTTTTTGGATCGCGAAACGGGTCTCGATCATGACCTCGATTTGTATCACGACCGCGTGACGCTGGAACGCCGCAAACGGTTGGTCGCGCACGAGAAAGCCTAAATCGGATGTCAGATGTCGGATGCCGGATGCCGGAATATCAGATAGGTTTGAAGAGAATCGTATGTAGACGCTCTCCTTTAGACTATCCGGCATCTGCTATCTGATATCCGGCATCCGAAATCCGAAATGAAACTCCGCAATTATTCCGTTGGCGACGGTTCGCCGCTTCTATTGCTTTCTGGCCCCTGCGTTATCGAAAGCCTCGACCTGTGCCGCACCGTCGCGCAAACCATGTGCGAAATCAGCGCGCGGTTGGGCATCAATTATGTGTTCAAGGCTTCGTTCGACAAAGCCAATCGCACGTCGGGCGCCTCTCAGCGAGGGCCGGGCATCGAAGAGGGTTTGACGGTTTTGCAGACTATCAAAGAGGAGTTCGGCGTGCCGGTGACGACCGACGTTCACGATTGGACGCAACCGGCTCAGGTCGCCGATGTCGTGGATTTGATGCAGATTCCGGCGTTTCTGTGTCGGCAGACCGATTTGCTGATAGCGGCGGGCGAGGCGGCGAGCAAAAGTGGTGGCGCGGTCAACGTGAAGAAAGGCCAGTTTCTGCGGCCCGAAGGCATGGAGCACGCCGCCGCCAAAGTGCGCGCGGCGGGCTGCGATAACGTCTTGCTGACCGAGCGCGGCACGACCTTTGGCTATGATTCGCTGGTCGTAGATTTTCGCGGGTTCGAGACGATGCGGCAGTGGGCGCCGATTTGTCTGGACGCGACGCACGCGGTTCAGAGGCCGGGCGGCGCGGGCGATAAAACCGGTGGCGATCGCGCGCAGGTTCCGGCCCTCGTGCGCGCGGCGTGCGCGGTCGGCGTGGACGCGCTGTTTCTGGAGACGCATCCTGATCCCAATAGCGCCTGGTCGGACGGGCCCAATATGATTGCTCTGGCTGACATGGAAGCGCTATTGAAGAACGCACTGGCAATTCGCGCGGCGGGCGCTTAGACTGAGCGCATCGTCTCGATGTTGTAAGACGTTGTAATGCCCGACTTTGAACCAGTCACCCCGGTTCGCCTCGGTGACGGCTCAAAAGCTTCATTAAAGCTGCAGTTTTCAACGCATTTCAACATCGCACTTCAGGTCTTACTTGCCGTGAAAGATTCTAACGCTGCTCCCTCCTCTTCCAACCCGCCCGTGCCTAACGCGGCGCGTGGCAAAATCGCCGTTCCCAGAGCGAAGGTCTCAGCTCAGGCTAACGAGTCCGCGAAGAGCGAAGCTGCAACGGCGGCGCCCGCAACGGCGGCGCTCAAAGCCAAGTCATCCGAATCTGCAATGCCCAAAGTTGCAAAATCTGAGGCAGAGATTCCCAAAGCCGCGATTCCCCAATCTGCGGTTGCCAAAGTTCCGGTTGTCAAAGCGGCAGTTGTCAAAGTTCCGGTTGCCAAAGCTACGAACTCACGTCCTGCGGCACCGCCCGTCGCGGCGGCGGGGCATATTTTGCCCAAATTCCGTCCGCTTTACATTTTTGGTGTGCTCGCCATCCTCGTTTTGACGACGGCGGGCGGCGTCGCCGTCGGCTCCTACAATAATTGGAGCAACAGTCAGCAGATCGCGCCCAACGTTCGCATTGCGGGCGAGCCAATCGGCGGAATGACGCGCGATCAGGCCATTGCCCGATTGAACGAACGTTTTGGCAAATTGGCGTTCACGCTGAAAACCGACGATAAAAATGTCGTGTTGGGCTTGTCAGATATTGGCGGCAGACCTTCGATTGTGCCGACGGTAGATAAAGCCTTGGCCATCGGGCGCGCCGAGAACGCGCTGCATAATTTCACGCGCGTGTTTGGGAGTGAAGTGAAGTCGCGTAGCTTTGTGTTGCCCGTCGAGTGGAATCGCGGCGCCTTAACTTCGCGATTGCAAATCGTCAACGAGCAATACGCGCGCCCCGCCGTTGACGCGCGTTTGGTCACGGTGAGCGGCGCCACGCCGCGCGTGACCGCCGAATCAACGGGCCGCGCCCTCGACGTTTCGGCGACCGCCGATGCGATTCAAAAATCGTATTATCTGGGCGTCTCCGACATCCCCGCGGTGACTCGTGTGGTCGCGCCCCAAATTATGGCCACCGATCTGGATGGGCGCGACGTGAAGTTGGGCCAATATCGCACCGACTACAATGGCGGCATCGCCGGGCGCACCGCCAACATTCACGTCGCCTGTCGCGCGATTGACGGCCAGGTTCTGATGCCGGGCGAAGTGCTTTCGTTCAACGGTTTGACCGGCGAGCGGACTTACAAAAAGGGCTACCGCATGGCGCACATTTTTCTGCGCGAGAAGGGTCAGGATGAATCGCAGGTCGTGGACGGATTGGCGGGCGGCGTCTGTCAGGTTTCGAGCACGCTTTATAATGCGGTGCGCAAAACCAACGCGCAGAGCGCGGGCAAACCTCTGAAAATCGTCGAGCGCAATTCGCACTCGTTGCCGGTGACTTATGTGCCGTCGGGCCGCGACGCGACGGTCGCCTGGCCGAGCAAAGACTTCAAGTTCCGCAACGACAACAATTTCCCCGTTTACGTCCGCACCAAGGCGGGCAACGGCAACCTGACGATCTCGATCTGGGGGCGCGTGCCGCAGAATCAGGCGCTGCCGGTTTCGCTGGAAAATTAAAATGTTGAAGTTGCATGAAAAAGAGCGCATTGACAATCGTGTCAACGCGCTCTTTTTTATGCGAATTGCGGCAGCATCGCGTCTACGTCAATCGAAACTTCGGGCACTTCCAGCAAACTGATGCTTTGGCCGCGTTGGTAAATCTGGCGGCTGGCGTAATTATGGCCGAACTGCGCGCTCGCGCTTTCGATGGGTTGGCGATGAACCTCAACCTGATTTTCGATGAGATTGACGATCCAGTAATCGGAAATGCCCAGCGACGCGTAAAGGGAAAGTTTGGTGGTGCGGTCGTATTGCAGCGTTGTTCTGCTAATTTCGATTAGCAAAAGAGCTTCCGATGGCGGCTGTTTAGGGTTGAGCGATTCGGGGCGCACTACCGCAATGTCAGGTTCGGGACGACCATTGTCTCCAGCGAAAAAAGGTTGCTGAATCCGAATCTTGAGTTTGCCAATGAGTGGCTCATAAAGTTTTTCCGAAGTATCGGTCAGGCTTTGCGCATGATCTTCGCTGATAGGTGGCATGATGATGATGTCTCCGTTGATTAACTCGACGCGTTGCTCGGCGAACCAACCGGCCTCGGCCATGCGCATGAAATCGTCCGCCGAAATCAGGCGTTTACGCGGCAGCTCTTCTGGCGTAAACGAGATGTCTGGCACCTCGACTTCGTGCGGCGCGATGGTTTGTGCCGCGACTTCGGGCGCTTGAATTTGGGGAGCTTCTAAAGTTGCAGTAGACATTGGAATACCTTTGGTTTTTAGTTTACGCCATCACCTTGCTGCGCCTGCGCGCCGCCGCCTCGCGCGTGCGCGCGATTTGCTCGTCGGTTACGGCGACCTCGAACGCGCGGAAACCGGCCAACTTAAAGCCGTGCTTCTTCGCCATTTCGCCCATGTTTAACACCTGCTCCACGCTCAAATCGCGGCCCAGCGTGTAACTTTGGTAGGTGCCTTCGAGCGCCAGAATCATCGTCTCGCTCATGCAGGCGAACGCGGTGCGCGGCGGAAAGCCAAAGCCGAAGTGAAAGTCCACTTCGCCCGGCACTTCGATGACGCCGCCTTCGATGACCAGAACATCGTCGCGCTTCTCGACGACCGATTTTGAGACGTCGCGCGGGCGCGCCACATCGCAGACGACGGCGCCGACCTTCAAATCTTCGGGGAAAATCAGCTCTTTGCCCGCCGCCGAAACCGCCAGAATCAGATCGGCCTCGCGCAGAGCCGCGCGAATATCGGTCGAAACGCCCGTCGCCGCCCGACTGTTTGGCTGCGCCTCGACTTCGCTTTTGACGCGCTCCAATTTCGTCTCGTCGCGCCCGACAAGGGTGATGGCGCCGACTTGCGGTGCCAGAAGTTTCGCGCAAACCGCGCCAATCGAGCCGGTCGCGCCAATAATCGCCACGTTGCAGTTGGCGATGTCATGCTCCATTAAAGCGGCGGCTTTGAGCAGACCTTCGACTGCCGTGAAGACCGTGTAAGAGTTGCCCGAAGTCACGTTAATCACGCCTTCGAGCCGTTTGGCGACGGTAACGCCCGCGTCGCCCGCGACCGAGGTGAAGGCGCCCAGGCCCATGACTCTGGCGCCCAGTTGGGCGCTGAAATGACCGGCGGCGACCAGATGTTGGTAGATTGTTTCGTCGGGCAATCGCACCAACTGTTTGGCCGAAAGCGGACACCCGACGAACCAGCCCTGCGCCCGCTCGCCGGTGAGCGATTCGACGCCGGTTATCTCCGACATCAATTTGGGGCTGATGCGCAGGGCGATCTGTTCGACGACTTTTTCGGGGAAAAACTTCAGAATCGGGTATTTGCGCGCGGCATCGCGCTTGAGCTCGAGCGGATGAATAACGAAGGAAAACTGGTGCATGGGGAGGTCAGGTGTCAGGTGGCCGGGATCGGTTATCAGGGGGGAAACGCGGGCGCTTTCTACATAACTCATTTTCCTTTACCCTTCTGACGACTGATCCCTGCCACCTTAAAACAAAACGACGCGCGGTTGCCAATCGAGTTGCTCCAGACGCTGCTGATAATCGTGCTGCGTGACGTCGCCCAACGCGGCGAAAATGCCTTCCATCACGTTGGTGCCGAAGCTGCGGCCTTCGAATTCGGGCGTTGTCGTGATAAGCTGGCGCGCGCCACGCTCGCGCAACAGTTCTACATCGGCGGGAGTAACCGTGTTGGTCAGAATCGTCTTGCCGCTCAGGTCGTCCGGCAGATGCCGGCGAATCAACAGGAAATCGCCCGCGATTATTTGGTTGCGCTCGAAAAATTGGCGGTGTTTGGCGCTCGCAACGATCTCGGTTTGCGCGGCGCCGGTCGGGTAGAGCAGAGTGAAGGGCAGGCGACCCGCGATGGGCAAGACCCAGCGCGCGGCGCGTTGGATGGTGCGCAGACGGTGCATCATCAACGGGATGTTCAGCACGAAGAGCCAATCGCCAAAGGTCACGTCGGCGCCGACTTTTACCAATTCCTGCGCCATGCCGAAACGGTCAACCGCGCAAGTCAAGCCGACTTTGACGCCCCTGAGTGGAGTGATTCCCTCGTTCAGCGCGCGAACGGTGGTGCGTTCGAGCGTGTTCTTCAGGCCGCTGCCATCCACGACCGGCGTAGTTTTGGCGGCTTCGGCCAACTTCTGCGCGGCCCTTATCGGATAGCGGCGGTTGCCCGCGACCAACCATAAGTCAATGCCGCCCAGCCCAATGGCGGCGACATGGCCGTCTAACTCGGCGATGAGATGGCGCGCTTTTTCCAGGTCGCCATCGGTGCCGCGTCGCTCTATCTTCCAGGCGCGGCCCAAAAAATGAGCGTCGCTGCTGTGATCGCGCGACGACGAACCCAGGGACACCGAAACAATATGAAGCGGCGCACTTTCGTCGCACACGCCTTCGTGCGGAGAAGAAATCACGCGCCCAGTTTAACACGATGTCGCAACGCCAAAACATCGGCCCAATAACCTCTTTATCGCTCACAATACAAAAGGTTAGCGCGATTAACGGTTTTATCTTTGATTGCGGTTTCGTTGTTCGCGGTTTCGTTGAGATTTGCCGATCTGATCTGGTTAAAGCTGGACATGTCGGGCGCTCACCGGCGAAATGCGGTTAAATAAAAGAGCGATGTCCGATTTTTCTTTTTCTACAAAGCCGCCTTTCGAGGCGATTCGCGCGGTAATTGAGCGCAATCAAACTTTCTATATTACGACTCACGTTGGGCCCGATGGCGATGCCATTGGGCCAGCACTTGCGTTGAAGACGGCACTGGAACACCTGGGCAAGACTGCGGTTTACGTCTCGCGCGATGGGGTGCCACAATCGAGTCAGTTTTTGGCGCGCACCGACGAGGTTTTGCTGGTTGCGCCTGAGGGAACGCGTTACGATTGCGCGTTTGTGTTGGATTGCGATGGCACACCGTTACGTGTGGCTTCGGGGTATGAGCCAATTGAGAGCGCCCGCGAGCGCGTGATTATCGATCACCATCGCACGTCGAAACCGATTTTTGAGACGAATTGGATTGACCCTTCGCAGGCGGCGACGGCGATGATGATTTATGCTTTGCTACGCGAGTTAGATTTGCCGATTGACGCGGGCATGGCGCAGGGATTGTTGGCGGGGCTGTCGTGCGATACCGGGCACTTCCGCTTTGATAACACGTCTCCCGCCGTGTTGGCGGCGGCCTCGGAGCTGGTGAAGTGTGGGGCCGATGCATCGCAGGTGGCGTTCCGCCTGTTTGACGAGCGGTCGTTTGTTTCGACGCAACTGTTGGGCATTGCGCTTTCCAAGATGCAGTCAGCCAGCGCTGGTCAGTTGGTTTGGACGGCGCTCTCCATGCAAGATTTCCTGAGTGTGGGGACGGGTGACGAGAGCGTGGAGAATGTGGTAAATTTTCTGCGTAACTGCAAGGGCGCGCGTCTGGCGATGATCTTTCGCGAGCGCCACGACGAAAACGGTGGTTTGGCCGCGCGCGTTAGCGTGCGCAGCGTGCCCGAACTGCGCGCTGATCTATTCGCTGGCGAATGGGGCGGCGGAGGTCACGCGGTTGCGGCTGGTTTTCGGATTAAAGGCAATTTCGAGCGTTCGGTTGAAGAAGTTTTGGTGCGCGCTCAAGAGTGGTTCGAAGAGGAACATGAACCCGTTAGTTAAGAGAGCTCACCGAGCGTTGGCTGTGAATGAGATTTAACCGGGAAAGCCCATATTCAGACGATCCGTAACTTACAGCAATGAACTTATCTCACGGTATCGTCTCTTTACTCAAGCCGCCTGGCATGACCAGTCACGATGCGGTGGCTCACGTTCGCCGTGTGTTGAAGGTCAAGCGGGTAGGGCATACCGGCACGCTCGACCCGGCGGCGGCGGGCGTGTTGCCGATTTGCGTTGGTCAGGCGACACGATTGGTCGAGGCGTTACAAGCGGGCACCAAAGAGTATTTGGCCGAGGCGACGTTTGGTTACGAAACCGATACTCTGGATGCCGTTGGTCAAACCGTCCGCGAGTGCGACGCGGCGATGCTCAACCAGGGCCAGTTGGAAGATGTATGCGCCACTTTTCGCGGCGCCATTCGGCAGCAGCCGCCACTGCACTCGGCGATTAAAATTGGTGGTCAGAAGCTCTACGATATCGCGCGGGCGGGTGGCGAAATCGAAGTTCCCTCGCGTGAGGTCATTGTTTCCGCCTTACAGGTCACACGATTTTTTGATGGGCCGCGTCCGCGCGCCTTTCTGCGCATCGAGTGTTCGAGCGGCACTTACATTCGTTCTCTGGTGCGCGATATTGGTCGCGAGTTGGGCAATGCCGCGACCATGACTTTTCTGTCGCGCGTTCGCAATGGCCTGTTTCCTTTAACTGATGCAGTCACGCCCGATGAGTTTGAGAAATCGCCGGTTTTACTTCCCCTGTTGGATGCCCTGCGGAATCTTTATGGGGCTGCTATTATCGATGATGAGCTAACTGAGGCGTTGTGGCAGGGCAAACGGACACAGTGGTCAGGCGAACCGGGCGTCGAGCGTTTACTGTTTAGTAACCGAGAACAAACTCTGTTTGCTCTGGCAATCGATGAAGGAGACGGTCATTGGAAACCAGAAAAGGTTTTCGATTTGCGAGAGCACAGGAGTGAGAAAGGAGACGTCTGATTTCAGGCGGTAGTATTACGTTATGCGGTAGTATTACGTTATAAAGATGCAAGTTCACCGCACCTTACCCGACGAGCGTATTTTGAGTGACTGCGCCTTGACCATCGGAACCTTTGACGGGGTTCATCGAGGGCATCAGCTGTTGATCCAGAAGTTAAAGGTCGAGTCCGACCGCAGGGATTTGCAAAGTGTGGCTTTGACCTTCGATGACATGCCGATTTGTCTGTTGCGTCCCGAAGTCTGCCCGCCGCTGTTAACGCTGGCCGACGAAAAGATCGAAGCGTTTAGTCAAACGCCGCTCGATCATCTTTTCATCGTTCCTTTTACGCGTGTTATCGCTGCTCAAGGGGCGCGCCAGTGGATGCAGGGTTGGGTCAATAACATCGGTTTAAAACTGTTCGTCGGTGGCCCCGACTTCGCTCTGGGACGCAATCGCGAAGGCACCATTGCTGCGCTTGGTGAAATGGGAAAGGAGTTGGGCTTTGAAGCGATGTCGCTTGACGGCAAGTTGACCGAAGGCGAGGCTCCCATAAGTTCAACTCGATCTCGCAAAGCCATTGAGCGTGGCGAAGTCGAACGAGCCCCCGCGTTTCTGGGTCACTTTTACCGTATGAGCGGGCGTGTTGTGGCGGGCCAACAGTTGGGGCGCACCATCGGTTTTCCGACGATCAACATTGAACCCGCATTCCGCAAGTGCCTCCCACGCAGTGGCGTTTATGCAATTCGCGCCCGTTGGGACGATCAGGTTTTTCCTGCCGCCCTCAACATTGGTTTAAGACCTACGGTCAATGGTTCCCATCGGCAGATCGAGTTCCATGTCATTAATCAGGATATTGTCATGGCGCCAGCTCAAGTCGAAATCGAGTTCATCGCTCGTTTACGCAACGAAGCCAAATTCGATGGCCTTCAGTCTCTTCAACGCCAACTCCAAATAGATACCCAACAAGCCCAGGCAATACTCCGGCAAAAACTGTAATCGTTGACTCGACAATCGGAATATAATTCTTCTTAATCGCTCACAATACCTAATATTTAGTGCGTTTGTCTTTTCCATTCTGGTAAATAGAACTAAATCGAGTAATAATGGTATGACCTAATTTTGTCTGACTACTTATCGTCACTCTGCTTCGAAATTTTAGGCTCCAATTTCGACCAAGTTTTGATTGAAACTTGATCAAGCTTCAATCAGGCCTCGACATCAATGAAATTGGCCGGGTTATTCTCGACGCGAGCGACGGCTTTGACGTAAAGTTCGGTTGATTCTATTTCGACGTGCCCCATGGCATTTTTTAAATCTTCGACTTTGGCTCCACCCGAAATTGATAATGTGCCAAAGGTATGACGTAAAGCATGGCATGAGACACCAACTCTCTTGAGCGACGCCTCGCTCAGGTAATAATCGACGATTTCGTTAAGCGAACGCCGAGAAATTCTTTGGCCACGCGAGCGATTGGATAAAGAGACGAAGCAGGGGCCTTCAGCGACGAAACCAGCCTCATGCTTGTGCATCAGATAATCGGTGATGACTCGATAGGTGTCAGGGCGTAGATAAACCTGCCTGATGCGGTTAGCTTTACCCTTGACTTCGATGGAGACCATATCTTCCTGAATCAACAGCGAATCTTCATCCATGCGCTCGATTTCAACGCGCCTTAAACCGTGAATGGCCATAAGGGCAACGATGGCTCGGTCTCGTTTTCCTACCAGAGTATCCGTGGGGATAACGCCTAACAAGCGAGAAAGCGCGGCGCCAGTCAAAGATTTAATTTTTTCTTCACCTGGCGTTTGATCTTTGCCGCCTCTGACACCGGCGGCTGGATTGTTGTCTCTGAGACCAGCTTCGACCGCCGAGTCATAAAATCGGCGCACGATGGATAACTTATGTGATCTGGTGTTGATGCGCAGTCCCTGTTGCTTCATTTCCTCGCGATACATTTCGATGTGGATGCGACGGGCGTTTGCCACGTCAACATTATGGCGCTGACACCATTGCGTCCAGAAATCGATTTCGCGGTAGTAAGCTCGAATGGTATCGTCAGTTGCGTCTCCCTGAGCGATGTGGATTTGCACAAAGCGAGAAAAGGCCCGAAAAATATCGTCCTCCTCGAACTCAGACTCAAACGGATCGGGAAACTCTGGGGAATTGGATGACGTCATGTATTAAATTATATCCCATCTATATGATTCACTATGATTCACTACTGGGAAAAGCGAGGGATAAGTTACAGAGCGCGGCATTAAGCGGCATTAAAATGAATTGGATTGATCTAACCCGCCTTGGACTTCAAGAATTCAAACACCTATAATTACCATTTTGACAGGTTGAAACCTCGCCCGCGCTCAAGAGGTAAACTTTTTCGTTGCCATGGACGATTCTCCGATGCTCCTGCTGTCGCGGCAGATTTCTTTTTCTGCTGGACTAAGGTTGCGCCACCCCGATTGGGACTTAGAAACCAATCAACGTATGTTTGGTCGCGATGTCGGGCCACACGGCGCCGAGTTCTGTTTGCGCGTTGCACTGCGCGGCTCTGCGTCTTTGGAAGATGGGATGATCGTAAACTTGATTGAAGTCAAGCCTCAACTGGCCAGAGTTGCCGGGTTGCTGGAAGATAAGTTTCTCGATAAGGATGTATTCTACTTCCGGGCGAATCGTCCGACTACGGAAAACATCGCCAGTTTTCTGTGGCAGGAATTTCCCCGCTCCATTGGCGACGGGCAACTGCACCGGCTTCAACTGGATCAATCCAGAGGAATTAGCGTCGAGATTACAGCGAACTCTGTGACACACCTTATGAAAGTTTCTCGCTCCTACGAATTTGCCGCGGCCCACCGACTTTTTGCGGACTCGCTTTCCGATGAAGACAATTGGCAGCGCTTCGACAAGTGCTCCAATCCCGCCGGTCACGGCCACAACTTTCAGTTGCGCGTTTGGATCGAGGGTTTGCCCGATGAAAACACCGGCTTCATTATCAATCCGCGTTTACTCGATCTCGTTGTGGATCAGGAAGTTTATGCGCGCTTCGATCATAAACACCTGAACGAAGATTGCCCTGAATTTACCACAACTGGACTGGTGCCGACTTCTGAAAACCTTGCACTGACGATCTTCAATTTATTACAGGCGCGTCTCAAAATCGAGGGGCATAAACTCTCCCGCATAGGCTTGCAAGAAACCCAGAAGAATTATTTCGAGGTCGAAGCCTGACTTGACACTCAACTATTTAATTTTTAAGTATTCGAGCGTTGCCAAGGGATTTAACGCGCGAGGTTTTGAGCATTTCCAAGGCGCTCAAAACCAGAGAATCCGCCAAGGGAATCCGGCTCACAATTTGGAAATCAACCAATGGAACTACATAAAGATGCTTTAGAAGATGCCATCAAGGCTTCATTATCCGAGCAGATGTCACTAGATTTCGATTACGACGATAATTTAGTCGCGGATGAGGCTTACATACAATCGTTGCCCGACTTGCAAAATGGAGCGGACGTTCAAGGCGCGCTCATCAAGTTGGAGCGCGTCGGCATCCATAATTTCCGCTTGCCCGTCAAATATCGCCAGAGAGATCGCCCGGAATTACTTGAGCTCGAAACTTCGGTGACCGGGACGGTTTCGCTCGATTCCTGCACCAAGGGCATTAACATGAGTCGCATCATCCGCACCTTTTATCAGCACCGGGAACGCGACTTTACCATTGATACTCTGGCGCGAATTTTAAAGGATTACAAAGACCAGTTGCAGTCGTTGGAGGCTCAGATCATGGTCAAATTCTCTTACCCGATTTTGCAACAGTCACTCAGATCGAAACTCGAGGGATTCCAGTATTACGATGTGGTCCTTGAAATGGCGGTGGATTCCTCGGATCAATTGAAAAAGACTCTGCACTTCGATTTCGTCTACTCATCGGCTTGTCCCTGCTCGTTTGAGCTCAGCGAGCATGCGCGCTGGCAGCGCAATAAAGCGACTGTGCCGCACTCACAGCGAAGCGTCGCGCGCATTTCGATCAAATTTAACGGCATGGTATGGATCGAAGATTTACAGGAGATTTGTCTACGAGCTTTGCAAACTGAGACTCAGGTCATGGTCAAACGAGAAGACGAACAAGCGTTCGCCGAGCTTAACGGGAGTTACCTTAAGTTTGTCGAAGATGCCGCTCGCCTACTTTACCGAGAGTTGAATGCGGACGCCCGTATCACCGACTTTAAAATTATTTGCTCTCATCTGGAATCATTGCACTCACACGATGCCATTGCAGTGGCCGCTAAAGGTATAGAAAATGGTTGGGCACCGGAAGTCACACATAATGAGTTGCGCACTCTAACCAGATAACAAGGGGAATTTGAGCGTGACCCCAGGGCACAATTTCAAAAACTCTGCGTCTCCGCGTCTTTTCCGCGCCTTTGCGATTCATCTCCGCGCCTTTGCGATTCATTCTTTCAACGATCCTTAATTGGACTTTCCACAGTTGGACTTTCCACAAAAGCGACCACGCTTAGCTGCGCTGGGCAAATTTCACGCTCACATCTTTTCTCATGCGCCACTTTCAGTATCCGAATTCTCAATCTGCACTCTCACGGCCTATCACTTACAACTTAATAGATTGTGAGCGATTAAGAAGAATTTTTCCAAATGGGGGAAATTAGGGAAAGTTGGCGAATTCTTTTTGTATTTACTGAAGAGAGTTCGTTTTGCAGCAAGAATTCTGGCTAAACTGAGGAATATGCCGATTGCTGCTGAACTACTAAAGCTCGTTGCAGAGCCCGATATTTGCTTACCCTGGGGAGAAGATATCGTCGCGTTGCGGCGTGACTTCCATGCTCACCCCGAACTGGGCTATAAGGAAAACCGTAGCGCGGGCATTATTGCAGCGCGTTTGCGGGCCCTGGGTTATGAAACCGAAGAGGGAGTGGGCGTCACTGGCGTTATCGGTTTGATGCACGGAGCTAATGCTGGGCCCTGCGTGCTGGTGCGTGCCGATATGGACGCCTTACCCATCGAAGAGGACACGTCGTGGGAATGGAAATCTCAAGTCAGGGGCGCGATGCACGCCTGCGGGCACGACTGCCACATGGCCATCGGACTGACGGTAGCGCGGTTGCTTGCCGAAAAACGAGACCAGTGGAACGGAACGGTGAAGTTCATGTTCCAGCCCGCCGAAGAAGGCCTGGGCGGGGCAGCCAAAATGATCGATGCGGGAGTGCTGGAAAACCCCCGACCTGATTTCGCCCTCGCCCTCCATGTATGGAGCGAAATCGAAGCGGGCATCATCGGGCTTTCGGCGGGGCCGGTGATGGCCGCCGCCGACGAGTTCCGCGTCCACATCGTGGGCAAGGGCGGACACGGAGCAATGCCCCACCAAACGACCGATGCCATCGTCGTGGCAGCTCAAGTCATTGGCGCCCTGCAAAGCGTGGTCTCGCGCAACGTCAAGCCGCTCGATGCGGCGGTGGTAACGGTAGGCAGTCTGCACAGTGGCAGCGCCTTCAACGTCATCCCCGGCGAAGCGCACATGGAGGGCACGTTGCGCTCCTTCTCTCCCGACGTGCGCGCGACGCTGCGCGACCGCTCGCGAGAAATCGTCGAGAACTTACCCACGGCCTTCGGGGCCCAGGGCGAGTGGCAGTTCTTCCCCGGCTACCCGGCCACCGTCAATGACGAAGCGGTGACCGCGCGCTTGCAGCCGGTCTTCGAGAAAATCGCCGGGGTAGAGAACGTCCATCCCTTTGAGCCGACGATGGGAGCCGAAGATATGTCCCTGGTTCTGGAACAAATACCCGGCTGCTACTTTTTCGTCGGCGGTCGCAGCGAAGCGACCGGCGCGGTCTGGCCACACCATCATCCGCGCTTCAACATAGACGAAAGCGCGCTCTCACTGGGAGCCCGCGCCATGGTCGCGGCGGTCGAGGAGTTGCTACAATCTTGAGTCAACCCGTGTCCCCCAATTTATCCGCTCCAACTTCGACAACCGATTCGGTCAATGCTCAAATATTGAGCGTCTCCGAGGATCGCATTCAGGGCTTCTCCGCCGACCCCTTCGGCGAAATCGCCCGTGCGTCGGGCGTCGAACTCGACACCGTTTTACAGCGCGTTCGCGCCATGCTCGAAGCGGGCACCATTCGACGCGTGCGCCAGACCCTGATGGCAACCAACCTGGCGCCGGGCGCTCTGGTCGCCTGGCAGGTGCCCGAAGAAAAATTGAACGCCGCCTTCGACTGGATGTTCGACCACGATCCCTTCTCTGGCCACGTTGTGATTCGCACGACCGACTCGGCCATCGTCGGCGCGCGCTACCGGTTGTGGACGACGCTCAAGGTGCCCAAACCCTATGACATGGATCGGCACTGCGAATTTTTAATGGAGCAAACCGGCGCCACCGCTTATCGCCTGATGCCCGCCAAGCGCCTGTTCGCTCTGAGCGTCGGGCATGTGCGCCGCCGCGTGCTGGAACCCGGCGCTAAATCCGACGAGCCCACGCGCGTCATGGATACGATCATCGCTCAACTGTCGCCGCTTGAGTGGCGCGTGATGGAAGCGCTCAAGCGCGAACTGGAGCCGGACGAAATCCGCGCCGACCTCTGGCAAAAGCGCGCCCGCGAAGCCGATGTTTCGCTCGAAGAGTTCATCGCCGTTGCTCGCAACCTCAACGAGCGTCGCGTTATCGGGCGCTTCTCGACCTTTCTGGAACACGCCAAAAAGCTGGATAACGGCGAGCGCGTCACCAAGTTCAACGCGCTCTTCCACTGGAAAGTGCCCGTAGGCCGCGAGATCGAAGCGGGCAAAGAAGTCGGGCGCTTCCACATCATGACCCATGCCTACTGGCGTGAGGGCGGCCCCGAATTTATGGGCGTCAACATTATGGGCGTGGCTCACGGCACCGATAAAAACCTGGTGTTGGCCCACAAAGCGGCCATTGATAAACACCTGCAAAGCGTTGGCATTCCCCTGCTCTACACCAACGTGTTCTGGGGCGGTCGCAGCGAAATCAAACCCAGCGAAATTTCGCCGTTCGCCTACCAAAATTGGGCGCAGCAAATGGGCCTGGAGTTGTAAGTTGGGCCTGGAGTTGACCGCAAGGCAGGGGGCTTCAAGTCGTTCGCGTTTGTCTCCACCCGTAGCACACGGCTCGCAACTCATGACCTGCCAAAAATCTACCGCTCAAAAACCCACCACCTGATATGAAAATAGTTCTGGCGCCCGATAGTTTCAAAGGCTCAATGAGCGCTTCACAGGTCTGCCAGGCGCTCGAAGCCGGAGCCCGCCGCGTTTTTCCCAACGCCGAGTTCATCGCCATTCCGCTCGCCGATGGAGGCGAAGGCACGCTCGAAGCTCTACTCGCTGGCGCCGGTGGCATTGAGAAAACGACGCCGGTGCGTGGGCCACTGGGCGATCCCGTCGAAGCGCGCTGGGGCATTTTGCCCGACGGACGAGCCGTCATCGAAATGGCGCAGGCTTCGGGCCTCGACCTGATCGAACCCACGCGCCGCAACGCGCTGGCGGCTTCGTCGTTTGGCACCGGCCAACTCATCAAGGCCGCCCTGGATGCTGGATGCCGCGATATTATTCTCGGCATCGGCGGCAGCGCCACCACCGATGGTGGAGTTGGCGCCCTGAACGCATTGGGGGTATACGCTCGCGATAACCGCAATCGCGTTCTCGCCGCAGGGGGCGCAGCACTGGCAGATTTGGCGACTCTCGACCTGAAATTTTTCGATACACGTTTGGCCAAAACCAGATTTACCGTGTTATGCGATGTCACCAATCCATTGCACGGGCCAAACGGAGCCGCCCATATTTATTCCGCACAAAAAGGCGCCTCCGCTACCGAAATCGAACGGCTTGATTTCGCCCTGCGTCACTACGCCGACATAACCGCGAATTTGATCGGAAGCGACGCCCGAACCACCGCCGGTGCGGGTGCTGCCGGTGGCATCGGTTTTGGGATGCTCTCGTTTTGCAACGCGCAAATGAGATCGGGCATTGATGTCATTTTAGAAGCCACACAGTTCGCCTCGAAGATCGTTGATGGCGCTCTCATCCTCACCGGCGAAGGGGCGCTGGACGCTCAAACGCTCAACGGAAAGACTGTGGCCGGCGCATGCCGGGTAGCGCGCCAGGCCAACGTTCCCGTCGTGGCCTTCGGCGGAGCCGTCAAACTCAGCGGCACCCAGATGGATGAACTGGGATTAAGCTCCGCCTTTACGCTGACTCATGGCCCGCAGAATTTAGAGTTCTGTTTGCATCACGGGAGCGAATTGCTAAGTGATAGCGTAGAACGAGCCCTGCGTCTGTGGCGTGCAGCCGCCTATGACTATTGACTATCTGCGAGACTTCGCTACAAGAATGCGCAGATAGCAAGACGTCTTCAGTGAGGATGATAGCGAAGTGATAACCAATCGCAAAACAAAACGTCTTCAATCGCAAGAGGCGTAAGTATTGTGAGCGATTAAGAGAAATGGGTTTTACGTTCAACTCGCAGTGCGTTTGACCTGAACGTTAGCCCCGCTTTGAAGCTTTACGACCTGTTTAAATTCACTGTATACAACCTGTTTGCCCGCCGCATGGCTTCAGCAACTCCGCATACGGCTGGCGAAATCTTGGTGCAGACCTGACCCAAGCAAAACGGCGGCGGCGGCGGCATCGAGAGGAACGCTAAGCAGATAACCCTGGGCGAAGTCGCAGTTCATGGCGGCGAGATGATCGCGTTGCTCGGTGGTCTCGATGCCCTCGGCAACGACCTTCATGCCCAGACCGTGCGCCAGCATCACGATGGAACGCACGATTTGCCAGTTTTGCTGCTCCTCGCCCGCCGTGTGAATGAAAGAGCGGTCGATCTTCAGAGTGTGCAGGGGCAAGCGATGAAGGTAAGAAAGACTGGAGTAGCCAGTGCCGAAATCGTCGAGCCCAACCTGCACGCCGATCTCGCGCAGACTGCCTAACAGAGTGACCACGCGATCGACGTTTTCCATAATAGCGCTCTCGGTGATCTCCAAATGCAGCTTATGCGGCGCCAGACCAACATCAGAAAGCGTGTCGGCAACGAATTCCACCAAATCGGGCTGCGAGAAATGCCGCGATGACAAGTTGACACTGATCGAAGCTGGGCACGCCTCGGAACCGAACTGCTCCATCCAGTCACACATCTGCTGGCAGGAGTGGCGCAGAACCCAACGGTCGAGCTGCACGATAAGGCCGGTCTCTTCGGCCAGACCGATGAACTCACCGGGGTTGGTAAAACCCGCGCGCGGACGTTGCCAACGCACCAACGCCTCGAACGAACTCACCCGCCCATCGGCGAAGCTGACGATGGGTTGATAATGCAGCAGAAAATCGGCGCCCTCTATAGAGCGATGCAGATCGCTCTCCATCTCCAACCGCTTCATGGCGGCGTCGTGCATGGCGCGGTCGAACACCTCGTAACAGTTGCGACCGGCGGCCTTGGCGCGATACATCGCGATATCGGCGTCGCGCAAAACGTCTTCGGTCTGCTGATAAGACGAGCTATTGAGCGTAATGCCAATCGAAACCGTCAGAAAAATCTCCTGGCCCTCGACGGTAAATGGCACCATCATCGCGCGGTGAATGCGCTCGGCGACGTGGGTGGCCGCGCTCAAATCCTCGATGTCATCGAGCAGCAAAACATACTCATCGCCGCCTAAACGGGCGACGGTATCGTTGCCGCGCAACATCGCCTCCAAGCGGCGCGCCACGGTTTTCAGCACCTTATCGCCGACGGTGTGCCCCAACGAGTCATTGATGTTCTTGAAGCCGTCGAAGTCGAGAAACAGCACCGCGAACAGATAATTCGGGCGCCGCCGCGAGTATTCCAGCGAACGCTCCAGGCGCTCGGTCAGCAAGGCGCGGTTGGGCAAACCGGTCAGATTATCGTAGAAGGCATCGCGCAGAAGTTTGCGTTCGGCCTGCTTGCGCTCGGTGATGTCGATGCCCACGAACAACGCCGAATTACCACCGCGATATTTGCGCGCCATCATAAAATAAACGCGCTCCTGCCCGGTGACGCTCATCTCGATTTCCTGATTATCGGCCTCTTGTGGGCCGCTGAAGAAACTGGTGGCAAAACTCTCGAATTCGGGCGAAACGTTCAAAAACCCGATGGGATGACCGATAAAATCCTGCGGTTGCAGCCCGAACGTCTGCGCCAGATGCGAGTTGATACCCAGATAAATCAGATCGCGGTCGAGCCAGGAAACACCGCCCGGCACGGCATCCAGAATCGCCTGAAAACGATCGCGGTTGACCTGAAGCTCCTGGCAGGCATCGCGTAGCTCGGCGCGCAAGCCCTCCAACTCATCGAACGGATTTAGAGTGGGATTGACTTCACCAGAACCCGAAGTGACGTCGGTTTGATATTCAGAGTTGGGAAACACAAAAAATCCTTGAACTGCGGCAAGCAACTAACGCTTCGCGCTCACTTACACTCAAAATATTGGCCAAACGGACGAAGAAGAGCCGACAGACGAAAAAGAGCAGCAAAATCGTCGGAGAGTTCATGGAACAACCGCGACATTCTCTCTCCGTTTTCCCCGTTCTCGGCGGTTATTTTTCTTTTCGCGCAGTCCCACTACTTTTTGGCGAGCTGCTCTTCGATGGCACCGGTCAATTGCTCGCTCTGAGGCGTGACAGCCGACTTATATCGATCCACGAGTTCGCCGTCGCGCGATATCAGGAACTTCTCGAAATTCCAGGCGATTTCGCCGGTTTTGTCGGGGTTGGCTTTTTCGGTCAGATAAGCGAAAAACGCCGATTTGTCGGTGCCCTTCACGCTCGACTTGGCGAATAAATCGAAGGTCACGCCAAAATTCTTCTCACAGAACGCTCCGATCTCCTCGGCGCTGCCCGGCTCTTGGCCGCCAAAGTTGTTGGCCGGAAAACCCAGAACTTCCAGCCCCTGCGCCTTATACTTTTCCGAGATCGCCTGCAAACCGGCGTATTGTTTGGTGTAACCACACTTGGACGCCGTGTTGACGATCAGCAAAACCTTATCCTGATATTTGCTCATGTCAACGGGCTGGCCATCCAAAGTTTCCAACTTGTAATCATATATTTTCATGGGAGAAGTCGCGACCTGAGTCGGCGCCGCGTCATCGGCTTTGGCGGCGCTCTCGACCGAACGCGCGCTCTGGCAACCAGCGATCAAAACCGCGCCGCACAACAAAAGAGAAAGATGTTTCATGGAATGGAAGAAGCGCCAGAGTTAACGGTGAGTGTCACGCCACTGCTCATAAGAGATGCGCGGGATTTCAAACGGCTGCTGTGTCTCAGTGTAGCCGCCCGCGCCGCCCATGCGTCCGATTAAATTTAGCGCGGCGGTATCGACATGAAAATTCTGGTCGTCCACAAATTCGTCTTTTACCCACAGGGCCAAAACCTCGCCAACAACCACGCGGTTGTTCCCGATGAGCAAGGTCGTATGCTCGCGACACTCCAGGCTCACCGGCGAACCCACCAAACGTGGCACCGCCACCCGCGAAGACGAAGCCGTTTCCAGGCGGGCCGCCTCGATTTCCGATTGACCGGGCGGAAAATCAATCGCACAGATATTCATTGCCTCGGCCATCGAGCGCGCCACCAAATTCACTACGAAATCGTCGTGCGCCGCGATGTTGCGCCCGGTGTCCTTGCCCGCGCCGCCATCGCTGATGCCAACCACAACGAGCGCTGGATCGCTACCAATAGCATTGAAGAACGAATAAGGTGCCGCATTGACAACGCCCTGCTCGTCCACAGAAGTAATCAGCGCGATGGGGCGTGGCACGACCGAACCCGCCAGTAATTTGTAGGCATCAGGCGCCGCCAATTGAGAAAAGTCAAAAAACATTCGCCGTGAGCATGGAGCCAATTGTGCGCCGTATCACAGACAAATCCCTCCTGCGACAAATCGTGGCGTGGCTTCAGTTTCAACATCTATAGTGATGCTTAAGCGAAACACTACAACATAACGGCGGGGCTGACGCCTCCTTCCAATCTGGAGCGAAGGCGAGACCCAAGATTGGGAGGAAGAAGCGTCAGCGCGCGATTCATGTCTCGTTACCTATGGCTCACATCTTTTGTATTGTGAGCGATTGAGTAATAATGTCGGTTACAAACGTGTTTCTGTTTTTGGGGTTAGAGACTTTCAGGAAGCATGGAGAGGCGCGAGTAGCACGAGTTGCCTGCGGTCAGCAGGTCACGTCGGGCGCGGTAAAATTCCAGACGGGACTGCCAGTTGTCGGAGTTCATCGGTGCGGGGGCATTGACGATGCGTTCGGCTATAGTGGCGATTTTACGGGTGGTCAGACGTTCATCCCGCCAGGGAAAGAGCAGACCGGCTCGCGACATCCCGGCAACATCGGGGGCGATGGCGCCGCCTTCGCGATGCAGGTTCAACGAGTAAAGCACCTGCGCGGGAAAAATCGTGCGGAGCGGCGCAGCCAAGAGCGCGCGATTGTCGGCGGTCACGATAAGCGACTTGGAATGGGTATACCCATCGCCGTTGGTGACTTCAAACTCGATGTTGAGTTGGTAAGCGAGGGCGCGCCCAAGAATTTGCGAGTCCAGGTCTGCCAGACAAAAGATGCGGCGCGGCATAATTTTCAAGAGCCGCAACCACTGGCAGAGAGATTCTAAGGACAATTGCAATTCTCCGTATTCCAGCCCCGTGCCCAGCGCCTCCGCCGCAGGAGTGGCCAGATCGGGCATGCTCAGGATAGCCGCGCCGTAACGCACAAAAAGCGCTCGTGTCGTCTCATCGAGAGGCGCGTCACTGGGAGCGAGACGCATGCTTTCTATGCGCATCAGACGCGTGTTGAGCAGGGCCAGCGCCGCGTGCGCTTCGGATGAATTGGGCACTTCGATGATGCCACGCCGCAACGCGCGCGTCATGTTCTCGCTCCAGGTGCTCAGGCCATCGGTTTGCTCGCACAGAGCCGCCGCCCAGCGCTTTTGGAAAGCGGGCCAGAAAGAACGATTGCCAGAAGAAAGAGGTAAAGACAAAATAAACGACAAAGGCGATGACTCAGGTCGGGTATTATAAACGCGAATGCTCTAAAAAGAGGCTCGCCTGAAGTCAATCCCGCGCGTTCTACGAGAAGTTCACGCTCATGGACTCACGATCAGAGCCTTTGCAAAACAAACCCAATGAAGATACAAAAGTCACCGCCTTATATGGAAGAATTTGGCCAGTGCATTATCAGTCTGACAAATTCATCGGTTGACGAGAGTCAACCCACCAAAAGACAGGGGAATTTCCTCGTTAGAAATCGCCTGAAACCCGTGCGAATGGGGGAGAACTACTGATTTTTTACACATCAAGTCAAGAGATTCCACATTTACAAGTTGTCATATTGCAAGTTATCATCCTGAGTAAATAGGAGTCACGCAGTTGGCGAACCCTGAGCGTGAGCGACGGGCCAAATCAAACCTTTTGGCCCGTCGCTCACGCTCAGGGTTCGCAGCGAATTGGGCAACTGAGTAACTCATAGTAAACTAACGGGAGTTCACGTTTGGAGTGCGCCAATGAAGACGATTGGAGGGTTTTTCACTTTCAGGGGCGCGCTCCAAGCGAGGAAGTTCATTAGCAGCGCAGATGGGAGAAGATTTATTGTCCTCTCATTCGCGCAGAAATTTAATGGCCGCGTCCGGTGTTGCGCGCCACCAACACGGCAACGTCGTCGCGGTGAACGGCTTTGGCGATGGCGTTTGCGGCCAGCGTGAAGTGGCGCGCCACAAACGGTTTATCGCCCAGAGCGACGCCCGCCAACCCGACTAACTCCTGCGCGGCCTCGGCAGCCGTTGGCATCGGCGCGCTCTCGGCGTGGCTTTCACCCAGACTCAGCGCCAGCGTGCGCACCTGGGCCTCGCCGTCGATTTCGCCGCCATAAGATAGCGCATCCGGCAAGCCGTCGGTAAACATTAACAGCACATCGCCCGACTTCCAGGCGATAGTTTTCTGCGCGATTTTCAGTTCGGGAAACAGACCCAACGCCGGAGCCGTCGTCGCCAATTCAAACGGCGGCGCTCCCCTGCTCTCCCCCACTTTTTCTTTGAACCGCTCGGTCTTGGCCTCGGCATTGGCGGGCGCGCCGCGCACCAGCAAGGGCGCCAGATGCCCGGCGTTGCACCAGGTCAACGACTCGGCCTCGGCGTCAACTACGACCAGACATATCGCGATATAAAGTTCCGGCCCCAGGTCGGGCAACAGCGTGGTTTGCAAACGGCCCATCAGCTCGGCGGGCTGCATGTGCAGAGGCGCCAGCGCGCGCAGAGAATACTTGAGCAGGGGCACGCGCGCCTGAGCGCGGATGCTCTTGCCCGAAACGTCGGCGATGCACAACAGCGTCGTGCCGTTGGGCAGAGGAATCGCGTCCAGGTAATCGCCGCCGCCCACGTCGCGCGCGCTTTGCAGGGCGGCGCCAATGTCGAGATCGCTGGCGGCTCCGCCCTTTTCCAAACGGCTTAACAGCAAAGGTTGCAGTTCGCCCGAAAGATCGATTTCCGTCTGGTAGTTGGCGATCAGCAGTTCGCGTTCGAGGCTCTGCTCCCGCTCGCGATCCTGCGCTTCGGCGATATATCCGGCCAGAGCGCCGATGACGAAAAACAGCACCGAGTTCAACCCCATCGCAAGCGTGACCGTCGGTAATCCCCCACGATCAGGGGTGGCGCCCATACGCGCCCACAACAGCAACCACAAGAAATTGCAGATCGCCGCCATGATTACGCCGCCCAGCACGCGATACCACATCGCCGCGACCACGACGACGACATAGTAAAACGGCAGCAAATCCCAGCGCCCCGAAAGGTGAATCCACGCCGAAATCAAGGTGGCGTCCATCGCCACGATGATGGCGCGCCGCAGGCGAAAGCGCCCCGGATAAATGCTGGCGACGATAGTGAAGATATTATAAACGCCCACCACCGCCATCAATAGCAACGCGCCCGGCTGATAAGCCTCCTCGATTTGGCGAACGCGCGGTGCAATCGCCAACGCAAACAGCAGCAACATCCGCAGCGAAGCCAACAACAGTTCGGCATCACGAATCGCGTGATCACCCGATTCGGCATCAGCGTCGCCCCGTTTTTGGGCCGAAGCACCACCTGCCCTATCCCCATTGCGAGAAGCGGAAGGCAACAAAGGTTGCAGGTCGCGCACGAGTTCGGCGGCCTCGTCGCGCGCGCGGGCCTTAAAAGTCAAGATACTCTTATTTTACCGTTTTCATCGTTATCTCGTGCTTTTATCGTGGGGAAGAGCAAGGCGATTCTTGAGTGATGAGTGATAGGCGATAAATGGTGGACACCCGATGGAAAGCACGCGGACTTAACTCTGTGCGAACGTCTTTTAATATCCCTTCGCCTACAACGCCGAGAAACCCTTAAAAGAATTAGCAAGCGAAGCGAAGTGGGAGTAAGGGAAAAAGGCGGCTTCCATCAGGGAGAATCCCCATTTTGAGGGATACAGCGCTTTGCGGTATTAGCCTTGCGTAACTTTGTGCGCCAAAGTTATGTGGCAGGGAGATTTTTAATGGCAGATAAAATTGATATTGAGCCGGTGACCGATGGTCGTCCGGTTGGAACCGTGTCGACGGCACAACCTGCGGCACAACCCATCGCACCTTCACCGGTCATCGCGGTCGGCGAACGTGGAGCAAGCGCGATAAAACGCATTTCGTGGGGCGCGATCCTCGCGGGAGTAGTGGTTACCCTGGTGGTGCAATTGCTGTTGGGCATTTTGGGGTTGGGCATCGGTGCCAACACGATCAACCCGCTTCAGGAGCAAAACCCGACGGCGGGCCTGGGAACCGGAGCCGCCATCTGGTTTCTGGTTAGCACCTTGATAGCGCTGTTTGCTGGCGGCTGGGTCGCCGGACGCCTGGCCGGAATGCCCCATCGCACCGACAGCTTTTTGCACGGCGTCCTGACCTGGGGTTTGACGACGCTGGTGACGTTCTACCTGCTCACCACGACGGTCGGCGACCTGATCAGTGGCGCCGCCGGAGTTTTGGGACAGGGTCTGTCTTTAGCTGGCCAGGGCGTGGCGGCGGCGGCTCCGGCGGTCGGCAACGTGGTCTCGAATCAGTTGCAGCAAAACGGCGTTGACCTGAACCTGAGTTCGATTCAGCAGGAAGCCCAGACGCTGTTGCGCCAGACCGGCAAGCCCGCTTTGCAACCCGGCGCGATTGGGGACACGGCGCAAAACGCGGTTGGCGCCGCCAAGAACGCGGCGGGCCAGGCCGCGCAGGATCCGCAAGCTGCCGATCAGGAGTTCAACTCGGTGTTGGATCGCATCGCCAAAAGCGGCCAGAAGACCATCAACGCCGCCGACCGACAAGCGCTTGTCAACGTGTTAAGGGCGCGCACCGACCTATCGGAGCAGGAAGCCAGTAATACCGTGACGCGTTGGGAGACAACCTACTCGCAGGCGGTGAATCAGGCTGGGGCGACCTACGATCAGGTCAAGGGTCAGGCCAGCCAACAGGCGCGTGAAACCGGCGCCGCGACCGCCGATATCGTGGCCAAGACAGCGCTATGGACGTTCGTCATTCTGTTGGCGGGCGCCGCCGCCGCTGCCTTTGGTGGCGCTGCGGGCGCGCCCAAAGACGACCTCTCGCGCACCGACGGGCGTCGCACGGTTTAGCCGTCTGCGCAAAGCAGCGGCAACGCTGAAAACGTGAACGCGAAAAACCGCCGCTTCCAATGGAAGCGGCGGTTTTTTTGCGCTCAATTGCTTCAGTTGCGCGCCAGAAAACCTTCGCGCAACTGCTGGTAAGAAGCCCAATCCTCGGCGCCGCAGGTGTTGAGATGACCTTCCAACTTTTGCGCCTCGAAGAAGCTGCCGTCGAAATGCCGCAACGGGAAATAGCCCGCGCCCATCGCCGTCGTCGTGGCCGGAACGTAGTGACAAATGAAGGCGCGACGAAAGCGATCTTTGGACGAGTTGGGCGTCGAACCGTGAATGGTTTCGCCGCCGAAGAATAGCACATCTCCGGCTTTCATGCGGGCGGGCACCGCTTCCAAACCTGCGGGCACGCCGACATCTTCGGTGGTGAACGATTGCGTCATATCGGCCATCTGCGGACACAAAACGCCACCTTCGTGAGAGCGCGGCACCACGTTCATGCCACCGTTTTCGGGGTCGGCGTCGTCTATCGCCAGCCACGCCGCCACGCAGGTCGAGGGCCGCACGTTAAGGTAGAAATTATCCTGATGCAACGCCTGACCGCGCGCGCCCATCGGCTTGAAGTAAAACATCGACTGCGCCGCAATCGGCTCGGCGCCCATGAGCGATTCTAACACGGCACCCACGCGCGCATCGAGCATCTGCTTCATCGAAAGCTCATCAAAGCGATGCGGGTGCATCACGCGCGGGTAATGTTGGAGCATATCGCCGTCGGCCTCGTCCAGCGATTTGGGCTGATAATACTGGCGGAGCGGCGAAGTTTCGTCCAGAGCTTCGGCTTGCATTCGCATGAAATGTTCGCGCAGCTCGTCGATTTCTGCGGTTTCAAACAGGCCGATGACCAGCAGATAGCCGTCGCGTTGCCACTGCTCGATTTGCTGCATCGAAAGGGAAAGGGTTTGCATGTAACTTTAATTTACGATGAAAAGAACCGCAACAAAAGGGACGGAGACGAGACAATGGAAAATTTCCGACTTCTTTTTTAGACAGGATGAACAAGATTTGTCGGATGAAACAGGATAGTTTGAGGGGTGAGTTTTTGTTAACTGGAATTGATAGGCTTCTTTTTTATGGTTTAGTTTCAAGAGAAATTCAACCCCGAACCAAATCCAAAACAAATCTCTATCGGTTGCCAACCTCAAAACATTCACTCCGTGATCTATCCTGTTTCATCCGACAAATCCTGTCCATCCTGTCTAAAAAATCATCCGTAAATCTCGATTTCGGCCAGATCGAGCGACATCGGTTCTTCGTGCGCCTTGAACGCGCGGCGCGCTTCGATGGCGAACTGATCGGGAATAATCCCGCGCGTCGCCCGCCGCGCCGTCAGCCGAATCGCGCTCGCCCTGACCGTTTGCGGCAACTGCACCACATGATCGGCAATATCGCGGCTCCACGAGGTGAGCGGCGTGTCCATCGCGCCGCCCAACTCCGACGGCGGAACCGGCGTCTTCACGCGGGCCAGCAGTTGCCACTGGCCGCCGACTTCGGCTTCGATATCGTAATCGAGCAAGGCGGAATGTTGGTTATCGGCCCTGATGCCCTTGAGCAGAATCGTGCGCACGTTTTGCGGCGCGTCCCAACGCGCGGTCACCACGACGGGCTGAAGGTTATCATCGCCCGGCGGTGCAATCAGACTGCGGAAGATTTGGCTCGCATTGGTATCCGATGGCGGCAAGTTGTAGCCCGCCTCGAAGTAGTGAATGGACTGCAACAAACCATCGCCTAACGCGGCGACGTTGCGCGCGCCGGGCGCGGTGAAGCTGGCGCGACGCGCGAGATTTTCGCCCCAGTTCAGCGCGACCGGCTCCAGTTGCACGCCGCGCGGCAGACGCACATAAAGCGGCAATCCGTCGAGCGGCAAAGTCACGCGATTGCCCTCGACCGTGATGTTGCGCTCGTTGCCCCAAGCGTCAGTGACCGCAAGATTGCGCGCGTTGACGGTCAACTCCTGACTCAACCCGACTTTGCCGCCGCTCTCGACGTTGTTGGCGCGCAGCGAGACGACAGAGTCGTCGCCGCCCGTGAAGCGCAAGCCGGTGAACAAGCCGTTGCCGTTGGGCCCGAAATCCAGCGCGCCCGCGAACTTTTTGCCGCGCGTCAGCGCGTAGCGCGTCCGCGAAACCAGGGGCAAAGCCATCGGCCCTTCTTTCGTCCACGCGTAGGACGGCACTTTACCATAGCCGCGCGGGTTGAGATAAAAGTGCATATCGCGCTCGACGGGAATGCCGAATTGCTCGAAAACGTCGCGATCCGAAACCCAGCGCTCGGCCTGCGTGTTGGGCCAAATCGTGTCGTTGCGCTGCGCGGCGATGGCGTGTTCGCCCTGCCACAGCGGAATGTCGCCCAGCCCGTATTGCTTCAGCAAAGCGCGCATTGCCGTCATTTTGGCGGCGAGATAATGGGGGTCGGTGCTCTCGTGGCCTTCGTAGGGATGGAAGCTCCACTCGTCCACCAATTTACCGCCGCCCGCTTCCAGAAACTGCTTCATCCAACCCAATCGAATTTCGACGGTCGCCGGGCCAAGCACGCGCGCGTCGGGGTCGGCGGCGCGCAGAGCGGCGACGGCGGGCCGAATCAGATTGACGTATTCCGCCGGTGTCAGCTTCTTCAAATCGGGCTCGTTGATGAACTCGTAATAACGCACGCGCCCCTTGAACTGCCTGACGACTTTGGTCACCCATTCGGGCCGCACGTCTTTGGCATCAACGAACTGAATCCACACGTTGGCGCCGTATTGTTTGGCGAGCGGCACGACCCGTTCGTTGATGGCGAGCCAATTTTCGTCGGTCGCGTCTAAGCGAATCGCGGGCATTCCGGCGAACATCTGGCGCGGCACATCGGTGCGGCGATCTAAGCCTTCGACCTGCTCAAATTTCGGCAACCCCGCGAACGGCGGCGTCACGCCACACAGGGCGACGGCGCGGGCAATGGCTTTGTCGCCATCGGTAAGGGTGGCCGTAACCTGATACCAGCCGAAGCGCGGCGGCGTCCAGCTAAACGGTTGCGAGACGGCGTCGTTTCCGCTCAAATCGAGCGTGAACTGGCCCTGGCCAACGGCGTTTTTGTTCGAGTCGCGCGCCACCCAACTCACGCGAGCGCTGGTCAAATTGCGATTGGCGGCGGGTAATTTCAGGGCGAGCGGGAACGGCTGCAAATCCGTGGCGATATGGCCCGCGAGCGGCGTCTCAAGCGTCGGCGTGATGCCGTTGGCGGCGGCGCTGACGTTGATAACGCCGGGCGTTTTGGCATCGAACGCATCGGAGGCCAAGCGCGCGATGATGGGCCGCGAATCGTCGGTCTGGGTGGCCTGGGGCATGTTAGTGTCAGCGACCCAGATGCGACCGTTGGGATCGGTGCGCACGCTTTGCAAACGATTGTAAGTGCGGCCTCCGCCGATGCTATCGGGCCGCAGCATCAAGCTGCCGTCGGGCGCGCGTCGCGTGATGGTGCCCGCGTCCATGCCCAGCAAAGTGCCGTCGTTTTGCAGAGCGATGGCCTCGAACCATTCGTTGCCATCGCCCTTGCGCGTGGCCGTGCCCGCGCCGACGGTTTGCAGCAGTTGGCCGTTGGCGTCGAACTCGTAAACCTGATTGACGGCGGCGACGATCCAGAAATGTCCCTTCGCATCGGTCGTCATATCGCGCACGCGCGCCAGCGATTGGCTGAGCTTAACTTCGCGCGACTCGTTGCCGTTAATCACCACGATTACATCGGCGCCTTCGCGAGCGTTGCCACTGGCGACGGCCACGCCGCCCCGATAAGGCGCCAGGGCCAGAGCAAACGGAATTTCCCAATTTTTGCGTAATTCACCGTTGGCGTTGTAGGCGGCGACGCGGCTCTGATCCCAGAAGGTCAGGTAAACCGTGCCGCTCGCATCGGCGGCGACGCGATAGGGCGAGGCGTCGGCTGGAATCGGAAATTGGCCCAATGGCTGGCCGTCGCCCGTCAGATGCTGGACGCGATTATTGCCGGGGAAAACCGTGTTACCATAGCGCTTGCCCGCACCTTCGACGGTGTAAATCGTGCCATCGGGCGCGAAGCTGAAATCTTGCAGGGCGGCGAACTTGCCGGGCGCGGTGCCTTTGCCGCCAACGCGAAGTTCGGGGTAAGATTGCGCGACGGAACTGGCGAGTTTGACAGGCGCGTCCTGGGCCTGCGCGGGAATGGGCGCGCGCGCGCAACCGGCGAAGAGCGGGAGCAGGGCGAGCGCGGGGTAATGAAGCGAACGGAACGACATAGAGAGAAGATTGGGACGAACCCGCGCGCCAATTGTTGCGGGGGTTTCGGTTAACGGAATGAAGAAAGTGCGAAGGTTCTTCAGCCTTCAGCCTTTATCCTTTCCCCTCCCCCCTCCCATTGCGTCCATTCGCGCGGCGTCATACCCGACGCGCGGCGGAAGGCGCGAGTGAAATGCGAGGCGTCGCTCCAGCCCAGACGCTCGGCGATTTGCGCGCTGGAAAATTGGCCGTAACGCAGCAATTCCTGAGCGCGCCGGATGCGCGCGGCGGTTTGGATTTCGAGCGGCGATGCGCCCAGAATCGCCCGACAGTTGCGCCGCAGATGATCACCGCTCCACCCGACAGCGTGGGCGATGGCTTCAATGGACGGCAACGGTGCCACGGGTTGCTCCAACAGTTCGCGGGCGCGCTGCACGCGTCGCACCGCATCGGGCGGCGCGCTGGCGTGAGCGGCGACTTCCTCCAACAAACGCGCCTCGCGCGCGATGATTCCCAGCGCCGCCGCCAACAGCGCGCCCGCGATGAAAGCCGAGTTCTCGTCGGCGCGATGGTTCTGCGCCACGACCGCTTCGAGCGCGCGCCGCACCGCCGGACGCCCGCGCAAATCGAGAAACGGGCGGCGCGCCAAATCCCAATCGTCTATCGCCTGAAAGGGCCGAAACAGATCGGCTTCGGGCGCCCTCTCGGCGGAGCGATGACTGCCGAAAAGCGCTGTATCGTCCTGCCGCTCCCAATCGAAATGCACGCCCAACAATCGCTGCGGCTGGAGCGGCGACAGGAACGAATGAAAGACGCGCGGCGCCACCAGAAATAGCGAATCCGCCATCGCCCGGTGACGCTGACCGTCGAGAACGATTTCGCCATCGCCTTCCAAAATGTAGACCAACTCGTGATCGTAAAGCTGCCGATTGCGCGCTCCGGCGCCGCCCGCTTCGACGCGCACGCTATCGGCCCAGCGCACGAAGGGAACGGCAAAAAGTGAGTTCATCGGATTGCCCTCGGCGAAATTCGCGCCCTCTGTTTCAAATGGTGCAATGCCTAACAGAACGCGGAGCGGAAGTGGGCACCCGACGGAGTCAGGGTAGACGGCTTTCGCTCCGCGTTCTGTCAGGCATTGCGGTAAATCTGACATTTTAGACACGACAAGTCGGTGTCTCTGCACGGCATTACAATTAGCAAAAACCTAAACTCGCGTCACTTCCTCGATCTCAATCGCCTCGTCAATGCGCCCATTCAACGACTCGCTTTCGCCGCCCGTCGCGCCCTCTTTTTTCGTCCGGCTACCCAGCCAATTCAAAATCCACAGCGCGACCGCGCCGACGGCGCCGCCGATGACGATGCCCGCCAGAGAGCGCCAGATATCGAAGAACACCGGCGTGTGAATATGGCACATCGTGTTCACCACATCCGACTGCCCGATGGTCGCCAAAACCAAAACGCCCCACGCGATCAACTTGCGGTCGCGCAGCATGAACCAGATCGCCACCAGAAACGCTGGATGGCCCATAAAAATCTCCTTGGTGCGCGGGCGCGTAATAAACACGCGCTCCAAAACCGCGCGCATCTTCAATTCGAAGCTCGAAATTTCCATGCCCGATTCGTTGCCAAAGCGCGCCATCCACAAATAGCCGCCCGCCAGAATCACCAGCGACAACACCGCGATTTGAACGGTAAACGGACGATCAATCGCGCGCCTGATGCGCGTTTTCATCAGCGCCAGACCGGGCGCGGCGCCGTTTTGAATCACGCGATGCGGAAACAGTTCGCCCAGAAACGCCAGAGGAATGATGATGAGCGGCAGAAATTGCGTCGCCTTTTCGCCCAGAAACTCGTCGGCCTTGGACAAGTAACGCCACTCGTTCAACAGCGCCACGATGTTGAGCGAGAGAGCCAGCGCCAGCAATGTCGTGCCCAGCAAAATGCCGAAGCCAAACCACGCGATTTGCCAGATGCCATCGCTTTTGGGGCGCCGGAAGCCGTCCCAAATCAGCGGCAGACCGCCCCATAGCATCGCGATCACCGAAGCCAAAATGCCCGCTTCGAGTGCCATCAACTGCGCGCCTTTGCCCTGCGACAGGCTCAATCCCGCGACGATGACCAATCCGGCGATCAGCCAGTTGCGGCGCGCGGTTTCGCTCCAATCGTAAAACAGGTTGAGCGCCAAAAGCGTCATGCCGACGACGCCGACGCCGCTCGCAAACAGCATCAGATAACGGATGATGCGCGCGCCGGTCGCGCCAAAATTTGGCGCCAAAACCGAAGTCGGATAATTGCCAAATGGCTCTGCGGCGCCCATCTTTAATGCGGGACGAAACAATCCGCCAAGCAAAGGTGGACGCTGCAAATCGTCGCTGACGCGCGCGATGAAATCGAGGTTTTGCTGGTAGGGCGTCTGTTCGAGTTGGAGCGGCGCGCTCAAATCGCCGGGTTTGATTTCGACCGGCTCGCCCTTTTGCTGGCGCAGCAGACGAACGTAAAGCACGCGCATATCGCGCTCGCGGGCGGCGCGCACGAAGCGCTCGACCAAAACTTCGGGGTCGGCGCGCGCGGCCTCGTCGCCGTTGACGGTGTGAAGGCGCACCAAAGCGCCGTCGGTGTTCATCGCGAAATCGCGGCTGCCGCGCTGCTTGGAGAACTCGATGTTGGTAAAAATTAGCCCGCGTTTGCGCATCTCGCGCGCCACGGCACTCGTCAGCGAATCGAAGCCCAACACTTCGTCGTCGCCGAAAATGACGACCTTCGCGCCGGTTTTTTCAACGTCGTCCAACATCTGCGTCAGACGCGCGGGTGTCAGGTTGAGCGGATTGGAAATGCGCGCCGTTGGGACATAGCCATTCTTTTCGACGAACGCGACCTGCTGCGGGTCGAAGCCCATCGAGGCATCGTTGAACAACTGCTTGGACGCCGGAACCGCGATCAGCGCTTGCGCGCCCGACTGCAACAGTAGCGGCGGCGTTTCGGGCAACGACTGTTCGGCGATGCGAACGTAAATCTGGTCGAGCAAAGCCGCATCGTCCGAGGTGATGACGTAGCGATACGAGTTGGGCAGTGCGGCGAGACCAGCGTTGCGATAGATTTTTTCGGCGACCTCGCGCGGCGAAATCGCGATGCGCGCGTTATCGCGGAGCGTGCCCAGCGTCTGATTATAAATCGCCAGCGAAGTGGCACCACGTTTTTTGTAATCGGCGAGCAGTTGCTCTTGCGGAATGCCATAGGCATCGGCGAGCGATGCGGTATCTTCGTAATCGAGCGTGATCTGCGTTGCGAGTTGGCGGTTTTCGTAGTAGCCGCGAAACAGCGTCCAGAACAGGCCGTTGAAGACGCCAATGGCGACCAGAATCCAGGCCAGACGGAAACGGGAATGAGTAAATGTATTCAAAGCGGGGCGACCTTAATGCGCGCATGCAGTATAAAGGCGCGTCATAATTTGGCGCAAAATGTGGGGGCGCGTCAATCGCGCAGGGCAAAGAACGGTTGAATCGAGTTCTTGTTGAAACCTACGGAAGCTGTGAATCCACTCAATAAACCCAAACGCGCGGCAGAGGCCGCTCGATGCTCAACAGCCGTTGCACCAGTTCGCGCCGCACTTCCGCCAAATCCGCCGCGTATTCGGCTCGCGCCGCCACGTCGTGATATTCGCCCAACGGTTGCGTCAGGTCGAACAATTGTTCGGTGCCGTCGGTCGTCACAACATAACGGAAGCGCGGCGTGCGCAGCGTTTTGCCAATTTCGCTTTCCAACAGTGCCGACGATTTGCCCGCCGCGTCCGCATGGGGCGGCAATGGTGTGCCGCCCAAAACTGCGGGAATTGGGATGCCCACCGCTTGCAACAACGTCGGCAAAACATCAACCGCCTCGACGATGCCCGAAACCGTTTGGCCGTTTTCGCCGCGCGGGAAATGCACCATCAGCGGCACGCGACTGACGCAATCCTGGCCGGGGAAGCCTTTGCCCCAGCGCTCGAAATCGCCCAGCCATTCGCCGTGATCCGAGGTAAAAACGATGACGGTATTTTCGTATTGCCCGTTGTCGCGCAACGTTTGGATGATTTGGCCGACATAATGGTCAACTTCGGAAATCATCGCGTAATAGCCATGTTTGGCGCGGCGCAAACCGTCGTCGGACATCCAGCCTTCGTCGGGACGCTCGACTTCGGCGGGAAATTCGGGAATCGAAAGTTGCGACGAATCATATAAATCGAGATATTTTTGCGGCACGACCCAGGGTTCGTGCGGCGAGTAAAATGCGGCGATACACAAAAACGGCTCGCCTTCGTTTCGCCCATTGAGATAATTGATGGTCTGCTCGCCGACGAATGCCGAATGCGTCACATCGGCGCGGCCCTCGAACGCTTTGGTCGTCAACTGCCCCAATTGCGGGTGCGTAATGCCATCCTGAACGTTCATCAACTCTTGCCAGGTCTGCGCGGCGGGCGGCAGACGCAGACTGATATGTTGCAATTGGTCGGGCGCTTTAGCGCGCACCCAGGCGCGATAGGCGTCTTCGTAGGGGCCGGGTTCGTCGCTAATTTCGAGTTGGTCGAAACCGTATTTCGGATGAACTTCGCGATGGTCGCGGTTGGCGTGCGGCAAAAAGTGCAGCTTGCCGATGTTGGCGCAATGATAGCCGTAATTATTCAGGTAATGCGGCAGAATCGGCAAATCCTGCGGCACGGGCACGCCCATGTGCGTCACGCGCGTTTGCGAAGGATACTGGCCGCTCAAGAAGCTCAAGCGGCTGGGCATACAGAGCGGATGCTGCACGAAACAGTGATCGTAATTGATGCTATCGCGCGCCAACGCGTCGAGGTTGGGCGTATGAATTTCCGCGTTACCGTTGGCGCCCAGAGCGTCGAAACGTTGTTGGTCGGTAGTGATGATTAAGATATTGGGACGTTGCATGGGCGAGCGTTCAGTGTGACGAAATTTGGTGTGCCATTGCGATTGCCCGATAGAATCGCCCTTGATTTTCAGACAGGATTGACAGGATGAAACAGGATGGATTCGAGAGAATTGAAGTGTTGAAGAGAGATCAATAAAATAAATTTTTTGGTTTGGTCATCGAAGATTTCACTCTCTCGAATCCATCCTGTTTCATCCTGTCAATCCTGTCTAAAAATTTAATGTGCCGGTTCGTCCTCGAACTTCGCCATCAACCGGTCTAACTCGGCGTGCATCTGCGCCTGAACTTCGGCGTAATCAGGATTATCGTAGATGTTGTGCAGTTCGTCTTCGTCGGTTTGCAAATCGTAAAGCTCCCAATACGGCTCGGTTTTTACTTCGCTGGCGTTGGTTGCGCCCAGGCCGCGCCCGTAAAAATAAATCAGCTTGTAACGCTCGTCGCGCACGCCATAATGTGCCGTCACGTTATGCTGCGTCAGGTGCATCCAATACCGATAATACAAGCTCGTCTGCCAATCGTCGGGCGCCTCGCCTTTGAGCATCGCGCGCGCACTCGTGCCCTGCATTGCGGCGGGAATATCAGACTGGGCGTAATCCAACAGCGTCGGCGCGAAATCGGTATTGGTCAGCATTTCCGTGCGTGCCACACCCGCCTCAAGTTCGGCGGGATAGCTCACGACGAACGGCATCCGTAGCGATTCTTCGTAAATGAACCGCTTGTCATACCAACCGTGATCGCCCAAAAAGAAGCCCTGATCGCTGGTATAAATCACGATGGTATTTTCCAGTTGACCATTTTCTTCCAGCCAATCCAAAAGTTGCCCGACGCTATCGTCCACGCTGGCGACGCAACGCAAATAATCCTTGATATAACGCTGATACTTCCAATGTTTGAGTTCTCTGGCGGTCAATCCCACAGGCGGCGGCTCCTTCAAATCGAGATGATTGAGGTCGCGTTCGACGCGCATATAGGCCATCTCGGCGGCGGGTCTGCCTTCGTAATCGTCATCGAAAGTGTCGGGAACGGGAATCTCTTCGTCCTCGTAAAGATGCTGATATTTCGGGCCAGGCTCCCACTCGCGATGCGGCGCCTTGTGGTGAACGCAGGCGAAAAACGGCGAGTCGTCTCCGGCTTTGCGTTCGGTGTTCCACTTGTTCAACCAATCGAGCGAAATATCGGTAATAATCTCGCTGACGTAGCCGGTATATTTGATGTCGCCGCGCGGCGTATGGAAAACCGGATCGAAGTAAAGTCCCTGTCCCGGCAGCGTCTGCCAATCGTCGAAACCGGCGGGCGAGGCGTCGGTGCCGTCGGGTTGCGGGCCATGACCGAGATGCCATTTGCCAAAAATCGCGGTTTTGTAACCGGCGTTTTTTAGCAGCTTTTGCAGTTGCATCGGTCGCGAATTATCGAGCGTGTCGGCCAGAGTTTTGACGCCCGATTTGTGGCCATATTCGCCGGTCAAAATCGTGGCGCGCGAGGGCGTGCAAATCGAGTTGGTGCAGAAACAATTATCGAGGCGCAGGCCTTTTTCGGCGATGCGATCAATGTTGGGCGTTTGGTTAATCACGCTGCCATAAGCGCTGATGGCGTGAGCGGCGTGATCGTCGGACATGATGAAGAGGATATTCGGTTGTTTTGACATATCGCGGGAAAGACCGCTTTGATCGTGCCAGTTTTGCGCCGAAATCGAGCGATATAAAATCGCAGCTAACATGGTCGTCGGCCTTCGCCGACAAGTTAACTCTCTATGTCGGCGAAGGCCGACGATTACGTTGGCTGCGATTTTATATCGCTCCCTACTCTACTCGTCGTCGTCGTCGCCGCTCAACAGCTTATCCAAACCGGCGCCCTTGGCTTTGCTGCGCAATTTGCGCAATGCGCGCAGTTCCAGTTCGTGGATGCGGTCGCGCGAGATGCCCAACGCTTTGGCGACATCTTCGCCCGAAAGCGAGCCGGCGTTGGCGTAGTTGCCCAGACCGAAGCGCATCGAAATCACGTCCTGCTCGCGTTCGCTCAAGCCTTCCAGCAGTTTGTTGACGCCTTCGGAAACCTCGCGTTTGGCGGCGGCATCGGCGACGACTTCGGCGCCCTCGTCGGCCAACTGTTCGCTCAAATCGGCGGCATCTTCGCCGCCGCCCGCGCTCAGGTCGAGCGAAAGTGGCGCTTGTGCCGCGCGTTGCGCTTCCTCGATTTGCGCGACGCTCAAACCGGTCGCTTCGGCGACCTCTTCGCGCGTGGGCGAGCGATCCAATTTCTGCGATAGTTCGCGCTGCGCCTTCTGCATCTTCTCGATGGCCTTATACAATTCGCCGCTCAACTTCATCATGCGCGAATGGTCGGTGATGGCGCGGTTCATCGCGCGCCGAATCCACCAGGTCGCATACGAGCCAAATGTTTTGTTGCTATCGGGCCGATAACGCTCGACGGCATCGATCAAACCGATGTTGCCTTCTTGCAGCAAATCGGTCAGCGAAAGCGAAGTGCGCAGCGCGGCAGTTTTGGCCAGATGAACCACCAATCGCAAATTCGATTCGACTAAATCGTTGCGCGCCTTGGTCGCTTCGTCGGGCGCGCCGTGATGGGCGATGGCCGCCAGAGCGCGTTCGGTTTCGGCATCCAAACGGGGCACGAGGCCCATGCGGTCGAGATAGACCTTTAAGGCGTCGTCCACCGGTTTTTGCGCGTCGTCAATGTCTTCTCCGGCGTAAAGCTCGTCTTCCTGCGCAATAAATTCGGCGACCGAGGTCAAATCGTCGTCTTTGCCGATGCTTTCGAGGTCGGACAAAATCGCGTCCAAATCCGAGTTTTCGCCCGACGGTTTGGGCGCCTTTTTCTTCGCCGCGTTGGGCGTTTCGGCCTTTTCTTCGACGACGGGAATGGCGCGGCTTTCGAGCGCGCTCAGAATATCTTCGATGTCGGTTTCATCAAGTTCGAGGTCAATTAAAAGATCGTTGATCTGGGTAAATGAGACCTGCCCATCGCGTGCGCCGCGCTCGATGAGGGTTATAATTTCGGGCCGTGCCAGAAGGTCGTCGGGTGATTGTGGGTGTGCCATGCTAAATTTGAGGAGAGCTAACGACGATTCAGAGCCGCAATCGTGCCGCTTTTGGAAAAGGATAAAGGCTGAAGGATAAAGATTTTCCGGCCAATTTATGAAAGTCGAAGCAAGCGCATTTGACTCCACGCAAATTCACTTATTTTCATCCTTTATCCTTCAGCCTTTATCCTTTCGTCTATACTCAACGGTTGCTTTCTTTTTTGGAGAACATCTCACCACTCAATTTACTATGCCTCTCGATAACTTGACCGAACTGCGTCGCCGCGTGCCCGGCGGCAAATATAATCTCGCTCGCGCCGTCGCCGAGCGCGCTCGCCAACTGCAATCGGGCGAATCCACGCCTCTTGTCGAAGTCAAATCGCCCAACCCTCTGAGCGTCGCCATCGAAGAGATCGTGCAGGGCAAAATTTCGTTCACCGTCACCAAAGAGGGCGAACGCGGCCACTCCGATTACGTTGACGAAGAGGCCGAACTCGCCGCGATGGAAGCGGTTGACGAAGCGATTTTCGAGACGCCCAACGAAGCCGAAGACGCCATCGTTGCCGACGGCGAAGTGATGGACGGTGTGCGCCAAACGCTCGAAGCCAACGCGCAAGCCCAAGACGAAACCAACGCCGAAGCGTAGAATTGCGCGACGGAAAAGCCCCGCCGAACTCAACGTTTGGCGGGGCTTTTCCGTCGGCTTCGCGCCCCGTCACAATCGCGCCAAGTCAGCAATCCGCGCGCGCCGCATTAGCGCAATGCCGTCATATCATTCGGCTCGATTTTCTTCTGTGATGGCACGATCACCGGCACCTCTAACGCTTTAACGAGCGCCGAATATTTCGCCAGGTCGCCCGCCGTCAGCGCTTTGCCGTAATCGTCGTGCCCCAGAATACTCGCTTCGCACAACGTCATGCCCAGCGCTTCCATGCCGGCGAACTCGGCCAAGTCATAGCCATGAAACGCCGCCATCATCACGTCTATAGGAAACCTAAATCAAATGTAAATTCAATGCGATATAAAATCGCATATTTACAACTCATTTGGGCGCACTATAAATCGGTTTGCCCCAACGCCCACGGAAGAGGAATTCATTCGCTTAACTCTTTCACAATGACAGGAACGAGCGTGAAATATTCTCGGAGTCTATCCAAACAGGGGTTTGTTCCAGGTGAGAATGGCGTAAGCGAAGTGGAGCAAAGCGAGATAATCCCGGCCCTTCTTTCCGCTGGCCTGCGGTTCGCAAAAAATAGAAGATGCTGTGGAGAACTTTGCGGTTGGGAATACGGCGGCGGTGGCGCCTCAAAGGGTGAACGGGCGCTTCTCATTCTGGCGATAAGGGCGCGTTGCGCTTCCAAAGCGCAGCGCTGATCTCAAATTCTTAACAGGTTTGAACAGGTCGGTTTTCGTGGTTCATACCTTTCAGTTTAACTCCCTATTTGGATAGGCATTCAGCCGCGTCGCTTCCGCTCCGAGTTCTGTTTTGCGCTCAAGCCCGCGAGATTTGCAGTGAGTTTGCTCCACCAAAGCCAAGCGCGACTTTGCGCACGACGTAAACTCAAAAAGCCTCACCTTTTTCATGCGCTTGCTCTCTTCTCGCCATATCTTCATCGGAATACTGGTTTGCCTGACTCTGGGTCTGAACGCGGTTGTCGCCTATTTCAACATCGGGCAACTGATCGTGGGCAACCGGCAATTGTTGGAGACCGTGAGCGTGGTTTCGGAACTCGAAAATGTTGCTGGCCTGGTTAAAGACGCCGAAAGCGCACAACGTTCGTTCGTGCTGACGGGCAACCCGCCTTATCTGGAGGAGTTCAAGAATTCGCGCCGCAGTTTGAGCAGTTCGCTCGATAATCTGGCGAAAGCGGCGACCGATGCGCAGCAACAGACGCGCGTTCCAATTCTCGAATCGGCGGTCGCGGCGCGCATGGAAATCGCGCAACAGGGCATCACTCTGCGCCAGACCAAAGGCGTCGGGGCCGCCACCAATCTGCTCGAAACCGGCGCGGCGGAGCGCGAAAATCGGCGCATCGAAACCATTGTCGGCGACATGCGCGCGCGCGAAAGCGATCTGCTCGACTCGCGCTCGACGCAGGCCAGCGAAGCCGCCACCGATGCCACGCGCACTTTCTGGATCGAAACCCTCGTCGCCTTTCTGTTTCTGGGATTGATCTCGTTTCTGCTGGGCCGCGCCGCGCGCCAGAACCGCGAGTTGCAGCGCGCCTACCAAGAAATCAAACGCGCCGAATCGATGCGCGACAACCTGACCGCGATGCTCGTCCACGATTTGCGCACCCCGCTCACCGGACTTTTAGCGCCGCTACAAATGCTCGAAGCGGAAATGCTCGGCCCGCTCGATGAAAGCCAACGCGAAGTCGTCCACATCTCGCATCGCTCGGGCCAACGCTTGTTGGGCATGGTCAACGCCCTGCTCGACGTCTCGAAAATGGAGGCGGGCGAATTTACCATTCACCGCGTAACCATCGAAATCGAGCCGCTATTATCGCGCGTCATCCAAATCGCGCGCCCGATGGGAGACGGCGGCGGCGCCACGATTACGGCGCACTGCCATCAGAAAACCGTCGAAGCCGACCCCGATTTACTCGAACGCATCCTGATTAATCTGGTCGGCAACGCGCTCAAGTTCACGCCCGCCGACGGCACAATCACACTCGATGCGCGACCGGCCAAGGACAAGACGCGCTTCTCGGTTGCCGACGATGGGCCAGGCATCGCGCCCGAATATCAAGAGAAAATCTTCGATAAATTTGGCCAGGTCGAAAATCGGCAACAGGGCGCCAAATTCTCGACCGGTTTAGGTTTGACCTTTTGCAAATTGGCCGTCGAAGCGCACGGCGGAACAATTGGCGTCGAGAGCGAAGTCGGCAAAGGCTCGGAGTTCTGGCTGGAGATTTAAAAAGGTGGCAGTTGACAGGGAGCAGTTGGCAGGAATAGACGCGGTAAAATCAAAGAGAATACTTGGCTTGCCCATCTCTGAAACCTGTGCCCTGCCAACGGCTATCTTACACCGCGTTCTCAATAAACTTTCATTTCTTCACCTGATTGCTGTTTCTCTATTATCTGTGACCTAAAAGCAATACGACTTGCACGACGCAAAACTCTATAGCACACCATTGCGTTATCGCATCAATTAAACGAGAGGATGCCAGAGCGTAAATTCTGCCACTCGCCTCTACGCTATTGTATTAAATTACCCACTATTTTATAATTTCTCCATCGCCCATCGGAGCTTCCAAATTTGCTATACCGGTATATCAAAGTGAAGCGAGAGGGCGTAAATGAGTCGAGAAGAGGCAGCGCGTAAATTTATCGACGGCCATCGGTAGATTTCCCCACTTCTCTTTTTTCGACAGCGTTAGTTTACACCCTGACACTATGAAAAAAACACTCGTTTTCGTCGGAGCCGCGCTTGCGGTTCTGACCAGCCAGGCACACGCGTTCAAAGTCGGCATCGACATGAACACTTACAAGCAGTCTTTCGGCACCAGTTCGGTTGACCTGCGCAAGTTCAGCGGAGACTTCATGTATGCGATCTCGGTCAATAGCGACTTGACCGACGATCAGTGGAAGAAAGTTTGGGGCCATGTCGGTGGCAACAAATGGTTCGTCAACGAAGACAACCCCAACGGCTCCGGCAGCTACAATCGCTTCAATGGGATTTTCGGCTCGGTGGACGATTCGATGTCCTACAACGAAACCGGCCCGACTCCGGGCGGCACCTTGCTCAGTAACAGCCAAATCGCGTCTCAAACAGCAACTCACGGCGGTAGAGTGTTGTGCCTGACGCGCGATTACTCGACGCGTTGGGCGCCCTGGCGCACCGAGACCGACCGTTGCCTCAACGATTCCAGAGTTTCCGGCATCGTCATGGAAACCGAGAACTCTTACGCCATCCAAAACTGCGCGCAGTTAGTTCAGGCTGTGCTGGCCAAGCAAGACAAACGGGTCTATTTTCTGATGCCCGGCTACAATACGCAATACACCACCGATAGCATCAACTATCTGAAAAGTCAGCTCGGTTCCACGATGGACAGCAGTCGCATCCATGTGGTGATCTACGATTACAGCAGTAACAAGAGCCAGTGGTTCGGCGGCTGGAACACGCAGCAGACCACCATCAATTCGGCGCTGGGCCTATCTCACTCTGCGCCCCTGACTGGGCACACTTACCAAATCGTCAACGAAAACGCGGGCAAAGCGATGGATAATCCTGGCGACTCAACGGCGAGCGGCACCGCGATGAAGCTGGACGATATTGATTATGGCAGCTCGCAATCGTGGGTCGCTCAGCAAGCGGGCGATTACTGGGTTTTTCGCAACGTCGTCAGCGACAAACTCTTGTCGCTCAACTCCGGCGCCGACGGCAGCGGCCTGGCGGTGCGCCAATTTACTGATACCGATTACCGCTATCATCAATGGCGCGTCGTGCCGACGGGCACTGGCAGCTACACCATCCAAAATCGCGGTAGCGGCCTGATGCTCGATGTGCAGGGCGGCTCGACGGCTTCGGGCACGCTTATCGTGCAAAACGGCCAATCGAGCCAACGCTCGCAGCACTGGTTCATCAAAGACTTGAACGATTATTAAAGTGGTTGATTTCAATCAGCCGCCGAGGACGGAGAAGACGTGGAGAGAACAAAGAGAAGCTAAAAAAGAAGCGCGCATTGAGTTGATTTTTGGTTCTTCTTCATTCTCTCCGCGCCCTCTCCGTCCTCGGCGGTTGATTAAAGCATCATAACTACAAACTCGCCCGCGCGATGCGATGCGAAACGCCGCTCGCCTGTGCCGCCTTCACGACGGCCTTCGCCACTTCGCCCGCCACGCGGCGGTTGAACACGCTGGGAATAATATAATCTTCGTTCAGCTCGTCCGGCCCGACGATGCTCGCAATTGCCGTCGCCGCCGCCAACTTCATCTCGTTATTTACCGTCGAGGCGCGCGAATCTAACAGACCGCGCATCACGCCGGGGAAGGCCAGCATGTTGTTGATCTGGTTGGGAAAATCGCTCTTACCGGTCGCGATAATCCGCGCCACGCCCTCAATGCTCGACGGGTCAACTTCGGGATACGGGTTGGCCATCGCGAAGACAATCGGATCATTATTCATCGTGCCAATCGCGTCGGCCTCCAGCACACGGCGACGGCCAAAGCCCAGCAAAACATCGGCGCCTTCCAACGCTGTTTCCAGCGTGCCCTCAACTTTGCGCGGGTTGGTCGTCTCGCACAATTCGCGTAAAGTCGCGTCGTCAACGTCGGCGCGAAAGCTACCCAACGTGCCCTTCTCGTCGCACACGATAACGTCTTTGACGCCCCACGCCCCAAGCAGCCACGCCGTCGCGACACCGGCGGCTTCGGCGCCGTTGATCACCACTTTGAGCGCTTCGGGATTCTTGCGCACCAACTTCAACGCGTTCATCAGCCCCGCCAAAGCAACAATCGCGGTGCCGTGTTGATCGTTGTGAAAAACCGGAATTGCGAGCGCGTCTTGTAACTGCTTCTCCAGCCGAAAACAGCGCGGCGCCTTGATATCTTCCAGATGAATCGCGCCAAACGCAGGCGCAATCGCCTTGACCGCCGCCACGAAATTGGCGTCGCCCTGCGCGTCAAGCGGTAGCGGAAAGGCGTCAACGCCGGCGAATTCTTTGAGCAGAATCGCTTTGGCCTCCAATACCGGCAACGCGGCGGCCGGGCCAGCCGCGCCCATGCCCAACACTTCCGAACCGTCAGTCACGACGGCGACGGTGTTCTTCTTAATCGTCAGATTGTAAGCGTCGTCGGGGTTTTCGACGATCTTCTCGACGATGCGCGAAACGCCCGGCGTGTAGAGCATCGAAATATCGTCGCGCGTTTTAATCGGGTTTTTGGCGGTGATTTCGAGTTTGCCGCCCAGATGCAGCAAAAACGTGCGATCCGAAACGTGAACGACATCCACCAGACCGGTCGAGCGCACGGCATTGACGATTTCCTGGCCATGCTCGACATCGTTGGCCGAGAAAGTAATATCGCGCGTCATGGCGCCGTTGTTGGAGGTGACGATGTCAATGGCGCCGATGTCGCCGCCCATTTCGCCGATCAGCGAAGTGATGCGGCCCAACATCCCAACCGAATTGGGATATTCGATGCGCAAAGTTAAAGAGTAAGAGGGAGACGGACGAGAAGCCATAGCGGAAATAATTTTATCAGTTTGCGGGCCATCGGATGTTGATTAGCCAGAAAGGGGCACCAAGAACGCACAAGGGGGCACAAAGAAGATAGGAGTTACGCAGATGCGCCCGCTTGTCATTCTGAGCGTGGGCTCCCTCTGGGAAGTAGGCACGAACGAAGTCGAAGAATCCATGATGTAACGGCTTTCGTGAACGTGCGCGGCATCTAAAACTCAGTAGATTCTTCGACTTCGTTCGTGCCTACTTCCCAGAGGGAGCCCACGCTCAGAATGACAAGCGGGCGCATCTGCGTAACTCCTATCTTCTTTGTGCCCCTTTGTGTGTTCTTGGTGGCTAATCAAGATGTCATGGCCCGCAAACTGATAAAATAATCAACGCGAAATTCGATAGCGCGGACAAATCGCGCGCCTTCGCCATACTCTCCCTTTCCTATGAATACCGAAATTCTTCAAACTGCCGCCAATCAAGCGCGCGGCCTCGCCATGGACGCTGTCCACAAAGCTAACTCCGGCCACCTCGGTTTGCCCCTCGGTTGTGCCGAAATCGGCGCGACTTTATGGGGCGGCGGTCTGCTGCAATGCGATCCCGCCGACCCGAAATGGCTCAACCGCGACCGCTTTATTTTGAGTGCCGGACACGGCTCGATGTTCCTTTATTCGTGGCTCGCCATCTCCGATTACGCCGTCTCGACCGAAGACCTGGCGCAGTTTCGCCAGTTGCATTCGATCACGCCCGGCCACCCCGAATTCCGCGAAACGCCCGGCGTCGAAGCGACGACCGGCCCCTTGGGTCAGGGCATCGGCAATTCGGTCGGTTATGCGATTTCGGCCAAGCGCGCGATGGAAAAGTTCAATACCGCGCGCTCGGTGATTTTGGATTATCACGTCATTTGCTTGTGCGGCGACGGCGATTTACAAGAGGGCGTCGGTCTGGAATCGGTGACGCTGGCCGGACATCTTGGCTTAGATAACCTGATTTTGATTTACGACGCCAACGGCGTCACGCTCGACGCGATGGCCGAAATCACCCAATCGGGCAACGTCGTGGAGAAGTTCGAGAGCATCGGCTGGGACGTTCAGGTGATTGACGGCCACGAGTTTGGCGAAATTTCGACAGCGATTAATCAGGCCAAGTCGAACAACGATGGGCGCCCGAAGTTGATCGTGGCCAAGACCGAAATTGGGCGGGGCATCGTCGAAATCGCCGGTTCGCAGAAAGCGCACGGCGAAGGCGGCGTCAAGTTCCTTGACGCCGCGCGCGAACTCTTGGGCCTGCCCGCCGACGAGAACTTTTATATCGGCCCCAACGTGCGCGAATACTTCGGCGAAATGAAAGCCAAGCACGCCGAGCAACACGCGACCTGGAACAAGAATTACGAGGCGTGGGGCAAAGATAACCCCGCGTTGAAAGCAGAGTTGGAGACCAGCTTGAGCGGCGAAGTTCCATCAGATTTGCTCGATTCAATCCCCGAATTCGGCGGCGAAAAGAAGAAAGCGGCGACTCGTAATAGTGGCGGCGAAATCATGCAGATTTTGGCCGAGAAGATGCCCTCGCTGTTGACCGGCAGCGCCGATTTGTTCGGCTCGACCAAGAACTATATCAAGGATGGCGGCGATTATTCCAAGGTGGACGTTTTGGGTCGCAACATCTGGTTCGGTATCCGCGAACACGCGATGGGCGCGATTCTGAACGGCATCGCTTACGACGGCATCTTCCGCGCGTCGGGCGCGACCTTTCTGGTGTTCGCCGATTATTGCCGCCCGGCGATTCGTCTGGCGGCGCTCTCGCATCTGCCGGTTTTGTATATCTTCACCCACGATTCGGTCGGCGTCGGCGAAGACGGCCCGACGCACCAACCGGTCGAAACGGTGAGCGGTCTGCGCGTGATTCCGAATTTAGACGTGATTCGCCCCGCCGACGCCGAAGAAACCGCCGGTGCATTCGTCGCGGCCCTTGATCGTCAGGACGGCCCAACGCTGCTGGCGCTGAGCCGTCAAGATTTGCCGTATCTGGAAGTCGCTGATGCGCAAACGCGCCGTCAGGGCGCCTTCAAGGGCGGCTACGTTTTGGTGAAAGAATCGGCCCAACTGGAAACGATACTTCTGGCGACTGGTTCGGAAGTGCAACACGCCGTTGCCGCCGCCAAAGAATTGGGCGGCGGCGTCAGAGTCGTTTCGATGCCCTGTTTCGAGCGCTTCGAGCGCCAGGACGATTCGTATAAAGAAGAGGTTTTGCCGTCGAAAATCACGCGCCGCGTTTCGATTGAAGCGGGCGTCACCGATCTGTGGTGGAAGTATGTCGGCAACGCCGGCATTCCCCTCGGCATCAACCGCTTCGGCCTGAGCGCGCCCGGCGATACCGTGATGGAACAGTTGGGCATGACCGCGAATCATGTGGTGGAAGCGGTCAAGAGTTTGAAGTAAATTGGGGAGAGGAGAAAGCGCCCGCGATTGAGCTTCAATCGCGGGCGCTTTTGGTTGCGGCGCAACGAGGGAGCGAGCCGAGCGTTGGAAGTGCGGAGGCAAATTATGAGTTACCAGATTACCTTGAACATCGCCGAAGACAGCGAAATTGGGCGTCTCATCGAAAGCATGGCGGCGCGCGAGCAGTTGAGCCGCGAAGAGGCGGCGCTGAAACTGAGCCAGGGCAGTCGCAACGGTGCGGAGCATTCGTCCGCAGACGAAGCGGAACAAACGGCACAGGGAAAAAAAATGGCGGCGATTGCAAGATTCACGGGATGCCTAAAAAGTGAAGAGGATACGCGGGCGACGGATTGGTGGTGGCAACACTTCAACGAGGAACATTACGCCGACATTGAGCGTGAAAATCAGCGAGACTTGATATAATGGCCTCAACTTCCGTCGCAATCTTCGATTGCAGCGCCGTTATCACCTGGGCGCAGCAACGCGAAGGCTGGGAAGCCATTACCTCCCAACTGGTCGATGAAAACGTCACGATTTTCTTTCATCGCCAGAATGCCACCGAGTTCTGGTATCAAACGCATCGTCGTGAGGCGCTCGCCGCATTCATGCGAGCGAATCCGCACAGAATGCAGCCGAATGGACAAACTGATCTAACCGGACTGAATTTGCTCGACCCCACGATTTTCGATGCACAACGCGGACTGCGCATTGCCAACGAATCGCTCGCGTTGCTTGAAGCCACGCAAGTTCGAATCGTCGGTGACGAGACCTATCCCGAACTGTGGAAACGCGCCGCCGAACTGAAAAGCCAACATCGCCGCATCTCGCTCGCCGATTGCTTTGGCGTCGCGCTCGCTAATGAAATGGGCGCGCCCTTTTGGACGAGCGACCGTCACGAACTGACCGCGCTCGCCGATGCTGGCATCGCCAACATTCGCTTTATTCGATGAACGCAGAAACCCAACCGATTCCGCCCGCGCCCTGGCATTTAACCGGTCAGGCCGTCGCTTTTCTGGCGTCGCCCCTTGTGCTGCGTTTGCTGGTCAAATATCGCTCGTCTCCCGTCGGCCCATATCTCGAACATGCGCTCGCGATTCCGACATTGCGCGGCCCGCGCGTCACGCAGATGAGCGTGGATTCAGAATTATCAAAAATCGGCGGACGCACTATTTGGGGTTATCCCAAAACGCTGGAACAGTTGAGCTGGCAACGCGACGGCGACCGCCTGATTTTTCGGCGCGAGAACCAAACCTTTCGACTGCGCCTGTGGGGGCCGATGTTTCCCCTGTTGCTGCCGTTTTGGACGGTGCAAACTTTAAACGGTGCCGACGTGCGCGTGCCCGCGCAATTGAAAGCGACGGCGCGACTGGCGTTTCGCGGACGACAGATGGCGCTTTTTCTGGAAGAGTTCGCCATGACATTTGAACCACCAGGACTTTTGTAATGCGAAACATTAGAGCGTTTTGGGCATCTAACAATTGTTGAATTGTCAAGTCGAGTTCAACGTCAGACTCAATCATGAAAAATCTTGTCTTTTCCCTGACCGCGTGCGCGTTGTGTGCTGGGGTCGCCCAGTCCGCGCCCGCCAAACCAGCCGTCAAAACGAAAGCGGCACCGACGAAAGTTGCGATCAAATCTTCAGCCAAAGCCGCCGTCAAACCGGTTGCCGCGGCCGCCGCGAAAACGGCGGCTAAAACGGCGCCGACCAAAGTCGCACAGACGACGCCAGGCACGATGAAGCCCGCAGAAATGACCGGCTTTTTCCCCGACGTGCCGCGCGATCACTGGGCCTTTGCCGCCGTGCAACGGTTGGCGGCAACGGGCATCGTGAACGGTTATCCCGCAACGCAATCGCCCGCGCCCGCGAAGATGGCGGCTAAATCCGACGAGACGAAAGTCGCCGAAAAAGTCGAGGTTGCGCCCGAACGCGTGGCGGCGGTTCCGACGCCCGATGAAGAGAAAGTCGCGCCGACAGAATAAGAACGGGACTTGCTCTTGCAAGACGCCGCAGAGAATTGCTCTCTGCGGCGTTTTCGCGCCAATCAGCGCGCGACAAAGGCGCTCAAAGTTGTTTAACTGCGCCCTTCCCTATGAAAGAAGTTCTCATCGTCGGTTCGGTTGCGCTCGATTCCATCGAGACGCCCGCCGGAACCGTAGACAACGCACTCGGCGGCGCCGCGACTTATGGCGCCGCCGCCGCCTCGCTGTTTTCGCCCGTCCAATTGGTCGGCGTCGTCGGCGACGATTTCCCCGCCGAACACACCCAATTTCTGGAAAGTCGCGGCATTGATCTCGAAGGTTTGCAGCGCATCGAAGGCGGCAAAACCTTTCGCTGGAAAGGCGATTACATCGACGACCTCAACGCCGCCGTCACCCACGAAACGCAGTTGGGCGTCTTCGAGCATTTCGAGCCGACTTTACCCGAATCATATAAAAAGGCCGAACTGGTGTTTCTGGCCAACATCAATCCGAGCTTGCAATTGCAGGTTTTGGATCAGGTCGAGAACCCTAAACTGGTGCTGTGCGACACCATGAACCTGTGGATTAATCTGGCGCGCGAAGCAGTTTTGAAAGTTTTCGGGCGCGTGGACATCGCGGTTTTGAACGATGGCGAAGCGCGCATGTTGACCGAAGAAGATAATTTATTGGTCGCTGGTCGCCAATTGTTAGAACTGGGGCCGCGCGCCGTCATCATAAAAAAGGGCGAACACGGTTCGCTGATGATTACCCGCGACGCGTTGTTTAGCGTGCCCGCCTACCCGCTCGATAAAGTCGTTGACCCGACCGGCGCGGGCGATACTTTCGCCGGTTCGATTATGGGTTATCTGGCCAAAACCGGCGATTTAAGCGACGCCAATCTGCGCCGCGCCATCGTTTATGGCGGCGCCGTCGCGTCCTGCACCGTTCAGGAGTTTTCGCTGGGCGGCGTGCGCGATTTGAAGCTGGACGAAATCGAACGGCGCTTCCAATTCGTGCGCGATTTGTGCGCGTTTTAAAAGCGCCGAAGTGAATTTTTCGGAGCGCGCCCGTGAGGGCGATTCACTCTTCAAATCGCCCTCACGGGCGCGCTCCGAACGGGTTGCCCCCTCTGATTTCAACGAACGAAAAAATTCGGTTGAACACGACAGCAGAATTATCGTCAGTTGGCTCGCCATGCAACTTCTTAACACACATATTCTGGGAGCAAGCGCCGTTGTGGCGGCCCTGCTGTTGGCCGGTTGTGGCGGCGGCGCCTCGCCCAATCCCAATAACGCCGGGCCGTTCACCGTTGACGCCCGCATCGAGAGCACCGATTTCTTCGACCGCAACGACGACCGTTATTACGATATTTTCGTGACCGAAGTCGCGCGCGATGGTCGGGCCGAAGTCGCGATGAGTTCGTTCGATGTGGATTCGCAAATTTTCATTTATCGTCGCGATTCCAATGGCGACTACGGTAACTTTATCGCCGAAGACGACGATAGCGGCGACGGCCCCGACGCCATCGTGCGCTTCGACGTGCGGCGCGGCGAGGTTTATCGCGTTGTCGCCACTTCGTCGCGCGCGCAGGAGTTCGGCGATTACCGCATTTTCTTCTCGCGCGAGTTGGGCCGCCCCGCCATCGTGTTGCCGCGCGAAAACGGGCGCACCGCGCCTGGCCTCGATTTGCCCGCGCTTAAAGCCAAAGGCGAAGTCGAAAAGCGGGCCGGAAAGTAACGGCAAAACGCGAACCAGAACGGGCTGACGAATTCAAAATCGTCAGCCCGTTTTTGTTGCGTTCACTCAACAGGTTCCTACCCCACAATTCACCACTCGTCACTCATAACTGCTTCACCAGATCAATCACGATTTCGCTGAGCGTCACCGATTCCTCGCGAGCGTTGCAATAACTCCACTCGTCCAGATACGACTCGCCGCGCACGACGTAACCGCAACGCTCGTATAAACGGTGCGCTTTGGGGTTCTCGATGCTGACCGACAAACCCAACTGTTGGCACCCATTTTCGCGCGCGCAATTTTCGGCAGCTTCGATGAGCCGCGACCCCACGCCCATCCCGCGAAACGCTGGATGAACCCGCAATGATTGCACATCGGGAAAATGGGGATGCGACGGTTTGCCGCTCCAGATAATTAAAACCTGACCAATCGGATAACCGTTGAAGTCGGCGACCAGATACAATAGTTCCTCGGCGTTGTGCTTTTCCCAGACTTCCTCGTAAAACGAGCGCAAGTCGCGCCCGCCGTGCCATTCCAGGGGTTGTAAATCTTGCTCGCGCGTCAGACGGATAAGGATGCGCGACTGTATATCCCACTCGATTCTCATGAAGGACACAGGATAAAGCAATCTCGGCGCCAGAGATTGACCGATGGCCGAACAACAGGGAATTCAGACGCCGCAATGGGCGATTTCACGCGCGACTTTATCGCGCACTTCTTCTTCTTCTATCGGTTTAAAAATATATTGCGCAATCGGAATGTCGGGCGCGCCGATGAAACGATGCTTGAGCAGTTTGCGACGGTCGGCCACAAACAACAGGCCGACGTGACGAAACTTCCAGCCATACTGCGGCGCGCCGCGCAAAATCGCCGTCAGTTCGTAGCCGGGCATATCCGAAAGGTAGGTGCCCAGCAAAACCAGTTGCGGCTCGAAATCGTGCAGATGCAGCAACGCGGTTTTCGCGTCGGACGCGTTCTCGACGGTGTGACCGTCAGCTTCCAGAATGCGCACCAATTCGTCGGCGGCCTCGTTTTCGCTTTCGACCACTAAAATTCGTTTGCCCGCCGAACCAATGGCGTCGCTTGCCCGCGATTCGCCATCGGGTGAAGAGGTGTGAGAAGAAGTCATAATGCGCTTGACGCGACCTCTTGCAAGATTGTCACCTAATGTTAAGTTAGCGACAGGATTTTGCGCTGTTTTCGTTGATAATAGGTAGCTCAGCTCGGCATTAATCTGGTGTTTTGATCCCCCGCAAAGGACGCTAAACGCGCGGAGAGAATCCAAGGAACACTAAAAGAAAAGCGCTTTGTTATTCGCTTTTTTTGGGCTCTCTCCGCGCGCTCAGCGTCCTCTGCGGGGGATCAAAATTGCAGTAGTCGCGTCTCAATTGCGCGCGGGAACAGCCGCGCCACTGAGGGCATGGGCGGCTTCTTCGTCGGTCGCGGTGCGGGTGACGACGCGGTTGCGCCCGCCGTTTTTGGCGGCGTAGAGGCAACGGTCGGCCAGAGCGAACATCCCGCTCGCCAACTCCGCGACCGGTGGGCCGCTCTCGGCCAACTCGGGCAAAACCACGCCGCCCGCCGAAACCGTAACTCGCAGGATGGTGCCGCCACAGGGTGCGCAGTCGATTTCCATGGATTCGGTCGCTTCGCGCACTTTTTCGGCGACGAATGCGACGCCCTCGGCGTCGGTGGCGGGCAATAACAAAGCGAACTCTTCGCCACCAAAGCGCGCGACTTTGTCCACGCGACGCGACGAGTTCATCAGAACTTCGGAAAACTCGCGCAAAACCACGTCGCCCTGAGTGTGGCCCCAGGTATCGTTGACCCTCTTGAAGTGATCCAAATCGAAAACCAGCAGACCCAGACCATGCTCGAAACGGCGCGCACGCCAGATTTCGTCTTCCAACTGCTGATCGAACCCGCGCCGGTTCAACAGCCCCGTCAAGCCATCGGTCAAAGCCAGACGCGAAAGCTCTTCGTTGGATTGTTGCAGATCAGTTTGCAACTTCTTCATCCGCAGGGCGGCGCGCACGCGCGCCACTAACTCAGGCACAGCGAACGGTTTGGAAATGTAATCAACGGCGGTCTCTAAGCCGTGAACCATATCGGGCAACTCGCTTTTGGCGGTCACGAAAATCAACGGAATATTGCGCGTCTCCGCCTGAGCCTTGAGCTTTTCGGCGACCTGAAACCCGTTCATGCCCGGCATCATCACGTCCATCAAAATTAGGTCGGGAAGCAGAGACGAGGCCATTTCAAACGCCTGAGTTCCGTCGGGCGCCTGCGAAACTTGATAACCCTCGATACGCAACGTCAAAACAATCAACGCCGAAATTTCGGGGCTATCCTCGACAACTAAAACGTGCTCCATTGTTATTATCCGACCCTCACCCAACCGCGATGTTTTGCCAGCAAAACTACAATGCTACTTTACTGTGCCAAAGTATGACGCGTTGCAACATCCAATGTGCAATTAATCGATTTAACGCAAACTCTCGCCGCCATCAACCGGCACGATGGCGCCCGTAATGAACGCGGGCCCACCCAACAAAAACACCACTGTCTGCGCGACCTCAAGGGCTTCGCCGGTTCTGCCAAAGGGAATACGCGCGATTAATTCGGTTTCGGTTCCCGTCTCCGCCGTTTCGGGCAGCAAAATCGTGCCCGGACAAACGCAATTCACCCGCACGCGCGGCGCCAACGCTTTGGCCATGCTCTGCGTCAGCATAATCACGCCCGCCTTGGACACGCCGTAAGGAACGAAATTGGCCAAAGGCCGCCACGCGTGAATGTCCGCCATATTCACGATATGACCGCCACCCCTGCGCTCGAACATTCGCGAAAAATGCGTCGAAAGCAGATAAGGCCCCTTTAAATTCGCCGCGATATGCGCGTCGAAAGCCGCTTCGTCCCACTGCGCTTTGGGCGTGCGCTCGAAAATCGCTGCGTTGTTGACCAGAGCCGTCGCACCCTCAAACTCGTCCTCCAACCATTGGACGAACTTGACAACACTTGAGTTGATTGATACATCCAAAAAATACGAGGCGAATTTTTTATCGGGCGCGATTTCCCTCAAATCGGCGACGGTTTGCGCCGCTTCGGTTTCCGAACTGCGATAAGTCACGACAACATTCGCGCCATCGCGCGCGCATTCGAGCGCGATGGCGCGCCCCAGCCTTCGCGCGCCGCCGGTGACGACGACGGTTTGGCCTTCCAGAGAGATCGTCATCTTAGATTTCCAGCTCCAGATTATCGGTCGCGATGCGCACGCGCGCGGGCAGTCCGGCCTCGGTGACGGCGTGCCCCAGATCGTGAGTCAGGTGCGTCAGAAACGCGCGTTGGGGATTGATTCGTTCGATGACTTCGAGCGCCTGCGCCAGGCTGAAATGATTGGGATGTTCGGTATGGCGCAGGGCATCAACGATGAAAACGTCACAACCTTTCATGGCTTCGAGGCTTTCATCGGGAATGCGCGAACAGTCGGTCGCATAAACCAGGCGATGATCATCGTGCTCGAATTGGTAGGATAGGATCGGGCGTTCGCCGTGAAAAATTTGCAGTGGCGTTACCTCGATTTCGCCGAACTTTAGCTTTTGCATCGGTTCGATAACGTGCGGCGTGACACGCGGAAAGCCAGGATGATCGCGGCCCTCGACGAAGATATAGTCGAAAATTTCGCACAGACGCTTCATGGTGGCGGCGTCGGCATAACCAGGGATATAACCCTGTTTATCCGTCAGAGGCCGCACATCATCCAGGCCGATGATGTGATCGTTGTGCAGGTGCGTCCACAAAATCGCGGTGAGATGATGAACTCCGGCGCGCAGACACTGCTGGCGAAAATCGGGGCCGGTATCAACGATGAGGCGCGTGTCATCTTGCTCAACCAGAATCGAGGCGCGCAAACGTTTATCGCGCGGATCGTCCGAACGACAAACTTCGCAATCGCAGCCGACGTAGGGCACGCCGTAGGAAGTGCCGGAACCTAAAAATCGCAAGCGCATGGGGAAAGGATGAAGGCTAAAGGATAAAGGATGAAAAGGGCTTGTTGCAATCGAATGAATCATCGCTCGGCCTTCGCCATTTCATCCTTTATCCTTCAGCCTTTATCCTTTCGCCCATGCCAATCGCGCGCCCAACAGACAGAGCACGCTTCCGGCGCCCCAGCGAATGCCCGCCCCGACGCGCGGAAAACGCAGCAGAAATGCGCCCAACTGTCCGGCGAAAGCGCCGACGCCGCAGAACCACAGCGTCGCTAATATGCACAAGGTCGCGCCCAAAACCGCGATTTGTAAGGCCGCGCTCTCGTGCGAGGGCGAGACGAACGCGGGCAGAAACGCCGCGAATGTGAGGGCGACTTTGGGGTTGAACAGGTTAGTCAATACGCCCTGGCGAAAGGTGCGCCCAAAACTCGCGGGCGCGACCGAGGTAGGGCGCAACAGTTCATCGCCCGAACGCAAAATTTTGATGCCCATCCAAATCAGGTAAAGCGCGCCCAGCCATTTAACGAGATTGAAAACCCATTCCGAAGCCAGCAGCAAAAGCGTTAGGCCCGACGCCGCCAGAATGGTGTGAACTACCAAACCGGCGCCGATGCCCAACGCCGAAGCGATTCCGGCGCGCCGTCCGCCCGCCAGGCCGCGCGTGGCGACGTAAAAGAAATCAGCGCCCGGCGACATAATTAAGGCGAGCGCGCCCAGGCAGAACAAAAGGTAAGTCGAAAGCGACGGCATACCAACAAATTTTACCGCAATTTCAGCACCGCCCTGCCCGCCTCGGCGACCACTTCGACCGCGTCGAGAGCCGGAGTTTCCGCATCAATAGGATAAGATTTCAACTTCATCTTTGAGTCCACCAACTGCGCGCCCGTCAGCAGATCGAACTCCCAACCGTGCCAGGGACAGCGCACAATTTCGCCTTCGCACGCCAGCGTAAACTCGCCAACTTCGCCCGCCAAAGTTGTGCCGCAAACCGCGCCCTGACAGACCGGCGCTCCGGCGTGCGGACAGACGTTGCGGTAGGCCACCAAAACTCCGCCGACATTGAAAACGCCGATTTCCAGCGCGGTTTTCCCCGCGCGTTCGACGCGCACGATTTTGCGCGCGCCCGCCGGAAATTCGTTCAGAGGCGCAATCACAACTTCGCCGTTGGAGTCGGCCTTTCTGCTCTCGATCTCGTTCATCATAACTTCTCCAATTTATAAAGTTTGGCGGCGTTGCGCCACATGATATTCTCTTTGAGTTCTCCGCGCAACGGCGGCAACGCCATTTTGGGATTGTCGAAATCCCAATGCGGATAATCACTGGAAAACATCAAGATATTTTTGGCATCGATCATCTCGAAAATCTGCAAAATATGTTCGGTATTTTCCGGTTCTTCTATCGGTTGCGTCGTCAGCCGAATATGTTCGCGAATGTATTCCGATGGCAATTTCTTCAACCAGGGCGTTGTCGAGCGCAGACCTTTATAGTTTTTGTCCATGCGCCACATCAAATGCGGCAACCACGCCACGCCGCCTTCGACGGCGACGAATTTCAAAGCGGGAAACTTCTCGAACACGCCCTCGCAGACCAACGAGTTAATCGTCGCCATGTAGTTAATCGGCAAAATGTTGTGCCATTCCATATAGCGGCTCGGATAGCCCGAAGGCGTCGGCGCGCCCGAATTGCCGACGCCTTCGGTGCCCGGATGAATAGCGACCGGCAAACCGTTGCGCTCGGCGGCTTCGTAAATCGGATGAAAAAACTTTTGGCCGAACAAACGATTGGAGCCGCTTGCCATCAGAACCTGAACGAAACGCTTGTCTTTGGCAACGCGGTCAATTTCTCCGGCTGACCAAAGTGGGTCAGAATGGTTGATCAAAATCGAACCGCGAAAGCGCGCGTCGGCATCGAGCCACTTGATCGCCAAAGCGTCGTTGTAGGCTGAGGCGACGGCATTGGCCCAATCCAAATCGGGTTGCAGCGACAACCCCAAAATGCCCGAACCGGTCAAAATCGCGATGTCAATGCCGAATTTGTCGAGATGATGTTCGGCCAAATAATGCGGATCGCTGCCAGGCGCCCCGCCGCTGGGCGGTTTGGCATCGCTACGCAAAACGTCAACCGGCGAGCCGTAGGCGCCACCCGGCACGCCCATGCCGCGCTCTTTGACCCACTGCGCCCAATACGCCGACATGATTGGCGGTCAGCAATCGCGCGCGCAAACTGTTGTTCTTTTTCGAGGCGAATTGCGGCCACCGCGTCGAGGGGTTGCCCGGTTTCGAGGCGCAATTGAGCGCGGGCGATATTTTGATTTTGCCTCACGTCTGCCGCCAGATTTACCAACCCAACGAAAAGGGAACCGCGCGCGTTCACGCGTTGCGCTTGATTCTCGATCCGGCGAAAATTCCGGCGCTCTCGCTCGAAAATAAGGTTTCAGCGCCGATAGAAATCGTCAACGAAGGCGCCGACGAAATCTCGCAGTGGATGGCAAGTCGTTTCGACCGCGCGGTTCACTTGCGCGGCGGCCTGACCGCCGAAGTGCGCGAAACGTTGGCGCGCTTGCGGCGCGAAACCGAACTCGCGGGCGGGCGCGCGACGGGCCACGCGTTGCGGGTGGGGGCGGCCTGTCTCGAATTGCTGGTGCTCGTCGCGCGCCAGTTGGAAAACGAAGCGCCCGCGCCCACCCGTCGCGGTTCGGTTCAGGCGTTTCGCGTCGAAGAGGCGCGCGAGTTCATCGCCAAACATCTCGAAACGCCGCTTTCGCTCGGCCAAATCGCCGCGCATCTGGCGATTTCGCCCGAACATCTGGCGCGCGTTTGGAAAAGCGAGACCGGCGCCACACTTTTTGAAACCATTCGTCGCGCGCGCATCGAGCGCGCCAAATCGCTGCTTATTGCCAGCGATTTGAACATCTCGCAAATCGCGCGCGAGTGCGGGTTTTCCTCGCTCGCGCTGTTCTCGCGCAACTTTAAAACCGCAACCGGAGTTTCGCCCGCGCGCTATCGCGGCCAGATGGAGTTCGCGCGTTAAGCTCTGGCATCGGCAATCGCGTTGTTCAAGCACGCCGCGATGCGCTCCAATTTCTCGTCGCTTTCGACTTGTCCGCGCAGTGATTCGAGCAGCGGAAACAGCGCCCACAAATCTGCTGCGTAAGCCGCGTGCGCGCTTTGGCTCAAACAATCCAGGTAAATCGGCGCGCCTGGCGCATCGCAGCCGTAATGATCGGAGTTACACAACGGTTCGAGCGAAAAGGTGCGTTCGGTCAAACTCGGCACGCGATCAAAGTAGGCGGCTTCGGCGCGCGCGAATAATTCGCACAAAGTCTGCGCCGCCGTTTCGTTTTGCGGCGCGTAAACTCGCTCGACGGCGCGGCGTAAGTGGTTTCCCCACGATTCCAACGGATTTTGCAGTGCGTAGCCCGCAACCCAGAGCGAAAGTTCGTCGCCTGGATTGGCGTCAACGTGAAAGAACAATTCGCACGATTTTCCGCCGTCGCGCGCCAACGCGCTGAGATGTTCGCCTCGCCGCTTTATGACGGGCAAAAACCAACGATCGCGCTCCCAATGCTGCGGCGGCTCAACCTGCGGCCCGCCCAACGTCCCGAAATCGCACTCGAATGCCTCGATAATTTGACGCCTCAGTTGGCCGCTTCCCAGGGCGTTTTCGACTTCGGTAAAATAGTCAATCTCGCGGCTCATTTCGACCAGACTCGGCAGCGCCTGTTCCAAAATAACGGCATCTTTAAAGTTCATTCCCCACGAATTAACGCCGATGATTGCCTCTGGAAACTCGGCGCGAATATGTGCAGCCACGTCTCGATTGAGGCGCGCGTGATGTTCCAAATCGTTCCACTTTGCGCAATCGGCGCAACGACAACGATTGTGGTCGGCGGACTGCATTTGCACGCCATCAACCGGCAACTCGCCCAACACGAAATCCGTCACGCGCTGCATCCAATCCCAACTTTGCGGTTCGTGCGGACAGAGCGCGTGCGGATTGGTGCGCGCCAGATGCGGATGCGCGGCGATAATTTGGTCGAACCCCCACGAAAACACGCCCATTCCAGCCAGCAATTTCAAGTTGCGCGTGCGGCACAACTCGCTCAAAGCGGCGGCGAACTCGCGTTTTTCGGGCGTGAGAGCTTGCCTCAAATCGAGCGGCCAATCGCGCGAAACCGCCAGGCCCCACACGCACAGCGCGTTAAAACCGAGTTCGGCAATGATGTCGAGTTGTCGTTCGTAATCGGCCAAAAGCGCGGCGTCGCGGCGCATCGAAGGCCAGGCGGCGAAAGCGTCGGGCGCGCTCGCCAAATCGGTGATCCAGCCCAAATAAACGCGCGTGGAGAAAGGAGGATTAGTCATAGCGATTTCGATAAAAACACGGTGCGGCGTCCGATTTGGTCGCCGATGACTCCGAAGATTTGGTAGCCCATTTTTTGATAAAAATCGGGCGCCTCAAATTCCAGCGTGTCCAAACGGGCGACGGTTGCGCCCTGTTCGCGCGCCGCGTTTTCGAGGGTTTGCAAAAGTCGCGCGCCCAATCCAGCGCGGCGCGCGCGCGGCGAAATCGCCAGCAATTGCACGCTCAAAACGCCGTGCGAGACGCGGCCCGTGACACCGCCGAGCAAATTGCCGTCGTCATCGCGAGCGGCGAATTGGAAGTCTTCGGCGGCGGTTTCGCCGATGGTTTCGCGCGCGTAATGATTGAGGAACTCCATCAAATCGCGCGACAGTTCGCCGGTTTCGGGTTTAATTTGGGTCATTGCAATTTGGTTCTCCCAGGATTTGTTGATTCAAAAACAACATTCGCGGCAGGTGGAAACAGCTTTTCCACAAACTGCCTTTGAGCGGCGTCGAAACTCGCCCATCGCGGCGCAGATAGCCGAACCATTCGCCAAATTGCGCATCGGGAAAGTGGCTCCAACTCCAGTCGTGAACTTGCTCGTGCATTTGGGCGAAGCGCGCTTCGCCGGTCAGCTTCCACGCCAAAAGCGTGGCGATTTCGGCTTCGTTGTGCGGCCACCAAAACTTCATATCGTGCCAGTATTCGGCGACAGGCCCGCCGCTCAAATCGGCAAAATAAAGCAAGCCGCCAAACTCGTCGTCCCAACCGCGCGCCCACATCGCCTCCAAGATTTGCGCGCCGAGTTCGATTAAATGCGCGTCGTTACGCCACCAGGCTTCGCGCAGGACGAACCACGCGCACTCAATCGCGTGGCCTGGGTTGAGCGTGCGTCCGTCGAATCCGTCCAAAATCTCGCCGTTTGGCCCCACGTTTTCCATTAAAGCGCCGAACTGTGGCTTCCAGAAATCGCGTTCAATTTCGCGGATGCTGCGCGCAATCCACTCCGAACAAGTGCGCCCGCTCACGCTGCCTTCGCCCAGATTAAAGCGCAACTCCTGTGCGGTCACAATCGCAATCATGTGCGCGCCCAGACCTTTGCCGGGGCGCGTTTGCGTCTCGACTTTGGCGGGCATCGCGTTCGGCTCGAACGAGTGATGCAAATATGCCGCAAAATAGCGGTTGGCGTCCTCGAACGCGCGCGTTTCTCCAGTTGCCTTGAAGTAGGCCGCATTCGCAATCGCGGCGAACGACTCGGAATAAACGTAGCGCCGCATCCGCAACGGCGCGCCCTCGCGCGTGACCGAAAACCACAGTTTTCCGCTCTGCGATTCTCCGTGTTTGCGCAGAAAATCCAAACAACTTTTCGCGGATTCGAGCCACTGCGGGCGCGCTTCGACTTCGTTGTAAAGCGTCGAAAACATCCAACTCGTGCGGCCCTGCGCCCAGATGGATTTATCGAAATCCAAAACGCTGCCGTCGTGGTCGAGCGACGAAATCAAGCCGCCAAACTGCGCGTCCAAACCGTGCCGCAGCCAGAACGGAATCACATCGTCGAGCAACGCCATTTCATACCTTTCGCGAAGTCGCGTTCGACCGGCGGACGACATCAAAAGCGGCGCAACGTTAGTGTTCATGGGAATTCAGGAGTGGCGCGCAGCATAGACTTCGCGATTCACAACTTCCATCGTTTCGGCGAAACGCGCGAAGACTACTTCGCGCGCGGCGGCGGCTTTGATTTTGGCGCGTTGTGGGTCTTGGGCCAGCGCCAACACTGCCGGTGCCAAGCGCGCCAAATCCTCTTCATTGTCGAAGTCAAAGAGCCATGCGCCCAGTCCAATGTCGCGCCACATCAAGCCTTTGGTGCTTTGCTCGGCCCAGCGACAAACCAGACCAGGCACGCCGTTGCCGACCGCCATAATCGGCGAGTGCATCTCGTGGCCGAACACACCCGCGCTGCGCCGATAAACGCTCAAAACCTCGTCAGGCAACCAAAAATCTTCGCGCCACACGACGCGCTCGCGCACGTCGGTGGGCAACTTTTCCAAGATGTTTTCGCGGCTGACCGCCATTTGCGAAGCGTCTTCGGGACAAATCAAAACTTTCGTAGCGGTTTGCCGCGTGACGGCGACAATCGCTTCAATCAAGGGTGCATGGTCGCGCGCTTTCATGCTTTCGTTACGCGCGTGTTTTTCGGGATCAAAGGCCGAGTTTTCGTCGTGTTCCCAGAACGGCGTGTTTCGCAAGCGCGAAATGCAACACAAAAACTGGCCGTCTTCCAAACCGTTCGCGCGCAAAAACGCTGCGGCCCGCGCGTCGTCGCGCAAATCGGCGGCAAACGCCACATCGGGCGACCATTCGACAACCGGCGCGTTCACGACGTCTTTTTTGGCCGCCGCAAGTGAAATGGAATCGCGGAAATAGACGAAGCGCGCGCGCGAAAGCGTGGCCTTTTCGGGAATGCCATACAATCCGTAAGTCACGCCGTAAACGCCGAAAGCCCGTCCGGTGCGCGCGGAAAACGCCTCGGCTTTGGCCCAGTCGAGCATCGCCGGGCCGGAGCCGTGCAACAGAAAATCGGCTTCGTCCAACGTGCGCGCGAGTTCCGGCCTGGACGGCTTGCCCGCATTCGTGATGTCGCCTTCCACGACGTTGAGCGCGGGAAAACGCGTCAACATCAACGCGCGCGCGGCGGGTGTCAGCGGTTTGTGCGGCCACAACGTCACGCGCGCTTCGGGAAAATGGCGCTCCAAAAGCGCCAGCATCGCGGGCGTATGAGCCACGTCGCCGATGTTGATCATCTGCCACGCGCTGCACAGCAAAATATGAGGTGGACGGCTTGAATTCATTGCAACGTCAGCCGCACGGCGCCTCGATCTTTGGTCAGTTGCAGCGTGTGCTTCAAGACCTTGCCGTTTTTCGTCACGGTGATTTCATATGTGCCCAAATGCCCGCGCCCTTCGACTTCGCCCGCCGCGTTAGTTTGCAAATCGAGATTGGTTTTCCATTGCCCCAACACCAAATCGCGCCAAACCTGGGCATTGGGTTTTTCGCTCCCATCGGCGCGAAACATCGCGGCGTCGGGCTTCCAATGATCTTTTTGCCAAAATCCCCACATGATGAAACCGGTTACGCTCGGATGCGAATAACAGGCAATAAGAAAATCGCGCGTGTAATCAGCCTGCAATTGCTCGTCTTTGGTGTTGATGTCGAATTCGGTGATGTTAATCGGCAAACCGGCGCTTTGGAGCAAATCTAAATCGCTCGTAACGTCGGTCGGGTTGCGAACCTGTGCGCCGATGTGGCCCTGCACACCGATGCCGTCGAGCGGCGCGCCGTTGTCTTGCATCATTTTGATGAAGGCGAGGTATTTCTGGATAAAATCGGGCGAGGTGCGCGAGTTGAGCATCGCATATTCGTTGACGAAAAGCAGTGCGTTCGGGTCGGTTTGACGCGCCTGTTTATACCAATCGGCGATTTTGGTTTCGGGCACAACGGTGAAAAAATCGCGCTCGTGAAGCGGCTCGTTGACCACGTCCCACGCCCAGACGCGGCCTTTGAGCGCGCTCATGCCATCTTCGATGCGCGACTCGATTTGGCGCGGCAGTTCGGTTTGGGGATTAGGCAATTTGGTCAAACGTCAGGGAGAAAATTTCCAGCCAGGCCAAATCAGCGTGTGGCCGCGCAATCGCATTTTTTGCGACTCAATCCAATCCACCGCGCGCAACGTATCGGCGCGGCGCCCGGCGCTCATCCAGCGTTGCCACTTGAGGCCGTTGCCAATGGTGACGGTGTTGAACAGCTCGGCGGCCTTCTGGCGGTAGATCACGTTGTCGGGCGCCTCGCCGACGAGCGACTCGGTTTCCATCGCGCTGCCCCAGATGAGATCGGAGCGCGTCATTTTGACTTCGACGCGCGCGCCTTCGACTGGTTTAAGGTCAGCGTCGGTCACAACAATTTGCATCGGCGCAGTGCGAATTTCTTCGATGCGCTGGAGGGCATCAGCGCGCCATTTCGCGCCTGCCTCGCGTCCGGCGTAGGTAAATTTCGTCACCGGAAGCCGGTCGAGCGTGGTCGCCTTACCAAAATTTAGCACCTGCGCGTTTTTGATTTCAACTTTCTGTTGCAGGCTGCCGAGCGCGAAATAAAGCGCGCTTTTTCCAGCTTCCGAATCAGTTTTGATCTCGAACGGCACGTCGTAGGTCGTCCAATCCGGCCCAGCGCCGAGTTGCAAGTTGGCGCTTTTTGTATGGGGCGTGTCCGTCTGCTGAAAGTAGACGCCGACGAACGCTTCGCCGGTTTCCTGGCGCGCCGATAGCGCGCGAATCGCAAAGCGGGCGAGGCAAACGTCGCCTTTTTTCACCGGCTTTTCAATGGGGATTTGCGCTTCGACGGCGTAGCTGACCTCGTTTTTGGAAAACGTCTCGACGCTAAACGCGCCGTCGCCAGTGCGCGCCAAAACTGGCGCTTTTTCGAGCGTGGCAAAGGCTTTCAGGTTGACCGCCGCGCTCGAATCGGCGGGCAAAAGCGGCGTTGGATGGAGCGCGGTCAGTTCGGGCGCAAGCGGTTGGGGTGCGGCGACCGCAAACGCAGTGAGGAAGGATGAGAGAAGGATAGAAAGCAGGAAAGTTTTCATGAGAATTGGGATTTCGGTCTAAGCCGAATCCATCGAGGCCGTTAGCGAAAACTGATCGCGCTCGCGCCGCTACCGACTGGTTTCCTTTTGCGGAGATCGAAATAAGCGCGGCGCGAAATCGGCGAGATAGCGCCGCCAAACCGTCCAGCGATGGCCACCCGCCGTTTCGTGGTATTCGTGCGGCACTTTTGCATCAGTCAAAAGCGCGTCGAAGGCGCGGTTTTCTTTGAGCAAAAAATCGTCGGTTCCAATCGCCAGCCACAACAAACGCAACGGCGTTTGCGGCGCATTCGGCGCGGCCCAAAACGCGGCGAGCGGTTTTTCTGGCTCTCGAATCGCGCTGCTCATGCCGACGACATACGAAAACAAATCGCGGTGGCTGAGGCCAATTGTAAGCGCCTGATTGCCGCCCATCGAAAGGCCGGCGATGGCCCGATTGTCGCGGCCCGCTTTGACGCGATAGCGAGTTTCAACGAACGGCACCACGTCTTGAAGCAAATCGCGCTCGAAATCCTTGGCGTTGCGGGTGCGCGAATCGGGCACATAATCGCTCGAAGCGTGGCCGTCGGTCATCACAACAATCATCGGCGCGGCTTTTTTGGCGGCCATGAGATTGTCGAGGATCACGTTGGCGCGGCCAAATTCCGTCCAGGTCGCTTCGTTGTCGCCCGCGCCGTGCAGCAGATATAAAATCGGATAGCGCGTCTTGCGATTGTCGTCGTAACCGGCGGGCGTGTAAACGCGCAAACGGCGCGTTTTGCCGAGCGATTGGGAATCGTAATCGTGCAAATGCACTTCGCCATGCGCGACGCTGGGCTGACGGTCGTAGGGAACGGGCGCAACGCCCGGCACTTCGATGCCGCTCGTCGTCGCCGAACGCGAAGATTTCGTCCAGGTATTACGCGGATCGAGCATAGCCACGCCGTCTACATTGAAGCTGTAGCCGTAAACATTGGGCGCAAGCGGCCCCAGCGTGACGCTCCACACGCCGGCTTCGTCCTTGGTCAAAGCGTGTTCCTGCCCGTCCCATTCGCCCCAGATTTTGACCGCAGTTGCGGCGGGCGCTTTGAAGCGAAACGTCACCGAATTGTCGGCGTGAATTTCCGGCGAAACGCCGGGCGTTTGAGCGTGAGCAATGGTCATCAGAAAAAGCGAAAAAACGAGCAGTAAGCGAGAGAAAAACATGAGATTCAAACCAACGGCGCGACGCTCGCGCTTTCCATCATCAAACAACCTTCTTCGATTAAAAGCGCGATGCCGCCGCGTGTCAGCGGCAAATCATCATCGGTTGCCGTCAGCAAAACTTCGTCGCCGACACCTGCCGTCAAGTTGACGCCGTCGCAACTCAAAAACAGGTCGTAAAGTGGTTCGTATTCCCAGTCGAAAGCAACTTCGCCGAGAACGGTTTCGATGCCGTCACGCCGTTTGAAAAGCACCAATTTTCCGGGCTTTTGCAGCATCAAGGCGTAATAGCGTTCGAGTCCGCCGTAGCGCACCGCCAAACCGCCACCACGCGCGGCGCGCAGCTTGAAACGAGCGTCGGCGCGATAGTTTTTCCAATCGTCTGTGCCCGTCGAAATCAAACCGCGCCCGTGATTTTGGGCGATGACATTGAACTCTTTGTCGAAGAAAATTCGCGTGTCAACAGCGTCCACCCACGCGCGTTTCCAAACGCTGCCGCCTTCTTTGGGCTGATGAAAACTGGCGCTCGGCTCGCCGTTCCAGGTCAGGCTCGAAAGCCAAATCGCATCGCCTTTTTGGGCGTCGCGCAATTGCAAACCAACGCGCGCAATCGGTTGTCCGTCGAAACCAGGAACGCGCCATTGCAGAGTCGCGCTTTGCTCCGATTCTAAACGTTGAAACGGCCCGTTTTCGGCGCAAATTTCGTCGTTTGCGTCGTAGCGATAAAGCACAAACGCGACTTCACCAGCGCTTTCGGAGTAAACCTCAGCGCGCAGAGTTTGGCCGGGGAAAATTGAAGGATTGCCGACCAAACCATAAGCGCCACCCGCGCCGCTCACGCGAAATGTTTCGACTGTCACTTCGGAAACCGGCGCGTTTGATTTCGCGCAAAGCCGCAAACCGCGCTCTCCGTCGCGTTCGATATTCGAGATTGCGAGGGATTCGTTTTCGGAGGTAAATCCCTGCACGCTTGCGGGCTGCGAAAAGTGAAACCGCGCGCCGTTTTTGGGAAATTGCGGTTCCAAACCGGCCAAAATCCGGCCTTGATTGACCAACTTTTCGCTTTGCGTGAGCGCGTCCGAAAAGCAACTTCCTCCCTCGGCGGTTGGCAAATATAAACGGTCGGCGACTGGGCCGCGCCAATCGAAATCGCCAGCGTCAATGCCCGCCAATCCATTTTTCACGCCCAGAATCGCGCCAACGTTGGCGGCGTTGCAGTCGGTATCGTAAGCCGCGTTGCAGGTGATTTGCAGCGACTTGCCGAAATCGTCGTCGCCGTAAAGCAAGCCCAAAATCACAATCGCATGATTCGAGACAATCGGGCAGTTGGTGCCGTAACGCTCGTAGCCGTATCTTTCAACAATTTTCAGCCGCGTCGCGCGCCAATCGGGTTCTTGGGCGTGCCAGGCGCGCACGTCGCAAATGCAACGCGCGATTTCGCAGTTTTCGGGAATGAAAGTCAGCGCCAAATCCAATAATGCGTTCAAATCCGATTCGACAAACGCTTGTGCGACCATCACGGCAATAACCTGCGCGCCATAAATCGCTTCGCCGTCGTGACTGACGCTCGCGGCTTTGCGCGCCAACTCCGCCGCCAGTTGCGGATTGCCGGGCGCGACGAACGCCCAACCTTCGATGAAAATCTGCGAACCGATTTCTTCGGCGACTTGCCAGCCATTCAGTTCCATCGAGCCGCTTTTGGGCGCTGGAATCCCGCTTTTGAGGCGCAAAAAAGCCGTGTGTTCGGCGGAATAGCCCAAACCGCCCCACCACAAAATCGTGCGATTTTCGATGATGTAGTTCAGCCAGTTCCAGCCGATCTGCTCCGCCGAAATGTCCGCCGTCGAACCGTTGTCTTCGAGCGCGCGCACAAACGTAAACGTGCCGGTGATGTCGTCGTCGGTCACGATGAGCGGCGCGCCGACTTGCTCGTGAACGTAGCGGTTGATGTCGCCAAAGGTTTCGGTGATTTTTTCGTAGGGCCACTGCTCAAACGGGCGCCCCAGATAAACGCCGATGATTTTGCCCAGAACGCCCGCATAAACGCGCGCGGAATAGTCGGTTGGAATGGAAGAATTGGTCATGATTACTGCTGATGAGCCCCCTTGTTCGGCTTGGCGCCGCGCAATTTTTCGTTCAAATTAACGGACGGCGTAAACGGTTCGACAGCGCCTGTTCCAAGCGCCCTCGCAAATTGATTGGCCGAGAGAAACTCTTCCATGCCAGAATCAGAATCACGGGCGTCTTCCGCCTTTTGTATGGCGAGCGAAATTCGCGTTTCACCGTTCAAAATGGCCGTCAATGGTAGTGCTTCAAAGCCCGGAACGAAATTAAAAACTCGCTCCGGTGCCAGGTTTTCCCATTGGCCGCCTTCGATTTGCGCTCGCACCGTCGCGTTTGGTTTGTGAATTTCACATGTGTTGCCTTGAATCCAAAAGGCTTCGCCTTTTGGAGAAACCAACGGAAGGATTAAACGCACGCCCCGAAGCGCACACGAGATGTCCAACTCAAAATTCGACGGCGAAAAGCGATAAGCTAACCGATATTTCGCGTCCGCCGCTAAGCCAGGCGGATTTTTCAATTCTCCGGTTGCGACGATTTCAAAAATTCCCGCCTCTTCTCGCCATTCGATGTGCGCCGCGCTGTCGTGGAGGCTGGAAAATAGGGCGTCGTCCCGTTGAAATTCGAGGCGCGGCGTCAAAACGAATTTTTCGGCTTCGCTTTGGGCTTTTTGCATATTGTCGCCTTCGTAACGCACATAATCGTTCATGCTGGCGACACAAAGCGGGCCAGTTTTGGCGTGCCACAACAGCGACAAAGCGCCGCCTGAGGGAGTGCCGCCGCGTTTGGAGCTGTGCGGCAAATCATTAGCAGTCACCGAAGCGCGCCAATCGCCGCAAACGACTTGAAAAACTGCCGCTTCGCTCCACTCTCGCACACCATCCGCCGGTTTTTCGAGCGCGCTGTGACCTTCGCCCGAAAATCCAATATCGAGAGCCGCCGCGAGTCCTTTGGCATGGCAAAAAGTGTGGTGAATGCACGGCTTGATACCACGCGAATGCAAATGCGGCCCGCCAAAAAGCAAACCCTCGTGCGTGCAAGCCGCTAAAAGTCGCAAATTGAGAGCGGCAGCCGTCGAAAATTGCGGGTCGCGCTCCTGAAGCGTGGCGAAGCCAAAGGCGCAACCGTCGCTCGTGCGACTGCCCCAATAAGTCCATTTATATTGCCGCGAACACCAACCGGCATCCCAACCGCCATCGGGCATTAAATACGGCAAATGAGCGCGCAACGAAACGGCAACGGCTTCCAAAACGCGTTCATCGCCCATCAATTCGCCGTAAAGCGCCAGATTGGGCAGCGATTCTTCGACGTTGTAACCGACATCAATCGGGCGCAAACCGCGAGGTGAAAGGTCATCTTTGGCGCGCGGGCCTTCGCCCCAGAGCAAACCGTTTGCAGTGAAATGTTCCAGACCAAAATAAGCCAGTTCGCGGGCGCGTTTTCGATATTTCTCGTCGCCCAGCAGAGCCCACGCCAGCGCCAAAGCCGCCGCCGTCGAAATCGGATAATTGATGTCGCCGGTTTCAAAATCCATCCAATCGAGCAGAAAATCGGCGGCGTAGCGCAAGCGTTCGAGCCAGATTTGGCGGATTTCCGGCGTCAAATGTTCGCCATGATGCCGCAACGCTTCTCCCAGACTGAGCGCGCTAAAGCAGGTAATGCCTTTCCACGCGCCGACATAATTTTCGTTGAGAAAAGAGCCATCGGCCTGGGAAACATGGCGCTGCGACCAATCGAAAACCTCTAAGGCGGCGCGGCGATATTTTTCGTTTTTGTTGCGCGAAAACAGCGCCAAAAGCGGATAAACCGCGTCGCCACAACGCCCATGCACGAAATCGCACGCCGGACAATGCAACCCACCGCGATTTTCGCCCTCGGCGATTTGATGAGCGATTAAGCCGTCGCACCATGTTTGGAGCAGCGTTTGTGAATCGAAAATCGGAGTTTTCATCATTTAAGGTGCTTGCCAGTCGAGGACGATGTCCAACGCCCTGTGCCGTAAAAAGTGTTGAAGCAATCCATTTTTTAGGGTGACAGCTTGGGACTGGAATCGGTGAGAATTAAATCGTCGATGCGAATTTGATGAGTGGTTTGGTTCGTCCAAATAGGCGCTTCTAAAACAAAGGTGAATTGAACGAAAGCCGCGTCTGGCCGAAATTTGCCGTCTCCAAAGGGCTTGCAGTCGGAAAGTGGCACTTCAAACGCCTCGAAAATATCGGCGTTTTTGGGCATCAAGGCGGTTTCCAGTCCGCCGGTGCGCCGTTTTTTGGCGTCGAACGACTCGATTTGCACTTTGATGGGCTTCGCCGCGCTTGCCGACAAATTGAGGCTCAATTTTAAGCGTTGCAAATCGGTTTGGGGATTGTTGATAGCCAGAATCCCGCTCGCGTAACTCGCTGTCCAATTCAAGTTGACTTCGCCCACTTCGGCGCCGATGAGAAGGGCTGGCGACGCCGTTTTCGTCGCGGCATCGGGCGTTCCGATGCCGCTTTTGACCTCGAAAGTTGTGGCGAGGTCAATGGGCGTGTTGGGCATGACATCGGCCCAGGCATCGGGCCAACTTTTGCCATCATTGAAGTTGAATTGCAACAAAGTGCTGCGAGGCGTGGTTTGGGCTGGCGAAGGCGTGCAGGAGAGGCCGGAAAAAGCGGCAAGAATTAAGGCCGCAGTTATTTTTTGTGAAAATCGAGTCATTTTTTCTCAGAAATGGCGTAAGCCATTGGTTGTTGGCGATCATTGCCTGCGCCAAATAAGCGCGTCATCAGGATGTTGGCCCTGTTGCCGCCGACGATGTGGACATTAGAGGAGCACTCAAAACGGACTTGGAATGGTCTTCGGAGGGGAATCGCAAAAGCGCCGCAGCCAATTTAGATATTCACCCACACCTCGCCCGCTTCGATTTTGAGTTCAAAGGTTTCGACGCCTACCGGAGAATCGGGACACTCCTGGCCGTCGTTTTCCACGCGCACATCATAAGTTCGTAGGCGCTGTTTAATGGGCGTGAGAGCCTGACCGGTTTCCAAATCGAACTCCCATCGGTGCCAGGGACAGCACAAAATGGGGCGCGAGGCATCGTAACTTTGCTGACCCGGTTCGTCGGATGTAATAGCCCCAAAAACTTGGCCCAGACACACTGGAGCGCCAAAGTGCGGGCAGTAATTCAAGACCGCGAAATAGCGTTCGCCCTCCCAAAACACGCCGATCTCTTTGCCGCTAACGCTTACAATTTTGGGTTTCCCCGGCGCGATTTCGCCCACCTGAGCGACTTGGTGCCATGCCATCAGGCCACCTCCGCCCATTCGCGCGTTTCGGCTGTTTGCGTTTCCAATGGCGGCAAGCCGAGCCACTCACAGGCGTTGTCGTGCAGAATCCGGCGCCGTGCCTTGTCCGAAAGGCCGCGCGGCAAAACGCTTGGCTCATCGAAATCGTAGTGCGGATAATCCGAGGCGTAAACGAGGGTTTTTTCGGCTTGAATCATCTCGAAAATCTGCAAAAGCTGGCCGGGTTTGAGCGCTTCTTCGATGGGTTGGGTGCCCAGCTTCACATGGTCAAAAACGTATTCGCTGGGCAATTTCTTCAGATATGGCGCTTGCTGGCGCAGGGCTTTCCACTCTTTGTCCATGCGCCACAAGACGTGAACCAGCCATAAAAAACCGCCTTCGATGAACATCACGCGCAGTCGAGGAAATTTGACAAAAACGCCCTCGTAAACCATCGAAATCAGATACGCCTGATAGAACTGCGGCAGCGCGGTGTGGCTTTCGAGGTAAGTCGTGGCCATGCCCGCCGCCGTCGAAGCGCCGTTGGCAATGACCGAAGTCGTGGACGGGTGAAAATGCAGCGCCAAGTCGTGTTTTTGCGCGGCTTCGTAAATCGGCCAGTAAAAGCGTTGCCCAAAGGGAATGCGGCTCGCGGTGCCGCTGATGCTGATGGCGACCACATCGGGGTGAGCGCCCAATCGCTCGATTTCTTTGACCGCGAGAAGTGGGTCTTGGGTTGCGATTTTAAGCGCCATCTTATAGCGCGAATCGGCGGGAAGATAGCGGGCCAATGTCCAATCGTTGGCGGCGCGGCACACCGCAGCGGCGTAATCGGGGTCGGGCATTCCGGCGATCTGGCCCGCCGCGCCAGTGAGAAGGGCGAACCGCACGTTGTATTTATCGAGATGATGGGTGCGGGCAAACTCAGGGTCGCTGCCCGGCGCTCCTCCACCGGGCGGCGTGGCATCCCAGCGCAAGCCGCCTTCTTCATAGCGAATACCAGAAAGCAGATTTCGGAAGCCATAGCACCCGATTTCGGTTCGATACGGCTCGTCCATGAACTCTAAAACCTCTTCGGTCGAGCGCCAACAATGGTGAAAATCGGTGTCAATGAGCATGAAGAATACCTCTATCCATAAAAATCGGTCGAAACTGAGTCATGGTCGGTTCGCGTCCATCGCCTGGGGCAGCCACGCGCTGAGAAGTCGCAATTTTCGCGGTCTGCGAGCGGTCTTCAAATTTCACCGACGAGGTGAAAACATCGGGCAGGATATTGATGGGCTTGAGCGCGACCAAAGCGGCGGGAATCGGTTGGAACATCGCTTTTGGCGGCGCTGCGACTTGTGGCGCCGCGTAAATAGCCGGAGCAGAAACAGATAAAAGCGCGATCAATGTGGAAAATGTTTTCATGGGTTTTTATGTGAATCACCAGCAGACAAGCCGTTGGCAGCGGGCAGCGAGGGAAGAAAAAATCTGGCCCGAAAACGAGCCGGATTTTTTCTTCCAATTAGTGTTGATATGCGCCTTTGTCCGGATTAACGCCGCGCACTTTGCCTTCCAAACCGGTGGCAGGCAAAAACGGCTCGACAATTCCGGTTCCGATGGCCGGACTCGTTGGTTTGAGATGAAAGTCGGCGACTTTCTCATCAATGGAAGGGTTCACAAATTGCGGGGCGCCGATGGTGTCGCCTTCGCCCATGACCGGCGCGGTTCCGCCGCCAAAATAAAGATTGTTGGCGCGATAAATGTCGGTGCTGTTCTGGTCGCCGCCTTTGGCGCCGTTGGTGTTGACTGGCTGATCAGGCGGCGCAACGACGATGTTATTGATGAAACGCACATCGCTGCTTTGCTGCACGAACATCTGACCCCAATCGAGTTCGGGTGAAGCCGAGTTCATATAAACCGTGTTGTTGATGACATCAATGCGCTTGCTTTTGAAAGCGTGAATACCCGAACCACCGTTGTTGAAGCTCAGGTTGTTCGCAATCAAAGTGCGACCATTATAGCGCAATTCTTCGGGCGCTTTGGAGTTCTGGTTGACATCAATGATGATGCCATTGCCGTCCGAAACTTTGCCGATTTGCTTCCAAATCTCGAAAGTGCGGTTGCCGCTGGTTTCGTTGTTGCGAATCAAAGCGCGGTAGCCGCCTGAGGTGCCGTCGAAATTGGATCCGCCGTTCAAACTGATGCCCGAAGTGGCATAAATCGTCGTCCAGCAGTTGTTTTGGATGACGTTATTTTCAATTGTCACCCAATCGGCGCCGCCTGGCCCGATGCCGCCGCCGGGACAAAATTCGACGAGGTTGTCGGCGAAACGCAGATGGTGCGGACTGGTCTCGCCCACTGCGTCGCCCCACGAAACACTGATGCCGTTGCCATTGGTCTCGGACGCAGCGATGTTCATTTTGTCGGGATATTTGGCTTTGGCAACATCGCCTTCACCGCGAATATGCAGACCGCGAATCTCCAGATAAGCCGGAGTCGTCCGAGCAGCGGGAGCCTCGGCGCCCTCGGCAGCCGGTGGCCCCGGAACTTTGCGATCCCAAATGCGGATCGCGCCCCACGCTTTGACGAGCGAAAACAGCGGCGAATGACCCGGATAATTCTTTAACGAAATCCAGGCGTTTGGCGCCCCGGCTTTGGTGAAGTTGACGATGCCTTCCTGCTCGCCCCTCGGCAGATAGGTGCCGTTCATCACGGCGATGATGTCGCCCGGCCCGGCGGCGTCAACGGCCTTTTGCGGCGTGGCGAACGCGGTCTGTTCGGTGCGGCCATCGTTTTTGTCGCTGCCGCTCGCACTGACGTAAAAGGCGGGTTTGGCGAATTGGACGTTATCGAGCCGAATTTCGCGTTTTGCCACGCCGTTCCAATGGGGAGCGTCAATCGCCATCGAAAAACCGACGAACGGCGCGTTGGACGCAAATTTTCCGGCGCCAAACGCTTTGAAGTTGGATAAATCGAGCGCATAACGCTGATAAAAATCGGGCGCGGTGGGATAAATGGTCGTTTGGAGTCCGCCAGTGCGCTTTTTGTTTTTATCGAACGATTCGACGCGCACCCGCACAGGCCGCGCGGCGCTCGCTGAGAGATCGAAGGCCAATGTCAGCTTGCCCAGATTGGTTTCCGTGTTTTTAATGACTATCGGGCCACTCGAAATCAAGCGACTGGAGCGCAAACCGCGCGAAGGCTGCGTCGAACCAGCGATGTTGAGGGTGCCTACATTAGCGGGCTTGTTCCCTGACCAGCCAAGGCCGTTCTCGAAATTAGCTTGAAGTAACGTGCCAAATTGAAGTGGAGCCGCAATAGCGCGGGAGTTTTGGCCGTTGTAAGCAATCGCGAATAGAGTAAGCAGAGCAAGGGGATATTTCATGGTGTTGAGTCGGATCAGAAGAGTTGCGACAATCGAGGCGGTTGCTGATGAACCGGCGTTTTCATCACGTTTATTGAGGGGAAAACGATTTTTTGCTCTTAATCAGCGATGAAAAAGCCGCGCCGCTCGAAAGGGCTGCGCGGCTTTTCCTGATTGTCATTGAGGCTGGTTAAGGCTCAGTCGTTTTCAGTAATCGTCCACATTCCCTTTGGTGAACCGGGAATTCCTGTGCCGATTGTCGCTTCGGGTCTGAGCCACTTTGCGTGGCCATCAACGAAGAGATAATTCCATCCATCGAAATGGATTTGTTTGCCGGCGAGACCCTGAGCCGAGGTAGCAAAGTTGCCATCCTGGGAGCTCGTATACTCCTTAGCATTGCGACCAACAGGGCGAGCCACTGTGGCTGCATTGGTGCCGATAGCATTCTGATTGTTGGGCATTTCAGCCAACATCAGTGTGTTGGAAACCGCAGGAAATGCCGCGATGTTACGGCCTGGAATATAGGCACCTCCAGGGTATGGTATCTCCTCTTTCATAGGTAAACGCATTATTCGCATAGTTGAAGGGAACAGCGTAGCTACGCGTGCTGCGATTATATAGGCGTTGGATGGAGTCACTTGGGCATACCAACAATTGGTTTCTTCCAGTGCCGTAATACGTGGTGCCCGCTTTGACCATATAAGGTTCGAGTTGCGAGTCCCAAGAAGTGTTGTAAGAGCCGTAGGCCCGACCCATCGGCATAGTTTCATCGTAATCCTGGGTGTATTGCGCGAAGCTTAAGCCAATTTGCTTGAGGTTGGACAGGCAGGAAGTGCGGCGTGCGTTCTCGCGAGCACGAGCGAAGACGGGAAACAGAATCGCCGCGAGAATGGCGATGATGGCGATCACGACGAGAAGCTCGATAAGGGTGCGAGATGCACTATTACATTCTCAATCACCGCGAGATGTATGGCTTGCCGCGCAAGTTCAACATCTCGTTCGATGGTGGCGGCGCGATTGCGACTCTGGAAGAGACCAACGATATCGGCTTTAGCGCGGTCGAACTGCGCCAAACCGAGCCGGTGCCTTATCCGCCGGGCGTTTATTTCCGTTGCGCCTTTGGCGGCATCACCGGCCATCAGGATTTCGCGCAAGATGAAGGCGTGTTATTGGCGCCCGAACAGTGCGTGCTGTTCGCGGCGGCGGCGGTGCGCGTTTTCATCAAACATGGCGACCGCAGCGACCGCAAAAAGGCGCGGCTCAAATATCTATTGGACAGTTGGGGCCACGAGAAATTCCTGGAAGAGACCATCGTAGAGTGGGGCGAAGAGCCGCTCAAGTTGCCTTTGTCCGAATGCGAAACGCGTCCGCCATTGGATCGGGCCGGACATATTGGTTGGCACGCGCAAAAGCAGGACGGCTTGAATTACGTCGGCGTCGTGTTGCCGGTTGGCCGCATGACGACCGAACAGATGCACCGTTTGGCCGAGATTGCCGACGCTTACGGAAGCGGCGATTGCCGCCTGACTGTGTGGCAAAATCTGCTGATCGCCGATATTCCCGACGCCGCGAAAGAAGCCGTCGAAGCCCGATTGCTGGAGTTGGGTCTGGACTTTAAAGCGTCGGGCGTGCGCGCGGGACTTGTGGCTTGCACTGGCGCGGCGGGCTGCAAATATGCCAACGCCCACACCAAAACTCATGCACTGCAAATCGCCGATTATCTCGAAGGCAATCTGGAAGTTGACCAGCACATCAACATTCATTTGACGGGCTGCAACAACTCGTGCGCCCAGCATTACATCGGCGACATCGGGTTCATGGGCACCAAAGTCGAAGTCAGCGAAGACGAAGATTTGATCGAGGGCTATCACCTGTATGTCGGCGGCGGCTATGCCGACAAGCAGGATATCGCGCGCGAAATCTTGCGCGACGTGACGGCGGAACGTGCGCCGGTCGTAACGCAGAAATTGTTGGGCGCGTATTTGTCGAGCCGTAGCGATGTGTTGGAGAGCTTCTACGATTGGAGCAAACGTCAAACGACGGAGGAGTTGAGCGCGATGTGCGGGTAGAATATCAGATAGGTTTTCGGAAAGCGCGAAGGTTCTTCCCTCACCCGCCTTCGCACGGCTCAGGCACCCTCTCCCGAAGGGAGAAGGACTCTCGCAAGCGTCATCGTAAAGAGTTTTCTTCAAAGTTAATTCGCCCGATTTCCTTCTCCCTTCGGGAGAGGGTGCCTGAGCCGTGCGAAGGCGGGTGAGGGAAGAACCTTCGCGCTTTCCGAAAACCTATCTGAAATCCGATTATCCCACGTCCTTCTGAGCGTGGCGAGAACGCGGCGTATTCAACGGGGCTTCCGTTGCGCTCTCGTCTCGTTCAGAAGGACGTGGAAAACCAAACGGATAACGTGACCTCAAAATCTGCAATCTGCAATCCGAAATCTGATATGTCTCTCCCACTTTTGCCCGCATCGGCGCCGTTTTCGGCGTCTCAACGCGCCTGGCTCAACGGCTTTTTCGCCGGTCTGCTGGGCATTGACGAAGGCGGCGAAATCTCGGTCGCCGCCAACGGTGGCGCCAAAGGTGAAGTCGCGTCCGCCGCAGTTGTCGAAGAGGATGAAGAGTTCCTCTGGCACGATCCAGCCCTCGCAATGGACGAGCGTTTGGAGTTGGCGCAAAACAAGCCCTACCCGCGCGTTTTGATGGCGGCGATGGCGCAGCTCGATTGCGGTTCGTGCGGCTACCTGTGCCAAAGCTACGCCGAGGCGATTGCGTCGGGCGCCGACTCGGACATCTCGAAATGCACGCCGGGCGGACGCGAAACCAAGAACAAACTCAAAGAGCTGGTCGCGCTCAAACCCGCCGATGCGCTCGTGCCCGCCGCCTTGCCCACAGAAGGCGATAGCGAACCGCTTTACACGCGCGACCATCCGTTTCCGGCGCCGATATTGGAAATCCGTCCCCTCACGCGCAAAGATTCGCAGAAGGACGTGCGCTTTGTTTCGTTCGGCCTACGCAGTTCGGGCCTGCAATACGAAGTCGGCGACGCCCTTGGCGTTTATCCCGAAAACTGCGACGAACTGGTGCAGGCCATTCTGGACGAACTGCAAGCGACCGGCGACGAACCGACGCATTCGCCCGAAGGCCGCGTCATTCCCGCGCGCATCGCATTGGCGGCGGCCTACGTCGTCAACCGCGTTTCGGAAGAGTTTTTGGAAGCATTATCGGGGTTAGCTGCCAACGAAAGTGACCGCGCCAAACTCGAAGAGTTGGCCGCGACCGACGCTGGCAATTATCTGGAAGGCCGCGACGTGTTGGACATCCTGCACGATCATCCCTCGGCGCGCCCGACGACGGCTTCTCACGTCGGCTTTTTAATTGGCAAACTGTCGCCGCTTCGCCCACGTTTGTATTCGATTTCGAGTTCGCTCAAGGCCCATCCCGACGAAGTTCATTTGACGGTGGGAATGGTGCGTTACGGACGCGAGGGCAGCGAACGCGGGCGCAAAGGCGTGGCCTCAACGTTTCTGGGCGACCGCGCGTTTACGCACGGCAAAGTCGGCGTTTTCGTGCAACCGAGTCACGGTTTCCGTCCGCCCAAAGAGGGCGACACGCCGTTGATTATGGTTGGGCCTGGCACCGGCATCGCGCCGTTTCGCGCGTTTTTGGAAGAGCGCGCGGCAACCGATTGTAAAGGCAAGAACTGGCTATTTTTCGGCGATCAACGGCGCGAAACCGATTATCTGTTCCAGGGCGAAATCGAGGATTACCAAACGTCGGGCGTGCTGACGAAGTTAAGTCTGGCGTTCTCGCGCGATCAGGCGCAGAAGATTTATGTGCAAACGCGCATGCTCGAAGAGGGCGCCGAACTTTGGAAGTGGCTGGATGAGGGCGCGCATTTTACCGTATGCGGCGACGCCTCGCGCATGGCGAAAGATGTGGATGCGGCGCTGCACAAAATTATCTCCGAGCATGGCGGCAAATCGGAAGATGATACCAAGGCTTACGTTGCGCAGATGACCAAAGATGGCCGTTATGGGCGCGATGTCTATTAAACCTCTTGCATAAATCAGAGAAAAATATGCGGCAACTTGTTTGGAGTGCGCCCGTGAGGGCAATTTAAGTATTAATCGCCCTCACGGGCGCACTCCAAACAGGAAGGCGCATCAGAATCGCCGCGAAGTAAAACCGAGGCCGCTTACTTTTGAGTGAGCAGCCTCGACGTTATTGCAGGTTCCGTTTGGCGAAACCGATTGTCACTACATCAAGCCATCGCCGCCGGTCGCGCCATAGACTTCGCCGGTCACATAGCTCGATTCCTGCGACGCCAGAAACACATAAAGCGGCCCATATTCGGCGGGTTGCGCTGGACGGCCCATCGGCGTATCTTTGCCGAAAGTCTCGATAGAATCCTGCGGCTGACCGCCGCTCGATTGCAACGGCGTCCACACCGGGCCGGGCGCGACGGCATTCACGCGAATGCCTTTCTTGGCGATGTTCTTGGCCAGAGCGCTCGAAAACGCCACGATGCTCGCTTTGGTCTGCGCGTAATCGAGCAGGTTTTTGGAACTGTCGAACGCCTGAATCGAAGCCGTATTAATAATGCTCGCGCCCGCCGGAAGATGCGGGAGGGCGGCCTTGGTAATCCAGAACATCGCGTAAACGTTGGTTTTGAAGGTCGCGTCGAACTGTTCGGTCGTCACCTCTTCGAGTGACTTTTGCGAGGTCTGCTTGCCCGCGTTGTTGACCAGAATATCGAGTCCGCCCAGTTGTTCGATGGCGTCGGAGACGAGCTTTTTGCAGAACTCTTCGTCCTTAATATCGCCGGGCAAAGCGACGGCTTTGCGCCCGGCATCTTCGATGAGCTTGACGACTTCTTGCGCGTCGACTTCTTCGGCGGGCAGATAGCCGAAGGCGACATCGGCGCCTTCGCGCGCAAAGGCGATGGCCGTCGCGCGTCCGACTGCCCGAATCGCCGCCAGTGATGAGCGCTTTACGGCCTTCGAGTCGGCCAAATCCGCGATAACTTTCTTCGCCGTGATCGGGATCGGGCGTCATCTTCTGCGTGACGCCGGGCGCGTTTTGCGGTTGACGCGGAAACGGCGGCGCGGGATATTGCGTGACCGGATTCTGCATCGCGTATTGGTTGGGTGTGGCTGGGTTATTCATGGTTCGACTTTTTGTAGTGAGACGAGAACGCGCCGCAATTGGCGGCGGAGGTTCTGCGCGAAAAGCTAAGGCAAAGCGAGTGCCAATGGACGCGTCAAGGCGAAACCTGGCTTGTTCGGGCTAAACTCTGCCTCTTTCCAGCCTTATGAATCCCAGCTACTTTCCCCAAACCTTGCGCAAAGTTCGCCTCGTGCTGACGCTCGTCCTGCCTTTGCTAGGCGCCCAGGCCGCGCACGCGTGGGCTCCCAAACAGGCGCCATTAATGACCAGATGGGCGGCACAGGTCGATCCGAAAAACCCATTGCCCGAATATCCGCGCCCGCAACTGGTGCGCTCGCAGTGGCAAAATCTTAACGGCATCTGGCAGTATCAGCCCGGCAACGAAGGCGATGCGACGCCAATTGGACGAAATCTGAGCAGCGAAATTCTGGTGCCGTTTCCCGTCGAGTCGGCTTTGTCGGGCGTGATGGAACACCACGACCGCCTGTGGTATCGCCGCAGCTTTACTGTGCCGCAAAGTTGGCGCGGCCAACAGATCAAACTCAACTTTGGCGCGGTGGACTACGAAGCCGAAGTCATCGTCAACGGCCAGAGCGTCGGTACGCATCAGGGCGGCTACGAACAGTTTTCCTTCGACATTACGCCCTACTTGAAAGGAAATGGGCCACAAGAACTCATCGTGCGCGTCACCGATCCGACCGAAGACGGCGGGCAACCGCGCGGCAAACAGACGACGCAACCCGGCGGCATCATGTATACGCCCACGACCGGCATCTGGCAGACGGTGTGGCTCGAACCGGTGGCGCGCAACTCCATTGCCGGCGTTCACATGACGCCCGATATTGACGCGGGCGCGGTCAAGTTGCTGGTGGCCGCGCCCCAGGCAAACGCCAACACCAGCGCTCTGGTGCGCATCAAAGACGGCAATCGCGTGATTTCGTCCACGCGCGTGCGGCCCAACAGCGAGGTTGCGATTGCGGTCAAAAACGCCAAACTGTGGTCGCCCGACAATCCGTTTTTGTATGACGTGGACGTGACCTTGAGCGACGGCAAAACCCAGACCGACCGCGTGGCGAGCTATTTTGGGATGCGCAAAATTTCGCTAGGCAAGGTGGACGGTTTCGAGCGCATTCTGCTCAACAACAAGTTCACCTTTCAAATTGGGCCGCTCGATCAGGGGTTCTGGCCCGATGGTCTTTACACCGCGCCCACCGACGCCGCGCTCAAATCCGACCTCGAAGCCACCAAAGAACTGGGCTTTAACATGGTGCGCAAGCACATCAAAATCGAACCGGCGCGCTGGTATTATCACGCCGACAAACTGGGCCTGATGGTGTGGCAGGATATGCCTTCGGCCAACTCCTACACCCGCAACCCGCAACCGCTGGACAAGCTGGCCTATGAGAAACAGTTGGTTTCGGTCGTCACTTCGCATTGGAACGCGCCTTCGATTGTGATGTGGCTCATCTTCAACGAAGGCCAGGGCTACTACGACCCACAACGTCTGGTCAATGCGACCAAACAACTCGATCCGTCGCGTCTGGTCAACCGCAACAGCGGCCTCGATCACCGCGACGATTTGGGCATCAGCGACATCGTGGACGCTCACTCCTATCCGCCGCCTGCGGCTCCGGCGCCCACCGAGGGTCAGGCCACGGTTTGCGGCGAATATGGCGGCATCGGTTACGTCATCAAAGGCCACAACTGGAAGGGCGACAACTGGGGCTACGTCACCGTGCCCAGCCAGCAAGAACTCCACGACACCTACGGCTTATTCACCGCCCAACTCAAAGATTTCCGCGACAATCGCGGCCTGAGCGCGGCGGTTTACACGCAAATCACCGACGTAGAAATCGAAAGCAACGGCCTGCTGACCTACGACCGCATCATGAAAGTTGATCCGGCCAAAATTCGTCTGGCCAACGCTTTTAATTATCCGGTTCCGACTTACACGAGCGTCGTGCCGACTTCGGAAAACGCCAGCCAGACCTATCAATACAGCTTCGAGAAACCCGCACCCAATTGGAGCGATGTCAATTTCGCGGGCGCGCAGAACTGGAAAACCGGCGAAGGCGGCTTTGGCACGGCGGACACGCCGGGCATCGGCAAACTGGGAACGGTGTGGAACACGCCCGACATTTGGCTGCGCCGCAGCTTTACCCTGCCCAACTTAACCGCCGAGCAGTTGAGTCAATTAGTCATCACCAATTACCACGATGAAGATGTCGAGATTTATCTCAACGGCGTTTTGGCTTATTCGAAGAAAGGTTACATCGGCAGCTACGAAAACGTGCCTATCGCCGAAGAAGCGCGTCGCGCGTTGAACATCGGCGGCGAAAACGTGATGGCAATTCATTGCCGTCAAACGGGCGGCGGCCAATATGTGGACGCCGGATTGACGTTGAAAATCCCAGCGAAGATGGCGCAGTAGAACGGAATAACAAAGGGGCGACGATTTTAAAAATCGTCGCCCTTTTTTTCGGGCGAAGCATAAACTCTCTTTCGATGAACCAAAACGAATCCGAAAAGAAATTCACAGCCAAACGCGAACCTGCCGAAGAAACCATTGATTTGTAGGCGGGCTTATGCGTGGACGACGACCGCGTATCGGGTTCGATTACAGTTGGATGTTCGCGTCTGCCGTTATGGGCATTCGTCGGCACGATTGTCACCGATGGATGGGAAACCGTCGTTAGCGAAGAGGACGGTTGGCCATATCTGGAAGATGGCTATAGCTGGACGCGGCAGAAGATGTCCGATTTTCTCTATTACGCAATGCAATCGCGCGGCGAGTTTGGACGCTTGACGCTGCTAATGGCGGAGATGAATCGAATTGGCGAGGAAGCAAACGCGCCCTGGATAGAGGACAAAGCCAACCGCGAACGGATGCGAGAACAATTGCAGCGATGTTTGGACGCGCTGGAAGATTAGCGCGTAATCTCATGGCCAAAATCACTAAGGAATACGAGACAGAATGAACTTACATTTTTTCTCTTGACTTGTGGAGAACACTCGCAGAGGCAGCTGCACGCATTCGGAAGATAACCTGTTGAGTTCGCTGGAAAATTTCAGCAAGTGGCTCTATCGTTGACATATGCTTCAATCTGCTGTGAGACAAGTCGAAATAACAAACGCCTTCATGCGCCATCGCTCCATCGGTGACATTCATTCCTCCAAAACATCATTCCATTTTGAAATTGTAATTGCCACCTCTCATTAAATTACTTGCTAAATCAAAATCTTCTGGAATGATGAAAAATCGTTCAGATTGACCATCTATTGACATTTCGCTGCGAATAAGTCGGGGGATGATGTCTTCTGCAGCAGTCTCAAATCGTCGAAGAGATTCTAAGTTTGCTTCTTGCCAGGAATAAGGCTCACGCTTTATTGTCGAGCGCGACTCCTTAACTTCCTCCTGTCGTTTCTGAATTGCAGCCTGGCGCGCCGAAATTAACCCTTCCACATTTTCGGTGATTTTTAGAGGGCTATGTTGCCGAAGTTGATCAATGCTTTGTATATGTTGCTTCACCAAATGAAGACATTCGATTTCAAACCATTCAGTGTAGCCATCTTGCACTTCTAAATTGGAAATATGCCAGTGATCGAAGGCGAAATGTAATGTTCTCTCAAGACGCCGAATCGAACTATCAGAACCTTCAACTATACACGAATCATACAGATTAAATTCAGACCATATCTTCTTCAAGGCCAGATAACGCACGAACAAATCCTCGGCGACGCCGATTTTGAATTTTTGCGCGTCTTCGGAGACGAGAAGATAGAGCAACATCAAAGGTATAGTATCTTCAAAATAGGGTTCAACCGCTCTTAGTTGCCGTATATTCATGCAAACTGCCGCCACTTTCCCAAACTCTACCTATCAGGTAGACTATCGCGCGCGATGCCGCTTCCCGAATCGCCGCCGCGCGGCCAACTGCCCTGCCCGCCGCCGCTCGAATTTCCGCCCGACATGGCGGAGTTCTGGCAACTGTGGCGCGACGAACAGTTCTGGGCGTGCCATGAAGCCCTCGAAGAAATCTGGCTCGAAGCCGATGAACCGCGCAAGCGATTCTTGAATGGACTGATTCACGGGGCGGCGGCGACGTTTCAGGCGCGACGCAGCCACGCCGTCGGGGCGGCGCGGCAACTGGTGCGCGCGCGCGTCAAATTAGAACCGTTTTGTCCGGTTTATGAAAAACTGGACGTCGAACAATTTCTCGATGGCGTGGCCTTAGAAGTCGCGCCTTTGATTCAACAATTAACAATTCCACAGCGCGCGGCCACACAGGTTTTAGAAACCCGTTTGCGCGCTGAACTTCCTTTAACACTCAACCTCAAAACAACATCATGTCCGTAGATACTCAAGATCGTAAATCACTGCGCACCGCCAAGCTCAAGTTCGCCGAAGATGGCCGTCCCGCAACTCTCGCCGCCGTCGGCGATGATCGCGCCGAATTCTCGCGCAACGAACGCCTCAAACTTGAAAAGGCCGCGCCGCTCGTCTGGCAGGATGTCGTCGAAAAATACTCGAAGACCGGCTTTGCTTCCATTGACGAAGACGACATGGAGCGCTTCAAGTGGCTCGGCATTTACCAGCAGAAACCCAAAGAAGGCCATTTCATGATGCGCCTCAAAATCGTCGGCGGTCTGGTTTCCAACCAGCAACTCCGCGTGATTTCGCACATCGCGCGCACCTACGCCGACGGTATCGCCGACATCACCACGCGCCAGACTTACCAGATTCACTGGCTCACCATCGAGAATATTCCCGCCGTTATGGACGCGTTGCAGCCGATTGGCCTGGGCGTCAAAAACGGACTGTTCGGCGCGTGCGGCGACATCTGCCGCAATATCCTGACTTCGCCGCTGATTAACATTGATCCGCAACAGATCATTGACCCAACGCCGTTTTTCACCCAAGCGCAGGCGTATTTTTCTTCGACGCCCGAATATGCCGATCTGCCGCGCAAGTTCAAAGTCGCCATCGTCGGACATCGCGGCGGCGGCCAGTGCGAAATCAACGACCTGTCGTTTTATGGAGTGAAACGCTCCGATGGTCAGGTCGGTTACGGCGTGATGGTCGGCGGCGGTCTTTCGACCGAGCCGCATCTGGCGCAGGATTTGGGCGTGTTTGTCGCGCCCGAACAGGCGATGGATGTCATCAAAGCGATGATTTCGGTTTACCGCGATCACGGTTATCGCAAGAGCCGCAAGCACGCGCGCGTCAAATATCTGGTCGCCGATTGGGGCGCTCAGAAATATCGCGAGGAAGCCGAAAAATACACCGGTTTTCGTATTACCGACGCCGAATCTGAGCCGCCGTTTGTGAAGGGTTACGAAGATCATTATGGCGTTCACCCGCAGATTCAGGAAGGCTTGAGCTACGTCGGCGTGCCGGTGGCTGGTGGCCGCGTCAACAGCGATCAGTGGGACGCCATCGCCGACATTGCCGAGCAATACGGTTCGGGCGATATTCGCCTGACGATCATGCAATCGTTCTACATTCCCAACGTGAAGAACGAAGATACCGCGACGGTTGTCGAGAAAGTCGAAGCGATTGGTTTGCCGATTAACGTCTCGCCGATTCGTTCGGGCATGGTCTCTTGCACCGGCATCCAATATTGTAACTTGGCCGTGACCGAAACCAAAAATCGCGCCATCGAAACGGTGAAGTGGCTGGACGAGAACACCAAGTTCGACGCCGCCGAGCATCTGCGCATCAACTTCAACGGTTGCCCGAACTCGTGTGGCCAGGGCTGGATCGCCGACATCGGTTTGCAGGGTTGCTCGAAGAAAGTGGACGGAGTGCAGAAGGATCACTTCGACGTGTTTCTGGGCGGCAAACTGGGTTCGGACGCCAGGTTTAATCGCCGCATCAAGCGCATCGACGCCGACGATGTCCCCCTTGCGATCAAGACGTTGAGCGAGACTTATCTGGAGCGGCGCGCCGAAGGCGAAGCGTTCGCCGAGTGGGTCGAAAAGCAGACCGACGAAGAGTTGGAACTGTTGTTTTAAGGTTGGAAATTTGGGGAAAGGCGCGGCTCGTAAGAGTCGCGCCTTTTTTTTGTTCGTGCCAGCGAAGAACTTTACGGATGCCGCGATACTTTTCGGCGACCAATTCTTCGGGCGCCCAATCCTCTTTGATGCCGCAGAAATTGCGCGCCTTGAGATGCAGCCATTCGGCGAAGGCTTCGGCGAAACGGTCGGCCAGACTTTGCACAAAATATACTGTATTAACGGATGCGACGCGGCGGTGAAGTCACGTCGTTTTACTTACCACAATATTTTCTTGGATCAAAATTCCCGCACTGATGCTGGCGCAAGGTGAAACCTATAAAGGTCTGACGAGCGCCGCTCAGACAAAGCAGTGGCAACTGATTCAGAACCACATCGAGTGGAAGTTGAAGTTACCCGACGACATTGGTATCTCCAAAACGGCTCAATTGAGGCGTAGCGCACCGATTCACTCCGAGTTGCGCTTGCCATTGGTGGCATTGGCGACGCAACTCATCAATAGACCTCTTGCATAAGTCGTTTTGAGCGTGATTTTTGCTCTGACTCGCTCAATGGGCGGGGCTTACGCCCTCTTCCAATCGGGGTTTTCTCTTCGCCCAAAGATTGGAAGAGGGCGTAAGCCCCGCTAACATCGCAATTGTCGGTGACTTTTGCAAGAGGTCTAATCTCCGCAAGAGCGCGGATAACGCGCGCAATCCTACGCCCTGGGCGTTGAAGAAAGGCATCGAGACCGAAATCCGCGCCGCCTTCGACCCGCTGTTTCAAACCTGCGAACGCCTTGAAATCGTGGCACAACAGGGCGTTGATCCATCGCGCTTGCAAAGCGAACTCGAACAGGAAGCCGCCAACTTGCGGCAGTTGCTGCAAGCGACCGAAGAGGCTTCGGCGGAAATGGCCCGCCTGACACTTTCGGCAGGCCGCTGGAAAGTCGCGGATTCGAGCGGCAAGTTCGAGCGCTTGGGCTGGGCCGCGCGCGAGTTGACCCGATTCAACCGCGAATTGGACGAGTAATTTGCCCTCTGCAAATCGCGTGATTCACCGCCCGACCCGAATCTTCTCCGGCAGATAGCCCAGATTCGGACTCCGCTACTTCTCCGCCTGACTCTTTGCGGGCATCGAGACAATTAGCAAAACAATTAAACTTCAACCGAGGTAAATTCATGCAAACACTCGCAGACGAAACGCAACTCAAAGCCGTCTTCAAAGCCGCTTTAGTCGAAGTGATGGAAGAACGACGCGACCTAATTCGGGATGCCGTTGAGGACGCGTTGGAAGAAATCGCGTTAGCGCGCGCCATCGAAGAAGGCAAAGATTCAGAAACCGTCAGTCGCGACGAAGTTTTCGCGTTGCTTGAGAGCGCGTCTTGACCGTTGAATTGTCGGGTAAACTGTCTTTCAAGAGGTGCTGAAATGCCAATTGAAATGACGATGGCGGAAATCGAAGATCAGTTCGATTCCGAATGGATATTAGTCGAAGAGCCGCAGACCGATGAGAGTTTGCGCGTGCTGCGAGGCCGCGTGCTGCATCACAGCCCAGACCGCGACGAAGTTTATCAAGCGGCAGTGCGATTGCGTCCCAAACGCAGCGCAATTCTTTATACCGGAAAAATGCCGGAGAACACGGCGGTCGTGCTTTGAACGTTTCGTTCGATGGCCAAAGCGGACTCATCATTGTGCCCGCCGAAATCTTCGGGCCAGTTGGCAGTATTATCGTTCAACTCGCGCTCGATACCGGTGCAACGGGAACGTTAATTAACGCCGACTTGCTGCTCGTCATTGGTTACGATCCGAGTTTGGCGATGGAACAGGTGAAAGTCACGACGGGAAGCGCGGTTGAATCGGTTCCTCGTTACGCCATGAGCCGCATCGAAGCGTTAGGCCAGGAGCGCAATGACTTTTCGATTTTAGGTCACACACTTCCGCCGAGCGCAGGCATTGATGGGCTGTTGGGTTTGGACTTCATGCGCGGGCGAGTGCTGACCGTTGATTTTGCCGACGAAGTGGTGAGCTTGAGTTAAGCGTTCTTACGCGCTTCGCCAATCGGCGCCCGCCAACACACCGGCGACGCTCAAATCTTCGTCCAACTCGTCCCAATGCAAGCCACGCCCGCCCGCGCCAATTTGACAACGCGCGCGTTGCTCCGGCGTGGCTGCTGTTAAGCGCGGAAACCACACCAAAGGCACGCTCACAACGCGGCCATCGGTCAGCGAAACGTGCATCATATCGTCGTCAAATTCGACCGCCTGCGCGCGAGCTTCGGTTGGCACGAACGAGCGATTCATAGCTCTGCATCCTCAATGCCCATTTTTACGCCCGCGACAATCGCGCTCAACTGAGCGGGCGCGACTTTACCGATGCGATTGTCGAAACGCACAACGTCGAGCGCCCGCACCTGCGAAGCGTCGGCGCTGCTGGTTTTGCCCAAACCGTTATCGGCGTCAGGTTCAATTACAACATACCAGGCGCCCAGAGCATGAACGGTTTTATGTTCCATAATCGGCACCCCCAATCGCACCGTCGGGCGCCCATAGTTGGCGTGGCTGATAACGACGATCGGACGTTTTTTGGCTTGCTCGCTGCCGCGCACCGGTTCTAACTCCACCCACCAAATTTCGCCGCGTTTGGGATTAACCGAAGCCGCGCTCAAAGCGCCGCCTCTGCGCCGTCCTCGATGAACGATTCGCCATCGAGCGCGCGCCAATCGGCGGCTTCGCTTTGCCCTTCGTCGCTCGCATAAAACTCGGCCAAAGCGCGCGCGCTGCGCTCCAAAACCAATGCTCGCACGTCTTGCGGCGCCTCGGCCAACGCGACAATCGCCGCGTTATGCAGTTCGCCCTCGTCGCTGGAAAGTTCGGCCCACAATTCGTCGGCCTGACGCACAACCGATTGATGCGGTGAAGACTCGAACAGCGCCGATTCCGGCACGCGCCACACGCGGCCCCGTTTGAGTCCGCGCAATCGTCCCGTCCGCAATTGTTCGCGCACGGTAAAAGTCCCCAATTGCAACCGCTCGGCGGCTTGCTCGACGGTCAAAAGCGTTTCAGTCATGGTGGGTATTTTACATCAATTTTTGCCGAAGAGCTAATATGTGGCGTTAGTCTTTGTCGGTTTGCATGAGATTTGAAGCGACTTCATTAATAAGGAAGGACGCCACATTTAAAGTTGGAGAATTGGGAAAAGCGCGACTGGCAAGGGTCGCGCCTTTTTCTATTGGGATATTGAGTTTCTATGTGTCATTAGCAACCAAACGACTACAATTTGAAAACTCATTTTACTCTCACGTAAGTCAGATTAACCGGCTTCAAAGGAAAACTTATCGATTCGGAAACAACTTCCATCTTTTCTGGCGAGTAACTACGCACTTCCAAGGAGAAGGAAGGCTTGTATAAGTTAAGATCTCCTTGATGGAGCGGATCTATTTGAAATGGAACACCGTGTTGATCGCTTGAAGTAGTTTTGAACAAAATCATGTTACCAATGCACTGGTAATCAGCATAAAGATTTATGCCGTATTGTTCTACAGAATGACATTTGCCATTTTTTTCGAATGTTACAAAAGACAAAGGGCTTTTCCAGCTTCCTATTAAGTCGCTCTCTGTTATCTTCACCGGAGGAACAGGAGGTAGGAAGGACGCTCTATTTTGGAACAACAAAATAGCGACCAATATCAAAATGAGGCCACTGAGTTCCCAAACTTTGCGGTAACGGGCAAAATTTTTCATGAGGTTGATTTAATGAGAAATTTTCACGCGCTCCGCCAATCGGCGCCCGCCATCAAACCGGCGACGCTTAAATCTTCGTCCAACTCATCCCAATGCAAGCCACGCCCACCCGCGCCAATCTGACAACGCGCCCGTTGCTCCGGCGTGGCTGCTGACAGGCGCGGGAACCACACCAAAGGCACACTCACAACGCGGCCATCGGTGAGTGCGACGTGCATCATATCGTCGTCAAATTCGACCTTCTGAGCGAGAGCTTCGGTCGGCACAAATGAGCGTTGTCTAATCGGTGAAGTAAGCATTCCAAGCCTCCAGTAAAGTATCTTTGTGTTCAGTTACGAGGCGTTCAATTCGCCGTAGTTCGGGGCCGTTGAAGCCGTGATTGAACGCCATTAGAACGGGTTCGAGCCAGAACTTCGCTTCCTTTTCCGCCTGTTGAACGTGGATGTGCGGCGGCTCTTGGCTCTCATTTGAGTAAAAAAAAACCGTTTACCGTCGATGCGAAGCACTACTGGCATTTGTAGAGTTTAACTGGCGCCAACAAAAAAGGACGTGACGCCCTGCGCGCCACGTCCTTTTTCTTTTACCGTCCGACCTGAATCTTCTCCGGCATATAACCCAGATTCGGACTCAGCCACTTCTCCGCTTGCTCGAACGTCATGTTCGCGCGCGGCGCATAGTCCGCGACTTGGTCGCGCCCGATTTTGCCGACGGCGAAGTAATGCGCCTTCGGGTGATTGAGGTAAATGCCGCTGACCGAACTGCCTGGCATCATCGCCATGCTTTCGGTCAGCGTGATGCCCGCGTATTCGCCCGCTTGAAGCAAATCGAACAGCGCCGTTTTGGGCGTGTGATCGGGGCACGCCGGATAGCCAAACGCCGGACGGATGCCGCGATATTTTTCGGCGACCAATTCTTCGGACTTGAAATCCTCTTTGATGCCGCAGAAATTGCGCGCCTTTAAGTGCAGCCATTCGGCGAAGGCTTCGGCTCAACGTGCGCGTCGAGGCTCAACGGAGTGACCTCTCATCGCTTAAGACTATGGGCGCGAGGAACTCTCGAATTGCTCCGGCGATTTCCAAGCCGTGCGTTTCAAGAGCGAAGTGGCCGGTGTCGAAGAGATGCACTTGCGCGTTGGGGTTGTCACGCTTGAATGCCTGCGCGCCTGCTGGCAAAAAGAACGGGTCGTTTTGTCCCCAAACTGCCAGAAGAGGCGGCTGATGCTGGCGGAAATAGGATTGAAACTTCGGATACAGCGCGACGTTGTTCCGATAATCGTAAAACAAATCAAGTTGAATGTCCGTGTTACCGCTTCTTTCTATCAGCGCCTGATCAAGCGTGTAGCTTTCGGGCGCGATTTGTGTCGCGTCGGTTGTGCCATGTGTGTATTGCCAGCGCGTCGTGTCCGGCGTTAAAAACGCCCGTAACGCTTCGCGGTTCGTTTGGCTTTCCTCTTTCCAGTAGGCGCGGATCGGATTCCAACCCTCACTCAAGCCCTCTTCGTAGGCATTGCCATTCTGTGAGATAATCGCCGTGACCCGTTCGGGATGCGCTAAAGCAAGGCGAAAACCAACGGGCGCACCGTAGTCGAAGACGTAAATCGCGTAAGAATCGAGTTGAAGCGCATCAATAAACCCTTCGACCACGCGAGTGAGATTGTCAAAGGTGTAGGTGAAGTCTGGCGTTTCGACTTGGGTGAAGCCAAATCCTGGCAAGTCCGGCGCAATGACGCGAAAATCTTTTGCCAAACGCGGCATCAAATCGCGGAACATATGCGATGAAGTTGGGAAGCCGTGTAACAGCAGCAGCACCGGCGCCAAAGGCGCTCCGGCTTCGCGGTAAAATACTCGCACTCCTTCGACTTCCACCGCGCCGAAGCGCACCTGTGGCCAAAGCGCATCGGCGCTCGTTGTGTCCCCTGCTTGTGAATGTGTTGTGTTGTTCATAGAAATACTCTCGCAACCCACAGCCCTTCTAACCGTCAAAAGGGCTGTTGATGGAATTATACGAAATTTCTTATAACCTGTCAACCTAATTATGGAGGTTATATTTTGATGAGCAACTTTCTTTTCGATAGTGGAGCAACTGCTCTTGATTTTGCGAACACGGAGATGGTGGTGGCGCGCGAAAAGCGCGATTTGTTGACGGACTGGAGCAGTCTGGTGAATTGGAGTGCAGGCGCGGGCCTGATCAGCGAAGAAGATGCAGATGCTTTGCGGTGCTTTGAGGGCACGCTTCAAGGCGAAGACGCGCTTTCCTGTGCGCGCGAGTTGCGCGTGCGATTGCGCGAATTAGCGCCTGCTCTCTCGTCTGGCCAACAAGCAAACGAATCAGCCATGCAATTCGTCAATGATCTGTTGGCATTGCGAGTCGGGCACCCAGTGTTGGAACTTTCCGAAGAAGGCGATGCTTTTCGACTGCGCTACGAAATCCCCCCGTCTGAGCCGCTGCATTTGGTAGCGTGTATTGCTCAGAGCGCGGCTCAGTTACTCTGTTCAGCCCAGGCAACACACATCAAAAAATGTGACAATGCCGATTGCACACAGTTATTTTTGGATACAAGCAAAAACAAGACGCGGCGCTGGTGCAGCATGGGGGTGTGCGGAAACAGGAGCAAAGCAGCCCTACATCACCAGAGGCGAAAGACAAAGCAAGAGAAGGCCAGCTAAAGGCAGACAAACGAAACACCCCGACAAAATTGTCGGGGTGTTCTGTGTTGTTCTATATCATCGCCCAACCTGAATCTTCTCCGGCATATAGCCCAGATTCGGACTCAGCCACTTCTCCGCCTGCTCGAACGTCATGCCGTTGCGCGGCGCGTAATCGGCGACCTGGTCGCGCCCGATTTTGCCGACGGCGAAATAATGCGCCTTCGGATGATTGAGGTAAATGCCGCTCACCGAACTGCCTGGCATCATCGCCATGCTTTCGGTTAAGGTGATGCCCGCGTATTCCTGCGCTTGCAGCAAGTCGAACAGCGCCGTTTTAGGCGTGTGATCGGGGCACGCCGGATAGCCAAACGCCGGACGGATGCCGCGATACTTTTCGGCGACCAATTCTTCGGGCTTGAAATCCTCGTGGATGCCGCAGAAATTGCGCGCCTTTAAGTGCAGCCATTCGGCGAAGGCTTCGGCGAAACGGTCGGCCAGACTTTGCACCAATAGCGCGGAGTGATCGTCGTTGGCACGCTTGTAATCCATCACGATTTTCTCGGCGCCGTGAATCGAAACCGCGAAACCGCCGACGTAATCGAGCAAACCGCTTTCTATCGGCGCCACGAAATCGGATAGCGATAAATCGAAGCGGCCCGCCGCTTTGTCTATCTGCTGGCGCAGCATCGGGAAGCGCGCCAGTTCGCGTTTGGCGTCGGTGTCGGCCCACAGAATCACGTCGTCGCCCTCGGAGTTGGCGGGCCAAAATCCCCACGTCGCGCGCGCTTCCAAGCTTTTGCGATTGATCAGCATTTGCAGAATTTTCTGCGCGTCGGCGTAAAGCTCGGTCGCGGTTTCGCCGACGACTTCGTCCCCCAAAATTTCGGGATAGCGTCCAGCCAACTCCCAGCTCGAAAAGAACGGCGTCCAGTCAATGAACTGCGCCAATTCGTCCAAGGGCACGCCGCGCAGCATTTGCAGGCCGATGCGTTCGGGCAAGGCGATATCTTCCGGTTTCCACTCGACCGGAAAATGACGCGCGCGCGCGACCTCAATCGTGGCCAGCGCCTTGGCTTCGCGCTTGGCCCAGAACTGTTCGCGGTCGCGCTGTTGCGTATCCGCCGTCTTTTTCACCAGAGCGTCGCGGTTGGTTTCCGACAGCAAATCGCTGGCGACGCCGACGGCTTTGGAGGCGTCCAAAACGTGCAAAACCGGCCCGCTGTAATTCTCGGCGATTTTCACTGCCGTGTGAATCCGCGAAGTCGTGGCACCGCCAATCAACAGCGGAACTTTGAATTGCTGCCGCTCCATCTCAGTAGCCACGCCGACCATCTCATCCAATGATGGCGTGATGAGGCCGCTCAAACCGATGATGTCCACGTTGTGTTCGATGGCCGCTGCCAGGATTTTGTCGGTCGGCACCATCACGCCCAGATCGATGACCTCGTAATTATTGCACGCCAGCACCACGCCGACGATATTTTTGCCGATGTCGTGAACGTCGCCTTTCACCGTCGCCATCAGGATTTTGCCCTGGCCCTGCGAGGCGCCCGACAGCTCTTTTTCCTTCTCCATATAAGGAAGGAGAACCGCGACGGCCTTCTTCATCACGCGCGCCGATTTGACGACCTGAGGCAAGAACATTTTGCCCTGCCCGAACAGGTCGCCGACGACGTTCATGCCGTCCATCAGCGGCCCCTCGATGATGTGAAGCGGGCGCTCATATTCGCCGCGCGCCTCGTCAACATCGGCTTCGACGTAGGCGTCAATTCCCTTCAATAAGGCGTGGCTCAGGCGCTGTTGAACGGTGCCCAGACGCCACTCTTCGGTCTTGACTTCGGCTTTTTCGCCCGAATCGTTGGCCTTGATTTCGTCGGCCAGCGTCACCAAACGTTCGGTCGCGTCTTCGCGGCGGTTGAGCAAAACGTCTTCCACAGCCTCCAACAGATTCGGCTCGATTTCGTCGTAAACCTCCAGCATTCCGGCGTTGACGATGCCCATATCGAGGCCCGCCGCGATGGCGTGCTTGAGGAACGCCGAGTGCATCGCCTCGCGCACTTTGTTGTTGCCGCGAAAGCTAAACGAGACGTTGGAAATGCCGCCCGAAACCATCGCGCCAGGCAAGTTTTCCTTGATCCATTTGGTCGCGCGGATGAAATCAACCGCGTAATTGACGTGCTCTTCGAGGCCCGTCGCTACTGTCAGCACGTTGGGATCGAAGATAATATCCTGCGGCGGAAAGCCGACTTCGTTGACCAGAATGTTATAGGCGCGCTCGCAAATCTCGATGCGGCGCTCGTAACTGTCGGCCTGGCCCTGCTCGTCAAACGCCATCACGATGGCGCCCGCGCCGTAGCGCCGCACCAAATGGGCGTTGCGCCGAAACGCCTCTTCGCCCTCTTTGAGCGAAATCGAGTTGACGATGCCCTTGCCCTGAATCACCTGCAAACCGGCCTCGATGATCTCCCATTTGGACGAATCCACCATCACCGGCACGCGCGAAATATCCGGCTCGGCGGCCAGCAGATTCAGAAAATAACGCATCGTCTGCGGCCCGTCGAGCAAGCCTTCGTCGAAGTTGATATCAATAATGTTGGCGCCGCTTTCGACCTGCTGACGCGCGATGTCCAGAGCCTCAGAGAACTTTTCTTCTTTCACAAGGCGACTAAACTTCGGCGAACCGGTGACGTTGGTGCGCTCGCCGACCATCTGAAAATTCGATTCGGGCCGAATCGTGAGCGCCTCCAAACCCGAAAACTGCGCGTAGGGCGAAGGCGCCGCAATCGCGCGCGGCTTCACGCCTTCGACGGCCTCAGCCATCGCCGAGATATGTTCGGGCGTCGTGCCGCAGCAACCGCCCAGAATATTGAGCCAGCCGTCGCGCGCCCATTCGCCCGTCACTTTCGCCATATTTTCGGGCGTATCGTCGTATTCGCCGAAAGCGTTGGGCAGACCGGCGTTGGGATAGCACGCGACCAGCGTCGGCGCCAGACGCGAAAGTTCGGAGATATAAGGCCGCATTTCGGCGGCGCCCAAGGCGCAGTTGAGCGAAATGGCGAACAGATCGGCGTGCGAAATCGAGAGAATCGCGGCTTCGAGCTGCTGGCCGCTGAGGGTGCGGCCCGAAGCATCGGTGATGGTGAGCGAGGCGATGACGGGCCGGCGCTCGTAACCTTCGTCCCACAGCTCGTCAATGGCGAAGAGCGCCGCCTTGAGATTGAGCGTATCGAAGGTGGTTTCGGGCAGCAGAATGTCCACGCCGCCATCCAATAATGCGCGGGTTTGTTCCTTATAGGCCTCGACCATTTCGCTCCACGAAACCGCGCGAAACGCCGGATCGTTGACGTCGGGCGACATCGAAAGCGTGCGATTTGTGGGGCCCAGCGCGCCCGCGACAAAACGCGGTTTGCCGTCGAGCGCTTCGACTTCATCGGCAGCCGCGCGCGCGACGCGGGCCGCAGCCACGTTGAGGTCGTAGATCGAAGTCGGGTCTTCGAGACCGTAATCGGCCTGGGCGATGCGGGTGCCGGAAAAGGTGTTGGTTTCGACGATGTCGGCGCCGGCCTCGAAGTATTGGCGATGAATCGCCTGAATCGCGCGTGGCTGCGTCAAAACCAGGACATCGTTATTGCCCTTGAGCGGCAATTCGTGATCTTTGAAGCGTTCGCCGCGAAAATCTTCCTCGCTAAATTTGTAGGTCTGAATGAGCGAACCCATCGCGCCATCGAGAAGGAGAATGCGCTGGGAGAGGGCGTCGCGGAGAAGGTCGAATCTATTCATCATGATACGTTGATAGTTTAGTCGGTTCGGGCGAATGGCGGGTGCGATTTGGTTTTTAGGTTTGGGATTAGTGGGTTGCGAGATTTTAATAGCGAGAGCAAAAAGGGAGAAATCGTTCCCATACCACAAAGAAAAGAGCCGAACCAAAAAAATTTGCACAAAATTTGAAACTGTGTTATAATATTCTGCAAAGGAGAAAAATCATGGCTGAAAAAATCGGACAAGGCATTGAATACATAAAAGTTGGCAAGCTGCACGTCGTGCGTATTGTGCGTGACCTTGCCAAGCCGTTTGTAATTGGCCCCTTGATAAATAAGGTTTACCCAAGTGGTGGTGGCGACCGCGTCCAAGTGCAAAATTTGTCATCGCTATTGCAGTCGGGAGTTCCTTCGCTTTACCCCAGAATCAAAGGTAAACAGCAAAAGTTAGTTCCGTTGTGGGTTAGCAATGGAACTTTCTTCGGAATAGACAACGATGACGATTACGAAGATAAAGTCAAATTCTTTGTAAGCGGCCCTGTGTTGCAGAATGGACCCAAGCAACGTCGCGCCAATGCACCTAAAAGTTTAGGCGTAAAATCAAATCGCTGGATACAATTACACAACTTGTATGCCAGTGGCGATGTGGAAGGGCACTTTGTGCAGATGCAAGGTTACGCTTCTGCTTACAACATTAGAACTGGAAAGGTGCCTTACTTACCGATTAACGCCTACAAGAGCAGACGTTGGCAATGGGCAAGCGGTGGCGCAGCGTGCCTCATAGAGAATGGCGTTGCTCACACTGAAAGCTACTGGGGAAGCAACGCAGGCGGAAAATTTAGCGAAGATCAATGGTATAGCACAGGGCCAGTTATTGCCATCAATTCCACAGAGAAGACTGTCATTTATCTTATCATGGAAACCAGCGACCCTAGAGAATTCTTCTGGAGAGATATGACTGCTTACCTCCAGGGAGATTTTCTCAGGGATATTAATCACCCAGCGGATGGGAAAATACAAGAAGCATTGGTCTACGACGGTGCCAGTGCCAGACAACTATGGGTCAAAGGTAAAGGGGAAGTTTTTGCTTCTGATCGTGGTGTTCCACAATTCCTTTGCTTATGGGGGCAAGAGTAGACAAATTCCATGCTAAACCCCAAGTTCTATAAAACTGCTGTTGCCCTATCAATTTGTCTTCTACAAGGTTGCTCAACCAAGCAGATTGTCAAAAATGAGAGGCCAGAAAGTAGTAATAGCCTTACTATACCGAAAGCCGAGACAAAGGACGATTTTTCAGGTTTCGCCAACTCTGAATGGTTCGGTGAATACAAGGGAGCTAATCCATCTGCTACTATCCAGTTAAAAATGGATGCAGTATGCTTTTTAGGGCAAGAAAATGGCACATTAAAAATGGGTAGCTACGCAATCAACAACAACAACATTCTAATCGCCCAAGGCGAAAAAGGATGGAAAGGCACACTCAAGAATGGTAAATTGATTGTGAAAAATTTTATGGGAGAGCAAACCTATGTTCTCACCAAGCAAAAAGGACCATTTGATCCTACAGCTTAAATTCACCTGAACACTGGTATTTGCTGAAGGTGGTTTCTGGCAGCAGAATATCGACGCCGCCATCCAATAAAGCGCGGGTTTGTTCCTTATAGGCCTCGACCATTTCGCTCCACGAAACCGCGCGAAACGCCGGATCGTTGACGTCGGGCGACATCGAAAGCGTGCGATTTGTGGGGCCAAGCGCGCCCGCGACAAAACGCGGTTTGCCGTCCTGTGCCTCGACTTCATCGGCAGCCGCGCGCGCGACCTTAGCCGCAGCCACGTTGAGGTCGTAGATCGAAGTCGGGTCTTCGAGACCGTAATCGGCCTGCGCGATGCGGGTGCCGGAAAAGGTGTTGGTTTCGACGATGTCGGCACCGGCCTCGAAGTATTGGCGATGAATGGCCTGAATCGCGCGGGGCTGCGTCAAAACCAGGACATCGTTATTGCCCTTGAGCGGCAATTCGTGATCTTTGAAGCGTTCGCCGCGAAAATCTTCCTCGCTAAATTTGTAGGTCTGAATGAGCGAACCCATCGCGCCATCGAGAATGAGAATGCGCTGAGAGAGGGCGTCGCGGAGAAGGTCGAATCTATTCATCATGATACGTTGATAGTTTAGTCGGTTGAGGGAAGTTGGGGTGCGATTTGGTTTTGGGATTAGTGATTGAGGGACGGAATTTTGTGAGGCGCACGTAGGTAAATTAGGTAAACTTAAGCTATGCCAATATCAGACGAAAAGTCCTTTGTGTCGCCGTCCGTTGATAAAAACCAAATCAAGTGGTTGTCTGCCCTTGCATCACGTTCTACCCGCACCGAAAAAGTAAACACAAGAGAAATGTTTGTTGAACTCAATGGTCAGTTGCCCAAAGATTTTGATCCGTCAAAAATCGATGGACTCCTATGTGCTGATGGTAATTTGATTACCGTCTTCGGGCGAGCATTTATAAATCCGCAGGACAAACACGTCCAAGAAACTAATTTGGTGGCGCAAGCTATTCGCAGTATTCTTATGGCTAATCCAAATACGAGTAACATCAATGTGAGCGCCATTTCTCAGAAGACCGAATTAGAAGAGCAAGACATTGCGAATGTTCTTGAGTCTATGGCTGGCTTCATGGGCGGTGGGTATTTTCACACTTCTGGAACTAATTATGGCCCATCAGGATGGGCGAGCATAAACATTGATGACGAATTGCTAAAGAAATTTATTCGCTTCGAGAGCATCGAAGTGATACTGAAGGAGCGTATACTTGAAACGATGAAGCCTTCAGAACGATACGGTTTGATTTTACGAATCACAGAAAAGATGGTGCAAGAGAAGACCTTGAACCAGATCAAACTGTTTTTTCACGCTTGCCAACTTTCGCAAGACGAAACGTTGCCTTTGTTAGGCAAAGCGAAATATGTTGAAGCTGTGTTGCGTGACTTACCCGATGCTCAGATTGAGATGGTTGCAACAGAGCTTGGTTTGTCACCAGCAGAGGATGTAAAACAATCTGTTCGCGCCAACGCTTACCAAACCGTGGACGCCACACCCGAAAAACAAACAGTAAGCGAGAACTATGATGTCGCTTTGTCTTTTGCAGGAGAAGATAGAGAGACGGTAAAAAGACTTGCCGAATTGTTGAAAGACAGCGGTTATAAAGTGTTTTATGACGACTACGAGGTAGCCAACCTTTGGGGTAAAGACCTCTATGTGCATTTGTCTGACGTTTACCGTAACAGGGCGAGATACTGCGTGATGTTTTTGAGCTATCACTACAGTCATAAGCTGTGGACGAACCATGAGCGAAAAGCGGCACAGGCGCGCGCGTTCCGCGAGAGTTCGGACTATATCCTTCCTGTGCGCTTTGATGACACTGAAATACCAGGTATATCTGACACGATTGGCTATCTTGATTTGAGAAAAATCACTATTGAGAGAGTGTTTAATTTACTGGAAGAGAAACTTAGAAGTTAAGCGTCATCAACAGTTGAGTAGGCAACCTTTGTTTTAACGCGAATTTCAAGAGGAGTTGGGCCGCTGATATTGGCCCGACTCCTCTTGGCTTTGGCGGGGCGGCTGGCGGGCATTTGACGTTCGCAAGGGCGCGCTTTGAGCGGGCAGGGGCCGAGTTTGCCGGAGCGAAGCGGCGGTTTCGGTTGTCGAAATCGCGATGGCGGGCGGCGGGGCGGGGCTTTCGTCGGGCGACGTGGCTGGGGTTAGCAGAAGTTGCAGGCGTGGGGAAAAACACGCATAATTTATGGAGAACGGAGGAAAATCAATGGCAACAGCAATTCAACCCAAACAATCGCAAAGAGACGAGGAGCGTTCCGAAACTATCAACGCCGAACGACCCATTTGGGAAACGGTCGCGGAAATTGGGGCACAAATCCCTGATGACGAATGGAAAAAAGTGCCGGAAGATTCTTCCATCAACTATAAGCGACATCTTTATGGCGCTCCGGCCAAGTCGGTATGAACGAAGTTTTCGCCGATGCCGGATATTGGATCGCTCTGTTTCATCCGCGTGATCGTCTCCACTCCAAAGCCCTCGTTGTTTCGCAGAGCATCAGGGGGCGGCGTATCGTGACAAGTCAGGCCGTGCTTACAGAGTTTCTCAATCATTTCGCCGCGTTTGGAGCGCAGTTTCGAGGCAAAGCCGTGCAGGTCGTTCAAAGCTTGCGCCAAAGTTCGGAAGTCGAAATCGTCGAACACACCTCAGCGCAGTTTGAAGCGGCGTTGGCTTTATACGCCAAGCGTCCCGATAAAGAGTGGGGACTGACCGACTGCGACTCCTTTCTGATCATGCAGCAAAGGGCAATCACAGAAGTTTTGGCTCACGACGAACATTTTATTCAGGCCGGATTTATCGCATTGCTTCGACTTTAGCTGGCCGATAACAGTAGCCGACAAACGCGGCGTCTGCTTCAACGCGAAATTGGGGAGGAGTCGGGCCGCTGACATTGGCCCGACTCCTTTTGGCTTTGGCGGGGCGGCGGGCGGGCGTTTGACGCTCGCGAGGGCGCGCTTGGAGCGGGCAGGGGCCGAGTTTGCCGGAGCGAATCGGCGGTTTCGTTGGTCGAAATCGCGATGGCGGGCGGCGGAGTTTAGTCCTGGATTTCCGGCGGTTCGATAGCTGCATCGCTCGAATCAGTGAGCGTGACGCCTACGATGAGTGCCAGAGTGCGCGCGCTGGCTTCGACTTCGGCAGGATGGGCGCGTCCGTCGCGGCGCTCAAAGCGCGCGATGTCCAAAACACGGGTTTGGCTCACGTCGGCGCAACTCATTTTAGAAAGTCCGCTCGTCTCGTTGTCACCGATTGCCACGCGCCAAATCCGCCGTGCGTCGCGGGCGGGCAGATAATCGGTGATGGGCGCGCACAGCCTCACGGTGCGCTCGCCGATTTGAGGTAGTGACAGCACCAAGGCGGGACGCGTGTCGCCGCGCCCGCCTTTGTCACTGCTCATCTCGCTGCCAACGGTCGGCTCAAAATCCACGCGCCAAATCTCGCCGCGCCTTGGGTTGAGCGCGGGCGGTTGCTTTGGGAGTTTCAAGCGTCCTTTCCTTCGGCTGGCGCCTCGGCTTTGTCGGCGCGATAAAGTCCGTCCAAATAGTCGGGGGCCTCGTCGGGGAAGTGAGGTTTGAGATCGAGCGCACGCCACTGCGACAAGTCATCTTCGGGGCCGTCCCACTCCTCGACGGCTTTAGCTGCGGCTGCGGTCACGATCTCAATGGTCGCGGCGTCGCTCGCCGCAAGTCGGATAATCGCCGCATTGCGCCGCTTCATGTCGCCGCTATCGAGCGCCTCTAATATCGCCGCCGCACGCGTTTCCGGCGTGCTTTGCGGATTGGCGTTACTTTGAATGTGCGTCGTGTCCGGCGTGGCTTCACCCAACGCGCTCTCTGGCACGCGCCAGACGCGCCCGCGCTTGATCGCGCGCAGTTCGCCGCGCTTGAGTTGGCGCCTGACAGTTTCGGGGTGCAACTGCAATCGCTCGGCGGCTTGTTCAACGGTGAGAAGCATTTCCATCATGCTTTATATTTTACATCATTGGCTTGCGTAGAGCAAAGCAGCTTCAAGTTGGGCGGGGCACGACTTCATCAAAATTTGTTCGCGCTTAAAAGATGGTGATCGAAGTCGGGTCTTCGAGACCGTAATCGGCCTGAGCGATGCGGGTGCCGGAAAAGGTGTTGGTTTCGACGATGTCGGCGCCAGCCTCGAAGTATTGGCGATGAATGGCCTGAATCGCTTTGGGCTGCGTCAAAACCAGGACATCGTTATTGCCCTTGAGCGGCAGCTCGTGATCTTTGAAGCGTTCGCCGCGAAAATCTTCCTCGGAGAATTTGTAAGTCTGAATGAGCGAACCCATCGCGCCATCGAGAATGAGAATGCGCTGGGAGAGGGCGTCGCGGACCCTACGAATCTATTCATTAGGAGAAGTTGATAGGTTAGTCGGTTGAGCGGATGGTGGGGTGCGATTTGGTTTTGGGGATGGGGGTGGAAAGCGTGGAGTTTGTTAGTTGCCCGAATTGGTGCCGTGCGACGAAGCAGCGGAAGATTTGCGGGATAATAACATCGTTGTGCTGCTTGCACGCTGCTTGGATGCGTGTTATAATTGATCCACTAACAGGAGTCAAACCAAATGATTAAAGATTCTAATGTCCCTCTCGACAAAATCCTGAACACTATTCTGGGGAGCGCCGTTGATTCCGGTGTCCATGAAGTTCACATTCAGCGCCAGATGCTTGACACTCCTGTTCAAGACGAAATTCGGGGATTACCTACACCTTTGAGTTTTACGAGGAATGAAGGCGTATTTGTATTTTTTCGGGGTGCAGGCGGTCTCGAAAAGCAAATTGATTTGCCTCATTTCGTAACGAAGCCTTTGTTCGGGCGTATTCAAGAGTTGAGTGACACAAAGATGTCAGAACAACATGGTTTCCCAGAAGGCCATCTTCAGTTTGAGCATGATTCTCAACGCTATGAGTGGCAAGTGCTGGTTGGGCCGAACGAATTGGGTGAGAAGGTTGTGTTGAGGCAGACAACTATTCAAAGCGTCTAACAAGCAGCACGACAAGGCGCCGCACCCGACCGCCTACAGACTGCGCTTTCGGCTCCATCCGTTTCGTTTACAATTCCGAACTCAACACAACAAAGTAGCGACTGCTGATGGTCGCGCCTCGTCTGCTTTAACGAGAATTTCAAGCGGAGTTGTGCGGGGACATTGGCCCGACTCCTCTTGGCTTTGGCGGGGCGGCTTGCGGGCGTTTGACGCTCGCAAGGGCGCACATTAAGCGTGAGTTTGCCGGATATTAGCAGTGTTCGGCGGTTGCGCGTGGCTTCATACGGCGACAGGATTTTTCGTAAGAGTAAAGTTAAACTCAGTCGAGATGGCAAATTCTAAAACGCTAATTTTCATCATCGGGCCGCAAGCCGTAGGCAAGATGACGGTTGGACAGGAACTCAGTCGCGCAACAGGCTATAAGTTTATGAGCAATCACCAAACTATTGATATGCTGCTGCCAATTTTCGATTACGGATCGCCTTCGTTCCGGCGTTTGCTGTTCGACTTTCGCGTTAGTATCTTCGAGGAGGTTGCCGCCAGTGAACTTTCCGGCCTCATCTTTTCCTGCGTGGCCGATTTTGACTCCGCTCTCGACAGGGGACAAACCGAATGCTACGCGGCTCCGTTTACAAGATGTGATGGCCGTGTGCTGTTCGTTGAGTTAGAGGCTTCGTTCCAGACGAGACTCGACCGGAATCAAACCGAAAATCGCCAGTATCATAAGCCATCGAAACGCGATACCAACTTCTCCGAAAAATTGTTGCGGGCAGGAGAAGCAGGCGACTCCAAGTCGAAGTGCGATTTCCCCTATTCTTACCCCCATTTAAAAATAAACAATGAGACACTTTCGCCGAAAGAGGTTGTGTCAGAAATTTGCGCTCATTACGGACTAAAAGCCAGCTAAGATCGTCCCTTATCAAACGACAGCCGCCGAATACCCTTGCAAACTGGACGCGCGGCATTTGCTTTAACGCGAATTTGGGGAGGCGGCTGGCGGGCGTTTGACGCTCGCAAGGGCGCGCTTGGAGCGCGAATGGGCGCCATTGCCGGGGCGAATCGGCGCTTTCATTCAGCGACCCGCGATTTCAGGCGTTGGGGAGTTGCTTTCATCAATCGAAGCGCTTTGTTTGGTAAAATAGAAGCAGAGGAAATAATTATGCTGACCAGTATCGAAGGAACTTTCCGCGATGGGCAAATCGTTTTGCGCGAGGTGCCGACACAAATCATTAATGATACGCCGGTGATTGTCACGTTTATCGGGTCGAACGAGATTGATCTCCGCGCGCACAACATCGGGCAAGTTCAGGCCGCCGAGTTGCGTTCATCGTTCGCCACATTTGAAGATTGGGACGCGCCAGAAATGGACATTTACGACGATTATGACAACGCCCGCGCCAGACTGTAAACGCGGCGATGTTGTGCTGGTGCTGTTTCCCAACTCCAATCTTCGCACCGCCAAAACACGACCAGCTTTAGTTGTGCAAGCCGACGACTTGCAAACTGGATTGTCGCAAATCATCGTGGCAATGATTTCCAGCCAAATGTCGCGCGCCAGCCACACCAGCCGTGTCACCATTATTCAATAGACCTCTTGCAAAAGTCACCGACAATTGCGATGTTAGCGGGGCTTACGCCCTCTTCCAATCTTTGGGCGAAGAGAAAACCCCGATTGGAAGAGGGCGTAAGCCCCGCCCATTGAGCGACTTATGCAAGAGGTCTAATCTTCCGAGGAGGGCTTGCAATCGGGTCTGCTCTCCGATTCGGTTGTGATGACGGACAACTTGGCGACAGTTGTCGAGTCCGCCGTTCGCCGTATTGTCGGCTCGATTCCAATGGACGGTGTTGACGGAGCGTTACGCCACACATTGGGGTTGTGACGGTTCAACCAACTTTAGGGTGAATCGAATTCTAAACAGCTAATTTTCTCTGACCTTGCCTGGCGTCTCAGTTGGTTGGCGGTCATATCCGACAAGACGAGCCACGGCGGCGGCGCTGGCCTCGATTTCTGCGGGATGGGCTTTGCCGTCCTTGCTGATGAAGCGCGAAATATCGAGCGCCCGCGTCTGGCTGGCGTCGGCGACCGAGATTTTGTCTAAGCCGCTTTCGCTGGTGTTATTGAGCGCGACGCGCCAGTGTCTGACTTCGTCGCGGTCGGGCTTGTAATTGGTGATGGGAACGCAAAGGCTCACGCCGCGCGTCCCCTGCCCGCCGCGCGACAAAACTAAAACGGGGCGGTTGTCCTTCTGAATTTCGGCGCCCTGAGTCGGCTCCAAATTCACGCGCCAGATTTCGCCGCGTTTGGGCTTCAAATCAAATTCGCTCACGCACTTGCCTCGTTGTCATCTGCGTCGTCATCGTGGAACAGCTCGCCGTCGAGGGCGTGCCAATCGGCGAAGTCATCATCGGGGCCATCGTAGGCTTCGACTTCGCGCGAAACTTCGGCGTCAACAAGGGCGCTCGTGGCCGCATCAGCGCGAGCGAGTTCGACAATGGCGGCATTGCGGCGCGTCAAATCGCCACTGCGAAACTCCGCCAATATCGCCGCCGCACGCGTTTGGGGCGTGCTGGCATTCTGTGTTGTGACGCTGTAAACGTCCGGCGTGGCTTCGCCCAACGCGCTTTCTGGCACGCGCCAAACTCGCCCGCGTTTGATCGCGCGCAGTTCGCCGCGCTTGAGTTGGCGCCTTACAGTTTCGGGATGCAACTGCAATCGCTCGGCGGCTTGTTCAACGGTTAAAAGCATTTCCATGATGCTTTATATTTTACTTGATTGACTTGAGCAGGGCAAAGCAGCTTTAAATTGGATGGAACACGACTTCATCAAAATTTATTTGCAATTAGAATGTCGCGGCTTGGAGGCCATAATCGGCCTGAGCGATGCGGGTGCCGGAAACCAAGTTGGTTTCGACGATGCCTTTGCCAGCCTCGAAGGTTTGGCGATGAATGGCTTGAATCGCGTCGGGCTGCGTCAAACCCAGGACATCGTTGTTGCCCCCCAGCGGCAGCTCGTGATCTTTGAAGCGGTCGCCGCGAAAATCTTCCTCGCTCCATTTGTAGTTCGCAGTGAGCGAACCCATCGCGCCATCGAGAAGGAGAATGCGCTGGGACAAGGCGTCGCGGATCCTACGAATCTATTCATTAGGAGAAGTTGATAGGTTAGTCGGTTGAGGAAAGTAAGGAGATATTCATCAAGTCCGGCAACCTTTTCTCGTCAGGCCAGACCAAACCGATAGAGGATTTGATACAAGCGATCCGCAAGCACAAGAATTCCTCGCTTTTCCGTGTCACTTGGGATAGCAGTGCGTCCCTTGGACGGAACTACTCCGTGATTCTATACAATCGGCAAAGTCATACGCTGAAGTATTATTATGCCGACGATTGGCTCATCTCCGATGATGAGCCTGTTACCCGCTCAACCTCTTCAAAGTCAATCCTTTATACGGGTGTCAAAGATTCAATGATGCTACGTTTATTGAAGGAGTTCGACAAGCTAAAAGAGATGGAAAGAAGTAGCACAGACGCAGATTCGTTGCTTCCCAAGTTGGTAAAGTTCGGCGCTAAAAAACGTCAACTTTCAAAAACCTACCGCAAATATGTCGTCAAACCAACTCGTTGAGTAAGTTTCGTCAGTCACATTACGCGTAGTTTGAGTGTGTTTCCAAATTGAAATCATGCAAAACAAACCCATTCTCTGCAAATTCGCAATTGGCTTTACGTTGCTGTTTGGCGCGTTCGTGCAGGCAAAACCACACAACCCAGTTCAAATATCCATAGGCGAACTTATTATGGTTGGGCCAACACGACCGATTGACCTGCTGGCAAAAGCTGTAAAAAACGACAGCAAGTCATCTCAGTTTCGCGTGACATGGAGCGATTCTGGCATGGGCGGATGTGATGCAACGATTCTCTATGATCGGAAGAATCATACCTTAAAGCAATATTCGTCGGGAAGCCGCAAAGTAAGCAACAAACCAGAGAAGTGGATAGCGGAACAGCAAGCCCGCATTTACTCTTCTGTCAGCGACAAAACGATATTCCGTTTGCGCGACAAAGTTAAAGGAAGAACTCAATACACTCCCGAAGATGCTTACTTCTCAGAATTGAAATCGCTTGGGTGCAGCAAAGAAGGGCTTTTCTACAGAACGCGTTATTACTCGCCATGAAGCAGAAGCCGCCAAACGCGGCTTACGCTTTGACGCGAATTTGGGGAGGAGTTGGGCGGGGACATTGGCTCGACTGCTCCTGGTTTCATTAACACGGCGTTCGAGCATTTACGCTCGCAATTGGCTATTTGAGCGTGAATTGGCCGTGCCACATTTATCAAAGTTGGGGCGGATTGGTCGTGTCGGTGTCCCGCCTGAAGGCGCCTTTGAAGCAAACATAGCAAATTAGTCCGGCGATGATGAGGCCCGCGATTCCGCCGAGCAAGCGACTCACGCCAAATTCGCTGCTGAAGATGAAGGGCAAGTTTCTGAGCAACTTCAGCAAAATGCCCAGTCCCCACAACGCGGCTAAACCGCCGACGATGACTTTGATGATCTTCATAATTCTCTGTTTGGTTTAGCGCGTCAGAAACGGCGCGAGGGCGTTGCGCACGATGAAGATGTCGAAGCCGTTGCACACCAAAAGCATCAGCGCCACAAACGGGACGGCGACAACGAGCGCGACTTTGCCCGCGCGCACCAAACGCGATGGACGCGGCAACGCGCGGTCGAAGGTTGAGGCCGCATCCGCGACCAGGCGTTGCTGCGGCGTTTGCAGCGCGGCGAAGTCAACGCGCGCGGCGCAACTCCAGCAGAAAAGCGGCGCACGTTCGCCCGCGTCGAGGTGCGTGAACTGCGCGCAGTGCGGGCATTTGCGGATTGTCATGGGTTCTCCTTACGTTTGGCGCCGCGTTTCCAGCGCCAATCTTCCAGCCGAAAGACGATGGCGAAAAAGATAAACAGCGCCACGAGGAACGCCACAAACGTCGCCATGCCCCAGACGTAGCCGTGCCAGAAAGCCGTCCATTTCTCGCCTAAGTCTAACGTCGTGCCGATTTTCTCGGCGCGCTTGGTGTCGCGCACGACGGTCAGAGCGCCGACGCCGAACGTGCAAACCAGCCAGAACAATCCGACGAGGATCGGCGTTTCGCGGTGCCCACGTCGGCGGCGAGGAATGGAAAGACGCGGCATAACACGGATTGAGAACCTATTCCAAAGAGGGAATGGCGAAAAAAGTTTGGAGTGCGCTCGTAAGAGCGTTGAACTGTTCAAATCGCCCTCACGGACGCACTCCAAACCGCGAACTCGCCGCCCTATTTGGGTAAATACTAAAAGCGCAAGCCCAGCGTCAAACTCGCGCTCGAAAAATTGTAATCTTCGACTTTGGTCGCGGCGCGCACGCGACCTTCGAGATAAACGCGACGATTGAAACTGGCACCGGCGAACACGCTGGCGGCGGCGCCGTAGCCGTTGGAATCCTGGCCGTTGAACGGCGTCTCGACCTGCGCGTAAACAGCGTTGACGCTGGCGCCATAATAGGGCACCAAACGCGTCAAATCGTTGACGGTTTTGACGCCGACCACGCGCGAAAACTGCGGGCCAACGAAAACGACTAGAGCTTTATTTTCGCCGAACGCCGAATCTTCGCGCGGGCGCAGAATGGACAAATCGAGGCCGATGCGCCCGTTGACGGCGGGCCCAATTTCGCTGGAGCCAAAAGCCACGCCGAAGTTGGTGACCGACGAGCCGAAAGCATCGCGCGTCTTGGAATCGAGCAGATAGGTGTAGCCGACTTCGGGGCCGATGCTCGGAAAACCGCGTTGCGCGTGGGCGACCGAAGGCGCGCATAGAGCGGCGAGACCAGCAATGGCGGCGGCGTGAAAGATTGAAGGGGAATTCATGCGCCCATAGTTAAATCGAAACGCGCCCATCGTGCCCAAACGGTAAAATTTCCCTGTGTTTCATCGTCTCAAACGCCACCCATTTGCCGTCAGCGCGCACTTCGATCATTGTCTGGTTTTGGCCTACGCCCTGCCGCGCGAAACGCTGCAACCGATGTTGGCGCCTGGTCTGGAATTGGACGTTTACCAAAACTTCGGTTTCGTCGCCGTCGCCCTGGTGCAAACGCGCGCTTTGCGGCCCTCGTTTTTGCCCGCCGCGTTGGGCCAGAACTTCTTTCTGGTGGGCTACCGCATCTTCACGCGCTATCAATCGCGCGCCGGGCGCAACCTGCGCGGCCTGCAAATTTTGCGCTCCGACACCGATAAACCGCTCATGAAAATCGCCGGCAATCTGTTCACCCACTACAACTATCAATCCGCCCGAACGCGCTTTGAACTCGACGACCAAACCCTCGAAATCGAAACGCGCGCGACCGACGTGCATTTGAGCGTCGTCGCCGATTTATCTCAACCCGCGCCCTTACCCAACGGTTCGCCGTTTCCCGACATCGCAACCGCGCGTCGCTATGCCGGGCCGCTGCCCTACACTTTCGATTACGAACGCCAAACCCGCTCGATGATTCTGGTCAAAGGCGTCCGAAAAAAATGGAATCCGATGCCGGTTGAAATCGAAGTGCGCGCCAACACTTTCTTCGACGACGAACGCTTCGGCGGCGCCACGCCGATTTTGGCCAACGCGTTTTATCTGTCCGATGTGCCGTATCGCTGGGAACCGGGCAAGCGCGAGACGGTTTCTATTTCGCGCAGAGACGCCCCGCGCAGAGAGGGAAAAGCAACTAAAACAACAGAGACCGATTCAGCTCCATTTTTCTTGTTTCGCCATTCTCACTTCCCTCTCCGCGCGGGGCGTCTCCGCGTGGGGCGTGCCATTTAAAAACGAAATAAAAATCCCACACGTTTTCACTGTCACCAGTTAAACTGTTTCTCATGTCGAGAGAACGCATAGTCTCGCCCGATGATCTGCCCGAAGAGGGCGGCAAATCCGGCGGCGAACAGGAATGGAACTGGGGCCTTCGTCCCAAAAGTCTGGCCGAGTATACCGGCCAACGCGAAACCGTCGAGCGCCTAAAAATCGCCATTGACGCCAGCAAAGCGCGCGCGGAGACGCTCGATCATCTGCTGTTGTATGGCCCGCCTGGTTTGGGCAAGTGCATCACCTGTGACAGCCTGATTCAGACGGCGGATCGTGGCCTCGTGCCGTTTGCCGATTTGCTGCCGCAGGGTATGCAAGCGGGCGAAAGTCGTCCGGCTATGGTGGCGGTTTATGGCGTTGATGGGCCGGAAGTCGCCACGCATTTTTATTATAGCGGGCGCGTGCCGACGAAAAAGATTCGCACCCAATCGGGTTTCGCGTTGGAGGGCACGCCGCACCATCCAGTTTTGGTTTCATCGCCCGATGGCCCAATATGGAAGACGCTGAGCGAATTGACGAGTGATGATTTCGTCGCGGTCGCGCGCGGTATGAACGTGTGGGGCAGCGCAAAAGCGGCGACTTACCGGCCCGACTCGAACGACGACCGACGCGCGGCGAGCGAACGTTGCGCGCGGCGCTTGCACGCCGAACTCTCGCGCTTCGTGGGCGGCGCGCCGACCGCGAGCGAAATGCGCAACGGTTGGGCGCAAATTCATGGCAACGGCGCATCACCGACAGCGCAACTCACGGCCAAACGTCTGGGCTTGCCGCTCGGCGAGGGCCGCGTCACACCGTCGCGTTTGAGCGGGCGTTTGGTTTCGCGGCCCGCGCGCAATCGGACGCGGACGGTTAAATTAACCGCCGATATGGGTTATCTGCTGGGCGCCCTCATTGGCGATGGTCATATAGAGAAAGGCGCGGCCAATCCAGCGTTCGTTATCACTTGCGACGAAACCGAAATGCAAGCCGAATTACAGCGCGTCAGCCGTCGCGTTTTCGGCGCGGCGCCGCTCGTTAAACGTTACGGCGACAAAGCCGCGCAACTGCGTTGGTCGCCCGCTTGTGGTCAGGTCTGCGCCGACTTCGGCGTTGAGGCCGTTAATGCCGCGCACAAATGTGTGCCCGCCGCGATTTTGCAGGGGCCGCGCGCCGCCGCCATCGGATTTTTGCAGGGCCTCTTCGATGCCGACGGACACGCGCGCTGCGACGGCATCGAGTTAGGTCTGCGCTCCAAAAAGTTGTGCCGCGAAGTTCAGTTGATGCTGGCGAATCTGGGCATCGTCGCGTCTTTGCGCGAGAGAACTGTGGCGGATGAACCGTTCTTAATATTATGGATGGGCGGCGACAACGCCGCATTATTCCTAAAACTCGTCGGTTTTCGTCTGGCGCGCAAACAGAACGCGTTCGAGCCGACCGAAAAATCCGGATGGACGCGCAGCGAATTGGTGCCGCACGCCAATGCCGCGTTGTGCGCCTTGCTCGATGCGCATTTGCCGCAATCGCGCGCGGTTCACAAAGCGTTCGATCACGTCCAGCGCAATGACCGCGCGCCCTCACGTTCGCAAATCGAAAAGCTCGTTAATTTGCTGCCGCTCGAAGCCCTCCTGCATCCCGCCGCCGAAACCCTGCGCGCCTTGTGCAGCGAGCGTATCTGTTGGGAGCGCGTCGCTTCAATCGAAGAAAGCGAGAACGAGACCTGGGATTTTGTGGTGCCCACGACGCATTCGTTTGTCGCCAATGGCATCTACAATCACAATACGACGCTCGCCTACATCGTGGCCGAAGAGTTGGGCCGCGACATCGCTTTGACGAGCGGCCCTGCTTTGGAACGGCCCGGCGATGTGATGGGTTTTCTGGTCAACGCCAAAGAGGGCGACATCATTTTCATTGACGAGATTCACCGATTGCCGCGCATCGTCGAGGAGTTTTTGTATTCGGCGATGGAAGATTACATCGTCAATTTCACGCTCGATAAAGGGATGTATTCCAAGCCGTTGCCGATTCGATTGGAAAAGTTCACCATCATCGGCGCGACGACGCGGCCCGCGATGTTGACGCGGCCACTGCGCGACCGCTTCGGTTTGCAGCAGCATTTCGATTTCTATACCGAGGAAGATTTGGTCTCGATTGTGCGGCGCAGCGCCTACATTTTGCAAACCAAGATTGACCCCGAAGGCGCCTTTGAGATCGCCCGTCGCAGCCGAGGCACGCCGCGTGTGGCCAACCGACTTTTGCGGCGCGTGCGCGATTACGCTCTGGTGCGCGCCGACGGCGATATTTCATTAAATGTCGCGCGCGAGGCGCTCAAGTTGGAAGGCATTGACGAGTTGGGCCTCGACCGTTTGGATCACGCGGTTTTGAGCGTCATCAAAGACGTTTACGACGGCGGGCCCGTCGGCATCGAAGCTCTGGCGGCGACGCTCAACGAAGAATCGGACACGCTGGTGGATGTCGTCGAGCCGTATTTGCTCAAGATCGGATTTCTGGCGCGCACGCCCGCCGGACGCCGGATTACGCGGCGCGCCTACGAATATCTGGGCGAACCGGCGCCGCCGTCGGCGTTGTCGCCGCAGTTATCGCTGTTGGAAGAGGCCGAGGAGAGCGAGGAACGATTGCGCGAGATTAAGCGATTGCGGAAACGGGATGGGAAATAATGAAAAACTCCGGTGCGCGTGCGCCGGAGTTTTTACTTGTCAGTAACTTCATAAAGCGCGGCGGCATAAACTACAAACTTGCGCGAGTGACGCGGTGCGTAAAGCACGTCGAATTCATCCCCGACGACCAAATCTCGCAAAGCACCGCCTCGGCCCGAAGTGCGACAACTTCCTTTGCGCGTGCGCCCGCTATTGTCGGTGAACTCGTAGATCAAAATCTTGGTCATCTCGTCATAGTCAAGTTTGGTAACCTGAGCCTGAACAACAACGCCTTGCTCCACCAGAAAACGATGGCCGCGAACTTCTTCGTTGGCCCCAAGTAAACCGCTCAACATTCCCAGCAAACCAAAAGCGCCCAGCAAAGCGCCAAAGATGAAAGGGACAATTGCAAAAGCCCAATCTAAACGGGTTAATAAACTGCCGATTCCCAAAATTGGTAGGCTCGCAACAAAACACTTCCAGCTAATTCGCCACGTCATCCACGGATCGAAATTGGTGTCGGGCTGCGGATTTTCGACGCGCAAACGTGTCGGGCGCGGAATCGGAACATCGAGTTCGGCGGCGTGCATGAATTAAGCCCGTTCGTCCGCGCTCGCCAACGGCAAAGTAAAGGTAAACGTCGCGCCCGCTCCGGCTTCGCTTTCGACCCAGATTTTGCCGCCGTGCGCCTCGACCAGATACTTGGTCAGGAACAAACCCAACCCCGTTCCCGTCGGCTTGGAGCGCGCGCCAGCGCCGGTCGCGATGGCGGGCGTGCGGCCAAAACGCGAGAACAGAATGTCGCGCTGTTCGGGCGCGATGCCGGGGCCTTCGTCGCTCACCGAAACTTCGAGCCACTCGCCCATCGCGCGCGCCCGCACCGTCACCGTGCCGCCGGGCGAATACTTGATCGCGTTGGAAGTCAGGTTAATCAGAATTTGCGTGACCTTATCGGCGTCCGCCGACAGCGTCGGCAAAATCGGCGGCAAGTCGGCCACCAGAGTGTGGCGGCTCGAATAAGCGCGCTGTGATTCCAGAGCTAATTTGACCAGAGGCGCGAAATCGAATTCGTCGCGGTTAATTTCGATGGTGCGTCCCGCCTCCAATCGCGCGACATCAAGCAGGTTGTTGATGAGGCGGGTCAAGCGTTCGGCTTCGGTGCGAATCAGGCCCATGAAGCGCGCGCGCGAGGCCGCCGGAAGCGCGCCTTTGCTTTCGGGCGGCGCGCCTTCGGAGCGTTGCAGCATCGCCGAAAAGCCGGAAATCGAGGTGAGCGGCGAACGCATTTCGTGGGCGACGAACGAGACGAAATCGCTCTTGGCCTGTTCGACTTGCCGCCGTTGCGTGATGTCGGCAAACACCGCGACCAATCCGCCGAAATCGCCATCGGGCGTTTGCAGAGGCGCCACCCGCGCCTCGATGGAACGCACCGATTCCGCCTCGCCGCGAAACAGCGTCACCGGTCTGCCGATCTCGGCAAAGCCGTTATCGAGCGGCGAATGGCCGTTCTCCACGTCGCCTTCGACGAGGGCGCTCAGGGGAAAATCCTCCAAAACCAGCTTTAGCTTTTGGCCCAGCACACCGTGTTCGAGTTCGGGCAATAGCAGTTGCGCGGCGGGGTTGACGAGTTGAATCGCGCCCTGCCCGTCGGTGACGACGACGCCGTCGGTCATCGAGTGCAACACGGTTTGCAGCAACGTTTTGTCGGCCTGCAACTGCCGGTTGGCGATGGCCAGTGCGCCCTGCGACTGCTCGACGCGCTGTTCGAGTCGGTCGTATAATCGGGCGTTTTCGAGGGCGATGGCGGCCTGGTTCGCGACGGCCTTGAGCACTTCGGCGTCGGCGCGCGTGAACGCCAAACCGTCGGCGCGATTGACGACTTCGATGACGCCCAGCACGCGGTCGCGCACCTTGAGCGGCACGCAAATCAGGTTGCGCGTGGTGAAGCCGATGCGCGCGTCGATGCGCCGCGAAAAGCGCGCGTCTTGGGGCGCATCATTGACAATGGCGACCTCGCCGGTTTGCGCGACGCGGCCCGCCAATCCTTCGCCCATCTTCACGCGCAAACCCAACAGGCTCTGCGCATGCGTGCCCAGCGCGGCGGAAAAGGTCAGCTCGTCGGCCTCTTCATTTAGCAACAGCGCCGAGGCGCCCTGCGCGCTCAGAACCTGCGCGGCGAAGTGCAAAACGCGGTCGAGCAAATCGTGTTGCCGCGTTTGGGCCGCCACGATGTCCGACACGTTAGTGAGTGCCTCGACGGTCGAATGAATGTGCGTGGTTTCGCGCTCCTGACGGCGCGCGCGCCCGATGACGCCGACCAGAAACGTCAAAGCAATCGTCAGCCAGGGCACGGTCGTATCGAGCCACATAAATTGGAGGAACAATCCCAGCGACGCGAGGGCAACGGTGACGATGCAGACGCCCGCGACGATGCCGCTCCATGCCGGAGGCCGCGCCGAGGCCAGGCCGCCGACGATCATGCCGGGCAAAAGCGTGAAGACCCACAGATAAATTTCGGGCGCGCGGTGCAAAGTCGAGCCAGAAATCAGGTTTTCGATGGCGATGGCGTGCAGTTGCGTCGAAGTGATGCGCGCGCCTTCGGGCGTCGGATAGCGCGAGCTCAGGCCCGAAGCCGTCACGCCGACGACGACGACGCGGCCCTTCATCTGGTCGAGCAAACGGGGGTCACGCAAGGCGCCATCGAGCGAGACAATCGGAAACGGCTCGGCCACGATTTGGGCGGTCGCGCTCGCGGGATTGCTGTCGCCCTTTAGCGCGGCGTCTCTGCCGTAGGGATAGTTGAGCAGAAACGCGTCGTCGTCGGAATCGGGTTTGGGGTAGCCCGCCGCGCGCACGGTTTCGAGCGCGAACGACGGATAAAACAGACCGTTGTGCCCCATGTAAAGCGGCAACTGGCGCGCGCGGCCATAGCGGTCGAAGGTAAAGTTGAGATGCCCCGCGCCCGCCGCCGCGCGCAAGAGGGTATCGGAGGCGGCGCGCAAATTCCAGTCGCCGTCCATGCGCGGCGATTGCGAGGCCAGCTCGGATTCCTGCGCCGGTTGCAGGGCGAAACGCTTGACGTTGGGCCGCGTTGACGACTTGCCAATGGGCGGCGCGTTCGCAACGGATTCTTGGCGCGGGAGGGGCGGGCTTTCCCAGCCTTCTTCGCCAAATTGCAAGGGCAAAGTCACTGCGCCCTGCGCGCGCATCGCCGCCGCCAATTCGCTTTGGCCGTCCACGGCCAATTGCAAATCGCCCAGTTGCGGGAAATTGAGCGCGATAGCGCGAGCGCCCGCGCGGTCGAGCTGCGTTACCAATTGCGCGATGTCAGGGCCATCGAAGGTGCGGCCTTTCCAGCGACGCACCGTCGCCTCGTCAACCGCGACGATGGCGACCCCTTTGGCCTCGCGCTCGGAACGCAGACGAAACCAGAAGTCGAGCGTATCGTATTCGAGCGCACCCGTCAGCGCGCCCAGAAAGCCAGGCCGCAGCAAGAGCAAAAGCGCCAGCGAGATGATGAGGCCAAGCGTCATGCCCCATGTCGCGCGGCCATGCCACTGCGAGGCCTGCGGCGAATTGTTGACGCGGGGGAGCGAGAGTTTCATGGGCGAAGGTGCGTCAAGATTTTGGCCAGAGTGGATTGCGGATTGCGAATGGGTTTTCGGGAGGTGGTGTTTTGCGGAGAATTGGAATTGGCGAAGGTTACGGCGTTAGCCCCCTCCCCAGCCCTCCCCCGTGCCGGGAGAGGGAGCACATTTCGGACGCTGTTTCGATCTGGAACTTGCTTCAAGTGTGCGAGGTCGGCTGCGTTTAGCAACGTTTCAAGATAATTCAGGATAAGAACAGCGCCCGAAACGTGCTCCCTCTCCCGGCACGGGGGAGGGCTGGGGAGGGGGCTAACGCCGTAACCTTCGCCAATTCATCCGAAATCCGTAACCCGTAATCCGTAATCCGAAACCCTCACGATTCGCGCGCCAGCCCGCGAAAATCGCGCGCCGTCAGCAACAGCAACAGCGCCGACAACACCAGGTAACCCGCAAGCGGCCACGGCAACAGGCCACCGGCACTCGCCGAATTACTCACGCCGCTTGCTCCCGATACAGTAAAATTATCCACACTAAACAACAACGGTATCGGGAACAATCCGTTCCAGAACGCCGCGCCCGCCGTTCCGCTCACTAACTTCAACGTGCGCAATAATTCCCACAACGGCGCGACGAGGGTATGCGACAGTAACAGCGCGGCGGTGCCACCCAGACTCAATGCCAGACTACGCCGCACCGTTTGCGAGTGAAACGAACAATACAAGCCCCACGAAGCCGCCGCCAATCCCAGCACGATTTCGACGATGATAAAGCGAATTGCCAGCGCCCACGGCACCAGATCGAGCAAGCCGCACAAGAGCGCGAGCGGCACAGCCAGAATCCACACATAAAGCGTGAAGGTCAAGACCGCGCCCATTTTGCCGCCGATGATTTTGGAGGCCGGAAGCGGAATGGTGAAGAGTTGCGAGAGCGTTTGCCCTTCGCGTTCGGGCGCGATGGCGCGCGCGCCGAACCAGGCGCCAAAAATCATCAGTAACGCTAAGTGCGCCCTTCCCCACCACACGAACGGATTCACCATATCCACGACGAGCCAGTTGGAGTTGACCAGTCCGGCCAGCAAAAACAGCAGCAATCCGACTTCGGAAAGCAACGTGACGCCATAGCCGAAGTTGAACAGATACTGGAACTTGCCCAGCAAACCCGAACGCAGTTCGCGCGCGTAAATCGGATTCATCTTGTCCGACAGAAACGGCGTCACGCCGTAAGTCGGCTCCAACTTCTTATTAACCGGAGCGGGCGCCGCTTCGGGTTTGGGCGCGACTTTGGGAGTTGTATCAATCGCCGTCCACTCGCCGTCGGCAGTTTCGGTTGGCGTCGGCGGCGGCGCTCCGTCGGGCAGATATTGCGGCGGCGCGGTCGCGGCGCGCCAGTCCTGCTTGAAATCCTCGACCTTCTGGCGCGCCGAGCTTTCGGGGTCGGCCCGCGTCATTAGTTCGCGCGCGGTTTGCAAAAGCCCCCACTGCGTCACGATCACGAAATACGATAGCACGAACCCAACGCCGATCACGATAAGCCCGATGTTGCGGTCGGCCCACATCAGCCACAGCAAGCCGCCGATGACGACCGGCGCGCCCATGTAACTGACGCTGCCATAAACGCGCCCAAACCGTTTGGCGAGCGGCGCTTCCTTGCCCTTTTGCAGCGCCTGAACCAACCCATAAAACAGCAGGAACAAACAGAACAAGCCGGAAAACAGCGCGCCTAAAGGCATGGCGATCATCACCAAGCCGATGACGATGGGCAGCAGGGCGTAACACGACATCAGCGCGCGCGTCGCCGATTGCCAGCGCGCCGAGCAATACAAACCAAAGCCGGTCGTGAAGACCGCCAGCCCCAAAATCGTGGCGTAGGCCGAGACCAGCATCCCGGTATCAACGCCGCCCAACAGAAAGCACAGGGAAGTTAAGGGCAATGTCGCCAACAGCATCAGGCCGACGAGCGACAGCACGCCGCCCGCTTTGCCCCACACGATTTGGAGGGGAGAAAGCGGCGTCAGGATGAGCGGTTGCAGGGTTTGCCGTTCGCGTTCCTGGGCGAGCGCGCCGGTTGACATCGCGGGCAAAATCGCCAGAATCAGCGCGATTTGTCCGCCGAACAGCCAGAAGAACAAGTCGCGTCCGCGCGCGCCACCATCGGATTGCAGATCAATGTTCACGTCGCCGGGGAAGTTGGCGGTGACGACGGCGCCCAGTAGCGCGACGTAGAGCGCCAGCAAACCGAAGGCGCGCGCGTTGCGCAGACTGGCGCGCAGCTCGCGCGTTAAAACGGGGTTGGAGTCGAAGGGAAGAGAGGCCATAAAACGAAACGCGCCGCTTCTTATTTTAACTCAAGTTGTCTGCCCGCCAAATTTCACCGCAGAGACGCCCCACGCAGACAGAAAGCGGAGAGCAATTAAATGCCTCTCAAAATTCCTCTGCGTGGGGCGTCTCTGCGGTTATTGACGTTTGGTAAAACAAATCCCATCCCATAGGCACCAAGCTAAGGGAATTTGAGTGCGAGAACTCGCCCAAATTGTCATTCTGAGAAACTGAACACGCCTTCGGCGTAAAAGGGCTGCAAAGAACTTGGGGGAACCTTTCTCGTCAGGCGCATTCACTGGAGCGGGACTAATGTCCTCTATCCATGAACCTGCGGCAATTCTTGTCCGCGAAGGCGGACAGTTGCGCGCGGAGCGCGATCTCAGACCCATAATTTATTATGGGTTACGGTGCGCGAATCGTTCGGCGTTTCCCCACATTAAAATGTGGGTCTGGGATCGGCTACGCCGCAACTGTCCGCCTTCGCGGACAAGGTTCATGGCTCGCGATTCATGGCGCCTGAAACATGGGGGCTTTCAATCTTTGGATTTCTCGATGGCCTAAAGATTGGAAGAGGACGTTAATCCCGCTCCCCTCCCTGGGAGCGAAAAGTGAGCGTAAAATCCGAGAGTTCATTAACAGCGCAGTGAGGGCGGTGTCGCGCTCTTCAATTGTTCGATTACCGTCCCCTGATACCTGCCACCTGATCCCTGCCCCCTTAAAAAACATGAATTCTTTAACCACACCGGAAGATTGGATGCGCGCGGCCATCGAGGCGGCGCGCGAGAGCGTTTCGCGCGGCGCGGGCGGGCCGTTTGGCGCGTGCATCGTGCGCGATGGACAAGTGCTGGCGGTTTCGAGCAATCACGTTTTGGCCCGCCACGACCCGACCGCTCACGCCGAAGTTTCGGCGATTCGCGCGGCCTGTTCGCAGTTGGGGACGCATCTGCTCGAAGGCACCGAGATTTATACCACGACCGAGCCGTGCCCGATGTGTTTCGCTTCGTGCAACTGGGCGCGCATCGGCAAAATCGTCTACGGAACCAACATCGCCGACGTGGATAAATTGGGCTTCAACGAGTTGACGATTTCTAATTTCCAGATGAAAAAGTTGGGCGGCAGCGCGCTGGAAATCGTGCCCGATTTCATGCGCGATGAGTGTTTGGAGTTGCTGGAATTTTGGAGCAATCTGGAGGGGAGCCGGACGTATTAGGGGGTTACAGGTTGTGAGTTGCGCGCGGGATATATTTCATGCTCACACCGCGCGACATTTTCCGTCCGCAGTCGTCCGCATTTGCGCGGCGACATCGGCGAGCGTAATCGCCGCGAATTCGCGTTCGACGGCGGCGGCGGCGCGCTGGGAAACGTCGTGCAAAACGCCCTCGATTTCGCGCCCGACGACGCAAACTTGCGCGGGCGGATTGGGATGCGAGCCGAACGTTTCGATCTCGCCCGCAACGGCATGATGAATATCGGCGAGCGTGATGTGCGTCGCCGGCTTTGCCAACCGTGTGCCGCCGCCCGGCCCGCGTTGCGTTTCGACCAGGCCAGCGTTTTTCAGGTCGAGCAACATCCGCCGGATCACCACCGCGTTGGTGTTGACGGTGAGCGCGAGCTTATCCGACGAGTAGTTTTCGTCGGGAAAGAGCGCCAACACGCTCAGCAGATGCACGCCAAAGGCGAAGCGGCAGTTCGCGGCCATAATTGAAGTTAAGGAATGGTTGAGTTTAGCTCAGTTGAGGCATATCGAAAAAGCGGCTTACTTTCACGGCCAATCGTCGGGCCACCATTGCGCCCACGCCAGCGCCACCAACAGCAACCCCAACGGCAGATAGGTTGACCAGCACAACGGCGCGCACCACGCCGCCACGCAACTGACGAGCGCCACGCGCCAACGCACATTCAGGCGACGCGAAAGCAAAAGCGCCCCCAAAGGCCCGGCGACTGCCGCGAAGCTCAGCCACAGTTTGGGCACACCCGTCAACGGCCCGCCCGCGTAATCCCAGCCCAGCCAACGCGCCGCGCGCAACACGCCCATCGAGAACGAATAGTTATCGGTGTTGAACGTGCCCTGCCCGGCAATGGGCAAAACCGCGTGCGCCCACTGCGCATACGAATCGAGGCCGCACCGCCACGCGCCCCACGCCAGACCCAACGTCAGCACAACGGCGGCGCCGCTCCAAATTCGCGCGCGGCCTTCGCCTTTGCCAATCGTTAGCAACGGCCACACTCCGTAAATTTTGACCAGACTCGCCGCTCCCAACGCCGCGCCACTGCCCACGCGCCCAATGCCCGCAGCGCCCCACACGCTCAACGCGCCCAATAGCCAGAGAAACGGATCAACTTGTCCCAGCGCCATCGCGCGGAAGGTGCCCGCGCATAACCGCAGCGCCGCCAGCCAGATGATGAACGTCCATACGTCGCGCCGTCCACATAACGCGGTCAGGCACAGCGCGTAACCCACAAACGCCAGCACCAACCCGGTGCGCCACAGCGCCGCGAATTGGTGCCACGATAAATGTCCCAACGGCGCGATGACCGCCGCGAACGGCGGCGGATAAAGATACTCGAACGGTTTGGAATCGGGGCCGTAATTGGGCCTCAACGTGTAAAGCGGCTCTCCGGCGTTGACGGCGCGCGCGGCCTTATAATACAGCACCATATCGCGGTGTGTGTTGACCAGACCAAACGCCGGAATCACTGATTTGGTGATCCACAGAAACACCAGCCACAACGCCGCCAGCCGCAACGCCCAACGCAGTAAATAGCGCCACCAGGGACGTTTCATAGTTCGCTGTTTAACTTCTGACTCCTAACTTCTGACTTCCCAACACCGGTCTCCCCAACGCGCTTAGCATCCACAACAGCAGTGGCGCCGCCAGCGTCAACGCCAGAAACCCGTTGACCTGAATGCCGTGCCCCGCCATCGGCGAATCGGTATCGGCCCACATTTCGAGCGGCGAATACAACAGGCCCAGCAGTGACGCCGCCATCACATAAACCAGCGCGCGCCGGTCGAGTTGCAGGCATAACAGCGCCAGAATCGGCAGCAAATACCAGGTGAACATCGAGCCAGCCAACAGGTAAGTCAGGCCCAGAACGAGAGCCAGATTATGCTCGAAGCGCCGCACAATCCACGGCGAGGCCAGCGCGAGTATCAGCAACAAAAGTAAACCGATTGGGCGCACCAGATTTTGCAGGGCGTCGGGCGCTTTTTTGTTGAACAGGAATTCGCGCGCGAGGGAAAGTGGCGAACTGGTGAACGGCTTGACCGAAACCGTCACGCCATCGCGCCAGCCCGCAAACGCGCCGCTTTCCCAGAACGGCGCCACGATGACCGCCGCCAACGCCAGCGCCAGAAACGCCGAAATCAACAGCGCGCGCGGCGTCCAATTCGTGCGGCGCATCCACACCAGAAACACCCACGCCAGAGGCGCCGCCGAGGGTTTGCTCAGAATGGCGACGGCCAATAGTGGAAGCGTCAGCCACGCCAGACGCGACTTGGGCGAGCGCGCCAACAGCGCCGCGCCAAGCAGCGCCGCCGCCATCATGATGTCGTTGTGCCCGTTGCCAACCGCGTCGAACCATACGAGCGGGCTGCCCAAAAACAAACCCGCGCTCAACCAGGGCCGCTCTTTGCGTGCGCCGGTTAATATCAGGGCGCCGCACACCAACACCCAGAACGCGCTCCACAATTTATAGCCCAGTAGCGTCGCGCCCAAGTCAGCAAATCCGGCGAGGGCGATGGCGGGCCACGACAGCCAGAACCACGCGGGCCCATAGGCGCAGGTCGCGTGGGTAAAACCCGAATAGGCGGCGAACGGATCGGCGTTGTAGCGCGGCGAAAACGGCACGATGTAGGGATTGGCGCCGTAGAAAAACCGCAGTTTCAGCTCGCACATATAATAAAATACGTCAATGCTACCGAACGGATAAAGATGCGCCGCACTCACGCCGACGCCCGCGACGAAGACGCCGCCGACCCACGGAAGCGCCCGCGAAACCGGTGCGCGCGAAGTGCGCCACAGCCAAAAGCAAATCGCCGCGTAAAGCGCCCACATCAGCACAAACAAAAGCGTCGTCAGGCGCACGCGGGGCGAAGCGAAATGCCCCGGCGTGTTGACGAACTCAAACTGTCCAACTTGCGCCAAATCCGAGAGCGGATAAAGACGCCACAGCGCCAGCCAACAGAGCAGGCTCAGGGCGCCGCCGATGACGAGCGGCCACAGCGAGGTTCGGGCGGAAGAGGAAGACATAAAACGACGGAGTTAAGGGGATATTTTAGCGCGATTGGCGAGGGGCGGCGAGAATGTCAGGGCAATCGCATTGGGATTCAAAAAAGCTGGCACGAGACACGCGCTTACGCACTCTCACCCATTATTATGTCCTCAACTAACGCCTGGATTAACGCGCTCGAACAGCTCGATAACGTCGCACAACGCATCAACCTCGAACCCAATCTGCACGCCCGTCTGCGCCAACCGCGCCGCGCTCTCGAAGTCGCGATTCCCGTCGCGATGGACGACGGAAGCGAACAAGTTTTCACCGGCTACCGCGTGCAGCACAATCTGGCGCGCGGCCCCGCCAAAGGCGGAATGCGCTATTCTCTGGCCGTTGACGAAGACGAAGTCAAAGCTCTGGCGATGTGGATGACCTGGAAATGTGCCGTCGTCTCGATTCCCTACGGCGGCGCCAAAGGCGGCGTCACCGTCGATCCCAAAGCGCTCACGCCGCGCGAGTTAGAACGCTTGACGCGCCGCTTCGTCGCCGAACTGTTGCCGATTATCGGGCCGGAAAAAGACATCCCCGCGCCCGATGTCGGCACCAACGCGCAGGTCATGGCCTGGATGATGGACGCCTATTCCAGCTATATCGGCCACACCGTGACCGGCGTTGTCACCGGCAAACCGTTGTCGGTCGGCGGCAGCGCGGGCCGCGAAGAAGCCACCGGGCGCGGCGTCGCCATCACCACGCGCGAGATAGCGCGGCGCACGGGCCTCACTTTATCGGGCGCCAGCGTGGTGATTCAGGGCTTTGGCAACGTCGGCGGCGCGACCGCGCAAATTTTGGATAAAGAGTTCGGTTGCCGCATCGTCGGCGTCTCGGATGCGCGCGGCGCCTATTACAACCCCAAAGGTTTCGACATTCGCCAAATCGCGGAGGCCGCGCCAATGCACGGCAGTCTGCCCGCCGAAGTCGCGGGCGAACGCGTGGACGCCTCGGAGTTCCTGAGTTTGCCCTGCGATATTCTGATTCCCGCCGCGCTTGAAAACCAGATCACCCAGAGCAACGCCGACAAGATTCGCCCGAAGATGATCGTCGAGGCGGCCAACGGGCCGACGACGCCCAATGCCGATATAATCCTGCGCGAGAACGGCGTGACCGTCGTGCCGGACATTCTGGCCAACGCTGGCGGCGTGACGGTGAGTTATTTCGAGTGGGTGCAGGGCCGCGACGAATACTTCTGGAGCGCCGACGAGGTAAATAATCGGTTGGAGAAGATCATGGTCAACGCGTGCGTCGAGGTGTGGACGATAGCGCAGCGCGAGAATTGCGATTTGCGCATGGCGGCGTATATTTCGGGCGTGGGCCGCGTCGCCGAAGCGATTCGCACGCGCGGGATTTATCGGTGAGTTTGCCCAGCCATCGGCGAACTGGAGCGTTCTTAATTTACGCACCTGGTAGAACCTGAGCGCTTTTTTGTCCCATCCGATATCCGATCTATACGCCGCGCACTTCGGCGCCCAATCGCTGTTCTTCCGCGATAATTTTCCCCACGACTTCCTCGATTTCGCTCTCGACGAGGGTTCGACTGGGCGCGCGAAAGCTCATGCCAATCGCCACCGATTTGAAGCCGTCGGGAATGCCTTTGCCGTCGTAAACATCGAACACGTCCACGCTCTGCAACAGCGCGCCGCCCGCGCGCCGCGCGGCGTCGGTCAGGTTGGCCGAGGGCATTTTGGTCGGCACCAGCAACGCCAAATCGCGCTCGACGGCGGGGAACTTGGAGAAGGGTTGATATTGCCTCACGAGGGAAACATGGCGCACCAGAGCATCGAAGTCAATGCGCGCGATATAGGCGCGACCGGGCAAATCCCAGTCGGCGGCGATTTGCGGATGGACTTCGCCGAGAAATCCCATCTCGACGCCGTTCAAGGCAATCGAGGCCGCGCGGCCAGGATGCAGCGACGGATTCTTAATCGGCGCCAGCATCGGTTGGGGCGCGCCAAACTCGCGCAACACGTTTTCGACGATGGCCTTGAGCGCGTAAAAATCGACCGGCTCTTCCAGCTTTTGCCAGTGCGCGCGCGCCGGAGCATCCGATAAGGCGATGCCCAGAACACGCTTTTCGTCGGCGAGGGCGTTTTCGCCCGCGCCCGCGAAATACACTTTACCGATCTCAAACGCCCGCATCCGCCGCCCTTTGTTGCGCCGCAGCACGTCCAACATCGACGGAATCAGCGATGTCCGCAGCATCGTGTAATCTTCCGAGAGGGGATTGCGCAACCTCACCGCGCCTTTGGCCGAGACGCCCGCCATCGTATGCGCGGCTTCGTTGCTCAAAGAGTAAGTGGTAATTTCGGTCAATCCGCAACGCAGACACGCCGAACGCGCGCGGTCGCGGAGGCGCGACGGCAGCGCGCGTCCCGCCCCCGCCGTGCCGCCCTGATGCAATGTCACCGGCACGCGGTCATAGCCATACAAACGCGCGACCTCCTCGATTAAATCAATTTCGCGTTCGATGTCGCGCCGCCAGGTCGGGATTTGCGCGCTCAAAACGCCTTCGCTTTCGGTCACTTTAAAGCCCAATCGTTCCAGCGATTCGCGCTGCTTCTCGCGCGGAATCTTTAAGCCCAAAACGGCGTTCGCGCGCGCCACCCGCATGGTGACCGTCGGCTCCAGCATCGGCGCCGGATAACGATCAATCGCGCCCGCCGCGACTTTGCCGCCCGCGATTTCGCTTAACAATTGCGCGGCTCTGTCGGCGGCGCGCTTACAGCCGTTGGGGTCAACGTGGCGCTCGAAACGACGGCTCGCCTCGGTCGCCATACCCAACAAATACGCATTACGCCGCACGCGTTGAGGCGCGAAATACGCGCTCTCGATCAACACGCTCGTCGTCGCTTCGGTGACTTCCGATGCGGCGCCGCCCATCACGCCCGCGATGGCGATGGGGCCATCGGAGTCGCAAATCGCCAGCATTTCGGGCGACAGTTTGCGCTCGATTTCGTCCAGCGTCGTCAAAGTCTCGCCCTCGGCGGCGCGGCGCACGATGATTTGGGCGCCACCGACTTTATCGAAGTCGAAGCAGTGCAGCGGCTGCCCCATTTCGAGCATGACGTAATTGGAGACGTCCACCACGTTGTTGATCGGGCGCACGCCGCAATCGTTCAGGCGTTTCTGCATCCAATCGGGCGACGGGCCAAGGGTGACGCCCTCGACCAAACGCGCGACGTAGCGCGCGCAATCGGCGGCGTCTTCGATTGCAACCGTGAGGCGACCTTCCAAGGCCGAACCGCTTTCGTCGAGTTCTATATAAGGAGGCCGCGCGCGCGCGCCGGTCAAAGCACCGATTTCGCGGGCAATGCCAAGCGCACTCAACCAATCGCCTCGGTTGGAGGTGATTTCGAGTTCCAGAACATCGCCCTCGCGCCCTTCGACGTTGAGGCCAGCCAATAACAGGGCGTCATCTAAATTATCGGGCAGGGCGACGTATTCGCCGAGCCATTCGGTGGAAATTCTCATGGTGGGGGAGTTACTGCGACTTAGCCCCCACCCCAGCACTGCCTTGGCTCCGCCAGGCGACCACCCGATTACGGGAGAGGGAGCACTTTTCGGAGAGTAAAAGTTACTTCAACTGACTTAACAAGTTAGTTCTTGCGACTCTTATTTTCCGAAACGTGCTCCCTCTCCCGTAATCGGGTGGTCGCCTGGCGGAGCCAAGGCAGTGCTGGGGTGGGGGCCGCCCGCCTCAACCTAAAACTGTTCCAGAAACCGCAAATCGTTCTCGTAAAACAAGCGCAAATCATCAATGCCGAACTTGATCATCGCCATGCGCTCGATGCCAAAACCAAACGCGAAACCGGTGTATTTCTCTGAATCCAAACCGACGTTTTCCAACACCTTGGGATGAACCATGCCGCAACCGCCCAACTCCAGCCATTGGCCGTTGAACAGAACATCGAATTCGGCGGAGGGCTCGGTGAACGGGAAAAAGTGCGGACGAAAGCGCGTCTGCACGCCGCCCGAACCGGGCGCGGCCTCGAACAACTGCGTCAGTAACGTCGAAAGCGTGCCCTTCAAATCGGCGAAGGTCACGTTCTCGTCCACGCACAAACCCTCGACTTGCTGAAACATTGCGCCGTGCGTGCGGTCAACCGCCTCGCGCCGGTAGACCCGACCAGGCGCTATGATTTTCACCGGCGGCTGCTGATTCTCCATCACGCGAATCTGCACCGACGAAGTTTCGGTTCGCAAAACGACATCGTCCGAAACGTAAAGCGTGTCGCGCTCGTAGCGCGCCGGATGGTCGGCGTCGATGCCCAACGCGTCGAAGTTGTAGTAGACGTTTTCGACTTCCGGCCCCTCGACCACGCTAAAGCCGAGGTTGGAGAAGATACGAATAATATCGTCCATCGTTTGCGTGATCGGGTGGCGCCGCCCGAAGTTAATCGCGGGCGCCGGTAGCGTCACGTCAATGGTTTCACTCGCCAATCGCGCGTCCATTTCGGCGCGTTCGAGCGTGTGCGCGCGCTCAGCGAGGGCCGCCTCCAATTTATCGCGCGTCTGATTGACGAGTTGGCCGACGCGCGGACGCTCTTCGGGCGACAGAGCGCCCATACCGCGCGAGATTTGGGTCAGCTCGCTTTTCTTGCCGAAGAACTGTTTGCGCGTCGCTTCGAGTTGCGCCGAATCGCTCGCCTGCGCCAGCGCCGCCAGCGCGTTGTTTTCTAAATCGGTAAGTCTGGTTTCCGGATCGGACATAAGGGGATATTCAGGAACGCGCCCCAGTTTAACAGTGATGCCGCCGCAAAGTTCGGCTTGCTATTCTGTGCCGCCTTGCCAAACTAAAGCAACGCGTTGGGCACAGTGCGCATTTGTTCTCATGAAAACTCATCATCTCGCGCTTCTAAGCGCTCTCGTGCCCTTTGCGGCGCTCGTCAGCGGCTGCGGCGGCGGCGGCAATAGCGCCGGGCCGACGTCACCGACGCCCTCGCCAACATTCATAGGATCGTCTACGGGGACGCCCAACTTTCCGACTATCGCGGTGCCCGAAACGTTGCTGCTTTTGCCCGGTGGGGAACTCGGCTTTTTAAACCTGAAACGCACCGGCGGTTCCGCCGAAGGTGATCTGCGCGTGCCGAGCGGCATTTCTTCTTCAAGTTCGCTGGCCCCCGGCGTTTACCCGCTGTCCGGCGTGATCTCCAATGCCACAGTGTTTAGCGCATCGAATCAAGGCGTGGGCGACGCCAAATTCACTCTTGCGGGCAATCTGGCCGCTGTCAACGGCGGGGGCAACATCACTTTCGCGCGCGGTAAGTTCTCCACTCCCGCCAGAATTCTGATAGACGGCGGGCGATTGCCTGCCTCTACGCCTTATCGCGAGAGTGCTGACCTCACCTTCTCCAACATCAGATCGCTCAACCCAATCGCCATCGGGCCGTTGCGCGCTGTGGCGATGCACATAACCGACGACTTTGTTCATGTGCGCGTAATCGTCGTCGGTGGTATCGGCTTTGTGTTTGTGCAGAATTTCGATGATGCGCTCGCCCGATTGGTGACCGACCGATTCTTTGGATTCGTCGTCGCCGTCGTCGCCTTTCCAGCCCACCTTTTTCGAGTTGTCGGTTTGCAGATACTCTTCCAATTCGCGGGGCGCCATGTTGACGGCCTGGCGGAACTCTTCAAGGGTTTGCTGTTGTTCGTTGGTATTGGACATCGACGAAACGCGGAAGCCAATGATGTGCCAGAGGCAAGGTTTTAGTTTTCAGGAGACGGGTGTCAGGGTGAAGCGAGCCGCAATCTCGTTCAAGACCGCCACATTGTCGCGTCTTTCGCCCATAAACGGCACCTGCGCCCAGACCGGCAAACCGGTCATCTCGCGCAACAGCGCGACGTTGGTTTGCGCCGCCACATCGTCGGCCTCGACGGGCGCGGCATCGTTAAAAATCAACGCATTCACGCGCGGCGCCGACTTGACCGAGAGCAAGGTATGGTTAATCGTGCCCAATCCGCGCCGCGCGACTAAAATAGTCGGGCAATCGAGGTCATCGGCAAAGTCGCGCGCTGTCCAGATGCCGCTTTCATCTTCGCCAATCGGCACTTCGAGACCACCGACGCCCTCGACTAATACGACATCGGTGCGCGCGCGTAACTGCGCGACGGCATCGCGGGCGCGTCCGCGCCAATCGGCGGTTGAGACACCCGCGCGCCGCGCGGCGACGAGCGGCGCCAAAGGTTCTTCGAGGGTTATCGGGTTAATCTGCCCGAGCGATTCCTCTAAATTTAGCGTCGATTTTAAATAAAGCGCGTCATCGCTTTGCAGTGCGCCATCGCGCCACAGGCACCCCGAAGCGAACGGTTTGCAGACGCCGACGCTATAGCCCATCTGCCGAAATTTGAGCGCGAGCAACGCCGTCACGACGGTTTTGCCAACGCCGGTATCGGTGCCAGAAATGAACATTTCGGATTTCGGATAGCGGATTTCGAATACTCAGATAAGGTTAAAAAGGAGCCTTACCGTCTCGCTCGCCACACAATATCCGACATCTGAAATCCGCTATCTGACACCTACCCCCAATTCCAGCAGGTCACGAGCGGCTGCTCGCTCGTCCATTTGGAGGCGGGCTTTTTGCGGCCCTGCGAATCTTTGGTGGTCAGTTGCGTCATCGCTTCTTCGATGCGAAACATCGCGATCAGCATCGGATGAGGTTCGTTGGGATGCTGAAATTCCTGCAATTTCTCGTGAAACTTGACGACGTTGGCGCAACCGTCGCTCACGACTTCCCAATCGAGGTCGCCGCACAGAAATTCGGCGTAGAGGTCGCGGCGTTTTTTGGCGGAGGCTTGCGAACGCTCCAATCCGTTCCACATGCGGCATAGCTCGATGAGCAAATCGCCGTTGATGCCCAGAGACAGTTTGCCTCCGCGTTTGCACAGAGCCATCGCCGCCGCTAAGACCGTGCGGTCGATGTCGTCGGATTCTTTGCCCAACTCTTTTTCGCGCTGATCCAAAATCCAGCCTTCTTCTTCGTTGATCGCTCTACCGTAATACAAAAAGTCGTGTGCTTCCATAATTGAATTGTTCAGTTGTGAGTTACGCGTGGTGAGTTATGGGTAGTGAGTTGTGAGTGTCCTGGAAAGAAAAACTTGCGCGCCCGCAGTTTAGGTTTCGCACTCGCAACCCACCACTCTCAACCCGCCACTCACCACTCACCATCTTAGTCTCCTACTTTTCCGCAACCGCCGCCGCCCGGCGTTTCTATCGTCAATTTCTCGCCCGCCGCGAACTCCCTCGTGAACTGTGCGGGCAATTCCCTCGCTTTACCTTCTAAGTTCATCACATTTCGCCCGCACGCGCCGTCTTTTCCGCCAAACGCGCCCAACGGTGCCGTCGCGCGCCGCGTTGAAAGCATCGTCACCGTCGCGCTCGACACGAACTCGTATTGGCGCACCAGCCCATCGCCACCGCGCTTGGCGCCCGCCCCGCCCGATTCGCGCCTGACACAGTATTGCTTGACTCGGAGGGGAAACGCACGTTCGAGCGCTTCGATGGGCGTGTTGAGCGTGTTGGTCATGTGAGTTTGCACCGCCGAGGCGCCCTCGTGCATCGGTGCGGCGCCCGCGCCGCCGCCCAGCGTTTCGTAATACGTCCACGGCGCGCCGTCTGCGCCGATGCCGCCCATCGTCACGTTGTTCATGGTGCCCGCGCTGCACGCCGGAATCCGGTTGGGTAGCGCCGCATTCAGCGCCTGCAACACGACATCAACGATACGCTGCGAAGTCTCGACGTTGCCGCCCGCCACCGCCGCCGGAGATTGCGCATTGACCACAGAACCGCACGGCGCCGTGACTTTGACTGGCGCGAAAGTGCCCGCGTTAAGCGGCACATCCGGGCCGAGCAGACAGGCCACGACGTAATAACAGGCCGAATGCGCAATCGCCTCGACCGCGTTGAGACTACCGGCGACTTGCGGCGAAGTGCCGGTGAAATCGAATTGAATCGCGTCGCCTTCGATGGTGACGGCCAATCGAATTTTGGCGAGTTCTGCGAATTGCGAACCTGTGCCAGCGAATAAATTCGCGGCTGGGAGGCCTTTGTCCGAACGTCCCCCTGCGGGGACGCGATGCGCATTTTTGTCCGCGAAGGCGGGCTTGCGGGGGGCACCCGCTTGTGGGTCAGCCTTTTCAGCCGCGAATTCATTCGCTGGCACTTCCGCCGCCTGTGGCGTAGAAACTTCTAACCAATCGCTCGCCTCAAACCTGCCATCGGGCCATGACGCAATCGCGGCGCGCGCGCGCTTCTCGGCGTAAGTTTGCAGGTGCCGCGCGTAAGCCGTGACTTCGCCCTGCCCGTGATTGTCGGCCAATTCGCGTAACCGCGCGTTGCCGCGAAATAGGGCGGCGAGTTGCGCTTTCAGGTCGCCGTCGCGTTCGTCGGGCGTGCGCGTGTTGCGCAGAATCAGTTGCCAGACCGCGTCGTTGCGTTTGCCGTTCTCGACCAATAACAGTGGTGGAATAATCAAGCCTTCCTGATAAATCTCGCGCGAAAGCGGCAGACTGCCCGGACTCATGCCACCGATGTCGGCGTGATGTGCGCGATTGGCGACGAAGAAATCGGGCGTTCCACTTCCGCAAAAGACCGGCGCGACGACGGTCACATCGGGCAGATGCGTGCCGCCGCGAAACGGATCGTTGAGAATCACGACATCGCCCTCGCGCCACTCGGCAACGACCGCTCGTGCCGCTTCAACGCTGGCGCTCATCGCGCCCAAATGAACCGGAATGTGCGCGGCCTGCGCGACCAAGGCGCCATCGCCATCGAAAATCGCGCAGGAAAAGTCGAGGCGTTCTTTGATATTGGGCGAAAAACCGGTGCGTTTGAGCGCCTCGCCCATCTCTTCGGCGACTCCGGCGTAGCGATGCCGGTAAAGTTCGAGGGTTACGGAATCCATGTTTCGGATGGTTTCGGGCTCTTGCAAGTTTTCTGAACGCGCGGACGTTTGGCCCCCACCCCAACCCTCCCGCGATTACGGGAGAGGGAGCACGTTTCAGAAGATTTTGTGGTGAAGATTTTGCGGTTCGGAACTAACTTCAAAGTTAGTTGAAGCAATTTACACCTTCCGAAACGTGCTCCCTCTCCCGTAATCGGGGGAGGGTTGGGGTGGGGGCCAAACGTCCGCGCGTTCAGAAAACCCTACTCTTCGCCCACCGTATGTTCAAGGTAAGCGTAGATAAACGGGTCGAAGTCGCCGCCCATCACGCCAGGAATATCGGCGGTTTCGTGGCCTGTGCGCAGGTCTTTCACCAACTGATACGGCTGAAAAACGTAGTTGCGAATCTGACTGCCCCACTCGTTTGATAACACTTCGCCGCGCAGACTGGCGATGTGTTCGCGCCGTTTGCGCCACTCCAACTCGAACAATTTCGAGCGCAAAACGCGCATCGCGACTTCCTTGTTTTGCAATTGCGACCGTTCGTTCTGACACTGCGTCACCACGCCCGTTGGGATGTGCGTGATGCGAATCGCCGTCTCGTTTTTCTGCACGTTCTGACCGCCCGCGCTCGAAGCGCGAAAGGTATCGATGCGCAAATCTTTATCGTCAATTTCGACTGCGACGGTATCGGCGATTTCGGGCACAACGTCCACTGACGCAAAGCTCGTCATGCGTTTGCCCTGCGAGTTGAACGGCGAAATCCGCACCAACCGATGCACGCCCGCCTCGGCCTTGCAGTGGCCATACGCGTTTTCGCCCTTAATAATCGCCGAAAAGCCTTTGAGTCCGGCTTCGTCGCCAGGGTTTTCTTCGATGACTTCGACGCCAAACTTCTTGCTATCGGCCCATCGCAGATAAGCGCGCACCATCATTTGCGCCCAATCCTGCGCCTCGGTTCCACCGGCTCCGGCGTTGACCGAAAATATCGCGTTGTTGGCGTCGTATTCGCCCGAAAAGAGCAGCGTCCGTTCGTATTCGCGATATTCTTTATCGAGAGCGGCGAACTCGGTATCAATTTCCTTCGCCATTGCTTCGTCGCTTTCCATCTGCGCCATTTCGACGAGTTCGAGCAAATCGGCGGCGCGTTTATCGAGCGTATCGAAGGGCAGCACAAAGGCGCGACCCGCCGAGAGTTTGCGCATGATTTCCTGCGCGTTTTCGGTATCGTTCCACAGGTCGGGATCTTCGGCCTGGATTTCCAGTGAAGCTAATTGTGATTTTCGTTGAGGCAGGTCAAAGACCATCACCCTTGGCGCGCAATCCTTGGCGAATCGCTTCGAGCGCATCTTTCGTGTGTTCTAACATACCATTAAGGTTTAGCAGAAAGTGGGCAAGTTCGGATGAGAGACCAAGTTTGTTCAATCATCCGCCGCGTGCATTTTCGCCGTTACAATACAGAGAAAAGCAATGCCGATGACTGCTCCAATCAGAGCGCCCATCGGCAAACTTAAAAGATAAATCAATCCAAACTGACCATCTTTCAAAACATCGGGATTTACAAGACTATAATAAATACCGGGCAGAAAAATACCGCCGATGCCACCCACAATGCCGCCGACAACTAATCCCACGATAACCGCGAAAGCATAATCATTTGCGGAATTTTTATGATCTGGTTCTTTGTGTTTCATTGCGTGATGAAGCTCCAAATTAACAGAAAGCGTTAGAAGCGAAATTGGGGACGTATCAAGCCGCGACTTCAACTAACTGACTGCTCGACATCGGTTCGGGAATCGTCTGGCCTTCTTCTCTAATACCTTCCAAGTGAAACTCGATAGCCTCGCGAATTAGCGTCGTAACTTCGTCGCGCGTTTCACCGACCGCGACGCATCCGGGCAAATCGGGCATATAAGCGCCGTAGCTTGTCTCACCTTGTTCAATGATGACCGTATATTGCATGATGTTACTCCTTTAACCTGGCATATCGACGTTCGTATTACCAGACACGGTGATTAGTCCCCAGCCATAAATGGCGGGGCTTCTACGGATTGGATACCGAGAGCGCGTAATCCCGCGCTCAATATGTTCAAGGCAGCATTTACGTCACGATCAAGAGACGTGCCGCAAACAGG
>JAABUN010000075.1_pt1 | contig 216821 bp, 162 predicted proteins | sample 5559311 | NCBI WGS metagenome assembly JAABUN01 (sample SAMN10711877, study PRJNA513370) | rock metagenome | isolation source: Antarctica rocks | place: Antarctica: Victoria Land, Siegfried Peak sud | reverse complement strand
AGTTCTTGTTTTAAAGTTTAATTGATTTTTTTGTCAATAACAATTTAACCTTTATACAAGAACTCTTTTAATACTACTGCAACTTTTTGTCTATCAATTCATACATACGATCTCTGTGCTTCCTCCTTCGGCTGTTCTCTGTGTTAAAAAAAATATTACAAGTTTCTTATCACAAAAATCATGTTAGAAGTATATTTTGTTTCATCAATCTCCATACATGACATTTCATAAGCAGCAGCAATTTCTTTAATAAGGCTGCCTGATAGAAACGACAAACCTCCGGGAGTTGTTTTATTAAACCCAACTAACTTTGTAGAAAAGAATTCTGTCAACCTGGTTCCCTGGTGCTTTTTAGCCAAGTCTTTATTACCATCGCGAATAATGATTATGCCACCGTGATTCAGATTTTTAATGCAGGTTTCAATCACAACTTTTTGCTGTGCCTGCTGCAGGTAATGCAACATATCAGCAAGAATAATAGCATCATATTTTTCGAAAGGGAAGCTTGTTACATCGGCATAATAAAAATTAATGGATTCATCCTTACTAAAACAATGCTGAGCCGTTTCCACCTTTTCTTCATCATAATCAATACCGGTAATGTTTCTCTCAGGTGCAGCAAAATGAAGCATGTAACTCATAAATCCATAACCGCAACCGACATCCAGCATCCTGCCTTGCTTAGGCAGCAGCTGATGAAAAAGCTGGTAATTTTTTTCAAGACGAAGCTTCACTTTCATATACCATTCCAGCACAGGACCCTTATAAAGGTAGTTATAGATGAGCTGCTCTTTAAAATAAGCAGGTTGCTCAATTACCATGCTCAGCTGTTTAAATTGCTGTTTAAAGTACCGGCCTATATTCTTAGTTCTTGCAGCATAGTCTGTACCAAAAGAAGTATCAGCCGGTTTAATCCTTGGTAAAAATTTCAATGTGATCTTTCCATCCTTTAATAAAAAATCATTCTTTGTCATCGTATAACCAGTACCGTGAATAACGATGGGCAAGATATCAAGCTGTAATTTTTCAGCCAGGTAAAAAGCACCTTTATGAAAACGTTTGATGTTACCATCTGCTGAACGTGTTCCTTCAGGAAAGACTACAATAGAATAACCTTCTTTAACCCTGCCGGCTAATTGCTCTATACCTGTTTCTGCTCCCTGAATAACGGGGTAATAATCAGCCATACGTACTACCGCGCCAAACACCGGCGAATGGTACACCCAACTATTTGTAAGCAGAATTAATTTTGGATGCAGCATTACTGTTGCTAAAATATCCAGGAAAGACTGGTGGTTACAAACAACTACCGCTGGCGTTGAAAGATCTTCAGACAAAGGATTGATGATCTGCTTTTTTACATTCATCATTATGTAAATGATGGATCGGCTAAAGGAAGATAATATTCTATGATAAACGAATTTTCCTTTCTCTTTATTAAACGGATACCATCTCACCAATATAAGCCCGAGAATGGTAAGCAAAATACTTCCGAAAACAAAATAAGAAAAAGCAACAACCGATTTCAAAAAGCCTGAGAATGTCCAGGGGAATAGTTTTTTCTGCGTTCTGTTTTTGATTAATACAGCAAAGAAAAACGGTATCAATATCTGGGACATCAGTACAACACATAAGATGCCGATTATTGAAATTACCGCAATAGATTTTAATGCAGGATGCCTGGCAAATATTAACACACCTAATCCTGCAATGGTAGCTATAGCTGAAAGAAAGATAGATGACTTATAAGAGGAAAGATTCTTTCTGCCTGTTTTATATTCCTTCAACAACCCGTCCATGATAAACAGACTATAATCATCTCCCAATCCAAAAATCAATGCTGAAATAATAATGTTAATGATATTGAATTGAATACCGAAGATACCCATGATACCGAGTATCCATACCCAGCTGATAAACATGGGGATGAAAGAAACAAGCGTTAGTTCGATACGGCCATAAGTGAGCAGTAGCACAACGAATACGAGTATTGATGACATTAATGCGATACTGGTAAAATCAGAATTAATAATTTCTACCAGTCTTAATGTCAGGTATTGCTTATCTATAACTGTTATGTCCGGATTGTTTTCAAATGCTTTGTACAAAGCGGGCCTTTGTCCGGGAGAAACTTTTACAAGTGTTACAACAGTGGAGTGTCCTGGTGACTCTGTGATAAAATCTCCCAGCAAATTATTAGTGGCTGCCTTTAAATCTTTATTATCTATTACCTTGAAATTATTATTCAGCAAATTATTAAAATTTGCAAATGCGCCTTGTTTAAATTTTAATGTACTTCCTTCTCTTTCCAGGTCAGTAATAAGTTGCTTCTTTTTTGTTGAAGTCCAAAAGGTATTCCAGCGGGCTATTCTTTTTTGTTGTAATGAATCTGAGATGATCAGGGATGAAACACCCGAGTATTTTTTTACAATGCCTTTTTGTTTAAGCTTTTCAATTTCTGAAATTAATTTTTCATTATTAACCAGCGCCTGGTTAAATGTTTTTCCTTCAGAAACCAAATACACTGATTGCAGAGAAAAGACATTTATAGCATTGAGATTTGATTCTGCGACTTTAAGCTTGCCCGACATAAAATTCATGTGCATCATGTCCGATTCAAAACTTACCCGCCTTGCAGTGTAAGCAAAAACAATAGTGAGTAGAAAAATTACTATAACAATTCTTTTATTGTACTCAGGGCGATAAGAAGATATTTTGTCTATCCAGGAGTTAAGGGCGGCTTTATGTTCCGACTGCTCTTTTTTAGTAGCGATAAATTGAGGCAAAAAAATCAAGGAGCATAAAGAGGCGCCAATCAAACTAAAAGCAGCAAATAACCCAAGGTCTTTCAGCATTTCAGACTCTACAAACTCCAGGCAAAGAAATCCGCCGATGGTGGTAAAGCTGCCGATAGTTAAAGGTTGAGCAAGGTCCTTAATTACATCCCCGATACTATTTGTATGACGGTAATGATTGAAAACATGCAAGGAATAATTTACCGCGATACCTAAAACAACTGATCCGGTGCCCAGCGCAATCACAGATATACTTCCCTTAACCAAAAAGATTGCTGCCAGAGAAAACAAAGCGCCGAATACTACCGGCACCATAATGATAAACGGCGCTCTTTTTTTCCTAAAATAAAACCCAATAAAAATAATAAGAAAGATAATGGTTATGCTTTGCGTAAAAAACATGTCCCTCCTTAATTGCTCCGCATTACCCGCTGATACTGCAGTGGCGCCAAAATAAGTTGTTTGAATATTTTTATAAGCCCCGGTATGCAGGCTGTTAATAATATGGTCAAGCCCTTTTAATAATAATGCATTCATGCCGGTATTATTCGGCGGATAAGCCGGTGTAATAAACAGCATAAGGTGCTTATAATCTTTAGTAACTATATAACTATCATACAACCCAAAGGTATCATCGAACTGTAATTGCTGTAATTTTTTTAGTCCGAGAAAAGAGATGCCAACCGGATCTTTGCTGATTACATTCTTCAGGGCAATACCTGCGGGAGAGGTAAGTGTCCTGATATTATTTTCAAGTGTTTTTCTAATTCTCTCAGGTTGTATCAATGAATCAATGGAGCGATAATCATTTTCATCTAAAAACACAGGAATGTGATCCGTTACCGTGTTCATAAGTTCCATTGCAAAAGCATCATCCACTTTGTAGTTGACCTTAGATATGTAAGGTGAAAGATTTTGTTGAATAGTACTTCCAAGTATATCAGCAAATGAAACCAGGCTATCAGGTTGCGCAGGTGCAAGCGTATCCTGCAAAGAAACCGTTAACACCAGCTTATCTAAAAATTTTGAATTTTGAAATACCTGGTTTAGCTTTTCAATCTTTTTATCATTTGGCAAAATCTTAGAAATATCTTCTTCGAATTTTACCTGCGAAGCCAGCAGCGAAACCAGGAGAAAGCTTGCACCAAATGATATGAAAAATACCAGCCGGTGTTTTTCAAAATAATTATATATGGCAGAAAATATTTTTTCCATTAACGTCTACTCAGTTTGCCTGCTATAGATTTTCTTTTAAATACTTTAAGCATTATATACGATAATAATCCAAATGCACATGCAGCTATAATCGCCAGTGTGATGCTTCCATAAATATATTGCTTGAGGTTATTACTAACAGATTCAATTGTGATGGTATTGTTGAAATCTATATTAAAAACATCATCACCCATCCAGTATGCACCTGCTTTAATACTTAAAAAAATGATAACCGGAATCATGGGCGGGATGCTGATGTTTGCTGCTATAATTACCAATACCTTATTTAATTTGAATAATATAGCAAGAAAAATAGCAGCCACCAACTGAAAACCCCAGATAGGAATAATTCCCATAAAAACACCCAATGCAATAGAAGCCGCCTTTAGCTCATCTGACTGATGAGGATTGAACAAGTGATCATTAATTATTTGCTTAAACTTTTTTTTTTGAAATATTACCCTAAAAAAATCACGTGGCTTTATATATAAGACGGCTATAATTACCAGGAAAGTATTTAAGATGCTGATACGGGTGAAATCCTGAAATGGCCTGAAATGAGAGACCCTTGTTTCTTTAGGCGCATAATACACTTTAACCGGCACTGAATCTATTTTAACTCCCTTCCATGCAGCTCTTACCAGCACTTCAATTTCAAATTCAAATTTACGGGTAACAAAATGCATTTCTTTTAATGGCAGCAAAGGATAGAGGCGGTATCCTGATTGTGTATCAGGTAAAGTGATACCGGTTTCTACTTTAAACCAGAAGTTAGAAAACTTATTTCCGAAACTGCTCTTTCCCGGTACCGATGCCTGGTCCATATTCCTGGCGCCGATTATTATAGCGTCCTGAACCGTTTCAAGGCGCTTTAAGAATTGGGGTAGATCTTTTGCAAAATGCTGACCATCTGAATCTATGCTGATAGCAAATTTATATCCCAGGTCTGTTGCATAAGCCAGGCCTTTGCGGAGCGCCCATCCTTTTCCAACGTTCTGTTTAAAGCTCACTAGTTTTATATTGGAAAATGATTGTAGAATATAAGGAGTTTCATCAGTAGAACCGTCATTTACAACAATGATATTATTACAATAAGCGCTCACATCATTTATTACACCAGCAATGGTAGCCTGGTTGTTATAGGTTGGAATGAGGATACATACCTGTAATGCATCAAATTTTGATTTATAGATCTCTTCTGAATTCATTTGTTGTTGTAAGTAAATTTATGTTAAAAACAACTTGTGAGATTTCTAAAAACCTCACAAGTTTGAAATTCAGGGTGTTCCCGTATTCAAAACCTGTGAGATTTTTAGAAACCTCACAGGTTGTTCCTTATTTACTAAATTTAAATCATTAAGGCTCTAAATTAAACGACATTGATGGAACAATGTTTCTCAAAGATGGCGTTTTTAGAGATTCTTTATCACTAAAACGAACCCTTTTATTATCTGGAACCCGCTGTTAAACCTATAAGGTTTTTAAAACCTTATAGGTGTGCAAAACTTTTTATTTTAGTTTTGTAACTATGACAGGTTCAATTAAAAAAAAGGTTTCCACTTTTATGGTGGTAGTAGCCTTTGCTACTGTGTACATAGTCTGGGGATCTACTTATCTTTTTATTCAAAAGGCAGTGCATGGCTTCCCACCTTTTTTATTGGGCACAGTGCGTTTTCTTATAGCAGGATTGTTATTGCTTGCCTGGTGTAAATTAAAAGGCGAACAGGTATTTGTGAAAAAAAATATCAGGGACTCTTCTATAAGCGGCGTATTGCTTTTATTTGTCGGTAATGGTATAGTAATATGGGTAGAACAATTTATGCCCACGGCTATGGTAGCCATTACATTATCTTCATCACCGTTATGGTTTATTGTTCTTGATAGATCTAAATGGAGAGAGAATTTCCGTAATAAACCTACAATTGCCGGCCTGATCATAGGATTTGCAGGCGTTATTCTTTTGTTTGCAGAAAATCTCAGCACCGCATTTTCAAAAGCCGGAAACAAAGCTGAAATAGGCGGACTTGCCTTGCTATGTATTGGATCCATTGCCTGGGCTGCAGGCTCCCTTTATTCAAAATATAATTCTCACGGAGGTTCTGCTTCAGTAAGTACTGCGTGGCAAATGATTGCTGCAGGGGTAGCCTTTTTACCGGTAAGCCTGATCCGCGGTGAGGCAAAACATTTAAACTGGCAAACTATTCCTGCTGAATCCTGGTTTTCATTAGGTTATTTAATAATCTTCGGATCAATCGCTGCTTTCAGCGCTTATGTCTGGTTGTTACAGGTTCGTCCGGCTACACAAGTGAGTACTCATGCTTATGTAAATCCGGTAGTGGCGGTACTGTTAGGAATTTTTTTCGCCAATGAAAATATATCATGGATTCAGATAACAGGGCTTGCAATTATTTTGGGTAGTGTTTTATTGATAAACATGGCTAACTATAAAATGAATCAATCAAAAGTTTCTACAGTGATCAAGGTCCCGCAACAATTAGATGAAAAACTTGCCATTAATCGTCTTGAAGAAGCTATTACACAAGAAAGTTAAAGTGTTGGATCATAAATAAAATATCATTTATCAATACCCACTATATCTATCTTTTAAAAGTTCCAGGTAATCCAGGACTTACCATCCAAAGCACTTACCATATCATAACTTGTAGCACTGGTTTGTACAAAATAGTATCCGCTTGAGTTATACAATTTCGTTCTGGTAAGAGCAGCGGCTCCGGTTGACGGATGCGTTCCATAATTACCGAGCTCTATAAAAACTGCCCGTCCATCAGCAGTGAATGTTGGTTTCTGGGGAGCAGTACCATATTCAAGCGTAAGAGCGGTTTGAGCTGCATTGAGAAAAATAGGTCCAAAAAAATCGTTAGCGGTAGTATATGCCGGCCAATAAATAAGGTAGTAATAAGTATTGACGCCGCTTCGTAAGGAATTTATTCCATAAGCATCATCCACACCATTAACATGAAATCCGTTATAAGAAATCCAGTAATCATTATTGTTGGCGACTGCGAAATCCCACCATCGTTTTGGCGCAGCTACATCTACTTTAATAGGCACAACCACACCTGTAAGAGTTGAGGCAACGTTATTAACAGTCAAGCTGATGACTTCCGTTGTGGCGTTGTATTGTATATTATTAAACCCACTAATCGTAACATTACCAATTACAAGCGGGTCGGTAAAAGCAATTCCACCGGCAGTAAAATAAAATCCAGTTGTAAAAGTGTGAAGATTGCCTCCAGCATCAAGATAGGAAAATATAACACTACGGTCGGCCACTGATACCCTCACATCGAGCCTCTGTGCTCCAATGGTTAGCCGCTTAAAATAAGTGAGAATTTTTTTTATAAGTAATCCAGCAGCTAACTGACCACTGTTATAAGCGTTTGCTTCCTGGGATGTTGCTCTAACTAAAATGGCTTTGCTACCGTTAAATCTTCCCACCAGTTTGATTGTATCTACAGTAGTTGAATCAAAATAAAATTCAAAATCGGATACGAGGCCAATTCCAACAGGACCACCATTGACATTAGACAATACTGTAACATTTTCGTTAGGGTCGGCAAGCAGGTGAATATATGAATAGGTATCAAAGATTAGACTAGGCTGTTGCAATGCCTTTAAGCGATAACTGCTTTCTTTTAAAGTGATTGCTGTTGTAGAATCAAAATCTGATAACATTTTCACCCTGTTCGAATCATTGAACTTAAAATAGAAACTGAATGCACCTCCCCCAGCCGGATACACTATTCCTTTCCATCCATATTGAGCCCCGGAAAGTTGCGTTTGATATTTTGCCAGGGTTGCATTGAGCCGGTCATCCGCAGATTGGTTGAATACTGATTTATCATCCTTTTTACAGGAAGAAAACAATGCCAGCGCAACCAAAAAATATATCAAAGACTTTTTCATATTCAAATTTTTACCTAATCGAGACCGGAATTAATAAATCATTGAAACCAGTGCAGCTCTTGTTCTCGTTTGAAGATTATAATAATCGATATTATATGATTGCTTAAAGTAAGTAACAACAATCGCTTCTTTCTGTCTTAGCCTGCTTCTCGCTTCTGCAGCTGTGGAGCCGTTAACTGTTGTACCGGTATAGTTTATACTATTTACTATTTTATCAAAACCTGTTTTACCTTCAATCATCATCAAAGAAACCATTTCGGCAAAATCTTCATTAACTTCAGACATGGCATAATTACTTAAAAATCCTTCATTAAGCGCCTCTGCATTCGTAACGTTTGTCCAGTCGGAAGTATAAAATCTTGCCCCAACCTGATTAAATGAAGATGGATATAAAATATTGTATGAAAGCACGTGTGCAAATTCATGTTCTATCACGTGAAATAATTGCTTGATTAATACAGAATCAGAAAGCTTATAACCGGGAGATGATTTAATATTGAAATAATTAAGTTGATTTAATATGATTTTATTACCTGCGTCTGCCGTTGTACCAAGTGTTGCAGCACCGGTAGCCAAATCATAAGATCCACTACCTACTAAAACAAAAAATTTACTGCCATATTTTTTAAAGAAGCCAAGCCCGGCTTCCGCTACATAAGGATCAATCCATGCCTTCTTAATGGTGCTTAATACAGGAATCACTTTTTCTTCCTTTATTGGTACAAGGGTTCTGTTTAATTCAAGTTCAAACTGGTCATACTTATATTTAACAGAGGCATTAAAAGGTACCGTCATTGAATCATAAATATATTTATCTATAGGTCCTTTTACCCAGGTATCACCACCAAGACCGGATATATTATCAACGTTTGTAAGGGCATCTTCTTTTTTACAGGAAGCGATGAATACAACCAGGAATATTATTAAGAACAATTGTTTTATTTTCATAAATAATTTTTTAAAGAATTATCTCGGATTCAAAGCGATTCCGGAAAGCGTTGCTGAAGAGGGTATTTGCCATACTTTGCGGGGGTCATTAGCGGTAAGTGTCAGTGTTTGACCCTGAAAAATTTTATGGGTTACCGTCATGCCGTATCTTAAGATATCGAACCACCGCATTCCTTCATGAACAAATTCAGCGCGTCTGTAATCCAGTATTGCCTTTATTAAGCCATCCCGGATATTGGCAGTTCCATAATAACTATTAATTTTTGCTGCAGTAATATTATGAGTAGTAGCATTATAATTTAATATACGGGTACTCGCATAAGTATTCAGGTCTGCAATAGCCGCCGCCGAATTACCTGTGTAAGCATAAGCTTCCGCCAGGTTAAACAGTACTTCTTCAGTAGTAAACAACGGAACTATTACATAAGGGTTACCGATCTCCGCATTTACTGAAACCTTAACAAAATATTCATTGATCTTTGGAACTAGTATGTGTATGCTATTTATTGAATATTGCTTGATAGCCCAGTTTCCACCGGTAAGCGGTTCAGGCCTTTTAAAAAGGATACGCTGGATCGTAGCATCCAGGCCATAACGGTTGTTGGCAAAATGCCGTGCCCATAAAGATTGGGTTTCTACTAAGAGAAGGTTTGCACTTTCTGTAGCTTTTGCATAGGTATTTTGCAGTTCATAAACATCACTGATATTGTTATAAGTGGTGTTCCATTGCCTTAAATTAGGTGCAAAATTATTATTTGGAAAAGCGAGGTTTGCATATTGGATCACCTTTGCATAATCTTTTTTATATAAATAGAAGCGGGAGGCAAAGGCATAGGCTGACGATTTTGTAAAATGATACTTTGGTACAGCATAATTATTGTCGTTGATAAGGGGCAAGCCGGTAAGTAAATCCTTTTCAATCATATCATAAACATATTTTACCGTTTTTCTATCATATTGCTTAATGACAATTGTTTCTGGTTCGGTAACATAGGGAATACCTGGGTCTGATGCTGCGGTTGCTTCATTATAAAAAGTAGAGAATAAAGATACCAGCATTAAATGAGAGTATGCTCTTGCCACCAGCGCCTCACCTTTCTGAGCGGCAAAGCTACTCGAATCAGAAGATGCACTGATTGATACTAATGCCTGGTTTGCGGCAGCGATGGCACTATAACAGGCGAACCAGTAAAATTCAGGGGAATCCTCCTGGTTGTCATGACTATCGGTAAAAAGATAAGGATCTGTAATTACCCGTTCAATCGGACCATCGCCAATATCATTTACATTATCGGACATCAACTCTGCAAAGGATGAATAATTTGCCTTCGGATAAGCGGTACCCAATAATTGAGATATTTTCTGAGATGTATTTACCAATACCCTGTTGTCAGGCTCTTTTTCCAGGTATTTGCTACATCCGCCAGTTGCAAATAACAGGCAGCAATAAACGTATGGAAGCAACTTTTTCATAGTCGAATATTTATAAACCAAGTTTTAAGGAAAGTGTAAATTGTTTTTGAATAGGCTGCGCTACTCCACCTGAATTAAAAAATTCAGGATCCTGCCCTTTTAATTTTGGATCAGAATATATTAACAATGGATTGATGGCGGCAGCCGTTACAGAAGCATTGGTTAACCCAATCCGCTCTAATTGAACTGCATCCAAATTATAGGTAAGAGACACAGTTTTTAGTCTTACAAACCCGCCATCAGCCACTCTTTCTGTTGAGTAATTATAATTATTATAAGGATAGGCCCCACCCAATCGTGTTTTATAAAAGGCATCGAGAATGGCAGGTACTCTGGTGGTTAGTTCATCGCCAGGCATCACCCAGCGGTCGTTGAATTCTTTCGGTAATGCATTAAAGTCTGAGTAATCAGTTTTAAAAACCGGATATAACCTGATCTTATTTCCTGCCTGGTAACTAATAAAAATATTTAAGGAAAAGGCTTTGTATGTAAAAGTATTTGAAAAGCCGCCGGTAATAGTAGGATCAACCGGCCCTTCATATTTAAGGTATTGAGTGCTATCAGCCTGAAGATATACGTCATTGCTCGATTTACCTTCCTGATTTGTAAACTGTGGTATTCCGGTTGCATGGTCCAATCCATTAAATCTTATGGAAAATAAACTGTTCACAGGATGGCCTTCGGTATTACCGCCTTCTGCTTTTACCAGATCAAATATCAAAGGCTGGTTTTTAACATTGCTGATTTTTGTTGTATTATATCCAAAAGTCAGGTTTGTTCTCCATCCCCAATTTTTCATCTTAATCACCTGGCCTCCTATTAAAACTTCAGCGCCCTGCGAATTCAAATCAGCATAGTTAGCCGTCTTATAACCTTCCCCGCCAATACCCGATGTTTTTATCCGGCTGATCAGGTCAAAACTTTTTCTGCTATAAACATCCAGGCTGAAATTCAATTTACCTTTAAACAATCCACCATCTAAACCAAGGTTTGTCTGATAATTTTTTTCCCAGGTAAGGTCTGAATTTTCAAGATTGATTAATTGTATAACCGATTCCCTTTCGGTAGGAAAGGTTCTGTTAGTGGTAGCACTTTTTAAAACAATATTGCTATTTGTAGCAGGCCCCAGGCTGGCAGTTAAACCATAGCTGGCTCTTAACTTCAAAAAATCAACAGCAGTAACATCTTTCATAAAGGCTTCTTCCTCAATGTTCCATGAGCCACCAAAACTCCAGGTTGGCAACCAGCGTGCGTTCCTGGAAGAACCGAGTTGGTTCGACCCATCGTATCGGACAGTGCCATAAAAGTTATATCTCCTCTCATACGTATATTGTGCATTAAGGTAGAAAGCCGCAAAACGGTCATAGTTTTTGCTCATATCATAATAAGGAAAACTTGACTCAATAGTCTGCTTCAATATCCGGTAATCAACAAAAGGAATTCCGCCATTATCATATTGGTATCCATAGCCGGTGTTATTAAAGTTCTGTCTGTCAGCATATTTTATCTGTTGTCCTAATAAAATATTGAGATTGTGTTTTTCGGCAATGGTGTTAGTATAATTTAAACTGTTCCTTACATCAAAATTCAGTAATCTGTCTTCTGTTCTATTATAAAAACCACCATAGGGAAGTACAACAATAGGTTGTGATCCAGGATCATCCGGATCACGATACAAAAATTTATTACTTCTCTTGATCTCTGAAGTTCCGGCAGCCCTGTAAGCGTTTGCCATATTTGAATTTTCAGTAATTTGGTGTTCCTGAGAAGATCTTACATAACGTAAAGCTCCAATAAATTCATATCGCAGGTTTTTGGTAATCTTATAACCCAGCTCTCCTTGCAATTTCAAATCAATTACACTAAGATCAATATAATTGTTCTGTAATTCTTTAATGATGTTAAAGGGTGCAAAGTTCCTTTGGTAATATTCAAGATTGCCTGCATCATTATAAGCGGATAATGTACGACTTGAATTTAAAACATAACTAAATGGATTTATATCAAAATCCCTGTCAAAATCACCAGTAACCGGGTTGCTAACACGCTTTAAAGTTCCCGGAACTTTTTGCTGCCTTACTGAAGCCGTGGTTAAAAAGCCGGCAGTTAACCTGTCTGATAGCGTATAATTATTACGAAAGTTAAGGGTATAACGTTTAACCTTATCCGCAATAGTCCATCCATTATCGTTATAAAAACTGGTTGAAAAAAAATGCTGTGATTTCTCTGTACCTGAAGAAATACTTAAAGAGTGTTCCTGCATTAAAGAGTTACGGAACAGTATATCAAACCAATCTGTGTTTACGAGAGCCGCTTTTTTAAGAAAGGCCGATTTTGCTTCGGTAGTATTTTGTAAAGGAAAATTACCATTTGCGTCTGGGTTTAACAAAGAGTACATTTTTCCATAAACACCATAATTGGAACTGTTCAAAACATTGGATGTTAAGATACCCTTCCTTTCCAATTCTCCCAATACTGACATCTGTTGTGCTGAATTCATTATATTATAATCAGCATACATTGGTTTTAACTGGGTACTGAAATTACCTGTATAATTTATTGAAGGCTTACCTGATCGGCCTTTTTTTGTAGTGATCACTACCACTCCATTCATAGCTCTCGCCCCATATAACGCGGTAGCAGCAGCATCTTTTAGAATATCAAAACTTTCAATATCATTAGCATTGATACCGGCTACCGGTGAACCTAATAGCGTTGTCGGGTCTCCGCTTGATAACTGGTCATTGGATATATTAACGATATCTTCCAATACCACACCATCAACTACCCATAAAGGTTTGTTATCACCATTAATAGAAGTAGCCCCGCGAATGCGCACTTTAGGTGCACTGCCAAAAGTGCTGGAAACATTTTGAATGGAAACACCCGCTGCTTTACCTTCCAGCATCCTGCTTACATCCGTATACCCGTCCATTCTTACATCAACAGCTTTCAAAGTAACGGCAGCACCGGTGAACTTCTTTTTATCAATGTTCTGGAAACCGGTTACCACCACATCAGTAAGTGTGTTGGCAGCAGGCTCTAAAGCAATAGTTAATGAGGATCTTCCGGCAGGTTTAACTTCCTGGCTTTCAAAACCGATTATGCTGAAGACAACTGTTGATGCAGGAAGAACTCCTGACAAAGTAAATGTCCCTGTTTCATTGGTAGTTGTTCCCCTGTTTTTACCCTTTACCACTATTGATACTCCCTGAAGCGGAACTCCCTCTTTTGTAGTTACCCTTCCGCGGAGCACGGTATCCGCAGGAAGTTTTTGTTGAAAGTAAGAAACAGCAAAATTTTTCCAGCCATTTGTAACATCTAATTTTTCTATTACCCCTTCGTTGCTACAATAAATGGAAGTTTTACCTGACCAGGGATTTGCAGCAAGATGTAATCCGGATAATATTAGAAACAGAATGGCCGGAATAGAACGGTTAATACTGTTTAAACTCACTGGAAGAATAATGTATTTTGGAAACAATGATGTTTTCATAGTGCTGTTTTGGTTATTATTTGCGCCTTAATCCATTGCAGGCGGCTACTTATATATATCCGAATTGCGATTATCGGAATTGCTTCATCTTTACTCTTACAATCTACAGACAATTTATATACGTTAATGCTAAATCTTGAAATTAAAAAAATTGTTAATATAAGTACAATAACATCCCTGTACCGGTTAGCAGGCTTACTATATATCAACAATTTTTAACGTGAAAACAGGTAAAAATATTATAATGCAATAACTGCACTTTTGTTCAAACATATTCAGATATGACATGAATAATAGAATTATAGCTGCATATTACGTTGATAATCTAGTATTATGTCAAGCATAAAATTTCGTGATAATTGCTATCAGCCGTCAGCAATCAGCTATCAGGAAGAAATATATTAGGTAATAATACCCTAATAGCTAACCATCATTTTACAGTTGGCATGACACTAAGGTAATGTCAAGCATAAGATGTCGTATTAATTGCTATCAGCAGTCAGCCATCAGCTATCAGCTATCAGGAGATCAGTACCTGAAAAGCTTTCCTCCTGATAGCTGATAGCTGGAGGCTGATAGCAATTAATTTATCAGCTCATGGTTAATAACACTATTAGTTTACATCTTTAGTAACGGTAACAAAACTTTTTTTCATTTTTAAAAACATAAAAATAATTGCAGTTATATCTTTGTAAGAAATTATATGCAGTTCAAGTATTCAAATTTTATTATAGTACTGGTTATACCTATAGCCTGGAGCTGTAATTCAAACCAATCAAAAAAAGCAGAAAATACTACCCCGGCAGATACCGTAACGACTATAACCCGGGATACTGTTCAATTACCTGAACCTTATGCAACAAAATCTACTGCAAATTTCAGCAATGTTAAAGAATGGCCACAGGATAAATCACCTGTAGCACCTACCGGTTTTACCGTATCAAAATTTGCCGACACTTTGAAAAATCCACGCTGGATATACATTGGTCCTAACGGAGATATTTTTGTGGCCGAATCATCCACGGAAAAAGGGGGTATAAAGAGCACTGTTAAAAATGCGATAAGCGGCAAGTCAAAATCTCAAAACTCAGAAGCGAGCGCAAATCGCATTACAATCTTCAGAGATACTGACCATAATGGCATTCCTGAAGTAAGAAATGTTTTTCTTGCAGGCCTTAATCAGCCATTAGGTATGCTGATATTAAACAACTCTTTTTATGTTGCAAATACCGATGGAGTAATGCAGTTTCCTTATAAAGAAGGGCAAACCTCTGTCACTGATAAGGGAAAAAAAATACTCGAACTTCCCGCAGGAGGTTATAATAATCATTGGACGAGGAACCTGCTTGCCGGTAAAGACGGTAAAAAGATTTATATTACAGTAGGCTCCGGAAGTAATGTGGCGGAGCATGGCATAGCTAATGAAGTCAGGCGCGCTAATATCCTGGAAATAAATCCGGATGGAACCGGAGAAAAAATTTATGCCAGTGGTATTAGAAATCCTGTCGGACTTGAATATGCGCCAGGTACGAACGTGTTATGGACTTCGGTTAATGAACGGGACGAATTAGGCGACGAGTTGGTACCCGATTATCTGACAGGCGTGAAAGAAGGCGGCTTCTATGGCTGGCCTTATGCGTATTTTGGCTCACACGAAGATCCACGTATGAAAGGCCAGGCACCGGATCTGGTGAAAAAAACAATCGTACCTGATGTATCATTGGGTGCTCATACCGCTTCTTTAGGACTTGCGTTCGATGAAAAAAATAACCTTCCGGGTAAGTATGCCGGTGGTGCTTTCATCGGTCAACATGGTTCCTGGAACCGTTCTCAACTATCAGGCTATAAGGTGGTATTTGTTCCTTTTAAAAATGGCAAGCCAACCGGACCAATGGAAGATTTTTTAACCGGATTTGTTACAGGCCAGGATAAAGATGTTTATGGAAGACCGGCAGGAGTTGCCTTTACGCAGGATGGCTCGTTACTGGTTGCCGATGATGCGGGGAATACTATTTGGCGGGTGGCTGCTAAGAAGTAACTGGCTATTAGCTGTCAGCTGTTAGGTTTACGATTTAACTATAAACAGTAATCTGGCATTTATGCTGTAAAGGTATTTGCATATAAAATTAATCTGACATTATGAGTTCAGCATTTGTAAAAGAAAGCGAAGAACAATGGTTGCATGAAGTGATGCCTACAATCAATGCTTTGATTGTTTATCTTTCAAGAGAAAATAGTAACATCAGGGTTTATGAGAAAAAAAGTTATGTTGATCCTAAGACAACTCAACAGGTGCATGAAATGAGTAATGGATTATCATACTCTAAAGATGATCAGGGACAATGGTTTGTGGTATAATTGCTTCAGGCGCTGGAGTAAATATAACATATGGATTTGTTTCCATTAATCCCTTTACTTAAGTATGATGATAAAAATAAGTATTTGCCGAATCTTTCAAATTTAAATTAATTACAAGGCTAGTTAAGAATGAAGTTACGTATCGAGTTATAGTGTTTTTTTAACGCAGAGAACAGCCAGAGGACGAAACACGGAGGGCGCAGAGGAAAGCGCTCTGTGTTCTCTGTGTTCCCTCCTCTGGCTGTTCTCTGCGTTAAAAAAAATATCTGACGGCTGATTTACATTACATCACATTAAATTTAACTTAACACTAATATCGCAGTTACGCCGGTGTGGCTAACAGCTACATCAATTTAAAATTTTTAGACATGAAATGCACTGTTATTAATTTTTCAACGCTTTTAATTGTAACAATCATAATGTTACCATTGGTTGGCATGGGGCAGGAAAATTATGAGATACAAGTTTACGGTTCTCAAACCCAAGCCCGTAACAGTACGATGTTTGAATTGCACAGCAATTATACTTTTGATGGAGAAAGAGAAATCATAAAAAATGTAAGGCCCACCTATCATGCTTTTCATGAAACAATAGAGATAACACATGGGCTTACTGATAATTTTGAATTAGGTTTTTATCTTTTTACAAACTATTTGCCCGATTATGGTTTTAAGATAATCGGTACCCATCTGCGTCCTAGAATAATGGTACCCCTGAAATGGAACTTGCCTGTAGGTTTAAGTTTATCAGCGGAAATAGGTTATCAAAGTCCAAGGTATTGTGCTGAAACATGGAGCCTTGAAATACGTCCTATAATTGATAAACAATGGAATAAGCTGTATGCATCGCTGAACCCTACTTTAGGGGTAACATTAAAAGGCATTGAAAAACCTGGTGCCCCTGCTTTTGCACCAAATATTAAATTAGGCTATAGCTTTTTTAAAAACGCCAGTTTAGGCATCGAATACTATGGCGACTTAGGTACATTGAATGCGTTTAATAACAGTCCTGAGCAAAGTCATGCTATTTTTGCGGTAATAGATATAATAAATAATGCTAAGTGGGAACTAAACTTAGGACCAGGCTTTGGGTTAACACCAGCAACAGATGGATTTGTTTTTAAGGTTTTAGTTGGAAGAAGAATAAAATGGAAATGAGCTTGTTTTATTTTCATAAAATTAAATAGGAAGCCAGTATTACGTTCCATGCTTAAAGCTTCAGTTTGAGAATCTAATCCGTTCTCAAACTTTTCACCGGGCTAGCCGTTGCTGCTTTTATTGCCTGAAAGCTGATAGTTATGAATGCAATCATTAGGGAAGCCAATCCTGCTAGTGCAAAAACCCACCATGATACATTGGTGCGATAAGGAAACTCAAGCAACCACTTGCTCATGCCATACCATGCAACCGGTGCAGCAATAACAAACGCTATCAATACAAGCCTCAAAAATTCAACTGATAAAAGATTTACAATACTGGAAATGCTTCCGCCCAATATTTTTCTTACGCCGATTTCTTTTGTACGCAGAACAGTGTTGTAAGAGGAAAGTCCTAATAAACCTAGACAGGAAATAAAAATCGCCAGCATTGCGAAATTGAAAAAGAGGTTGCCAAAATTGTCTTCAGCGCGGTATTGTTTATCTAAGAAATCATCAAGGAAAGTATATTCGAAAGGCCGGTTAGGAATAATCTGATTCCATTTTGTCTCGATTGCTTTGATAGTTGCAGGCAGGTTGGATGCTGATACTTTTACAGAAATCAATCCTATGCTATTCGGTTCTATCCGCATGGTTAACGGCTGTATGGCCTGCTGTAAAGATTTGTAATGAAAATCTTTCAGCACACCGATGATCTTTCCTTTTCTTCCCCATTGATCGAAGGTCCTGCCTATAGCTTGCTGAGCTGAACTATAACCCAATAATTTTGCTGCGCTTTCATTTATTATTATTGCCTGCGTACTGTCTGTTGCAAAGCTTTTGGAAAAAGGCCTGCCAGCAACAACCATTAATTTATACTGATTGATGAAATCATAATCAACAAAATACAGGTCAAGGTTAGTTTTTTGCATTTCGCCTGCATGATTCTCAACTTCCGTATAGGCGGAGTTGCAATCACTTCCCGGAATGCTGGATGAAAAGCTGCTAGATAAAACCTGTGGTATAGACGACAAGGATTGTTTGAAAGCATCCTTATTTTTATCAAAGTTTGTATCAATCACTATCTCCTGCTCTTTACTGAAACCCATGTTCAGGTTCTGCATATAATGCAGTTGCAGGTACACCACAATAGTTGCCACAATCAGGCAAATGGATATGGTAAACTGAAAAACAACCAGCCCTTTTCTTAAGCTCAATCCTTTTTGGCTTGTTACAAAACGTCCTTTTAAAACATTTACCGGGTTGTAAGAAGACAATACCAGGGAAGGATAAAATCCTGCAACGATTCCAATAAAAACGGAAAGGATTAATAATGCAAGAACCTGTAAAGGATTATTGAATATACTGCCGCTGATTATTTTACCGGCAAGCTGGTTAAACAGCGGCAATGCTAACACACATAATGTTACAGAAAAGGCAAAGGCGAGTAAACAAATAATCACCGATTCACCGATAAATTGTTTTGCAAGCTGAAATCTTACAGCGCCAGCCACTTTACGAATACCAACTTCCTTAGCTCGTTCCGCACTGCGTGCGGTAGTAAGATTAATAAAATTGATACAGGCAATCAATAAAATAAAAACAGCTATTATGGAGAAGGTATAAACATTATTAATATTGCCCGCAACAAATCCATCACGTTTTGATTTCAGGTACACGTCACGTAAAGGCTCCATACTTAAAAAATCCTGCATCTGGAGTTCTTTCGCCTGCCGGCCATGATGATACTCCATAAATGCCGGCAATTTTTTCTCAAGCGTTTTGGCATCCGTATGTGGCTTCAGTAAAATATAGGTATAGTAATTATGATTGGTCCATTCACTATCAGCAGTTGAATAACCATAAATTTGTTTGCTGGATGACATGGAAACAAATATGCTGGCCTTAATTTGTGAATTCTCCGGGATATCTTTCATTATTCCGGTAACCGTTGCATTGATAGCTGCGCCTGAAAGTAATACCTGTTGCCCTAAAGGATTTGTGTTGCCAAAATATTTTTTGGCAGCAGTCTGCGATAAGATGATACTCATCGGTTCCTTAAGCGCTGTATTTTTATTGCCTGATACAAGTTGAAAATCAAATACATTGAACAATGAAGAGTCTGCCATTACTGCTTCTTTTTCCTGAAATTTTACCGCACCCTTCCGCACAAGAAAACCATCTCTCGCCAAACGTACGGCATCTTCCACTTCAGGGAAATCCTTTTTCATATTAATTGCAATAGGAGTGGTTGTCATGCCCTGAGTGATTGTTTCGGAGGGCGTTTTTGTATCTGTAACAACACGGTAAATGCGATCTGATTTCGAGTGAAAATTATCATAGCTTGTTTCAAAGCTTACATAAAGGAAAATAAGAAAACATGCAGCCATGCCTACTGCCAAGCCAAGTATGTTAATAAAAGAAAAAGTTTTATGCCGCCATAAATTGCGGACTGCAATTTTTATTAAGTTTTTAAGCATTAAATTATTTTGAATTAAGTAATAAAATTTTTTTAAACGTTTTTTGTTCTTACTCCTAGTCTTTTATTTTTTCACTTGTACAGGCTGGTGGTAAAATCCCCTCCTAGGAGGGGACGTTTGAGCCGAAGGCTAAACGGGGGTGGGTATCCTATGATTACCCAGCTAATACCATCTGGAACGCTTACAAACAAGCACAAACTCATAACACACGTTAGCACCCTTTCCCGCATACCCACCCCCGTTACGTCCTACGGACGTAACGGCCCCTCCAAAGGAGGGGATGAACTAACACCCTGATTTTTAATATCGCTATTCATGTTAAACATCTATTACTCTTTATAAATTTATATAGAATATAGCTTGTACATTTAGGCGTTCCTCCTGATAGCTGAAAGCTGACGGCTGATAGCCTATCTTACTCCGTTCTTAAACTATTAACAGGATTGGCAACAGCTGCTTTAATAGTTTGAATGCCAATTGTAAAAATGGCTATTATCATTACTATAAGTGCGGCTACTATAAACATCCACCAGCTTACGTTTATACGGTAGGCAAAACCTTGCAACCACTTGTTAGCTGCTAACCATCCAATAGGAATTGCAATAACTACGGCTATTAAAATAAGGCGCATAAAATCTTTGCTTAACATTAAACCAAGATCGCCAATACCAGCACCCAATATTTTACGTATGCCAATTTCTTTTGTACGCTGACTGGTTAAAAAAGCCGTTAACGCAAACAAACCCATCACCGCTATAAATATGGCGGCGAATCCAAAAAAGTTTATAATCTTTTGCAGTCGTATATAAGAAGCAAATAGATTTTTAAAATTGTCATCCAGGAAAGTATACCGTATAGGAAAATCGGGTTCAATTTTTTTCCATGCCTCTTCAATAGCTGCAACAGATTGCTGTATATGAGCGCTATTAAGTTTCAGCAGTATAGCACCGCCTGATTGAAACCTGCATGCTTTATTGCCTATGGTGTACACAACAGGTTGCACCATGTTCTCCAAACCTGCCACATTAAAATTTTTTACAACACCTATCACTTCTACCGGCACACTATCGCATTGAGGAAAAGAAATAAAAGCGCCTGCAGGATGTGACAGATTCAGTTTTTTTGCCGCCGCTTCATTAATAACCGCGCTTCGGGTGTTTTGGTCTGCATAGCCGTTATTAAAAGATCTGCCTTGCAGCAGCGCTATATGCAGCGTGTTAAAATAATCGGCGCTTACTTTTACAGAAGCCATACGATATTCTTTACCACTGTATTTATAAGGTATTGTAGAGGTATCAGACACTGCATCTCCCGGCACCGTAGTTGTTTTAGATACATATTGAACGCCGGGAATATTCATTAAAATACTTTTTGTAATATCAAAATCTTTATCGCGTGTTTTTTGCGAAGTCTCAAGGCGCATCACTTGCTCACCTGAAAAGCCTTTGTCTTTTGTTTGCATGTACTGCATCTGGCTGCTTATAATTAAAGTGCCGATAATAAATAATGCAGATACGGTAAACTGTACTATTATTAAGGCATTGCGGAATACCGCGCCTTTAGTGCCTCTTGAATAATCGCCTTTTAATACTTTTATAATATTATAATGAGACAGAAAAACCGCAGGATATAAACCTGAAAGAATAATTACAATTAATAAGCACAATGCTATTTGTGCAGACAATGATAAAGCGTTGGTTGATTGAAAAAAGCCAAGACTGATATTAAACTCCCTGTTGAAATAAGGCAGTATTAAATTTACCAGTAGCAGCGCCAAACATAAACTGATAAAACATTGCAATGCAATTTCACTGACGAATTGCCAAAGCAGCTGCCGCCGGCCGGAGCCTAATACTTTTCTTACGCCTACTTCTTTCGCTCTTCTTATGGATGCTGCAATAGAAAGGTTACTGAAATTAATGGCACCCGCCAGTAGCAACAATGCAGCCAGCAGCAGCAGTACGGAAACCGTTGCAAAGTTACTTTCGCCATGTTTAGGAAAATTATGCAGGTCGGTCATTGCATCAGCAAACAAACCGGCCTGATGACCAGCTTTGCGAAAACTCTCCAATGACTGGTTATCTTTTTTAATACGGTTATTATAGTAAATACGGTCAACATCCTGCTCCAGCTTTTCAACCGGCAACACCTGTTTTGTTTTTACATAAGTTATATAGGAATAATTTTCCCACCACATGCTTTCTTTTTCATATGAGCTGCGCCAGATAAACTGTGCATCCAGATAAGAAGGTTTATCAGGCGTCTGCATTATTGCGGTTACTTCATTTTGATATACATTATATAACTTAATTATTTTCCCCACCGGGTTATCATTGCCAAATAATTTTTGACTGAGTTCTCTTGTTATTACAATTGCATTTGGCTTATTTAACGCTGTCGCTGCATTCCCCTGTATTATTTTATAGGGGAATACTTTAAAAAAAGAAGAGTCGGCTACTATTCCGCCGGTTTGATATATTTTTTTATCACCGGTGCTTAATAAAGTTTTAAAATCACCAAATGCCTGTATTGAGGTTGCAGCCTCAATTACAGGTGAATTTTCTCTTAATAGGCCACCAAGAGGTGCAGGTGTACTGTGAAGAATATCTTCATCGGTACGAGCGGAAATTTTATAAACCTTTTTTAAGGAAGTATCCCAGGTATCATAGCTCAGTTCATAATTCAGGTATAATAAAATAATAATAAAACCAGACAGTCCTATCGCCAGTCCGGTAATATTAATAACGCTGTACATTTTGTTTTTAAGCATGTTGCGCAATGCAGCATTAAAATAATTTTTAAACATAAATGCAATTGTTAAGTTAACTATAGATTGATGCATTAGCTATCAGCGGTCAGCTATCAGCTATCAGGAGGAAACCTGGCAGGCTATAATTTACTAATGGCTAATATAATATTTGATCCCTACTTATCCTTTGCTTTGAACATGCATAAAAACAGTATCATTCATCATTCCATTATTCCGTTCTTAAACTTTTCACCGGGTTTGCAATGGCAGCTTTTATTGCCTGGAAGCTCACCGTCAGCAATGCAATGAAAATAGCTATTATTCCTGCCATTAAAAATATCCACCAACTTATCTCAATGCGGTACTGATAATTTTGCAGCCAGTCATGCATCATCCACCATGAAACCGGAAAGGCAACAATGCAGGAGACAATGACCAGCTTCAAAAAATCTTTCGAAAGTAAACCTGCAATGCCTGGAACGGTTGCTCCCAGCACTTTTCGCACACCTATTTCTTTTGTTCTTCGCTCTGCAGTATAGGCTGCAAGTCCAAATAAACCAAGGCAGGAAATGATAATTGCCAATGATGCAAACACTCTTGATAATTTACTGATAAGCATTTCGCTTAAAAATTTTGCATTAAACTGGTCATCAACAAACTGGTAAGAGAAAGGGTAAGCAGGGTTATCCTTTTTCATCACTGCTTCTATTTTTGAGAGGGCGTTTTCAACATTGCTTTGTGCATTGGTTCGTACGTACATCATCCTTGCCGCCTGTGGTACATTGTAGAACATTACAGGGGCAGATTGTCCGTACATATCTCCGTACACATAATCTTTTACAACACCTACTACAATCATATGTAATGCTCCCTTATCGCTTTCACGTTGCATTGTTTTTCCTATTGCACTTCCTTTTCCCAATAATTTTTGAAGAGACGCTGAAACGATTACATTGAAAACCTGCGTTGAATCTATTGGCATGCGGTTACTGCCAAATTCAACCCTGTCAGATGGTAGAAAATCCCTGCCTTCAACAATATGCATACCTGTGGTTGACATAAATTCTGTATTCACCAGTCTTTGTGAAATAACAATAAGACTGTTGGGATTTTTGCCATTCCAATCAATACCGGTAGTATTATTGCCACCGGATATTGTTTCATGATCAGCAAGCGCTGCATTGATTACAGTGCCTGTATTTATTAAGTCTTGCCTGATTACCGAAAAATTTTTGATCATATTTCCCTGCGCATCAAGCTGTATCAGGTTGTTTTTATTATAACCAAGATCCCTGCTTTTTACATGCCGTATCTGCTGGTAAATAATGATGGTACCGATTATAAGCATAATCGAAACAGTGAATTGAACTATTACTAATGCTTTCCTGATAAATGCTGCGCTTCCTGTTTTTAATTTAATTCCTTTTAAAACAAATACCGGATTGAATGATGATAAATAAATGGAAGGATAACTGCCCGCAACCAGGCCACAGATTAATGCGAGAAATACCAATACAATTATATGCGATGGGTTATTAAACCCTAAAGAAAGATTTTTTTGCACCAATGCATTAAAGGCAGGCAATGATAAAGACATCATAATTATGGCTGCAACAGCTCCGGTAAACGCCATTAACAATGCTTCACTTATAAATTGAATGACCAATCTTTTCTTTCCTGCGCCCAATACTTTTCGTACCCCAACTTCTCTTGCACGCTTTTCGCTGCTTGCAGTAGCAAGATTCATAAAATTGATACAGGCAATAAATAAAATGATCCAGGCAATTATGGAAAACAAATGAACATATTGAATTCTTCCGCCGCCAGTTTGCTTTCCATTTTCAAAATTATCGTAAAGATGCCAGTCATTCATGTTAAACAAAAACGCATGCACAGTAGATGTTTCAGCGCCTTGCTTCAGTTGGATATAATTGTACAATTGCCTATTAATAGTTGAAGGATCAGCACCAGGCTTCAATTCAACATAAGTAGTGATGCCGAAATTTGTCCATTTATCTAAACCATGGTTTTGCTGGTAATAGATTTGAAAAGGTGCCAGCCATTCAAACTGTAAAGAAGAGTTTTCCGGCAGGTCTTTAAGAACACCGGTAACAACATAATCCTGCACATTATTTATACGTACTGTTTTGCCAACAACATCTTTATCGTTACCAAAAAGTTTCCTGGCAGTTTTATTTGTTATTACAATAGAATACAACTGGCTGAACACATTGCTGGCATTGCCTTCCACAAAAGGCAGCGTGAACATATTGAATATCGACGGTTCTGTATAATTGCCTGAGGCGTATACAGCTTTGTCGCCAGTATTGAAAAGCAGTGATGTTGCCCCTTCTGTTATCCGGCATGTATTTGCAACACCCGGAATTTCCATCTGTATTGTAGGAGCCATTGGGCCTGGTGTTGAAGAATGTGTAAAAATGCCGGCATCTACATTGCTGTTTATGTTCACCAGGTATAGACTGTTTTTCTTTACATTATTACTATCAAAATTAACTTCATCTTCCACCCATAAAAAAATTAAACCGGCACAGGTTATACCTATCGCTAATCCAAATATATTGAGAAAACTATAACCTTTATTTTTAAGAAGATTGCGCAAAATAACTTTGAGATAATTGTTAATCATATCACTTTCATTAAACATTATAAATAAGCTTCACTTGCATGTAAGCTGGCTTAGAATTCTTTTATATTGGTTTATAAACCCGGCGTATTTAAACAATACCTGTCCTTGAGTCAATGGCTGTGCCAATGCTCAAATCCTTATGGAGTAACGATTTAATAAAGCGCCGAAGATTAAAGTGTTCGAAAATGAACAGCTGGTGCACGGTTATGGGAGCTTAGCTTGTTCAATAATTATAGATTGTTAATGAGTTTATTCGTTGCTGCAAATAATATACTGTTATACAAACAAGGTTATCCAATTACATCCAAGTGAGATAATAAACTCTTATATTGATTAACCGGTAACATAGTGTTATTGCTTTAAATGCGAAACAATACTTGTGCAACTGACTCTGAAAATTTTGTTGTTGCATATATCTGTAGGTTTATATTTCTCGTATGGGTTCATTATTTCAGTTTTTTGATCTGGCTGTTTTGCAATAAAGATTTCATTTGTGTAATGGCCATCTTGTTTAGCTCTATCAGTCTTTCTGCTTGTGGCACTTGCTGGTGCAGCAGCATGGCATTGATACTTTCCAGGTTGCTTAATATTACCAATTGTTCTAATGTAGCTGCATCTCGTATATTACCTGTAGCCTTCGAGTTTTGCGTACGCCATGCAGCTGCAGTTTTACCAAATAACGCCATGTTCAGCACATCTGCTTCAAAGGCGTAAATAAAACCGGCTTGCTGTTTTGTAATCTGTGCAGGCACTAAATTTTCCTTTATAGCATCGGTATGTATGCGGTAGTTAATCTTGGCTAAAGTGCGTTGCAGGTTCCAGTCTAATTGCAGCCGATCGTTTTCTTCGTCTTTAAGTCTCTGAAATTCCTTAATGAGGTACAATTTAAAAGCCGAACTTACCCATGATGCAAATTCGAAAGCAATGTCTTTGTGAGCATAGGTGCCCCCATTATTGCCTGCCCTTGAAACTAAACCTTTGGCGTTGGTGGCTTCAATCCATTTCGCAGGCGAAAGTGTGAATGAATTACTGCCTGCTTCAAAAAGAAAGGCGTCGAATTCGATCCCTTTGAAGACAGGATTGTTTAACTGTTCCCAAAGTCCTAGAAACTCAATTGTAGTTCTGGAACGCATCCAGTTTCTTACAACATCTTTAGGTTCGTCTGCATTCTTATTTCTTGCAATATCTGTTAAAGAGATAAAATCATCATTCCCTGCTTTGATAACAGTAATAGTTATTCCTTTTACAAGTAATGAAAGTGTTTTTGCCATAACCTAAAATATTATATTTGCAAAGTGCTGTCCCGGCACTTCCTCTCTCAGATAAGATGCTGGTGATGAAGCTTGGTTTTTAGTTTAGCACCTCTTTAATCATTCCACTAGTCTCTTTCTCCAGTTTTAAGATGTCAGCCCTTATATCATCCAAAGTTCTTAAAGGCTTGTCTTGATAGAAATATTTAGTAAAGTTTATTTCGTAACCTACTTTGGTTTTACCATGGTCAATCCAGGCATCAGGCAAATGCGGCAATACTTCCCGTTTAAAGTAGGCTTCAATATCTTCTTTTAAAGGAACATTCTCGTAATCTCTTAAATCAGGATCGGGCACCGTGTTTCCCTTTCTGTCTTTTTCAATTTCACCGACTTCATTTCTTTTAGGCCGTTCAACTGTTATGCGGCTATAACCAAAATCTTCATTATCAAATATTTTACAGTAAATGCCTTCAGCAAAATCACCATATATCTGAGTAATGTCAGCAATTTGTGCTGGCCTTCCTTCCCGGCGATCACCATCTTTAATTAACGAGTTGAACTATCAACATGTAATCCCTATCTTAACTTCTTCAAAGACACCAACCCCTTCACCAGCTTTTTCCATTGCGTAGAAGAAAAGCCAAGCATTGCAGACAAAGCCGTAAGAGCATTTCTAAGCTTATCTAAAGGACTATCCTGTTTTACATTAGCGAGCTCATTCCTGCCATGAACTTCCGCCGATACAATGTTCTTTTCCCTCTTAACAATAAAAGTACTGGTAGCTTCCTCCTTAAAAAAATGAGCTGTATTATCATCATTATTATTTGGATTTGAAGCAGGACGAACTTTCATCACAAGTTCTTCTGAATCTGAATCAGGGTTATCTTCTTCAATGGCTTCCACTCTTACCCAGTCAAAGCCATGCCCGGTTTCAGAGCCTGGTCCCGGCACATCTATTTTTAAATAATCATTTACTTTTGCTAATCCATTTATCTGGTTACCCTGGCTATCCGTTAAGTGAAATTTTCCTGTTACCAATCCGCAAAGTTTGTCCCAGTTAGCTATATCAAGCAACCGGTTTTTAGCCATATCAAATAATTCACGTGCTTCATCCTCCGTCTTCATGGTAACTGAATGAGCCGTATCGGATTTTGAACCTTCTTCCTGTGGTGGTACCAGCTTCTTCGATGGTTTTGTATTACTCATAAAAATTAAATTTTAATGATCTGATTTCAATATCTCTTTGGTAAAACTTAGATTGCTATCAGCAGTCAGCTATCAGCTATCAGCTATCAGGCACAAACAGTGAGATAGAAAACCTCATACCTATCTTCTAACTCCAATAGAATTAGTAAGCCTCCCTATTCCATCAATGTCAATGTTCACTTCGTCATTCTCCTGCAAGGTAAAATCATTAGGTGGCACCACACATGTTCCTGTCATCAAAAAACATCCATAAGCAAAATCGAATTCAAGATACAACCAGTGTACCAGTTCTGTAAGCGAACGCTTCATCCTGTTTATAGAAGTGCCATCATCAAATAGTTTTTCATTGTTCCTGATGATATTCATTTTTATGCTTGTATCAATGGGTATTGGCGCATCCGGGATATATAAACAAGGACCAAGCGCAGCACTTCCCTCATACATTTTAGCCTGTGGTAAATACAACGGGTTTTCGCCTTCAATGCTTCTTGAGCTCATATCGTTACCAATGGTGTATGCCTGAATACTGCCTCCTGAATTAATATATAATGCGAGTTCAGGTTCAGGAACATTCCAGGTAGAATCTTTGCGGATATTGACTTTCTGTTTATGCCCTATAACCCGGTGTGGTAATGACTTAAAAAACAATTCAGGCCGTTCCGCCTCATAAACCCTGGAGTAACAATCAGCGGCGCCGGAATCTTCCGACTCCTCCATTCGTGCATCCCGGCTGCGCAGGTAGGTTACACCCGCCGCCCAAACTTCCTGGTTGCCTATCGGTGGCAGGATATAATTTTCCAGCATCTCACCGGATTGTCCTTCAGTGATAAGGGTTGATTTGTTTATAGCATCAAGGAGATATTGAAACAAATTTCCCTGATTAATAATACTATCCCAATCACCTTCGATTATAAATGATGTATCGTTATGCTTGACCATATTGCCTTTTGATGTTTTATACAAATGCATCCTATTCAATTTTATATTATTATTTTTTTATGGTATCCAGATCAACACCCAATACTTTTTTGGTAAATTCTTTTAAGGTAGCATAGTCACCCTGGAAATGACAGGTAGTTTGAGCATAAGAACCTGTTTGTCCTTTTTTTAAAGATAATGCTTCCGAGGATGATTCTATTTCAAAGAACGGACCCATTTGTGTTCCGTCAGCCAAAGGCCCATCATTGTAAGAATTGATTACATCACCCTTATATGGTTCCTTTTGAATCTCCCACTTGCCGTTTACATAAGCGCCGTTTTTATTTACTGATGGAAGCAGTATGGTTAACACATTCTTTTCAAAATCAAAACCTGCGGCCATTGGTTTTGCAATAAGTGGCGACAATCCAATTTTACTCCGGAACTTCCCATCACACATAAAATATAACACACTATCGCCGACCTGTAAACGCTCCGAAGGAATTTTACCAAAATAATTATCTGTAATATAATCACGGGCGTTCGAAATGGGATTAAAAGGGATGATCACCATTGTTTTTGGGCCTGGTGTAAACATACCGAGCAACCATATAGACAGCAACCCTTTTTCTTTTGTCCATTCCTGTTCACCTGTATTAGTTATATTATTTGTTGTTTCAAACCCTACGAAATGAATGTTACCAGGAATATCTACATGCAGCTTACTACCTAGCTGTTCTTTGGTAAGCAGGCTTATCCTTCTTTCTATATTGATACTGAAATTTGTACCACTGTAATTAGTGAATGTTGCTTTTTTTAAAAAAGTAGCTGTAGACCTATCAGAATGGGTAATATCATATTTATCAGTGTCAATAAAAGGCGGTACCTGCCAATGGGCAATATCAAAACTATCCCTACCTTTAAAATAAATGGAGTATTGACCGCCTTCGGGTCCTAACCACAACCGTTCTTCCCCACCAACAGGGTTGAATTGCTTTTTCTTATCCTTTGAACTGATAAGATCATAATTCAACCAGCCAATACTGGTGCCTGAATCTCCCGTTGCAGTGCTGGTCATTATCCTTCCCTGGTAATCCGGGGAAAGTAAAACTTTTGCCGTTCCATCAGGATCAATCAATTCCAATACTTTGTCAGTATTCTTTTTTAAGAATTCAACATCGTAGCCATAGCTTCCTTTTTTTGTAATTGTCAAACTATCTGCCGTTTTTGTTGTTGCGTTTTTTGGTGATGAATCATTGCAGGAAATCAGCACTGCAAATATGCCATAGGCAAGAGATTTTTTAAGTTTAAAACTTGCATTCATACGGTTTACTTATTGAGTAATTGGTGTAAAGAAATTAACCGGTTCTCAGACCAAAGAACCGGGAATTCAAACCTGCAAGGTAACGGCGCATCAATATAAATTATAATTAACAATTAACCAGTAACAATTAACCACTAGCCGTTAACAATTATTCTTTTCTGCTGTTTATACTAAATAGTATAAATAACCTGTAAATTTGCTTTTGAATAAAAATGATAAAAAAGAATTGTTATGAATGAAGTACTCAGTACTATAGAAAGAGCCGTTCTTAGTGATTATAAATACGGTTTCGTTACGGATATAGCTGCCGATGAAGCACCGAAGGGATTGAATGAAAGCATTATACGATTCATTTCCAAGAAAAAGAATGAGCCGCAATGGATGCTTGATTACCGACTGAAAGCTTACGGCCACTGGCTTAAAATGGAAGAACCTAAATGGCCCAACGTACACTACCCTCCTATTGATTATCAGGATATTATTTATTACTCTGCTCCTAAACAAAAGGTTAGTCTTGACAGCCTGGATGATATTGATCCGGAACTTAGAAAGACCTTTGATAAATTAGGCATCTCATTAAATGAACAAAAGCGGCTCTCCGGTGTTGCGATGGATGCTGTAATTGACAGCGTTTCTATTGCCACTACTTTTAAAGACCAGTTAGCTGAGCTCGGTATTATTTTTTGCTCTATTACCGAAGCTGTTCAGAAGCATCCGGATCTTGTTAAAAAATATATGGGTTCTGTAATTCCGTATACAGATAATTATTTTGCCGCACTTAACGCTGCAGTTTTTACCGATGGTTCCTTCTGTTATATTCCGAAAGGCGTTCGCAGCCCAATGGAACTTTCTACTTATTTCAGGATAAATGCCGAAAACACCGGCCAGTTCGAACGCACATTGATCATCGCCGAAGAAGGAAGTTATGTCAGCTACCTGGAAGGATGTACCGCCCCTATGCGTGATAAAAATCAGTTGCATGCTGCTGTGGTTGAACTCGTGGCTTTAGACAGGGCGGAAATTAAATATTCTACTGTTCAGAACTGGTATCCTGGTGATAAACAGGGGAAAGGCGGAATTTACAACTTTGTTACTAAACGTGGTATCTGCTCCGGCGCGCATTCAAAAATTTCATGGACGCAGGTAGAAACAGGTTCCTCCATTACCTGGAAATATCCCAGTGTAATTTTAAAAGGAGACAATTCTGTTGGCGAATTTTATTCAGTCGCCGTTACCAACAACTATCAACAGGCTGATACTGGTACTAAAATGATTCATATCGGCAAAAATACCAAGAGCCGTATTGTATCAAAAGGTATTTCAGGAGGTTTTAGTAACAATAGTTACCGGGGACTGGTTCAAATAAATAGAAAAGCTGAAAATGCCCGTAACTCTACTCAATGTGATTCCCTGCTGTTGGGTGATAAATGCGGAGCGCATACATTTCCTTACATAGAAGTCAAAAATAATTCTGCTATCGTGGAGCATGAAGCTACCACTTCAAAAATTGGTGAAGACCAGATCTTTTATTGCAACCAAAGAGGTATTGATACAGAGACTGCAGTAGCGCTTATCATCAATGGTTTTGCAAAAGAAGTGCTTAACCAGTTACCTATGGAGTTTGCTGTAGAAGCGCAGAAATTGCTTGCTATAAGTTTAGAAGGCAGCGTGGGTTAATGGTGAAGAAGATGAAGAAGCATACTGCATTATCAGATACTAAACTTTATAATAATTGCCGACACTTGTGATATAGCTGAAGCTTTTAAATAACAAAACAATATCATGTTAAAAATTCAAAATTTACGGGCCGGGATTGAAGGACGGGAAATATTAAAAGGAATCAACCTGGAAATAAAAGCCGGTGAAGTTCATGCTATAATGGGGCCTAACGGATCAGGAAAGAGTACGCTTGCTTCTGTATTAGCCGGCAGAGAAACGTATGAAGTATTGGGAGGATCAGTTGATTATCTTGGAAAGGATCTACTGGAACTTTCTGTTGAAGACAGGGCTAAGGAAGGATTATTTCTTGCTTTTCAATACCCTGTAGAAATCCCGGGATTGAGCACTACAAACTTTATTAAAACTGCGGTGAATGAAGCACGTAAGTACCGGGGTGAAGAACCACTTGACGCCCTTGCATTTTTACGTATGATGAAAGAAAAAATGGCATTGGTAAACATAGATCAATCTTTACTCAGCCGTTCGCTTAATGAGGGATTTTCAGGTGGAGAGAAAAAGCGTAATGAAGTTTTTCAGATGGCCATGCTTCAACCTAAACTTGCCATAATGGATGAAACTGATTCAGGCCTTGATATTGATGCCATACGTATCGTTTCAAACGGTATTAACAAGTTGCGTAATAAAGACAACGCTGTTTTATTGGTTACACACTACCAGCGTTTGCTTGATTATATTGTTCCTGATTTTGTACATGTATTATATAATGGCCGTATTGTAAAATCCGGACCGAAAGAACTGGCATTTGAACTGGAAGAAAGAGGCTACGATTTCATCAAGCATGAAATGGGGCAGTTTCAGGAAGCGTTGTGATAGAGATGAGTGCTCGACCTGTGAGGTTTCTAAAAACCTCACAGGTCTTGATGAGGGATACAACCTGTATTTCAGACCTGTGAGGTTTTTGGAAACCTCACAGGTCGAACACTCTTTTTGGTCAGCCTCCTTTAGCTTTGTTATTCTTGACTAAAGGATATTGAAGGAAAATTGAATATTTCAAGTATCGGCTTTGAATACTAACAAAATAATGAACACTACCACATATTTTAAAGAGTACTTTGACAACCTGCAGTTGACAGATGCGAATGGCAGCCTGTCTACAATCAGGCAAAATGCTTTTAATGCTTTTAACAGGATGGGTATTCCTACGGTAAAGCTGGAGGCATGGAAATACACACGAATCGGCAAGTTATTTGAAAAAGAATACCAGTTTGCAGTAAACGCTGAAATTACTTCTATTACAGCTGCTGATATTGATTCGTCACGTATGCCCGGTCATGAAAATGCAAATGAAATATTTTTTGTAAATGGAATATTTTCATTGTCTTTATCTGTTATACGTTCTCCGCAATTAATCGTTCAGCCTCTTGAAGATGCTGCCTGTAGCGAATATCAGAACATTGTTAAAGCGCACCTGGGTCATAGTTCAGGCTATATAAATGATGGGATCAATGCCTTAAATACAGCATTCGTACATGGAGGCGTTTTTATTCATGTAAAAAGAGGACAGGTAACGGAACATCCCGTTTACATATATCATTTGTCTGATGCCCGCTTCAGCAACACTTTTTCACAACCGCGAAGCCTGGTACATGTTAGTGAAAATGCGGAGCTTGAAATTGCTGAAACTTTTGTAACCATTGGCGGAGAAGAAAGTTTTACCAACCAGGTGATTGAAATAGTGGTTGAAAAAGATGCCAGGGTTAATTACTACAAAATTCAAAACGATTCTACTGTTAATAGCCAGGTAAGCACTACTCATATTAGGCAAGTTGGCAAAAGCTTTACCAATACCATAGTTATATCATTGGATGGAAATATCATTCGTAACAACCTTAATATAGTATTTGATGCGGATCATTGTGAATCGAATTTATATGGCCTGTATTGTTTGAATGGCCATACCCATGTTGATAATCATACTATAGTAGACAATATAAAACCACATTGTTTAAGCAATACTTTGTATAAAGGAATAGTAGATGATGTTGCTACCGGAATCTTTAACGGCAAAATCTTTGTTCGTAAAGATGCGCAGAAAACCAATGCTTATCAATCCAATAAAAATATTCTGCTATCGGAAGGGGCTTCCGTTAACACCAAGCCTCAGCTGGAAATTTTTGCAGATGATGTTAAATGTTCACATGGATGTACAGTAGGAAGCCTCGACGAAGAAGCCTTATTCTACCTGCGTTCAAGAGGTGTTGATAAAGACAAAGCCAGGTCATTGTTGCTGCATGCTTTTGCTAAAGATATTCTTGAAAATATTAAGTGTGAACCTATCCGTTTGTATGTAAATAAATTAATCTCAGACCGTTTACAAATTGATACTTTATGATTGAAACCTCTACCATCTCCAGGGAACTGGATGTTTACGCCGTAAGGGAACAATTCCCGATTCTTGAAAGAAAGATAAAAGGCAATCCTTTGGTGTATCTTGATAATGCGGCCACCACTCAAAAACCACAGGTGGTATTGGATGCGCTGATGCATTATTATACAAATGAAAATGCTAATATCCATCGCGGCATACATACACTTGCCGAAGAAGCAACAGCAGCGTTTGAAGATACCCGTAATACTGTTCAAGAATTTATTAATGCAGGATCAAGAGAACAAATAATCTTTACACGTGGTACTACAGAAGGCATTAACCTGGTAGCTTACACGTGGGGAAGAAAAAATATAAAAGCCGGGGATGAAATAATCATTTCCACTATGGAACATCATTCCAACATTGTTCCATGGCAGATTTTATGTGAAGAAAAAGGCGCTGTTCTTAAAGTTATCCCGATCAATGATAATGGTGAGTTGTTGCTGGATGAATATGAGAATTTATTAAGTGATGCTACAAAGCTTGTTTCCATAGTACATGTATCCAATGCACTGGGAACGGTTAATCCTGTTAAAAAAATTATAGATGCGGCCCACCAGTTTGGCGCGGTGGTTTTGGTAGATGGCGCTCAATCTACGGTTCACCTGGATATAGATGTTCAGGACATGGACTGTGATTTTTTTGTTTTTTCTTCACATAAGCTATATGGTCCTACGGGAACTGGTGTGTTGTATGGCAAAAAACAGCTGTTAGAGACAATGCCTCCTTTTCAGGGTGGCGGTGAGATGATAAAAGAAGTTAGCTTCAATAAAACAACTTATGCCGACCTTCCTTACAAATTTGAAGCAGGCACACCTAATATCGCAGATACCATTGCGTTTAAAGCGGCCATTGATTTTATAAACAACATCGGCAAAAAAGTAATAAGGAAACATGAGGAATCACTGCTGGCTTATGCCACAGCTCAGCTGGAAAAACTACCTGGTTTAAAAATTATCGGTAAAGCCAAAGAAAAAATAAGTGTGATATCTTTTGTTATAGAAAACATTCACTCCCAGGATATTGGCATCTTACTGGATAACAGGGGAATTGCCGTTAGAACCGGCCACCACTGCACACAACCATTAATGAACAGGTTTGGTATTGCCGGTACTTCACGCGCTTCTTTTGCTGTGTACAATACAATGGAGGAGGTAGACGCATTTATCTTTGGCTTACAGAAGACCATCAAAATTTTGTCTAATTAAATGAATGAATTACATTCTATACCAGCTACTGAAAATGAAATCATTGAGGAATTCTCCCTTTTTGATTCCTGGGATGATAAGTATGAGTATATCATAGACCTTGGCAAGAAATTACCTGCACTTGAAGATCAGTATAAATCAGATGAGAACAGGGTTCGCGGTTGCCAGTCAACAGTATGGCTGGTTTCTGATTACCGGGAAGGAAAAATCTTATTCAAGGCCGATAGCGATTCGGTGATTGTAAAAGGTTTAATCAGTATGCTGATACGGGTTTTATCTGGTCATACAACGGATGAAATCCTTGAAGCAAAGCTCGATTTCATCAATAAGATCGGCATGAACACGCATCTTGCGCAAACGCGTTCCAATGGCCTGCTGTCGATGGTAAAACAAATGAAAAATTTTGCGGTGGCTTATAAAATAAAAAACACAGCAATAGCAGCATCATGAATCCGGAAGAACTTAAACAAAAAGTGATAGACTGCCTGCAAACAATATTTGATCCGGAAATACCGGTGAGTATTTATGCATTAGGACTAATCTATGAAATTGATATTTTGCCGCTAAACAATGTGCAGATTGTTATGACATTAACGGCTCCGGGTTGTCCTGCTGCCCAGTCCATTCCGGTTGAAGTGGATCAGAAAGTAAGGATGATTGAAGGAGTGAATGACGTGCACGTATCAGTGACCTGGACTCCTGCATGGGATAAAAGCATGATGTCTGAGGAAGCTCAGTTAGAGCTTGGATACATGTAGTTCCTTGAACCATGGAGACAGGGTGGCACAAAGAAACACGGTGTATCTCCGTGCCACCCTGCCTCCGTGGTTCAAAAAAAATTAAGAAACTATATAAAATATATAAACAATGGCACAGATAAGTTTAAATAGCCTCATGGGCACATCAGGTCCCAGCTATCCCGAAGCAATAGTAGCACCGTTTCGTCAAGAGCTGGCAGAGACAGGCTTTCAGCAATTGATGACACCTGCCGAAGTAGACCAGGCTCTTAACAGGCAGGATGACAAAACAGTTCTGGTAGTGCTCAATTCAGTTTGTGGATGTTCGGCGCGCGTAGGAAGGCCAGGTGCTATTTTATCATTACTCAATAAGGTAGTCCCGGATATGCTGGTTACTATTTTTGCAGGAATGGAAAAAGAGGCGGTTGCGCATTTCAGAACAAAATATTTAGCTGGGATTACGCCTTCGTCTCCTAATATCGCCATTTTTAAGAATGGACAATTAGCACATATCCTGCATCGTTACCAGATAGAAAGAATGGAAGCAGGTGAAATTGCTGATGACCTGGCTACTGTCTATAATTCTATCTGTAATACTGAACAAAATCAGGGTACTGCAGAAAAGTTAAGGCAGTTTCTTGTTGAAAAATACCAGGCAGTTCCGGAGCAGTCATCCACCCATTAAAACTAAGTTATGAAAATCACCGCCCAGGAAGAATATGGTTTGCGTATCCTTTTACGTATTGGCCGCTGCCTGAACCACGATGGAATGAGCATTCCACAATTAAGTGAGGCGGAGGGCTTAAGCAATGCTTACGTAGCAAAGCTTACGCGTATTCTTCGGCAGCAGGGATTTATAAACAGCACTCCCGGCTATAAAGGCGGCTATCTATTGGCAGTACCACCTAAAGAAATTAATATAAACAAAGTATTAAAAGCTTTAGGTGGTGCGCTTTTCAGTGATGAATTTTGCGGCACTCATTCAGGCATTTCAAAAATTTGCACTAATTCAGTTGAGTGCTCCGCAAGATCGTTGTGGCAGATGATACAGTTTACTATGGACAGGTTGCTGGATCAGATTACATTATTCGACCTGACAGCTTCTGAAACCCAATCAGGAAAGATCCTTGAACAGATAGTTGATGAGTATATTAATAAAATAAGGCGGAAGAATGTAGTGGTTGAAATTCCTTAGCTATCAGCCGTCAGGAAAATCGGTTTATTATTTCATAGAGTTTATAATAGGTTCTACAGGATATGAATACTTATAAATATCTCAACCACCAATAATGATGTTGCATTTTATAATTGTTGAACCAGCGGCAGGGAAGGTATAATATTGCGACAACACTTAACCAGATGATATAAACTATCGCTAACCCATAGCCGAAATGCACTGGCCTGAATAAAAATGGAACATTTGGATCAGCAATCTGCGAAGCATTATGGCCTGATACAAAGAATACTATCACCAGTAAGCTGTGCAGGATATAAAAATGAAGGATATAATAAAAGAAAGGAACACGGCCGTAAACCGATACGACCTTTGTGAAGCCTGACTGGATGTTCTCCAGCAATGCAAGTATAATCAATGATGGACCTAATGTCATGCCGGCATATTGCAAAGAAGGAGGATACTTGCTGGTGTTCAGAAATGAAAATAGTGTGTTTTTATCAGTATTAAACACTCCGGGATCCCCATATCCTTTCAAAAGTCGAAGTACAATAAACAACATGATAAGTGATGAACCGGTAATCATCAATAAACGCTTTCTTCTTTCAGGTGAAAAATCTTTTTTAAACCAGGCACCCAAGCAATATCCTAATAACATAATTCCGGTCCAGGGCAAAATCGCATAAAAAGCTCCTACAAAATGATTAGCATTCAAAGAAAACACTGCACCTCTGGAAGTTAATAATACAGGCCATAAATAAGCAGCGGTACCTTTATCAGGAAGGGTAGCATAATCAACCGCATTGTGCCCGGCAAATAAAATAACACCTGTTATTAATACAGCATAAAAAGAAAACCTTCTAAGTAGCCCAAGTATCACCATGCTCCAGCCTATAGCCCATATCACCTGTAGAATGATGAAATTGAAAAATGGATTAAATGTGAGCCCAAATGTTACCAGCGTTACTTCAACAACGATCAACCAGAATCCTCTTTTAATCAGAAAAAGACAGGCTTCACTATTAGATTTATTTTGGGAAGAGAGATAAGTGGATACCCCTGATAACATAACAAAAACAGGTGCGCAAAAATGTGTGATCCAACGGGTAAAAAATATAGCAGCAGTGGTAGTACCAGCATCTAAAGGATCAGCAATCATTGCAGCACTGTGAAAAAAATCTCTTGTATGATCGAGTGCCATTATGATCATAACAATTCCACGAAGAATGTCTATACTGGCAATACGGTATGATGTGGAAGGCGGCATATGATAATTTTAGACTCTTTTGTAAAGAATGTATTTGCTATCAGCCGTCAGCTATCAGGAGGAAAATTTACTGGTGTTGATTTTCTGGTAGCTGATTGCAATTCTAAAAGCAATTTCATGTTTAATTTAAGATTAGCCGGTACTACCATCGATTCTGCCCAGTTTTATTTTTTTCGCTTACGTAATTCCATAACAGGAATATCCAACTGCCGACCAACAGGTTTGTTATCACGATAAGTTATTACCTTAAGCATCGAAGCATCTTTAGGGATAGATAAGACATTGGTATACTTAGGATAAAAATTATCAGGGTTTGAATTGTCGAAGCTATAATAAATATCAAGTCCCTGAATTTCGGTAGACAGCGCTACCTGGATAGAATCCTTAGTGTCTCTCTTAACAGAAACAATTGGATCAAACATAGACCTGGCATATTTTACCTGTCGAACATCCATCCTGTCAAAATTTATTTCCACCCTTTTTGCAAAACTATTCCAGTTCTTTTTATCTTTTGGTGTCCAGAGACATTCAGCAAGGGCAAGGCTACGGGGCCATAACAAATATTGCATGTGACGTGTGTTATAAACCTGCTCGGTCCATAAATTCCCCTGTCCCCCTTTTATAAATTTAGCGTCCACACCATCAGGAACAGGTTCGAAGGAATAAGCAGTATTTACTCGCAGTGTTGCATAAACCGGAGGTTCAATCAGTGCATCACCCTGCATATAATCAAGGTAAGCAAATGTTGTAGGACTCATCACTACTTCGTGACCTAGCTTAGCAGCTTCTATACCACCTTTAATTCCACGCCAGCTCATCACGGCTGCATTCGGAGCAAGGCCGCCTTCGAGTATCTCATCCCAGCCGATTACCTTTTTTCCTTTTGAAGCCACAATCTTCTCAACACGCTTTTCAAAATAGCTTTGCACTTCTTCCATATTTTTTAATCCTTCCTTCTGCATCAGTTGTTTTACGGCATCACTTTTCTCCCAGAAATTCTTAGCGCACTCATCACCACCTACATGTATGTATTCAAAGGGAAACAAGCCTGCAAGCTCAGTAAACACCTTATCTAAAAATGTATATACTTTTTCATTAGCCGGACAAAGCGTATTATCAACAAGCGCTTTAAGTTTACTTGAGCTCCAGTCCATAATTTTTTCACCTGACCGTACCCGGTAGTTCTCCGAACCGGCGGTACATGACAGATCAGGATAAGAAGCAACTGCAGCAAGGCTATGCCCGGGAACATCTACTTCAGGAAGGATATTTACAAATTTTTCTTTAGCATAACGTACAATCTCCCTTATATCATCCTGAGTATAAAAGCCGCCATAGTTGCGTGGTTCATCTGCAGCAGGAACAGAAAAATTACCAAAGGTTCCTGTTTTGCGCACATTCCACGCACCTACTTCAGTAAGTTTGGGAAGTGCTTTTATTTCAATGCGCCAGCCTTCATCATCGGTCAGGTGCATATGAAGCAGGTTAAATTTATATCTCACCATTTCATCAATAAAATCCTTTACATCCTGTTTGGTAAAGAAATGACGGGATACATCAAACATTAATCCCCTCCATCCGAATCTGGGATAGTCCGTTATAGTAACACAAGGAATTTGCCAACTGATATTTTTAAAAAGCGTTTTTGATGAGATTTCTTTTGGTAGTAATTGAAGAAGAGTTTGCACAGCATAAAATATTCCTGCCGGCTTATTTGCTTTCAATGTTACGTTTTTAGAAGTAACTTCTGCAATATATCCTTCATCACCGATACTTTTATCTGAAGTAGTATTTAATAACAACCGGATAGTATTGGCAACATTGCCTTGGGTACTCAAAGAAATATTATATCCTGTGGCACCGGATAATTGCTTTAATAATGAATCGGCAATTTTCCTTACCGCTGCATCGTTGCCGGTTTCTATTATTACATTTGCCGGTAAAACAAACTGACCGCTGTTTTTTATTATTGATACCGGCTCAGGAATGATACTTATTTCCTGCGACATAACCTGGACAAAAAATAGGAAACAAACACATTGCAATAAGATGATTTTTTTCATAAGCCGGTAAATGTTGGTTAATTGATGAAGTTGAAATTAATAAATAAAATGTTAGCAGCAAGCTGACACTATTTTGGCCATCAGCAATCAGTAGTCAGCTACCGAGATATCAATGTAACTGAACACACCTACTTGTCAACATCAGTGATGCTGAAGTTCCTTTGTGACAAAGGCTAAAAACAAACTGAAAGCTGGTAACAATTTAATACACTCATTCCTTTTGATGGATCGTTACAGGGCCAAGCAGTCCTGATCTTAAAAGAGGCGAATCTTTTTTATAATGGCGGTAAGTGGTAAAAGTATACCTGCCACTGGTTCTTGGTGTGCCTTTTAAAAGCCAGTCAGGCCACTTACCATTTTTAATGCCATCATCCGGCAATTGCTCATCACCTATCAACCTGTTTGGCCAGAGGTTGGCCACTTCTACTTCCAGTTGATTATCCCGCTGTTTTACAACACCGGTAATATCAACTGTCCAAGGATCTGTCCAGACAACCCCCAGATCTTTTCCGTTAAGATTTACCCTGGCAATATTCTTTACCTCACCCAGGTCCAGGTAAAGATTTTTACCCTTGTGGGTGTTTGGCAATAAATCAAAACTTTGTTTGTAAGTTGCTATACCGGAGTAGTACTTTATTCCACTCTCAGGCCTTGTAGTCCAGTCATCCAATTTACTGAATTCAATTTTTGCAGGACCACCCCACCTGGTATCGAATGATACGGTCCAGGGAGCTTTTAATTCAGTTACTAACGTGTTACCAGGAAAATTTTTACCGTTGGATTTAAGTGAGGTAGGGTGTTTAGAAAATACAATGAAGAAGCTTTGATAAGAATCAAATTGCAAAGGAACTTTGGTGCTTCCATTACTGGCAGAATATTCAGGAAGCATCCTGGTTTTTCCGCTGATAGGGTCCCAAAGTTCTGGACCTCCCTTATCACTACGAAATTCACAGTCAGCCATTATAGGCTGTGCAGTACCGTTAGCTACAAAATAAACATCCCTTTCATCAGTGGTACGATGTGTGTAACGAATAGATGCGGTACTTTTAAAATCTTCTGCTACACCCATCTCATGTAACAAAGCAGCAGTAATATCGTAGGCCGGATAAAGAGAACTGTCTTTGTTAAGATTTATATCTCCGCTGTTAATTATTTTTCCCTTTCCATAAACATGTTCATTTTTTTGACTGATGTTTTTAGCAGCACCCCAAAGTTCTGCGGCTAAGGATTGAACTTTGCTATCGCATTCAGGAAAACCCGATAAGCCGGGTGATTTTTTTGGTGCCGCTCCCACTACAACAGCACCATCGTTTACAAGGGAGCGGATTTTCTCCAACAAGTTGGGTGTCATAGTTTCAACGGCAGGTAATATAAGTAAACGGTAAGATGCACCGCCAGGAAAAACAATCCTGTTATTTTTTATGGTAGCATGATACAACTGTCCGGGCGAACATCCGTCAAAATTATATCCCTTTCTATCAGGAATAAAGACATCACCTTTCATCGCTGAAGCAGGCGGACGAAAAACATGTGGTGCACCTTCTGGTGCCAGGTATAAAATATCCGCAACGGTTCTACCTTGCTGCAACATAAACTGGCATCTTGAAATATAATCATGATAAGCTCCTACCATGGGCCACCAGGTTTGACCCCTGTCCCAATGTATTCCATAAGGCCCCATAGTCATTCCGGGTCTTAACGAATCATTCAACTCCTGGTGCTGGAAAGTATGGTATACAAAACGGTTGATACCGGCAGCAAAAGCCCAGTCACCCTGTTCCTTCATAGATGCGGGATGCTGCTTCCAGCCTTCATTTTTTTCTGCGGTAAAAGCTTCTGCAGGTACAAGGGCAATGCCATTAACATGCGCGATAGATGTTGCTTCTATAACACTGAAAGACGTGTTGAAACCGTAATCTTTACTCCAGAACTCACTCATAGGCACATCCGCAATAGCACCTAGTTCCAGGTCTGCTGTAGGGTTCATATCATAAGGCTCTATGGATAACCGTAAGCCTTTGCTGTGAGCATAATTTTTTAGATATGATGCATGCTGTTCAAGAATCAGCTCCTGTGAAGTCATCCTAAGGTCCCACAAGAACCGTTCACTTATCTCAGTGCTTTCAATAATATTTCCTGAATAAACAGGGTAAAATGGTAACGGATCATATCCTCTTCGCTTTATAAATTCTTCCCTGAATTTTGACGTCCAGTTTTGAGCACCCATCTCCCAGCTATCCATGTGAAGCATTTTTAAACCACCTGGTGACTTTGTATTAAGTCCACCTATTTTACGAAGCAGCTTTCCGATGAACTGATCTAGGTGAGCATCCAATGCAACGCTGTCAAATTTATCTGATTCGAAACCCAGTCCGGGAAACGGCGCCGGCCTGGTAACCGCTCCATTGTTGCGGCTGCCAAAACGCATAATTGTCCAGTTGCCTGCAGGCACGTCCCAGTTAATTGTTCCATCGGCCTGTAATTTATTAGTGAGATCAATTATGCCTGCTTTTTTAATAATGCTGGTTGATGGAACTTCAGGATATACTACAAGTGAAGGAAAGTACTGTTTTACATTTTTAGCTGAACTGTATGGAGCACGGTACACCAAAGCTTTTTCATCAATATCATTTATCTTATTGAACGTTGATGGCGTTGGAAATGCAAGCACTGCTACATCTTTATAAAACTCCTCCCATTGCTTCTTCAATCCGGGAGTAAAGCCACCCTCACCAAAATATGGTTTCCTGGGTGCCGGCTTTTGAAGTGTGATTTTCTGGATACCTGTTCTGGATACCTGCGTTGAACTGGAAACCAAGTCCTGCATAGATTGAGCAGGAGCAACCCACGGTCCACCACTGCCCGTCCAGCCGGGACCCGTGCCTAGCGTAATTGCAATGCCCAGCCTTTCCGCTTCACGAACTGCATGTTTGAAGAGCCCCTGCCACTGTTCGCTTAAAAAATCAACCGGTCCGCGCGGTATTCCAACATTTACTTCAAGAAATACCACGTTACCAATACCTGCTTTTTTCATAGACTCAAGGTCTTCAGTCATTTTATTTCCTGACATGTTTCCATCCATAAAATACCAGTAAACCCCGGGTTTGCAAGAATCAGGTGGATGCTCAAAAGCCGATTGCAGGCTGCCAGATATTGAATTATTAGTTTGCCGGTTGCAACCTAAAAATAAAATAGCTGCGATCAGAAGAAGTTTAGGTATGAGGTATGAGCTATATGGTATGAGGTATAAATACACTGTATTGAAGAATCTATTTGGATTTTTTATCATGTATACTAATTAATTTGTTTGTTTCACTCAACATTTCAGGGTTGAATATCCTACATTTTTTAAGATAGCAGGCTGTAGACTATAATTTTTTTATAACCGCCGAGAAAATACAAGAGAAAAAGAAGAGGTTGCACAGAGGAGGTCTCTGTGTAACCTCTTCTTTTTCTCTTCTTTACTCTGTGGTTATAAACAAGCCTTACATAGTGCTCTATTTATATATACATTTGAAATATGCAGAGTTCCGTATATTTAGAACTATCAAAACATAACTATGAAACAAACGCTGCTTATAATATTATCGGGATTTACCTGCCTGCAAATTTTTGCCCAAGCCAATAGTAAAACAGATATCAGCAAAAAAGCTGATGCTCTTGAAGCAAAGATTATTGCATGGAGAAGGGATTTTCACGAGCACCCTGAATTAGGAAACCACGAAGTGAGAACCTCAGGAATCATAGCTAAGTATCTTCAATCTCTTGGACTCGAAGTAAAAACCGGCATTGCTACAACCGGGGTTGTCGGGCTACTTAAAGGGGGCAAACCGGGGCCGGTAGTTGCTTTGCGTGCGGATATGGACGGATTGCCCGTTATTGAACGCACACCGGTTCCATTTGCTTCAAAAGTTACAACAACGTATAACGGACAGGAAGTAGGCGTAATGCATGCATGCGGCCACGATACACATATGGCTATTTTGATGGGCGTAGCAGAAGTTCTTTCTACCATGAAAAAAGACCTGAACGGTACCGTTGTATTTATTTTTCAACCGGCTGAAGAAGGTGTTCAGGCCGGTGAAAAAGGTGGTGCCGAGGAAATGGTGAAGCAAGGCGTTCTTGACAATCCAAAAGTTGATGTGATATTCGGATTACATATTAACTCACAAACTGAAGTGGGAACCATTGTTTACCGTCCGGGTGGAACGATGGCTGGCGTAAATGATATGCAGATCATAGTAAAAGGAAAATCCGCTCATGGTGCGTATCCATGGTCGAGTGTTGACCCTATTGTAGTGTCTGCTCAGATTATTAATGCCCTTCAAACCATTGTCAGCCGCAATTTAGACGTTACTCAAAATGCCGGTGTGGTTACTGTTGGCGCTATAAAAGGCGGTAACCGTTCCAATATCATCCCTGAGTCTGTTGAAATGTTGGGTACAATACGTGCCCTGAGCAAAACTGATGAAGAAATGATCATTCAACGGGTAAAGCAGGTAGCTACCAAAACCGCGGAAGCAGCAGGTGCGGTTGCTGAAGTGAAAATTCCATACAGCAGTCATTATCCTGTAACATTCAACGACTCTTCCCTTACTGAAAAGATGCTGCCATCTTTACAGGCTAGTGCAGGCACTTCACATGTACTGTTAAAGCCGGCAGTTACAGGTGCTGAAGATTTTAGTTTTTACCAGGAGAAGGTACCGGGACTGTTTTTCTTTTTAGGAGGAATGCCAAAAGGCGGAGACAAACTAAAAGCTCCATCACATCATACCCCTGATTTTTTTATAGATGAAAGTGGTTTAACGCTCGGTGTTAAAGCGCTTTGTAATTTGACGCTGGATTATATGACGGGTACAAGTAAGACAACTAAGAAAGCTTTTTAAAGATCATTAGGCTTTGGTGTTTTTTGAACCACGGAAAAGCCGGAGGAGAAGAAGAGGTTACACAGAGGCATTCTCTGTGTAACCTCTTCTTCTCCTCCGGCTTTTCCTCCGTGGTTATAGAATACTAAGCTTTCACCAGCTTATAAATTTCTCCTTTCATCCCGGTTTTACCATTGAGTCGGCCTATAATATAAATTTCTCCCTTATCATCACGGCCAAAACTATATATCAATAATGGATCTGCTGGCTTGTTCTTTAATTTTATTACCTGACGTGTCCACTTCCCTTTAGCTCCGGGAGTCAGCGCATACAAGCTGCCATTCATATCCCCGAAAACATATTTATCCCGAAGCACCGGTATATCATTTCCTTCGTAAACATATCCCCCAATTGTGCAAATACCCACTGTTCTCGGATAAGTATTTATAGGCGGCACAAAGTTAGCGGCAAGTAATTTGTAATTTCCCGGATGCACGCTGTCACCTTCCGCTATCGGCCATCCATAATTACCGCCTTTTTTAATAATATCAACTTCTTCCAGTTTTTTATCACCAACATCAGCTCCCAGCATCATTTGTGATTTAGGGTCAAAAGAAAACCTCCATAATTTACGAAAACCTGTAGCCCAGATTTCAGGTCTGTCATTTGTACTTGTAGCGTATGGATTGGTTGAAGGAATACCATAAGGTATTTTGTTGATGTCAATGCGAAGTACTTTACCCACTAAGGAAGTGAGATCCTGTGCTCTTAACTTTCCCCCTAAAGTATCCATATCCGCAAAATTCAAATACAGGTATCCGTCCAATCCAAATGCAATGGTTCCATCATTTAACACCTTGTCATGTATCTCTAAAACAATTCTTTCTGTTGAAGGATCTGTTATATTTTGATTGTTCACACTGGTAAGAAATTCTGAGACTACCATCCTATTTAATCCCTGCTCATCATTAGGTGCTTTATAGCAAATATAAAATTTATGATTTTTTGTAAAGTCCGGATGAAAAGCCATTCCAAATAAAATATTCTCATTCGTGTTTTTAGGAGCGATTTTTTCTTTTGCAGCAATAACGCTACTAACGTCCAGAAAAGGTTGAGTCAGTAATTTTCCATGATCTAAGATAAAAATCTTCCCTTTCAGATCTGAAACATAAAAACGATTTTTATGACCATCGCATGTTTGCAAATCAATGGGTTCTTTAATTTGATCGCTTACCAGTTGAAGCTTTATATTATCAATGGTATCATTTAAATATTCCTTCTTAATATTATCAGCCCCGTGTGCTTTACTATAACAGGTATAAAAACCAACTGATATGCAAACAATGAATGCATAGATTACAACTGAACTAAACTTTAATGTCATAGAGTGTAACTTAAAATGATGTAAGATAGGAATAAGCTGGAGCTTTTGGTTAGGACACAAGTGTATTAATTTGAACAAAAGGCCACAAAGCCGCTAAGGCACTAAGGAGCACAAAAAAATTCTTCCTGTTACTCAGTGCCTTCGAGTCTTTGTGGCCTTTCTAACCTTTTGCGCAAGAAACTTATGTCTTGACGGTAGCTTTTCCATCTTGTTACTACGAAGGGCCTTTATTGAACATTGAATATTGTTTGTTGAATATTGAATATCTCCTTAACTTAATGACTTGCCCGATAGCCACACTGAAACATCAAAACTGAAAACCCAAACCATTAATAGAAACGATATAATTAAGCTTTATCTTTAATCAACAAATAATCCAGGTGCCAAATTTCAAACTCTATTATAAAAATAAAATTTGGTTTTACGGTTTTACATTACCATTATTCTTTCAACTATGCAGCCTGGGCTGCATTTCGGCCAACGCACAAACATGTCCTCCCAATATTGATTTTGAAGATGGAACCTTTAGCGGATGGACCTGCTACACAGGTTCGGTAGCTGCAGTAGGCAGCCAAAATGTAATAACGCTTAATCCGGCAGGAGGCCCTGTTGGTGACAGGCATACCATGATTTCCGCAGGTGCAGTTAATGGAGTAGATCCTTTTGGTGGCTTCCCGGTTAACTGTCCAAACGGTAGCGGCCATTCTATTAAATTAGGAAACACTTCCGGTGGCGGCGAAGCCGAGGGCATTTCTTATGAATTCACCATCCCTGCCAACAGAAATACTTATACCCTTATTTATAATTATGCCGTGGTATTCCAGGATCCTAATCACCAGCAGAATGAACAACCGCGGATGGAGATTGAAGTTACAAATGTTTCCGATAACTCGGTTATAAGCTGTGCTTCTTTTAGTTTTTTCCCTTACGGTTCCACGTTGCCAGGATTTATAATTTCCCCTAATCCCGGTGGAACTACTCCGGTACTGTGTAAAGACTGGACAGCGGTTTCTGTTAACCTGGATGGCAATGCAGGTAAAACCATCAGACTCTTCTTTAAAACTGCCGATTGTACTTTCAGAAGGCATTTTGGTTATGCTTATATTGATGTTAACTCTGAATGCAGCGGAACATTTGTTGGAGCCACTTATTGTCCGGGAGACACTGCTATAAATGTTGTAGCCCCTTATGGTTACCAGGGTTACACCTGGTACAACAGTAGCTTAACACAGGTACTGGGAACCCAGCAAATTCTTAAATTTAAACCACCGCCTCCTGCGGGTACAGTTGTAGGAGTAAAGCTGATTCCATATAATGGCTATGGCTGCCCACAAACACTATTTGCCAAGCTGATAGATACACTGACTGTTATTGCACATGCAGGTGATGACACTATTTCCTGCAACCGAAGTCCGGTGCCAATCGGTACTCCTCCCAAGCCAGGCTTGGTTTACAGATGGAGCCCGGCAGCGGGTTTAAGCAATCCAAATATTGCCAATCCTTATGCAAGCCCGGATTCAACAACCACCTACGTTGTCACAACAAATCATGATGGCGGCGGCTGCATTACTTTAGATTCTGTTGTGGTGAAAGCAAGTATTATTGATAATTCTATCAAGCTTATTGGTAAAGCCGATTATTGCTCAGGCAGGGGAGACAGTTCTATTTTGATAGTGCAGTTAACCGACAGCACGCAATGGTTTAGAAACGACACTGCTATAAAGGGCGCTAATAAAAATGAATACAGGGTAACAGAAACAGGCATTTACTATGCTAAGCTTTTTAATAAATCTGGCTGTAATGTAATCACAAAAACCCAGCGGGTAAGTATTGCTTCCATTCCCGTTGCAGGATTTATTGGTCCTGCACTTCCCAATCAATGCCTGGTTGGTAACCAGCTTGTTTTTAAAAATACCAGTATTAACGAAGCGGGTGCTTTGCAATATAACTGGAACATGGGTGATGGGAATTTATTATCAACAAAGGATATCACGTACACCTATAAACGATCGGGTAGCTACAAGGTAAAGATGCAGGTAAACAGCAGTTCGGTTTGTGGAGATAGCAGCTTCTTTAATGTTACCATTTATCAAAATGCCATTGCTGATTTTAATGTTATGCCGGTTTGTATAAATTTACCTTCAAAGATTATTAATAATACTGCCGATACGATAGGGTCGCCTGTTAATTATATGTGGACATTAGGTAATGGCCAGGCGGCTGTTACCCGTACCCCACCCGACCAAACATATTCAGTTGCAGGAACGTATCCTGTTAGTTTATCCGTTAATACAGATCAGTGTCCTACCCCGCTCAATACCCTGAAGCGTACGCTTGTAATAGACAAACCAAAACCAGGAATTTCTTACCCTGTTGAGTATGCCGTTATTAATCTGCCACTTACTTTAGAGGCAAGGCAAATAGGTACCAGTATTTTATGGAACCCCGGGACTGGTTTAGACAGCATAACTAGTTTTAATCCCGTGTTCAAGGGAACATCGGAACAATTGTATAAAATAGACATCAAGACCAGCACAGGATGCGTTACTACCGATACACAACAGGTAAAAATTGTAAAGCAGGTTGAAATATATGTTCCTACTGCATTTACTCCAAATCACGATGGGAATAACGATTACCTGCACCCGATTTTAAGAGGCATTAAAGAGATTCATTACTTTAAGATATTTAATCGCTGGGGACAGCTAATATACCAAAGCACCACAGATAAGCCAGGATGGGATGGCATATTCAAAGGTTCTTTACAGGAATCACAGGCTTTCGTTTGGGTGTTTGAAGGACTGGGATTGGATGGAGGTATTTATGTAAAGAAGGGAACGAGTTTGTTGGTGAGATAGGAAGGTAAGGGTGCACTAAAACGCCCTGAGAGGAATTTTGAAGCAGGATTCACAGGATGGAAGAATAATTTTCAGAATTTTGTTGTCAGGTTTCAGCGTTTAATATATAGGTGTTCTGTCGGCAAGATAAGGAACGAGTTTATTGTTGAGATAAGAAGGTAAGGGTGCACTAAAACGCCTTGGGAGGAATTTTGAAGCAGGATTCACAGGATGAAAGAATAATTTTCAGGATTTTGTTGTCAGGTTTCAGCGTTTAATATATAGGTGTTCTGTCGGCAAGATAAGGAACGAGCTTGTTGGTGAGATAGGAAGGTAAGGGTGCACTGAAACGTCCTGAAAGGAATTTTGAAGCAGGATTCACAGGATGGAAGAATAATTTTCAGGATTTTGTTGTCAGGTTTCAGCGTTTAATATATAGGTGTTCCGTCTGCAAGATAAGGAACGAGCTTGTTGGTGAGGTAGGAAGGTAAGGGTGCAGTGAAACGTCCTGAAAGGAATTTTGAAGCAGGATTCACAGGATGGAAGAATAATTTTCAGAATTTTGCAGACGGAACTCCTGAATTTTAAACGCTGAATCCTGACAACAAAATTCTGAAAATAATTCCTCCATCCTGTAAATCCTGCTCCAAACCGTACAGTCAGCGTATCAAAAGCGGGCAATTCAAAAGATTTTACTTTAATTAATTCACTGATTGATAGCATTCTATTAATCTGGCATTCTCTTGGAATTTATTAAAATTGTACGCCCGCCAGCTTAATGTAAACTCATGATTAAAAATTACTTTAAAATCGCTTTCCGAAATCTTATAAGAAACAAGGCTTTCTCCTTCATAAATATTTTTGGATTAGCAATCGGACTTGCCACCTGCCTGATCATCATGCTTTTTGTGCAAAACGAATTAAGCTACGACCGCTTTAATGAAAAGGCAGATCGTATCGTTCGTGTTATTTTCCGGGGCACAGTACAGGGACAGAAAATGAATGAAGCGAATGTAATGCCTCCTACCGCTCAAATACTGAAAAATGATTACCCGGAAGTACTGGAAGCTACACGGCTGCGTGATTACGGAAGGCCACGTATAAAATATGGTAATAAAACTTACCGGGATGATGCCTTTGCATTTGTTGATTCCAATTTCTTTAGTGTATTCACCATTCCTTTTCTTGCAGGCGATCCAAAAACAGCGCTGGTTCAACCAAACACATTGGTAATAACAAAAGCACTTGCAAACAAATATTTTGGTAAGGAAGATCCAATAGGAAAGATGATGACTTTTATTGATGGAAACACCATCTGTAAAATCACCGGGGTAATAGATAAAGTGCCGGATAATGCTCACTTTCATTTTGACCTTTTTGTATCTATGAGCAGTTTGCCCGAAGCAAGAAGCACTTCATGGATGCAATCATCATTCTATACTTACCTGGTACTGCCTTCAGGTTACAATTACAAAATGCTGGAAGCTAAGCTGCCACAGGTTGTAGTAAAATATATGGGGCCCCTGTTTCTTCAATCAATGGGCATTACGCTGGATCAATATCTTAAAAAAGGTAATGACATCGGATTGTACCTGCAGCCGTTAACTGATATTTACCTTCATTCGGATTTTGCATATGACCTCGGCCAAGCGGGTGATATCCGTTACGTTTACATTTTTGGCGCCATCGCGATTTTTATGCTGATCATTGCTTGCATTAATTTTATGAATCTATCTACTGCCGGAGCGTCTAAGCGATCCCGTGAGGTAGGTATCCGTAAGGTTCTCGGTTCATTGAAACAGGAACTCGTACGCCAGTTCCTGGTAGAATCTGTTCTGCTTTCGGCAATCGCTATGGTGATAGCTTTAGGTTTAGTGTACATGGGCCTTCCTGTGTTCAATAAACTCGCTGGCAAAAATCTTACTCTTCAGTTTACTTCAACACCCTGGGTGATTCCGGTATTAGTGCTTTTTAGTTTATTAACCGGCCTTCTCGCAGGAAGCTATCCTGCTTTTTATCTTTCATCATTCAATCCGGTAGCTGTATTAAAAGGAAGGTTTACTTCCGGCAAAAAAAGCATCAGCCTTCGAAGCATGCTTGTGGTGTTCCAATTCTTTATATCAATCAGCCTTATTATATGCACCACCATTGTTTTTTATCAGTTAAATTATATCCAGCACATTAAATTAGGTTATGATAAAGACCAGGTAGTGGTAATACCTGACACATATCTGCTCGGCAATAAAGCATCATTATTCCGCCAGCAATTGCTACAGGATCCACGGGTAGCAAGAGTAAGTGTATCGAATTATCTTCCAGCCGGTCCCACTGGTAACAACAATTACATTGTAAGCGCAGATAACAATCCATCTCAAATGCAAAAGACACTTAGGTACGATGTAGATTATGAATACATTCCTACCCTGGGTATGGAAATGGCGGCAGGACGAAACTTTTCAAGAGATTATGCAACCGATTCTTCAGCAGTGATCATTAATGAAACCGCTGCAAAAGCTTTTGGCTTGGGAAAGAATGCATTGGGTCATAACCTGATTGATCCTCATAAACAAGCCGCAAATAAATCTTTACGCATAATAGGAGTTGTAAAGGATTTCCATTTTAAATCATTGCATGAACTTATTTCCCCGCTGGTTATGGTGATGGGAAATGATGGAGCAACCCTTATTGTTAAAACAAAAACGAAAGACCTGCCTGGCTTACTATCTACCATGAATAAACGCTGGAAAGAATTGAATGCCGATACACCTTTTTCTTATTCTTTCCTGGACGAACGTTTTAAAAACACCTACCAGTTAGAACAAACAACCGGTCTTACGCTGGCTATCTTTGCCGGACTTACCATATTTGTAGCCTGCCTGGGATTATTTGGCCTGGCAACATTTACAGCTGAACAGCGCACCAAAGAAATAGGCATTCGAAAAATTTTAGGTGCAACGGTTATGGGAATTCTATCCCTTTTGTCAAAAGACTTTTTAAAGCTGGTATTTATTGCTTTTATAATCGCTACGCCTGTTGCCTGGTTGATTATGAACAAGTGGCTCCAGGACTTTGCTTATCGCAGCCCTATAAATTTATGGATATTTATCTGGGCAGCCTTTGCAGCTTCTTTAATCACGATCATTACCATCAGCTTCCAGGCTATCAAAGCTGCTCTGTCAAACCCGGTGAAAAGTTTACGATCAGAATAATAAAAATTGTATGATACAAAACTATTTAAAAATTGCCTGGAGGAATATTATTAAGAGCCGCTTTTATTCAGCTGTAAACATAGTAGGTTTATCGGCAGGCATTGTTTTCACTATGTTGATCGGAGCTTACGTTTGGGGCGAACTACAGGTGAACAGCCAGTTGAAGAATATTCAGAACCAGTATATCATTCTAAGCAAATGGAAGCAACCAAACCAGGGCTTTGAAATAGCAACATTAGGACCTTTATCTAAAGCACTAAAGGAAAATTATCCAAATCTTGTTGCTAATTACTTTCGATATGATGGAATTACTTCCAATATTTCTAAAGGAGATAAAAGCTTTCGTGAGAATATCCAACTAGGTGACAGCACGATGTTAAACATGTATGGATTTAAATTACTGCATGGCAATCCATCAACAGCCTTTAATGGAGCCTTCACTGTAATTGTTACTGATAGCAAAGCCATAAAATATTTTGGCAAAACAGATGTGATAGGACAAACCCTTACCATCGAAAATTTCTCCGGCTCCAGACATGATTTTATAATTACAGGTGTAATGAAAACGCCTACCAAAAATTCGGTGACCTGGCTTAACGATGCAAACGATAACCAGTTCTATATTTCTTCCAACAACCTGAACTTTTTTGGCCGGAATATGGATTGGAACAATCCATTCATCGTTAATTATATTGAATTAAAGCCGGGTGTTACGCCTGCTGATCTTGAAAAACCAATACAATACCTTGTCAAACAAAATGCACAGGCGCAAATTGAACAAAACATGCGGCCATATTTGGTTCCATTAAAAAAATATAACCTGGTTGCTGATAACGGCCTTGTAAAAAAAATGATCTATGCCTTATCAGCAATAGCTTTCTTTATATTGTTGATGGCCATTATCAACTTTATAAATATGTCAGTGAGCAGGTCTGCAACAAGAATGAGGGAAATAGGAATACGTAAAGTATTAGGTAGTTTGAAAGCACAACTGATACAGCAATTTTTAGCAGAATCCATATTACTTGTTTTCTTTGCTACTTTATTTGCATTGACTGGCTTCGAGTTAACAAGATCTTTATTTAGTGACATCCTGGGAAAATAAATTCCTTCCCTTATGCAATTTCCCATTTATTATGTGATATTCCCATTGATGCTGATTTTTATAGTAGGAATAACTGCAGGCATTTACCCAGCATTTTTTTTATCATCATTAAAATCTGTTGACTCTTTAAAAGGGAAACTACCCTCCTTAAAAGAAAATGTGATGGTTAGAAAGTCGCTGGTAGCTTTTCAATTTGGTACGGCTACTATTGTTTTTGTTGGCGCCATCGTTATATCACAACAAATCCGATTATTTTTTAGCAGGGATATTGGTTACGATAAGGATTTTATTGTTTCAGCACAATTGCCACGCGACTGGAGCTCCCAGGGTGTAAAAAGAATGGAACACCTGAGGCAACAATTCGGAACGTTACCGCAGGTAAAAAATGTATCGCTATCTTATGAAGTACCCGACGGTAATAATTCCGGCAGCTCTTATATTTACCGTACAGGAGCAGATTCAACAACAGCGATTTCTTCTCAATCTTTATTAACTGATGAGTATTATGCGCAAACATATAGTATTCCCATGGCAGCAGGGGTCTTTTATAATTCACCGGGTGCTCCGGTTGATTCCTTTAAAATTATTATCAACGAAACAGCGTCAAGAACATTAGGATGGAAAGAGCCGCAGCAGGCAATTGGAAGACAATTGCAGTTTGTTGGCGGCAATGGTATTTTTACAGTGGCAGGTGTTACGAAAGATTTTCATTTTACAACCATGCAAAAAGCGATTCAACCACTATTTTTTTTACATGTTAACCTCACCAAGACTTTCCGTTATTTTTCATTCAAATTAAAACCTGGTAATCCGGAATCATCAATTGCTGCCTTACACAAGCAATGGTCAGCCTTGATGCCCGGAACTCCATTTGAATATAAATTCATGGATGATACTTTAAAGAAATTGTATCAATCTGAAATACAATTACAAAAGGCTTCTTATACGGCCACAGCGCTTTCAGTTATTATTGTATTGCTTGGCGTACTGGGATTGATTTCATTAAGCCTTCAAAGACGCACTAAGGAAATAGGCATCAGGAAAGTATTAGGTTCATCGGTTAAAAGCATCATAGCGCTTTTTATGAAAGAGTTTTTACCGGTTATTTTTATTGCCGGTATTGTTGCCTGTCCGCTTGCTTACATAATAATGAAAAGCTGGTTGAATGATTATGTTTACAGGATTGATATTACAGCAACTCCTTTTATGTTATCAATATTATTATTAGGATTTATTACTTCCGTTTTGATTGTGATGCAAACAATCAAAACCGCCCTTGCTAATCCGATGGAGAGTTTGAGAACGGAATGATTGTCTGAACTATGATTCAACTGATTTTATGATAAACTATGATTCTTATCATATCATAGTCTATCATAAAATCAGTTGAATCATAGTTCAGATATTTTTACACCTTATCAGGTACTACATAAGGTTTCCTATACTCACGTGTCAGCATTGCATCAGCTTCCTTATCGCCAATGAACTTTTCTGTTTCACCATTAAACTTCAAACTACGTCCTAGCTTATAAGAAATATTAGCCAGTAACGGAAGAGCTGAAGAATGAAAACCTTCATTAATATCGCAATGCAAAGTTTCATCTCTACCGGAACGTATTGCATCCAGAAAGTTCGCATAATGATCGGTGCCTCCGGGAGGCGCGAGGAAAGTTGGATCAGCTACCTTTTTTTCACCCATCTTAGAACCTGCAAACGGTTCCTTTTCATTTTTGCGAAAAGCTTTCCAGGTGCCACCGTCTAATTCAACATATCCATCAGTACCATAAAAAATGTTACCGATACGAATACCTACACTTGATTCCTGATTGGTATAACGGCCACGTGTTTCAAATTCCAGCATTTTTCCATCTGCATATTTAAACTGTGAAGTTTGCGTATTAGGTGTTTCCTGCGAACACTCAGTCGGACTTATTCCGTAAAGCCCACCCATTGACATAATAGAAACAGGATGATCGTTTTTATTAAGTCCCCAACGGGCTACATCAAACTGATGCGGCCCCTGGTTGCCTGTATCTCCATTACCGGTAGCCCAATGCCAATGCCAGTTGTAATGAACCCTTTTTTCATTATAAGGACGATAAGGAGCTGGTCCTAACCAACGTTCGTAATGTAGTGTTGCTGGTGGTTCGCTGTCTGGAGCAATCCCAAATGATTCACGGGGTTTGTAGCATAGTCCGCGTGACATGTAAACATCGCCAATACCCCCCTCATGCAAAAACTTCATCGCATCCATTACATTGCTGATAGATCGGTTTTGCAATCCAACCTGAACCCGGACCTTATATTTACGGGCTGCCTCAATCATCTTACGTCCCTCAAAAATATTATGACTGGCAGGTTTTTCAACATACACATGTTTGCCCGCCTGGCATGCCATAATGGTGGCTAAGGCATGCCAGTGATTAGGGATCGCAAATGATACGGCATGAATATCTTTATCATCAAAAACTTTGTGCATATCCCATTCCGTTGCAGGTGTTGTACCTCCACTATCAGCAACTGCTTTCAAGGCTTTGGCCCATTCTGCCTCATCGGCGTCACAAAGAGTTTTTAGTAGTACGTTACGGTTTTCTTTTAGCTTAACCCAACTGTTAATATGTGTACGGCCCTGCCCACGGATACCGATAACCGCTATGTTAATGCGGTCGTTCGCACCATGTATAGATGCGTAAGATTTTGCACTTAATCCCATTCCACCTATTACAATTCCTGCTCCGCTCATAATGCTTTGTTTAATAAATTCCCTTCTTTCCGGCATGCTGTTTATTTTAAGAATTTAATTTTAATGAGAGTAATTATAGATTGGTCAATTTACGGCATTTTTTTTATTCATCAGGTTGAATATGCCGGTAAAGTGTTTTTAAAGCTACATGTTATGCTACATTCAGCATTATCTTAATAATTTAATAAGAGTAATTGAATCGGCTTTTGATTAATTCCGGTGCTGAAATAATATTATATATGCTAGTTGTTATGCTCTTCTAAAGGTTTTTCCTATATATTCTTTTTAGTTCTAAATCACACCTCTATTTTCTTAAAAGTAGCGTTAAAAGTTAGTAAGATACCTGATTTTAATCATGTGATTTACTACCAAATGTCAGTTTTAACTATTTGGATTGCTCCTAGCTTTGTGAAATAAAAAAAGACAATAAAGGTTACATGAAATTTTAGATTTTTTACTTTATCAAAATCCTATAAAACTCAAATCTTCACATCTTATGAAATCACTATTCCACAAAACCGACAACGAACTCATCAATCTTTTTAAGAACAATGATTTACATGCCCTGGAAATCCTGGTAGTTCGTCATAAAGAAAAGCTGTACAGTTCCATATTATTCTTGGTGAAGGACAAGCATCTGGCTGAAGACATTTTCCAGGATATGTTTATTAAAGTTATAGATACTATCCGTGCAGGGCGTTACACAGATGAGGGAAAATTCCTGCCCTGGGCAATGCGTATAGCTCATAACCTGTGTGTGGATCATTTTAGAAAAGTTAAACGCACACCAACTATTAAAACAAAAGATGACCGGGATATTTTTGATGTACTAAACTTTAGTGAAGAAGGTGCAGACATAAAAATAATGAAAAGCCAAAGTCATCATACAGTACGCAAAATGCTTGATTTTTTACCGGAAGACCAACGCGAAGTAATCATCCTCCGCCATTTTGCCGAATTAAGCTTTAAAGAAATTGCAACACTTACTAACTGCAGCATAAATACTGCGCTGGGTAGAATGCGTTATGGTTTAATCAACTTACGCAAAATGATGACGTCAAAATCAATTGCGTTATAATATTAAAGCCGCTTTCTCTTAACAGTAATAAGCTAGTGCCATCTTAAGTGTAAATTGACGTATTAGCTATCAGCCGTCAGCAATCAGGTATCAGCAATCAGGTATCAGGAGGAAACTTAATACACATTGATCTGCTGACTGCTGATAGCTGATGGCTGAAAGCAGAATGCGTCACTTTAGAGCTAACTTAACGCTAGTGCTTAGTCAATCACTAAATTAATACAGGTAATATATATTTGAAGGGTGCAAATGCGGCAATTTAGGGGCGGATTATGACAGTAACCAAAAAAGGATCTACACTTTATGCAGATCCTTTTTACTGAATTTATTTATAGGATTGAAATCTTAATACGATTAGTAAGCAGATAAAATAGATGGAACGCTTACTATTGATTTTTATAATTACGGGTGGTTGAAGCTACGGTGGAATTAAAATCATGTTTGTGCATGATAGATCCATTAGATGGATATGCTCTACGGTTTGATGTGTCATTACCACAATGCCCCAGCGCATACCATATAATTACAAAAACAAGAATGGTACTGAAACAGCCACCACCAAGCTTTTTTGCTCCGTAACCGGCGATTAAGCCTCTGAAAATATTATTCATTTGTAGTAAGTTTCAGATTACGCTCAAATAATCGTGCCATTATTTAACCGGATAATACTTAATTCCGTTTGCGTATTCTCAATTCTGCTAAATAATCAATCTTAATAATTCATCATGAAACGAATTATAATTTACATATTCAATATAGCAATGGCAGATGCAAACCTATAGTAAGGAAATGATTATAAGATGCAAAGTTAAAATGCATTTGCGTAAAAATTTTATTGAATGAAACTGTTCATTCTCGCGGGAATAATAAATCCACTGTTTAAAAACTTATAGTTAACTGTTGTCAATTATTACTTTACTTCGTTCATACTAAACCCTAAGCAAAACAAAACTTCATGAGCTTTACTTTGAAGTGGTACTTCAATCAGTGAAAATGCTCCGTGGTCAGAATTATATATATTAACGGATCGCTTAAAATCAAAAATGATCTTGTATATACAATACTTTAATGAATGAACAGCACAACAATTTTCAAGAGTTACATCAAACATGAAATATATTTTATTAATGCTTTTGCGTCCTTTGCGGGTTTTACCTTTGCAGACCTTTACGGTTCTTTTCCATGGCAATAATTATATTAGGTTGCATGTAATAAATATTGTATTCATAAACTTATAGCTATAAGGCGAACCTGGCGCTATGCTGCTCTACTTACTTTCTACAGTGTTATCAATGAATTAATACTTTTGGATAGATACCAGTAGCCATATTTCGGGATTATTCCCTGGCGGTATTATGAGCAGGTCAACCTTTTTATAAATGGAGCTGTAAATAAAATCTTTCTATAAATGGAAATGGGACATAGGCGGGTATTTAATTCTACAAAGACATGTTAAATACTTCAAATATTATATTTATTTGATATTATATATTTAGGCATAATTGTTTATGTAATCTTTACACACCAATGTTGATTTTCGATATCCTTCCGGATTAATCGCTTTATATAAGCGCTCTTCCATGATTTGTGCTCACTATCAGACTAGTTAAATAAAATTTTATTTAGTCAATATGATTAAATATAATTGAATTATACAGGCATTATCTTTTGTTAAACACAGACTTCGTTTACCCTTTGATGAAGTTAGATTTATAAATTCTTATTAAGAATTAACAAATAAAATATTATTATAATGATTTTGGCAAATAGTAACAAGCACAGAATGGATAAATCCTATACAATTTCAGCACATAAAAGTATAGAACAATTAATTTGTTAGTTAAAAAAACTGAATGCAATTCATCCACTTTCTTTGCGCATATTTAACAGAATAGCAATAGAGAAATCAATACCAGCAATTAAATCCAAGCGGTTTAATACCCTAAGCATTTAATTTATAATTGAGTACAAATAGTTATGAAGAAATCCGTAGATATTGTAGTTGTTATTCCTGTAGGCCCTGGTACTAAAACAGCATTTATTATTGACACGATTGCCAGTTATATACATTATACAAAACGCAGTTATCAGTTTATACTTGCTGATGATTCGCACCAGGGTATCGGAATTCAAGTTAAAAAAAATTTTCCTGAAGTAGATATAATACATTCAGAGAAACCAATGGGAGGTTGGGCTGGATTGTATATAACACTTTCTCTTGCCTTCAGTTTTGCTTTAGATCACTACCATTTTAAAGCTCTGTTTAAATTAGATACGGATGCATTAATAATTGGTGAAGAACCAGAAGCTGACGCACTGGAATTATTCAGACAAAATCCGCAGATAGGTATTGCCGGACAGTATCCTTTTGAATACAATGGCAAACCATGGAACATAGGTTGGCCAAGAAGTAGGATATTAAATGGCGTTAGCACCTGGAAATATATTCACAGGCCTTATGCAAACTGGTTTTTGAGAAAACTTTATATTAAGGCAATATCCAATGGGTATATTGCAGGAGAAAGCGTTTTCGGCGGCGCCTATTTTATGAATGAGTTGTGCCTGATTAAATTAAGGGAAGAAGGATTGCTTCCAGACTATAAATTAAAAACACTTAACTTAGGTGAAGACCATTTGTTCTCCTTGCTTGCTAAAGCAGTCGGATTTGATCTGGGAAGCCTGTCTCATAAAGGAATGCCTTTTGCCTGTGCGTGGAAAGGGCTCCCTGCCGCACCTGATCAACTCTATGATGAAGGTAAAAAAATTATTCATTCAACACGATACTGGCAAGATATGAATGAGAATGAAATCAGGGAATGTTTTAGTAAAAAAAGATCTGAATCTCCCTTAGCTATATAAAATATTTTTCAAGGAGTTAATCTTACATTACACAGAAATAAAAAAAAACGTATAATTAAGCAAAGGATTACGCGTTGTTATTCTTTTATGCAAAAATTATCTGCATTCTAAAGAGCTAATGGATAAAAAGATTTTAAAATGGAATTTCATTTTTCAATATGGCTGGGTACTTACCAACATATTTAACTCGATTCTTTTACTTCCGCTTTATCTGCTGCATATAGACGCTACCACACTGGGTGTATGGCTGGCAACAGGAAACATCCTTGGATGGATGACATTAGTAGATCCGGGTGTAGGAGAAGTTTTGCAACAAAAAATAGCGGAATTAAGTGGCCGGAAAGATAATCTTGAAATAGGAAAATCAATAGGGTCTGGATTTATCGCTTCCTTATTTATCCTGTTATTTGCGGTTGTTTTAGGGTATCTATGTTATTTCTTTATTGGCAGGATTATCAATAAAGACGTAACGCAGTATCCTCACTTATCCATGGCGCTGGTACTATCTGTCATCGCAACCGGTATGTCTTTAGTATCTTTCAGCCTGTCTGGCATTAATCAGGGCTTACATAATTCAGCGCAGGTGGCTATCGCATCACTGCTTGCTAACCTTACATTTTTATTAGTTAATCTGATATTTTTATTTTTAAATTACGGCGTGCTTTCTATAGCTATTGCTAACCTTGCAAGAGCTTTATTCCTGATTCTGTATAACCTGGGTTCAATGCTTAGGGTATTAGAAAAACGGGATATAAAAATAATAGCGAACCTTTCCCATTTCAAGCACTTTATCCGGATCTTTTCTTTTACCTCCTCATCAAAAATTATTTCAGGATTAGCATATAGTGTGGACATGATAGTGCTTGCAAGATTTATCTCACCCGCCATGATAACCGTTTATGAAATTAACAAGAGGCCCCTCAATGTTACTTACTCATTGATTGGGCGCCATTCGGTTGCTTTGATGCCGCTGATTTCGCATGCTAAAGGGAAGGGTGACAAATCTTCTATTATTAACCTTATCAATATTCAGTTCAGGTTTTACTCGTATGCCACTTTATTTGCAGCTTTTATGTTTCTTTTAAATTACGATAACCTGATTACTGCCTGGACAGGAAAAGGGCAATTTGCCGGAAATGTAATTCTGTCATTACTGGTTGCTAATTTCTTTTGCAGCTTGCTGTGTACATTTATGGGTAATGTAGGATATGCTTTAGGAGATATAAAGATGAACAGTATGTTTAATATAATCAGAAACATATGTTATGGCGTATTAATGTTCTTTGCCGCCAGATATTATGGCATAATAGGAACGCTGGTTGTAACGTTGTCCATGACCATAATCGCTGACTTCTTCTTTTACAATTATAGGGTATATAAATTGGGTTACCTTGAGATGTCTCTTTTAAAAACTTCAGTAAGTCCCTGGGCCATTATCATTCCGTTAAGTATTGTAGCTGGCTTAGGATGCAAGAATCTAGTTGACAAACTTATGCCTGCAAATATGTATTTCAGTAAACTGGTTGTCAACTCCGGACTTTTTACACTTTTCTTTATTTGCCTGGTATTGATTGTAGATAGTGCATTTCGAAATATTATAAAACAGGCATTGAATAAATATGTACTGCCACTCATATATAAATTCAGGAGCATATAAACCTACTATGTGCTGACATTCTGCTAGTGAATAATATTGTTATCCTCTCTTTAATAAAACTGAAATGGTTTCCCTGAATTTCTAAAAAACCTTAAGCCGGATTTGATTATGAAGGTTTAATTATGATCCTGCGTATCTTTAAGTGTTGCAACCATTGTATAAGCTTTAAACAACATTGCGCTATGTCAGATAAAGTAGCACTTATATTTATTTTTAATCATCGTTTCGATAAAAATATTCCGGTTCTGGAAAAACTATATAAGAGCAGGTTTAGTAACATTTATTACCTGGTGCCTTTTTATGATGGAGATCAACCTAACGTAATACCTGTATATGAAAATTCTTTTTATTTTCAGGGATACATAGCCCAGGGCCTTAAGCATTACTTTTCTGAAAAATTTGAGCATTATATTTTTGTAGGTGACGACCTGATACTTAATCCGGCAATTAACGAAAATAATTATAAGGAATACTTTAATTTATCAGAGAAGGCAAGCTTTATACCTGAAATTTTTAATCTTCATAACCTTACCAATAACGATACACTGCGATTTGAAACGTTTAATAATTTACCCGGTAGCCCGCCGAAATTTTACTGGTGGCGAATAGGAGAAGTAATTAATTATCATCATCCTAAGAACGGTGCAGAAACAAGTAAGGATCTGCCTTCTTTTTCAGATGCAGACACCATATTAAAAAAACATGGCTACACTGTAAAGCCGCTAACTTACCAGGATTTAAGGGGAGGAATATTTCCTTTATCTTTTAATAATCGCCAGCACCGGATACATGCCGCCAAGTATTTATTCCATCTGAATCCACTTAAAAAACAGTATACTCTTTCTTATCCATTGGTAGGGTCTTACTCAGATGTAGTAATTGTTTCGCAGGCATCCATAAAAAAATTCTGTCATTATTGCGGGGTGTTCGCGGTTAATGAATTGTTTGTTGAATTTGCCATTCCAACTGCTTTGTTGCTTGCTTCAGAAGAAGTAGTAACAGAACCACAATTAGGTAAGAGAGGCGAAATTTATTGGACCTATTCAAAAGAAGAAGCGGACGCCTATGAAAAGCAAATGCAGTTTTATCACTACAATCTACAGGAGCTCATCTCCAACTTTCCAAAAGAAAAAATGTACATTCATCCTATTAAGTTATCTAAATGGAAAACATAAAAATAACAGTCAGCTATCAGCAATCAGGATACCACTGCATAATAAGTTTCCCCTGATTGCTGACCGCTATTAAAAGAATAAATCTATTTTCTAACTTTACCATCTTACAGGAATAAATTATGAAAATATCATTCTTATTTTTATCTTTATTTATACCGGCCATACAGATAAAGAAATCAACACGGCAATTTTAAAATATGATTTAGAAAGTGAATGAATTGTTGCAGGAATAATTGTTAATAGTGTCATGTCATGCATAAAATCTCTGTAAATGATGCTGTCAGCCTTCAGCCATCAGGGCGCTACTATGTAATGCATTTCCTCCTGATTGCTGATAGCTGAAGGCTGATAGCAAGAGCAACAATTTAAGGGTGACATTAACTAGCAACTTTGCACAAATAAGAACAGACACGTAATCTAACCCGCGAAAGTCAGTCAACAGTATCTCTTTAATTGAAAGTTTGATAAATAGTTAACCCGCATCAAAAATGAAACGGTTTGCAAAAGCATATTTCAAAAAAAGCGAAAGCCAACTGTCGCCAATTAATATCCCTGTTATTGAACTTACAAGAAGGGCGCTTATATGTGGCACTCTCTCTGCAAAAGGCATTTTATTGCTGGCATTATATTACATAAAATTAATAGTAGTAATGCCGGCGGCTTTCTTACAATATCTTTTTTACTCCAGGCGAATTAACAAAATAGTTATTACTAAACAACCTGTATTTATTATCGGGCATTACAGGAGCGGTACTACATACCTGCATAAATTACTGGCAAGTGATAACAGGTTCGCGTATTTAAGCAACTATGATATGATATGTCCTAACTCAAGCCTGCTTTTCGGCAAATGGCTGCAAAATTTACTGCAATACTTTATCAACAGTTTCAAACTTAAAACTTCCTTTTTTAATAATAAAATTCCTTTTCTTGAAGAGCCGGCAGAAGAAGAACGTTTCCTTATCAACCAGGGATCTGCATATACAGATTACTGGCGGTTTGTTTTTCCATTATGCTGGAATAAATTGCTTAGTTGTTCGCAGCTATCAAAAAATTTAAATTATTACCAGCGTTGGAAGAAAGCATATATAAGCTTGCTTAAATTAATAACTTTTAAAAATAAAGGCCGTCAGCTTGTTTTAAAAAGCCCGCCCAACACTGGTCGGATTAAATATCTGCTGGAAATATTTCCTGATGCAAAGTTTATTTATATTTACCGTAACCCTTATCATATCTTTTATTCGATGTGTAATTTATGGAACAAAGCAATTAGAAAATTTTGCCTTCAAAAAATATCAGATGAACAGATTGAAGCAATTGTTTTTAATGAATACATACACCTCGTTGATCAATATGAAAAAGATAAGATATTAATACCCGCCGGAAATCTTACAGAGGTTCAGTACGAAGAACTGGAAGTCAATCCTGTAAAAGTTTTAAGAAGCATTTATAAAGAATTAAATTTCCAGGATTTCGAAGCTGTGCTCAACAAACTAATGCATCAATTGCAAAAAGAAAGCAGGTACCAGAAGTTTGAGTATACGTACAGGGAAGAAACATTTAAGAAAATAGAAAAGAGGTGGGGTAAATATATCCATCAATGGAAACAAAAAGTATCAGTAGCTACTGTTAAGGACTATATATAATCGTCAATAGCAATAAAATATTTATGCAAGACATCACTATATCAAAAAACTTACATCCTTATCCGCCTTCTCAAAATCTGGTAAATACAAACGCGGCTTCTACATTGAGAACAGATAATGCGCCTATGGTATATGGCATGCATAAATCAATAGTTAAAGCTGGTATCTGGATAAACACCATGCTGCTGGCATTGTATTATTTCAAAAATCCTATAGCCGCTTTTAAATCAGTAAAGAATTTAAAAAAACTCAGAAGCGATTTCCGTGGCAAATACCCGGTTTTAAAATATGCGAAAATAAATGGAAAATACTATTTCACCTTCAATGCTCCGGGCTGGCCATCAGTATCTTTCAATAAATATGTGCTGAACAATATTAAAAAGTTTGACGATTCTACAAATGATGTAACGTTAGATACCATTCTTTTCGGCATAACTAAAAAATGCGGATACCAATGTGAACATTGCTTTGAATGGGATGCACTGAATAAACCAGAAACCCTCAGCAGGGAAAATCTTTTAGCTGTAATTCATTCATTTCAAAATATGGGAATTACACAAGTGCAATTAAGTGGTGGGGAACCTTTGAACAGGTTTAATGATATTCTTTATATTCTTAAAAACATAAAAAAGGGTACAGAAGTATGGCTGTATACCTCAGGTTATAATTTTACAGAAGCACGTGCAGCTGCATTAAAACAAAACGGATGTACAGGCATTATAGTGAGCCTGGACCACTGGATCCCGGAACAGCATAGTTTATTCAGAGGTAAAAAAAATGCATTTGACTGGGCGGAGAAAGCAGTGGCTAATGCAAGGAATAACGGACTTGTTGTTTCTTTGTCTATCTGTGCAACGAAAGATTTTATTACTCAAAATAACCTTGATCAGTATGCGGAGCTGGCAAAACAATGGGGCGTTTCTTTTATACAATTGCTGGAACCCAAAGCTATTGGCCATTATTTTGGTAAAGATGTTTACTTAACAGAAGCGGAGATAGCGCTACTGGAAAGTTTTTACATAAACTATAATTATAACAAAGATAAACGCAGCTACCCTTCTATTGTGTATCATGGCTTTTACAGCAGACGCGTTAGCTGCGGCGGAGGCGGTAACCATTATGTTTATATAGACACGGACGGTGATGTGCATAATTGTCCGTTTTGCCAGAGAAAAGTCTTTTCAGCATTGAATGATAATATAGAATATAACCTGCGTTTAATGAGGGCTAAAGGATGTACTACATTTATTAATTTATCACAGAAAAAATAAAAGTATGAAGCCCTGGAATTATTTAATACTGCTTTTCCTGCCGGCAATGGTTATTGCAGGATATCTTCTGGGCGGATGGTGGAATTTTTTAGTGCCTGTTTGTTGCTTCGCCGCATATCCCGTCTCAAATCTTTTCTTGGGATCATCTGAAGATCATGCTCACACCTATCATACCTATTCATCTTCAATGTATAGCCGGATTGCATTAATTTTTGTTCCTGTTCTTTTTGTATTAACTGGCTACTGTGTTTATAGAGCAGGCACCTTGTTTATGAATACTGTATCATTTACAGGGCTTGTTTTATCCCTTGGCATTGTGAACGGCGTGCTTGGCTTTACGCTTGCACATGAATTTATTCACCACTTTACAAAAAGAGATCAGGCCGCCGGTTACCTATTACTCCTGCAAAATAATTATATGCACTATGGTATTGAGCATGTATGGGGCCACCACGTATATGCCTGTACGCCTGAAGATCCGCATACAGCATGTTTGGATGAATCATTGTATACTTTTCTTCCAAGAGCTATTGCAACCACTTATAAGAATGCCTGGAAAATAGAAGCAAAAAGATTACTCCGATCGTCCAGCGCGCTTTTTAGTGTGCACAACCGAATGCTCATTTTCGGGACGTTACAAATATTATTGATGCTGCTTATTTTATTTTTTATCGGATCAAAAGCGCTGCTATTTTTTTTACTACAGAATATGGTATCCATCCTGCTGCTGCATATTATAAACTACATGCAGCATTATGGACTTATGCGCAAAACAACAGGCGCCGGTAATTATGAAAGACTGGATGTACACCATGCATGGAATACCGGGCGTCATAACAAATCAGTTGACCTTTTTCATTTGGAAAATCATGCAGATCATCACATGCGCCCTCAAGTTTCTTTTGAAAAACTGGTACATAAACAAGAATCCCCGGAGCATCCGGCAGGTTATTCGTTTATGATATTGCTATCTTTTATTCCTCCATTATGGTTTAAAATAATGAACAAAAGAATTCCTTCTCATCTTATAAACCCAAATTCATGAAGAGTCTCCATTCAAAATTATCAGGCATTGCACCTTTTATTTTTCTTCCAATATTGATTTTTTTCCAAAAAGGAAAATATATGCTGTATGGTTGTATTCTTTTTATATTATTAAGTTTAAGCAGCTGCTACCTGAATTATTACACTACAAATACAAGGTCATCTATTGATGCCAATACCATGACCCGGCTTAAATCGGAAAATAAATATTTCATTATTCATTTTTTCAACAGTACATACGGGCTGGAGAATATGTATGTAGAAGGAGATACTTTACATGGTAAACTGGTTGGTTTAACAAACGAACATTTAAAATACCTGCATCCTGCAACAGTTGAAAAAAACAGGTATAAAAGAGCAGATGAAGCCCAGGCGCTGATGGAAGTGCATCTGTACACAAATGCAAACAATAAACAAGGCGATTCCATACTTGCAGCAAGCTTATCCTCCTTCAACCGGTCTGATGTTTACGAATTTAATGGAGCAGCTACCAGAAAAAATCATATTTTAAGTACTGTGGGTATTGTTGCTACCGTAGTTGGCATTGCCAGCTTTATAGCAGTCGCTATTGCTATAGCATCAATTGGTTCGGGATGCAATTGCCCCCAGGTGTATTTGGATAATGCGGGCACATACAGCTTTAAAGGTGGCTTATACAGCGGGGCCGTATATTCAACGCTGGAGCGAATGGATTACCTGCCGCTTAAGGAAATACCTGCTGACGCAAAGTCCATATCTTTTAAAATATCGAATGCAAAAAATGAAGAGCAATTTATAAATAATGTGCATCTGATCCAGGTAAATCATTTACCAGGTGTGACTATTTTACCTGACAGGCATGGAAACATTTTTTCTTACAGCAGTATTGCTTCGCCATTATCAGTTTCAACAGATGGCAAAAATAATCTTAAAAATGCCCTAATGAAAACTGACCAGGTTTATTATTCCTTTAACAACCGTGCAAACGAAAATGGTTTAAGTGATCTTGTACTTACTTTTAATAAACCTCACAATACTGATAAAGCAAAACTGATAATACATGGTCGCAATACTTATTGGGGAGGATTGTTACATAAGGAATTTATCAGCTATTTCGGGGACGGCTTTGAAAAATGGAGAGAAAAACAAGAGAAGGCCGATCCTAAAGAACTGGAAAAATGGCAAACCGACCAGGCCCTTCCACTAATGGTTTACATAAAATCATCAACGGGCTGGAAATTTGTTGATTATTTTCCGCTCATTGGTAACACTGCTACCCGTGATATGATAATGGAAATAAATACAGAAAGAATTAAAGGAGATACAATCGAATTAAAGATTGAAACCGCTTACCGGTTTTGGGATCTTGATTTTGCTGGAATAGATTACAGCACAAATGATAATATCATTAAAACTATTATTGAGCCAGATAAGGCTATTGCATCTGACAGTACCGATGAAAGAACTATCCTGCGCAGCAGTGATAGTCAATATGCACATCTTACCGGTGATGAATCCATATATTTTAAATATGCTGTTCCTGTATCTGCAAAGAATAATATTCCATCCTATTTTCTTGTAAGTGGCGGTTATTATCACAACCTTGAACAAATAACAGGTAAAACTAATTTTATGGAATTGTATAAGTTTCAAAAGAAAGGGGCTTTCGACAAATTCTCAAGAGAAAAATACCAGCAAACGCTGGAGATTGCTTCGATATTAAATGGCACTAAGAAGAAGTGATAGAATAGGATATCCTTGTATGTCTATCTTTATTAATTAGACTGAATTGGTGAGAAAGAAAGACCTTCTGCCAGCTTCTGGCTGACAAAAGATTGTGTTTGTTGGCCTATACAATAGCATGAACATACTCAATTATGTTTAATATAACTTTCTCTACATTTTTAATTTTTCATGTTGATTAAATTTACCACCACCTTAATCATCATATCCTTTTCTTCCGGCTTGCTTTCGGCTATCATCAATGTTAGTGCTACCAGAGCGTTATCTGCTATCCGTTTTGTACTATCTGCGCGGTATAAAATATCATTCTTTTCCAGGAACCATACAAACAGAAAAGCTGCTATGCGTTTATTACCATCTGAAAAAGAATGGTTCTTGATAACAAAATAAAGCAGGTTAGCCGCTTTTTCTTCCACACTGGGGTAAAGGTCTTCCCCACCAAAGGTCTGGTAAATAGCAAGCAGTGAACCTTGAAAAGAATCATCTTTTTCATTGCCAAAAAGTGCACTTCCGCCAAATTTATCCTTTAATCCCTTTATAGCCGTTATGGCAGCAGGATATGTAATCTGGAATAATTCTTTTGAGGTAGTAGCATGAATCTGCAATACCTGGTGGTCATATTGATCAAGCACATCCAGGGCGTAAGTATAATCGGTAACTATTCTAATCAAACCGGTCGCTTCATCAGAGCTTAATTCCTTATTTGCTATTACATTGCCCAGCAGCTTTACAGTTTGTTTAAGATCATCCAATTGGCGGGACTGTTCCTGCAGACGCTTCTCGTTTACGGCATAGCCCTTAACCAGGAAATTTTTTAAAATATTATTTGCCCATATACGGAATTGTGTACCACGTTTTGAGTTTACTCTATAGCCCACAGAAAGAATAGCATCCAGATTGTAATACTCTATTTCCCTTATAACTTCCCTGTTTCCCTCCCTTTGAACTGTTGCATTTTTTGCAACAGTTGGGCCTCTTTCCAATTCACCTTCGGTATAAATGTTTTTCAAATGCCTGGAGATAACAGACTTATCCTTGTCAAATAGACTACTTAACTGAACTAAATTCAGCCAGACGGTGTCATTCTCCAACTTAACGTCAACTGAAGTCTTTCCATCCCGGCTTTGATATATGATTATTGGATTATTTTCCATAGTTCAGACTGTTTTAACTTATCCTTTTAGCGTGTTCTTCTGCAAATACTTGTTTACATATTCATCCGTATCTAAAATCTTATTGTTCTTATCCTTCTCCTACCACTTCAATACATCGGCTTTCTTAAACTTATACAACTTGCCTATTTTAAAAAGGGATTTTCACCCTTATTACAGGTAGCGTAAATTACTGATACCTCCACCTTCAGGGGTTTGGCAACGTCTTTCACACTCATTAAATTTTCTTCGTCTTTCATACGGCTTTTTGGTTAACCACCCAAAAATTCCGTTAGCACCATTTTAACCTGGTGCACTTCTTTTTCAATATCCTCCAGGCGATCTTTTCTCCAGGTAGTTATGTACCGCTGCCTAAACTGTGAAAAAGGTACAAACAAGAATGATATAAAAATAAAAATGAAGTTAAATTATGCATACACCTGTAATTCAATACAGGTATATATTACAGAAGATTTGGAAAAGTAAGATAGCGTTAACTGAAGTGATAACATCACTTTCCGATACAAAACTTACTAAAGATATAATCAAGCTGATCCTCATTAGTTATTTCGCCTGTAATCTCTCCTAAAAAATGAAGGCAACGCCGAATATCAAGTGCAACCAGGTCGCTGGGAATATTTTTGTCAAGAGCTATGAGAATGTCCTGCAACGAAATATTCATTTCCTTCAATGCATGATAGTGACGGGCATTGGTAATAATAATATTTTCTGTTTGAACCCTTCCCTGCATTACCATGTCTACCAGATGATCTTTAAGAGCTTCAATATGCTGATTTGTTTTTGCTGATATAAAAAGTACATCCGGTGCATTATGAAATTCATAAACCGATTCGTTATCATTAATAAGATCTGCTTTATTCGCTACTAATAAAAACTTCCGGCCATCCTGCTCCAGTTTAAAAGCCATGGATTTCAATTCTTCCTTGTCCATTGTGTTTACATCAAACAAATACAAAACAATATCAGACTGTTCTATTTTTGCCAGGCTCTTTTCTATTCCCATACTTTCAATACTATCACTGCTATGTTCGCGAATACCGGCAGTATCAACCAGCCGGAATAATATTCCGCCAATATTGATCACTTCTTCTATAGTATCTCTTGTAGTCCCTGCAATCTCACTTACAATAGCCCTGTTTTCATTTAGCAGCGTATTCAACAAAGTAGACTTTCCCGCATTAGGCTTACCGACAATAGCTACCTGCACGCCATTCTTAATAACATTGCCCAGTTTAAAGGATGATAGAAGATCAGCAATCGTCTGATGAGCATTTGTTACAAGTTTATATAACTGAGATCGATCAGCAAATTCTACATCCTCCTGACTAAAATCTAATTCCAGTTCAATGAGTGCAGAAAACTTTATCAGTTGCTCGCGAAGTTCTTTAAGGACCTGTGAGAAACCACCACGAATGTTGTGTAAGGCGCTTTTGTGAGATGCGTCAGTATTACTGGATATCAGGTCAGCCACTGCTTCAGCTTGTGTAAGATCTAATTTTCCATGAAGAAAAGATCGCTGAGTGAACTCTCCCGGCTTTGCAATCCGTGCACCTTTATTGAGACAGGCTTCAATAACCTGCTTGTGTATATATGGAGAGCCATGGCATGATATCTCCACTACATCTTCACCTGTATAAGACCTTGGCTTTTTAAAAAGCGATACTACTACTTCATCAATTGTATTGCTATCTTCTTTTAATAAACCAAAATGCATAGTATGAGATGGCTGCTGAAGAAGATCTTTAGAAGGAAATAATGAAGCTACAATTTCAAAGGCGCTTACTCCACTCAAACGTATAACTCCAATTGCGCCGATTCCGGGTGGTGTAGCCAGTGCAACAATAGTATCATCCCATCCGGAAACCTTACTCATTATTCAGACTTTTTTCAAAAATAACCAATTATAAGTCCTGTAATTTGTCAACTATCTAACTTTGTAGCAAAAAAAATCCCTTCCAAAATGGAAGGGATCTATAAAATAAAATCTAATAACTTATTCAGCTTCTAACTTAAAGGTAATAGGCTGTTTTTTGTAAGACTTAACCTTACGGCCATTTTGAACGGCTGGTTCCCACTTACCGCTTTTCTTAATAACGCGGATTGCTTCATCTCTCAATCCTCCGTTAGAAGGACCACTTACAGCTTCCACATCACTTACATTTCCATCTTTATCAACAATAAACTGAACCACAACAGTACCTTGTATTTCATTTTCCTGAGCTTCCTGAGGATAGCGGAATGTCTTATTCAGGTAACGCATCCATGCACCCATTCCACCAGGATAACTGGATTCAATTTCAACTTTCGTAAAGATCTCATCGTAATTGGTTAAATCTTTTTTAGGAGCCTCAATAACACCTTTACCGGCATCACTTACAGGAGGAGCAACAATACCTTCATCTTTAATACCCTCCTGGTTAATAACTCCAATCTTTGTGTCTTCCAGCTTCTCCACTTCAGGTGGTTTTTCATCTTCCTTTACTTCTTCATCCTTAACAATCTTAGGAGGAGTAAATTTAGTGATTTCCACTTTAGGAGGTTCCGGCTTTGGAGGGGGAGGGGGTGGTGGTGGTTCTTCTTTCTTTTCTTCCTGTTTGATTTCCTGTAACTCAACGTCCTGAACGACCACATCGTTTGTAGAACTATCAGAAATCTTATTAGCCAGGAGATAACTTGCACCTAGTAATAAAAGAATAACAAGAGTTGCAATCATAGCCCTTGCCATACGCTTATTATAGGTTTTACGTAATTCATAAGCGCCATAGTCTTTGTTACGTCCTTCAAAAATGATATCAAGGATATCGGCGCTTAGTATTTTATTAATTTCCATTGTTATGACTTTTTATTAAGATTCGCATTCTTTAAGATTCCATACAGAAGCCATATTATTTCCCTGCCCCTTCTGTTGCAGCAATCAACTTGTTCTCAACATCAAAAATATCAACCATTGCATAACGCTTTACATCATTAATTGTCATTTCATCCAGAGCATCTACAGCATTCTTATAAGTTGATTCAGGATCCGGCTTGATCACTACCATAAAATCTGCAGGAACTGTTGATTTCTTTTTATTAATTATTACATCCCTGATATCTTTAAAACTAGCACTTTTAAAATTAGAACCATCAGGTGCTAATTCCCCTTCATAATAATAAACCCTGTCATTTTTGCCTAGCAATAAAGTCAACGCTCCTGAAGCCTTTAATTTATTTTGTTCCTCAGGCTTGTCTGTATCCTGGGGAAGATACAACCTCATAGCTGTAGGCTGACTCATTGTAGTGGTGAAGATAAAAAAGGTGATCAGTAGAAAACCAAGATCAACCATTGGAGTCAGGTCAACCCTTGTTGACTGCTTTTTACTTTTTTTTACACCGGGGCCTTTTTTATGTCCGCCGCCCCCGCCAGTATTAATTTCTGCCATGATAATTATTTTTAATTATTAAATTATAAAACTCTTATTGTTCTGCATCGGTTGATTCAGTAGCGTGTGCCATATTCTTCCTGAATAACTCAGTTCCGGCAGGCACATTTTCAGGATTCGTGATCATCTGAAATTTCATTTCCTTAACGTTCTTGAAAGCTTTGATAACACCTTGAAAAGACGGATACTTAGACGCGTTATCACCCTTAACCAACCAGTTTACTTTAGAACCCTGGAATGCAGTTTGTGCAGCTCTCATCCAATCTATCAATTGGTTATTTGTACTATCCAACACAGGAATTCCTTCCTGTTTTGTTTTTAACACCTGGTCAGCATTTAAATCGAGGTATGATTTTAACTTGTTAAATGGAACACCAACATAAGAAGCAGAGCGCTTAAAGGCATTAATTTCACCAGGCGTTAAGCTAAGACTTTTCGACTTGCTAATCTCTTCAATAATAGCCTGTTTTTCTTTTGTGTTTTCGTCAGATACTGAGAAATAAACTTTACCATCCTTATCAATAGTTATTAATACAGCATCCGTTTGAGGAGCAACTTTATTTGATACTGAGTTAGGTGTAACCACTGCTAATGCTTCTGAAGGCTTAAATTTAGTAGTTAAAATGAAAAAGGACAACAGAAGAAAGGCAACATCACACATCGCAGTCATGTCTACACTAGTACTTTTGCGGGGAACTTTAACTTTTGGCATGTTTTAAATGTTTCGATTTGTAACTATGATTCAGCGATTGCCAAAATCCATAAACCAAAGAGTTTATAAATTTTATTTGTACAGGGAGGCAAAGCTCTGTGTTAATGTAAAACCACTTTCATCAATGCCATAAGTGATAGCATCGATTCTGGTAGTAAACACGTTGTACATAATGATCGCAACAGCAGATGTACCAATTCCAAGAGCCGTATTGTATAAGGCTTCAGAAATACCTCTTGAAAGTTCCCTTGCAGCATCACCACCACCTTCTGCGCCTAGTGCTGCAAAAGAAGTAATCATTCCGATAACCGTACCTAACAGACCTAACAATGTTGCTACCGAGGCGAGTGTTGAAAGAAACACAAGATTCTTTTCAAGCATCGGCAACTCAAGTGCTGTTGCTTCTTCCACTTCTTTCTGAATAGATGATACCTTTTGTTCAGAATCAAGTTCTGTATCAGTAACCATTTCTTTATACTTACGCAATCCTGCCTTCATTACATTTCCAACAGAACCTCTTTGACGATCGCATTCTGCTAAAGCTGCATCTACATTTTTGTTTGCAAGATGATATTGAACCTTACGGATGAATTCAGCAATATTTCCTTTTCCAGTGGCTTTACTGATAGTCATCAAACGTTCAATGGTAAAAGTAAGCACGATCATAAAACAGCCTATTAATAATGGCACGATGATACCACCTTCATACATTCTTGCTATACTGCTTTTTGGCCCTTGATGTTTAGGCCAGAATCCACCATGGGGATCAGGGTTCGTAAAGTTGCCGGCGTTTCCAAGGCCGAATCGCCAGATAAGAAATCCCAATAGTATACATCCAACAGGAGCTATCCAAGCGATTGCATTACTTGATCTCTTTGCTTGAACGGATGTAGTACCACTACTACTTTTAACATTCGCAATTGGTTTTGTGTCGGCCATGATGGTTTTTTTTAGTTTTTAAACAATTTAAAATTAATAGTGTAGATGTTTTTGCTCATACAATTCTAAGCAAAAAATTTTTAAAAAATCAAATGAATAAAAATTATTTTTATCAAAGCAGTAAAGCCACTGCTTTTTAGTAAAATTATTTTGTAAGCAATTACCATTCCATCTGCTGCAAACAATTCAGACGGGCTGTTAAGTTAAAATATTTTTTTACTATTTCAATATACTTACGAATTATATTTTTAGTTGTTTTATTGGTATGACTGCTATAGTAGTGTAATCTTTAATATTTTCATTAAAAAAATCGGTAATAATGCTCCATGTTGTAAATGAAAAATCCGTCCTTATTTTGATGGCGACCCTTCTGTTTGGTACCGTATTATATTCTCAATCCAGAAGACCTGTACCCAGCCGTGACACTATTTCTACATCGAATGCAAACGTTACGCTACCTTCCGGAATGTTTAGCCAAAACAGTTCCGGACCTAAGTCTTACAAAGACATTATTACCAGTAAAGCAATCAGCAGCAAAGGATTATTTAAGGTTCATAAGGTTGATGAAAAGTGGTACCTCGAAATAGGTGATACTACCCTTGGCAGGGATATTCTGGTAGTAAACAGGTTATCGAAAGCAGCAGCCGGAATGAGGAATCAATTTTTTGGTTATGCGGGTGACCAGATTGGAAATAATGTTATCAGGTTTGAAAAGGGGCCAAATAACCGGCTCTTTCTAAAAAAAATGTCTTTTGATGAAGTATCAAGAGACTCCTCCCAATCAATGTACAAAGCTGTTTTGAACTCTAATATTCAGCCTATAATTGCTGCGTTTGACATTAATGCCTATACAAAAGACAGCACCGGGTCGGTTATTGAGGTCACCAATTTTCTTAACACTGACAACGATGTGCTGAATTTTGGTCCAAATTTTAAAAATGCCTTCCAGGTAGGAAGCCTTCAATCAGATAAATCTTATACTGTAAGTGTAAAAACATATCCACTTAATGTAGAAATCAAAACAGTTAAAACGTATACAAAAGGTGGCGGTGGCGGCCTGGGAGGATCTCCATTTGGTTTTTCCAATGCAGGGCAGGTAATGACTATGGAAATAAACAGTTCCATGCTTTTGTTGCCGGTTATACCTATGCAGGGAAGATACTTTGACAGCCGTATTGGCTATTTCACCCGTAACTACGTTGATTTCGACGCCAATCCTCAAGGGGTAAAGCAAGTGCAGATGATTACCAGGTGGCACCTGGAGCCAAAACCTGGAGACATGGAAAAGTATAAGCGCGGTGAACTGGTAGAGCCTCAAAAACCTATTATTTACTATATTGATCCGGCAACACCTAAAAAGTGGGTTCCTTATCTTATCCAAGGTGTGAACGACTGGCAGGTTGCCTTTGAAAAAGCCGGCTTTAAAAATGCTATTCAGGCAAAATAGGCTCCCAGCAACCAGGAAGACAGCACGTGGAGCCTTGAAGATGCCCGGTATTCGGCCATCGTGTACAAACCATCAAATATTGAAAATGCAAGTGGTCCTAATGTAAATGATCCAAGAAGTGGTGAGATTCTCGAGAGCCATATTAACTGGTATCACAATGTAATGAACCTCTTGCGTAACTGGTACTTCATTCAAACAGCCGCAGTAGATCCGCGTGCACATAAAATCCACTTTGATGATTCATTAATGGGCCAGCTTATCCGGTTTGTTTCTTCACATGAGGTGGGGCATACTTTAGGACTTCTTCATAACTATGGTTCAAGTTCAACAGTGCCGGTAGAAAAACTCAGGGATAAGTCCTGGGTAGAAGCTAACGGCCATACACCCTCGATAATGGATTATGCCCGCTTCAATTATGTAGCTCAACCCGAAGACAAGATAGGACCTTCTGGATTGTATCCACGCATTGGTGATTATGATAAATGGGCAATTGAATGGGGTTACAGGATATTGCCTAATGTAAAATCTGCAGATGATGAAATACCGGTTTTAAATACGATGACCATTGAGAGACTTAAAAATAAACGTTTATGGTTCGGTACCGAATCGAACCCTGATGATCCCCGTTCTCAAAATGAAGACCTTGGCGATAATGCTATGCTGGCCAGCAGCTACGGTATCAAAAACCTTCAGAGAATTGTACCTAACCTCATAGCCTGGACAACAACAGACAACGAAGATTATAAAAATCTTACGGAACTATATAACGGGGTTGTAAGTCAGTTTGGGAGATATATGGGTCATGTTGCTAAAAATATTGCCGGTATTTATGAAACACCAAAAACGGCTGAGCAGGAAGGTGGCATCTATGAATTTGTTCCAAAACTGAAACAGAAAGAGGCTTTAGCTTTTCTGAATAAGCAACTGTTTACTACTCCTGCATGGCTTATCAATGAGGATATTAATACCCGAACCGGCAATAATTCAATTGCTACAATTGCTACCCGGCAGGATGCAGTATTGAGCCGGCTTACCAGCAGTTCAACCTTTGCAAAATTAATTCGGGCTGAAGCGGAATCAGGTAGCAAGGCTTATACAATGATTGACATGATGGATGATCTTCAACACGCTATATGGAGTGAATTGTATAATAGTTCCCCCATAGATGTTTACCGTCGTAACCTGCAGAAAAGTTATGTAGATAAACTAGGTTCCCTTGTTTCGCAGAATTTTTCAGGATCGGGAATAATGATTTTTAATTTTGGACCAACGATCGATATCAGTAAATCTGATATCATTTCTATTCTTAAAGGAAACCTGCGTTCATTAAAAACTGATATTACCAAAGCTATGCCTGTAAAAAAGGATAAAATGACGCAGTATCATTTACAGGATATCATTGAAAGAATCAATAAAATACTTGATCCTAAATAGCAGGCTATCAGCCGTCAGTTTTCAGCTATCAGAAGGAAAACTAACTGTTAACAATACGTGGATACTAACATCTCCCAAATAATGTTTTCTCCTGATTGCTGATAGCTGATTGCTATCAACCTTTCCAATACTTTATTCGTATCGTAACGCCTCAATAGGATTAAGCCTGGAAGCTTTTATTGCAGGATAGATACCGGCGAGTAACCCAACCAGCGAACAAATCAATATGCCAAAGCAAACCCAAAGCCATGGAACCACAAAACCAGTATGCATAAGCAAACTAACACTATTTCCCAGCAAAATACCAGCAACAATTCCAAAAGCTGCCCCCAGCAAGCTGATTATGATCGATTCAAATAAAAACTGCTGACGAACGCTGATTTGTTTTCCGCCAATTGCTTTGATCAAACCAATTTCCTTGGTTCGCTCCGTTACAGCTACCAGCATAATATTCATAAGAGCAATTGCAGCGCCCATTAATGTAATAAATCCTATTACAACGGCAGCTCCTGTTAACCAACTAAGCTGCTTTAGTAACAATTCAACAAAACTGTCGCTTTTATCGATAATGAAATTATCTTCTTCTGTTGTTTCAACCTTTCGTATTGACCTGAAAACACCTTCCCCTTCGCCAATTGCTGTTTCAAGTAATTTAACGTCAGGCACTTTAATACCAATAGAAAAGGATGCGTTTGAATTATTGTTGAAAAAACGTCTCACAGTATTATAAGACGTAATGACAAGATTATCCCGGCTTCTTCCCAAAGTGGAACCTTTAGCCTCTAAAGTGCCGATTACCCTGAATAAAATATTATTTATCCGCACTACCTGGTCTACAACACTCTTTGAATTGGTACCAAATAATTTTACAGCTACATCTTTGCCTAAAAGACAAACATTTCTACCTGTTTGAATATCCAGTGTATTAAGACTTCTGCCATCTTCAACATTATAAGCATTAAGTTCCAGGTAATTTTCATCTCCTCCGGTTATGTAAACAGTTGGATTAGTTTTTTTTCCGTTGGAAGATACGATGGCATTATTTGTTCCGTTTATTGAAATACTTACGAGTGAAGGAAATGCAAAGTCCGATTTAAAACTTTCCGCTTCATATTTTGAGATAGGTTTATCCGAATTAGATTTTTTCTGCTTTCTCTTACCTTTGAATTGTCTCTGAACACCGCTATTAAAACGAACCTGCCAGGCCGGTTTATAGCGAAGGCTGAAACCATTGGCTCCCATAGCTGAAAAACTTTCCGTAAATTTTTGAGTCATTGCTTCAATGGCTGTACGGATGCCTATCAGGGCAGCAATTCCCAGTGAAATAATGGCAACTGTAAGGCCTGTACGGAGCTTATTACTTCTAATAGTTCTGTAAGACAAGGAAAGTGTATCAAGGAGCTTCATGGTTAATGATTAGTGATTAATGGTGAATGATTAATGGATAGTTGCTAACTGAGTTAGGGCTTATGAAGTTAGTCAATAATTTATCTTGAGCAATTATCAGCTATCCGTTAATCATTAATCATTAAACATTAATCATTAAAAATACAGCTTCGTAAACAACCATTGTGGAAAAACACCCAAGAAAATTATCGCTACTGCAGTAACTACCAGTCCCCATTTGAACGAGGGTGTTACTGACAGGGATTCCTGATTATTGTACTCTTTAAAGTACATAGCCTGTATAACACGGAAATAATAATAAACACTTACAGCGGCGCAAAGAACTGCGAAAATTACCAGCCATAAATAAGAACCATTTTTTACGGCGGAAGCCAGCATATAAAATTTAGCGGTAAAACCTGCTGTTAAGGGAATTCCGGCAAGGGAAAGTAAAAAAATTGTATTAGTAGCTGCCAATAAAGGTTGATGCTTGCCAAGGCCGTTAAAACCCTCAAAAGTGTAATCTTTCATTCTCATTAGTATTGCAAATATACCTATGGTTGCAAGACTGTAAGCAGCACTGTATAACAATATTCCTTCTTTAGCCAGATCATTAAAACTAAACAAAGCAAAGAACATAAATCCAGCCTGGGCTATACTTGAGTAAGCCAGCATTCTCTTTACGCTTTGCTGAAATACTGCCGTTATGTTCCCTACAAGTAAAGTAGCAGCAGTAACTATCGCAACCAGCAAGTGCCATTTTTCAGGCAAAAGGCCATAGCTTCCATCAAACAACCTGAGAAAAGCAATGAATGCTGCAACTTTAACAATGGTAGCCATGAATGAAGTGAAAACGGTAGGAGCACCATCATATACATCCGGCGTCCAGAAATGAAAGGGTGCTGCAGATACTTTAAACGACATTGAAATAAATAGTAACAGTAATCCTGCAATTAGTAATGGATTCATACCGGCGCTTAATGCAACCGACATTCCTTCTATGGCAAAACTTCCCCTGGCGCCATAAATTAATGCAATTCCCATAAGCATGAGCCCGGTAGAAAAAGAACCCATCAGAAAATATTTCAGGGAAGCTTCATTGCTTTTAAGATTTTTTTTATCACTGCCTGTGAGAATATAAAGAGGTATGGAGATGATTTCAATTCCAAGAAAAAGCATTAGTAACGTTGTAAATGAAGAGGCTACACTAATGCCGCAGAGAACAAAAAATATCAGGGCAAAATAATCAGATACATTCAATCCTACATTTTCAAAATCACGGCCTGAAAGAAGAAAGTATAATAGTGTACAGGCAAATACTATTGAATTAAAAAGAAGTGTAAAGCTACTAAAAGCAAGCATGTGATGCGTGTTGAATGTAAGGAGTTTAATTCCGTACAACTCAGACATATTTACAATCAATAACATAACCAACCCGGCAATAGCCAGGAAACGAACAGTAGAATTGTTTTTTGAAAAGATTCCGCTGAACATCATTACTACCCCCCAAACACCTGATACTATAATTGCATTCATAATATACTTTACTGGTCAGATCAATTAATCATTGCGAAAGGTTCAATATCTTACATTCATCCTGCTTAAAATTGCATCTGCTACATCATTTGTAACAGATAACATAGGTTTTGGAAAAACACCGCCTGCAAATATTAATACTACAATTATTAACAAAGCCACTTTTACATTCAGCGATATATCAGTACTGACTGCAGTTAACGTAGTGGTATTGCCATAAAAAACTTTTTGAATCATGTTCAAAGTGTATACTGCTGCTAAGATGATACTAAGCCCCGAAACAGCTGTAAACACTACATTGTATTTGGTAGCAGTTGATGATAATATACCATTGAACATCATGAATTCGCCTATAAACCCATTAGTTAAAGGTAAGGCAATGTTAGCAAGCGCCACCACCACCAGCAGTATTGCTAACCCAGGAGCCTTCTGGGCCAAACCGCCTAATTCTGACATTTTACGGGTGTGGAACTTTTGTTCAATCGCATTCACTACTATCCACATACCAATGATGTTGATACCATGATTAAACATTTGTATCATCACTCCCTGCATGCCACTTTTAGTTGTTGCAAATACTGCAGCGCACATTAAACCCATATGAGCAATGGAAGAGTATGCTACCAATCGTTTCAGATCATCCTGCTGTATAGCGATCAGAGAAGCATAGATCATTCCTATTACTGCCAATAACGTTACTGTATCTCCCCATGCCCAGGCGCCCATCGGCATAACAGGCATCACCCAACGTATGAGCCCGAAAATTCCCATCTTAACCATAACACCGCTTAGCACCATTGTTACTGCAGTTGGAGACTGCTCATAAGTATCAGGCTGCCAGGTATGAAATGGAAATATTGGCATCTTGATAGCAAATGCAATAAAGAATAGCCAGAACAACCAGGATCCGGTGCTGTTGGGAAGTTTTAAGGCATAAAAAGATTCAATAGCAAAAGATTGATTAGCCTGAAAATAAAGGAATATAATAGCGACCAGCATTAACAAGGAACCAACAAAAGTGTAAATAAAAAATTTAAAGGTGACCGCTATGCGCTTTTCTCCTCCCCAGATGGAACAAAGAAAATAAACCGGTACCAGGGCAAGCTCCCAGAAAAAATAAAATAACAGCGCATCCTTTGCCAGGAAGACTCCCATTAAACCTGCTTCAGATAATAACATCAATGCATAAAAACGGCTGGCATTCCTGTAAGTATTGTTATATGTTGCAATAAAAATTAAAGGAAACGAAATAGCGGTTAACAGACAAACTATCTGTCCCATACCATCCAACTGAACGCGAAAACGGCTTCCTAGTGCGGGCATCCAATCAACATTGCAAACAAGACCTGCAGAATTATCTAACATAAATAATCCTGATAATGAAACGATGAGTGTAGCTATAGTAGCAATCAGCGATGCATTCTTTGCTCCATTGTCACTTTTTACAGCAAACAAAGCAAGTCCGCTCAATAAAGGAATAAGTATCAGTAAAACAGGTATCATATTTTGCTTAAAGTTCTATATATTGATCTTTTATTGAGGTTACCTTTCAACAGCAGTTCCTTCATCATTGATCATCCTACTTCTTCAGGAAGAATTCAACAACAAAAAACACCAGGATACCACATACCATTAATAAGATATAATTACCTACCTGGCCACTTTGCAGTAAACGGATCTGCCGGCTTCCGTATTGAATGCTTTTGCCCACACCGTTTACCATTCCATCCACTACATATCTTTCTAAAATCTTATTGAAGAATGCTCCTATTGCCCTGACTGGCTTTACAATAACGGCATTGTAAATCTCATCCATATACCATTTATTTTCAAGAATTTTTCCAAAGCCTGCAGCATCCTGTATAGCAGGCTTTTTACTGAACTTAACATATCCCCATATAGCACCGGTAACTGCTATAACCACCGAGATTAATAAAAGCATCCATTCAGTATTATGATCTATCGGATGAGCAGGTTTTAATTTAGCAGACTCGGCAAATACAGGAGCAAGAAACTCTCCTAAGGAATGACCATCTTTCATAAATAATTCAGGAATTCCTACAACGCCGCCAATCACCGATAAAACAGCAAGCACTATCAACGGGAAGGTAATAGCGGCAGGACTTTCATGCAGATGATGTTCCTGTTCATGTGTACCCCTGAATGTTCCCTGGAATGTAATCGCGTATAACCGGAACATATAGAAAGCAGTTATTAATGCACCGGCAACGCCCACATAAAAATATAAAGGGTTCACTTCATAAGAAGCTACCAGGATTTCATCTTTAGAAAAAAAACCTGAGAAAGGCGGGATACCTGCAATTGCAAGACATGCAAGTAAAAATGTTATATGGGTTACCGGCATGTACCTTTTTAATCCGCCCATAACGCGAATATCCTGTTCGCTGTGCATGGCATGAATAACGGAACCGGCACCAAGGAAAAGACAGGCTTTAAAAAATGCATGTGTCATTACATGAAACACGGCACCGGTATATGCACCAACACCTAAACCAAGAAACATATATCCAAGCTGGCTTACAGTTGAATAGGCAAGCACTTTCTTTATATCATTTTGTTTGAGGGCTATAGAAGCAGCAAGTATCGCAGTAGCCAATCCGACTATTGCAACTACCGATTGTGTTACAGGCGCCATTGTGTACAAAAGATTGCTGCGTGCGATCATATAAATACCGGCTGTTACCATAGTTGCTGCATGTATCAAAGCAGATACAGGAGTAGGTCCGGCCATAGCATCGGGAAGCCAGGTATACAATGGAATTTGTGCACTCTTCCCTGTTGCACCAACAAACAATAACATGGTAATTACTGTGAGATCAGTTTTTGAAAGTTTTCCTGCATCTAAAAAAACCTCCTGATAAGTAAGGCTTCCTGTTTTGGATATAAGCCAAAACAACGCTATTAAAAAAGCAAGGTCACCAATGCGGTTCATGATAAATGCTTTGCTGGCCGCATTGTTATAATCATTATTCTTAAACCAGAAACCAATTAACAAGTACGAACATAATCCAACTCCTTCCCATCCTATAAACATGATAAGGTAGTTGCCTCCCATCACGAGTAATAACATAGAAAATACAAAAAGATTCAGGTAAGCAAAATATCTTCCGAAGTGTTCATTAGGTTCTTCATGCATGTATGAAGTTGAATATACATGAATTAAAAAACCAACACCGGTGATAATCAAAAGAAACAAAGATGATAACTGATCTGCCAGGAAAGAAAATGGGATATGAACCTTATCATAACTTATGAAATCAAACAGGTTTACAACCTGCGTGTTTCCTTTACGTACTTCGATAAAGATCAGCAAACTAACAACGAAAGAAGCCAGGATCATACCACAACCTACAATCCCGATTAAAGATTTAGACATAGACTTTCGTCCTAAGCCATTTATTAAAAAGCCGGCCAACGGAAACAATGGAACCAGCCAGATAAGATGTAAAATATTACTCATAAACAAAAGTCAGGTAAGAAATTTAAGTTTAAAGTAAGAAACCATTTAGATTCATACTACTCATCTTGTATCAGTTCTTCAGCCGGTTTAAAAAATTCACATCAACAGAATGTGTATTCCGGTATAACATTACAATAATAGCCAACCCTACACTTACTTCAGCTGCCGCCACTACCATGATAAAAAAAACAAACAGCTGACCGTCAGTACCATTTGAAGCTACGCCGGCAGTGTTACTTCCTGTAAATGCCAGGTAATGCATTTTTGAAAAAGCCACCAGCAATACATTCACGGCATTCAGCATTAATTCAATGCACATGAAAATGATAATAGAATTCCGGCGGGTTAACACGCCAATAATTCCAATACAGAATAAAGCAAGTGAAAGAAATATGTAATAATTGATTGGCATAATCCGGTTTTAAACTTATTACTTAAAATTGTTCACAAGCCGAACAACTTTATGAGAAACTTATTTACCTCATACCTCATTTTTTCTTTCCCAGTACTACAGCTCCTGTCATTGCACTTAAAAATAGTACACTGCTAATTTCAAAAGGCACAACGTAATCATTAAACAGTACCATACCCAGGTTTTTAATAAGGCCAATGTCCCCAGCACCGGTTTGTGCTATCTGATTATTATAATCAGCATCCTTTAAAGCAGCAACGATAACCAGCAACAAACATCCTCCGGCAAGAGCCCCTGCAACCTTGAGCCACTTCTTTTTTTGGGGTTCTACATCTGCATTAAGATTCATCAGCATAATAACAAAAAGGAACAATACCATAATAGCCCCGGCATAAACAATAAGGTTTACAATAGCCAGAAACTGTGCATTCAACAATATATAGTGACCGGAAATAGCAAAAAATGTAACGATGAGGTAAAGCACACTATAAACCAGGTTTTTACTGGTAACAACCATTAAAGCACTCCCTAAGGTAATAACTGATAAAACCCAAAACAACACCTGTGTTATATTCATTGGAGCAGATGGTTATTTAAGAAATCTTCTTTTAAGCTTTTTTTGTTGCCCTGTTACCGAGCGCTTTTTCAAATGCTTCGGGATCAGTTTTAGGATCAGGTATCAGCAAATCACTTTTATTATAAATAAAACTGCTACGGCTAAAGTTAGATGGCGCAAAAGTTTCGCTCAGGTAAACGGCATCTTTAGGACAGGCATCTTCACACAAACCACAAAAAATACAACGCAGCATATTAATCTCATATTTTGCTGCATATTTTTCTTCCCTGTATAAATGTTCTTCACCAGCTTTTCTTTCGGCAGCTTCCATTGTGATGGCTTCTGAAGGACAAGCAACAGCACACAACCCACAGGCAGTGCAGCGTTCGCGGCCTTCTTCATCACGATTTAAAATTTGCAGCCCACGGAAAACCGGGCTGAAAGGTCTTTTTACTTCAGGATAACTTATAGTTGCTTTTTTCTTAAAAATATGTTTAAAAGTAATCAGCATGCCCTTCATGATGTTCCAGAGATAAATACTCTCCAAGAACGTCATCGGTTTACGCTCCATTACTTTAACCCTGTTTGTTAATGCCTGCATATTACTTATTCCTTATCTCCTCCCGGGAGTAAATTTAATAGTTTCGCAAAAATATAGGTTAAAGCGTTACACCCCGTATATTCATAATAATATAAAAAGGTGTAGTGCCGTTATTTATTCAGCCACAATATCAAACCTCCGGTTATCAGCATATTTACCAATGCCAGCGGTATCATAACTTTCCAGCCAAGATTCATCAACTGGTCGTAACGAAAGCGTGGTATGGTCCACCTTACCCACATAAAAAAGAAAATAAAAAAGAAAACCTTAGCCAGTAATGCAACCACACCAACAAGAGCAGCAATGTTCGGACTTAATGCAGCTTCATTTACAAATGGCATATCATAACCACCGAAGAATAATGTTACCATTATAGCACTGCTAATAAACATGTTAATATATTCAGCAAACAGATAAAAGCCAAGTTTCATTGAAGAGAATTCCTGATGATAGCCAAAATTCAATTCGTTCTCAGCTTCCGGTAAATCAAATGGCGTACGGTTACATTCAGCAAAAGCGCACACCAGGAAAATTAAAAAACCTAAAGGTTGGTAAACAATATTCCACCAGTGACCGGGTGCCATTTGCTGTTCTACTATAGTCTTCATACTTAAAGAACCCGTTAACATCAACAACGCGATTAAGGAAAGGCCCATGGCTAATTCGTAAGAAATAATCTGGGATGCTCCCCTGATAGCAGCAAGTAAAGAAAATTTATTGTTTGATGCCCAGCCACCAATCATGATTCCATAAACACCCATACTTACAACGCCAAAAACATACAGGATACCGATGTTGATATCAGCGATCTGCAAGGCGATGGATCTTCCAAACAGCTCTAATTTACTGCCCCATGGAATTACAGCACTAGTCATCATTGCCGTCATCATTGCAAGGCATGGCCCAAGGACAAATAGAAATTTATTGGAGCTGTTAGGAATGATCTCTTCTTTCATAAACAATTTTAATCCATCTGCGAGCGGCTGCAGAATACCGAATGGGCCAGCCCTGTTAGGCCCGATACGGTCCTGAATAATTGCAGCAACCTTACGTTCTGCATAGGTGGAATACATGGCAATTAAAAGTGAGGCGCTGATAATCACTATTATCAACACCAGTTTTTCAATTATTATTCCCCAGTCAATTGCTAGAAGGATCATCTTTGTTTATGTGTTTTTGATTTCAGCTGTCAGCTATCAGCTGTCAGCAAAAAATACAATATTCTTAAATGCCAGTTCTCAAAAAAGAGGGAACGACCTGTGAGGTTTCTAAAACCTCACAGGTCTTGAATGGAGGTAATGTCTTCCCAAAGACCTGTGAGGTTTTTAGAAACCTCACAGGTCGTTCCCTTCTATTATAATTGTTCTTTACTCTACTCTTGCTCTGCTGACAGCTATCCCTTCATATGCCCTTCATACAGCTCCTCAATATTCCAAAGAATCTCCTGGTCGTTAAAGCCTCCGAATTCAGCGGCCCAGGTCTTTACTTTCTCGAAATCAAGGCCATTGTTTTTGCAAAATTGCTCTGTCAATTTTAATGAAGGTTTTCTTTCTTCTTCTATAAACTTATCTAAAAAATCAAAATACTCTTTCAGAAAATGTTTCCGCATAGGCAGTATAGAAAGCAATCTTTCCTGCTCCCTTTCTTTTTCCTTTTCAATTGCGGTTTTCTTAATTTCCTTACTCATAGATTATGTTGATGAATCCAGCAATTTTGTTCCAGCTATATAATCATCTGAATGCGGTGGACCTGGTATCTCGGACAAATGAATTTCCGGTTTGTTTACACCACTAACATTATGAATCTTCATCAATATTTTAGGATCTCTTCCGTTCATTACCTGAGGTAAGGTTTCCCTCGGAACTTTAAGGTCTACATAATGATTTTGTGAAATTACCGAATGACGGCTAACCTTGGTCGGCCCTTCAATAATCCAGTCGCTAGTTTGTTTTTTATCAAAGCGGCAGGTATTGCATATCCATTCTTTTACCTCCCCCCACTGGTCTTTGCGTGCCGTAACACGGAACACCTCATCACCCCTGTTCCAAATAGTAACCTTGCCGCTACATTTAGGACAGTCACGATGCGCATCTACTGGTTTAAGGAACCAAACGCGGTTCTTAAACCGGAATGTTCTATCTGTTAAAGCGCCAACCGGACATACATCAATTACGTTCCCGCTAAAATCATTATCAATAGCCCTGGAAATGTAGGTAGATATTTCTGAATGATCACCCCTCTCTAAAATACCATGCACCCGGTTATCTGTGAGCTGGTCTGCAACATAAACACATCTGTAGCAAAGTATGCAACGGGTCATGTGGAGTTGTATATAAGGTCCAATATCTTCCGGATCAAATGTTCTTCTTTTAAATTCATAACGGGTACCTGCACCACCATGTTCATACCCGAGATCCTGTAAGTGGCATTCACCTGCCTGGTCGCAAATAGGACAGTCAAGCGGATGATTGATCAATAAAAATTCTACCACCCCTTTTCTTGCATCAATAACTTTTTCACTGGTGATGTTTTTAACCACCATGCCATCCATAACATTGGTTCTGCAGGAAGCAACCAGCTTTGGCATTGGCCTCGGATCCGCAGAAGAACCAGCGGCCACTTCTACCAGGCAGGTACGGCATTTACCACCGCTTCCTTTGAGTTTGCTATAATAACACATGGCAGGCGGAGCTACTTCGCCACCTATCAGCCTTGCTGCATTCAAAATAGAAGTCCCCGGCTCCACCTCGATAGTTATATTATCGATGGTTACTTTTATCATTTTTTTTTCTTCAGCCATATTTTCTTTTTTCTAAGGCTCATGAGACAAAGCGTACAATGTAGCATTTCTTTTTAATCATTAACTGTATTAACACTTTAATACCATCATCTATCAAACCACCACAGCCTGCAATGAATCAGCGTAATGGGCCAAACCGAAATTCCGTGTCAGGCATTCTGCCGGATTCAGAACATGCCATTCAAACTCATCCCTGAAATGACGTATGGCTGCAGCCACAGGCCATGCCGCTGCATCACCCAGTGGACAAATAGTGTTACCTTCTATCTTTCGCTGAATATCCCATAACAGGTCTATATCACTTATTTTACCCTTTCCGTATTCAATATTTTTCAAGATCTTTTCCAGCCAGCCGGTGCCCTCCCTGCATGGCGAGCACTGTCCGCAACTTTCATGATGATAAAAACGGGCAAGCGTTAAGGTATGACGAACCACACACTGGTCTTCATCAAGCACTATAAAGCCTCCTGATCCCATCATTGAGCCGGTTGCAAAACCGCCATCAGACAAACTTTCATAGTTCATCACTCTTGCCTCACCCTTAGCTGTTTTTAATAATAGATTAGCAGGTAAGATAGGAACGGATGAGCCTCCAGGGATACATGCTTTTAATCTTTTACCATTTGGAATGCCACCACAATATTCATCACTGAAAATAAATTCTTCCACTGAAATAGTCATATCGATCTCGTAGATACCCGGCTTGTTTATATTACCACAAGCGCTTAATAATTTTGTGCCGGTTGATTTTCCTATTCCTATTTTAGAATATGCTTCGCCCCCTTCATTAATGATTGGTACGATGGCTGCAAGTGTTTCCACGTTATTTACCACTGTAGGACTATCCCACAAACCTTTAACTGCGGGGAAAGGTGGCTTAATGCGGGGAAGTCCTCTTTTGCCTTCAAGGCTTTCAATTAAAGCAGTTTCTTCTCCGCATATATATGCACCCGCGCCACGATGAACATATATCTCACAGTCAAAGCCGGTTCCTAAAATGTTTTTACCTAACCAGCCATTTGCTTTTGCCTCTTCAATCGCCTGCTCCAGTATGTCGGTTATCCATGCATATTCACCACGTATATAAATATAGGTTCTGTTACTTCCCAGGGCGAATGATGAAACAATAAGGCCTTCTACCAGCAAATGAGGAAGGAATTCCATCAGGTACCTGTCTTTAAATGTTCCTGGCTCGCTTTCATCCGCATTACATACAAGATAACGGGGAATACCCTCGGGTTTAGCCAGAAAACTCCATTTCATTCCAGTCGGAAAACCTGCTCCACCACGGCCTCTCAGGCCGCTTTTCTTCACTTCTTCCACAATATCTGCAGGCGACATTTTGAAAGCTTTTTCCACACTACGATAACCACCTTCCCGGCGGTACACATCATAGGTACGAATTCCTTCAATAGTTGCTTTTTCTAATAATAGTTTTCTACCCATAACTTAATGCCAAGTGAAAAAGAGTTATAAATGTCTGTTCCATGAAATCGGTCAATTTATTATCTCAAATTTCCCGGTTATTGATCTGTTACTCCAGGTATTTTTTAATCAGGTCAAAAAACTGATCCGACCAGCCGCTTTGGTGATCTTCCATCTCTTTTGAATTTGGAAAGCGCGTGTGCTCTAAAACAATTCGTGTTCCGTTTCCTTGCGCTTCCAATGTAAAATTAACAGTAGAAGCAGGAATTTCTTCCGGCCAGTTTGATGGTTTCCAGGTATATGCTAATTTGCTTTTAGTAATCATTAGCAGTTTACCTTCTATCCATCCATCAAACAATACAACTTTTCCACCGACCCTTTTTTCAATTATAGCTTCTGCTTTACTCCAATCAGTAATTAACTCACTTTCACTCAACAAACTCATAACTATATCTGGCGGAGCTTCTAAATAAAATTCCAGTATGAACCCTGTAGATGGCATCGCTTGCTATATCTTGGTTAAGTTACCCTAATAACTTATTTTAACTTCAGTCAGCACCTTATTCTTTCTTTTTATCATGATTAAACATCCACTTAACACTAAATTTATCTGTTAACATTCCAAATGTTGCGCCCCAGAAGGTATCCTGCAAAGGCATAGTAATTTCTCCTCCTGCGGAAAGTTTAGTAAATACCTGTTGTAATTCCTCTGCATCCGGCATATCAATAGATAAATGAATATTGCTGTTTGATGCTGCCTCTTGCCCTGGCATAGAATCACTAACCATTATCGTATTACCACCGAATAAAAATGTTGAATGCAAGATTTTATCTTTGTGACCTTCCGGTGTATTGTTCATCGGTGCTTCCCCAAACCTGCTTATATTTTTTATCTCCCCATTTAAAACCTCCTTGTAAAAGTTTAATGCTTGTTCTGCATCGCCTGAAAACATAATGTAAGGAATCAATTTCATATTGTTTGATTTATGTATTGCCTTATCTTTTGTTATCAGCTACGGATTTGAACAAAAAATTTATTTAACTGATTTTAATATCAATGTTAAAAATACATTCGAATTAAATAAAGTATTTCTAATCGTAAGCTCCAAAGGTGCTCTGCTTCCTACTAATAGCTGACAACTGATATCCAATCTTACACACTAATTATTCTTTGCAGCGTTTTGCCTGCATTCCTCTATAATAGCATCTATTTTTTGAGGTGTTAAATGTTCCCTGAAATTTTTTCCTAATTGCATCATCGGGGCATAGCCGCATGCGCCAAGACATTCTACTGTTTTCAAGGTAAATAAACCATCAATAGTTGTTTCACCTGCGCCGATACTTAATTTCTGCTTTATATATCCAATAATATCATCACTTCCATTAATCATACAAGGCCCTGTCTGGCATACTTCAAATAAATACCTGCCAACAGGTTTCATGTTATACATGGAGTAAAAGGTGGCTACTTCATATACTTCTATTGGCTCAATATTAAAAAGAGAGGCAACATAATCCATAACAGGCACATCTAGCCAGCCACCAAATTCATCCTGCGCTAAATGGAGTACCGGGAGCAGGGCACTTTTATGTTTTCCTTCCGGGTAACGTTCCATTATTTCAGTTACCTTCTTTAATTTTTCATCAGAAAATCTCATTGTACCTGATTAATATTAAAAAAAAAATTCAACATACAAGTATCTCCCTTCCTCCTGAAAGCTGATAGCAGATCACTGACAGCTATTCTAGCCATCCATTTCACCAGCTATAAGATTCAAGCTACTCAATGTAACAATTGCATCACTTAGCATACTTCCCTTTACCAGCTCATTATATGCCTGGTAGTAAATAAAACATGGCCTACGGAAATGCAAACGATAAGGAGCACGGCCTCCATCACTGATCAGGTAAAAGCCCAGCTCACCGTTACCCCCTTCCACTGAATGGTATACTTCTCCAACCGGAATATCTGTTTCTCCCATTATGATTTTAAAATGATAGATCAGTGCTTCCATCTTTGTGTAAACGTCCTGTTTTTCGGGAAGATAATAAGCTGGTGTATCTGCATGAAACACTTCTGCTGCTGCTCCTTTAAATTCCTGAACTTTTTGATATGCCTGGCGGATGATGTGTAAAGATTGATGCATCTCTTCATTACGTACCATAAAACGGTCGTAGTTATCACCGGTGTTACCTACAGGAACGATAAAATTAAAATCTTCATAGCTACTATAAGGACTATGCACCCTAACATCATAATCAATTCCCGAAGCTCTGAGATTTGGACCAGTAAAGCCATAATTCAATGCTCTTTCAGCGCTGATACCTCCACCGCCGATAGTTCTTTCCATGAAGATGCGGTTACGCATAAAGAGGTTATTAAATTCATCAAGCACCTTTGGATATTCTGCTAAAAATTTTTCCAATTTCTGAAAGGCAGCATTAGAGAAATTCCTTTCAAATCCTCCTATTCGTCCCATATTAGTAGTTAATCGAGAACCACATACTTCTTCATAAATCTCATAAATCAGCTCGCGGTATTGCATTACGTATAAAAATCCTGTGTAGGCGCCTGTGTCTACACCTACTATCGAATTACAAATTAAATGATCTGAGATCCTGGCAAGCTCCATAATAATCACACGGAGGTAATCTACTCTTTTAGGTAATTTTATCCCTAATAGTTTTTCACAGGTTTGGTGCCAGCCCATATTATTAATTGGTGAGGAACAGTAGTTCAACCTGTCTGTGAGTGGAGTGATCTGATAAAGCGGGCGGTGTTCGGCTATCTTTTCAAAAGCGCGATGAATATAACCAATTGTTTGTTCAGAGTCTACAATGCGTTCGCCATCTAGTTCCAATATATTTTGAAATACCCCATGGGTGGCCGGGTGGGTGGGCCCAAGGTTAAGAGTGGTTGTTGTTTTTTCAATACTTCCCTCTGGTAATTTAATGTGATATTCAGACATAATAGTATTAATTCTTATAATTCGAAGGTAGCTATCAGCTGTCGGCAAGAAAACAACCTTTACTTTAGGTGTCAATTATAGTTGAGGATTTTGGTTCAACCGTCAACTACTAGGAGGAAACATATAAGGCTTTGATCTCCTGATAGCTGATAGCTGACTGCTGATAGCTCCTACCCTCTCCCAAACATTTCATCATCCTTATCCCTGCGAGTTTGATCTTCCATTGGAAATTCTTTCCGAAGGGGAAAGTAATCCATTTCTTCAACATTCTGAATGCGCTTAAGATTCGGATGACCAATAAAGTTTACACCAAAAAAATCAAATGTTTCTCTCTCCATCCAGTTAGCAGCTTCATATAAAGCAGAAGTAGTAAAAATATCGGGTTTTTCTATGTTTGTGTACACTTTAAAACGCAGGCGGATATTATCTACAAGGTTATGAAGAAGATACACTACTGCTAACTCTTCCCCGGTTCTTTCAGGATAATGAACTGCACACATATCTGTTAGGAACTGAAACCGTAATTTGGGATCATCATAAAGGAATTGCATTACCTTAAGGTTCAATTCTTTAGAAGTAGTAAACGTCAGCAACCCATAAGGCTCCTGCCAATTTGTAAGCTGGTCACCAAATTTCTCCGTAAGGCTTTCCTTTATTATTTCATTTGTCAATGCCATTATAGTACTATTGAATTCCGTAACTGGACATCAATTCCTGGTATTTGTCACTTGATCTTCTACGCAAACTTTCTTGCCCTATCAGGCTTTGTATTTTTAAAATACCATCAATAATAGCTTCAGGCCTGGGAGGGCATCCAGGTACATATACATCAACAGGAATAATCTGGTCTATTCCCTGAAGTACTGAATAACTATCAAAAATACCACCGCTACATGCACAAGCTCCCACTGACAAAACCCAACGAGGTTCAGCCATCTGCAAATAAACCTGCCGTAAAACCGGACCCATTTTTTTTGCTATGGTTCCCATAACCATTAGTAGGTCACATTGCCTGGGTGAAAAGCCAATCCTCTCAGCTCCAAACCTTCCAAGGTCGTAGTGTGCTCCCATTGTAGCCATAAATTCAATTCCACAACATGAAGTCGCAAAGGGTAGGGGCCAGATGGAATTCTTTCTTGCCAAACCAACCAAATCAGCAAGCTTAGTTGAAAAGAAACCATCACCAGTATGACCAGGCGGTAATTGGGCTACTTCTATAGGCTTGCCACCTTCATTTTTAATGTTATATTGAACCGGACGTGCCATAATAATTTCCTCCGCACCTTTATAAAAGGTAATTTAGTAAGCAAAATTTAATCCTTGCTAATAACAGCTTAGATATCAATCTTGTTGTAAAGGCAAGCATATCTTTAATATCAGATTTAAATAATTTATCTGATTAATCTTCCCAGGATAAAGCACCCTTTTTTAATATGTAAAAAAACCCGGCCATAAAAAATGCAGTAAACATAATTACTGCAATAAATCCATTCCATCCCAACATTCTGAAATTTACAGCGTAAGGATAAAAAAAGATCACCTCAACATCAAACAAAACAAATAATATAGCTACCAGGAAATATTTAATAGCCATAGGTTGGCGGGCATTTCCTACACTTTCAATACCACTTTCAAAATTTTCCAGCTTTTCGTCCGTGTTTCGCTTTGGGCCCAGCAGATGCGTAACTGCCATCATTACACCAACAAATAATACCGCAAATACTAATTGAATTGCGATTGGAAGATAATTCATTGAACTATTAACATCAGCAGTATTTGCCTGAAGTAGAAACAAATGCATGTGAGATAGTTATTTAGTAACAAAAGTAGGGTAGCAGGTTCAAATAACCACTTACAAATTCAAATTCACCAAATTAAAATCCCCTGTTAATTAAATAACAGGGGATTTTAGGGAATTATAGTTCAAAATATTTATTTACTTCTTAGCCCTAGGTTTTTTTGCTGCTGGTTTAGCACGAGATTTTGTAGTTGATGCCTGCCTGGGAGCAGAAGCAGGTTTCTTTAGTATATCAATATATTTTTGAGCATCTGCATTAGATGGATCTAATTCCAGGACGCCCTGTAACTGAGCAATGGCAGAATCTTTGTTTTTAGTAATGTTTGCATAATAACTGGCCAGGTAAGAATGGGCCTGCAATAAAGTAGATTTGTACTTTTCTTTTGCAGTATCTGCAAAAACGATCAGCTTTTTATATGGTTCAACAGCAAGGCCTTTCTCTAATGTTGTATCCTGGGCGGCAGCACTTTTAGCACACCATAAATAACCAAATAATTCAGTAGGATACTTTGCAGAATACACACCGCAAAATATGCTATCAGCGGTTACATAATTTCCTGACATATAATGAGCATAACCCAAATCATATAAGTCCCTGTTAGAAGGATCTTTTTTAGAAGTATACATTTTAGTTAGCCATCTAGCTTGCTCTACACGATTACCTGACTTAGCAGCAAAAGCTGCGGCATCTGACATAAGCTCCATTTTTGAAGCTTGTGCCGTATCAAGGTCTACAGCAGTTTGATAACTACTTAATGCCTCGGTTTCACTACCTGGAAATTTACTTAAAAGTTTAGCCCTGAAAACGTAATCCTGGGGTACAAACCCTTCTTTTGTCTGTTTGGTAAAATACTGATCTAAAAACGATTTTGCATTTGTAGAATCTTTCAGTTCATCATAACTATATGCTACCAACTTATAATATCTTGGATCAGCTTTGTCACTTAACTGCGTAATTTTAGCTTTTGCTGAATCAATACTTCCCTGGTAATTTCTGGCAGCAAAAAGAAGGCTAATCCTGTCATATTCATCTGATGGTTTTGGATCAGTAACCGCAAGATACTTGTCAAAATATTCTTTGGACTTATTAATGTCCCTTAAAAAATAATAATTAAAAAGTTCATTATAAGCAGGTGCATAATTAGGATCTAAAGTGGTGGCTTCCTGATAGGCGGGAACAAAGTAATCAGGATTATTTTGTGACTGATAAACTTTAGCGATCCTGTATTTGGCTTCTGCTAATTTCGGATCAAGAGAAAGTGCTTTTTGAAATGCTGTTACGGCGTTTCCGCCATCAATCAGTTTACGGTAGGCTTCTCCAACTATCAGATAACTATCAGCATTTCTTGGATCCTTTTTTTCACCGGCTACTGAGTTTATCTTTTCTACCGCATAATTTGCATCTCCAAGGTTAGCAAATACATTAGCTCTTCCAACGGCGTTTAGAACATTAATGTCTTTGCCTTTTGACAAACTAATGGCTGTTTCAAATCTTTGGCGGGCTTCGCTTGTTTTATTCTCCATCAATTCTACCTGACCCATACCAGCTAATAACAAAGGAGCACTACCATTAGATGCCAGTGATTTTTGATATAATTCTTTAGCAGCCATTGAATCTTTTGATTGAATAAAAGTTTGTCCCAGCCAGTAAACGGCATCAATATTATTAGGGTTGGCAGCTAACAACTTTTCAAATTGCGATTTAGCGCTATTATATCTTTGGTAATACAAAAATTTCTTACCCTGATCAATATTTTGAGCTAAGAGGGTTTGAAATGTAACAATAAATAATCCAATACTAGTTAATTTCTTCATAATCACTTCCTGTTTTTAGATTAGTAAATTAGTTAAAATCTGATTAATAAAAAATTATTGATTAATTATAGAGTTTCTTGTTTCAAATGTCATCTGAGCAGGCCACAGATAAGCTCTTCTGAAAATTAATTGTCCTCTTTCATTGATCAAAAAGTTTACAAAACCGCTGCCAAGTCCCTTATAATTTTCTTTTAAAATATATTGCAAACCGCGGACCAAAGGATACCGTTTTAAAGCAATATTAGCCTGATAAGGTTTAACATAAGTTTCTTTTTCGCAAATAGTGCATTGTAAAGAAGTAACTTTAATTTTTTGTGAAAAACTTAACAAGTTACCGTCTTCTCTATTGCCAATCCAGCTTACGCCTACAAATCCTATAGCATCCTTATTTTTTTCAACGTAATCTATAACACCCGCACTGGTTGTAGCAGCCATAACATTGGTGCCAAATGAATTACCTTTTAACAATGAATCCAGTAAAAAACGTACGGTACTTGTAGCAGAAAGTCCATCCATCACCACTTTATATTTATAACCACTGGTTCCTTTAACCAATGAACGCATATCAGACATATCAAACACGGAATCTTTAGCTGCATTATTTACAATAACTGCTATAGCATCGTATGCCATTTTTCCTTGTATTGGTTTGAATTTTAATTTATCCGTTAATTGATTCTCTTCACCCGGTGTTAAAGCACGTGTGACTACTATCATGCGGATAGAATCATTATTCAGGTCTTTAAGACATTCTGCCTCAGGCTTATAATGAGTAATAATTTTAGCATCGGGGTAAGAGGATTCAAAAACCCTGATCTGCGAATCTATTATAGGCTTAAAAGATTCATCTACACTGATATTTATGGTACCGGTTTTTATTGTATCATTAGGATATTTAACTGAATCATTATTGCCACAACTTACGATAAGCAAAATCGTAAAAAGTCGAGCGGTAAGCCGATTTAATTTCCCAATAATATTTTTATTGTCCTGCTTCATTCAGAATAATAATTTTTTTTAAATCCCCTGTAAATCCTCCATGACCCATATACTATGCACATTCCGGCAAATAAATATCTAAAAAAAGGGTCAATGTTAAACTCTACGCCAATTCGTGGGGCTATCAATAAAAAAATTCCAAAACTTAATATAATAAGCCCCATGCCAAAATCCATAACAGAACGCATTGTCACATAATTCTTTGCTCTTTTTTCACTTTGATCGGTTTCCATAAAATATTGTTTTAATAAGATTTAAACGATTGTTATTAATCAGTAAAATTTAATAGGATATTAAAATGTTATGTACTGATAATTCACAGGAAGCAAGATAATAAATTTTCATCTTAACAAAATATATAGCTGTCAGTAATCAGCTTCAAGAAAAAAAGAAGCTGAGTGCATATCAATAGCTCTTTTAAAGAACCTAAATTATAATACAAATCATCATAATGCAAATTATGATGCATCTTTGATTTACATTCCATAATAGGTTAGTGTTATGTTTACTATAATTGATGCCTTTGCTATCTGCCATTAGCTGTCGGTGATCAGCTATCAGGAGAGAACGCAGTAGCTGTTAGCTGATAGCACTTCATAAGAAAACTTACAATTAACCAATACTACTTACCTGACTACAATTTCAAAATCACTGGCCTATCTTTACATTCATGAAAATTTTAATGGTTTGCCTAAGAAATATTTGCCGCAGCCCCCTGGCAGAAGGCATACTAAAACAAAAAGCAACAGCTGCAAGTTTAGATTGCAATATTGAAGTGCCGGAATATATAATTTAATGGGGGGATTTGCTACCAGCAATTCAATACGCAATTTCAAACTTAACTTATCACTAACATCTGAATTTAAAATAATGAAACCCAGTCTTCCACAAGGCACCAGGGATTTTACACCTGATGTAGTAAGAAAACGAAATTACATTTTTAACACAATAAGGAATGTTTTTGAATTATACGGTTTTCAGCCGATTGAAACACCGGCAATGGAACATCTTGAAACATTGATGGGTAAGTACGGTGAAGAAGGTGATAAGTTAATTTTTAAAATTCTAAACAATGGGTTAAATGATCCTAAAAATATTGATAAATCTAAAGTGGCTTTTGAAAATTTGTTGTTGGGTAAGAATGATAAAGATTTTACGGAAAGAGCATTAAGGTATGACCTCACTATTCCATTTGCAAGATATGTAGCCATGAATTTTGGGCAGTTGACTTTTCCATTTAAACGCTACCAGATTCAACCGGTATGGCGGGCCGACCGTCCTCAAAAGGGACGTTACCGTGAGTTCTACCAATGTGATGCCGACGTTGTAGGAAGTAATTCTTTGATTAATGAAGTGGAATTTGCTACTATATACAATGAAGTATTTTTAAAATTGGGATTACCGGTAGATATCCGAATTAACAGCCGCAAAATTTTATCTGCCCTTGCTGAACTATGCGGTGATGCCGGCAGCATGATAAACATAACCGTAGCTATTGATAAAATAGATAAAATTGGAATAATAAAAGTTAAAGAAGAATTAGCAGCAAAACAATTGAATGAAGCACAGATATCTTTAATAGAAATGTATTTGCTGATTGAAGGAACTAATGAAGAAAAGATCCGGGATGTTAAAATGCTTATGAGTGATCATTCAACAGCATTAAAAGGCATTGGTGAGATTGAATATGTTCTGAATCATTTGCCGGCATCAACCAGTCAAAATATTTCTATCGACTTCACGTTGGCTCGCGGACTGAATTACTATACAGGTATCATCTTCGAAGTGAAAGCCAGAAACATTCAGATGGGAAGCATCGGCGGCGGTGGAAGATATGATGACCTGACAGCACTTTTCGGTGTTCCTAATGTACCAGGCGTTGGAATATCATTCGGCGTAGACAGGATCTATGATGTGATGGAAGAGCTTAAGCTGTTCCCTGAAAATGTTGATTCCGGCACCCAACTTTTATTTTTTAATCTTGGTGAATCTGAAAGCAGGTATGCATTTGAAATAATGCAGCAATTAAGAGCTCTTGGCACCCGGTGTGAATTGTATCACGAGCGGGCTAAATTTGATAAGCAGTTTAAATACGCCGATAAAAAAAACATTCCTTTCACTGTTATCATTGGCAGCAAAGAAATGGAAGAAAATACCTGTGTGTTAAAGAATATAAAAACCGGTAAGCAGGAGACGTTGAGTGTTAAAGAATTAATGTCTTTAAGCTTTTAGCTTTCAGCTATCAGTACTGGTATTATGCAAGCGCAATGTTTCTCATTACTCAGGAATATGCGAAAAATACTTAGCAAAGTGCCTATTTTCTGGGTATCTTTGCCGCTATGTTAAACGGCAAAAAAAACATAAGGCAACTGAATTTAAGTGAGCTGGAGCAGTACTTTGAAGCTTTGGGAGAAAAGAAATTCAGAACAAAGCAGGTATATGAATGGCTGTGGAAGAAACACGCACACAGCTTCGAAGACATGACAAATCTAAGCAAAGAGTTACGATCGAAGCTTGAAGATAATTTTTCTTTGCCCGCTTTAAAAATAGATGCTACACAATATTCCTCTGATGGCACCGTAAAAAGCAGGTTCAAAACACATGACGGTCATCTTGTAGAGGGTGTATTAATCCCAACAGAATCCCGCTACACAGCCTGCGTAAGTTCCCAGATAGGTTGTTCCCTTAACTGCAAATTCTGCGCTACCGGGTATATGGAACGCAAGCGTAATCTTGATTTTGATGAAATCTATGATGAAGCTGTTCTTATAAATCAACAAACTGAAAAAACATTCGGGAAAAAATTAACCAACATTGTTTTCATGGGTATGGGGGAGCCTTTGCTGAATTATAAAAATGTGCTTAGGGCAATTGAAAAAATCACTTCTACTGATGGACTTGGGATGAGCGCAAGGCGTGTAACAGTTTCTACTGCCGGCGTGGCAAAAATGATCAGGCAGCTGGGTGATGATAAAGTAAAGTTTAATTTGGCCCTGTCGCTACATGCTACTAATGATATCAAACGGAATGAAATAATGCCTATCAATGAAACTAACAATATACGAGTACTAATAGAAGCATTAAATTATTTTTATGAGCAGACCGGAAATGAGATTACGTTTGAATATATCCTGTTTAAAGATTTTAATGATTCCATACGTGATGCTGAAGAACTAATAAAAATATTCCGCCAGGTGCCGATGCATCTGGTAAATATTATTGAATACAATCCCATTGATGCGGCAAAATTTGAAAAGCCTGAAGAAGAAAAAGTTGAAAGGTTTATGAACCACCTTTCAAAAGCAAGGGTAAATGCGCACCTAAGAAGAAGTCGGGGAAAGGATATAGACGCAGCCTGCGGTCAACTGGCAAATAAGGTTGGAGTTAAGATGTAGCTTTTAGCCGTCAGGTATCAGCTATCAGGTATCAGCTAGTGACTAAAATATATGAACTTTTTTTTGGCAATACATCTTAAAAGTATTTCATTCTAAAAAATCAATATTTATATTAATTATTTGAAATCATATCCTGGCAGTAAAAGATCAGTGCCTAAATTACCTTTCAAGCAAACGGCTGACAGCTGATAGCTGAGGGCTGATAGCCAAACTACTGTTGCAAAACAGCAAAACATTAACAATGAGCAAGAACTCACAATTCGAGAAATTTATCAATAAAACAAGAGGAAGCGCTATTAAAGAGCAATTCAAACAGGAAAAAAAAATTGCTAAAAAAGAGCGGGCACAGGCTATTGAAAAAAGGTATGAAGAAAAAAGACGCTTAAAATCTGCAGCTTCCGAACATACACCAAATAAACCTGAAAATAAAATAAAGGAAAAGCATCCACCAATTAAATCTAACCGGGCCGGCTCATCCAAAGAAGTGCCGAAGCAAAGTACTTCAACCAACACAAGTGCACAAATGCCCCTGAATAAATATATTGCACGCAGTGGCATCAGTGGTAGAAGAGAAGCTGCTGATTTAGTAAGGCTAGGAGAAGTAACCGTAAATAACAAAATTATCACTGAACCAGGTACAAAAATTTTAGAGAACGATATTGTAAAAGTTAAAGGCAAAAAAATATTGCCTTCAGAGCATTTCGTTTACATTTTGCTGAATAAACCTAAGGATGTTATCACTACTACCGATGACCCCCAGGGAAGAAGAACAGTGTTGGATTTAATCAGGAATGCCACTAACGAAAGAGTATATCCTATTGGAAGGCTTGATAGAAACACCTCCGGAGTGCTATTATTCACCAATGATGGTGAACTGGCGCAAACTCTTTCCCATCCCAAACATGAAATAAAGAAAATATATGAAGTGAAACTCAATAAAGATCTTTCAAAAAATGATTTTGAAAAAATACTTAATGGTATCACATTGGAAGACGGGTTCATTGCTCCGGATGCACTGGCTTATGCCGATTCTAAAAATAAAAGTGTTATAGGTATTGAAATTCATAGTGGCCGTAACCGTATTGTAAGAAGGATTTTTGAAAAACTTGGCTATGATGTGATTGGCCTCGACAGGGTTATGTATGCCGGCCTCACTAAAAAAAATGTGCAACGTGGTAAATGGCGATTACTTGCAGAAAAGGAAGTAAGGATCCTTAAGCACTTTAACAAGAGCGGAAAAAATTAATAGCATTCCCTTATGAAAAATGAACCGGAAATCATTTTTGAGAATGAGGATTTTATAGCAATCAACAAACAAGCCGGGATGCTATCAATTCCTGACAGGATACAATCTCAGGCTTCTTTAAAAGATATACTCAGGGGAAGATACACCGAGATATTTACAGTTCACAGGCTGGATAAAGAAACAAGTGGAGTAATAATTTTTGCAAAGCATGAAGCCATGCATAGGTATTTATCGCAGCTATTTGAAAACAGGGAGACAGAAAAATATTATACTGGTTTTGTAACCGGAACCCTTGCAGAAAAACAAGGTGTCGTAAACATTCCTATTATTGAGCATCCTGTTAAAAAAGGGCTGATGACCACTGCAACCAAGGGAAAGGATTCATTAACAGCTTACGAAGTATTAGAAGAATTTGGTCCGCTTTCTTATGTACAGTTTACAATACATACTGGTCGTACACATCAGATACGTGTACATATGAAATACCTGGGCCATTCTGTTGCCTGTGATGAATTGTACGGAGATGGGAAGCCAATTCTTTTATCCTCTTTAAAAAAGAATTTCAGGTTGTCGTTAAAGGATGAAGAAGAAAGACCAATCTTATCAAGATTAGGATTACATGCGGGAAAATTGGTTTTCAAAGATATATCAGGAACACGTTATGAACTGGAAGCACCTATTCCCAAGGATATGAAAGCATTATTGCAACAGTTGCGCAAACGAAAAGAACACTAAATTAACAGTTCATAGTTCTAACATTTCTGTAAACTATGAACTGTAACTATTTAATAAAATTTAATCTACATTCGGCTGTGGAGTATAACGTAAATATGGTTTTACTATTTTCACACCTTTTGGAAACTTCTTCAATGCATCTTCAGTTGAAACAGCCGCAACTACAATTACGTCTTCACCTTGTTTCCAGTCTGCCGGTGTAGCCACACTGTAATTAGCCGTTAACTGTAATGAATCAATTACCCTGAGAACTTCTACAAAATTTCTTCCGGTAGATGCAGGATAAACAATCATCAGCTTTATTTTTTTATCAGGGCCTATAATAAACAAAGAGCGAACAGTAGCTGTTAAGGAAGCATTTGGATGAAGCATTCCGTATAAAGTTGCAACTGTTTTATCTTCATCTGCTATAAGTGGAAAATCAACTGAAACATTTTGAGTTTCATTGATATCTTTGGTCCAGGAATGATGCTTATCTATCGGGTCAACACTTACTGCTAAGGCTTTTACATTTCTTTTCTCAAACTCACCTTTTAATGCTGCTGTTTTACCCAATTCTGTAGTACACACCGGAGTAAAATCTGCAGGATGCGAGAATAATACACCCCAGCTATCACCAAGGTATTCATAGAAATCAATTTCACCAACTGTGGTTAAAGCTTTGAAGTTGGGAGCAGTGTCTCCTAATTGTAAACTCATAATGGAAAAATTTAAATTTGATAACGAAGGTATTTAAATTTCCTATAAATTTTTAAAGTAATCATAATCTTCCCATAGCTTTTATTAAAAAAATTTGATTAATCTAATCTAAATAATGTTTTAAGTTCACTAAAACAAAGGCTCAATGCGACTGACAAAATTGGGGACGACCTCATTTTTATCATGCTCATCGAACCCTATCTAAAAACATCCAGCAACCCTTCCGGAAGTACCACATGCACCTGCTTCTTTTTTCTATCAATCCTGTCAAGTGTTTGTTCGTGCAAGGGAATTAATGCCTCCTTTCCGTCTAAATCTATTCTGCAAAGTACCTGGTGATACTGCTCTATAACTTCCAGGATCTCACCCAGGTCATTACCATCCTCAATTATGCGAAAACCTAGTAATGAAATAGCAGATGATTTAGATGCGTATTTATTAAAATCTTCTTCTGTAAGCCAGATTTCTTTTTGATTAATTCTTCGGGCCTCTTCTTTTGTAGTAACTCCTTCTAACTTTAAATAAATTTCCGTATCTGTTTTTATCTTACTGCTCTCAATGAAAAATGGCAGCATCTCATTTTTTTCCTGTTCAAGAAATATAACAGACAGGCCCTTTAATGAGGTCTTCTTTCCGAGATGATGTTTTAAAATCACTTCTCCATGTAAACCATAGGAAGCCACTATTTTTCCAATGCTATTGTACTTTGTCATAATCAGGATTAGATATATTAAATTGCTATGAGCTTTCAGCTTTCAGCATTCAGCTTTCAGCTTTCAGGAGGAATATATACATTGACCTACTGACCGCTGATTGCTGACCGCTGATTGCTGACTGCTGAAAGCTGACTGCTGACTGCAATTCCATCACTTTAGAAAGAACATAACACTGGCTTAAATATAATAAATAAAAATCCCGGTGAAAATTTTCACCGGGATCAAATATGCGGACCAAAGAATCTTTTATCCTTCAGTGTTAGTATTTTCTTCAGGCTTTTTTTCCACTCTTCTTACAGGAGCCTGGTCTCTTCTTCCTGTATTCCTGGATTTACGATGATCATCCTGACGACGTTTTACCTGAACTTCATGTTCTGAACTCCACTTAGTAAATTTTTCCATTGCAGTTGCATCATCAAACAAACCTAGTTTAACACCACGCAACAGGTGTTTCAGGTATAATACTCCTTTAAAAGAAAGAATCCTGCGAACAGTATCAGTAGGTTGAGCGCCTTTATGAAGCCATTCGAGGGCTTTCTGGCGGTCTAACTGTATGCTGGCAGGAACAGTCTGTGGGTTATAAGTACCGATCTTCTGGATGAACTTGCCATCCCTCGGCGCCCGGGCATCAGCCACTACCACAAAATAGAACGGTCTTTTCTTAGACCCGTGTCGTTGTAATCTCATCTTAACTGGCATCTTAAATAGAAATTTAAATGCGTGAAACAATAGGGATTCTCAATAAAAAAATAGATTGCAAAGTTAGTAATCCACCCGAATTTACCAAAAATTGAATAAAATAGAACAAAAACGCTTTGTTAACGCCGTCCAAAGCCCACTTTTCCACCCATAGGCATTTTATTCATCATCTTCATCATTTCTTTCATTTGATCAAACTGCTTTATAAACGCATTTACTTCCATGATCTCTTTACCACTACCTTTTGCAATGCGGGTTCTTCTTTTTTGATCTAAAATATCAGGGTTAGCTCTCTCAAAGGGGGTCATTGAATTAATGATCGCTTCGATGCCTATAAATGAATCATCGCTGATGTCTATATCTTTAACAGCCTTACCTATCCCCGGTATCATTCCCATCAAATCTTTCAGGTTACCCATCTTTTTTATTTGTTCCAGCTGTTGCTTGAAATCTTCAAAATCAAATTGATTTTTGCGGATCTTTTTCTCTAGGTTGCGGGCCTTTTCTTCATCATACTGTTCCTGGGCTTTTTCAACCAGGGTTGTAATATCACCCATTCCAAGGATTCTCTGAGCCATTCTCTCAGGATAAAATACATCCAGCGTTTCCATTTTTTCACCGCTGCTTACAAACTTGATAGGTTTATTAACCGTGTACTGAATAGAAAGCGCCGCACCACCACGGGTGTCGCCATCCAACTTGGTTAGTACGACCCCGCTGAAATTTAATCTGTCATTAAAAGTTTTGGCTGTATTTACTGCATCCTGTCCTGTCATAGAATCCACAACAAAAAGAATCTCCTGTGGGGATACAGCAGCTTTAATATTAGCAACTTCATTCATCATCGCCTCATCAATTGCCAGGCGGCCGGCTGTATCTATGATGACAACATTCTTGTTTTTACTTTTTGCTTCCCGGATTGCATTTTGAGCAATCAGCACTGCATCTTTAGTATCGGGCTCACTATATACGTCAACATTAATTTGTCCCCCAAGTACTTTTAACTGATCGATAGCTGCCGGCCTGTAAATATCAGCTGCTACCAGTAAAGGAGACAATCCCTTTTTTGTTTTAAGGTAGTTAGCCAGCTTGCCGCTAAAGGTGGTTTTACCGCTACCTTGCAAGCCTGCTATCAATACCACCGCCGGATTGCCTTTCACGTTAAATTCACTTTCAGTGCCGCCCATCAGCTCCATCAACTCATCCTTTACCAGCTTAACCATCAATTGTCCCGGACTGATAGCATTGATAACCTTTTCCCCTAAGGCTTTATCCTTCACCTTATCCGTAAATTCTTTGGCAATCTTATAATTTACATCTGCATCTACAAGGGCCCGCCTGATTTCCTTAACAGTAGACACAATATTTAATTCTGTTAGCCTTCCCTGACCTTTTAATTGCTTAAAGGCTGTATCTAACCTATCACTTAAACTTTCAAACATAAAACACTAATTTATCTAAACCTGTGAAAATGAAAAGTGAATATAACACAGAAGTCATATTCACCTTAATTTATATTGCGAATTTAGGATTATTTTTTAACCAAGGGTATCACATACTGATAATAATTCAATATTCAATTCTCAATTAATGTCTTTGACTTAAGGATTTCGTATGTAGCCGGCATCCCTTGTGCTCCTTGTGGAATTTCCTTTGTGTTCCTTGTGGTTAAAATGCGGTCTATGATTCCAGGAGTCTTTTAACCACAAGGAACACAAAGGAAACCCCACAAGTGACTCTAAGACTTTTAATCAAATTGTAATTTCACATATAAAAGAACACTTCAACCTTGTAAATTCAACCACATTGAATTCTCAATAATCAATGTTCAATAGAAAATGCATCAGCTAACTTATCATAGGTTTTATGAGATTGACCATTGCTTGTTGAATATTGAGCATTTTTTAAAGTAAAGGCATTTAATTATTTACACTATCAGACCCCCAAATAAGGCCGCAGCATTCCACTCCTTGATGTGGTTCGTAATTTAGTAATCGCTTTATCTTTAATCTGGCGAACTCTTTCACGGGTGAGGTTAAAACGTTCACCTATATCTTCCAGGCTCATTGGATGATCCATGCCTATTCCAAAGAAATAGCAAATTACATCCTTCTGCCTTTCTGTTAACGCTGTTAAAGACCTGCCGATCTCTTTTTTCAACGATTCAACATGCTCAATATTGTTTTCTGTTCTTTCAGCATTAGGATTTTCCATAACATCCATCAGCGTTCCTTCTTCGCCTTCAGACAAGGGAGTATCCATACTTACATGACGCGCTCCAATACCCAGCGATGCAGAGATTTCATCAGTATCCAGTTCCAATACCTCTGCCAGTTCTTCCGGTGAAGGTTCTCTTTCATATTCCTGCTCCAGTTGTGAATAGGCTTTTTGAATACGATTGGTTAAACCCACTTTGTTAAGAGGCAGGCGCACGATACGCGACTGTTCGGCGAGGGCTTGCAGAATACTTTGGCGGATCCACCAAACTGCATAGGAAATAAATTTAAAACCACGGGTTTCATCAAAACGCTGTGCTGCTTTTATCAGACCAAGGTTACCTTCGTTAATGAGGTCTGGAAGAGAAAGTCCCTGATTTTGATATTGCTTGGCAACAGACACCACAAACCTGAGATTTGCTTTAGTAAGTTTGTCTAAAGCCTTTTGATCACCCTGCTTTATAAGCATAGAGAGTTTTACTTCTTCTTCAGGACTGATTAATTCAACTTTTCCTATTTCCTGTAAATATTTTTCGAGACTTTGAGATTCACGATTAGTAATAGATTTCGTGATCTTGAGCTGACGCATACTCATAGATGGCGGTTTAAGGTATTATAAGGGTTTACGAACGGTTAATATTAGAGCTGAAATAAAACGCAGAATAAAGGATTTTCTTACTTACAATACGATATATTCCTTAGAAGTAAGAATAGCAATATAACAATACTTATAGGGAGATCCAAATATATTTCACCTAAACACTTGTTATTCAAGGAAGTCAAGGTATTTTGTTTAATAACTTATTATAAGAATATTAACAACACTTAAATAATTAAAATTTTGCAGTATAAAATATTTTTCTATTATTGCACTTATTGAAAACAATTAGAATTATTGAACCGTAGATGAGCAAAAAACAACTTTTCACTTTAGAATATCCAGTAAGATGTTCCCCTTCTATTTTATATGAATTTCTTAGTACACCTGCAGGGTTACAGGAATGGTTCGCAGAAAAAGTAGACGAAAGAGATAGCGTATTCAGTTTTTCCTGGGATGGCAGTGTAGACAAAGCAGAGGTTTTAGAAAGCATTGACGATAAATCTATTCGCTTTCATTGGCTACATGCCCCTAAAGAAGAATTTTTTGAATTTAGTATTGAAAAATCAGAGGTTACAAACCAAACAATTTTAATGGTAAAAGATTTTGCTGAAAAAAAAGAAATAAAGGATCAAAGCCAGTTATGGAATTCTCAATTAAAAGATCTCTTTCACCGTATTGGCAGTTAACTTCTTATTAATTCAACTAGGTTTAGAAATAAGTCAAATAATCTCTTTTCCATATTAACCCAGGGACCAATTGGTACTTTAGAAACTAATTTAAGAAAGTCTGTTGCGGGCAACTTTTGTAAAATTTCTTCGTGTGAAAGATGTTGTAGCTTCATATAATGTGAGTCTAAAATGTTGTGGCTCCATTCATTCCCGGAAAATGAAATATAGAATGAGTTCATAATGAGCTGATCTAATTTAGCAGCCATGTTTTGGAAAACAATTTCCTGCCACACTCCTTTTACGTGTAAAGTGATGCTACAATAATTTCCCCACCAAAAAAGTGTGCGTATTGCCAGTATGTCTTCTTTACCAAAAATCCGCGGGTAATCAAGTATAATGTACGGGAGGCCCAGATATTTTTCACCCCTGGAGATTTTTGGACTGTTAAGCCTTATACTTTCATCATACTTTGACTGATGAGCTGCAATTCGTTGTTGCATTTGAACTACCAGGTTTCCAAATCCCTGACTTATTTTTTCAATGATGCTGTTCTTTGTTAAAATCCAATCACTGTTCTGCATCAATAGCAATTCATCTTCCGAAAGATGTATTTTTGTTTTTTCCATGATGATATGGTTTCAGGGCATACTTTTTTTATAACAAATAAGTTAGTGTCAAGAAAGATATATAATCAAAATAAAAGGTCGGAAAACTGTGCAAAATTTGTTTGATTTACTTTCCTAACTACAGCTTACCAGGTTTGAATGAAAAAATTAGACACCCTTATATTAAAAGCTTTTACAGGGCCATTTATTGCAACTTTTTTTATTACTTTATTTGTATTAACGCTGCAGTTTTTCTGGCTTTACATTGATGATCTCGTGGGCAAAGGACTTGATCTCATCACTATTATAAAACTTACCAGTTATGTGTCAGCCTATAATATACCCTTAGCCCTACCCCTTGCTATCCTGATATCTTCGATAATGACTTTTGGCAATTTAGGCGAAACTTTCGAACTGGTTGCTATTAAATCCGCTGGTATTCCGTTAATAAGGTTCATGCGTCCGCTTTTTTTTACAACACTTATTCTATGCGGTGCAGCCTTCTTATTCAACAATTATATTATCCCGGTTGCAACACTTAAAATGAACACCCTGAAATATGATATCATAATGGCTAAGCCGGCATTTGATATTAAAGAAGGTGTTTTTTATGACAAGATTGAAGGATTTGTAATTAAAGTTGGTAAGAAAGAAAAAGACGGAACCACTATAAGGAATATAATTATTTATGAGAAAAATTATGATTTACAGGATATTATTACAGTTGCCAGAAGTGGCGAAATGAAAGTTAATAAGTCAAATTTTTTAGAATTCAACCTGAAAGATGGATGGCGTTATGAAGAAAGAGGTGAACATTTAACTACGAACACAGATTATATACGCCTGGGATTTAAAGAATACCATAAGGTATTTGACCTGAGCTCCTTTAAATTAAATAAAACGGAAGACAGTGTTTTTAAAAACAATTATCAAATGCTCAGCATTCGTCAATTAGATAAATCAATTGATTCACTTAAAAGATATAATGCTTCTTTTAAAAAGAAACTCCTTCCTCAGATTGCTTCGTATTTAATGTTTACGCGTTATCTGGATACCGGTTGGGCATCTTTTAAGGCCACAGGAAAACAACCCATAAAGTCAATAAGAGAACTTATTCCGGATAGCCAGAGGTCATATATTCTGGATCGTACCATTACACAAATTGGAAATATCAAATCTAATATTGATGTTACAAATATTGAGTACCAGGCCAAAAAAAAAGAATTACTGCTTCATCTTATTGAGTGGCATCGTAAACTGACAATGTCAATAGCCTGCCTGGTGCTCTTCCTGATAGGAGCTCCTCTTGGTTCCATTATCAGGAAAGGAGGGTTAGGTACTCCTCTCGTATTTGCAGTAGCTTTTTTTGTAGTGTTCTTCCTGTTAAATAATTTCGGATTGAAGCTGGTAAAAACAGAGGTATGGGATCCGATTCCAGGTATGTGGCTTGCAACATTTATTTTATCTCCTATTGGATTTTTTCTCACCTATAAAGCTATGCGTGATTCGCAATTGTTTAATCAGGAGTATTATTACAGAGCAGTAAGACAACTTGCTACATATTTTGAAAAACTTTTCGTGAGAAAAAAAACATCTGCAGTTCCTACCACCACAGGTTAATCATAGTTCTTATTAATCCTGCTAATCTAAGGGGTTTTATTTTCAAACATCCCTTGTGGCCCTTGTGGATTTACTTAGTGATCCTTGTGGTTAAATAAAATTCAAGACAACAGGAGTTTTTATAACCACAATGGGCACAAAGTAAATCCACAAGGGCCACTAGGGATGTCTGAGCAATTATAATTACTAAAAAAATCATTATAACTTGGTAAGTCAACGACATTAATAAACTTATTTTTGTTTTTCCCATTCAATATAAAATCTAATAACATGCATAATACTGAAATCTGGAAAGAATATCAGTCTGAAAATAAAGAACGTTTTTTAAGTGAGCTGCTTGAACTGTTACGCATACCAAGTGTAAGCGCTAAAAACGAACATAAGGCCGATATGATAAATTGTGCTGAGATAATTAAACAGCGCTTACTGGAAGCCGGTATTGACACCGCGGAAATTTATCTTACAGATGGTCATCCTGTTATTTATGGTGAAAAAATAATTGATGGTGACAAACCTACCGTTCTTGTTTACGGACATTATGATGTGCAACCTGCTGAACCACTTGAGTTATGGCACAGTGGCCCTTTTGATCCTGTTATTAAAGAAGGTAAAATTTTTGCACGTGGAGCCTGCGATGACAAAGGGCAGGTTTACATGCATATTAAAGCCCTGGAAACTATGGTTAAAACAAATTCTCTTAGCAATAATATAAAATTTATTATTGAGGGTGAGGAAGAAATAGGTTCACCTAATCTTGCAAAATTTGTAAGTGCTCATAAAGATCTTTTAAAGGCGGATGTTGTTTTGATCAGCGATACATCTATGATCAGCATGAATAATCCATCCATTGATATTGGAGTGAGAGGATTGTCTTATATTGAATTAGAAGTTACCGGACCAAACCGTGACCTGCATAGCGGTATATACGGTGGAGCCGTTGCAAACCCCATCACCATTCTTGCAAAGATGATCGCATCCTGTCATGATCAGAATAATCATATAACAATTCCGGGGTTTTATGATGATGTTGTAGAAGCTACGCCTGATGAAAGAAAACTTATGGCACAAGCTCCTTATGATGAGTCAGCATACAAATCAGACTTGGGGGTGAAGGAACTCTGGGGTGAAAATGGATACTCAACGATTGAAAGAACAGGGATAAGGCCAACACTGGAGGTAAACGGCATTTGGGGCGGATACCAGGGACAAGGTGCCAAGACTGTTCTACCATCAAAAGCTTACGCGAAGATTTCGGCCAGGCTTGTACCAAACCAATCTTCTGAAGTTATTACGCAAAAAATGCTTGACTACTTCAGGAGTGTTGCACCGCAGGGTGTTACCGTTAAAGCTGAGGTGCACCACGGCGGTGAACCTTACATTACACCAATTGATTCAGTAGCATATAAAGCTGCAGCCAAAGCCATAGAAACTACCTTCGCAAAAAAACCGATCCCCGTTAGAGGAGGTGGAAGTATTCCTATCTGTGCATTGTTTGAAAAAGAACTGGATATAAAGATTGTTTTTCTTGGTTTCGGCCTCGACAGTGACAACCTGCACTCACCAAACGAAAAATTTGATATTTTCAATTTTTATAAAGGCATTGAAACGATTCCATATTTTCATATGTACTTTACTGAAATGAAAACAATTTAATTAGAGCTTGCATTCTTAGATTTTGCTATCAGCGGTCAGCTATCAGCTATCAGGAGATCAATGCTTGATATGTTTTCTCCTGATAGCTGACTGCTGATAGCAAAATTTCCATTATAAACACTAACTAATTGTAAAAATGCCTTCCGCAGAGAAACTAAGAATTGATAAATACTTATGGGCAATAAGGCTCTTTAAAACCCGTTCGCAGGCTGCTGAAGCCTGCGATAAAGGAAAAGTAAAATTAAATGGAATTGCTGTTAAAGCTGCAAAGCCCGTTAATGCCGGAGATGAATTTGAAGTAAAAACCGAAGCCAGGCGCTGGGTTATAAAAGTTACCGGATTACTTTTCAACCGTGTTCAATACTCTGAAGCAATCAAATGTTATCTTGACATTACTCCTGAAGAAGAACCCGGACTGCAATACCAGGCGCCCTCATTTAATACGGGTAAAAGGCAAAGTAAAATCGGCCGCCCTTCTAAAAAACAACGCAGGAACATGGACGATATGTTTGGGGAATAAGATTTTAGCTATCGGCAGTCAGCTATCAGCTGTCAGTAAGTTAATGTGTAATGTATTTCCTCCTGATAACTGATAGCTGACTGCTGATAGCAAAGGGACACTAATTTAAAAGGCTGTTTAGTTTCTCCACGTTTATTATCCTTATCTTACCTTCTTTAATTTCTATTAATTTTTCAGATTTAAAATCGCTTAATGTGCGGATGAGTGATTCAGTTGCTGTTCCAACATAGCGTGCAATATCATCCCGTGAAATATCTATCACCTGCTCCCCGCTTTTTACTATATTTAATTTAGAGTGGATGATCACTAATGCTTTTGCAATTCTTTTCCTCAGAGAACTATAAGCAAGGTTTAACAGGCGTTCTTCCTGATCTTTTACATTTTGAGTTATGAGCTTTATAAATTTACTGGTTATTATCAGGTCACTATATACTGATGACAGAAAGTCTTCCTTTGGAATTAATATAACCTCTGCTTCTTCCAGCACTTCAGCATTATCATCATAAGATTTGTTTTCCAATAAAGACAGGTAACCAATAAAATCTCCTTCTGTTGCCAAATGAGTTATGTATTCTTTTCCGTCATCATTCAATTTAAATATTTTAACCTTGCCTTTTTTGAGGTAGTACAAATATTTAGGCCGCTTATTCTCACCATACAAAAATTGTTTTTTAGCTATCGTTTCAGATTCGTGCATGGAAAGGTCCATATTAAGTAACCCTCCGGCGCATAAGTCTTTCATCAGATCGTTAGCGCCTCTTTCATCTGAAGTATACCGTCCTTGCAGTATCTCATATTTTTTTATCCTTGTTTCTATAGCATTCAGCAATTCAATATCATCAAAAGGCTTGGTTATAAAATCATCAGCACCCATTTCCATTCCTTTACGAAAATCGTTTCGTTCTGTTTTAGCTGTAAGAAAAATAAAAGGTATATATTCCGTACCGGGATTTTTTCTAAGTAGATGCAATACGCCATAGCCATCAAGCTCAGGCATCATAATATCACAAATAATAAGAGAAGGTTTTTCTTTCATAGCTATTTCAAGACCCTTTCTTCCATTCTCCCCTGTCAATGTAGCATACCCGGCAAGTTGTAATATCTCTGCAATATTTTCCCTTATTTCCGTATGGTCATCAATTATAAGAATAGTCTTCATTATAGCATCTTGAAAGTTCAAATATACACCGATAGCTTTAATACATTCCTATGATAAACGCCATAAACAGGTAATCCAAATCAAGAAAAGAAAGAAGTAAGCAATACTACTTAATGCATTGTAAAGCTAAATGATTAGCAGAAATTATATTTTTTCTTCTAACAAATCAATGTGGTTGACTTAAAAAAATAATATTCAATATTCAACTATCAATATTCAATATTCAAAAAAAGAAACTCCGTGTGAGTGTTGTACATTCAATTCCGTTAACTTAAGGAGGTATATGGTTGCTTTCTTCGTTCCGGTTAAGAACGACATGTCGGTAGAAAAAATAATCGTTTAATATTGTTCCGGTCAGGAACAATATGTAAGTTGGTGACTTTTGAAATTAATAATAACAGAAAATATTTTATTTTTACATTCTAAAATTAAAAAATATTCCCTCACTTATCACATGCCGTTCCTACCGGAATAGTTCAATCTTCATATGTTTTTCTACCAACATGTCGTTCCTAAACCGGAACGAAATACAGATCCAAAATTCTTAAATCAACAACATTGATAACTACATTAATCCTGAAATATTATACTAATTCTTTCAGGTTCGGTAATCCAACATTGAAAGTAGTTCCCTCATTTAATTCGGTAGAAAGTGTAATACTTCCCTCCAGCATATTTACATAACGTTTTACTATGTGTAAGCCCAGACCGGTTCCCTGAATATTCACAGCATTCTTTCCCCTGAAAAAAGTTGAAAACAGGTGTGGCATATCTTCTTTGGCAATACCAATGCCCTGATCTTTAACCTGAAGTGTCATAAAGGTGGGTGAATTGTCCACAGCTATTTCTATAGTTTTATGCATTTCAGAAAACTTGATAGCATTGCTTAAAAGATTAATCAGCACATTTTTAAGCAACCTCTTATCGGTAGCGAAAAAACTTTCTCCATCAAAAGAAAGTTTAAGCTGCTGACCCATCTTCAAGTTGATTTTCATTTCATCAAAGACATCCTGTAAAAACTCTTTTACATCAAACACTACCACTTCAGTAAAGACCCTTCCTCCTTCAATTTTACCCAGGTTCAGAAAGTCTTCTAACATATCATTCAAATGTTTTACCGAATCTTTAATGCGCCTGATATGTTTCTCCCGGTTAGCCTGTTCTTCATTTAACTGGTATTTGGATAATAAAGAAGCTGATGATAATATAGTGCTTAAGGGAGTTCTGAATTCATGAGAAGCCATTGAAACAAAGCGGGATTTTATTTCATTAAGCTCCTTCTCTTTACTCAACGTATCACTTAATTCTGTTTGAGATTTCTCCAGTTCCTGGAGGGCTTCCTGAAGTATCAGCGTTCGTTCCGCCACTTTGTTCTCCAATTCAATATTCATGATACGAACATCATGCGTTATTGTTTCCAATTGGGTTTTCTGCTCTATAAATCTGTTTTCAGCTTCTTTGCGTTGGGAAAGATCTACTATAAATGTTAATATAAAAAGCTGCTCCTGCTGTTTATAACTGTTTAAATGCACCTCAACAGGAAACTCATCGCCCGATTTTTTTACTCCGACAATTTCCCTTCCGGCATGTTCTTCTAATGGAGATTTAATAACTTCAGACCTGTACTGATTAAAGATTGAATGATAATGGTGGGGAATAAGCATATCAAAATGTTTGCCTGCCATTTCATTTGCACTATAACAAAACAGTCGCTGTGCCTCGGGATTTCCAAGAATAATTTCACCCTTACTGTTAGTGAGAATAATACTTTCTTTAGCAAAATCAAACAGGGCGATCATCTGCTTTTTTTCTTTATCAAGCGAGCGATATAGCTTCTTGATGTGCAACACTACAAACATAATGATAAGAGCAATTAGTGCATTGCCTATTTGTTTAATAATCCTTTCTGTTTGAGGAGAGTTTTCAGCCAGTTGTAAGGAAAGTAAAATCATAAGAACGGCAAATACTCCAAATACATATGTATAGAGATCCGACTTGAGAAATATTGTTAAGAGAAGCACCAGCAGGAGACCGGTATTGTAATAAACGAATGACGGATAGTAGTATTTAAGTAGCGCTGTACATACTGCCCCGGCAATACAGCCAGCTAAAATCAATGTCGACCTTGATTTAAACATAGTAGTGATATCAGATTTATAAAGCTAAAATTAACAATATTTTTCTATGAATGAAACGTATTGCCATTCATTCTAGTGTAATGTCAACCTTAATTGTCGCTTTTGCTATCAGCCTTCAGCTACCAGCAATCAGCAGCTCAATGTGTATTAAGTTTCCTCCTGATAGCTGACTGCTGAAAGCAGAATGCGTCACTTTAGAATTAACATAACACTAGTGTAATGTCAATAATGATCTGAATCATAATTTTGCTACAAGCAGTACGATAGAACGCTTGCGGCAGAAACCAATTATATTTGACTAATGAAAATTGATATTATTTCTGTAGTGCCTGAACTACTTGCTAGTCCGTTTTCTCATTCCATACTTAAGAGAGCTAAGGAAAAAGGTTTACTGGAATTGAACGTTTATAACCTGAGAGATTACACGCATTACAAGCACGGCCAGGTAGATGATTATCAATTTGGCGGTGGCGCAGGTATGGTTATGATGCCCGAGCCGCTTGTGAATGCTATTGAGTCATTACAAAAGAATGGTCTCTACGATGAGATTATATTTTTAACCCCCGATGGACCACCACTGGTTCAGAAAACAGCAAACCAGTTATCATTAAAAAATAACCTGCTTTTAATCTGTGGTCATTATAAAGGCATTGATGAACGCATTCGGGCTCACTATGTAACTAAAGAAATATCTATAGGTGATTACGTACTTAGCGGTGGTGAATTAGCGGCTGCAGTACTTGTAGATGCCATCGGGCGGCTGATACCAGGAGTTTTAAATAATGAAACTTCAGCATTAACGGATTCTTTCCAGGACGGGTTATTAGCGCCACCTATTTTTACAAGGCCCGCCGACTTTCGCGGTTTAAAAGTTCCGGAAATTCTTTTAAGCGGTGATCCAAAAAAAATTGATGAATGGAGATATGAGGAATCTATGAAAAGAACAAAGGAAAGAAGACCTGATCTGCTCAAGAATTATGAACTGTGATTAAGATGATTTAATGATGGACTATGAAGCTGATCATAGTCTGTCATTTAATCATCTTAATCATAGTTCACACTAACTTATTTCTATTTGCTGATTTGAACCATTGAATACAAACGTTATACTTAGCAAACCACTTTTACGATTCCATTTTGCATGTGGCCCGCCAGTATTATTGCTGCCATCTATACTTATACTTTGCCCATTAATTGTAACTATTGCAGGCCTTCTTGTTAAAGCCGGCACATTCAATACAATGTTACGATGCTTTGGTTTTTTAAAATAAGAACCACCGTTGGAAGACATTTTCAAAGTATATTTTTTTCCTGTTATGGATGCTTTAAAGTAAAGCAATTCATACTTTTCCTTTTCCAAAGAAAGATTTGTTTTACCATCATCATCAAACATTGTATAAGATGAATCTTCCGTTCCGGGGTAATAAGTAACAGATAAAGAATCCGGTTTATAATTTTGCGTATTCAGCATGTTAGCTACTGTTGGAATAAACGACCCCGCTTTTACGTATAATGGTATATTGTTTATATCCACCAGTTCGTTGATCCATTGTCCCCCTTTTATTTTAGCATTACTAAAATATTTATACCAGTATCCTTTTGGCAGGTATACTTTTCGATCGGTAGTGCCTTTTTTCAATACCGGAGCAACCAGAATATTATCACCCCACATGTACTGATCTTCCGCATTAAACAAATTGGCATCAGTATTATCGTTATAAAACATCGGACGGGTTAACGGACTTCCTTCCTTTGCCTGTTGGTAAGCGAGGGTATAATTGTATGGCAATAGCTGATATCTCAACTGGATATACTTACGAACAATTGATTTAAACGGATCAGGATAAAAAACAGGCTCGCTCTCAATATTGTTCTGTGGATTATCCAGTTCTTCCAATGCACTTCCATGTGGACGGAACACCGGCGTAAAAGCAGCAAACTGCAACCAGCGGGTATATAATTCAGGGTCTTTCTGTCCCATGGCAAACCCACCAGCATCAGCATGAATATAAGGAACCCCACTAATACTCATACCCAACATAACGGGTAGCTGCGCACGAAACCCGCTCCAGTTTCTTCCTACATCACCGCTCCAGGGGAAGATCGAATAACGCTGACTACCGGCGAAGCCAGAACGATTTAAATTAAACAGTCTTTCATTAGGAAGTTCCTGCTGGTATTTTTCAAACAGCATTTTATTCCAGTAATGTCCGTAAGTATTATGCACTTCTCCTGAACCTAACAATCTTTTAACTCCAAGATCTTTTAAGTTATGGTGCATGTCTGCCGGATGAGTTTCAGGTTCACCTAAATCACCCCACCAGCCTGCAACACCTTTCTCAATCTGTTTTTTATATTTCGACCAGAACCAATCACAGGCATCTTTGCGAAAAAGATCTAACAACCCACCAAAACCAAAATAAAAATTGGTAAGTGTATAAGGTTTGTTGGAACTATCAACCGCATGGTATTGTTTTGATTCACTGTAATTTTTGGTTCCCATTAATAAATAGGGCTCCGTAATAAGAATTGTTTTGATACCCTGATCTTTAAGATCTTTTATCATACGATCCGGATCAGGCCAGTTTTTATTATTTACCCAATCAAGATTTCCCATGGTATTTTTAACGCTATCGCCAAACCAGAAGAGATCCAGGATAACTGCATCCATAGGAAAATTTTCTTCTTTCATTTTGGCAACAGTGCTCATTAATTGTTCTTCACTACGGTAACCAAAACGGCTCATAAGATTTCCGAATACCCAGCGTGCCGGGATGGGCTGCCTTCCTACGAGATCAGTATAATTTTTTAAGATTTCGGCTGTATTGTTTCCTTTAATTATATAATAAGTGAGTTCTCCACTGCTGAAACCCGCTTCGAGTATGTCAGCGTTTTTCTTACCTATGTCAAGGTATCCGTTTGATACGTTATCGAAAAAAATACCATACCCTTTAGATGAAATAATAAAAGGAACAGAATAGTTTAAGTTATGCTCCCCTTCTCCATATCCAAAAGCCGGACAATTATTCAGATTAAAACCATAACCCCTGCGATTTAATGGCAGCGCCCTTTCACCGGCTCCAAAAATCTGTTCGTCTTTCTCCAGTTGGAACTGAAAACCCCTGAAACCTTCAGTTGAAAAATACCTTGCAGAAATACTTTTCTTTTCACCTTTAAACTGATACAGGTAACTATTATCCTTTAACGAAATCCTGCCTGCATTTTCCAGGTCAATTGCAGTCCTGTTTTCTTTAAGGGTAATTTTACTTATGTAGGATGGCTTTTTAATAACAGCATCAGATACCTGTTCATTATTTGTATAGCCTTCAGGATTAAAGGTGGTTTTAATAATATTATTCCCGTATAACTGGAAGAACCATTTTCCGGCAGGAGTTTTCTGAGTAATCTTTCCTGTAAAAAGGGAAAGACCTTGAGGATGTTTTCGGGCAACTACAGACTTGAAAGAAAGTAAAGGTAGAAATAGTAACATAAAGGGTAAGATTTTATTTGTATAACTAAGCTGTCGGTTTAAAACAACAACCAGTCCTCACTTTAACCTGCTGTAAATGAATTATTTATATTTTATTGCCTTTAAAAATTTTCCAATTTTGAAACTAACTTTCTCACATTGGTTTATATAAATGTCGTTATCTGTTTTTAGTAATACAATACCCTTTACCGGTGATGTATTTAAAACAATACCCGGCTCAGATGAACCGGGTATTGGAATTATTACAATTATAAATAATTATGCCATTCAAATATAGGATAAAGAATAAAATGAACCGGTATCTGAAAATCTTTTTGGCTTTTTTACAGGTGGTCAGATTTCTACCACCAGATTGTACTTTTACCTGACCTTTGAGTGTAAATAATTACGATCTTATCAAAAACATCTACCTATAAATATTTAAGGTTCAATAAATAACTATGAAAATAATTACCGGGCAATTGGTTGATATATTCGCAAAAAAAATTTACCCCGCTCGTATAAGTATACTGAATGGAAAAATCTTAACCATTGAACCTCTTACAGGTGTTTCGCAGCAACAAGGGGAGATGCAGACCCGGCTTCATTATATATTACCGGGTTTTATAGATGCTCATGTTCATATAGAAAGTTCCATGCTCGTTCCATCGGAGTTTGCAAGAATGGCTGTAGTGCATGGAACGATAGGAACGGTGAGTGATCCGCATGAAATTGCCAATGTCTGCGGCATTGAAGGAATTGAATTCATGATTGAAGATGGTAACCGGGTACCTTTTAAATTTAATTTTGGCGCACCCAGCTGTGTGCCTGCCACTGTTTTTGAAACAGCCGGTGCAACACTGGATGCCCCGGCTGTTTCCCTGTTATTACAGAGGAAAGAAATTAAATATCTTACCGAGATGATGAATTTTCCGGGTGTATTATCCGGAGACAAAGAAGTACTGGAAAAGATAGCAGCGGCAAAACGCCTGGAAAAGCCGGTTGACGGACATGCACCTGGCCTACGGGGTGAGGCAGCAAAAAAATATATAAAGACCGGTATAAGCACAGACCATGAATGTTTTACAAAAGAAGAAGCACTGGAAAAGCTTCAATACGGGATGAAAATTCTTATAAGAGAAGGCAGCGCTGCAAAGAACTTTGAAGCACTGGTGGAATTATTAAACGACTATTCCGATAACATGATGTTCTGCAGTGATGACAAACATCCGGATAGCCTGCTTATAGGTCACATCAACCAGTTATGTTTACGGGCGGTTGAAAAAGGAATTAATGTATTCAATGTTCTGCAGGCAGCTTGCATCAACCCCGTACTGCATTATAAACTGGATATTGGTTTGCTTCGCGAAGGAGACCTTGCAGATTTTATAGTTGTGGAAGATTTAAAGACTTTTAAAGTATTGCAAACATATATAGAAGGAAAATTAGTGGCCGAAAACGGCAGCGAGCAAGGTGGCAGATGGGAAGCACGGGATGATACAAAGACTAAAAAAATTATCAATAATTTTAATTGCCGCAAAAAAGAATTAGCGGATTTTATTATACACAGCAACAATTCAAATACTGAAAAATTAATTTCAGTTATTGAAGCGCTGGAAGGCCAGCTCATTACTAACAGGCTTAGCTATTTGCCGAAAATAATTGAAGGCCTGATGGTTAGTGATGCTGACCGTGACATACTAAAAATTGTTGTAGTAAACAGGTACTTTGAAGCGCCGGTTGCAAAATCCTTCATAAAAAATTTCGGGTTAAAATCCGGTGCTATAGCTTCTTCTGTTGCTCATGACTCTCATAATATTGTTGCTATAGGAGTGGATGATGAAAGCCTGTATAAAGCTGTAAATCTGGTCATTGAACACCGGGGTGGAATCAGTTGCGTTGGACCTTCCAGTGATAATACTCATTTTACAGAATTGGTGCTGCCTTTACCCGTTGCCGGCTTGATGAGTGCGGTTAACGGGTATGAAGTTGCAGCAGCTTATACTGCTATTGACGCCATGGCTAAACGCTTAGGTTCTACTCTTTCAGCACCTTTTATGACTTTGTCTTTTATGGCACTGCTGGTAATCCCGCATTTGAAATTAAGTGATAAGGGTTTGTTTGATGGAGATGAATTTAAATTAGTATAGACGTCAGCTGTCAATCGTCAGCTATCAGGAAAACAACACCAGCAGGTATTTCTGAAAGCTGATAACAATGACGTCATCTTTATAATTTACATTGCAATAATTTAAAGCTACTAAAGGTTGGATATTTAAAATTCGATGTTCCTAAGTTTGAATGTTTAATAATATAAATAAAAAATGCTGGCCTGGGTTCTCTTGATAGCTGACAGCTAATAGCCCATACTTCACACCTCATACCTGATACCTAATATGGAAAATATAAAAATTTCAAGCGCTCAGTTCGAGCATAGAAGCGGTGACAAACTGTACAATTTGCTGGTAATAGAAAAATTATCAGCAAAAGCTGCCGCTGAAGGTTCGCAAGTAATCGTTTTTCACGAATGTTCGGTAACGGGTTATAGTTTTGCCCGGCATCTTTCTAAAGAGCAACTGCTTGAAGTTGCTGAATACATTCCGGATGGAGAAAGTATTCAAAAATTAATCTCTATTGCAGAAAAGAATAATATTGTTATCCTGGCAGGACTTTTCGAAAAAGATAAGGACGATAAAATATACAAAGCGTATGTATGCGTTGATAAAAAAGGACTTATCGCGAAATTCCGAAAACTGCATCCATTTATTAATTCCTGTATAACACCCGGCGATCAATATTGCGTTTTTGATTTATTCGGCTGGAAATGCGGAATACTTATTTGTTATGATAATAATATTATTGAAAATGTGAGAGCTACGCGATTGTTGGGTGCTCAGATTATTTTCATGCCTCATGTTACTATGTGCACCCCTTCAACAAGACCCGGAGCAGGCTTTGTAGATCCCGCATTATGGTATAACCGTGAAAACGACCCTACTTCTTTGCGCCTGGAATTTGATGGTTTGAAAGGACGTGCCTGGTTAATGAAGTGGTTAACGGCCAGAGCTTACGACAATGCTATTTTTGCAATTTTTTCTAATGCTGTTGGAATGGATGATGACCAGCTTAAAAATGGTTGTTCGATGATTTTAGATCCATTTGGAGATATCATTGCAGAATGCCGGACATTAGGCAATGATATAATTACCGCTACCTGTACTCCTGATAAGCTTGCAAACTCGGGCGGGCACAGGTACATAAACGCAAGGAGACCTTTACTATATAAAGATATCATCGGCCAAAATCATAATCCTGAACAAAAGGTTGTCTGGCTTAAACCGTCAACTTCGTAAATTACAGGTAACTCTTCATTTTTATAGTGGCCGGTATCATGTCAACTTAAATTGTCGCTTTTGCCATCAGCCGTCAGCTATCAGCTATCAGGAGTAAACTTAATACACATTGCTCTGCTGATAGCTGACTGCTGATAGCTATAATATTAACATTTTAAAAGGTGATATTTTCTTGTTAAGCGCGTCTCATATAAAGCAGGATAACCCCGCCTTTTATCTAACCAGAAAAACAAAATTTATGAAATACCGTTTACTCACCATCGGCTTTTCCTTTTTGATTATGGCCTCTTTTTCAGCATTTTCACAGCAGGCGCAATGGCCCAAAACCTTTAACACCAATGGTTCCATAGCTAAGCTATATGAACCCCAACCGGAATCTTACCAGGGTAATATCCTGAAAGTAAAGGCTGCTGTTTCACTTTTACGTAGAGATAAAACCGATCCTGTTTTTGGAGTGCTTTGGGCTGATGTTACCCTCGTAAACCAGGGCAACAATCTTACCTGGCAAAATGCCAATGTTACTATATTAAATTTCCGGGAGAAGCTACCGATGGAGAATTAGATCAACTAACAGCCGACCTTGAAAAACAGGTTCCATCCTGGAATATCATTATTTCAAAGGATGATCTTACAGCAAAGCTTCAAAACAGTGAGAAAGAATCAAAACTTTCCGCTAACCTGAATAACAATCCCCCCAAAATTATTTATACGCAGAAGCCATCAGTATTAGTACTTATTGATGGTCAGCCTCAGCTTAGCGATAATGCCAACTGGGGTGTAGAGCAGGTGACTAACACTCCTTTTATCATTGTAAAAAATACAGACCAGCAATATTATCTTTATGGAAACAAAAGCTGGTTCAGGGCTTCATCTATTTCCGGACCATGGTCAATGGCAAACCAGATTCCTTCAAGACTAAAGAAAATGGACCAGGAAGTACGTGCTAATGATACCTCTAAAACCAATAATATTGATAACGCTGTAGCAAACATCATAGTCAGTACAGAACCTGCTGAATTAATTCAGTCGAATGGTGAGGCGAACTTTTCGCCGATACAAGGAACAAACCTGCTATACATGAGTAACACAGGTAATGATGTTTTTCTTGATGTAAATTCTCAACAATATTATGCTTTGATCTCAGGTCGCTGGTTCAGGGCGCGGAACTTAAATAATAGTTGGACTTATATTTCTGCAGACAAATTACCCGCTGACTTTGTAAAAATTCCTGAGGGCTCCCCTAAAGATGTGGTATTACCCAATGTAGCGGGAACCAATGCTGCTAATGAGTCGGTAATGGAGGCCCAGGTTCCTCAAACGGCTAAAGTTGATCGTAAAAATGCAAAGGCATCGGTAACTTATGATGGTGATCCGGAATTTGAACAAATTGAAGGAACACATCTGAAGTATGCGATCAATACTCCGGGTACCTTACTAATCAACAACATTGAATGCTAATTTACCTTTCCACTAAGAAAGGATAGTTATCTATTCAGGAAGAATAGCTATCTTACCAGATGTTTTAGCCCTCTTTACGAGTAACGCTCATTAATGGAATGCCAAATCCTAAATAGAATCTTAGGTGTTTTTTCAAACAAATAAAATTATAAAAGAAAAGTAATAAAATATATGAAAAGAAAATCTACAAGCCAAAATATTACACTTCTATTGAAAACCCTGATCATCATAATGATGTTGACAGTATCTTACAATGTAAATGCATTAACAAGAATTGCTATAAGGTCTGGCAATTCTGATACTACAAAAATGATCAGCGGTGTTCCGTTATTGCCGGAAGATATTAGTCCGTTACTTACAGGTGAAAACATCCCGAAAGTAAATCTTTTAAATGCTGCCGGACAAAGTTTTGATCTGAATGCCGCTGTTGCTTCCAAACCTACAATCCTTATTTTCTACCGTGGTGGCTGGTGTCCGTTTTGTTCAAAACAGCTTGCCGGAATACAGGAAATAGAACAGGATCTTACAAAAATGGGATACCAGATAGTAGCAGTCAGTACTGACAGCCCTGAAAATTTAAAGAACACAGAAACCAAACAAAAGCTTACTTATACCCTATTATCAGATGCAGACCTGAGTATTTCAAAACAGTTTGGCATTGCATTTAAATCGCCAAAAAATTACGATAAATTTTTGCCGGAAACTTCAGGTGGCAAAAATGTAGATAAACTGTTGCCAGTTCCTTCAGTATTTATTTTGAATAGAAAAGGTAATATCCGGTTCGAATACATCAATCCTAATATAACACAAAGATTGAGTGCTGGATTATTAAAGGCAGCAGCTGCATCGTTATACAATGAGCTGTAATGCCATCTGATAAAATAACTTTGGAAATTTTTCTTACAGCAATAAAATAAATTATAAAGATTAATGTCACTCAGAAAGATTCATTTATATACCCTGATTTTCTTCATTGCTGTATTCATTCCCAGCTCTTTTTTATTTGCTCAATCTAAACAAAGCACTGGTGATCTTAAGAAATCAAATCAAAAAAACATCGGAATACTTTTTACCGACAGTTCCTGGAGTGCTATTTTAAAAAAAGCGGGTAAGGAAAAAAAATTCATATTTGTTGATGCTTATGCTTCCTGGTGCGGCCCATGCAAATTATTAAAGGCAACAACCTTTAAAAATAAAAATGTAGCTAGCTTATTTAATCAGAATTTTATTAATGTTTCCATGGATATGGAAAAGGGAGAAGGGATAAACCTGTCTGCAGATTGGATGATACAGTCTTACCCTACGCTGTTGGTTTTTGATGCCGCCGGAAAGCCGGTACTTGAAACCATTGGATTTTTGAAACCGAAAGACCTCATTGAATTTGGGAAACAGGCCCTCAACAAACAAACGCTGTAAGAACCATTTAATGGTTAATTAGAGAGTTAATTTAAGAATTAGTTGCAAAGCTATTTATAAAAATGTAACCCATGTTGTGTTAAAGAATTAACCATTAACCATTAGATTACGCTTCCACTCCTAACCACAAAGCGCCGCCAATGCTGCTTCTGGATGCCCCGGTAACAGAAGATAAAACATTGTATTCTTCCCGCCAGCGAAGCACTCCAATTAATGCCATGATAAGGGCTTCTTTATAATTAATAAGGCTTTTTTCAGGAACTATAGTTTCAATCATCAATTCCTGAAATACTTCACGTAAACGATTTACTAAAAATGAATTTAAAGCACCTCCTCCTGTTACCAGTAAACGGTGGCCTGTAACTAATACTTGTTGAAGTTCTTTATTCCGCAGTATCAATGAAATTGAATTCTTTAATTGAATAGAAATGTGTTCAACGTATGTTCGCAATGCGTCGTTAGTAGAAAGAGAATACTTTTCAACCAATGGAAATACCACATCAATCCCGAAATCATTTGCTAATGATTTCGGGTATGCTTTACTGTAATACTCAAAGCCATCAAGCGCTTTTAATAACGATTCATCCACCTTACCTGCAGCGGCCAAAGCTCCTTTATCATCATATTTCTTTCCTTCTTTTGCAACAATCATATTCAATATCTTATTAGCGGCGCAAACATCAAAAGCGATATAATCATTGCCAATTTTAGCGGAGATATTAGCTATGCCGCCAAGATTCAGCAATATGTTGTATTCATGCAATAACAGTTTTTCACCAATAGGTACAATGGGTGCACCTTCTCCGCCCAATGCCACATCCATAGCACGAAGATCAGAAACCACTGGCAGTCCCGTCTCTGATGCTATTGCAGCACCATCCCCTAACTGAGCCGTCATTCTTTTAGCAGGAACATGAAATGTTGTATGGCCATGCGAGGCAATAAGATCTACTTTATGATGCAATGCAAAAGCTTCAATAAAGCGGTTTACCTGTTCACCGGTATAATGTCCATAGGCTGTATGTAATAACAGATACTCTAACGCATTCAAAGAAGTAGCGTGACGCAATTGCTCTATCCATTCCTCCGGATAAGGATAACAATCAGCATTTATTATTTCAAAGCTCCACTTTCCACCGGTTTCCTGGATATGGGCGTAAACAATATCCAATCCATCAAGGGAACTACCGCTCATAAGTCCTATTGCTTTATAAATCATTAGATAGAAATAAAGTGTTAAACTAAAAAGCGAAAATACTCAATGTTAACTTGCAAACAGATACTATAAATGTATATAAACATATCATTCAGTTAGGGTACAAAGACTCTAAGACACAAAGGAGCATGAAAAGTTTTCTTTGTTCCTTTGTTCCTTAAAGTCTTTGTGTTCTATCTACTCATCACTTTAAGATGAATGTTGTATTTTAGATAATAATTTCACACATCAAAAATTTTTTAATGGTTATAAATCTGAGTGAAAAATATTCATTGCTAAGTGAATGGGTAAGTGAACTACGCGATGTACAAATACAATCTGACAGAATGCGCTTTCGCCGTAATTTAGAGCGGATTGGTGAAGTAGCCGCTTATGAAATCAGCAAACAACTGGAGTATATAGAAAAAGAGATTGAAACACCCCTGGGAATCTCAGTCTGCAAAATTTTATCAGCCCAACCGGTACTGGCCACAATTCTTAGAGCCGGACTACCATTGCACCAGGGTTTATTGAATTACTTTGACAAAGCAGACAATGCCTTTATTTCAGCTTATAGGAAACATAACAAAGACGGCACCTTCGATATCAGCCTCGACTATGTTTCCTGTCCGGAACTTGAAAACCGGATTGTGATTGTTTCAGACCCTATGCTGGCAACGGGATCATCACTGGTTAAAACCATTCAGTATCTCAGGGAAGAAGGCCATCCATCCGCGATTCATGTCGTTGTTGCTATAGCTTGTACGGTAGGCATTGAATACGTACATCGCACTGAACCTGGAGTTAAAATATGGTGCGGTTCCATTGATGATGAGCTAACAGCAAAAGGATTTATAGTACCCGGACTTGGAGATGCCGGTGACCTAGCATATGGAACAAAAGTTCAGATTTAATATTAACCTGGTTTTATTATAATAATCCAGTCAATATTTGTATTTTGTGAGTTTCTTGTGAAATAGTATGAAAAAAAGCCTTTTTGTATTTTTGTGCATTGCATTATTCAAGTTGAATTGCGTATCCCAGGATCCGGGTTTCTCTCAGTTTTATGCTTCTCCCTTAACACTTAATCCAGCTCTTACCGGCAAATTTGATGGTATTTACCGCGTTGCAGGAAATTACAGGGATCAATGGCCTGCTATAAGCAAAGCCTTTATTACCTCCACTGTTTCTCTTGATATGAATATCTTAAGAAGTAAATTATCAGAGGGTGATACCTGGGGTGTAGGAATACTGGCTATGAATGACAAAACTGCTAACGGAATTTTAACCAGTAACTATATTTCCCTTTCCACAGCTTATCATAAAGGACTTGATGAAGAAGGATTTCACCAGATAGGAGTAGGCTTCCAGGGAACCTTCGGTGGCAAAAGACTGGACGGAGGAAAATTGAATTTTGAACAGGAACTGGATCAATTTGGTGGGTGGACAAATCCTACCAATGAACCTACTAATAACATGCTTATAACCGTTAACTATTTTGATTTTAATGCAGGGATGCTTTATAATGGTTCTACCAACGGTTACAACAATTTTTACCTCGGGGCTTCCTTTTATCATATTAACCGTCCACAGGAAAGTTTCAATGGCATTTATTACCTCTTGAATCCACGTTTCACTATTCATGGCGGTGGCTATTTTCCTATTGCTGATAATGCAATCCTTCACCTTAGCGCAATTCACAGCCGGCAGGCAGGAGCAACAAATACTGTTATCGGTGGTGCGCTTGCATTAAACGCAAATGGCGACCTGGATAATCCTACCAGTTTATATGTAGGTTCCTGGTTGCGGTTTGGCGATGCTGTTATACCTTACCTGGGATTGGAATTTAATGATTTTCGCCTTGGTTTTACATATGATGTTAATGTGTCCAGTTTAAAAACCGCCTCACAAAGCCGCGGCGGTCTTGAAATTTCTCTTATCTATGTTAAACGTCATGATGAAGGCAGGAAGACGATTGCATGCCCTAAATTTTAAACAGGATTTTGAAGCAGGATTTACAGGATTAATTGGATTTACAGAATTTCTTCGATAATAATAATACGATCACTTTAATCATGTAAATCCTGCTTCAATATTCTGTGAATCCATTTAATTCTGTAAATCCTGCTTCAAAATTCCGTTAATCCAATTAATTCTGTAAATCCTGCTTCAAAATTCCGTTAATCCAATTAATCCTGTAAATCCTGCTTCAAAATCCTGCTCACAAAAGAATTGTCTTTTAGGAAAAATCTATACAATAATTTTGCATCTTCGCCGGCATAATCCACTCCTATTCTTGGAGAAGCAATGATCTGTGATTCTTTTATAATGAAGCCATCATCTGCTATAAATAGCTCATCGCTCATTAGTGAATAGCCTGTATGGATAGTTTGAATACCTAAAGCTTTGGCAACATTTCCCGGGCCCTTACCAACAGTTTTATTGAAGATGGTCTTGTGCATTCTTTCCAGCATTATATCTTTTCCTTCAACCGGTTCAATGCCGCGAATTAAAATCGCATGTGGTATACCGTGACCATTTGTTACTATATTAAACATGTGATGAATGCCATAACATAAGTATACATATGCAAATCCACCTGTGCCAAACATTACTTCAGTGCGGCGTGTTCTTCTGCCTCCAAAAGCATGTGATGCTTTATCAATTATTCCATTATACGCTTCTGTCTCCACAATCCTTCCACTGGTTAATAAACCATTAAAATTTGTTACGAGCAATTTTCCTAATAACTCCCGTGATATCTTTACCACATCTTCACGCTGGTAAAATGCATCAGTCATTTTTTTCATACTAAAAATTTTTCGCAGTGTGTGCACTCAATGTAATAAATTTATGAATTAAAAAATTTAATACCATTTGCTTAAAGAAATTGTTATAGCTATTGAATCATATTTCCGGGCCCACAGGTTCATTAGCAAACATCGTTTATGGAAATGGATTATCCTGCCGGGGATATTATATATGTTGTTGTTTTGTATAGGGATGTATTTCTTTTTTATTTCATCAAATGGTGCTGTTTCTTACTTAAGTCACCTGGTTGGTATTGACCGGTGGTTACAGAAGGAAAAAAATGCTTTCCTTAGTTTTATTTTTGTGATGGGTGAAATTATGGTGAGGCTGATGTTAGTATTCTTTTACTTTTCACTTTTTAAATTTTTATTTTTAATTGTAGGATCACCCCTGTTTGCTTACCTGAGCGAAAAAACGGAAACCATCCTGGAAGGAAAAGAATCTCCATTCAGTTTTGTGCAATTAATTAAAGACATGTTAAGAGGCATCAGGCTGGCGTTGCGTAATACTTTATGGCAAACTGTTTACATGGTATGTATCCTGATCCTTTCTTTTTTTCCATTAGTCGGCTGGATCACTCCCCTTCTTGCTTTATTCATTGAATGTTATTATTACGGATTCTCGATGATGGACTATAGTTGTGAAAGGCATAAGCTATCATCGTCGGAAAGCATAGCATTAATTGCTAAACAAAAGGGCCTTGCCTTTGGCAATGGATTGATATTTTATTTCATGCATATCATTCCTGTTATTGGATGGATACTTGCACCAGCCTATGCCGTAGTGGCCGCGACTTTAAGCTTATATCAACAAAAAAAAGAAGTGTTATGGCCAGCTTAGCAATAGGACAGGTACTACTTATTCCTACATTCCTGGATGAAGAGAACCTGGAGGTATTACCTGCTTACATACTGGATGCTGTAAAAAGTTGCCAGGTATTTTTTGTAGAGAATGAACGCAGTGCGCGAAGGTACCTGAAGCAGCTGTGGAAGGAGATGATAATAGATAATTACGAATGGCACACTATACACAAAGCGGAAGATGAATTGCGGGACAAGTTTAAAAAATTGCTACAGAGAGGCATGACTATCGGTATCCTTAGTGAAGCCGGTTGTCCGGGTGTTGCTGATCCGGGACAATTGCTCGTTGCTGTTGCACAAAACATGGGTGCGGTGGTTAAACCATTAGTAGGGCCCAATTCAATACTATTGGCTTTGATGGCTAGTGGAATGAACGGCCAGCAGTTCAGGTTTAATGGCTATTTACCTATTGATAGTAATGAAAGGATAAAAGCGCTTACAGAAATGGAAGCAGAATCTCTTCGAAATAAGGTTACTCAAATATTTATCGAGACTCCATATCGTAATAATCAGATACTCGATATGATACTTAAAACCTGTATGCCGCTCACACGCCTTTGTGTAGCCGTTGATATTACCGGCAGTTCGGAAGCTATATTAACTAAAACAATCGGCGACTGGAAAAAGAATATACCGGATATCAATAAGCGCCCGGCGATATTCCTGCTATATGCAGGATAATTACTTTATTTCACGCATTGCAAGAATACTGTCTACTATAAAAACAGTATAACCACGCCATGGAAGCGCTCCCCTGTATTCTTTATAATGAAGATCAAAATCTTTTCCGCTGTTAGCCATAAGCCTGTCTGCAACATTCCTGTTCTCTACAGAAAACTCGAACTCATAAGACTGAATGGAACCTGGTTGACGGCTACGGATACCCGATTGTATCAGTTTACCCTCGTACGTTTTAAAAATATTTCCTTTTCTAACCAGGTAATTTAATTGTCCTGATTTAACGCCTTCACCATAAACATTTATATACTTTATGTAGATAAAAACTGCTACTATTACTATTATAAATAAGACTATGCCTCCAAGAAATTTTTTCATGTTTTTTTTTTAAAGTTTTAGAACCCGATTTTAAACCTATAAGGTCTTGATTAAGGAAATTTTAGAAATTACTAATTTAAAGACTTTATAGGTTACCTTAAAACCTACCAGGTGTATTATTTACAACCCGTATTTATCAACCATATAAATTAATGCCGCCATATTAACAGCCCCTAATTCCAGTTCCCGTTTATGAACGTTTTCAAAAACGTCACTTCGGGCATGATGCAAATCAAAATACCGTTGTGAATCAGGACGAAACTCTGAAACAGGAACACCTGATTTTTGATTTAACGGTGAAACATCTGCACCTCCGCCTCCATTACCAAAAAAGTAAACACCATAAGTTAAAAACAACGGTAGCCATGCCCTGATTTTTGTTAGCTGCCATGAAGGCATGGTGAAATCAAAACCTCTTGGTGTAAATCCGCCATTATCACTTTCCAATGCAAAAATATGTTTCTCGTTTTTTGCTATAGCTTCTTCAGCATATTTAGTGCCACCGCGTAAACCATTTTCTTCATTTGCAAATAACACTACGCGTATAGTATGTTTGGGTTTATAACCTATTGCTTTAAGTGCCCTTAATACCTCAAGGGAATGTACGCAGCCAGCTCCATCATCATTTGCACCTTCAGCCGGATCCCATGAATCCAAATGTCCACCCACTGTAATAAATTCATTTGGAAATTCTGATCCGGTTAATTCACCTATTATATTATGGCCGGTTGTATCAGGCAGGAAATGAGCCATGGTTTTAAGGTAAGCATCTGTTTTTTGTCCTGAAGATAATATGCCGGTTAAATTATCTGCATCTTTTAATCCTATTGCGGCGCCGGGAATTTTGGGTAAGCTGGTATCATATGCGAGAGCCCCGGTATGTGGATTATTATCCACCGATTCAGAAAGAGATCTTATCAAAACAGCCACTGCTCCATATTCAGCAGCCCTGCTTGCACCGGATCTTCTGGAAATACCTGATTCTCCGTATGCTCTTCCTGTTTCTATGTACCGTGGGTTAAAAGGAATATTGTAAAAAACTATCTTTCCTTTTATTTCATCCTTACGTTTTTCCAATTCATTGAAATCTTGAATTAAGATTACCGGTGCTTTTATTCCATTGCTGCCTGTACCAATTGAATTGCCTATGGCCAATACATCAAGAACAATTTTTACCTGCTTTCCTTTTGCATCATTGTACATTATCCATGCTTCATCTTTTCCACCCCTAACCCAATGTGGCACTTTACATTCCTGCATGTATACCTTATCAGCGCCCATTGCTTTAAGTGTCTTTACACCCCAATCCTCTGCTTTATACATTCCTGTTGAGCCTGCTAACCGGGCACCCACGGTTTTGCATAGCACACGTAAATTTTCGTATGCCTTACCATTAACCAGTATCTCATCCGCTATCTTACGTATAAAGGTTGAATCTTCTACCTGCGCAAAACACCTACCACTAATCATCAATAAAAAAAAGATTAAAACCCTGTTCATGTTATTTTTTTTAAAGATAGTTAAACATTCTTAGGATAAAAGTAGTTGTACAGCTTTCTGGTATGAGGTATCAGGTATGAGGTTTGAGGTTTGAGGTATGAGGTTGAAAACCCAATTGGGGTGAAATGATTATAGTAGATTACGAACTAAAAAACGAGACCCCGGAAATGGTGGCATTATTAACAGCCAGGAGGGCTCTATGCCACCCTTTCTGGGTTTGCGTTTCATTGTAATAGTTTAATACTATAATCGTGTCACCCCAATCGAGTTTTCAACCTCATACCTCAAACCTCATACCTGATACCTAAAGCCTTAATTACTATATCTTCGATGTTCAACCAACCCTTAAATTCAACATTAATTAAAGACTTATGAAAATTGGAATTGTTTGTTATCCCACTTTCGGGGGAAGTGGAGTGTTGGCTACTGAATTAGGAAAGGCACTTGCTACAAAAGGGCACCAGGTTCATTTTATTACATACCAGCAACCTGTTCGTTTAAATAGTTTTAATGCGAATATCTTTTACCATGAGGTACGGGTACCGACTTACCCCTTGTTTGATTATCCTCCTTATGAAACTGCCCTTGCAAGCACAATGGTAGATGTTATCGCAAATAATAACCTTGATCTGTTGCATGTACATTATGCAATTCCACATGCTTCCGCCGCATATATGGCAAAAAGAATACTGGAAAAAAGCGGTAAGCATATTCCGGTGATTACCACCCTGCATGGAACTGATATTACACTGGTGGGTAAAGACAAAACCTATGCGCCGGTAGTAACATTCTCTATTAATGAAAGCGATGCTATTACCGCGGTATCTTATAACCTTCGCGATGAAACCTATCATTCATTCAAAATAGAAAAAGAGATTCAAGTAATCCACAACTTTGTGGATGTGGAGCGTTTTCAAAAAAAGCCAATTGATGCATTCAGACGTGTGATAGCACCTGACGGTGAGTTTATTTTATTGCATGCTTCTAACTTCAGGAAAATAAAAAGAGTGGAAGATGTTGTCCGCATTTTTGCAGGAATAAATAAGCAGATGCCCAGTAAGCTGCTGTTTGTAGGAGATGGCCCTGAAAGGTCCTCCGCTGAAAGCCTGGCCCGGGAACTTGGATTATACAATGATACCCGTTTTGTAGGCAAGCAGGAACAAATGGAAGAAATACTCGCCATTGCAGATATGTTCCTGCTTACTTCTGAATATGAAAGTTTTGGTCTGGCGGCATTGGAAGCTATGGCTGCAGGAGTTCCTGTAATCAGTACTAATGGTGGAGGTCTTCCTGAGATTAATGTACCGGGCGTTACAGGTTATCTTAGTAATGTAGGAGATGTGCAGGATATGACCTCTCATGCACTGGATATCCTGAGAGATGAAGAAACGCTAAAACAATTTAAAATAAATGCGTTGCAGCATGCCCGTAAGTTTGACATTAATACGATCGTTCCTCAATATGAAGCGTTGTATAATAGGTTCTTATAATTGTTAATGGTTAATGATTAATTATTAACGGACAAATTCATGAGTTCATAGTTTTTTACTAGCAAGCTCTTACCGTTAATCGTTAACCATTAATAATTACTTCCTCAGCCACAGTTCTGGATTAACATTGTTCTTTTCATTTGAGATCAGGAATTCAAGGTCACCATCACCATCTCCCTTATCGGCTACATGCCCTATCACCTGGCCTCTTTTTACCTGCTGGCCTTTGGAAACGGAAGCGGAAGATAAATTACTATAAGTGGTAAAGTACTTTCCATGCTTGATAATCACACCCTGCACCTCGCCAATATTCATTACAGAACGAATCTCTCCATCAAATACAGCCATAACTGCTTTACCGGCATCTGTTTCGATTGTTATCCCCTGATTGTCGTATGTTATCTTCTCTAAACCTTCCACTCTTTGAATTCCAAAATGCATGGAAATTTTACCTTTATCAATAGGCCAGGGAAGGCTGCCCCGATTTTTTTCAAAATCAGCGGACAATGCTCTTGATTCCGGATCGGCATCAAAAGGACTTAACATTTTAGCAACCTTCGCTTCATGTTTTACTTCCGACTCGGCTGCTGAGGTAGCTGCTTTAGATGAAATGGCCGGCTTATTCTTATTGGCATTGGCAAGATCTTCCGCCTGTTTCTTTTTGGCAGCAGTCGCGGCTTCTTTCATAGCAGCTTCCCGGGCACGGCGGATAGCAGTGGTTATTGCTGCCGCAAGCTTCTGATCCTGCTTGCGCTTAGCGGCAATTTCCGCCATTAATTCTTTCTCTCTTAGTTTTAATTTGGATATTACCCCATCCTTCTCTTTCTTTTCAACTTCCAGCACTTGTCTTTGTTTGTTCTCTTCAACCAATACCACAGACTTCTTTGCTTTATTTTGATTCAGCCCGTTGATCTTTTGTTCAAGGAGTACCTGGGTATTCTTGATATTAGAAACCTGTTGTTCGCGGTAATTCCGGTATGAATGCAGGTATGTTACCCGTTTCAATGCATCATTAAAGTTGCTGGAAGAAAAAATAAAATTTAAAAAATCATAGTTGCTTCTGTTCTTATAAGCATACAGCACACTTTTTTCATACTGCATCTTTAGCGTATCCAGTTCTTTTTTAAGTTTAGTAATATCCTTATTTGAATTATTGATGTCACCCTGGATAAGGTCTATCTGCTGATTAATATTATCAATTTCCGACTGGCGCAAAAGAAGCCGTTTTTGAATGAGTGATAATTGCCCTAATGTTTCTTTCTTATTTTTTTTTGTTTCATTTAAGGAGGCTTTTACGTCATCGATCTCTTTTTGAATTGCCGCCCGTTGTTTTTCAAGATCCGACTTGGTAGCCTGTCCGAATACACCTATTCCTGCTACTAGAAAAGTTGCAAGGAAAAAAATAAATCTTGTCATCATAAAAATTTTAAATGAACCAATGCCCGCCTGAGATAATGGCTATTTTATTTTCTATTTAATCGTAAAGAAAATTATTGCTTTCATAAGTAAAAGCAAACAAAATTAATAAAGGGTATTAAATTTTTTCAAAGGCAATATTTTACAAATGATTGCGATTAATTTATAACGTCTAATTACGTTTATAATTCTTTGGAATGCTAAAAGGATAGCTTAAGGTTTCGTTAAAGCTGTATTGTTTGAAGTTCATATCAATATCAAGCTTTGATTTTTCTGCAACGGTTATTTTACGTCCGGTTGAAAACTGCATCCCGTTCTTATTTTCATAATCTGTATAGGTAAGGTCACAGGTCCGGTTACGGGCGATATCAATATCGTCCAGTTTACTATGCTCTAATGTAAAGTCATTATTGCTGAGTGTCATAAGGTGCTTAAAGAATTTACCAGTGCTTAGTAACGTTACAGAAGATTCATTCTTTTTAAAGGAAACTATATTACTGTCAAGATATATAGGATTACCCACGATAAGATCCTGAACTGTTGAAAAATCAAAAGGCAATTGTGTAAGTTCCTGCAGGTAGCTGAGTGAGCGAAACTGTACCTGCTTATCTTTTTTGTTCAGAACTATTACACTATCATGTGTTATTAAAACCCTGAATGCTTCGTAACTAAAAACGGTGGCATTTATAGAAAGCCATATAACACTATCTTTTTGCATCCTTACGAATACCGTAAGATCAGGTCCCTTACCATCTTTACCGGTATAATCAACTTTTATTTTTGCAGAAAAAGTATTAAAATTAATCCTGCTGCTTTTTACCTTATTAAAAACTTCCTGTACAAATTTTATTGAATCTGCTTTTGAATCATTTACTATTACTGTGTGCGTTGTGTCTTTTCGGGAGATTGCTGTCTGAAGCTTTTTAGTAGGCCGGCAACTAAAAGCAAATATCAGCATTACCAATCCCAGTAAAAGAAATATATACTTCATAATTTTTTATTTTCCTGTATGACCAAACCCACCATCATTACGTATTGTGGCGGCAACTTCTTTAACCGGTTCCCATTGTATCATTTCAACGGTATGAATAACCATTTGCGCAATCCGGTCACCAGGTTGTATGATATGATCCTGGTCAGACAGGTTCACCAGGATCACTTTTATTTCACCGCGATAATCAGAATCAATAGTACCGGGCGAATTAAGGCAGGTTATTCCATGTTTAATTGCCAGTCCGCTTCTTGGCCTTACCTGCGCCTCATAACCAGCAGGCAGTTCAATAAACAAACCTGTTGGTACCAGTAATCTTTGTAACGGGCTTAGTTTTAGTGGCTCCATAATGTTGGCCATAATGTCCATGCCTGCTGAACCCTCTGTAGCATATTGAGGAAGAGGATTTGGAGATTGATTGATTATCCTGATCTTTGTTAGAGACATGGCGCGAAATTAATGATTAAAGATTAATGATTAATGGTTAATGATTAACGGATAGTGGTTAAATTTTAGTGATTAAATAAAAGCATCTTTCCGTTAACAATTAATCATTAACCATTACTCTTCAACAGTACACTTGCATAAGCCGAAAGGCCTTCCTTCCTTCCAACAAAACCCATTGTTTCTGCTGTGGTTGCTTTTATTGAAACATCTTCTATGGATATTTCCAGTATTTCTGCAATTACCTTTCTCATATCCATATTGTAATTTTTAATTTTGGGAGCTTCCAGGCAAATAGTAGCATCAATGTTAACAACACCATAGTTTTTTTCACGTACCAGTTCAAAAGTTCTTTTCAATAAAATTTTACTGTCGATATCCTTAAATTCATCGGAGGTGTCGGGAAAGTGCATTCCTATATCTCCTAATGCCAGCGCTCCCAATAAACCATCACAAATGGCATGTAATAAAACATCAGCATCACTGTGCCCGAGGCTTCCTTTGGTATGTGGGATTTTTACACCTCCAAGCCACAAATCCCTGCCTTCCACCAACTGATGAAAATCTATTCCGAATCCAATCCTGTAACACATGTTTGCTGAAATGATTAAGGTTAAAGTTAGGGGAAATCAGCAAGACCGGCCAACAGCTGTCAGCGATCAGCTATCAACTGCCAGTAAGAATATTTACTGATTTCCTGACTGCTGATAGTTGATGGATGAGACTGATAGTTAAAAAAAAGCGCTCCCATAAAGGGAACGCCAGGATGTATAGATAGTATAACTATAATTATTGAGTGCCGCTATTGTTTTCTCCATTGAAGTCAAAAACCAATCCAAAACGCAGGGTATTAGATAGTGGATTTTGTTGGATACCATTACCGGAAGGAATGATATAAGAAAAGTTCAATCCAAAAACATTGTATTTAAGTCCGAAACCCAGGGTAAAGTATTTTCTGTTTCCCTTAGATTTGTCTTCATAAAAGTAACCTGCACGCAATGCAAACTGATTATTATACCAGTATTCAGCTCCTGCAGACAGTTGAAACTCTTTAAGTTCTTCACTAATTCCGCCAGGCGCATCACCAAAAGAGCTAAACCAGCTGCTCACTACTGGTTTATCACGGTATTTTGCAATGTTAGCTGTGTTTTGAACATCATCAGTTGTTAATAATGGTGGCGTAGGAACCAGTAATTTATGTACGTCTAATGCAAAAGTTATCTTGTTATTTTCATCGTATGCTTTAGTATAAGCGGCACCCAGCCCAAGGTCTGCAGGAATATAATCTTTTTGTTTGGCGTCGGTAGTATAACCAATTTTAGTACCCAGGTTTGACACAACGCCTCCAAAACTCCAACCGCTGCCATCTTCATGAGGGTTGGTATAATAAAGACTAACATCTGCTGCTACGGAACTTCCTGGTTTATAAGTGGTGCCGGAAAAATCACCGTTAGCCAGGCTGGAGTTAATATATCTTAAAGCAATGCCTAATCCAACTTTTTCTGACAGTTTTCGTGTGTAGCCTCCATCAATGGAAAATTCTCTTGGATGATATCCTCTTATATCTTCACCCCTTTCATTGGTAAACTGGATATTACCCAGGCTGAAATAACGAAGTGAACCGGATATAGCCTCCTGTTCATTTAGTTTATAATACCCTGCCATTGAAGCCAAGTATACATCATTCAATCCTAATTTTTTTAACCATGGAGTATACGTTAAGCTTAATGCGGCTTTGCTGGTATTAAAAGGAGTTTTAGCCAGGTTCCAGAAACCTGAATTGGCATCGGGAAGGGTAGCAATTCCTACTTCACCCATTCCTCCTGCACGGGCATCAGGAGAAATCCTTAAAAATGGCACTGCAGTGGTTACTACATTAATTTGCTGAGCTTTTACTGCTATCAAAACCGTTAGTAGCAATAAAATCGAAAAAAATCTAAAGGTCAATTGTCGCATCTGTGTATGTTTTGTATTTAAAGGTCGTCACCACGAAAGGCGGTGTAATTTCTGAAGTAAAAACCAGATTAGCATCAATAATGCCAAAATCCAATGCTATCTGGCAGATTCATAAAGGTATCATATTAAACAAATAAGTCCTAAGTGCTTAACGGGAATAAAAGATATATAATTGATTATAGTACTACGATTTTACCCGCTTTTTCAACCATAGTACCATCGCTGCTGGTGACCCTTAGCCGGTAAATATATATTCCACTCAGGATAGGAGAACCAGCATCGCTATTACTATTCCATTCGATGTCACTTGAACGATTTGCCCCTGTATTTATTGTACGTTTAATGGATTTTATAAGCCTGCCCGAAGTTGTAAAAATATCAATCAACACATTAACATGCTGGTTATCCAGGTCATGTTCAAAACGAAAAGTGGTTTTAGAATTAAAAGGATTGGGAAAATTAAAAACCCGATAGACTGAAAAAGATTTGTTTCTGACCACCGTGAATGTCATAGAAACTCCATTAGAATTATTAACCGCATCCCATGCTTTTATTTTTAAGGTATGAATACCTTCTTCAGGAACAGGTAAAGAAAATTTTATTGTCCCTGACTGGTAACTGTTTAAAACAGGTTCAAAAAAATCGTTTAGTTTAAAAGATTTTTTAGGATCCTCATCTATCACAACAGTAATGTCGTGACCAATGCCGGTACCCAAAATATTGATACCGGAACTGTCACTAAGCTTTAAAAGTAAAACAGGATTCGGGCCGGTAGTGCCTCCATTGATAAACTTTTCGTCATTGAGAAAAGCATTTATCACAGGCCCCTGAGTATCAGCAATTGTATCCTGAGAGCCACCTATAATAAAACCGGTAAAGCTTCCATTAGCATCAACCTCACCATTATCAGCATAATAACTGATTTTACCATTGCCAAATCTGTAATCAATATCTTTAGGAACAATAAAACTAAAAGAGAAATTTCCGTTTTTAACATCAGTTTTGCCTTTAAAAACGATGTTTTCCTGTATTTCGAAATTCTCTTTCAGGCTTTCCGGATCGTTACCAAGAGTGGTAGCTGTTTGAGCTTTATCGTAAACAGCTATATAAACAGCTCCGTTAAAATCTTTCAAAACATTTCCATTATTATCTACCACAGATCCGGCGATGGAGTACTGTTTTAAAGCTTTTAAAGTGTCAGGTTTTGCTGATACAGCAATATTATTAACAGAATTTGTCTGTATCCGGTTCCGTGGAAATGCAATGGTTACAGCAGGATCGCCCAGCAAAGTAAATTTAAGATTATTGATAACATCTCCCCCGGATTGATATGTTATATTCTTTGCTTTCTTTATAGCATCTCCCAGGCTAAGATAACTACCATCAGTATTTTGAGTAAGCAATGTCTGTATGTAATTACGATTCATAATCCGGTTACTAAAAGCAAATACCAGCCTGGTAGTAGTCATTAACGCAATAGCGCCGGTTTTAGGTCTCAGCAATATATTTTCTCCTATAGAATTAATAGTGAAATTATCATAGGGAGCAAAATCACATGTTGCCGTTATAAATAGTGGAAGCTTATCAGGATTATTCCAGGAGTTAACAATGTCCTGATCCAATATCACTTCTTCTGCCAGCCTTCTGAAACCTCCATGTCCGTTATAATTCCAGATCAATGTTCCGTTTTGAATCTGGTTGTTTATTACCTGGTTAACTACCGGATAACGGCTACCAGAGGAATTGCTTTCCTGCTGGTAAGCATCCAGGTAAACTTTATGCTGATCAAAAATCGGGTTGGCATTAGTGGCGGTAGCTGCGATAATTTCAGCATCATCAAAATGCAGGTTATAATCTTCATCATCGGCGATAAAATTCAGCTGATTTCTCCAGGGCCCTAAACTTTTCGGACTGTTATAACTAATAACCTTATCAACATACGACCTGGCTTCATCCAGCGTTTTAGCAGGAATTCGTCCGATTCCTATATCCAGCAGATTACCTGATGCTGCATTGATATCTTCATTATCATCAAGAAAGCCGAAATAATCATCCGAAGTGAAACTGGCAAGTGGATCTAAGGAATTCCGGCTTTCAAAAGCAGGAACGTAATTGGTGTTGTTGAGTGAGTGGTCTTTATAATCAAATGAAGCATCTCCGAACAATAAAAGGTATTTCGGTCGTTTGGTGGTATCAGTTCCTGCCTTGTCGTAATACATTTTTACAAAGTCACGAATAGCAGTCGGGTCAGCAGAACCTGAGGCAAATTCATTATACACCTGACTTGCAGTTACTACAACTACTTTCATCTTGTCTTTTTGGATATGATAGTCTGCTAATCTCCGGGCCTCTTGTATAACCGAAGGATAAGCAACAATTAATAAATCTGCAAGTGGGGCAGCATGCAAATCCTGATTCTCCACTTTGCCTGAGGGAACAGGCAATAAGAAACCCATGGGATTAAAAGCAATGTATTCATGGAGGGAATTGCAATCATTCACAAATCTTAACAAAGTTCCTTCATAGGCAGGTTTCATTTGAAAAGCGCTAACAGGATCGGTAATATCCCAGACCTGCGTTCCGGCAACAGCTGCCTTCACATTAAATTCACCTATGTTGCCGGCGCCTACACTGTTCCAGTCGCGAAACAATAACTGATCAGTACCGGCAAGACTGATAGTTCTTCTAGAAAACAATTCAAACCAATTTAACCATCCCTGGGCTCCTTCACCTGATGACTCATAATTATAAGATATGGATAACGTTGATGAGGGAGTAAAGAATCCGCTGCCTTGTGAATTTACGGCAAATATGTCCTGATTACCGGAACCAACACCTGAAATATCGTGTGCTATAACCTGAGTATTATTTATGTTTACCAAAAAACGACTGTCTTTATTAATGGAACGGGCTATGCAGTTGGATACAATAATGCCTGGTTCCTGGAGGTGTAAATTGCCGTAGGGAACCGTAAAGGTCCGTGTCACTAATTTGCCTGGGGATTTTGTAAATTCTTCACCATACCACTCTTTACCACTGTTTAAAAAATTTATGGTATCAAGTTCATGGAAATATCGATCATTAAACGAAGTAATTTTCAGGGATGCCGGTAAAGTATTATTAATGGCTGTAATTCTTTTGCCTGTTTCTCCGATGGTAATAAAGTAAAAAGATTGATCGCTGAACAGATTCTTTTGGTGTGTAAACCTTTGATTAGAAGAGTCCTTCAACCATTTATCAGGTCCTGAAGCGTAAAATAGAAAATAATCAGAACCATTAAAGATGCCATCCCCTCCATCATTCATCTGAATAGCATTTTCCTGTAAATCGTCGGCGACAGTACCCGAACAATTTTCAGGAAGCATTTGTCCGCTGTTTCCAAAAAGCCTGATGGAAGCGGAAGATACATTGCTGATGTTCATTCCCAGGGAGTTAAGGAATGTAAGGTCAATTTTATAAACTCCAGGCTCTTTCGTGGCAATTTTGAACCAGTTACCTGTTGCAAGCACAGACGATATTTTATAATGCCGCTGGCTAAACCCAGTAATGACAAGTAAAAAAGAAAAAAATATAAAACAAAATCGCAGCATAAACATTGTTCGGTTCAAAAATAGAATAAGCTCCCGGATTGCCAATAGAAAACAAAAAGTTAAATAGCATTTACAAAGCAGCTTTTGCAATTATATAACTTATTCCCTGATAAGTAATATATGTGAAAGTGCCTATCTTCGTTAACAATTATTTATAATACGTGTTAAACAATATTTACACTTATATCTCGTTATATTATTCTAAAAAACCGGCTCAAATGGCATATAAAATGAACTGGAAAACTGTATTAGTTTTAGCACTGTGTATTTCAACAGTATCCTCCTGTAAAGTATTTAACAAAAAGAAAGAACGTTCTGATGCAACAGGATGGAACTACAATGATAAGAACCAGGGAGGTTACCAGGTTGCCCGTGAAAAAGAACAAAGAACAGGCCCCGGGTTGGTATTTGTTCAGGGTGGAACTTTTACCATGGGTGCAACGCAGGAGGATGTTATGAGTGATTGGAATAATATTCCACGCCGGGTTACTGTTAACTCTTTTTATATTGATAAATCTGAAGTTGCGAATATTCATTATCGTGAGTATATGTACTGGTTAAATACCGTATTTGATGGAGATGAGTACCAGAATGTTCGTGATGCAGCACTACCTGATACCCTAGTATGGAGAAGTGAATTGGCAGACAACGAACCTATGGTTGAATATTATTTCCGCCATCCTTCTTATAACTATTATCCTGTTGTAGGCGTAACCTGGAAACAGGCTAATGATTTTTGCATTTGGAGAACTGATCGTGTAAATGAACTGGAGCTTATTAAAAAAGGGTTGGTTAATGATAAATCATTAAAAAATATTACTGGTCTTGGAGCAGAGCATTTTGAGACTAAATCTTACCTCTTGGGAGAATTTAGTCCAACTCCCGGTAAGGCAGCCCGTTCAAAAAATAATCCATTGAAGAATCCAAATGGCACTCCAAGAAGTCAGGTAACTTTTGAAGATGGCATCCTTTTCCCGAACTACCGTCTGCCTACAGAAGCAGAATGGGAATATGCAGCATTGGGTTTAGTAAATCAAAATCCACAGCCAAGCAAAAAAGAAGGTGCACGCGGTGAAGAGCTTATTACTAATAAACAGGTTTATTCATGGGGACAGAATGTAAATGGCTTGCGTGATTCGAGGAAGGGAAGCTGGCAGGGAACTTTCCTGGCTAACTTCAAACGTGGCGCCGGTGATAATATGGGAGTTTCAGGTGGTTTGAATGACAGGGCAGTTTACACATCACCTGTAGGTACATTTTTCCCAAATGGTTTTGGTTTATATAACATGTCAGGTAATGTTAATGAGTGGGTAGGGGATGTTTACCGTCCGCTATCACCTGTTGATGTGGATGATGTGGCTCCTTTCCGTGGTAATAAGTTTACAGTGGTAGATCGTTCTACAGGTAAAGCTGAACTGGACAGTTTAGGAAGAGTTAAAATGAGAGATGTTACCGATGAGGAAAGTAAGAATCGCAGAAACTATCAAAAAGGTAATGTGATCAACTATCTTGATGGTGATTCTTCTTTACAAGGTGTTAGCTATGGTTATGGTGTTACAACCCTGATAAGTGATCATTCAAGGGTTATTAAAGGAGGCAGCTGGAACGACAGGGCTTACTGGCTTAGTCCGGGAACACGCCGCTTTATGGAGGAAGACGTATCCAGTAGTACTGTAGGTTTCCGTTGTGCGATGCCACGTGTTGGTAGTCCTGAAGGAAATGGCAGAAAGACGGGGATTAACTATAAAGCGAGGAGACAGAATTCGAGAAAGCAATAGTTGAATTTATAAATTATTTAAGGCCATCCTTAGGGGTGGCCTTTTTTTTAAATAGCTACAAACAGCAAAAAGGATTTTTCTACTTTTGAAACATGAATATAGAGCAACTGTATGATCTGTTTCTTGCATATCCATCCGTAAAAACAGATACGCGCAAATTAGCAGCCGGTGATCTTTTCTTCGCGTTAAAAGGACCTACTTTCAATGGTAATGCTTTTGCACAAAAAGCTATCAGCGATGGCGCATCTTATGCAATCATAGATGAACCGGAATATGCTTTATCTGAAAAAACAATTCTTGTAAAAGATGTGCTTACAACATTGCAGGAATTAGCAAAGTTCCATAGGATGACTTTCAACATTCCCTTTGTAGCTATTACTGGAAGTAACGGCAAAACCACTACAAAAGAATTAATTCATGCAGTGCTATCAAGCAGTTTTAAGACTTATACAACCGAAGGAAATATGAATAATCATATTGGCATTCCCCTTACTTTGCTAAGCGTAAAGAAAGATGCTGAGATAGCTGTAATAGAAATGGGTGCCAATCATCTTAAAGAAATTGAAAGTTATTGCAAGTATGCACTTCCAACACATGGTATCATTACCAATTGCGGTAAAGCGCATCTTGAAGGCTTTGGAAGTGTTGAAGGTGTTAAAAAAGCAAAGGGAGAATTGTTTGATTTCCTTAGGGATCACCAGGGAACTGCATTTGTAATGTGGGATTATGATTACCTGAGAGAAATGAGTAAAGGCATTTATGACATTAAAAAATACGGAAGTGCCGATGGAGATATCATTGGATTTGTTAAGCAAAGCGATCCTTACCTGGAATTAGGGATTAATAAAGGTGCTGATATAAAAAGCATACTAACACAGCTTGTTGGGTCTTATAATTTTCCTAATATTTTAGCAGCTCTTACTATTGGTAAATATTTTAATGTAGCCGATAAGGCAATCAAGGATTCTATAGAAGCTTATGTTCCTTCAAATAGCAGGTCACAATTGATTAATAAAGATTCTAACAAGATTATACTGGATGCATATAACGCAAACCCAAGCAGTATGAAATCTGCCATTGAAAACTTTATGCAGATGCAGGGAAGTGAAAAAATATTAATATTAGGGGCGATGGCTGAGTTGGGCAGCGAAAGTGTTGCGGAGCATCAGTCGATCATTGAGTTAATCGGCAAATATCCCTGGAAAAATGTTGTGTTAGTTGGAGGAGATTTTTTAAAGGTTCCTCATTCATACACTTCGTTTAGCAATGCTGCTGAAGCTGTAAAATGGTATCACCGACAACATTTCACAAATAGCCAGGTGCTTATAAAAGGATCAAGAAGTACGCAAATGGAAAAGATACTGGAATAGCAAATGGCTATCAGCTGTCAGCCGTCAGCTATCAGGAGGAATCTTTATGTGCATGATTTACTGATAGCTGAAAGTAATTGATTCGACATTTATTATAGACGGTTAGTGACCTTACTTTCTAAGAAGGGGCCACGGAGGCACGGAGGCATGGAGGTATTTTTAAACAGATCAAAAATACTTGGTGTCGTCTTGTGCCGTGGTTCAATTCCCGCCAAGCAATTCCCATCAATAATCCAATACTCTAATTATTTCTTTTATTCTAACTTTACATTAAAAGAATGAAGCATGTCTGACAAAAAAAAGAACCCGGGTTATTTGTTAAGCGTATTAACCAATATTTGCCCCCGATGCCGTGAGGGACACCTGTTTATGTTTTCCAATCCTTATAACCTACGTACTGTTACAAAGATGAACGATAGATGCCCGGTATGCGGACAACCAACTGAACTTGAAGTTGGATTCTACTATGGAACCAGCTATGTAAGTTATGTTTTAGCAATCGTTCTAATCGTTATATCTTTTATAGCATGGTGGCTTGTTATAGGGTTTTCTTTTGAAGACAACCGCTTTTTCTGGTGGATGGGTTTCGCTTGTGTTTTGTTGATCGGAATGCAACCGGTTTTAATGCGGCTATCCAGAACTTTATGGCTTTCATGGTTTGTAAAGTATGATCCTGACTGGAAGGAACACGCCATTAAAAAAGACACACTGGAGAGAATTGTCCCCGAGCAAATGGGAAACTGGTAATACTTATAACTGTTTAAATATAGTCCCTTCTTTATTCACGATATAGTATCAATGAACTTTACTCAACGTTTAAAACGTACCATAAATTTTAAGTTCAGCTTTTTAAAACGTTCTTTCGGCAATGACAGCTTTCGGTTACTGGATGTAGGTGCCGGTAATCATTCTGCTTCACGTATTCATAAGATCTTTCCCTCTTGTTTGTATTATGGATTGGACATGAATAAGTCATATAATAATAGTGAAGAAGATTTTAAGGTGATGCAAGATTTTTACGAACTTGATTTAACTAAACTAGACTATTCAATAATTCCGGATAAGTTTTATGATGGTATATGGATGGCGCATGTTATAGAGCATTTACATAATGGTGATGAAGTAGTTAGCAAACTGCTGGAGAAATTAAAACCAGGTGGTTATTTTTATATTGAATATCCGGGAAAGAAAAGTACAGCACTTCCGTCCATGCATGGTTCCTTAAATTTTTATGATGATAAATCGCATGTGCGTATTTATTCTGTAAAAGAGTTATCTGAAATTTTCAAGCGCAACAATTGTTCTGTCTTAACAAGCGGCACACGTCGTAACTGGTATTATATTGCAGGCATGCCGGTGAAGATAATCGCATCCTTCATTAAAAGAAAAAAGCTGCAGGGAAATATTTTCTGGGATCTTTTGGGCTTTGCTGAATTTTTGTATGTTAAGAAGAATAATATTTAAGCACATGAATTATAACTAAACTTAATAGAAGATTTGGATTACAATAGTTGGTTGTCTAAATTTGTTTGTAATAGTGTAAATATCTGTTACAAGATATAATTTCAATTTGCTCAAAAGCATTAAACATACTTTGGAGCATTGTTTTGCTGATCTTTTAAGTAATAAATTGAAAATTTTCTTCCTTTAAAACTTTTCTCATGTCTGAAGTTCTCCATCTCATTATAAAAAAAGACTATGCCGCTTCTCTTATTCAACATTTGCAAAAAGAAAATGCGATTGAAATTATTGAAGATGAAGTTGATCAAATACCGGAATGGCAAAAAGAGGCCGTTCGTTCAACACTTGTAGAGGCTCAGCGAAATCCCGAACTTTTGCAACCTTGGGAAGTCATAAAACAAAAGTACAAACATTGATGGGATATGAACTTGTATTATCACAAGATTCTATTAATGATATAGATAAAGCATTTAATTATTATAATGGCATTTCATTAGGCTTAGGATTTGAATTTACAGATACTCTTGATAAGTATTTTAAAAATATTTCCAACCTTCCTACCGCTTCTGCCATTCGCTATGATTTAGTGAGAGTGAAAGCAATCGATACTTTTCCATTTACGATTCACTTCACTATTTCAGAGAAGAATCAAATTATTATACTGCGCATCTTTAATACTCATCAACAACCGTTTTAGTAATTAATTTCATCTATATTTCGCAAATCTATTAATTACCATCTTAATACTTGTCTATGAAATGCTTCTTACCGTATTAAATCAAATATTAAGGAATTCTTGGAACTTGAAATAATTAAGTACGAGGTATATCTTAAAATCAATTTTATACAGAAACTTTAAACCGCATCCGACAGCGAAGTAAAAGTAAAGTCCCTGATCTTCAAGGGCGGCACCAGGGCGCTGCGATAAGATTCTACGTTGATGCTTCTCTCTGTTTTGCCTAATGCTTCCAGATTATTCAGCATGATCACCGGGCTTTCATTAAAACGGAAATTCTTGACCGGAAATTTAATTTCGCCATTTTCAATATAAAAAGTTCCGTCACGTGTAAGTCCGGTAAGCAACAATGTCTGTGCATCTACCATACGGATATACCAAAGCCGGGAAACAAGAATTCCTTTTTCAGTGCTTTTGATAAGGTCTTCTATGGACGCTGTTCCACCTTCCATTATAATATTACCAGGAAAAGGAACCGGTTTCACGTTTTTCTTTTGCGCCCAATATTTAGAGTAAGTAAGATTTTTCACAACACCTTTTTCGATCCAGGGTATTTTTTCCAGTGGCTGGCCATCGCGGCTCCAGGTGGAAGATGGAAGTTCAGGATTGAAAGGATCTGAATAGATCGTTACTTTTTCATCCACTAATTTTTCTCCTAAACGGGTACCACCACCAGGTTTGCTCATAAAGCTCCTGCCTTCATCTGCCTGCCTTGCATCAAATCCAAAGAACATGTTACTCAGCATATAAGTAGCAGCCACAGGTTCCAGTATTACCGTATATTTTCCTGGCTCAATAGCTTTTGCCGCAGCAGAACCATTCGCCTTCATAGCTGCAATTTTGGTAGCGCTTAAAGTATCGAGCTTGGTAACATCATTATAACCTCTTGCGGCATAACCTGAACCAGTACCCGCTTCATTGCGCGTGGTGATGGTAAAGATTACATCCGTATCCTTATTATAAGCGAACAATCCTTTTGAGTTGGCTATTGCATCAAAGCCGGTTGTGTTTTCGAGGTAACCTGCCGCTTCCAGCTTAGCTTCTTTTGCAGCATTGATACTTTTAGCAACAGATTCAGCGCGGGTATCGGGAGTAATAGCTGCGGTAGCCGGTACGTATGTTATAGAGTCCTTAAAAGTCTGGGGGCCGTTCAGGGGCATGTGTTCAGGATTCTCCGGCGCAAGCTGCGCAAGTTCTTCGGCCCTTCTTACTACTTTTTCCAACGACTTATCATCAAATTCATTGATGGTTGCGCTTCCGGTTTTTTTTCCGAAGGTAGAACTAACGGAAAGGCTCAATGTACTGATATCACCTGAAGTTGAAATTGAATTGCGCGCATAACGAATGTTACCCCCCTCTGATCCGCTACAACTTGCTTCACACTCATCCGCTTTTGAAAATGCTATTACTTTTTTTAAAAGCGTCTGAGCTTCATCCTTAGTTAATATTGCCATAATAGATTACTTAAATTTTTCGTGCTGTGTTAATAACGTTTACTCCGTTAAAACGGGTAGTAGCGCTTCCATGAGATACTGCATTTGACTGGCCGGGCTGCCCTTTTCCATCATTAAAAGCACCACCTAAACGGTAATCGCTTTGATCGGCGACAGCTACGCAGGAGTTCCAGAATTCCTGTGTATTTGCCTGGTAAGCCACATCTTTAAGCATACCGGTGATCTTGCCATTCCTTATCTCGTAAAAAGTTTGTCCTCCAAACTGGAAATTATAACGCTGCTGGTCAATTGAAAAAGATCCGTCACCAATTATATAAATGCCCTTTTCAACATTTTTAATCATATCGTCAACACTCAGTTTATTCTTTCCTGGTTGAAGGGATACATTAGGCATACGTTGAAACTGCACATCGTTCCAGCTTTGCGCATAACAGCATCCCTGAGATTCTTTTAAACCAATGATATGCGCCTGGTCGCGGATAGCCTGGAAGTTAACAAGTATGCCGTTTTTTATAATATCCCATTGCTTACATTTCACCCCTTCATCATCATAACCAACAGCTCCTAAAGAACCCGGCTGTAATTTATCAGCAACGATATTTACGTTTTCGCTGCCAAATTTAAAATTTTTAGATTTCCACTTGTCTAATGTGAGGAAGCTGGTGCCTGCATAGTTAGCTTCATAGCCCAACACACGATCCAGTTCTGTAGGATGCGCAACGGATTCATGAATGGTTAGCCATAAATGAGAAGGATCAAGTACCAGGTCATATTTGCCGGGCTCAACAGTTTTAGCAAGTAGTTTTTCTCCCACATCTTTGGTGGCGGCTTTTACATCTTCCAGCATATCGTACCGGTTTTTGTATCGGGTAACGATACCCGTTACTTTATCGGCAGGCATTGCGGACAGGTATTCAAAGCCCATTCCGACAGGAGAGCTCAGCGACTTTCTCGTCTCAAATTTACCAGAAGCTTTATTAATACCGGTTACTGTAAAGGTTGGATATAACCGGTGGATGTCTTGATCTATATAAGACCCATCAGTAGAAGCAAAGTATTTTTGTTCGTTGATAGAAAATATCAATGAATTTACGAAGCTGGCGCCACCGGACATTGCCGCTGCATTAACTGACAGCAACAAGTCGACCTTTTCTTTTACCGGTATTTCAAAAGCGTTTTTAATAATAGGTGTTTTCCAGCTTACCTCTCCATAACCTGCTTGAGGTGCCAGTTGCACAGGTGATGACTGCACTTTGGAATTTGCTTTTGCAACAGCTACCGCTCTCTCAGCCGTTTTAGCAATTTCTTCTTTGGTAACATTGTTAGAAGCTGCAAAGCCCCAGCAACCATTGGCTATCACCCTGATGCCCACGCCATAAGATTCTGCATTAGCGATATTCTGAACACGGGTCTCACGGGTAATCACAGCCTGGTTGAGGTACCTGCCAATACGCACATCTGCATACGTAGCACCCTTAGAACGCGCCGCATTCAATGCAACATCTGCAAGTTGCTTTTTTTCGCCTGTATCCATTCCTTCATTAAGAAGTACCGCAGGATCAACCGGGTTACCAAATGATGACATATCAGGCAGTACCAACGCCCCTAACCCCATTGCTCCCAGTTGAAGAAAGTCTTTCCTTTTCAAAATGTTGCCCTCCTTTAATTTTTTAAGCCTCGCCGGCAATGATAAAAGGCTTTCAGCTATCAGCCGTCAGCTATCAGCATAGTTCTGGATTAAATTTATATGCCAATCGCCAGCTCCACATTAATTTATTAACAGCAGCATGGCTTGTATGTTTAATTATTCTTAGACAGGCATCGCTGAACTTTCATAGACAAATCCTGGACATTTTATAAAACCTTTTATTCCAACAAATACAGGAAACAATTACATTAGCATCAGTCCATAATCTGCACATGAGAACATCTCCTTACTCCTGATAGCTGACAGCTGACAGCTGATAGCTAAAACTTACCTGGCAATCTATTCAATTTATTCAAATATTTATTAAACATCACTGTAATTTTTTTTCCCACCATAGATAACTGCAACTTATAAGAGCAGCCAGAAAAAAATAAATCTTTGGTACAGGCTTCCTGACTTCTTTTTTTAAATTTACCTCCGCTTCATTTATAACAGGATCATTTACATTCACATAATTTTTTGTTTGCCGGTATTTTTCAAATCCGTTCAGGGTTTTCCATTCTGTATTATTATAAACGTACAACCAGTTGTACGATTCTCCTTTTTCCTGGATAGCTTGCCATCCTGTTTCAGCTGGCCAGTAACTTCCTTTCCATTCTGCAGATAGCTGCTTGTTTTGCTCAAAGTAAATATTTGTTCCTATCAGGCTAACTTTTGGAAGAACATGTGTTTCTGATTGAAGGGTTATTTCAACTGGTTCATTAAGTCTTGGAAGAAATGGTTTAATATACCAGTTTTGTTTCTGATAAGACTTAGGTGCCGCCTTCTGTATTATAGACGACCATAAAGAATGATAAGCAGAATCATGGCCCGCAAGTGCCCAGCTAAATGTATTGTTCAATGTTGTTACCAGTAACTTGCCCGAGCCAAGGAGTGTGCTGCTAACATAAATACCCGATGTTTCATCATATAGCAAGGGTTGTGTGCCAGGCTGCTTTTTTATTAAAGCAGGGTTATTGTCAGAAAGTGCCTGCATCCTTTTTACTGATGCCTGCCAATGAAATAACGTCGGCCTGATAGTATCTCCGTTTCTATGATAAACAGGAAAAGGCCTTGCATAAAAAGCACCCGGAGCTGAAAAACTATCTGCTTTAATGATCAGACCCAGACCTCCTTGTTCAACACCTGACCGGATTGCGGCTAACCCTTGTGCACTGATAGAAGCAAGCTCATCTGCATCACTTATAAGAACATCAAATTTATCAAGCAGCGAATAAGTAATATGATCTAATGAAATTTCTTTGTTGTTCAAATAATCTTTCCGGTATTTGTTCCTGCTTATAGTTGTACGACTGGCAATTTGATACCCGTTATTAAATAGCCAGTTTTTTAAATACTTATTTTCAAAATCTGGACTGGAAGCGAGAATAAGTATTTTTAATGGTTTGACTGAATCTATTTCATAAGGAATTTTATCCGTTTCCATAGTATCATTCCCCGATAATGCAATTATTGAATAAATATTTCTTCCAGTATTCTTCGGTACAGCACTTAATTGAAATGGTTGGTGTTTACCGGCAGGAATAATTATAGAGTCAAGATTTGTATGCAATCCATTCAATAAAAGTTTTATAGATGCCGAACCGGTATTATTAAAGCTTCCCTGTATCAGTAAGGGTTCTCCCTTTTTAATTTTTCGTTCCCAGTTAATAGAGCTGACTCCTAAGGGTAATGAAGATGGATAAAATATTAAAGTTCGGCCATTCAGCTTTTTTAGTTCAGGTGTGGTTAAACCATATCCAAAAACATGCAGTGGCTCGGATACATTCAAACTGTCAGCTAACATTGCCGGATCTACAACAAGTGAGGGCTTGTAGGCAACATTAGTTTTTAATAAGTCAGGATCGGCTGTGTATAGAGAAATCTCTTTCTTGTTGTTTGCCATAAATTTTTTGATACTGTCCGGATGATATCCTTCTGTTAATAAGATAACCTCCCTGGATGACATGGCGGATGTGTCAGTAACTTTAATAGCGATAGGTAATATGAGGCATGCCAAACCTGCAACAGCTATAACACTGGCAGCTATGCGCCAGGGCAGCCGCGATTTATTTACCCTTGCACTTTCTTTCAAGATAAGAAAAACAATTGTTGCCAGGCTTGCGATGACAATGATATAGTTCCAGGAAATCATTGCCTGAGCTTGTTTAAATTCCTGAAATACTGCCGGGATAAATCCATTACAGGATGTGAATCGGAAGGTGACGGTAATCTTGTAACTGTAGGAAGCATCTTTTGAAAAGCATTCTCTGCTAATGCTATATCCGATGAAAGCACCTTTGAAGGATCATGTGCATTTTCCAGTATCCTTCGCATGGCTGCAAGCGGCGCAAGGAAAACCGTAGGAGCCGATGAACCTGCCAGGCTTAGTTGCGCAGATGCCCGCTTTAAAATTTCTATCTCTTCATTTTTTAACGGAATTTTATTTTTAAGATTTTCTAAAATGGGTATAGCCATTATTATTGATCCGGCCGCATCTTTGTTTTTGATTTGCACTTCATGTGTTGTTGGTTCTATTATTTTACCAAGCTCACCCGTTAACCTGGTTTCCTGTTTTAAAGGAGTTGTTCTAACATTGGTTTTTGCAACGTAAACTCTTGACTTTTGCTGCAGGTCTTTTAATAAACGAAGCGCCTTGTATTCAAAAGGCAATGCTTCACGGGGTTTATAAGTTCTTAGCCGCAGTTCAGATTTCCACATTTCAGTAAGTGTTGCTTTAAGCTGCGCTTTAAGTTCCGGTTCAAAGAAGCTGGCATCTTCAGCATTATCATGCTTGTGCGTGTAAGCATCCATGATTGCGGCAGCATTACCAAAACCACTGGCATCATTATGAGTTTTTTGATTATGGTCATCATGGCCATCATGCCCTTCATCTCCGACACCGACTTCATTCTCTGATTCTTCTCCTAAAAATTTTCCATATCTTAAACGAAGTAATTGCTGATCTAAGCCCAGGTTATTACTGCGACTATTAAATTGCTGAACAGGGATGGTATCTTTCTCTCTTAGCAATTGCTCAGTTTCTATTATGATCTGTCGCTGGCTCCGAAAGTATTCAGGAACAAGGTTAACGCCGCCTGTCATGCCATCCATACTCATGAGCTTTGCAGTATCTGGTATGGTGATGATGTAAATATCTGAACGGTTCTCCTGTCTATGATTATCGCGTGCCTTTACATAATAATACAATTCATCTCCTGGTTCTAGTCCTAATGAAGGAAGGTCTATTAAACGATTCAACTGGTATTGCTGCCGACCACGTACGAAACCAGGAAAGGGTAATTGCCGCTCTTTAAATTTTACTCCCTCTCCGCTTCCGCTTGCTATGGTTGTTACAATACCAGCGGAGTCAACACCATAATCATCTGACAATGTTACCTCCAACATAACCTTCTGAGGCTGCCCAAAATCAATGACCATATAAGATTTTGGAGATTTTATTTTGATAACAGGCGGCAGGTCACTTATTGTTTCAATTTTATAAAATTCTGAAAGGTTATGTTCGGTTTGAACCTGGTAGAATCCGGTTTGTTTTATTGATTTGCTGACTGTCCATTCCGTATGTTCCTTATTGATAGGGCTCAGCTTCAGGGATGAAGAATCATTAAAAACAAATTTTAACTCCTTAACATAAGGTGTTGACGTTACCTGCCAAAGCACTTCAGCATTTTCTTCAACCTGAAGATTAAACCTGCTTTGTTCCCGGGCTGCCTTACCGGTATAAGCCGGTGGAACTATTTTTATAGAAACGGACTTAACGGAAGCCGGTTTTATCTCTGCTATCATGCCCGCAACGCTGTTTGAATGTAGAGCAGCATTTCTTTCTTTATTATTTTGTTTGAAAGAAAAAGGAATTTGTGTGATCAGTAAACCCATTAACAAAGTTGATATCAGCATAATCCATGAAAACCTAAATCGTTTGTTCCATACTGATGGTTTAGGAATGCTATTTATAGCCCGTTCTATCCTGGAAACCTGCATTTTTTCCAGCAGGTTCAAAGACTCGTATGGCTTCAGCAGCAGGCTACTGCTCTCTTCCATCTGGGGAAACATCCTGTTTAAAAAACGTGCTATTTCAGCTTCTGTAATTTTCCAATAACCACGGATCAGGAAAAGAATTATGAAAACAACTATAAGTATTACAAATCCCCAGTAAACCGGCAGCAGCATTGTCTTAAATAGTAAAACAGATACCAGGCATGCTATTGCAGTTGAAATCAAAAAATCTGAAAAGATATTAATAGTCCGCCATTTTTTAAGCATTGACCTGATAATATTGCTGCCTCCTAGCTCAACCATATGTTTCTTGCTTTTTTTTATTGAATGATAAAATTCTTTCCAGGAAAAAAACAGTAAAAGCAGCCAGCCAGATAATCATTGATAGATCTGAACGCTTCACAGGATTTCTTGTTTTAGTTGTATGCTTTTCGTTTGTAACAGCAGGTTTTAACTGTTGGGTATCGATCACCCTTTTATCTGTCAGAGAATTCCGGTTAAAGCCGTTAGCATCTCCCAGTATTAGCTCCAGTAAGATTTCAGCAAATTTATCAGACCAAACAAGATCATTCCAATCAGGATCAAAACGGCTGAAGAAATGATATATATTACAATTATCAATTTTATCATTCAACAACACCGGTTTACCAAAACCATCCTGCCAGGTGCTTTCAGACAGTATATTTTTTGATGTATCAGCAGAAATTAATTGGTACAATGCTATCTGCCCGGAAGCCAGACTTATTCTATGATAGTTTATGCTGCTGCTTATGCGGACAGGCTTCCCATTTTCATAACTGAAAATGTTATTGGCGTGCAAACCTTTGCTGACAGGCTTCTCAGACAACCAAAACAGCCAATGCCTGCCAGGAGGTATTTCAACAATGCTTCTCACCAGTGATACATTTATTTTCCTGGATGTATATTGCTGTATTGCCTCAAGCGCCGCTTTAAGATAATAGGCATCATTGATGAAATTATCGGTATAAATCGCAATCCGCAATGTGGTGGTGTCAACTTCCACTTCATTTTTAATTACTCTGTTATCAGCAATCATTAATTTACCCGATTCAATATGAACGAAGTAATCAGTGTAACGATGCAGGGCAGCCGCAAAAGTTTGTGTTGCATACGATGTGCCTGTTGGCCTGCTTATATATTTTATTACACGGATACTATCAGCCGATGTAAGATAAGCTGCTGCTGTTGCAGAAAATACAGAATCTGATGGCGTATAGGTATGCCAGCTAAGATTAAGTGATAGACCAGGACGGTTTCCTGAAAACTGTATCAGGCGGTTGCCGGTAAATAATTGAACCGGCAAATTATCAGGAATTGCCCGTTCAAGCAATTGAAGCAGTGACCAATAAGAATACGGACTTTCAATGCTGGTATCTCTTTTATTTTTCAAAATAGTTTGTAAATCATCCTTTTTGAATCCTTCCCTGAAGTAATGAAATTCAAATCCTGCATGCAACAAGGAATCTATTAGTGGCTTGAATACAGGATAGACTTCAGTTAATCTTCCCGGTTCTATCAAAATCCACCCCTTAATGTTATTTTGATCAGCCGGTTGTTGCCATAGAGGCTTTGAAAGTAACATTGCAAGCAGGGAAATAAAAAGGCAACGAAGCACCAGTAACAAAATATCTGATAAACGAAGGCTTCTGGCGCTTTGCCGGGAACGCTGTATTAAAAAGGCAATGCTTCCCACTTTTAAGGTTTTGCCTTTTTTGATGTTCCACAAATGAATGATCACCGGTATAGCAATACCGGCCATAGCAAGCAGCCATATTGGTTCTATTAATTGAAACAAAACTTACAAGTTTGATTTATTACGTTGGTTTAAAAAATCCCGAAGAGCCTGGTCTAATGGCTGATCGGTGGTTATCATGCGGTAAATAATTTTTCTATCCAGCAACTGCAAACGTAATGCAGCTAAATATTCCTGCATTCGCTGCTGGTATAACTTACGCGACTGTCCACTATCTATCCTGATAGTCTGGCCTGTTTCCAGGTCTTCAAGCGAACTGTAACCTTTGTAATCCAGTTCCAGTTCGTTTTTAGCAAGAAGGTGAAAAACAATGATCTCATGTTTAAGGATTCCCAGCGAATCCAGCAGTTTAAAAATTTCAGCATCCTGCTGATAAAAGTCTGTAATAAAGATCAGCAACTCTCTTTTTTGTGAGCCGGTGAATATTTCCTTATACTTTACAGATTCCGTAAACTTTCCCTGGGGTTGAAGATTTTCTAATTGGTAAAATATGCGTGCCAGGTGCTGATGATCCTGTTTTGAAGGAAGCAAATACAGATTACCGTTAGAAAATATATTCAGTCCGACAGCATCACCATATAAATTTGCAAGGTATGCCAATGAAGCTGCGGTGGATTTTGCGTAGTCAATCTTTTTAAAATCACCATCACTATGATTCATAGAACCGCTGGCATCAATTAATAATTTAACAGAGATGCTTGTTTCAACTTCAGATTCCCGGATATAATACCGGTCTGAGCGGGCGTACATTTTCCAGTCGAGCCATCGAAGATCATCACCGGGCTGGTAACTACGGAACTGGCTGAATTCAAGCCCCGGCCCTTTAATAAAGCTTTTGTTGATACCTGCCAGGAAACCGTCCACCATTGTTTTAGCCATCAGAGCCAGATCTTTAATCGACATTAAAACCTTTGGATCAAGTAGCCGGCTCATAATTTATAAGGCAGTTTTAGGACGTTCCGTTACTTCAATAAGCTCGGCTGTTACCATATCTGAAGTAACGTTTTCAGCTTCCGCTTTAAAATTCATCAATATCCTATGGCGTAAACAGGGATAAGCCATAGCCTGTATATCTTCCATAATTACGGCGTACCTGCCTTTGAATAATGCACGTGCTTTTGCTGTAAGTATCAGGGCTTGTCCGGCACGGGGACCGGCTCCCCATCGTACCCATTCCTTTACATAATCTACAGGACTGCTATCAGGTCTTGTTGACCTGATCAGTTTGCTGACAAATTCAACCAGGTCTTCATTTATTGTAACCTCGCGAACCATACTTTGCATTTGCTGAATTTCGCTCGCTCCTATAATGGGTTGAACAGTAACTTTTTTAGTACCGGTAGTGTTGTTGAGGATAGAAATTTCTTCAGCTTCCGTAGGGTAACCAATCTTAATATATAATAAAAACCGGTCAAGCTGCGCTTCGGGAAGCGGGTAAGTACCGGCCTGTTCAATCGGGTTCTGGGTTGCCATAATAAAAAACGGTCTGTCAAGCGGATATGTCTGTCCTGCGTAAGTTACCTCAAATTCCTGCATAGCTTCCAGTAGAGCTGATTGTGTCTTAGGCGGAGTACGGTTTATTTCATCTGCAAGAACGATATGAGCGAACAACGGCCCTTTATTAAATTTAAAAAATCTTTTACCGGTAACGTGATCTTCTTCCAGGATTTCAGTTCCAATAATATCGGTTGGCATCAGATCAGGTGTAAATTGAATTCTTCGAAAAGACAAATTTAAGGCCTGCGATATTGTTTTTACCATTAGTGTTTTAGCAAGTCCCGGTACACCTTCCAAGAGGCAATGGCCACCTGCCAGAAGTGCCACCAGAATTTCATCGAGTATGAGATCCTGTCCTACAATGATTTTCTGAATCTCCCTTTTTAACAAGGGAAGTTTTGTTAATAAACTTATTATTGTATCTTCTGAACTATCCAAATGCTTTTGATTAAATTAATGGTGTGATTAATTTGCAATTAAATTAAAAATAAAGATATAGACTTAAGCAACCGCTACATTAAAAGGTATTAAAAAATAAAATGTCAAATGAAAACGTATGCGTAAATATTAAATAAATTAGTGGCGAATGATCAGAGAAAAGTTCACATTTAACCGGCTAAAATATGTTTCGGGAGATTGGGATACAGACCAACGAATGCCTTCTAATATCCTGAATTCATTGCTGGAATACACATCGATCTCCATTAATATGCAGGAAAAAGTGACGGACCTGGGTAGTAATGATATTTTTCTCTATCCGTTCAGCTACTTAAGCGGGCACAAACTGGTTCAGTTTAATTCTATAGAAAAAAATAATTTTAAAAAATATATCCAGAACGGAGGATTTGTTTTTGTGGATGACTGCAACCATGATATTGACGGACTGTTTGCCAGATCGTTTGAAGCGCAAATGACGGCAATTTTTGGTGCAGCCGCATTGAAAAAAATTCCTAATAACCACGCCATTTATCATTCTTTTTTCAGTTTTGAAAAAGGTCCTCCTACTACATCCTTTGAATTAAACGGATGGGGTGATGACCTGGTGCATGATTATTTAAAAGCCATTGAAATAAACGGGCGGATAGGATTGCTCTACAGCAATAAGGATTATGGTTGTGAATGGGATTATGATTTCAGGAATAAAAGATTTCTTGCGGAGGATAACACAAAGTTTGGAGTGAATATTATTTTGTATGCGATGGGGTAAGGGGCTGTCAGCTATCAGCTATCAGCCGACGGCTCAATCGAAAGACTTCAAAAGGTAGCGTAGAACCAGCTGATACAAATCATAAGAATCTCTTTTTCCCAATATACCGCTCATAGCTGAGAGCTGATAGCTGATGGCTGAAAGCTTTTACGGCAGCTTAAATGCCTGCCTGGCAAGCAATTTCCATTGGCCCTGTTGCTTTTGCCAGATTAACAACACGCCGATTTTTGCGGTACCAGCTTTTCCACCGTCAACCGTTTCAGCGTTGAGATTGTGTCTTACAATAGCGGTATTTCCGACGATTTTAATTGTTTGCTGACTTAATTCCATTGTAACAAAATCAGAAGACTTACTGATTAGTGATTGCATGAACGTGGCTTTGTCTTCCATCTTACCACTGGAGTGACCATAGCTCAACTCCGTTGCAGTAAGTTCATCTAAATTTTCTTTTGTAGGATCAAGGAGTGCCTTCTTAAATTTTTCTACAGTAGCGGCTACTTGTTTTTCATCTGCAGATTGAGCGTAGGAGACTGAGGTAGAAATAATACACAAACTAATTAAATAAAGAAATTTTTTCATTACTGGTTTTTAAGTGAAGGTAACAGTCAGTATTGGAAAATTCTATTGCTGTAATGATTTTTTTTAACGCAGAAAGCACAGAGTAGGAAACACAGAGAAAACAAAGAGGATCAAATTGATTAAGATTTCTGCGTTTCTCTGTGTTTCCTACTCTGTGCTCTCTGCGTTAAATTCTTCAACTCCAAAGCCTGTCCCAGGAACGTTTGTCATCCCAGTCAGTAGTAGGCGCAAACCAGCTTTTATCCTTGGGATCAAGGTGTTTTTTAATTTCTTCCTCATTCAGGGTTATCCCAAGTCCGGGTGAGTTGGGAACATTTGCAAAGCCTTTTTCAATCAAAGGCTTTCCATCAACCGTCTTCACAAAATTTTCCCAGTAAGGCAAATCAATATTATGATGCTCCAATGCAAGAACATTCTGAGTAGCTGCCGCGCAGTGAACGTTAGCCATAAATGCAACCGGTGAACCCGCGAAGTGCATAGCCATAGCCACTCCTTTTTCTTCCGCGTAATCGCCGATTTTTTTTGTTTCCAGTAAACCACCTGAAGTGGAAAGATCAGGATGAATAATATCTACTGCGTGTTCATCAACCAGTTTAATGAACTCTTCCTTTAAATAAATATCTTCTCCGGTGAGTGTAGGTGTTTCTATAGCGCGGGTTATCTCTTTCCATTGATCTGTAAACTGCCAGGGAATCATATCTTCCATCCATGCCAGCCGGTAAGGTTCTAATCTCTTTGCCAGGCGAATGGAATTATTTAAATCAAAATGTCCGAAATGATCTGAGGAAAGTGGTGTATCATAGCCAACGGCTGCACGAACTTTGTCAACATACTTTGCCATTTCATCCAGTCCTTTATCCGTTATCTGTATCTGTGTGAATTGATGTTTGGTATTGCCTAAAGTCATTGCCTTATCATTCCACTGGCTTCCTTTCCAGAAATTTGAATTTACTGTAGTTCCAGGAATATTTCTAACAAGCTCTATACCCAGATCCATTTTCAGCCAGGTATACCCTTTTACTTCAAGACGGTCTTTTACCTTGGCGCTAAAAACATTCGGATCTTGTTCTTCAGGCGTATCAGCGTACAGCCTGACCTTATCGCGATATTTACCACCGAGCAACTGATATGCCGGAACATTATATGCTTTACCGGCAAGATCCCATAGCGCCATTTCTACACCGCATACACCGCCGCCCTGGCGGCCATGAAAACCAAACTGCTTGATTTGTTTAAATATCATCTCTACGCTGCAGGGATTCATGCCAAGAATACGGCTTTTAAGAAACAAGGCATAACGCTGGTCTGCGCCGTCTCTAACTTCTCCCAGGCCATAGATGCCTTGGTTGGTATCTATGCGGATGATCGGGCAACGGCCGGTTGTGGTCATCACTACTGCATAGCGCATGTCAGTAATCTTTAAGTTTGAAGGAGCGCTGTTACGGTTAACAGTAGACGTAGATTGCGCCAGCGTATCTTCTAAGGGAGCGAACAAAAATCCTCCCAGGGCCATCCCACTGAGCGCTGCTGTTTTCTTTAAAAAACTTCTACGGCCATCATGTGAAGCATTGTCTTCACGTGCCATTTTTTCAGTCGCGAGCTTTTTTTCTTCAGCTTCTTTTGCCTGCAATAATTTTATAATGTTTTTCATGTTGAACATTTAAATTAACCTGATGATTGTAATTGTTTTTTTGACCCGTTTGTATATTAAGAATTATATAAACCAATTTAAATTCATGCAGTTCCTATTAAAGTGCTTGACCTAAAAAAGGGAACGACCTGTGAGGTTTCTAAAAACCTCACAGGTCTTGGATAAGGATATTACCTGTATTTCAGACCTGTGAGGTTATTGAAACCTCACAGGTCGTTCCTTCTTTTAAGACTATCAAACAAAACAGTATTAAACGATTATTACTTATCCCAGAAGATCCTTGTAGCAAGATTATCCGCTCCCATCCTGGCGACAGCTTCCTTATAGTTGGCAGTATTTACAGACTGTTCTCTAACAGGATATACCAACCGATGAATAAAATCTTTTACTGAAGGGTCCTGGCTGGGGAAGGGATTTGGTGTTAATGCCGGAAATCCGCTACGTCTAAAATTAGCCCATGCTTCCGAGCCATTAAGAAAAGAAGCGATCCAATACTGTGTATTGATTTGTTGTAATGCCGTGGCAGGGTTAAAAGGATTTGCTGAAAAATAAGCATCCTGGCTCGCTGTTGAAATAGTAGCTAACGCATCATACTGTTTCATCTGATCCATATGTGCCTTTACACCCATGTTGTATAAAGCCGATGCCGTTCCGGTTGCCCATCCTCTTTGTACAGCTTCCGCCATCAGCAACTGCGTTTGTGCATAGGTGATAAAAAATTCAGGGGCGTCTATTTTAGCAACTGTACGGCGGTTAAGCTGCGAGTATTTCCAGGCTGCCCCTACTTTACCCGGGTAATTAGGATCGTTAACAACAGTTGACTCATTATAACCGAATGGCATCCCTTGCTGATCTGCCGGGTTGGTATTTTCCGCCCCTGCTGTTGCCAAAGGACTTCCGGGAACATCATATTTTACCGCGATAACATTCAGGCGCGGATCAGCAGTGCTTTTTAAATAATCAACAAATGGTTTAGCAAGGTAAAAATTAGCACGTTCCGTTCCCTGCCATGTATTTGCAAGCGGATGGTTGAAAGTACTGTTGAATGCGATAAGCGCATTATCTGCGTTGGATTGCATTACCCCGCCTGCAACTGCGATGGTTACATATTGCTGGGCTTTTGCAGCATCAACTTTTGTAAAACGCATAGCAGTACGGAGCAACAATGAATTACCCAGTCTCTTCCATTGAGCGATATTTCCTTTGTAAAACAAGTCACCGGTTTCAACAGGCTTAGTTGCGTCAAGTGCCTTGGTTGCTTCATCGAGTTCTTTCAGCAGGTCATTATAAATAACTTTCTGATCATCATATTTTGGAAGGTTGATGCCTTGCTGAAAGCCTTTTCCAGCTTCAGTGTAAGGCACGTCACCATAAGTATCCACCAAAACCTGGAACACGTATGCCTTCCAGATACGGGCCATATTGTACAGGTTGCTTCTTGCCGGATTTGTTTTGGTTTGGTTGATAACATCCGTTAGCAATACAACCGGGCCGCTGCCAGCGGTAAACAAGGAGTTGAAGTTAGCACTTGAGTTAGGATCGTAAAAAACATTATGATTGCCCCCTTCATTAACTCCCCCGAAAGGAGTGATCACCTGCTGTACGATCTGCATCTGATATGGAAGGGTATTGATCGCTGAACTGAACTGCGCATTGGAAAAAAGATAGATAGGATCCAGCGTTGTTGCGAGAACGGGATTTGTATTTACCTGTTCGAAATCTTTATCACAACTACTTATACCGGTTAGCAAACCGAAAAATACAAGATATATAAATATTCTTTTCATAATTTTTAATTAGGATAGGTTAAAGCTTAACGTTTACATTCAAACCAAAACTACGGGTGGTAGGCAGCGTATGTGTTTCTATTCCCTGCAGGTTATCTGAAACAGATACCTGGGCTTCAGGATCAAGATTAGCAAGGTATTTTTTTATCATTAGCACATTATGAACGACTGCTGAAACGGTAAGCCCTTTAATAAAAGTTTTAGTAAAATATTTTGAAAGGTCATAGCCAACAGATAACGACCTCCACCTTACAAAGCTTCCGTCATATATAAAAGGTGTGGCTATACCGGTGCCGCGGTATTGAGTATAAAACTGCTCTGCTTCTACTTTATTGGAATTGGCTGAACCATCAGTGTTCACACCTGCAAACGTAACGCCGCCTTCACGACCAACTAAGGATTCTTTTGAAAGTCCTTCCCGGTAAAAGTTCAGGTTTGAATTAGACATGATCTTATAACCAGCTTTAAAATCCACCTGAGTGAATATCCGAAATCCTTTATAAGTAACAGTATTAAGCCAGCCCCCTACCCATTTAGGGATAGCACTGCCGTAAGTAATAATCTTACCCTGTTGAAAAAGTCCGCCTTTGGTAATTATATTTCCTTTGGCATCACGGAGATAATCGAAGCCCCTTAATGAAGCCAGCGGCATACCCACTTCATGCGATACGAATCCAAAGAATTCACCGCTACCCACATCAAAACGCTGTTGCCCGTTGGCCAGTTCAATTACTTTGCTGATATTATAACTTCCATTAAAACTTGTTTCCCAATTGAAATTTCTTGATTTAACCGGAACTATTGTTAATAAAGCTTCCAATCCTTTATTTTCTAATTTGCCTACATTGACTTTCGTTTGACTAAAACCGGAAGTATTGGAAATGTCAACATTGAGAATTTCATCCAACGTATTCTTTTTGTAAACAGCAATATCAAGATTAACCCTGCTGTCGAACATTCTTAACTCGAGACCAATTTCTTTCTCTTGAACTTTTAAAGGCCTGAGGTTAGGATTTGGACTTACAGAACTTGAAATACCACCCAGGGCATTGTTATTAAACTGATTCGCATTAACTGAATAATACAAATTGTTCGAATAAGGGCTGGTACCGCTACCAACGCCAGAAATGGAAGCACGTAATTTTCCAAAGTTCAGCCAGGATGGTTTTGAACCAAAAGCTTCTGTAAATATAAAACTCATACTTGCAGAAGGATACAGGTAATTATTCGAATTAATATTTAAGGAAGAAAACCAGTCATTACGTGCAGTAAGGTTCAGGAATAAATAATTCTTAAATGAAAACTCGGCAGCTCCATATAATGAGTTTACCCGGTTTTTACTATAATTATAATTAGGACTTTTCGTTTGTCCATTACCTATAGTGTATAAATCGCGTACGTAAAAATTAGTGACAGACGTACTTATGTTATCGTATACCTGCTGTAACTGGTTTCCTCCAAGGGTGATATCAACTCCAAAATTTCCAAAGGTTTTGTTTCCTCCGAGTAAAAAATCCATATTGCGTTCGCGGTAAGTGGTTATATCCTGGTAATAATATCCATTGAAGCCAGTGGTGGCAGCTCCGATGGAACGGGTACCAGTAGGCCTGTCATAATTATACGGACGGGTATAATAATCCTGACCTATCCGTCCTTGTATATACAACCAGTTTAGCAGCTGGTAGCGGAGCGACATGGTTCCTATTATACGGTCTCGCCTTACGTTTTCAAATCGTTGGTAAGCCACCCAATAGGGATTATTACGATTAGTGAAACGTGAAAGCGGTTGTTCGTTCCCGTTAACGTCTTTATAGGCATTTTTTAACCAGTGCACATCAATGCTGTTAGCCATTGTATAAATGGTAGTGTTGGCATTCATATCCTGCAAACCGATCTGCGGGGGATTATGATTATATTCATTGGAATAGTTGCCATTCAGCTGCACTGAAAGCTTTGGCGTGAATTTATAATTCAATGCAATGTTCACAATCTTTTTATGATAGTCTGAATTAGGAACAATTGCCGTAGCATCTGTATTTGCAAAAGATAACCTGAAATTTCCTTTATCGCTTCCTCCGGATAGCGCTACTGAATTTGTCCAGTTGGTTCCAGTGCGGTAAAAATCTTTAATCCGGTTTTTATTAGCCACATAGGGCTGCATGGACCCATCAAACTGGGGAGTAAGTTTACCATCAAATTTTTCTCCGAAAGCGAAAACTCCGGAGCTTTGAGCATCCGCTACCGTCGCCGGTCTTTTACCAAATTCGCCTTGACCATATTCGTACTGAAAATCAGTATAATCCAATGCCCTATCTGCCTGGAAGTTTGAGTTAACTTCAACACCAATACCGGAACCTGCCTTACCACTTTTCGTGGTAATGATAAGAGCGCCATCCTTGGCACGCGAACCGTATAATGCGGCAGCGGCACCTCCTTTAAGCACTGTTATTGATTCGATGTCATCCTGGTTAATACTTTGTAAGCCATCACCCTGGTCAGAAGACCCGCCTGTTGGGTTGCCAGTGCCATTGCCTGCTGAACCACCGGCGGAAATACTTGAGTTACTCATTGGAACGCCATTCAATATAATAAGTGGTGTGTTATCGCCACCAAAAGACGACTGCCCGCGAACACGGATCTTCGATGATCCTCCCGGACCACTGGCAGGTGCAGAAACATTTAAACCTGCTACTTTTCCCTGCAGGCTGTTACCAAGATTTGTTGTACGATTAGTTGTTATTTGTTCTGTATTTACAGTACCGGTAGCATAACCCAATCGCCTGGCTTCTTTTTTAAGTCCCAGGGCAACTACCACCACTTCACCCAGATCTTCAGTTCCTAAGAGCAGGGTAACCTGGATATTATTTTTACCCTGAACATTTACTTCCTGTGATTTAAAACCCACTGAACTGATAACGAGTTCAGGTTTTCCGGAAGAGTTGATCCGGAAATTACCTGAGGCATCGGTGGAAGTGCTTGTGTTAGTGCCCTTAACCTGCACGGTAACACCCGGTAGCTTATCGCCGCTTTTATTAACTACGCTACCTGTAACAGTCTGGGCTAGGGTATTTGTGACAAACATAAAGGTCTGGAAGACTGTAAAGAGTATTAGTCTTGACCCTGATCTAAGGACGGATTCCAGATCTTTTTTCATAATGGCAGTTTGGTTTAATATCTAAATTGTAAAAAAGAAAATTGTTTTGGTTGCAAACGCGGCATTAAGTTAATAATTTATAATTAATTAAATGGATTAAGATTTATTTTAAAAATTTAATTACCTGTTAGGGCATTTAAAGTTTTGCATGCTTTACCCAGTGTAAAGATTCCAATTGATGATTTAATATGATTGATGATTATTATAGTTAAAATTTCTTTTAATGGATCATAATATTTAGATTTGCCGGAATAATCCAAAACGATGATCCTATAAATTCCCATCGTCCTCACTCCACATTAGATTATTTTATTTTTACTAATCTTCTGTATAACCCGTTATCCTTTATTAGAAATTATTGTATACACAATTTAAGAAAACAGGTTAAGGTGTTTTTTACTGCTATTTAATAAATAGCTATTTACTGAATGATGCCTGCTACTAAAAAAGTGTAAATCATATAATTTATATCTGAACAAATCCGGAAAACCTTCCAAATTTTGGAAAACCTGGACGTATGCATTTGCATACTTGATTGATTAGTAGTGTTTTTTCCTTCTGGCATTATGATTGGCTATAACTGTACAGCACAATAAGATGCTTAATTATTTAAAACCCTGAGTTGACACCGGCATTTTTCTAAACCACATTTATGAAAAAAAATTTATCTCTCTTAACCCTGATTATGATGTTTGTAGCTGCAGGTGTGTATGCACAGCCAAATATTTTTAATCCAAACGACACGATCGTTTATTACAATTCGGCCAAGCCACCCGTTACACCCGCGGCAAACACATTGGCAAAATGGGTGAAAACAACCACCAGGATTACATGGAACACCAGTAAGTTTAAATCTTACTTCTGGAATGGAATGTCTTTCCGATTAAGATTTCCAAATGGTTATAATGCCGCAGACACTACTAAAAAATATCCCGTAATACTTTTCCTGCATGGTGCAGGCGAGATAAAGGGAATTTATGATAATGAAGACCAGTTATACTGGGGTGCCCAGCCTTTTCAGGCTAAAATTGACTCAGGCAGGTACGATGCTTTTTTGTTGTTTCCACAGGTGAGCGCTAATGCCTGGGATTATACATATTATACCAGGGTTAACAGTATTCTGGATTCCATGCAAAAATATGTGAAAGCGGATCCTGATAAGGTGATTGCCATGGGTTTATCAAATGGGGCCTTTGGCGCAATGTCATACGCAGCCGACTTTCCTCAAAGGTTTTCAACTGTTATTGCCAGTTCTCCTGCTTTAATTCAATTGTTACAGGGAAGAATGGATAATGTAATTCACATTCCAACCTGGTTGGCTTCTGGCGGTCTTGATACAAGCCCAGGCCCTGATGTAGTAAATAATTATGTAGATACTTTTACTGCTAAAGGTGGTGACATCAGGTATACTTTTTATCCTTCCCTTGGTCATGGTACCTGGCAACAGCAATGGAATGAACCATATCTTATTCCTTACTGGAATAACGCTCATACAGCCAACCCTTTAATTTTTAATAAAAAAAGCCAGTTTTGTGAAAATGCAGTTGCTGCAAAATTGGGTATTACCCAGGGGTTTGCCGAATACCAATGGCAGGTAAATGGTATAAACATATCTAACTCAAACTCAAATGATATTATAGGTACCCAACTGGGTAGCTATCGTGCGCGTTTCAGGCGTGTTGCAGGCGGTGCCTGGTCTGATTGGTCGCTGGTACCTGCAGTAATTACAGCATTACCCACCACGGTATCACCTTCTATCTCTGTAACAGGAATTAAGAGTGTTGTACTTCCGGCACCCGATGGAAGCAATACAACTCCATTGGAACTTCCGGTAGGATATACTACTTACGAATGGAGAAGAGTTAGTGATAATGCACTGGTAAGCAGCACACGTACTTATAATGCTCCGGTTGGACAATATAAAGCAAAAGCTACCAACTGTAACTCAACTTATTCCCCTGTATTTAGTATTATCAGCGCTACCGGTACACCGAAACCTGATTCCGCACGCGGCCTAACCCTTACACGTGTATCATCTACAAGTATTAAATTAACGTGGACTGATGTTGCAAGTCCTGTTTCCAATGAAACAGGTTTCGAGATTTACCGTGCCGCTAAAGCAGGCGGACCTTATACTATGGCTGGTATAACAGGTGCTGACGTAAAAACTTTCACCGACACTGCTATCGCTGATAATTATAATTTCTATTACACAATAAGAGCGGTGAATGCAACGGGAGCTTCCGGTTTAAGTAATGAAGCAACTTTACAGACTGCTTCAGATGCTATAGCTCCTACTACGCCAACAAACTTAAAAGCTGTATTTACAAGTCGCAATTTTATCGATCTTGAATGGACAGCGTCTACAGATAATGTTGGTGTAACTTCATACGATGTTTATATAAGCGGTGTTAAAAAATATACTACTACCGTTCCAAAGATCAGTGCTGACGGTCTTTTATCAAACTCTTCTTACACGTTTACAGTGGTAGCACTTGACCAGGCTGGTAATGTTTCAGATATAAGTAATGCAGTTACTGCTACAAGTAGAGTGAATGGTCTTAAATACCATTATTATGAAGGCAACTGGAATGTGCTTCCTAATTTCAGTACCCTCACCGAGGTAGCAAGCGGTTCAACACCTAATGTTGATATTGCAGTAAGACCAACCGGCGTAACTGATTATTTCGGTTTTGTTTGGGAAGGTCTTATCAATATCAAAACTCCGGGTAATTATACTTTTGAAACAATATCTGATGATGGCAGCAAATTTTATTACAATTCATTCTATTCACCTTCAGCTACACCTTTAGTAAATAATGATGGTTTACACGGCGCAATATCTGCAACTGGTACCGTTAGTATATCCGATACAGGTTTACATCCTATAGCTATCACGTTCTTTGAAAAGAATAGCGGTGAGTCAATGCAGGTTTACTGGACTGGACCTGGTATTGCAAGGCAACTTATTCCAAATTCTGCATTCACAGAATCATACCAGGCACCTATAGATGTTGTTGCACCAACTGCTCCTGCAAATATTAAAACATTGTTTATAGGTAATACTTCTATTGACCTTAGCTGGACTGCATCTACCGATAACGTTGGTGTAGCTGCATATGATATATATGTTGACGGTATTAAAAAATATACCAGCACAACAAACAGCGTTACTGCTGACAGCCTGGTTGCTAACACCACTTATTCCTTTACTGTAAAAGCACGTGACCTTGCAGGTAATACATCCGCTGCAAGCACAGCATTGTCAGCAAAAACAACTTCTACTTCGGGTGGGCTTAAATATAAATACTACCAGGGATCATGGAGTGTGCTTCCAGATTTCAATACGCTAACTGCTGTTAAAACCGGCACTTCAGCAAACGTAGATATCAGTGTTAGAACTGCAGGCGTGAATGATAACTTCGGATTTGTTTGGGAAGGATACATCAACATCCCTGCAGCAGGTACTTATACCTTCGAAACAGTATCTGACGATGGCAGCAAATTGTACTTCAACTCATTATACTCACCTACTGCTGCTGCAACGGTAAACAATGATGGATTGCATGGCTCCGCATCCGTTTCCGGAACGGTAACAGTGGCAACAGCAGGTTATTATCCTATCTCTATTACGTTCTTTGAAAAAGATGGTGGAGAAACCATGCAGGTTTACTGGACAGGACCGGGCATACCAAGACAACTTATTCCTAATACTGCATTTGTTTACCAACTTCCTTCAGATAATGTTGCGCCAAGTGCTCCGGCAAATGTAACAGCTACAGGTACTAACAGCACATTTATCAATCTTACATGGACGGCTTCAACAGACAATGTAGGCGTTACAGGTTATGATGTATATGTGAATGGTACTAAAAAATACACTACTACTACACCAGGCGTTATGGCAGATGGCCTTACTGCAGGTACTTCATATGTGTTTACTGTTAAAGCTATTGACTTTGCTGGCAACGCTTCAGCTTTCAGTACACCCCTTACAACTTCTACCAGTGCAACAACAACCGGACTCTCCTATAAATACTATGAAGGCACCTGGGATGTGTTGCCGAACTTTAGCGCGCTAACACCGGTTAAAACAGGATTTACACCAAACATTGATATCATTACAACCCGCAATCAGAGTGATAACTATGGTTATCTGTGGGAAGGCAATATCAATCTTCCAACAGCCGGAACATACACTTTTGAAACAATTTCTGATGACGGAAGTAAGTTCTACTTCAATAAAACATACTCGCCAACTGCTACGGCTTTGGTAAACAATGACGGGTTACATGGTGCTGTTTCAGCTACTGGTTCTGTAACCGTTGCAGCAGGTATCTACCCGATCGCAATTACATTCTTTGAAAAGAGCAGTGGAGAAAGCATGCAGGTTTACTGGAGTGGTCCCGGCATACCAAGACAACTGATCCCGAATGCAGCTTTTACCGGCGCTTATACGCTACCTGCTGACGCAGTGGCACCAAATATTCCTGCTAATGTAAAAGCAATACTTACTACCACTTCCTATGTTGATATTTCATGGGATAACTCAACCGACAATGTAGGTGTAACAGGATATGATGTGTTTGTGAATGGTTCTTTTCAGGCAATTGTAACAGGCAATTTTTACCGCTTAGCCGGACTTACTGCGGGCCAGTCAAATACCTTTACTATCAGGGCACGTGACCTTGCAAACAATATGTCAGCATTCAGCACAGCTCTAACAGTAGTAAGTACACCAAAAGCAAACGGACTGGAATACCGTTATTACGAGGGTTCATGGAATACCCTGCCAAACTTTGATCTGCTAACAGCAGTTAAAACAGGTTCAAGCGCTACAACAGATATCACTGTAAGGCCATCAACGGTAAACGATAACTTTGGTTTTGTATGGGAAGGTTACATTAATATTACAACACCTGGTACTTATACTTTTGAAACTATTTCTGATGATGGAAGCAGGTTCTACTGGAACACTCTTTACAACCCGGCTGCAACTGCACTGGTGAATAATGATGGTTTACATGGATCGACTTCAGTGTCAGGAACAGTTAACATACCAACTGCCGGTTTATACCCGATCTCGATCACTTTCTTTGAAAAAGATGGTGGTGAAACCATGCAGGTTTATTACAGTGGCCCCGGCATAGCAAGGCAGCTGATCCCTGGCACATCATTCAGCAGCTTTACAGGTGAGGCTCCTGCAACTCAAAGGTCAACAGCTCTGACCACTATACAAGGAACCATCTCCGATGATGCAGCGATTAACGCTAAGATCACAAGTGCCTATCCGAATCCGTTTATTGAAAGCCTGAAAGTTCAGTACAGCAGCACAACGGCTGCAAACAATGTATCGGTAGGTATCTACGACATGGGTGGAAGACTGGTACAGCGCCAGTTGTTTGGAAATACCGCTGCAGGTGTTAATACACTTAGTATTCATCTTAACAAACAGATGATGCCCGGAATGTATCTTGTAAAACTTGATATTGACGGCAAGCCTGTAAAAATGTGGAAGATGATGAAAGAGAAAAAGTAAGAAGGCTGTCAGCTATCGGCAGCCTCTGAATGAAAAATGCAAATCAAGGCATATATCGTTAAAATTGCGGGAACTTTTCCCGCAATTTTTTTTGCACTTTTGATAAATACTATTGACTCATAGTGTTAAGTTCATACCAACCCGCTATCAAGATAAGACCATTCAAGTATCAATGCCGTTCTCTTAAGAGAGTTCATGGTTTATTTTCTTCGTTCCGGTTAGGAACACCTTGTAAGTTGCTCACAGGCAAAGTAACATTCAAAGAGTACACTCAGAATATAATCATTCCTCTATCAACACATGCTGTTCCTGGCCAGAACAGCCCATCATTTTATTATTTTCTACCAACATTTCGTTCCTAACCAGAACGAAGGCATGACGCAAAATCCTTAGTTCATCAACATTTTTATTAAAGCATTGTTATTTCGCAGGCCACCGAAGCATGCTTCTGCACAATTAAAACAATTGAGGCGGTGGCCGTAAAAGCTGATAGCTGATAGCTATTAAACTTTCCTTATCTTACCTAAAACTCTGATAAATTTGTATTCTTTGTTTTTCTCATGAAAGAAATCAGGTCTATAGTTAAAGCATATGATTCTATTAACTTTACTACTACTAAAGCGGTTCTTGCTACAGTAGCCAGGGTTGAAGGGTCGTCTTACCGGCGTACCGGAGCACGGATGCTTGTTTTAGACGATGGCACTTATCTTGGCGGTATAAGTGGCGGATGCCTGGAAGGTGATGCCTTGCGCAGGGCGCGTAAAGCGCTTGTACTTGATAAACCTGCAATAGTAACTTACGATACAACACAGGAAGACAATCACCAGATTGGCGTTGGACTTGGATGCAATGGAATCATTGATGTGCTATTTACTCCTTTAGATAATAAGGACGAACAAAACCCGGTAAGATTGTTAGCCGGATTAACCAATATCAGGCAACCCAGGGTGGTGGTTACTATAACTGAATGCAGCAACCGGCTTAATGGCCTGGGCAGAACATTATTATTTCAAAATGATGATCAATTCCTTGAATCCTTTGTTATAAAGAATATCCGTTCCTGTGTGTTAACCGATATTAAAGAGTGCCTGGTTCAACACCGGTCTCAAACCATTACTTATAATAATGAAGGTGATAAAATAAAAATTTTTATTGAGGTTATTTTGCCCGTTACCCATCTTGTGATTTATGGAAGTAATAATGATATTTATTCCATGATTAGAATATCCCGGGAGCTGGGTTGGGATATTACGGTAGTAACAAATGTTTCAAAAGCGGATAAAAGCTTGTTTTTGTTAACAACAAGAGTTATTAATAGTACCGGAACAGAAGAACCGGTTGCGGATGACTACACCGCAATTCTGTTGATGGCACATGATTATAAGACTGACTTTATGAATTTAAAAAAGGCATTACAAACAAATTGTTCTTATATCGGGCTTTTAGGTCCGAAAAAACGTATTGATAAAATGTTTGAAGCCTTATCGAATGAAGGAAATCCTGTGCCGGCTGCAAATCAGGAACGTATTTTTTCTCCTGCAGGACTTGATATCGGGGCTAGTACACCGGAAGAGATTGCCTTATCTATAGCCGCTGAAATACGTTCTCATTTTGCCGGCAGAAATGGGATGTCGTTACGATTAAGAGAGGGAACTATTTATGAAAATTAATCAAAGGAGTACCTGTGCTGAAAGATAACCACGGCCGGACAGTGAACTATTTAAGGCTTGCGGTAACAGACCGCTGTAACCTGCGATGCTTTTATTGCATGCCGGAAGAAGGTTTGGAATGGCTATCAAGGAAAGAATTAATGACGTATGAAGAAATGCTTCATGTCTGTTCTTTACTGGTAACGATGGGTATTGATAAAATACGCATCACTGGTGGCGAGCCATTTGTGAGAAAGGACATCATGCATTTTTTAACCGCTCTTTCTAAACTGGAAGGACTTAGGCAAATAACCATTACAACAAACGGCGTACTAACAGCCCCGCATATCCCAGCATTAAAAAAGCTGGGAATCTATTCTGTAAACCTGAGCCTTGATACCCTTGACAGGAACCGCTTTTTTTCTATTACACGCCGCGATGAATTACCATTGGTAATGGAAACTTTTAACCAGTTATTATTTCATGACATGGAAGTAAAACTGAATGCAGTTGTAATGGATAAAAAAAATACTCAGGACATTATTCCCCTGGTAGAGCTTACAAAGAATTTACCAGTAAGTGTCCGGTTTATTGAAGAAATGCCTTTTAATGGCGAAGGCAGTCATTACACCGGGTTACCATGGGATTATATCCGCATATTCAATCATATTAAAGAAACCTTTCCCGACATTAAAAAAATTCCTGATCCTCCTTATTCCACTTCATATAACTACCAGATTCCAGGTTATAAAGGTAGTATTGGAATCATAGCGGCTTATACACGTTCCTTTTGCGGAAGCTGCAATCGTATACGCATCACTCCACAGGGCACGCTCAAAACATGTTTGTATGACGATGGTGTGCTGAACATTAAAGACCTGGTAAGGGAGGGTTATAATGATGAGGAGTTAAAGCATTTCCTGCTGAATGCATTTGGTCATCGTGCCATAGATGGATGGCAGGCTGAGAAACTGCGAAAAGAAAAAGGCCCTGTTCATGAATCTATGGCTACTATCGGTGGATAGAAGCTATCGGCCATCACTATCAGGAAATCATTACTCATAAAGGTCCTCATGACAGCTAACGGCTGGTAGCAAATAGGTTATTAAAATGAACATACAATTATTTTATGCTGAGCGCAGTTATTTTAGCGGCAGGATCGTCTTCAAGAATGGGAACAGATAATAAACTGTTACTTCCTTATAAAAACAAACCTGTTATTGCAGCTGTTGTAGAAACCATTATAAACGCAGGTATTAAGGATGTGATTGTGGTAACAGGATATGAAGCAGATCATATTAAAGATGCGCTGAAAAATTTTGAAGTGCAATTCATACACAATCAACATTACCCTGAGGGGATGACTTCATCAATAAAGCAGGGTATAATTGCTGCAAAAGGAAATGGTTACATGATCTGCCTGTCTGATATGGTAATGATTACAGCAGCCGATTATAAGTTGCTTGGTGATGCCTTTCAAAAAAGAATAATGTTTGACCCGCAGTGTATTATTATGCCACGGTACAAAAACCAACATGGAAATCCTATTATCTTTTCAGGTTTTTATAAAGAAATGATTCTTCAGAACCAGCAACCGGAGGGTTGTAAAAATATTGTTCAGTCAAATCCGGAACATCTTTATATGATTGAAATGGATACGCCACAAGTATTGCAGGATTTTGATTACCCTGACGATTATAAAAAGCTGCTTCAAAATCATGGCTTGATATTTTAAGTATATTATTTAAAATAATTAATTATGAAGAAGGTCCTGTATTCTACTATAGTTGTTTTCGTTTTTGCTTCCTGTGATACGCCTAACAACGTAATTGGTACCCCTCAATCAGCAACTAACACTTCGGGTACTACAGGATCGGCTAACATGACAGATGGTAATAAAACTGATTCTAGAATTGTTCCTGGAACACCTGGTGACAGTACTATTACAAAAAAAGATAGCATACCACGTTAATCTTCGAGGCAAGACGTTGACTTCCGAAGTCTTAAGTTATACCAGCTTTTCATATAAACGCAGACTTCGTAAGTCTTGAATACAGCCTTTCCCCAATTCAAGACTTTCGAAGTCTGCGTTTGTGTGATGAGATGTCGCAATACAAGACTTCGGAAATCAACGTCTTTCTTCGAAGGCCAGCATCTTGCTTCGAAGACCAATCATTCTTTAAACTTTCTTACCTTAAATCACTAACTCTTCTTATATTTATTTCACATAACAACCAGCCATGTTAAGAAGGTCTTTTATAAGAAATACCGGTTTAGCTGCATCAGCTTTAAGTATAAGCGGAACGAACGCTTTTGTATTACCTACGTTAAAGCCTGCCAACAAACTTCCAAAATGGAAAGGCTTCAATTTACTTGATTTCTTCTCTCCTGATCCATCAAATGAAAGAATTCAAACGACTGCTGAGCAACTAAAATGGATGCAGGACTGGGGTTTTGATTTTGTACGCATCCCCATAGCTTACCCTTATTACCTTGACATCGACCATAAAAAAAATATCACTGCACAAGATGTTTATAAAATAAAACAGGAAGCAACAGATCGTATTGATGCATTGGTTGGGCTTGCGCAAAAACATGGCATGCATGTAAGTCTTAACCTGCATCGCGCTCCCGGCTATTGTGTAAATGCCGGATTCAATGAACCTTTTAATTTATGGAAAGACGCCGAAGCGCAGGAAGCATTTTATTTTCATTGGAACATGTGGGCAAAACGCTATAAAAATACCTCTTCTAAAAAAATAAGTTTCGACCTGGTGAACGAGCCCAGCTCCCGAGAGGACATGAACGATCAGTTTTCTAAAAGAGGCCCGGTACCCGGAGATGTTTACCGGAAAGTTGCCAAAGCCGCGGCTGAAGCAATCCGGAAAGAAAACAAAGATCACCTGGTTATTGCTGATGGCAATAGCACCGGAAGCAACGTAATACCTGAAATTACAGATCTTAACATAGCACAAAGCTGTCGCGGTTACTATCCGGGAACCATTTCGCATTATAAAGCACCGTGGGCAAACAAAGATGTTGATAACCTGCCAGAACCCAAATGGCCTGGCCAGGTAGGTAATCAGTACCTGAGCCGGGAAAAACTCGAAGCTTTTTACGCACCATGGATTGCATTGGTGAAACAAGGTGTGGGCGTACATTGTGGAGAATGCGGCTGCTGGAAAAAAACACCTCATGGGGTTTTTCTCGCATGGTTCTCTGACGTTCTGGATATACTGTCTTCCAACGGAATAGGATTTGCCCTCTGGGAGTTTTCAGGCGATTTCGGGATCCTTAATTCCGGACGAACAGATATTGAATACGAGGACTGGCACGGACAAAAGCTTGACAGAAAGTTGCTGACATTATTGATGAAAAAATAATATTCAGTAAACAATCATCAATTTTCGATATTGCTAGTGTTATGTCAACTATAAATTGACGCCTTTGCCATCAGCCGTTAGTTATCAGCTATCAGGAGGAAAGCTTTTCAGGTACTGATCTCCTGATTGCTGACGACTGATAGCTGATAGCAATTGATACGACATTTTATGGTTGAAACGACACTAGATGCTCAGGCTTTTTCTCCTTAATATTTTTTATTAATAATTCAATGTTGTTTAGTTCCATGATGAAGGAGGGGAACGTACCTCTCCTTAAAAACATTGACTACGAACTCGATTGATCAATCCAGCAGTTCTCTTTTTACTCCGGGCACTTCCATTACTACATCTTCTCCATAAACTTTGGCGGGTGTCTGGAAACCAGGAGAATAATTTTCATTCAGTACATTGCGGGCAATAATCAGGCTGCTATGAGCCGTCATTGTGTATCCGTCAGGTCCTGATAATCGAGCTATTACTGTTTTGCCTGCTGCATTGGCAACCTGTCCCCATACCAGCACTGAACTTTTACTACGACTGTCTTTATCGGGACCAGCAGGGCGTTCATCAATTTTCTTTTTAATAAAATTGCGAATGGCTGAAGTTCGCAATATCCAGTTAAATAAAGGTTGCAGCTTTAACGCATTATATACGGTTGGACTTATGGCTGTATAAGTTTCAATATCAGGAATTCCGGTTGTAACATAGGCAGTTGAGATATCGCCCCAGGGAATTGACATAACAAATAATTTCTTTACTCCGAAATCCACCCATATTCCCTTTTTACCGATCGGGCTTTTAATGATCCTGCCGTCTTTACGAACGGCTCCTCCTTCACCTAATTTATTAACCATCGTGGTGGCAGTACCGTGAGACAATCCTCCTCCTTGAGAACCGAAAGCCAGTTTCAGACTAACAGCTTCGGGCATGCGCTTTCTTAATAGCAAGGCGATACAATCTGTAGGTACCACATCAAAGCCTACCCCTGGCATAATCATTATACCTGCTTTCCTTGCCTGTTCATCATATCCTTTCAACATTTCAAATACAGCAATATCGCCGTTGATATCAAGATAATGAGTCCTGGTTTTTAAACAGGCTTCTACCATCTGTTTAGCAGTAAACTGGTATGGACCAGCAGCATGAATAACTAACGCTACTTCCTGCAAAGCTTTCTCCAAGACTTCCGCATCATTCAGATCAACTATAATATTAGGAAGTGAATACCTATCAGCCAGGGATAGGATAGCTTCTTTCTTTCTGCCAGCCAGTATAGGATAAAGATTATAAACAGGGGAAAGTTCAGCAATCAATTGACCGGTATATCCATTTGCTCCATACAGGAGTAAAGAACTTTTTGACATTATGAAATTTACGAAAGATTGTCTGAATTGGGATTTGTAGGATGTAAGCATGATGTGATTTGATTGCTCTAGTGTTATGTTAACAATAAAATGACGGCATTTGATATCAGCAATTAGCTACCAGGTTTCAGCTTAACTGTTGCTGTTGTTCTCTCCTGACAGCTGATAGCTGACTGCTGATAGCAAAAATTTCAAACTCAAATTATCTACATCCTAAATCCTTCCATCCTATAAATCCCAATTCAGACAAATAACTGTTAAAAACAGTTATGCTGCAATTTTATTTTTGACAGTGTAACATTAATATCTAACTTTACTAACAGTGTTAGAATGAATAACACTTGTATATGGGAATATCTGAAAGAAAATTAAGGCAGAAAGAAGAGGTTTACGCTTCAATTCTACGGGCTTCCTGGAAGATTGTTGCAACAGAAGGCTGGCAGGCTCTTTCTATCAGGAAGATTGCAGAGGCTATTGAATACAGCGCTCCTGTAATTTATGATCACTTTGCTAATAAGGAAGCTATCTTACTGGAATTTACCAAACAGGGTTTTCAGCGGTTGAATGAAGAATTATCTAAAGCTAAAAAATCATCTGATTTACCGGAGCAACAATTGATCGCTATGGCAGATGCTTACTGGAATTTTGCCTTTTCAAATAAAGAATACTATCAGCTGATGTATGGTTTGGGAATGCCAACCTGTGAAACGGTAAAGCAGATTGCCGAATTGAATTCTTTTACTGAATTAGTAATGGATTCCATCAGGAGCCTTATCGCAAATAGCAATAACACTACTAATGATGCCTTTCTGAAATTACATACATACTGGTCTATGTTACATGGATTGATTTCAATAAATATGATGGGAAAGGAAAATAGCAGGGATGAGTTGAATGTTATGGTATTGAAAGATTTTATCAAGGGATTCATCGCCAGTATAAAAGGATGATATTTTTTTTACTTAGTAGCTAACGCTGTTAGATAATAAATGAATGTTAGATTAAGGCGTAAATAAAAAATTAGCTCAATCAATTGTTCAAGTTATTACAGTTAAAATTCTTTTTTCATAGCTGAAAGTTGATCACTGATCAACGACAGCTAATTAATCAATAAAACAATAAAAATGTCAACAACAAAATGGGTCTTAGACCCTGCACATTCAGAAATTCAATTTAAAGTAAAACACCTGCTGATCTCTACTGTATCAGGAGATTTCAAAAAGTTTGAAGCCTCCGCTGAAACGGAAGGCGATGATTTTACTACAGCAAAAGTTCAGTTTAGTGCTGATATTGATTCTATTTCTACAAACAATGAACAGCGTGATGCTCATTTAAAAAACGGAGATTTTTTTGATGCCGAAAATCATCCTAAGCTGAGTTTTGTAAGTGACAAGCTGGTAAAAGTTGATGATGATGTTTATGAACTTCATGGACAACTTACTATGAGAGGTGTTACAAAAGATGTAACATTAAAAGCGGAGTTTGGCGGTTCAACAACAGATCCATGGGGCAATACACGTGTAGGTTTCGAAATTTCAGGGAAAATTGACCGCACCGATTTCGGTGTAAGTTTTGGAATGATTTCCGAAACAGGTGGATTGTTACTGGGAAATGATGTGAAGCTTTTTGCTAATACAGAATTCGTAAAACAACAGGTAGCGGAACTGGTGTAAATTCAGGGAACGACCTGTGAGGTCTTTACAAGACCTCACAGGTCGTTCCCTCTTCTTGAAGGTTTATAATCATCCTCCACATAATGCATGGTTGAAACTTAATGACATTACACTGCATTTAGGGCTTCTTCCTGATAGCTGAAAGCTAACGGCTGATAGCTTATATGTGAATGTAACAGTAACAATTACTTAGTTCTTAAAGTGGCAGTTTCATTATCGAACATTTGTGACCTGATCATCATCTCATTTTTTGTAATGGAAATAATTTCTATCATGGTAGTTTCCTCCTTCTTCCGCGGATCTGTAAACATCATGGATTTACCTTCAGAATTAATGGTATAATATACAAATCCGGTTGTTACACCATTTTCATACAAGTAGCATTTTCCGTTTTCCTTAAATTCTAATTCCGACTTCATTTTTCTATTTCTCTGAATAAGGTTCTTTTTACTCTTACCGGTAATATCCACTACCTCCCACCGGTTTATTATTAATTTGTTTGATGAACCATTTATATTATCATCTGTTCCAGGCCTGGTTTGTGTTGTTATATTATCAGCCGGATTACCGGCGAATGGTTTATTAATTATAATAAGAAAGAATATAACAAGAACAAAAACACCTGTCGGTAATAAATTTATAGTGAAGCTGAGCTTATACTTTTTCCAGGCAACTAAACTTCCACAGATAGCGCCGATCAGCAGGCCTGGCAATATCCAGCAAACAAATGGCGGCAGAGATTGCGTAAACTTTACAAGATTATCTAAGAAAACAAATATTTCGAAACTATGCCTTCCCAATGTTTTCCTTAAAAAATAAATCAGTAAGGCAATGGCAACAATACCAAAAAACCCGGGGCTGCCTGTGCTTTTCCGTGTTGCCTTTTGTGGTGCTATAATGTTTGGAGCAGTTTTATAATTTGCTGACGGCTGTCGTACATATTGTATAATAACAACTATCAAATAGATGGAGGTTATAACGAGTGCAATGTTGAGAGTATCTGAAAGAGAGTAGAACAAACCAGAATGCCGGATAAAGTATATGAAGGCAAGGAGGGCACCAATGCTAATAATTTTCTTCATATCTTTTCAATTCTTTTAATTAAAAAGACTGCGCCGACAAGGCCGCCTAAAAAGAGAACCAGGCTAATAAAATAAGAAAAATATTTTTGCGGCAGGTCCGTTGATTCTGGTACAAACCAGGAGGCGTTACCAGCCAGAACACCGGTAACGTATCTAATAAGTGCAAAGAAGATTCCGCCGAATATTGAATATTTAAACAATTGGGTAAGATATGCCTTAAGCGGCAATACTACTTTCACTTCTACAGGAATGGTAAGACGTTCAAATTCTGTGTTAATAAAAAGATTTACCGTGTACAGCTTGTCTCTTACTAATTGAGAAGCATCCACAGCTACTGTAACCGCATCCGCTTTTGTATTGTTCTGACTCCAAAATGTAAAACTATTGTGGCTTAAAGTGATCCCATTAACCGGATTCTGAAAATAATAAACCGCCTTTGCAAAACCTGTATTTACCAATTTTAAAGAAATAGTATGATGTACCAGTTTGTTTCCTTCGATTGACAACAGTTTAATTTCCCTCTGATCACTTTCTATTTTTGGATCAGGAAGCTGTGGATTTACCGCATTGATAAGATAATTTACAACAGCTAATTTTTTATCCTCTTCCGTGTAATATTCATAACCATTTATGTTGCTTTTATATTTATTGTACTTATCAATTAAATCATTTTGGCCGATACCTGCAAACCAGGTTGTGAGTTGCTGGTTTTCAGCTGCATCGGCTATCTTAATCCAAAGAGAGACATCGGTTTCTGCCTGTTTCATAAGCTGATCAGGCTTATCAAACTTAATTGAATTAAGATAAAAAGGATGATGAATGTTTATCTTATAAAGAAACTGGAGGAAATTATTAAAATCCCACCCGCTTGTAAGTTTATCTGCATTGGCAAGATCAGTTTGATTCAACCAGATATGAATGTACCGGTTATTATAACTTTCAGATGTAGCAATAAATAAATTATAATCAGTTGCGGTTTTGTTGAACAACAAATTGATGTTAGCAAAATCCTGGTCATTTAAACGAAATGGCAGTGCAGGATTTAACAGGTATAGAACCTTCAGATAGCGCTTGTCTGTATCCGGTTCGTTTTCTATTATTTTCGAAAACTCATCAGCCTTAGAAGCGCTTTTAGTAAGTGTGGTAATACTGGGAACAAGGTAATTGGCATTACGTAAATAATATTTAGCTTCTGTAGTTTTTCTATAAGATATCTCACCAAGTTCAATAAGTGAGTGCGCCTTTTCTCCCAGCCATTCTACCTCATTTTTTTCGTATTGATATTTTGCCCATGCTTCATCAGTCATCCAAAGGTTTTTGAATGAGTCGGCTTCAAATGAATTCTTTTCACGAGGTGAGAATCCCCGTTGCTTTATTGTAGCCAGCATGTAGTTTATAACTTTAGGTCGTTGTAATTCGTTGGAGGCGCCTTCAATTATTTCTTCTGCTTCATTATTAGAAATGCTGCCTTGCAGCATATTTTTTTCCAGTTTTGCATCAATCCGTCTGTATGGAGATAAGTCAAGACCGGCAAATATTTTAGAAGCTCTCCTGCTCAATTCGTTACGGCTGATTCCAAGCTCCAGGGCATCCTTAATGATTGATGGATAATCATCAATATCAATATCCCCGTTTACTAAAATAATATCCTTTATTTGTTCATCCAGGTTCTCTGATGGAGTCATGAAAAAATGATTATCAATTAAACAAAACTGATCTTAGCCGGGGTTGTAATAATCCATTTACCGCCATTTAATTTTATAGTACCTGGTGAGTCCGTTTGAATGGTTGCATTCTCAAAAGGAAATGAATCATACAGGCAGGCTATGCCTAAAAAATATTGCGCGTTAGACAGTGCATATTTTTGAGCATCCCGGTTGGTGGTAATTTTAAATTCACCCGTATTATTAGACATTGTAGAGATTTCAAAAATTGTCTCATCATCTGGTTTGTCTAATAATTCAGCATTGGAGAACCCATCTCCCATGTCAGCATATTTTGCAAATTTCAAGGTGGCTAATGGTTGTTTCGGCTTTTGAACAAATGGTTTTGTTGCAGGTGCACGGTTCGTTTTTTGAGGAGTTTCTGTTTGTGGATTGTCGGGTAGCTGATTTTTCTTCGCTTCTAATGACTGTATCATTTTATCAGAATTTTTTTGAAGCTGTCTGGCATCACTTAATTCTTTTATTAGCTTTTCATTTTTACCTGACAATTCCAATATGCGTTTGTCTTTTTCATTTAATTCTGACATGGTATCATTAAACATCTTTTTATAATATGCTTTTCTTTTCTTTAACTCGTTGTTTTTTATTACCAGGTAAATTACCAGGCCGAGTAATATCGCTGCAATACTGTATGGTATCCATGGAGATGATAGAAAGTTATTCGATGCCGTTGCCTGATTATTTTTATCAGTTGAATCTGCAGATGGATTTTTTGTTTTAGGTGTTGTAGCCCGGGATGGATTTTCAACCAGTACAACCGGTGGTTCTTCATCCGGAACTACTTCCTTTACAATTTTGTTTAAGCTGGCTACATAATCATTGTAACCTGCCATTTTTTTTCTTTTTTCTTTTCCGGAACCTGTAGTGATCTTATCATGCGCCTGCTGTTTAAATAGCAGCAGGCTTTTACTCCATTTATCAGAAGCTGTATCTATCCTCAATGTCCATAGTGGATCAATTACATTTTTTACTGCGTTTAATAAATTGTTATCGGTAGCAAATTTTTTCAGGTCTTCATAACTTTTGCAATTACTACAGGTATTTGAATGTACATTTTTAAATGTGGAAGTATCGGTACTTAAAAACTCTAAGGTTTTTTTTACAATATCAAATTTTGCCACTTCTAACTGGTCCTTAAAAGATATTTGCGCATTTGCGCCTGCAAAACAAATAAGTGCAAAAAATAATAACATCAATTTTTGCATGTGGCTATAATTTTAGTTTTTAGTATCGGTTATATACTTAGACAACTGGTATAAGGAATCCTTTAAGGCAAAGAAAAATAATGACTCAGGCAAGGGGCTTTCCTTATCCTGATTACGCAGGTTGTTTAACACTTTCCTGTAACTGTCGTACACTAATCCTTCACCATTATCGATGTTTCCATTCCATTTTAAAACATCGTATGCCTGCTTGAGATTTTTTACTTTAAAACCGTTCATGAAATCAATTATGTCTCTGTTAGTGAGCGTCTTTTCCAGGAAGCTATTAAGGTTATTCAATACAGCGATATTCAGCGGGCTATTAATTTCCAGCGTATCTTTTATTAAAAAAGGGGTTCCGTCTTCGGTGATCCTGTCAGTAAGACCGGTAGGATTTTTTGGATCAAAACCCGGATGGATAAATTCAAAATCGCCTTCATACTTTTCTTTTTCTTCCTTGCCGGCCAACGCATACAATACAGAGCCATTTGCTGTTATTTCCTTAGGGTTTGAATTAAGGTGAATTTTAAAACTGTTCTGGACTGGCTGATCACTATAAGCTTTTATCAGCAGCTTTGTGAACAGCGCTAATTCTGATTCATCACCGCCACAGATCATTTTAATATACTGGCTGCCTTTGCCGGTAAAGGACAGGTACCTTGGCAAAGGATACTTTTTCACTTCAAGTATCTGTATGATATGAAAAACAATGGCGCTGTAATGCAGATATAGCAACACCGAAAGATTGGGATTTCCAATGGTTATAGAATCGCTGAACCTGTATTTATTATCATACTTAAACAATAAACTGATGAGGTCATCCGCGCTCAGGTTGCTGTCCTCTATACCCTTGGCGAAATACATCATTTCCTTTTCAGGATTAATATTATTCGCTTTTTGATACACCTGGTAATTTTTTAAAAATCCGTTATCTTTTATTTTTCCTTTATAACCGCTGCCCCATAAATCGTTGCCGGCAAACCGGAAGGAAGTGGTCAGGTATTTATCCTGCCTGTTAGCACCTGCTGATTCCATAAACATCATTACATCGGAGGTACCTCCTCCAATATCAATATTTACTGCATTAGCTATATCCTGGATGCCGGAACCTGATTTGGTTAAATAAAAATAAGGAGCTACCGATTCGGGGATAGGATCTTCTAAAATGGCGCCGCTGTTTGCAAACACATTTTTAAAAGCTTCTCTTAAAACAGACTTCAATGTAGTTCTGTTACCACGCTCCATACTTTGGGGAACCGACCATACAATCCTCAGTTCAGCAAGGTTACCATTATTCAATATTGCTTTTGCTTTTATCTGCCAAAGCAGCTGCTGTAAAAATAGTTTAACCCTGCTTTTATTAGAATCATCATTGTTATTTTCAAGCAACCATTTTAGGTTTGTTGTATATACAACATTACCTTTCAGCAGTTCCATATCTATATAATATCCTATATTGATATGACTGAACAGGTCTACTTTAGATTTCTCCGAATTACTGAAATCAATTACCTCGCAGGTAGCGGTCTTGAATGGAAAGGCAATAGCTGCATTGTCTTTAGAAGTAATAACCGCGGGCAAAAATTCGCGTATTAATGTCAGGTCCATTTCCGGAAAACGTCCGTAGGTAGCATACTTCAAATTGAGATCGGTAGTATTGGAAGGTTCATTCAGCAACACCATTTGCTGATCTGCCGGTTCTATTTCAAAAGGGTGTGGCAGGGCCTCTCCCTTTTCCATATAGGCTACATGAGTATTAGAAGTGCCAAAATCAAGGGCATAAGTAAATGACTTGATCAGGTTGCCTTTATTAAACGTTTTGTTAGAAAAATCAGGTATTATTAACCCATTACAGCTACTGCCCATCTCATCAAAATGGTACGACAGCTCCATAAAATCGAAAGCCGTTTTTACCCGGTAATACTTCGATGTAACAGATGCTCCGGTATCATACATAGAACGGATAACAGGATTACTATCCAGCCGCATTTCTTCCGAAGCAACATTTTTAAATGAGAAAATATGCAGGGCCAGCAATTCTTTATTTTTATCTTTTTCAATCCGGTTGGCCAGCAAAACAGTATAATCATTCAGGTCACTGTCTGTAACCTGGTAAAATGGATACATACCAATGTCAGCCCGGCATTCTACGATAGTTGCTTTTGCCTTGCTGTAAGTTTTAGCAAATAAAATATCCGGTACTCCTTTTTTATTTTTGACAGGTATTTTAAGGTTTACTTTTACCAGCCCTTCATCCAGAACAATTGAAAGATTATTTTTTAAATCTGCAAGCGTGAAAAAATTAAAATATTCTTTTTTGATAGGCAACAGGTACCTGAAATCACCACGGAAGCCGCTATAAAACTTGGAGCTGTTTATAAAGAATGGCATTTCTACCAGAAAATTTTCTAAAAAGTCATCAGTGGTAACAAAAGGATAAGTCAGCGATTGGGAATTTCCCTGCGGTAAATTTCTTTCATAAAGCGGAACATACTTATGATAAACATCCCTGATTTTGGTATTCGAATTCCAGGGCACATTTCTTTCCATATAATCACCGCTGTAGTTCATACCATCTACCAGCACCAATGGCGGGTAAACTGTTTGCAACTCCCCTTTTTCATTCTTCTGGCTGCTGTATTTAGTTACACTGGCCCTGATTACAAAATCACTTACGGATTTTATCTTGTCCTTCTCCTTTCCTTCCTGCTGGTGGTAGAAATAAAGGCCGCTGATAGTAAGATATTTATTTTCCACATTAGTGAGTACCTTATCATATCCGGTATCCATTAAATTAGTTACCCCATCGCCGTCATTTACAGGCAGGGCACTGAATTGAGCAAATTCATTCCTCCAATGTGAAAAGTAAGAATCAATCGTTTTGTTAATATAAGATCTTAGTCCTTCAGCCTTATTGAAAGTTTCTTTGTTTTGAAGCAATAATTTATAAACATATTCAACAAATACTTTATCCCTTTCATGAAGGGCTTTATAATCTTCACTAAAAAAAACATGGCCATCAGAACTCTGTGGAATATTGTTGATAGCACCGTCTTTCAGGTACCGGTTCCAGTTAGGACTTGTAAAAAATAAGGTCAGCGGAGAGGTGCCTCCCACCAGTTTGTTCTCATAGTAAATTAGAAAAATGCTGTCTACCGCTGAGAAGCGCGGATTGATTTTATCAGAAAAAATCTGGTCGAGTGATTTGCCTAACAGGTAATTAGGATGGGATTCGCCTTTAGCTTTAAGCTTATCAATGTTTTCTTTTACTTTCCATTCCTTAAACCAAATTTTTTTGCCTAAGCCTATATCTGCGTTTTTTATATTGAAGATCATCTGAAGCACATCCAGGCAGTCGGAAACAAGCTGGTGATAGATGGTTCTTCCTTTTAGTTGGGATTTATCAGAAGCGACAATATGAAAAGCAGTATCAAAAAGTTCCATTCTTGCCAGTGGTGAGGGAATAGAAGTACCGGCTTTCAAGGATCCTTTAGAGTATACAAGATTTTCCGCTTCAAAACTGTTGGTATCAATTAAAGTACTAACACTCCAGTCTTTTATCTCATTTGCGTTATAGCCGGGATATTTTCTGAATATATATGGAGGCATAGAAAAAGGTATAATTACAGTAACAGCTAATTAAATTAAGTAAAGATGGGTATTGAAATCACCAATCCTTTTTTGAGGGCAGGTCTTCCAACTTTTTAAAACATTCAAGCGATATTTCATTGAGTAATTTTAAAAACCGTTTTTCTTTTTCATTATCTGGTATTCTTTTCTTGAGCTCATCCTCAATTTTACCCAGCTTTTCCTTTAAAAGAGCATCGGTAATACCGCCATTGGTTATCACTCCTAGAACTTTTTTTACTTCAATTTGCTTTTCACGCACTAAAGAGTTAAGGTCTGAATTGATATTAAACGGTTGAAACTTCCTGTCATTATCTACCATTTCATTCAGCCATGGTTTGTAGTGTTTAGTAAAAAAGGCAGTCAGACTTTGATAGAAAGGATCGGATGAAATTTTATCGCCAAGGTTAAGTTCTTTGTAAAAAGCTTCTCCTTTAAAAGCAGGAATTTTTTCAAGGTAAATTTTCATAGCATAAGTAAACAAAGTAAGCGGGTATAGTATGTTCTTCCGTGTGTTGTCGAAAAAATGCCTGATGTCAATAACCTGGTCTTCGTGCTGAATGCCGAAATCGAAGTATTCTGTTTTGTCTTTAGTGTTAAAAGCACCAGTTAATTTATTAGCGAAATCAATGATGGCCGTAGCGCCGATCATTTCGATCAGGTGTGCATTGTTTTGCTGTTCCACCCCACCTTCTTTATTTTCATATTGCTTCAACGGTGTATCCCATAGCTGGTAAAAACAGTTTATTTTACCTTTTAAATATTTTGAATAATAAGTCAGCGCCGCTTCAGTTTTTGAATTGAACCTGTCTGAATTAATAGCGCTTTTTTTATCGTCTGTAACATTAAAATAAGGCATAATAGTTAAGGCCCCGAATACATTGGCGCTAATCCGTTCCTCTTCCTGCAACAAGCGTATGAGTTGCGGAAATCCTGAAGAACCCGTTCCACCAAAAATAGAACTGACAATAAAGATGCGGTCGTTTTCACCGATGCTTTTCAGTATAAACCGGAATTCTTTTGTATGAGCAAGATTATTAAAAACCACGCAGCCGATATTAGGATTGCCTTTAAAGCCAAGGTCAAGGCGCAGGTTAAGTTCAGTATGGCTAAAGTTATTATGACCTGCAGGCGTATTATCGTACAGTGCCTCCAGAAAATCCATATTAATGTCACCGGCCAGTTCTTCTTTCGGATCAATATATTTGATAAATGAAGTTTCAAGATTTTCAAACTGCAACTGGAATGAGTCTTCCATTTTTTCAGTGGTTCCGTTTTGCGGATTCACCGAGCTAAGCGTACTAAGGTTTGTATGGAAGAATCCCTCTTTTATCTCTTCTCTATTGCCGTAACCCCTTTCACGGATCAGTTTGTAGGCTTCCAATGCTTTGAGTGACCTGGTTGTATCAGCGTTCTTCGCATCCACATCAATGATAATAGGAATAATTTTATTAGTTTCAGGAAGGGTAACTCCGGACGCCAGTAACATAGTCAACGAGCGTATAATTCTTGCTCCTGTTCCACCAATACCAAAAACATATACATTTCTTGTCATTTTATAATATTATTTTAAAAGGGAGTGCGCTTTGCAAAAATGGAAGCCCTTTTCAACAGCATAGAAAAGATAATGAAATAAATGGAAGCATATAAAGCGTTCACCAAAGAAAGTTTATACATAAACGCATCGTAATCTTCACCTGTAGCGCCTTTAGCTTGCGTAAGCGCAAAATAAACAGCCACAGCTATCAGCACAATTAAAGTAATAATCCAGTGAACAAGCTTGTCCCATACTGGTTTCCACCTGCCTAATGCCAGGTAAAACACCAGTGCAAATATAAATGCAAAAAGCAGCGTAAAAAGCCCTACCGATGGGTACACGTCTGTACTGTACACCGGATCTGCATTTGTTCCGGTTAAAAATTCGTAAAGGGTTTTAAACATGTTTATTTTTTTATGGGGATAGAAATCGAAATAAAATCCTGGTTAGGATTTTGATACGCTGCACGCACACCGTCTACCAAATGTTCAAAGGCAAATGTTTTACCTGAAATATCTTTTAAGCTCCTGTCATCCATTATAGAGATGTTGCGGTAAGAAGTATCATATTGTAAAGGAAGGCTGATTTTCATTTCAGTATTTGCTTTATAAACATCACTGACCTCTATAATGAATACATGAGATGACTTTGTTAACGCGTCCAGTTCATTTTTCTTAAGATCCGCTTTATTAATATTTTCAGGAGTTAAAATTGAAATAATCCTGAAGTCAAGATTGTTTTTATCCAGCTTCAAATTTTTTTTCAGGTAATTGGTATCCTGTGCATAGGACGGCAGAGCTGACAGGTTAGCTCCTATAGCAATGATAGCAGGATTTGATTTAGAAATTTTTATATTGGTAAGCTTATTACTCTCAGGCTGCCATTCACCATTCTTTTTAAATCTGAAAAATATATTATAATCAATAACAGCTTTATCGAAGACTCCAAAGTCCATTGCTACATTATTGTGTTTGAAAGGTTCAAGTTTTTGTAATTGAAGATTAAACTTTTTTAATAATTCCCTGTTCCCTATCACCCATAAATAGTAAGGTCTGATGACACTTCCTTTTTTGATAGGCAGCCTGCCATTTTGATAGGTGTAATAAGTGCCATCAAAATCTGAATTAAATCCATATACCGAGGCGCACATATCATTCTTTTTTTGAAGTTTGCTGAAAGTACTGGTAACAAAAGGTTTCAGGCCACCTTCGGCCTTTTCGCGGTTAATTTCCCTGTTAGCCTTAATATCTGCGTCACTATAAGATAGTATGCAATCTGAAACAAACATTGAAATATCATTGGAGTCTGTCCTGTCAGCAATCATCTGAAAAATTTTATGCATTTCAGAACTTTTTTCCCGGGCGGGATGCCGGGTAGCAATGGTATATATGAAATCTTCAGTTGTTCCGTTAAAAGGCAACACAGCGTCAGCGATGTAATAATTATGAAGTTTTAACCTGCCTGAATCTACCTTCTGTTCAATTGCAACAAGCAGGTTGGGAATGGTTTTTACAAAATCAGTTGAGCCTTTAAGATAGCCAGCCATACTTCCTGACACTTCCATAAAAAAGTTTATTTTTTCAATTTTATGTTCAGAAGATACAAGTGTTTTATCTTTTTTTTTATTTTCAGTACAACCAAAAAAGACAAATAGGAGGCAAATCCATAAGGTTCTTTTCATTAAAGAGATTTCGTTAAAAATACTAAGCTTTTTTTATTAATACGATTTTAATAACACGTAATAAATTTTCTTTAAGTACTCATTTGAAGGATTTTAACAGACTTTTGTAAGTATATTTTAACTGAAGAAGTCAACCTAAAATTGAGATATCTTTATTGCCATGAAATAACTAACAAGATTTGTAATTAAAATGATACCACACAAATGTTTCAATTAAAAATGATAATTGCCAGCACAAGACCCGGAAGAAAAGGCCCTGCTGTAGCTTCATGGATTGAAGGAATAGCCCGCAAGCATCCTGCATTTGAGGTTACTATGTTAGACCTGCAGAAAATAAATCTTCCATTCTTTGATGAGCCACACCATCCAAGACTTCAAAAATACGAACACGATCATACTAAAAGATGGAGTGAGACCATTGCCGGTGGGGACGCTTTTATTTTTGTTACACCTGAATATAACTACGGCTATACGGCTCCGTTAAAAAATGCCCTGGATTATTTATTCCTAGAATGGAATTATAAACCTGTTGCCTTTGTTAGTTATGGTGGAATTGCAGCAGGTACCAGAGCTGTTCAGATGCTTAAACAGGTAGTGACAGCACAGAAAATGGTGCCGGTTAGCGAAGCAGTTAACATTCCGTTTTTTACAAAGTATATCGACGACCTGGAACGGTTCAATGGTGACGAAACGCTGCAAAAGAGTGCTGATGGCATGCTCATCGAACTTGCAAAATGGACGGAGACGTTGAAACTGATGAGAGGATAGGTATGAGGTGTGTTCTAAAAGCCCGAAGGGCAATGTCATTAAGTTAAGAAGTTCTTTTAATAATAGAAGCATTAAGTGGAAGTAAGGGTGGCTATATCTCCCCTCCTTTGGAGGGGACGTTATGTCCGTAGGACATAACAGGGGTGGGTATGGGGGGCAGCGTGCTAACGGGTGTAATAAATTGTGCTTGTTTGTGAGCGTTTCCAGTGGTATTTGCGAAGTAGTCACAATCAAACCCACCCCCGTTTGGCCTTTGGCTCAAACGTCCCCTCCCAAGGAGGGGAGATACGACCACCCTGAATTTGCATTTAGTGCTTTCAATTGAAACTTAATTTAATGACATTGCCCTTCGGGGTTATATCTTCATTGTGTAATCTCTTTCTATAATCCTGTCACCCCTTCGGGGTTTGCCTCATACCCCATACCTCATACCTAATAGCCCGGGTTCTGCATAATTTTCGTTTTATTAATATCTATCTGGCTTTGCGGAATGGGAAATACAAGGTCGTTTTCCGTTACATCCCTGACCAGGTTGAATTGTCTTTTTTTGCTGTTCATAACAGCAACTGCACGGCCGGTACGAACCAGGTCAAACCAGCGCAATCCTTCAAAGGCAAATTCAAAACGGCGCTCCTGTTCCATAGCAAGACGGAAGCTTTGCTGGTTGAGTATATCAGCTGCTGTTTTATCAGCTAATCCAGCCCTGTTCCGGGTTTGATTGAGATACATCATGGCTTCACCGGCAGGCTGATACCCTGCTTCATTTAAACATTCTGCGTACATTAAAATAACATCAGCATACCTTATCACCGGAATATTATTACCATTATCATTCTTGGTGGCAGGCACATCATAATATTTCTTAATAAAATTGTAAGGTATCGTTTGTCCGCTAGCGTTAACGTAAGAGGTTGCCACAGAAAATGCCTTACGTTTATCTGCCGCTTCATAAGAATTAATAAGATCGTTGGTAGGTTGATTGTTACCATCACCACCATAAGGTATAACAGCATTACCCGAATTTTCAGGACTAAAAGCATTAGGCCATGGATTCCCTTCCCCAACGCCACCCGACTTAAACTGCACCTCAAAAACAGACTCCTTATTATTTTTATTACTTACCCTGAAAACATCCGCATAAGCTGGTAATATAGCATATACATTGGAGTTAATCACTTCCTTCAGTTTTGCAGCAGCATCGGTATATTTTTTCTCTGTCAGGTACACCCTTCCTAAAAGTGATTTTGCTGCACCCTGGGTAGCCCTTCCTACATCTGAACCGGTGTAGGAGACGGGCAATGCGGCTGAAGTTTCAGTAAGGTCTTTTTCTATTTGCGTATATACTTCGGCTTTAGGATTACGGCCGAAAGCATAACCTGCATCAGGATCTTTGATCTCATTTAGAACAAGCGGCACATCGCCAAAAGTCCTGACCAGGTTAAAATAGATAAGCCCGCGAATAAATTTTGCTTCAGCTATGTAACGGTTTTTTAATCCGTCGTCCATCGTGATAGCGCCGATGCGGTCTAATATCGCATTACAGCGCGAAACGCTCCGGTAAGAATCATTCCAGCGGGCGAGAATAAATGGGTTTGTCGTTCTGATATAAAACCTGTGAAATTCATCCTGGTCTGTTACCGAGCCGGATGCTACCGGTTGGGCATCGTCTGACCTGATATCACCAAAAACATAACTGTTTACATATACACCTGCAAATTGCAGGGATGCATACATTCCGCTAACGGCATTTTTAATGTCATTGGCGTTTTGATAAAAATTATCGGTAGTAACCGAAGATATCGGCTTGAGCTCCAAAAAATCCTTTTTACAGGAGCCAAGCAGAGCCCCTGTTAACAGTAAGCTGAAAATTATTCTAGATTTCATAATATTTCATTTTGATTTTATTCCAACCGGATAATAATCCCCGGATTTTTCAAATGAACTGTTAGATTAAAAACCAAGGTTTATTCCAACAGTGTAAGTCCGGGCAAGCGGGTAAGCTCCATAATCCACTCCACCAGTAAGTGGTGAACCGGCATATGTGCCTCCTGTATTATTTTGTAAGGGTGTGGCTGATTCGTAATTGCTTACTTCCGGATTATAGTTCAGGTATTTCGTCCAGGTATAAACATTCTGTACAGAAACGTATATTCTTGCCTGTTGCATTCCTGTTCGCTGCATCCATCTTTTTGGCAGTTGGTAACCAAGGCTGATATTGTTGATACGTAGATAAGAAGCATCTTCTACCCAGCGTGATGAAATAGCATTATTAAGACCGGTAGTGCTCCCATTAGCCCGGGGTACTTTACCATTACCCGGATCAGCAGGAGAGCGCCAGCGATTCAACACTGTTGTTAGCTGATTCTGCGATCCTTCCACGTTTTCAAAGAAGCGACGTCCCAGGTTTAAAATACTACCACCCTTTACACCCTGCATCGATACATTCAAATCAAAATTATAATAGCTAAAAGTATTGGTCATGCCGTAGCTGAAATCCGGCTGGTTGTTACCTATTACGGTACGGTCATCAGCAGAAATTCTTTTATCGTTATTTACGTCTTCATATTTTATGTCACCGGCATGTGTGGTTGCATCGTGCGGATAGCTTGCAAGATCGGTTACATCTTTAAAAACACCAATTTGTTTGTAGCCGTAAAAGCTTCCAATTGGTTGTCCTATTAAAGTAATATTTGTTTCACCAACACCGCTTGCACTTTTAATAGCATCACCGGTGGGCCCAAGCGCCAGAACTTTATTACGGTTGAAGGAAATGTTCATCCCGGTGTTCCAGATGAAAGCACCGGTAAAGTTGCGGGTGTTAAGCGCAAATTCCCAACCTTTATTTTCCATTTCACCGATGTTCTTGAATGCTGTGCTGAATCCTGTAAGCGTGGGTACGTTCACTGAAAGCAACAGGTCTTTAGTATTGCGTTTGTAATAATCAACGATTAGGTATATACGATCGCTGAATAAACCAACGTCTATCCCAAGATCCATCTGGTTACTTTTTTCCCAACCTAATTTTGCATTTCCTAATGATGAAGGCGCCAGCCCGGTAACCAGGTTATTATTGAAACTATAGTTATCAGCACCTACAGAAGCCACGTAAGGATAGTCGTTGCTAAACGCGTTGTTACCTGCAAGACCATAACTAACACGTAGTTTGGCTTCAGATACAGATGGCATGTTTTTCATAAATGGTTCTTCCGTAATGCGCCAGCCGATTGATCCTGCAGGGAACGTACCCCAGCGGTTATCCGGGCCGAAGATGGAAGATCCATCCCTCCTGATAGAAGCATTCAGCAGGTACTTTTCTTTATAATTATAACCAACCCTTGCAAAGTAAGACTTGGTAGCATTCTGTGTTTTAAAGGAAGTAACACCGGTGGGCAAACCCGCGCCATTCAGCGTTTGAACGATATCGTTAGCAAATGTTGACCCGCTTGCATTGCTCGACTGGTAATTAAATTTATACGCTTCCATCCCAATCAGCACATCTATATTATGAACGTCATTAAAAGCCTTTGTATAATTGAGCGTCTGATTAAAAAGCCAGCTCATTCCCTGATCTGAAAATGCATTCGCAATAGCGGTGTTCGGCGGCAACAACTGGTTCAACACAATGCCTGAAGTACGATAAGCATTCCGGCGGTTAGCATTTAAATTAACATTGCCTGAAGCGCGGTATTTTAAACCTTTGAAAAACTCGTATTCCGCATAACTGCTTCCAAGGAGATTGGTTGTAACGTACTCACTATTATATTCCGTGATATTTGCTACCGGGTTAGTAATGCCAGGCCAGTTGTAAGGTGCTGCTAATTCAGTTTCAGAAGAATAGGTAATGCCATCAGCCGCGTAAATGGGAGACATAGGTGCTGCTGCCAGTGCAGCATTTATAATACCATTCTCAGCCCAATGCCCGTTTGATGTTACTTCCTGCTGAATTTTATAAGATGGGTTAATATTTAATCCGACTTTTAATTTATCGGTTACATGCAGATCAACGCTTGCCCTGATAGTATACCTGTCAAGAGTTGATTTTTTTATAATACCGTCCTGTTTTAAATAGCCACCGCTTACTACATACTGTGCTTTATCATTACCACCGGAAGCTGATAACTGGTAGTTACTGATTTTGGCTTTTCTAAAAATAAGGTCCTGGAAATTATGATAAGGAAGGCTGGCTATTTTTACCGGGTCATCAAAATTGAACCAGGGAAACAGGTCTCCTCTCGGATATTTCTGTCGCAGTACCGGCCTCATTGTGTTAGGGTCTGCAATGTTTGCTGAAGGGAAAGCATCGATATATGCGTTATTAGCAGCGTCCCTTGATAATTCAGCAAATTGCTGGGAGTTCAATAATTTTATTTTTTTTGATACTTCCTGGAAGCCCGTGTACACATCCAGGTTGATATTGGTTTTACCTGTTCTTCCTCTTTTGGTAGTGATAATAATAACACCGTTAGAACCTCTCGATCCGTAAATAGCTGTTGAAGATGCATCCTTGAGCACATCTATACTTTGTATCTCATTGCTGTTCAGCAAGCTGAATATACTGGCACCCACTATGTTTCCGTCCACCACAATTAAAGGTGAATTTCCGGCACTGATAGAACCCAGTCCCCTTACTTTGATGGCAGGAGTGCTACCTGGCGCTCCGTTATTCTGTTGTACAATTATTCCTGGTATTTTACCCTGCAAGGCAGTAGCTACATTCGATACCGGCATGTCCTTAATTTCTTTCATGGGCACAGAGGCGATAGCGGAAGTAACTGCAGTCCTGCGCTGGGTTCCATATCCCACCACCACTATCTGGTTAAGCGTACTTACGTTTTGAGTAAGTACTATATTGAAGACTGATTTATCACTTATTGCTACAACCTGTTCATCAAATCCGACAGATGAAAACAAGAGACTGTCGTTCACGTGCTCATCAGGTACCACCAAAGAAAATGAACCTTTTCCATCAGTTACTGTACCGATAGATGTTTGTTGTATGGTAACGCTTACACCGGCAATAGCGGTTCCTTTTTCGTCGGTTACATTGCCTTTAACTAATTTCTGAAATGCATTAGTGGTTACAACCGCTTTTGAAGGATTGCTGCGGGAATTTAAAGCAATATCCTGTGCCTTTAAGTTAATAATGATAATTAAGCTGGTAAAAGAGAGGCAGACATACGCACAAATTTTTCTTCTCATGTCGAATATTAGTTTGGTTTGATATTGATTTTAAAAGCTAATTTAAACTATATATTCATACATTAGTAAACATACAATCAGGTTATAGATCTTTACATAAAAAAATTATAACCACGGAGAAATACAAGAGGGGAAGAAGAGGTTACACAGAGAAGTCCTCTGTGTAACCTCTTCTTCCCCTCTGGCATTTTCTCTGCGGTTAAAAATCGTTACACAACGAAAACTACCATTTAACCTTGATAACTTCTGAACCGGCAAGCAGGAAAGCCCCTGCTCCATATACTTCCCAGCTTTCAGCACTGAAATTACGTTTTGGGTCACCACCGATTGGCTGCACCCAGCCTACGCGGCCTTCAGGTGAAACAAGTGTATTCAACCCTTGCCAGGCTTTCTTTACAGCAGGCAGGTACTTTTCTTTGCTTAAAATTCCTTTATTGATTCCCCATGCCAGCGCATAACAGAAGAACCCGGAGCCGCTGCCTTCCCCGCCCGGATAAGATGCAGGATCAAGCAGGCTTGCACGCCACAGGCCGTCTTCCTGCTGAAGCGAAATAACTTTCTCTGCCATTTGCCGGTAGATGTTTAAATAATAATCCCTGCTCTGGTTACTTTTAGGAAGCTCTTCCAAGAGGCGTACCAGTCCGCCCATAACCCAGCCATTACCTCTGGACCAGAATATCTTCTTTCCGTTTGCTTCACGTTTACCTTCACCCTGCGCATTGATTAAATAATTGGCATCACGTGCAAAAAGATGTTCTTCCTTATTGTACAACAAGTCAACAGTTTGTTTAAAGAGCGAGTCGTTTAAAGAAAAGTAGGTTGGATCTTTTAAAGTAACTCCTAATTTTACCAGGGTTGGCGGGGCCATGAACAAGGCATCGCACCACCACCAGGTGATACCATGTTGTGCTACTTCGCGCCCGGGTATAGTTCGCATTTTTTGCACGGTATCAATAGTGGCCTGGATCATTTTTTTATCTTTCTTCATTCTATACAAATCAATATAAGTCTGGCTGATAGCAATATCGTCTGCATGATCATAACGCCGTCCTGGAGACCATCCAGTGCGTTCACCCAGTGCCACCAATGAATCGTAAATCGGTTTTGATTTCAGGGTATTATAAGCTGCTACAACACCGGCATAGAAAGCGCCATTCGTCCAGTCGGTCGGTGCGTGATTGGGATTTTTTAGTTGCCAGCCGGTTACCTTCATCATGGTAGCTTTGATGTAATCACGTTTGAATACATCTTCTACCGGCAACTTTATTATTGAATTGTTTTCGATGGGTTTTGTTCCATCGTAATTATGATACCAGGATATAGAACCTGCACTAATTAAGATTAATAAAAGTTTAAGAAGAGATGTGAAAAAAAGCGTTTGTCTTTTCATACTTGAGAAATTTGTTCTTTCAATTACCCTTAAGCGCGACCAAAAAACCACGGAGACAGGAAGACACGGAGAAACACAGGGCAGTTGTTATATTAAAACCGTGTTCCTTTGTGCCTTCCTGTCTCCGTGGTTCCATTTAGCAATTATAACTTTACGTGTTCTACGAAGGGTCTGTATTGAATACCGAATGTTGTTTGTGAATATGATAAGAGAATGGAGTTAGCTATCAGAAGATAAACGCCTGATTGGTTTCCTCCTGATAGCTGATAGTAAAAACGTCTATTTTAGATAACTGCATCACTTAAAATTCTATCTGTCCCCTTATCTCTCCGCCAGGATTCTTTGGTGTGTGAATATTTATGTAGTAAAACCCCGATAACAGGCTATCTTCTTTGATGGCGCTGCCATCTATCTTTACTGAATCTGTAAAGCTGCCTTTAGCTTCTTTTACAAGTACACCTGTCAGATCTTTTTTTACACCGGCATTTGCTCCTTTTGGGGCTGTTCCATGAATATGCGCCATGGTAGGTTTATCGGTTAAGCCGCTCCAGTTAACCGTATACGTTAGCATGTGGCTGTCTTTATTGTATTTAACATCCGCAGTGCCGGTGGCTGTACTGCTGTTTACCGGAACCTCATTTTTTGCACTTAAAGTCAGTCCCGTTTTATTTACTTCATTGTTAGTGCTTGCCGGCATATCTGTAGTGGTTGTACCAGGTGCACTTAAACTGTCCCTGGTAGTAGACTCAGTAGTGGTACTGCTTTCATTATTACATGCTGCTAGTAATACTAAAGAACCGGTCATTGCTGATAAAAAGAATCGTTTCATAATTGTTGGTTTTTGTTATAGTGAAAAAATCTGTTTATTAATGCTAGTGTTAAGTTAAGTAAGAATTACGTATTAAATTGCTGATCGCTGACAGCAAACTCGTCATTTTATAATAACATAACATCGCTGTACGAAATCTAAAAGTAAGAAATAAAGAGACATTATATTCAGCCTGTTTCTTTTATCTTTTTTGTAAGATGTTGTGATTCCTTTATTAGAAAATGATAATAAATGGTAAATTCGTCACTCGTTATATCATAAAAATTCTAGCTATATGAAGGAATCTCAGTTTAACAGGCGTAGGTTTATGAAGGAGGCAGCTACTACTGCCGCCGGAATGGTAGTATTTGCAGGGTTACCAGCAGAATCACTGGCAGCAGCAAATTATCAGGAAACAAGTAGCCATGAAAAGTTTACTTCTCCGAAAGCAGACCGTATAAAATTTTCTGTCATAGGGATCAATCACGGACATATTAGCTCCCAGGTAGAAGCTGTAAAAAGAGGTGGTGGCGAATTTGTTTCTTTTTATGCAAAAGAACCTGAGCTGGCTGCTGCTTTTGCTAAAAAATTCCCACAGGTTAAACAAGCATCAAGTGAGAAAGAGATACTGGAAGATAAATCCATTCAGCTGGTCCTGAGTTCGGGTATACCTGTAGACCGCGCTCCACTTGGTGTAAGAGTGATGCGTGCAGGTAAGGATTATATGTCAGACAAGCCTGGCTTTACAACGCTTGAGCAACTTGACGAAGTTCGGCGTGTTCAAAAAGAAACCAAACGTATTTATTCCATCATGTATAGTGAGCGTCTTGAAAACAGGGCGACCGTTAAAGCTGGTAATCTCGTTAAAGAAGGCGCTATTGGCAAAGTAATTCAAACTATAGGTCTTGGGCCTCATAAGGAAACACCAAAATCCCGTCCCCAATGGTTTTTTGATAAAAAGTATTTCGGAGGAATTATAACGGATTTGGCATCTCACCAGTTTGATCAGTACCTTTTTTTTACAGGATCTACAAAAGCAGAAGTGGTGGCTTCACAAGTCAGGAATGTAGCCCATCATGACTATCCGAATTTTGAAGACTTCGGCGATGTAATGTTGCGTGGCAATGGTGGCACGGGGTATATAAGAGTTGATTGGTTTACGCCGGAACAGCTCAGCGTATTTGGCGATGGAAGATTGACAATTCTAGGTACCGACGGCTTCATTGAGATCCGTAAATATATTGATATCGGTGGAAGAACAGGAGGCAATCATCTTATTTTGGTTGATAAGAAAGGCACCACTTATGTTGATTGCAGTAAAGAACCGCTGCCTTATGGGGAACAGTTGGTTGATGATGTTCTTAACCGAACCGAAACCGCTATGAGTCAGGAACATTGTTTTCTTGCAATGGAACTGGCGCTGAAGGCGCAAAAGCAGGCGCAGAAAGTGATATGAGAGGATGCTGCTTTCAAACAAACCTATGAGGTTTTGAAAACCTTATAGGTTTGAATTCAGGTTCAATTAAGCTTCATCTTTAACAAACTTCATTGAAATAGAATTAACACAGTGCCTTGTATTCTTGGCTGTAAGCCTTTCACCTTTAAAAACGTGTCCGAGATGACCTTCGCAATTAGTGCATATAATTTCAATCCTTCTTCCATCAGCATCGGGCAACTGCTTTACTGCGCCTGCAATTTCATCATCAAAACTTGGCCAGCCGCAATGCGAATCAAATTTATCAACCGAGCGATACAATGGCGCATTGCAACGACGGCAGATATAAGTACCACTTTCCTTGTTATCGGTGTACTCACCTATAAATGGCCGTTCAGTTCCTTTTCTTATTATTACTCTTTCTTCTTCAGGCGTCAGATTATTAAATTTCATGGTTAGTTTTATAGTGTTAAAAAAAATTAAGTCAGACTAAAACTGTTATAAACTTAATTAACAAAATGAAAGTTCTAAAGTTCATTGTCAGGATGGAAGTATCAATTGCTTATAGAATTGAACCACGGAGGCAGGGTGACACGGAGATGATATGTGTTTAAATTACAAATAACATTGTGTTTCTTTGTGTCACCCTGTCTCCGTGGTTTCACTACAGGTTGAACGCTTTTCTGTAAATTTAAAAAATATATTTCCATGACTGCAGCTTCAAAATCAATAATACGTTTATTCACTTTAGTTATTCTCATATCTTTTACTTCCTGCGATCAAAATAAAAAAAATAATTCAGCGGCAGATAACCCAGATTCAATGCCGGTAATAAAAATGAGCACAGACAGCAATAGTGCTATGCCGGTTCATACTCAAAAAGACTCTACTGAAAAAATCCCGAATCCATATGATTCCTCAAAAAAATAACGCTACTTAACCAACTCAAGCACAATCGCTGTTTTAGACGGCAGTTTTAATGAAGCCAGGTTGCTAACCTGTTCATTGATCACGTTGCGTGCACCCGAAAAGCCATTCATGCGCTCTGCAAAACGGGCAGTGTCAATGCTCATTTCTTTGTCGTTTGTATTGGTAGCAATCATTACTGTTTTATTTGCATCGTAACGATAGTAAACATATACCCCTTGTTGTGGCACATACTGCATTAGTTTGCCGGAATGTAATGCAGGCGTGACTTTTCTGTAATTTGCCAGCTTCTTCACATATTCGAAAGCCTCATTTTCTTTTGTGTTCCGGCCATCAGCTTTAAACTTATTTTCCTTATTCCCTGGAAAGCCACCCGGGAAATCAAGACGCACTTCGGCATCCGTTGGGTTTTTAAAATTTTTCATAAGTATCTCGGTTCCATAATACAAGGAAGGAATTCCGCGTGTGGTTAACAGCCATGTCACACCCATTTTATATTTGTCAAAATCTTCACCGATCACAGATAAAAAACGATCCATATCGTGGTTATCAAGAGAGGTTACCAGCTTCATCGGATCTGCATAAACAACGTCCTGCGCTATTGTCTGGTACAGCCTGCTAACACCTTCATCCCAGCCAAAGTTTTGTTTTAAAGCATCATCAATGGCACCGTTCAACGGAAAATCAAGCGTGCCGGGAAGATTGGTTTTGAACGGAAAGTTTACATTACTCTTTACAAAATAAGATAGCGACAAAGGATTGGAAGCTGTTGATTCTCCAAAGAGGTGAATGTGGGGATACTCAGTCATCAATGCCTGGTTGCAACGATTCATGAATGCCAGGTCATTGTATTTATAAGTATCAATACGCCACGCATCAACACCAAACATTTCGGTAGACCAGACAGCGTGCTGAATAAGGTAGTTTGCAAGAAAAGGATTCCGTTGGTTAAGATCGGGAAGAAAGGAAGTAAACCAGCCATCCGAAAGCAGCTTGCGGTCGATGGCAGCGCTATGAATATCAAACAGCGCTTGTTCCTTATGAGAACTACCGGTATAGGCGGGCCAGTTGTTGATCCAGTCTTTTGAAGGAAGGTCTTTATAAATCCAGTGGTCGTCGCTGATATGATTGTAAACCGCATCCTGAATTAATTTCATGCCCCGCTGGTGAACTTCTTGTGAAAACCTGATATAGCCTTCATTTCCACCAAAGCGTTTATCAATTTTGTAATGATCGGTAAAATGATACCCATGATAACCTGCCTGCATCCGGTCAGGACCTTCCTTTTTTAGTGTCTCATCATTTTCAATTACTGGTGTCAGCCAGAGCGCTGTTACGCCTAAATCTTTAAGATAATCAAGGTGATCTGTTATGCCCTTGAAATCGCCACCATGCCGCAGGTAAGGACTTTTAATATCGGCATCAGGATCGGCCATTGTTGAGAATTTATCATTCGAGGTATCGCCGTTAGCAAAACGGTCGGGCATAAGCAGGTAGATAAAATCAGCAGACGTAACACCACTGCCTTTTAATTCTTTTGTACGTGCCTTCAACTCATATGATCTTGTAATTTTTTGTGATCCTGATTTACCGGTAACTTCAAATATTCCAGGCTTAGCTGAAGGAGCTACTTTTAAATCAAGAAATGCGTAGTTGGGGTTTTCAACTTTGCCGGTTTTTATTAATTGCACACCGGAATAGCTGATAGAGTAATTCAGTGTTCCGGCATTGGGTCCATACACGAGTAACTGCAGATCGGGATTCTTCATTCCAACCCACCAGTTGGTTGGATCAATACGTTGGATAGCTGAATTTTGTGAGTAGTTAGTTGTGTAAGTAATTATACTAATGAAAAATATCTGTAGTGCTTTCATGTAAGCTAATTTATCATTTTAACATGAATGTTAGAGTGAAAGTTTGCTGTAATTTTCAATTGGAGACTTATGCTTTTACCTACATTTAAACTAAACACAATCTTGCCTTTTGCATCGCTCTTAACCTTTAAAAATGATTTATCATCTTTCAACAATTCATAATCACTCAAAGGCTTTAATGAAAAAATCCCGATACTCAATTTTGCTCCAACAGATGAAACCTTAAACTTCTTTTCATTACTCCACTCCTCAACCTGCACCTTTACATCAGCAGGCTTATCACGTGATATCTTCATAGAAACCTCCGAGGAAGTACCATTAAAATATTCAAGCTGGTTCTTATTGCTATTCATACCAAAATCAACAGCTGATAGAATACTGAATGAATTAGCACTTATGTTATAATCTCTCATTGAAAGCTGCACCATATAGTTCAAACCCCTGAGCCAGTACTTTACTTGAGTGCCGTTAAGCTCTTCTGTTAAATGAGGCTGCAGGTAAAGACGATTGTATTTAGGTTGAATTCCATAAATATTACGATAAAGGCCAACCACTGCCAGTGAATTATTAGCAAGAATATCATGTCCCTGACCTTCGCTTTTTATCCGGTCATAGCGCTGGAATGCCAGTCCGTCTTTTTCATACTGAGCCAATACATTCTTGATATAACGGATAGGGATAGACGGATTATAATTTTGATACGCACGAACACCCACTTCACCCCAACCTAAAAAGATATCACCGTTTTCATAATTAGGAAAAGGATAATTTACTTTATAACCTTCGTCAGCTTCGAAGGGAAGAAAACTTATCGGCCACATGAACAGGTGCTCTTTCTGCATCAGCAATTCCGTTTTGCTTAATATAGCTTCCTGCCTGCTTTTATCATCGCAAATTCCGTAAGCGATGGCCATGAAATTAACCGGAGTTACCAGGTTACTTCCATGGATGCGGTCATCCTTATCACGCCAGTAAACATACCATTGATTTTCAGAATCCCAGAACCCGCCTTCTTTTATGGTTTGATTAAAACGCGTTTTTAATTTTTGAGCAAGCAATAAATAATCTGTTGCACGTTTTTGATCACCCAGTGATCTTTCTACTTCAGACCATTGATGTAAGGCTTCATACAACTTAGCATTAAGAAATGCATTTTCATAGGAGGCCCAGATAACATCTATCCAGTCGCTGCCTCTTTTCTCTTTATAAGAATCTGTCATGGCTTCTACCAGTCCATCATTATCCGAATCACGTTGAAGGAGGTAAGCCAATACTTTTTCGCAGGCTGCCTTATGGGTACGCACCCAGTTCAGGTTACCGGTCATTTGGAACAGTTCAGCAACATTGATCACCTGGTCTGTGTTTGCATCGAGCAATCTGCCCCATTGCGCTTCATAAAATCCTTTAGCATCGTAGGTTCCAGGTTCTGCATCATTTTTATTATAAGCCCAACGCGATTTAACACGACCATAATTTGAAATAGCGTTATCACGATAGTAATCCAATGTCTTCTGATAATTAGAAAGATAATTAGAATCGTTAATGCCGAGCCCCATCTGTGCGATCCATTGTTCATGCATCACAGCGTAACCTTCATTAACATGCCAGTTGTTGGAACCCATAATATTTTCATCAATCACTCCTACCCTTGCTATAGTATTCATTAAACTCCTTATTGAATTTCCGTTAAAGCCGGGGAAGTTGCCTCTGTAATAAATTTTGTCATAATCGAAAGCTGTTAACCGGTACGTAACTTTTGCAGTGCCCTTGACCGTTAGTGAGTCCCAGATATCCTGGCGGTCAATGATAAACCTGCTTAAGGTATGTTTGGTATTGAGTTTTTGTTCACTGGCTGTATAGTTAAGTGTCCATTTATTATCAGGCTGACGGCTGAAACGTAGGGCTATTTGCTGCCCTGTATGTTCAACGGGTTTTATAGATAAACCGGCATTGTTCTCCTGGTTCCAAAGTGCAGCTTCACCTGTATGATTTGCCAGTGATGCATTTACTTTATCAAAAAGCTTGCACCAAGCAACGCCGCCCGTACCAAGCAGTGCACCCGTCCAGGTTTGCATGTTATCAAATGACCATTGGGGGAAGCCGGTATCTTCTAAAACCATCCGACCGGGATAAGTTCTTTCAATTGTCCAGTCTATGTGATCCGTATATGTTTTAAAAATCCATTTTTCTGTGACCGGTTTATTCTTCTCACCGAAAACTATATTGCTTATTTCAACCTTATCATTAGTAACAGTAATTTTAGGCTCTGGCATTTCATCTGCTGTTGTAAACCATTTTTCTTTAACCTGAATGGCACTGTAAATACCCGCATCATTAGTAACTACCTTTTGGTTCATTACCAGCACATTGTTTATTACACACCTGTTTTTATATTGCAGATGCAGAACAAGTTTTCCTTCTCCATCACTGATAATTATGGAGGCATTCTGTTTATCATGCACTGTCATCGATTGCGCACATACATCAATATGAATCAGAAAAACTAAAAAAATAACCAGGCATTTAAAGCAATGGAGCGTTTGCATAAGAAGGTAGTTAATTGTTAATGACTAATTATTAATGATTAACGGTAAGTGGTTAAACGATAATGGCTAACTTTTAATTATAAGGCATCTTACCGTTAATAATTTATAATTTATAATTAACTCAGGCAATATAAGTTCTAAATTAGTCTTCTTGCAGTAACAAATTCTCTCCCTTACACAATCGTTCATGAAATATCAAAAAGTATAAAAGATATATCATTAATTACATAGCTGTGCAGTATCGTCAGAATTATATTTGCTTAGTACATGTAGTGAAATACCTTTCGGGCAGCTTTTAAAACAAATTGTTTGTTTATGAAGAATACCGATTAGGTATGTGTACCTACAATTAAGCCTGAATAAAACTTCAATAATCTTTAAAGTATTTTAAACACTAAACTATGTTAACAAAGATTCTCTCTATTCGATCACGCTCTAATCTGTTCGTAACCCTTCTCATGTGTCTTTTATCCTCATTTTCACTTTACTCGCAACAATCAGGAAGGATATCAGGTAAAGTTTTGGATGCCAAAGATGGCAAACCCTTAGCCGGAGTTACGGTTTCAATTAAAGGAACAAAAGACGCAACTGCCACTAATGCTGAAGGATCATTTCAATTAACTGGCAAATCCTCTTCGGTAATCGAAGTTTCTTATGTAGGATACCAGAGCCAGGAAGTGCAGGTAAAAGATTTCACTGCAATGAATATCCAACTGGCAGTATCGGGTACTAACCTGAATGAAGTAGTAGTTGTAAGTTATGGCACACAGAAAAAAAGGGAACTAACCGGTGCTATCAGTTCCATCAATGCTGAGGAAGTTAAAGACATGCCGGTTGCTAATATCGGACAGAAATTGCAGGGCAAACTTCCCGGAGTGCAGATTAATCAGAACACTGGCCAACCAGGTGCAGAAATGGCTATACGTATTCGCGGTCAGGCTTCCATTAATGCAGGTAATAGTCCATTGATTGTTGTTGACGGATTCCCGATTACAAGTGGGCTTAACTCAATTAATCCTGATGTAATAGAATCTATCTCGGTTTTGAAAGATGCTGCGTCTGCTTCTTTGTACGGGTCACGTGCTGCCAATGGTGTAATACTTGTTACCACAAAACAGGCTAAAGCCGGCCAGAAAAATATTGAATTCAGTACTTATGCGGGTGTGCAAACGGTGTCAAAAAGAGGCAGGCCTGATCTGATGAACGCCCCTGAATTTGCGCAGTTTAAAAAAGAATATTACGAAGATGCTGCAAAGTATGAAGGCTATACCGGTGGCGTTCCTGCACAATATCAAAATCCTTCACAATACAAACCAACCGATGGTACCAACTGGTTTGACGTACTGCTGAGAAAAGCAATGATACAGGATTATGATCTTACACTTTCCTCCGGAACAAAGGATATAAAATCGGTGGTAAACCTAAACTACAATAAGCAGGACGGGGTAATGATCAACCAGTCCTCACAGCGGTTCACAGCAAGAAGCAACAATATTTTTTATGCAAGTGATAAGCTGACATTCGGATTAAACATGGGCATCACCTATCAAAATGATAATATAACACCCGGTTTGGGAAATGGCCGTAATATCATCCAGGTGGCCTACTTAACAGATCCAACGCTTAACTATAAAAACCCTGATGGCACTTATCCGGTAGGATTTGCTCCACCCGGCATGTTTTCAACCCCAAACTATTATCAGGTTTTAAAGCTGACCCAGAACCCGAACAAAGACCTTATACTACTTGGCAGCGCTTACGGAACTTATAAAATTTTCGATGGCCTTCAATTCAGATCGAGCATCAATATTAATACTGATAATTTTATTAACAGGCAGTTCAGGCCCTCAACCATCCGGGGCGGTACTGCTCCTGCAGCGTCTGCTTCGGCAAGCTATAACACCAGCAGCTACCTGTCATGGTTAACTGAAAACACCTTAACCTATACCAAGAGACTGGGTTCAGATCATAATATCGAAGCCTTTGTTGGATATACAGCGCAGAAAGTGCATAACGAAAACAGTGGCATCAATGGATCACAATTTCCCAGCGACGCAGTACAATGGCTGAACGTTGCCGCTACACGCATTGGGAACGTTGACGCCAGCGATTACTCGGTATTATCGTATATTGGTCGTGCCAACTATAATTTCAAAGAAAAATACCTGTTATCAGTAGCATTCAGAAGTGATGGATCGTCAAGATTCGGATCGAATAACAAGTATGGATACTTCCCTTCTGTTTCCGCGGGATGGGTTGCTTCCGATGAAAACTTTATGAAGGATGTTTCCGCTGTAAATTTTTTAAAGATCAGGGGTAGTTATGGAAAGGTAGGTAACTATAATATCGGTGACTATCGCCACCTTCCGACTATAGGTCAGTATAATTATGCATTTAACAACAGGCTTGCTTCCGGAAGCGCACTTACTGGGTTAGCCAATCAAAACTTAACCTGGGAAACCACCGCCGGTTACGATCTGGGATTGGATCTTTCGCTTTTCAATAACCGTATTTCCTTTACTTATGATTATTACTGGAAGAAAACAAACGGTTTATTATACCAGATCGATATACCTGTTCAATCGGGTTTCAGCAACGTCATATCCAATATCGGCCGCTTCGATTTCTGGGGCCATGAGTTTTCAATTGACTCAAAAAACTTAACAGGTAAATTAACTTGGAACACCAATTTCAATATTTCATTCAACAGGAATATAGTAAAACAATTAGGCACGAACAATGCACCAATCGGCGGATATAATGAATACTGGGACGATAACAGAACAGCTGTAGGTCATCCGATAGGTGCGTTTTATGGGTATATAAATACCGGTGTTTACATGACACAGCAGGAATTTGACACCCAGCCTCATGATGCCACTGCCATGGTAGGCACAGCAAGATTTGCTGATCTCAGTGGCCCTAACGGTAAGCCAGACGGAAAAATAGATATAAATGACAGAACATGGTTAGGCGATCCAAACCCTGATTTCATTTATGGTTTAACAAATTCATTCTCCTATAAAACTTTCGACCTAAGTATCGTAGTAGCAGGTTCTGTTGGTAATGAAATAGTAGATGATGCTTATCAGTCAACTGAAAATCTTGATGGTGTATTCAACGTTAGAAAAGGTGTTGCCAGGAGATGGAGATCCGTAGACAATCCGGGCGATGGTATTTACCCAAGAACAAGGGCCGGTACTACTGCCGACTTCAGAAATTTTACCACCAGGCAAATATTCAGCGGTACCTACCTTGCAGTAAAAAATATCGTTTTAGGATATACGATACCTATTCCAATAAACAACACCATCAAGAGCGCAAGGGCATATTTCAGTACGCAAAATCCTTTTATGTTTACCAGGTATCCTGGTATGAATCCTGAAATATCGCTTAACGGACTTAATGGCCTGAGCCAGGGACGCGATTTTACTGCTTTCCCTATTGCACGAATCTATACTCTTGGTGTAAATGTTAATTTTTAATTCTATCCTTTCATCTTTATATTATACTACATGAAACATAAATTATTGATAATAGTCATAGTGTTGATCGGGGTGTCGTCCTGTAAAAAAGAGTTCCTGACACTGCTGCCACCTACCGCTCTAACTTCCGGTTCTTTCTTTACTAATCTAACACAGTTTCAACAAGCGGTAAATGCATCCTATGTTCCTTTAAGAACCATTGTGAACACAGGAATTTACCAGGATGAAATGCGCTCAGATAATACCTTTTTTACAATTTATCAGGCTAACCGTGGTTTTGAAAAAATACACGAAGCATATTCCCAATTTACCGATGTGTCTAATTCCTCTGCAATACCAAACACTCCAGGCGACAGGTGGACTGGCGATTATTCCGGAATATCAAGGATAAACACCATTCTGGGCCAGCTTGCTACCGCTACTTTTTTAAGCCAGGGAGCAAAAGATTCCATTACCGGGGAGGTCTCATTTTTGAGAGCTTTTTATTATAATGACCTGGTAACACATTTCGGTGGCGTACCACTATTGCTCACTTCAGTAAGTTCATCTGAGGGATCTTACACAGCCAGAAATACCGTTGAAGAAGTTTATACTCAAATAAAAGCAGACCTGGCTAAAGCCATTTCCCTGCTTCCTGTAGTTACCGCATTTCCACAATCAGGCAGGGCATCCAAAGGCGCCGCAAAAATGTTGCTAACATATGTGTATATGACACAGCCAACCAGAGATTATCCAAAGGCAGAATCAGAACTGATGGATATTATGAAAATGAATTATTCCTTATTACCCACTTATGCAGAGGTCTTTGATCCAAATAATAAAAATAGCAGGGAATCGATCTTCGAGGTTCAGTATCTGTCTGACCTCGTAAGCAATTTACAGAGTAATTTCACCTGGCAGTTTATTCCAAAATCAACCAACTCGGAAGTCATCACCGGATACCATGATAATGCTATGAACATCTTAAGTGGTTGGAACGTGCCTACCGCAGAAATGGTCAGCTCCTACGAAGCAAATGATGCAAGGCTTCCGGCTTCTGTTTTGGTAGTGGAAGGTAAAATAAGCGGAGTAGAAGATTTTACTATTACCGGTACTAAGAGTCCTGTTGGCTATACGCCAACTGCGGGCATCACTCCAATGTATATGGTAAAAAAATATTTTCATCCTCCTTATTCCATTGCTTTTAACACGCCTGACGACTGGCCGGTTTATCGTTACTCTGATGCACTGCTTTTATTGGCTGAATGTTTAGTAAATGAAAATAAAAGCGCCCAGGCGCTGCCGTACCTGAACCAGGTAAGAAGAAGAGCCGGACTACCTGATGTTGCCGCAGCTACTGCTAATAATGTTGCTAATGAAAGGCGTCATGAACTGGCCTTCGAAAATCATCGCTATCAAGATCTTATCCGTATTGGTAAAGCTATCGAAGTATTGAACGCAAAAGGAGTGCGACTGAAAGCACAGTATGGTTGGATATTGCCTGCTGCTTTCAATGTTACAGCAGAAAAATTATTGTATCCCATTCCTTTCAGGGAAGTACAGATAAATAATAAGCTGGTTCAAAATCCTGGTTATTGAGGTTTGAGTAATTAACCTGGTGTCATGTCAAGCATACAATGTCGTATAAATTGCTATCAGTAGTCAGCTTTCAGCTATCAGGAGGAAACCATATCAGGCATTGTTCTCCTGATACCTGACAGCTGACTGCTGATAGCAAAAGTGACAATTTATGCTTGACACGACACTGGTAATAACTTAAGATGAATGGTTTTTAAGAGATGGGATTTAATTTTTTTAAATCCCATCTCTTTTAGCAAAGAATTGGTGCGGCTTTCCGGTTTTCAGGACGACTTCCAAAGTCTCCATGACTTAAGAAGTCTCGCATACGGATTAACACAACTCTTATGAACCTTGTACTTGCATATTAATATACCAAATAGCTGACGGACAATATTCGATTGACTTGTAAAAAAATACCATGCTTCTACTTAAAAAGAAATTCTTTTCAAATGTTCTTTTTTTCAGTTTAATACTGTTCTTATTCAGCTTTAATAAATCTGCTCTTACAAATAAGGCAGTTAACAAGCCAGGAATAGATGAACTGAGAGCTAGTTTTGTAAACCCGCCCGATTCAGCCAGGCCGGGAGTATACTGGTATTTTATGGAAGGAAGTATATCAAAGGAAGGGATGACGAAAGACCTCGAATCAATGAAGAAAGCTGGTATTGGAAATGTTTTATTTATTGAGGTAAATGTAGGAGTTCCCCGTGGGCCTGTTAACTTTTTAAGTGATGAATGGATGACATTATTTAAGCATGCCGTGGATGAATGCCGTAGATTAGGGATCTCGATGATGTTGGGGATTGGTCCTGCCTGGACAGGAAGCGGCGGTCCCTGGGTAACACCGGGCCAGTCTATGCAACATTTAGTATCGGGCACCCTGCAAGTAACCGGCTCTGAAAACACGCAAATTAAACTCCCTCTCCCTACTCCTAAAAAACCATATTTCGGTGAAGGTCCTTTTACACCGGAACTGAAAAAGCAATGGGAAGATTTTTATGAAGATATTGCAGTGCTTGCCTTTCCAAGTACTGATGGCTCTAAAAAAATTGATGATACAGATGAGAAGGCCCTCTACTATCGTGCACCTTACACCTCCGGACCTTCAGTGAAACCTTATTTAGCTTCTACGGTAGATTATGATAATGTTCCTGCCAGTGCTTTAATTTCAAAAAAACAGGTAATTGATCTTACAACTAAACTTCAGCCAGATGGAACATTGAACTGGCAGGCGCCCGCAGGCAAATGGACGATTATGCGATTTGGCAGGCGTAACAATGGCGCCACTACAAGGCCCGCACCTGTACAGGGGCTGGGATTTGAATCGGATAAATTTGATACAACTGCTTTGAATAAGCAACTCGAAGAGTACCTGGGTAAGATTTTAAGTAAGATCGGAACACAGGATAAAAATTCAGCAGGCGGATTTAAAACACTTTTCATGGATAGCTGGGAATCTGGCTCACAAAACTGGACACCCAATTTCAGGCAGGAATTTGTTAAAAGAAGGGGTTATGACCCACTACCCTTCTATCCGGTATATGCAGGCAACATAGTTGAGAGCCGGGAGATAAGTGAAAGGTTCTTATGGGATTTAAGGCAAACAAGCCAGGAACTGATATTGGAATATCATGCATTACATATTAAAAAGTACGGTCGGCAGCACGGATTAAATTTAGCTATTGAACCATATGATATGAACCCTACTGCAGACCTGGAACTTGGTGCAATCGCGGATATTCCTGCTGCTGAGTTCTGGAGCAAAAGCTTTGGATTTAATACGGCTTATAGCTGTATAGAAGCTGCTTCTATTGCCCATGTTGAAGGAAAACCGATTGTACTGGCTGAAGCATTCACCGGTAACCCTCCTGAAGGATGGAGACAATATCCCGGGTCAATGAAAGAGCAGGGCGACTGGGCCTTTGCAATGGGACTTAACAAATTCTATTATCATACTTTCGCCCATAAACCTTTCAACGATTTATTGCAGCCCGGCATGACGATGGGACCGTATGGCGTTCATTGGGACAGGAAACAAACCTGGTGGCCTATGGCGGCAGATTATCATCGTTATATTTCCAGGTGCCAGTTTATTTTGCAGCAGGGAAAGGCTGTTGCAGATGTTTTATATCTAACACCTGAAGGTTCTCCGCATGTATTTCTTCCACCACCATCAGCATTAACCGGAAACGATACCATACCAGATAAAAAAGGATATAATTTCGATGGCTGTTCACCAGGCCAGCTGTATGCAGCCACTGTAAAGGATAATAAGGTTGTTTTTCCGGGAGGAGCCTCTTACAAATTACTGGTTTTACCTGCTGTTAAAACTATAACACCAGCCCTGCTTGAAAAAATACGTTCATTAATTAAGGATGGTGCAACTGTAATTGGAATACCTCCGATTAAATCTCCTGGTTTATCAGGGTTTCCCGGATGCGATCAAAAAATTAAGTCTGTTGCAAAAGAAATCTGGGGTGGTATAGAACCGCCAGCTTCACAGGGTGAACATGCTTATGGAAAAGGCAAAGTTGTATGGGGTGGACAATTAACCGCTGCCAAAAAAAATACCATGTATCCGGACTATGACCTAACAGCTACATTGTTAAAACAGGCGGGTGTGTTACAAGATTTTGAAGCATCAGGGCCGGTTCGCTATAACCATCGCACCTTCGATAATATGGATATTTATTTTGTCGCGAATCGCACGAACCAGCTTATGAGTGCATCTTGCAAGTTCCGCACCGCAATGGGAACACCGGAACTATGGGATCCGTTAACAGGCGAAACAAGAATGCTTCCTGAATTTACTAACAGTAATGGACAAACTACTATTCCATTGCAGTTTGAATCTTATCAAAGTTTCTTTATTGTATTTGCGAATAGCAAAATCAAAACTTCATCAGAAAAAAAGAATTTCCCTGCAAAGCTGAATGTAGCTACTTTAAACATTTCCTGGAAAGTTTCTTTTGATCCAAAATGGGGAGGGCCTGAAAATATTAATTTTGATCACCTTGTTGATTGGACAACCCGTCCTGAAGAAGGGATCAGGTATTATTCAGGAATAGCAGTTTATAGTCAGGCATTTGACTTTCCGGTGGCCGGGAATAAGGGTGATAAAAAACTCTACCTTGATTTGGGAGAAGTTAAAAACATGGCCCGTATCAAACTCAATGGGCAATACCTTGGTGTAGTATGGACAGCTCCGTGGAAAGTAGATATTACTAGTGCAGTAAAGCAGAAAAATAATCAATTGGAAATAGAAGTAGCCAACCTATGGCCAAACAGGCTGATTGGTGATGAGCAATTTCCTAATGATGGAGTTAAGAAAGGGAAATGGCCTGAATGGCTGCTAAAAGGTGAAAAGCGCACTAGTGGCAGGTATACTTTTACTACTTACAATCCTTATAAGAAAGATTCTCCTTTATTAAAATCAGGATTGATTGGTCCAGTTACCATTCAGCAGACTGAATTTTAAATGTAATATAACTTTCAGTTGAACATCGCAAGCAGGCTATGGGAATTTATGAGACATATTAGACGAAGGGCGTGATAGTAATCAAAGACACCGCAGTTAAACCTAAGGTTTTTAAAACCTTATAGGTTAATTTCCTTTACAGACAGATCAGGCGTTATCTTCCTGTCACGGCCAAGGCTAATCGAAATTTGACGAATGCTTTTGATCAATAGTCCTGCGTCTATTCCATAAGCCAGCATTTGATACCCTTCCTTACTTCGTCGTTGAAGGTCTTCGATACCAGTAGTTACAACGCCGCAATTTTTACTTGCCGCTAACACTTCATTCTTTGCATTGTTCATATGTTCCATAACTTCAGGCACTTCCCATTGTCCTGCAAAACCTGCGGAAGCTGAATAATCAGCAGGGCCAAAAAAGAAAACATCCGTACCAGGAACTTCCAGTAAGGATTTTATATTATCACCGGCAAGCACCGACTCAATTATCGGAACCACAAGTACAGCATCATTGGCTTGACTTACATGTTCAACGAAACATTGTCCCCAACCGGTGGCTCGCTCGGCGCCAATGCCACGGCTTCCGGCTAGTGGATACTTTGAGAATGCTACAGCACGGATTAATTCTTCAGTAGTTTCAATGTGCGGAATGACTACTCCATCTGCACCTATATCCAATACTCTTTTAATAAGTCCCTCCTGTAATTCAGCAATGCGAACCAGCACTATGGTTTGACTACGGACCGCAGCACGGATATGATTAACGATATCCGCCCAATCCAGATGGCCATGCTCTGCATCAATAACCACCCAATCCATTCCTGAGGCAACGGCTATCTCTGTAATACTTGGTGATTCGAGCGTGATCCACAAGCCATAAACAGATTCTTTGTCAGCTAACTTTTGACGGAAGGCTTTGAGGGCTTCGGTTTTCATTTGTGTGGTTTGTGTATTTAGATTTTGTTTAACCACGGAGTTATACCGTTAAAATCCAAATATTTTGCAAACTTTTTTATATGTTTGCATCGGCGGTTGGTGAGCCCGTATTAACTTCATTAGAAGCTTGGGATGCCAACTGCTTTTTTCTTGC